>ENA-OWNT01000024-OWNT01000024.1-seawater-metagenome-genome-assembly--contig:-NODE-24-length-474988-cov-23.735203_pt1 | contig 474988 bp, 430 predicted proteins | sample MGYA00238136_ERZ651165 | MGnify/ENA primary metagenome ERZ651165 (study PRJEB26861, sample SAMN08777766) | seawater metagenome | isolation source: coastal seawater | place: USA: Florida | collected... | reverse complement strand
TTCTCTAATAGTATTGATTTAATAACCTATCCCGATAAACGGGCTGCAAATGTACAATTATTAGATTGAATTACAAACGGTTGATTGGGAATATTTTTTAGGTTTTTTCATTTTGCCCCAACCTTCTTCAAAACAGGGCAAATGTAATCATGTGGGTTGTTAAAATAACCTTAAAGTTCCAAAACGGTGTAACTGATGTGAAAATGCGAGGTCTTTACAGTGTCAATCCAATCAAAAAACGACGTTTTGAAGCACTCTGGCCTATTTTTCCTTGCCCTATTGTTATCCCTATTTGTTCAAGCCCAAGATTCCACCGAAGTAATAGAAAAGAAAAAATACTATACCAAAGCCCTTGGAGAGTATGCGGCACCAACGATCAATGGTATCTTGGAAGATAAAGTTTGGGAACAGGTTGAATGGGGCGGTGATTATATTGAATGGCAGCCCGATGAAAATACCCCACCCACCCATCAAACACAGTTTAAAATTCTCTACGATAGCAAGAACCTATATATAGGTGTACGTTGTTTTGATCCAGAGCCCGATAAAATTGTAAAACGCCTTTCCCGAAGGGATGGTTTCGATGGGGACTGGATCGAGTTCAACATCGATAGTTATTTTGATAAACGGACGGCCTTTTCCTTTACCATTACTGCTGCCGGGGTAAAAGGGGATGAGTTCATTTCCAACAACGGTAACAATTGGGACCCAAGCTGGAACCCAATCTGGTATGCCAAGACCAATATAGATGATGAGGGATGGACAGCAGAGATACGAATTCCGCTGAGTCAGCTTAAATTCAGTACTGAGAAGGAACAGGTATGGGGTTTTCAGTCGACCCGTAGGATATTCCGTGCCGAAGAACGATCAGTGTGGCAACGAAAGCCAGTGGATCAACCTGGTTGGGTGAGCGAGTTTGGGGAACTGCACGGACTGAAGAACATCCAGCCCCAAAAGCAGTTGGAGATCCAACCTTATACCGTGGCCAAGGTGGAAACCTACGAAGCAGAGGACGGTAACCCGTTTCAGGATGGAAGCGACAACAGCATTACCGGTGGTTTGGATGCCAAGATCGGCATCACCAATGACCTTACCCTAGATCTTACGGTAAACCCGGATTTTGGCCAAGTGGATGCTGACCCATCTGCCATTGCTTTGGATGGTTTCCAAATATTTTTTCAGGAACGGCGCCCTTTCTTTGTGGAGAACAAAAACATTTTTGATTTTTCGGTATCCCAGTCGCAAGCGGGCAATACCTTTGGCTCCGACAATATTTTCTATTCGAGGCGGATCGGGCGAAGCCCCCAAGGCTATCCCGACACTTCCGATGGGGAATTTGTGGACCAACCGGACAACACGCCCATCATTGGAGCTGCAAAGTTCAGTGGGAAGACCAAGAATGGATGGGCCATCGGGGTGTTGGAAAGTGTGACTTCGCAACGACAGGCGACCATAGTAAACGGTAGCGGGGACCGGCGCAAAGAGATTGTGGAACCGCTCACCAATTATTTTGTGGGTCGTTTGCAAAAGGATTTCAACCAACGGAACTCCTATATCGGGGGCATTATTACGGCGACCAATCGGGAAAACCTTCCGGAAGAGCTCAATTTTCTCCACGAAGCAGCTTACACGGGCGGATTGGATTTCAAACACCAATGGAACAATAGGGATTGGTATGTGGGCGGCAACATCACCTTCAGCCATATTCAAGGGAGCGAGGAGGCCATTACCAATACCCAGCAATCCATTACCCATTTGTTCAACCGGGTGGATGCAGATCATGTAGCCGTGGATACTACCCGTACATCGCTTACGGGTACTGGGGGCAATGTGCAGATCGGGAAGATCGGCAACGGTCATTGGCGATTCGAATCCGGGGCCACGTGGCGATCACCTGAATTGGATCTGAACGATATCGGTTTTCAACGGCAGGCCGATGATATCCGGCACTATACCTGGATCGGTTACCAGACCCTGAAACCCGACAGCACCTTTCGTCGCGTGGGCATCAACTACAACCATTGGTCGGCCTGGGATTTTGCGGGCAACCACAATTACATGCAGTTCAATACCAACAGTTGGCAAAACTGGAAAGGCAACTGGTTCACCAATGCTGGATTCAATTTTGCGCCCATCCAATATTCCAACTTCGATCTAAGGGGCGGGCCCAGATTGCGAATTTCCCCATGGATGAGTTTTTGGAACAGCATCAACACCGACAACAGAAAGAAAATTCGTTTTTCTGCATTCCACAATGGCAGAAAAGCCGTCGACAATTCCTTTAAGTCCTATTATGTGGAGGCCGGATTTGTCTACCAACCGCTCAATGCCCTTCGGATTTCGGCCTTTCCATCGTTGACCATCAATCACGATAAATTGCAGTTCATCAACAATTTTGATGACGTGGGCGGTTCACCGCGATACCTGAACGGGGAAATCGATCAACGGACCTTGAGCATGTCGTTCCGGTTGAACTATACCATCAATCCCAATTTGACGATTCAATACTGGGGGCAACCCTTTATTTCACGGGGGCGGTATTCCAATTTCAAACATGTGACCGACCCATTGGCCAAACGCTTTGAAGACCGCATTGTGGAGTATAGTGACAATCAGGTCAGTTTTGCGGATGGCACCTATTCTGTGGATGAAAACCTCGATGGGTTGGAAGACTTCAATTTTGACGATCCCGACTTTTCCTTTGTGCAGTTCCGTTCCAATTTGGTAATTCGATGGGAATACATTCCGGGATCCGAAATCTTTTTGGTCTGGTCGCAGGATGTGACCCAATCCGGGAATCCTGCGGAAGGACTGTTGCCGAGTTTGGGGGATAACATTTTTGGACAGAAGCCCCACAACATCTTTTTGTTAAAAGCTACCTATCGATTTGTATTATAGTTTAGTGTCATTCCGCGCGGATGTTGAGTTAAGCCGAAGTACAGGAATGACAATGTATCCAATTAATGGAAATTTGTCAATTCGAGTGGTTTTGAAGTGAAACGAAAAAACTGTATCGAGAAACGACACAGGATATTGTGTAAACCAGTTCTCGATACTTTTTCCTAAAGGAAAAAACTCGAACTGACAACCTAGAGCTTCATTATGTTCCGCAAAGCAGCAACCAAAGCCTCATTCGCCTCCTGATCACCTATGGTGATGCGCACCTTGCCAGGTGCTCCAAATTGGGAAACGGGCCGTACCATAATGCCTTCTTCCATCATTTTGTCGGTGAATTCCATTTCTGGGAAGGGTGGATCAATGATGAAAAAGTTGGCTTGGCTGGGCCAATATTTGATTCCCAAATCATCAAACGCCTTGGCAATAAATTTTCGTCCCTCAAGTACCGTCTGAACGGTTTTCTCGATAAACTCCGTGTCGTTCAAGGCGCCGATGGCCGCTTCCAAGGAAGTGAGTGGCAATAGGAAGGGCTTGTGGATCAACCGTACATAATTGGCAATGGTAGCCGTGGTGTAGCCGTAACCGATACGCTGACCGGCCAACCCATAGGTTTTGGAAAAACTGTTCAGTCCAAGTACGTTATGTCCGGCCAACACATAGGGCAAGGCGGTTACATAATCCTCCGCATTGGCAAAGTGGCGGTACACTTCATCAAAAACAATGAGGATGTTCTTGGGAACCCGGGCCATAAAATCATCCATCACAGCTTTGGGAATATAGGTTCCCGTGGGATTGTTGGGGCTGGTCAAGAAAATGATTTTGGTGCGGTCGGTGATCGCGTTCAAAATCCCTTCCACATCCAGATCATAATTGGGTGCCAACAAGGGAATATCGATGGTCTTGGCGCCATACCATCTGGAGAACACCGAATAGGGCAAAAAACAGGGATTGGAGTAGATCACCTCGTCCCCTTCAGAAACAAAAGCCCGTAACAGGATGTCCAAAATCTCCGAACCGCTGTTGCCGCACAAAAATTGGTCGGCAGCGAGTTGGTTGTCAAAGTCCTTCACCAACGCTTCTCGCAGGCGAATGTCCGTTTGATCGGGATAGATATCGATATGGTCCAAGGCTGCCTTCATGGCGGCAATGGCCTTGGGCGATGCCCCCAATGGGTTCTCGTTGGAGGACAGCTTGTAGATTTTTTTATGGGATGGGGGGATATTTTTTCCGCCTTTGTATACTTCTTTGGGCTCCAAGTGGGCCTTAAATATGGATTCGATGCCTTTTTTCATTAGATGTTTGAACTAGTTTTTAGTTCTGATTGTTGATTGTTAATGTCGTGATGATGTTTCTCTGATAGACAAGGTTCAGCATATTCAATCAACCCTTGGGTTTCGTATTCTTCTAATCTTTTTTTAATTATAGAGTAATCAATATTTTCCAATATTTCCATTGAAAAATAAGAATCATTCAAACCTTCGGATGCACAATTTAGTTTTTTAAACTCGTTACGAATACCTTCCTTATTGATTTTGTCATTTGCCATGGATACCAGGACAACTGAGTTTCCCGAAAATTTTGTTGTCATTCTATAAGTCGCCATCTGCTCAGCTTCGTCATATTCGGCAAAGAATTCATCTCCTGTAGCAATTTCAGCCCCATAAAATGGAATACTGTCCAATTTGTAAATGCCATTTTTTTTATCAACCAAGATAGCCCACATTGTTTCGACAATCTCTTCATTCAACACCTTACTGTGATATCGAAACAAAACTTTTGAATAATTATCGCCTGAGTTTGTCATTTAATTATAAATATGTTCGGATTGATGGCTGATGCTTGTTTGATTTTTACAAACCCTCTGCATACAACAACAAAGCCATGGCTTTTTCGGTATCGCCATGTTCCAGAATTTGTTGAGCCAATTCGTGGATTTCACGCTTGGAGAGGTTTTTGGCATGCTCCGATACCCCGGCAATATCAATTTCCAAGGTGGAGGGCAGGCTTTCCAAATTGCCCAAGCGTCCCAAGTTGTTGCCGGTAAGCACATCGCTTTCCCGAATGCCCTTGGGCAAGGCATCCACTCCAATACCTTTAGTGCGTAGGGGTTTGGGAATTTCAAACAGGGCATCCTTGGTCGCCCTGATGTACCAATTGGCACCCATGCGGCCCACCAAATCCAATTTTTCGGTATCCAATACGCCACCTGTCAAATAACTTTCGTTGATGTGAATGAGTTCCACCTTTGCCATGATCAAATTGCCCGCGCCGGGAGTTTGTGCCAGTTCGATCACTTCCTGTACCGTACATTCAAAAGAAACTGGGGCTTCGGCCACCCGAGGGGGTTTTACCTTTTCGCTGGGCACTTCGGTAAATCCGGCCTTTACAAATTCGTTTACGCCCTTATCGTAAGCCGTACTGGAAAGCGACATCTGTTCCACCATCGGGTGGTTCACAATATTGATGACCACTTCGGGCACTTCAAGCACGTTTTGGTGGGTGTGTTTCAGGGAATTGTCCCGTCCGCTTCGCGCCGGTGAAAAGATCATGATCGGCGGATTGGAACTGAACACATTAAAAAAGCTGTACGGACTCAGGTTCACATTGCCGTCCTTGTCCACAGTACTGGCAAAACAGATGGGTCGTGGTGCCACGGCCGTGAGCAATATTTGGTGCAAATCGGGCTGTGCCAATTCGGTTGGGTCGATGGTTTTCATCATACTTTTTATTCCTTAGGTGACTGAGCGTAGTCGAAGTCACCATTCAAGATTCATTCAATTCGCAAAGTCGAGGTCACAATTCGAGTCTTGGTAGCTTCGACTCAGCTCAGCTACCGAGTTTATTTAGCGGGCAACACCTTGGTGGAAACTTCTCCAAAACCAACGCGTTTGCCATCCTTTTCGGCATAGCCACGCATGGTAACGGTGTCGCCATCCAAAATGAACTTGCGCTCGGAACCGTCCTTCAATTGCACCGGTTTAGTGCCCATCCAGGCCAATTCCAACATGGAGCCATAGGCGTTTTCATCCTTTCCGGAAATGGTTCCGGAGGCCATCATATCGCCCACGTTGATGTTACAACCGTTCACGGTGTGGTGTGCCAACTGCTGGGCCATATTCCAGTACATGTACTTGAAATTGCTATGGCAAATGGTATTTGCTTCACCGCCGTTTGGGGTGATGTCCACTTCCAAGTTGATGTCGTAGTTTTTGGCGCCTTCGTACTCCAAATAGGGCAATACTTTCGGTTCTTGGGTAGGTCCGGCCACTCGGAAAGGTTCCAAAGCCTCCAAGGTCACCACCCACGGGGAGATGGAAGATGCAAAGTTTTTGGCCAGAAAGGGTCCCAAGGGCACATACTCCCATTTTTGGATATCACGTGCCGACCAGTCGTTGAACAGTACCAATCCAAAAATGTAATCCTCAGCCTCCTTGGTGGAAACCGAATCGCCCAATTGGGTGTCCTTTCCACAGATAAAGCCCATTTCCAACTCAAAATCCAACCGTTGGGTGGGTCCGAAAACGGGGGCGTCTGCACCATTCGGCAAGGTTTGTCCCTTTGGCCGGTGAATGGGTTGACCGCTTACGATAATGGAACTAGCCCTACCGTGATAGCCCACGGGAATATGTTTCCAGTTGGGCAATAAGGCATTTTCCGGGTCACGGAACATTTTGCCTACGTTGGTGGCGTGTTCAATACTCGAGTAGAAATCGGTATAGTCACCTACGTACACCGGCATGTGCATTTGGGCTTCCGACTGCTTTACAAAAAGCTCTGGCTTTCCGGCCAACACGGAATGGTCATCCTGTAGCCAATGCTGGATATTTTTTCGTACCCTTTTGGTGATTTCCTTGCCCAAGGCGATAAAATCGTTCAGGGTGTCCTTTTCCAACACGGCGGTGTTGAAGTCGAACACATCGAGTTCGGCCACGGCGGCCAAATCCAAGATATGCTCACCAACGGCCACACCCACACGCGGGCTGCGGTCTTCGGTGGAAAAAATCCCAAAGGGAATGTTATGGATAGAAAAATCTGAGTTTTCAGGTATGTTTATGATCATGAAATGATTTTTAATGTCATTCCCGTGGAAACGGGAATCTTATACTTTTTGTCATTTCGAACGCATGTGAGAAATCTAATTGTTTGAGATTTCTCAATCGCTTCGCTCATTTCGAAATGACATTTATTTTGAGTCTATTCCAACCACGATTTGTAATACTTGCCATCGTCAATTTTCAGGGCATTTTCAGTGACCATCAACGGTTTGAAAGTATCAATCATCACGGCCAATTCCTCTGTGCCCTTTTTACCGATACTTGCCTCGTAGGTGCCCGGGTGCGGCCCGTGCGGAATTCCAGCAGGGTGCAAGGAAATATAACCGGGCCCGATACCGGTACGGCTCATAAAGTCACCATCTACGTAATACAACACCTCATCCGAATCGATGTTCGAGTGGTTGTAAGGTGCAGGTATGGCCTTGGGATGGTAATCGTACAATCTCGGGCAGAATGAACACACCACAAAGGCGCCGGTTTCAAACGTTTGGTGCACTGGTGGCGGTTGGTGTACCCTTCCCGTAATCGGTTCAAAATTGTGGATGGAAAAACCGTAAGGGAAGTTGTACCCATCCCAGCCGACCACATCAAAAGGATGGGTGGCGTAGACCAGATGGTGCAACATGCCCTGCTTTTTGACCTTCATCACAAATTCTCCCTTTTCATTGTAGGTTTCCAAGTCTTGGGGCAATTTATAGTCACGCTCGCAAAAAGGCGAATGCTCCAACAATTGGCCAAACCAGTTGCGGTAGCGCTTCGGGGTGTATATGGGATGGAAAGATTCCGCATACAGGATGCGGTTGTCTTCCGTATCAAATTCAATTTGATAGATCATTCCCCTCGGTATGATGAGGTAATCCCCATACTCAAAAGGAATGTTGCCCAAAAAGGTACGCAAGGTTCCTGAACCTTTGTGGATGAACAGCATTTCGTCCGCATCGGCATTTTTATAAAAATAGTCTGTCACCGATTTGCGGGGAGCAGCCAAGCCTACATGCACATCATTGTTGACGAGCAAGGGTTCACGCGCTTCCAGATAATCATCCTTGGGAGCGACATCAAACCCTATAAATTTGCGACTGGTAATGTTCTTTTCCACCGCAATCTTTGGCGATAGGTCCAAAGCCTTTCCAATTTCCTTGACCTGTGTGGGCCGGTGGATGTGATAGGATAGGGACGACATACCATCGAACCCAATGGTACCAAAAAGCTGTTCATAGTAGAGACTGCCGTCCGGCTTTTCGAATTGGGTATGCCGTTTTTGCGGAATTTTTCCGAGTTTATGATATATGGGCATTCGTAAAGTTTTAAGTTAAAGGTGCTGGGTTATGGGTAAAATGATTTACTCAATATTCAACACCTAAAAAGTACAATTTTTAATGCAAAGTGCCTCGAATTTCCTGCTCGCGCTCGATGGCTTCGAACAAGGCCTTAAAATTCCCTTTTCCGAATGATTGTGCTCCCTTTCTTTGGATGATCTCAAAGAACATGGTCGGTCTGGGCTCCACGGGCCTGGTGAAGATTTGCAATAGGTAGCCTTCATCGTCGCGGTCTACCAAAATGCCCAATTCGCGTAATGGGGCAATGTCCTCATCGATTTCACCCACACGGTCGGTCACGGCATCGTAGTACGTATCCGGAACACGGAGGAATTCCACTCCACGACTTTTCAAATCGCGAACGGTTTTGATGATGTCATCGGTGGCTACGGCAATGTGCTGTACGCCTTCGCCTTCGTAAAAATCCAAATACTCTTCCACCTGTGATTTTTTCTTTCCTTCCGCAGGTTCGTTGATCGGGAATTTGATGCGTCCGTTGCCGTTGCTCATCACCTTGCTCATCAATGCGGTGTATTCGGTGGAAATGTCATTGTCATCAAACGAAAGGATGTTTTTGAAGCCCAAAACGTTCTCATAAAAACTTACCCAGTGGTTCATTTTGTTCCATCCTACATTGCCTACCATGTGGTCTACAAACATCAAACCGGTTGAAGTTGGATTGTAGTCTGGGGTTTCCCATTTTTTGAATCCTGGCAAAAAAGTTCCATTGTAGTCCTTGCGCTCCACAAAAATGTGCACGGTTTCTCCGTAGGTGTAGATTCCGGAACGTACCACCTTACCGCTGGCATCTTCTTCCACTTTGGGTTCCATGTACGATTTGGCGCCGCGTTCCATGGCCGCATTATAGGCATAGGTTGCATCCTCTACCCAAAGGGCCACCACTTTTACACCGTCACCATGCTTGTCGATGTGTTTTCCGATTTCGGTTCCACTCTGCAGGGGTGAGGTGAGTACCAAACGGATTTTATCCTGCGCCACCACATAGCTTTCCCTGTCCTTCAGTCCGGTTTCCAATCCGGCATAGGCCAAAGACTGAAATCCGAAGGCCGTTTTGTAAAAATGGGCGGCTTGCTTGGAATTGCCTACATACAGTTCAATATAATCGGTGCCGTTGATCGGCATAAAATCGGTGGATGTATCCTTGGTTTTTTGAAGTGTTGAAGTATCCATAGTACGGTATGTTTTTGTTTTTTCAGTTAATTTTGTTGTTGATGCAACAAAAGTAATAATTTTGGCTTACGAAAGCGATTTCGTGGATCAAAAATTGGGTTAAAATTTATTGGGGTTTTATGGATGAATTCCCGTGAAGAACACTTTCCCTATTTTTGTGCCCAATCATAAAAACATGCTCAGCCGTATCGATGAAATACAGGGAATGGGGTTCCACTTGGACCTGGTACTCCGCAAAATCCAAAAGGCCTATTTGCGTGCCTTTGAAGATCTTGGGGTAAATACCACTATTGAGCAATGGGTGATCTTGTACCAAATCCATCAGTTGGGCAAAAAGGCCAGCCAACGCGACATTGTAAAGGGCAATTTCCGAAATAGGGCAACAATTTCCCGGGTGATCAGCGGCTTGGAGCGCAACGGTTGGATCACAAAGACCCGTTTTGATGGAGATCAAAAACGGTTTAAGCTTGCACTTACGCCCAAGGGACAGGAAATCCTGGACCGAACCTTGCCCACTGCACTGCAATTGCGAAAATTGGCGCTCAAGGATATTGACCCAACAGAATTCGAAACGTTTTTACGGGTCCTGGATCAAATCGGAGAGAATTACGAAGCCGATTGACCCCAATGGTCAAAAGCCAGTTTGGCAATGGTGGCCAAACCGATGAGCAGAATAAACAACAAACTCAACTTCCTGAATTTTTCCTGAGGGATGTGATGCAGGATGCGCTTTCCCAAATACGTTCCCACCAATCCTATGGCCAAAAGGAAGGGCAGATAACTTAGTTCCTGTTTCCCGATATACCCATTTTCATAATACACGAAGGTCCTGGAGAAATCGATCATAAAATCGATAAAGGCCGAGGTGGCTATAAAGGCATTTTTGTCCAGATTGAAAGCGGCCATGGTAAGTCCGCGGATGGCCCCTCCGGTACCCAGTAGCCCGGCAGAAAATCCGGATAAGGTGCCTCCAACAACGGCATTTCTTTTGTTGGGAAGAACCACGATCTCGCTTCGCAACAAAAACAACAGACTGAAAAGGACCAGAAAAACACCCAATACAATTTCCAAGACACCCGTGTTCACCCATTTGGACATAAATCCGCCCAAGACAACAAAAACAACAGATGGAAGGCCAATATAGAGCAGCAATTTTTTGTCCAACCCTTTTTTGAACAGCCATATTTTACTGAGGTTGCTGGAGAGGTGAAAAATGGCCGTCATGCCCAACACGGAATAAAAGTCGAAATAGAAGTTTCCAATGGGGACAAAAAAGACGGAGGAACCAAATCCTCCAATGGTTCCCACGATTTCCGCAACCAGTGCCAGTAAGAGAAAAATATAGTTGAATTTCATGCTTTGGCAAAAAGATCAAGGTAGTGTTTTTACCCGATTCCCAACATGATCTATTTCATGGAATCGTAATATTCCTTGAGTACCCAAAAGGCCTTTTTCTTGGTTCCATCTTCCGAAATCAACCCTTTTCTGTTGTAATCGTCCTGAATTTTGGGCAAGGGTCTGCGTGGTGAACGAAAATCGACCAAAATCCAGGGTGACATACCTCGCAATTGTTTGATTTTGGAAAGCATTTCCAAATTTTCTTGATACAGGAATTCCTGATATTCCTCCGTCCAGCGGGTACTTTTATCACCATGAAGCCCTTGTTTGGCCCCACCCCCAAATTCCGAAATGATCACGGGTTTGTTCTGGGTAATGTTCCATTGGATGTCCCTACAAATTTCAGGCGTACCCACATACCAGCCCATATACTGGTTAAAACTGAGCACATCGACCAGTTCGGCCATGGGATCGTCAATGATTTTGATATTGGGATCATTTTTTGAATTGCTTTGTTCCAACGCGGCACTGATCAATCGGGTTGGGTCCAGAAATCGCGCTTTTTCAATCAACTTGCTTAAAAATTGGTTTCTGGCTTCACTAACGGGTGTTTCGTTGGCCATGGACCAGATGATGACCGACGCTCGATTCTTGTCCCGAAATATCATTTCTTCCAATTGGTTGGCGGCGTTGTTGAACGTTTCCGGGTTTTTCCACTGTATGGTCCAATACACGGGATTCTCTTCCCAAACCAGAATCCCCATTTCATCGGCCAATCGAACAATGTGTTCGTTATGGGGATAATGGGCCAATCGCACATAATTGCCGCCCATCTCCTTGATCCAGCCCAATACTTTTTTGGCATCTTCCACCGTATTTGCACGCCCCTTGGTAATCGGGCTTTCCTCATGCAGACTGATGCCCTTTAAAAATATAGGCTCACCATTGAGCAAAATGTTATCGTTTTCCGTGGAAATGCTCCGGAATCCGATTTGGTCTTGGAGTTGCTCCTTGTCGGTTATCAACCGTACTTTATATAATTTCGGATTTTTGGGCGACCAATAGCTTATTTTTTTTGATCTCATTTCAAATTGAGCCCTTCCAGAAGCATCAGTGGTAACCATAGTTTCCAGCTTCAATTCCGGAATTTGGATGGAAACAGTTTGGTTGTTCGCCCTAGCACCTTCCAATAATACTTCACCAACAATCAGTCCATTGTCCTCTTTATCCAAATGAATAAAATAATCACGGATGAATGTGGAAGAGGTTTCAATCAGTTTTACATCACGGGTGATGCCACCGTAGTTCCACCAATCGGTATTTAAGGTGGGTACGCCTTCTTTTGTGCGTTTATTGTCCATCTTTACAACCAAAAAATTGTCTTTATTCCTTAGCAGATCGGTGACTTCAAAATTGAACGGGGTAAAGCCACCCACATGGACACCCAATTTCTGACCGTTCAAATACACTTCGGTTTTATAATTGGCGGCCCCGAAATACACAAAAACCCTATTGCCTGCTTCCGATTTGTGATAATCAAAGGACCTTTTATACCAAATCGTGCCCTCGTAGTAGTACAATTTCTCTTTTTGGGTATTCCAGTCCCCCGGTACCTGAATCGTATCGGAAAGGTCAAAGTCATATTCGATCAAATTGGATGGAGCCTCTACCTTCGTATTGGTAAAATACGCGTTGGGGGAGGGATTGTCCTGCTGGTCGAAGGGCTCATACCGATAATTGTAATAACCATTTTCATAAGGGTCTACAATATAGTGCCAGTTTCCATTTAAAGAAGTGGACGGTCTGTTGTAGGCGTTGATGAGTAAATTGTGACCCTCCTGTCCAGAAAGGTTGAAACTCAAGCAGAATAGGCCCAAGAGTCCAAAAAGTTGGTGTTTCATTGTGTTTTGCTATGGTTTTTTAAAGATAGGAAACAAACGATATGTCATTTTAACCAAAAAAAATCTTAAAAACGGGCATTTAAGGTAATGGAGCATAGAAACTGGTCAATTTATTGGACGTGGGTGCAATTTATCCACCGCAACTTTGTACCTGTATACTGAAAATGTACACAGCTATGAAGAAAACAATTTTTTATCCAACGATTTGGTCAACGGTCCCCTATACGCCGAGCGTAATGGCGGATTGGTACAGTGCCCCACAAAAGGGAGCTGAGTTGATCTTGAAGAATGAGGCGGCTAAGTCGCTGAAGGTTTCCGAAATGATCTTGAACATTACCAAGTTCTCGGCCATCGATGAACAAGGCAATGAGCACTTTATAATAGATTTTCCTGGACAGAACCCTGTTATCCTTAAAGGTATCCCCTCGGGCAGTTTCTTGCGCTCGCGCAGCGTGGTCTCCCTTCCGGATGGCAATTACACCAAACTCCGCTTTTATGTGGCGGGATGGGGCAACCGGTTTACCTACCAGGATGGGGTAGAGGAATCTGCCAACCAAGTACCGTACATTGATTTTACCATTGATGGTGGGTTCTGTGTGCAGGAAGGCAATGCCCCTGAAGTTAAATTGTGGTTCGATTTTGCTCCATTTCAGTGGAGGCGACACTTTAAACCGCTTACGGATTTGTTTATGCGGAGCAGAAGCCCACAACCACGATTGGCCAACAGTTTTGGCAACTAATACGTTATGAAGAAGGATGAAAAAGGCACCGAAATGGTGTCTTTTTTATTTTTCAAATTTTTCACCGAACGCCTCTAAAGCCTTCACTTTCCCATCGGACCCAATCAAAAAGTTGAAATCGATCTCTGCCCGATATGGATTTTCCTTGGTGGACATAAAGGTGTTGTATTGCCAATGGTAGGTGTCCAACGACACAAAACTGTTGAAATCAATACTAAACCCATTGTCCGTTCTTTTCACCATAGCCTTTCCGAGCATAGGATGGGTATATTCGCCTTCATAGGCTGCTAGGTCCAAGGTGGGGTCAGTGTCCTTAACCCTGTCGCTGCGCATTTTCTCCACATATTCTTTTTGTTGCTTTTTGAACTTGGAATAGAGTTCAAAAATATCCTGATGCCAGTCCGTACTGTTGTCATCAAAGGCAAATAGATCCATGGCTTTGTACATGATGGCATGCCGTAACTCCGCATGGTCCATATTGGCGAACACATAAACGGCGGTGTTCTTATCCCGAATAATGCCACAAATGGCAATCAGTCCCCCGAGACTTCCTGTGTGAAAATCGAGTTTTTCACCTCGGTAATCGTGCTGGAACCAACCCAAACCATAGGTTTTCCAGTCGGGCTTGGTGAGTTGTTGGGTAGGGTAAAAGCTCGCATCGGTAACAAATGCATGGGGCTTAAACAGGTAATCGAAGGTTTTTTTGCTCAAAATGGTGTCGTTGCCCACCACAGCATTGTTCTCCAGGTATTTTATGTAATTCGTCACATCCGAAAGGCTGGCCCAGATCATACCCGCGGCCCCGATTTGATCTGAAAGATTGTAGTCCACCTGCACAATACCTTCATCCATATCGTTGAGGTAGGGGGTGGTATAATTTCCTTTTTTAAAGATGTCCGCGGATTTGGCCACAGCATCCGTCATTCCTACAGGTTTAAAAATATTTTCGGTGACGAAATCGGTCCAGTGTTGTCCGCTCACGGCTTGTATCACTTCCCCGGCCACGGCATACATGACGTTGTTGTAATCGAAACCGGCGCGCATTGGGTATCCTTTTTTGGAAAGGGCAAATCGTTTTAAGGTTTCTTTGGTGGACACACTGTCCAACGCCCATAGCAAATCGGCCTGTTCTATGCCCAGATTATGGGTGAGCAGGTCCTGAACACGTGCTTCTTCGGTAATGTAGGGATCGGATAGTTGAAAATAGGGGAGATGGTCACGCACTTTGTCCGTCCAGTTTAATTTGCCTTGATCTACCAAAATGCCCAAGGCTTGGCAAACAATGGCCTTGGTGGTACTGGCCATGGTAAAAAGGGTATGTTCGTCAACTGGGGCTTTGCTTTCCAAATTTTTGACCCCATAGGCTTTACGAAATTGGACTTCCCCGTCTTTCACCACTACGGTAACGAGACCGGGAACTTCCCAATCCGCCATACCCTGGACAATCATGGCATCCAACTGTTTGGCTTTGTTATTTTGGGCCTGACTGGTTTGAATTAGCAGGAAAAGACAAGGAATACAATAAAGAAAGTGTTTCATTTTTGGAAAAGGTTGGTGGTTACTCTACTAAGATACAATGAAATGGCGTATGGATAAAGTTGGTTTGTGATTATTGATTACAAATAAATGAGGGTAAGTTTCCGATCGCAATTTGTATTTTCAGGGAATTAATTTTCCACTTATGGCTTCGCGTAGACATTTTCTTCAAAATACGGCATTGTTTGGTCTGACCCCATTGGTCCCGAGGTTGTATATGGATGATTTCTTTCCGGCTTCATTGGACATGATGGATTCGATGGGCGATGACGAATTGTTCACCTTGATCAGAAGTCAATTGTTGATACCACCTAATCGAATTTACCTGAACACGGGCAGTTTGGGCCCAAGTCCCGTGAAGATTTTGGATTTGGTACATGCAACCATGAGAACCTTGGAAATGAACCCCGTGGTTGAAAACTGGGGCGCTCTTGGCAAAGAAATGGAAGCTGTGAGGGAGCTAGTTGCCGAATTCGTCAATGCGGATAAAGAACATATTTTATTGACCCGGAATACCACAGAGGGGTTGAATGTGGTTGCCCAATCTTTAAAGCTGCAACCTGGGGATGAAATCCTTACCACTGACCAAGAGCACGGTGGCGCCATGGTCGGGTTGGACTACCTTGTCGAAAATCAAGGGACGGTGGTAAGGAAGCTATCGTTCCCAATGCCCACCAACAGTGTGGAGGAAATTGTCAAAACCGTTCAATCCAATATTACAGAACGAACCAAAGTCCTTTTGTTAAGCCATGTGAATACCATTACTGGATTGGTGATGCCATTCGAGGCAATTGCCCGAATCACCAAGCCCAAAGGCATCATCTTGATTGCGGATGGGGCACAGGCCATGGGACAAATCCCAGTAGATGTGGAAGCAATGGGTGTGGATGCCTATGCCTGCAGCGGCCACAAATGGTTGATGGGCCCAAAAGAGACAGGCTTTCTCTATGTGGCTCCAGAGTTCAAATCCCAAATCAATATGGCCTTTACCCACTCAGGTTTTGGTAGTTATTCGGCATCGTCGGGTACACGAAATGTGGCGACCCTGATCGGGTTGGGAGCAGCTATTCAATGGCATCGGGAAATTGGCAAGGATCGGGTGTATAAAAGGTGTTTGGAGATACGTAATTATTGCTACGACCAATTGACAAAGTTAAAGGGGCTCCACATCATTAGCTCGGAAGCTGATATACTTAGTTGCGGCATCGTCAGTTTTACCTTGGAAGAGGCCAAAAACTCAGAAATAGCCCGTAAACTTAAAGATCAGGATATCATTATCAAAACCCTTCCCGGTATCAACGGAAACCGGATTTCCTGTCACATGTTCACCAGCAAAAAGGATATAGATGACTTTATCCAAGCCTTGTGGAAAGCGTTGTAGATTTCTCAATTTATTATCAATCAAGCTTACCGCCCTGCCATTGTTCCCAAATGGTACTTAAATCCACTCCAGTAGCTTTGGACATGATGGGCTCAATTTCATCATATTCAAAAGCCCGTTGATTCGTTTTTGTCCAATTTAAAAGGCCCAACAGGGCATCTTTTATTGATTTTTGCCCGTTGGTTTCCTTTTGAATTACCATGTCCAGGTCGTGTGCCAATAAGGCCCCACGAGAGAAGAGGTTCTTGCCTATCCTGAAATCCGCAGCATATTGGGAAGAGCCAAGTAAAGACAGTTCCTTCAAAGATTTTTCCTTGATGAATTTTGGGGCTTCTTCCATATTCCTTTTATAAAAATTCAAGATGCCAGACCGTTCCAAGACATAGGCGTAAGAAATATACCAGGTAAAGCCTTCGTTCAACCAAATGGTCTCGATCAAAGGGGCCACTTGCCATGCAAAGGGACGATATCCTCTTCCGTAAGACCTGAGAGGAACCCATGAATGCCCCATGTGGTGTACAATGCTTCCGATGTTTGCCTTCGGGTCGTATGATGTAACCGCTCGTGAAAGGTCACCCGTATAGGTCATGCTGTTCAAATGCTCCATGGAAAACCCATAATCGTGTCGGTCAGATTTTGGGTTGATGAACTCCTCAAAAATGGTGTAGTGGGGCATGGGTACATACCCGTAAAAATCTTTGAGACCATTAAGTGCCAACAATCCCCTTCTACCAATTTCCTCCAGATTTACCTCCGTTTCACTGTAAATGGCCACAAAAAGGGGTATGGGCGCATTTGGGACTTGATATATTTGGGAATCCTTTCCCAAGGTGTACTGTCCGTCTGCCAAAACACCAAAATTCTCTGCTTGAAGGCTCGCTGAACCCTTTGGGCGATCCAATGTAGGAGCCAACGTGCTAAAAATGGGCCAAGATGGTTCTGTTTTGAAGGTAAGCTCAATTGGATTTTCCTCCAAACCTTCCACAAACCCAAAAACGGAGTAACCCAATAGTCCCACGTAGTTTGTTCTGGATTTAGAGCTGGCGCCCCCGTCCAATAATTGGGTTTCCATTTTTTCAAGATCTAATTGGTAACTTACTTGTGCCAGTAGTTCACTCTCTGCTTCAAAAGTAAAAAAAGAGCCATCACCTATGGTGCCCTTTGCCATTGTTCCGTTGGTAGAAGTGCCCACTACCTGTTCCACAAATGCCCTGTAGTTGGTAAGGCTATAGGTGCCCGGAGCACTTCGGGGAATAATCAATCGTACCTCCTCGGCATTCATGGGCTCAAAATTAATGGCCACTTCAATGTTGTTGGAATTGGGGGTATGGGTCAAGGTGTAGTACACCGTTTGTTGCCCGTACATAATCCATCCAAACAATAAGAGGATGTAAAAAGGAAAGGTTCTCATGATAGAGTTAGGTTGTTACTTCGCTAAGATACAAGGAATTATAAAACCAAAGCATGGTCCTACAAAAACAAAGGGTCGAATTTGTTCAACTAGACCGGATTGACAATGGACTCCAATTGTGAGGCATCATAAAAATTGGTCAAAATGGAATCCATGGGTTCTTTGCCTGCCGTAATAGCCTCAATTTTGTTCCATAGTTCCCCATTGAGCAGCGGACGCAGGGGTTGTTGCTGTTTGGTAATATTTCCGAACACTTTTTTGATCTTGTTGTCCCACACCTTGTAGTATTTCAGCAGGTCGTTCGGGTAAACGATCTTGCGGCGCGTGCCTTCATCGGCTGCCCTAAAGGGCAGGGGAATGTTGAGGTAGCCGTAATCGTCGGTGAGCTGTTCCCCAGGCTGTATGTCCCGAACGGCGATTTCAAAATCGTAGGCGGTTGTCAAGCAATTGGAGTTGAAGCTGTGGTTCACGTACCTACCATTGTCCCAACAAAGTATATAGTTTCCCTTGTTGTTCCGAAACGTATAGGTGTCCAAAATGGTCTGGTAGATGGGTTCCATTTGTTGCAGTTCCAGTGGGGTGAATTCCCGGTCCAATTTGTCCAAAACCCAAGTGATGGTACCTACTGGAATGAATTTGGTGGCGACCACGCCGTACCCAATTTCGTTGCTGATAAAGCGTAATTCTGTATCTGGATGAATCATTTTATATCGAATGAATTTTCGATGGAAGGTATAAAATTGTTCGATCCGTTAATGGGAATTTTTTGGGATGTAAAATGGTATGATAAGCAGGTTTCCACCATGAAAAAACCCAGCAAATTTGCTGGGTTTTTTGGGATTACTCTTGATTTCCGTCTTGGTCATAACCGTCAGGCCGTTTCCAGCGAACGGGTGCGGGTGGTTCGGGTTTCATAAAAAACTCCTCGGTTTTCAATAATCGCAGGGCTTCTTGAACCGCTCGTTCCAATTGGGGGTCTTTGCCTTCCACAACGTCTTTTGGATTTTGGATTACTTCAATATCGGGGCTTATACCCTTTCCTTCCACATCCCATTCCCCTTTGGTGTTGTAAAATCCGCCACGGGGTGCCACCATACGGCCACCATCAATAAACCGTGGCGTATCCCAGGTTCCGACCAATCCACCCCAGGTTCGGGTTCCCACCAAGGGCCCTAGCTGTTTTTCTTTGAACATATAGGGTAATAAGTCACCTCCAGAACCGGCCCGCTCATTGATGATCATCACCTTTGGTCCCCAAATGCCTGCGATGGGGCTCGTCCATGGCCTGTTGTCGTTGGCTTTACTGTTAAAATAGCCAAAAGGTTCACGGGCCATAATGTCGATCATATAATCGGCCGCGGAGCCTCCGCCATTGTTGCGCTCATCCAGAATGACTCCTTTTCTGTCCTGCTGGGAAAAATAGTATTTGTTAAAGCTTCTGAACCCGTTGCCACTGGTATTGGGAATGTAGACGTAGGCCAGTTTTCCATTGGAAAGTTCGTCCACCTTTTTGCGGTTACTTTCCACCCAGTCCATGTAACGTAATTGGAATTCGTTTGCTACAGGCTTCACGGTCACTTTTTTGGCCCCGGAAATATTGGGTGTGCCATTTACAGTGATGCTGATGGTGCGGTCCGCTGTCTGGGCCAATAATTCATAAATGTTTTGATCGGCCGAAAGCGGTGTGCCATTGATGGCCAATAGATAGTCCCCTTCCTTGACCTCCATGCCCGGCATGGCCAAAGGAGCGCGCACATCTGGATTCCAATGTTCCCCGGTATAAATTTTTTGAATTTTATAAAAGCCATTCTCCTTTGTGAAATCAGCACCCAAAAGACCCACGGGCACCTGGTCCACATCTGGCATGTCGCCACCGGAAACATAGGAATGGCCGATGGCTACTTCCCCGCTTAAAATATCCACCACATAGTTGAGGTCGGTGCGGTGCCTAATATGTTTGATCCAAGGCTGGTACCAACTGTAGATTTCATCCCAAGGTGCGCCATGTACATTGTCCACGTACAGAAAATCGCGCATGTAGCGCCACCCTTCCTTAAAAATCTGGGCATATTCCGCTTGGGGATCTATTTTGATCTTGGCGTCGATGTTCAATTTATCCTCCGGTTTTGGAGCATTCTTGGTTTCTGAAATCATCCAGTTACCGCCGTTGCGTATTAGGGCGAACTCTCCGTTATCGGATACGACCATTTCTAGGACCCCGTCCGTAAAATCGGAGGCCTTTTCCTTGTCTACCTCATATTTGTGCACTTTTAGCCCTCGTGCGTTTGGAATGGCCTCGGCCACAAACAATTGTTTTTCGGTACCCGGTTGTAAAAATTGATAGTTCCGAGCTGGAAGCTCCAAAGCGACTACCCGATCTTGGATATTTGCAAAATCGATCACAACCGGCTTTGTGGTTGCTGCAGGTTCTTCCTTTTTGCCATTTTTCTTCGATTTTGACCCATTTTCAGTCTCTTTTTCCTCTTTTTTGGGTGATTCTTCATCGGTTTTGGGCAAATTGGGTGCTTTTCCAGAAGCACTCAAGACCAAGGCATACAAACTTCTTGTAACACCTGGGTCGTAGGAACTCATATCCAACCAACCCGATGCCAATCCATAGTCCGTGCTGGCCAAAAAATACAGGTACTCTCCGGAAACATCCCAAACTGGACTTGTGGCATCGGCCGTGCCTTCACTTACCTGAACCGTTTTACCGGTTTGGGTGTCATAAATAAAAATGGCCTTGAAATGGCTGTCTTGTTGTTTTTCGTAGGTAATAAAGCGACTATCGGGCGACCAAACGGGATTCATGGTTCGGTTGGGATGCGCATAGCGGTCGGTATCCACTTTGGTGACCTTGCCCGATTTTACATCCACATACCACATGTTGTAATCCGTATCGGTATAAGCGATGTATTGCCCATTGGGCGACCAATCCGGTTTAAAATAAAAAGTAGGGTTGTCCAGTGGAAATGATTTTTGGTCTTCTCCGTACTGATCGGCCACTACCAATTGGTATTCCCCACTGGCATCGGAAAACCAAGCAATTTTATCCCCTTTGGGCGACCATACCGGATAGCGATCGGCCACACCTGATGTTTGGGTTAGGTTGCGCCAACTCCCTTCTTCTTTGGGGAAGGTGAAAATATCGCCTCGATATTCGAAAACGGCCCGTTTGCCATTGGGGGAGATATTGGGATTGCTTACGCCGTTCGCGGATACATCTTCCCAGCGTTCGCGGCTAAAATTAAGGTCACCTTTAACTGTGATGGTCAACGGTTGTGTTTCTTTGGTGTTCAAATTCAAAAGATGCAATCGGCCACCTTGCTCATACACTAGTTGATTCCCGAAGGCATCCAAATTTTTGACATCAAATTTTTTATGAAAGGTAACCTGCTCCTCAGTCTGGGTAATGATATCGAAACTCCAAATATTGCTGGTATAATCGCGTTCCGACAAGTAATAGACCTTATTGCCCGACCAAACAGGGTACAAATGTCGTTCCTGGTCCAATTGCGGGGTTGTCATTAAATCATAGGTTTTTAGGTCCACGATCCAAATGGGCATGGCTTGTCCGCCCCTGTAATTGCGCCACTCTGGGTCCCATGAAGTGATGGGTGTGTAGGCGATATGGGAACCATCAGTGGAAATGCTGCCGTAGGCTCCTCGGGGAATGGCCATTGCCTTGGGCAGGCCACCTTCAGGGGAAACAGTAAAAAATTGGCTGGTCATGGTCGGCCTTGCGTTACGTGTGGACCGGAAAAGAATTTCTCCTTCGGGGGTCCAACCCTGTACCTCGTCCATGGCCGGGTGATAGGTAATACGTTCCGGAGTGCCTCCATTGGCAGGAATCACATACACATCGCTATTGCCATCGTACTCCGCAGTAAAGGAAATCCATTGACCATCGGGCGAAAAATGTGGGTCGGATTCATAACCGATTCCACTGGTAAGACGTTCGGCCGTTCCACCAGTGAGTGGGGCTTTCCAGAGGTCGTTGGCATACACAAAGACCACTGCATTGTTGGAAAGGGTAGGTTCCCTTAGCAGAAGTGTTCCCTCTTGCGCCACCAATTGTGCAAGTGCAAACAAGGCAATGCCTAGAACATATTTTTTTCTCATGGGTATTATTTGAAGTAAAGGTTGAACAAAAAGGACAAGATTTTCCTGTTGCTTAAAAATACAGAAAACATCCAAATTGGATTGAAACAACCGTTCAAAAAGTAAACTAGGTAAGCTGCCCTTTTACTTCACTTTTCTGTAACGGGTAGGCTATAAAGGAAATGCGATATAATGGATCTTGGGGAAATCTAGTTGTCTAACAACCTTCGGTGGTAGTTGATCTGTCCCAGATGGTAATTCAAATGGCTTAAGAGGTGGATCACGGTAAACTCCGTTCCAATGGGTTTGCCCCAAATTTGAATGGGAAAATCCCCGGACAACGCTTCATCGGTCAGAGTATCGAGTCCCTTTTCCACGACGACCATGGTTTCGTCAATTTGTTGCAAAAGCGTTGTTCTTGGTACATCCTTGCCGGCAAATTCAAATTCGCGATCGCGTATGTAATCTGTTTTTGCCAGTCCGGCCCCAATAAAGGCATTAAGGTTGCCGATGAGGTGCAAACACAGGTTTCCTGCCGAATTGGTGATGGATTTATCGGTTCGCCAAAGGTTTTTTTCAGAGGAATACTGTTCAATTTCAGTTTTGAGTTTTTCCAGATCTCTTTTGAAGAGCGATTGCAAGGTGGCTTTCATCTTGATTGGGTTTTTAAGGTTGATCAAACACTTAGTCGTTTCAACTTGTCCAAAATTTCATACACTGAAAAACTGCGGGCAAAACGGTACATTTCCTTGTCATCTGATTTAAGGATCACGACTGGTAATGTAAAAACCATGGATTGTCCCGTAAATTCGACTTCTTCCTCCACATCCACCACCCGGATGGCCACATGGGGAAATTCTTCCTCCACGGCGGCCAGCAATTTTGGCTTCAACACCTTGCAGACATTGCAGGTCTTTCCGGTGAAGTACAGAAGTTCTATGTGTTGATCCTCCATCGCTTAATAGTCCGAATAATCGGTAGGGTAGAGGAACCAAATGTCGGCATGCGATACATTGTTTTGATATTTGGGTAAGGCACTCATTTCTTTCCATTCAGGGGAATCCACAAAAGCTTCCCAGTTTTTGCCACGCGTGGCCATATCGGCATGGGTGGTCATGTATATCAGGTTGGGCATGTGGGCACCGGAAAGTACCTCACCATAGAACACGGCATTGAAGTCCAATCGGGCGAACAATTTGACCTCGCCTCCTGCATTGAACATATCCACCTTGTTTACATATAATTTTTCGGTGGGGGACTCATAACTCCGCAGTTCGTAGATGCGCTCGGTACGTGGACTGTCCAGATTTGGTACCTGCATCATGGGCATATCGGAAAAGGCCTGCATGAGGATGGACTCAATACGGTCATAAGGGGCATTATCGTATGCTGCATTGAGGTACGCGCTTCCCGCTACTGCATATTCAGCGTCTTCACTCAATTTGTTGTCCAACGCCAAAAAATCCTCCATGGATTTGAAGGGAAGAAGCACATAGGTTCTTTGAACGGTGTCCTTCTCGTTGGTACGGAATTTAAAAACACCCACCTTATCGATGCCTTGTTTTTTAACAGCTGGGATAAAGGCGTTTTGCAAGTAATTATCCGTAGCGGCTACTTGGTCTTCCGAGCTGAAGGTATAGACCTTGAGTTGGTAAAATTCCCGTTCGTTGGCAACCGATTCGGGAGTTTCCGTGGTTTCCGTTGTTTCGGGGTTGGGATTGCCGCAGCTGGTAAGTGTTGCGATTACCAATAATGCAAGAAGTTGGATTGTTTTCATGTGTAGTGTAGTTGGGTTTTGGGTTTAAAAAACAGTCTTCAATTTACGTATTTAATTGCGTTTTACCACTTCTGGTCCGTGCTGTTTTTTTCTTTTTGAAGCCAAAGCCATCAATCCTAAAATGGGCCCCAAGGCCAAGATCATATACATACTGTTTGATGTGCTCCAATTCCGCATTATGTTGAGCAATTGAATGCTGACAATGGTTATGGCAAAGCCAATGCAATTGACAATGGTCAGGGCCGTACCCTTAATTTCTGGGGAAGCATTCTGGGCCACCAAGGTTGAAAATAAAGGTGAATCGGCGATGACAACCATGCCCCAAAACATTAGAAAGGCGACAAAAAGTCCTTCCGAGGCTTGTGCAAAAAGAAAGGGAGACAACAAGCAGCAGCAACAAGAAAGCAAAAGCGCTGTAAAGGCCACTTTTTTAGTACCCAATGCTTGCGCCAAATAGCCGCCCAATACGCAGGCCAATCCCCCAAGGGCAATGATTGCAAACGATAACAACGGAATATTGAATGAAACTCCATTGTGTAGGCTTGCATAGGTTTGCAACATAATGGGAACAAAGGCCCAAAAGGTGTAGAGCTCCCACATATGGCCAAAATACCCAAAGGCCGCAGAACGAAACTTGTCGTTTCGGAACACTTTTACAAAAGCCGATAACTGCAGTTTTTGGCTTGGTTTACGGAAAGGGCCGTCCGGAATCAATCCCACCATGAGCACCCCGCCCAAAACTGCTAAACCTGAGGTGGCAATCAAGACCCTATTCCAAGGAACCGCATGGGTCATGTTTTTCAATAAATGGGGGAATGCGGTACCGACCACCAAGGCGCCGACCAAAAAACCCAAGGATTTGCCCAGTCCTTTTTCATAATAATCTGCGGCAATCTTCATACCGACGGGATAGATGCCTGCAAGAAAAAAACCCGTAAAAAAGCGAAAGGAAAGGAGACTGGCCAGGCCGTTGTCTTCCCAAATGACCCCCAGATTGAACAAAGCACCCAAGATAGCACAGGTTAAAAATACCTTGGAGGGGGAAAAGCGGTCGGCAATGGACAAAATGGCAAAAATCAAGGTGCCTACAATAAATCCAAATTGAACGGCCGAGGTCAAATGCCCCACGGCGCTATCGCCCAACCCAAAAGTAACCACCAAATCTTGTATGACCCCATTGCCGGCAAACCACAACGAAGTGCAACAAAACTGCGAAAACACGATGATGGGGAGTATGAGTTTGGAGGGTTTCATGAATAAAATTTAGTTTTATATCAGCAATTCAGCTTGATTATTTTTCTTCCAATTCCTTCCAAAGGCTGTTTTTGTGTTTTTCAATATAGTCCATTTTTAAAGTGGAGATGTCCTCTTTGTACGCATAAAATTTCTTGTCCAATTCATACATTTCTTTCATTAGCTCCTCATTGGCATAAAAATCGGAAGTCATCATAATTTTGTGCAATTCTTCACTGTTTATCCGTTCATTTAGGTTTTCATGGGTTTCTCCATGTTTTCTAAGAAGTTGAACGGCTTTCAATAATAATTCGTGGTTGTATGTGGCACCGATAGCTCTCAAAGCCTCCAACGTTTCCTCGATATATCGGCCCGTTGAATTGGTGAAAAATTGCAAATACCCGCCATTGTTCACCTCCATTTCCAATTCGTTGATCAAATAAGCAACCTGCAACGGTTTGGGCATGTTGGCAAAAGAGGATGTTCCATAATGGTCCGTTTGTCTGATTTTGTGCGTATAATAGTAGATCAGTTCCTCCTTTTTTTGGCGATCGGCATTCTCATACAACTCTTGGTTGAGTTTGGCGAAGCTAACACGATACTCCCATTCGGTTTTTCTTCTGGATTTTTCAGGTGCCCCGAAATCTACCAATCGCGGTACCAAATACCGCAGGAAAATGATGATGGCGATGAAAAGGGTTAGTTTCATTTACGAGTAGTTTGGTAGTAAATACTCATCTATTTGCGAGTAACATTATTTTGTACATGTAACCGGTTCACCCTCGGCTGAATGATCCAGATTCCAATGAAATAGAACCACAAAAGAAAAAATTCACCTATAAAATCTCCAAACCCGACCTTTCGTTTCAATTCCACAGTTTTTAAGGTTTTTGCCGCAAAATAAAAGGTGTGTAAAATACAGAACATGGAGAACAAATGGAGTGGTACAATGATCGCGACAATAATCCCTAAATTCAAGAAAATTGACTCCGCGTCCACCGAAAATAAACTGGACATGGAAGTAACCATAAACAGAAAGTACACCAAAGGAATAAAAAAGAAAATCTTGAACCGCGTTGTTTTCATTTTAGCCTCGACGGGTACCCATTTTTGTAATCCTATGGCCAACGCCCATAACCAACCAAAAAATAATAGGCCAAAGCCCAATATTACGAGGGGGAACCATTCAAATTGAATGAATTTTTCATCCAAGACTTGGGTAAATCCGTTGTTTTCCATTTCTGTGGATGGAACCGATTCAACTAACCAGATTCTTGCATATATATAAATCTGGGAAACCAATGGAACCCCCACCATGAGCAAGAATAACTGCCAATGTTTTGCTTTAAGGAAGATGTTGGTCATTCTCTATTTTATACGTTGTGGTTAATGCGCCTCCAGCCAGTTCTCACCAACGCCCACTTCCACATCCAACGGTACGGAGAGTTTGTAGGCATGTTCCATTTCAGATTTAATGAGTTCCTTCATGGTGTCCAACTCGGGTTTGAAGCAATCGAATACCAATTCATCGTGCACCTGCAACAACATCTTGGTCTTGTACTGGCCTTCGTCCAACTTTTTATGGATGTTGATCATCGCAATCTTGATGATATCGGCCGCACTCCCTTGAATGGGGGCGTTCACAGCGTTTCGCTCCGCGGCGCCACGTACTACTTGGTTCCCCGCATTAATATCTTTTAGATATCTGCGACGCCCCAATACGGTTTGCACATAACCATGCTCCCGGGCAAAATCAATCTGCTCACTGATGTAATTCCGCAATTTCGGGTAGGTTTTGTAATAGGTGTCGATAAGTTCCTTGGCCTCGGTACGGCTCAAATCCGTCTGGTTGCTCAACCCAAAGGCCGAAACCCCATAAATGATCCCAAAGTTCACCGTTTTGGCATTGCTACGCTGCTCGCGGGTCACTTCCTCGATTGGCACATTGAATACCTTGGAAGCTGTGGAAGCGTGTATGTCTTCCCCGTTCTGGAAGGCCGAAATCATGGTGTCCTCTTCACTTAGGGCCGCAATGATGCGGAGTTCAATCTGGGAATAATCCGCCGCTAATAACACGTAATTCTCATCCCGCGGAATAAACGCCTTACGCACCTGTCGTCCCCGTTCGGTTCGGATGGGGATGTTCTGCAAGTTAGGGTTGTTACTGCTCAAACGGCCCGTAGCGGCCACGGTTTGCATATAATCGGTGTGTACCCGGCCCGTTGCTTTTTGTACCTCATTGGGTAGGGCGTCCACATAGGTGCTCTTCAATTTGGCCAACCCACGGTACTCCAATACATTTCTGATGATGGCATGGTCCTTCGCCAAGTACGAAAGCACATCTTCTGCGGTGGAATATTGCCCAGTTTTGGTCTTTTTGGGCTTGTCCACCAGCTTTAATTTTTCGAACAGGATATCACCCAACTGTTTGGGGGAGGCAATATTGAATTCCTCACCGGCCTCTTCATAAATCTGTTGTTCCAATTTCTTGATGTCCTCATCCAGCGCTTTCGAAAGTTCGTGCAGGTAGTCCTCATCCAAATTGATGCCTTCACGCTCCATATCGGCGAGTACGCGAAGCAAGGGAATTTCGATGTCCTCGAACAGTTTGTCGGTTTGGGCTTCTTTTAGTTCGGGTCTAAAATGTTGTGCCAATTGATAGGTGATGTCGGCATCCTCAACGGCATATTCCGTTTGCTTGTCCACGGGCACCTGACGCATGTTCAACTGGTTTTTACCCTTTTTTCCGATCAGTTCGGTGATGGAAATAGGGGTGTAGTTGAGGTAGGTTTCCGAAAGCACATCCATATTGTGGCGCATATCGGGGTTGATGAGGTAGTGGGCCAGCATGGTGTCGAACAGTTTACCTTTCACGTCCACACCATAATTGAGCATCACCTTGATGTCGTATTTCAGGTTCTGGCCAATTTTTTCGATGGCCTCCGATTCGAAGAACGGACGTAGTTTTTCCAAGAGGGGCATGGCATCGTTCCGTGTTTCGGGGAAGGGCACATAAAACCCTTTGCCCGCTGCCCAACTGAAAGCAATGCCCACGAGTTCCGCTTCCAAGGGATTCAGGGAAGTAGTCTCGGTATCAAAACAGACCGAAGTTTGCTTCATTAGCATTTCCAAGAACAGGTCCATGCTTTTGCCCGGGCGCACGGTCTGGTAAAAATGGGGCACCTCGGCAATGGTCTTGCGGCTGTTCACATCTTTGATGGTCGCTGCGGCTTCGGCTGGGTCGCCCCCAAATAGGGTGAACTGTCCACTACCGGCCACCTTGGCTTCTTGCTTTGCGGTTTGTGTGCTGGTCACTGGGGTGCTGGCTTCTGCTTCTTCTGTAAACAGTTTGATGAATTGGTCCTTCAATCTGCGGAATTCCAGTTCCTCAAAGATTTCCTGCACTTTTTCGGCATCGGGCGGACACATTTCGTAGTCCTCCGCATGGAAAGTGACCTCACAATCGGTCTTGATCTCGGCCAGTTTTCGGGAGAGTCGACCGAGTTCGGCATTCTCCTCCACTTTTTCCTTCATCTTGCCCTTCAGTTTGTCCGTATTGGCCAACAGGCCTTCCAACGAATCAAAATCCTCCAGGAATTTTTTAGCAGTTTTATCGCCCACACCAGGCAGACCTGGAATGTTGTCGCTGGCATCACCCATCATCCCCAGATAGTCGATCACCTGTTCGGGACGTTTTACCCCAAAGCGTTTCTGTACTTCGGGAATGCCCCAAATTTCTATCCCGTTGCCCATTCGGGCGGGGCGGTACATAAAAATATTTTCGCTCACCAACTGCCCAAAATCCTTATCGGGAGTGACCATGAACACCTTGTAGTTTTCCTTTTCGGCCTGTTTGGCCAAGGTGCCGATCAAATCATCGGCCTCGTAGCCTTCCAGTTCCACCACGGGGATTTTCATGGCTTTCAAGATCTGTTGTATATAGGGTACCGCTATGCGGATGGCATCGGGGGTTTCGTCCCGGTTAGCCTTGTAGTCCTCGAAAAGTTCGGTGCGCTCCACACTGCCGCCTTTGTCGAAAGCCACGGCCAAATGGTCGGGCTGTTCGCGTTTGATCACATCAAAAAGGGAGTTCATGAACCCCATGATAGCGGAGGTGTCCATCCCTTTGGAATTGATGCGCGGGTTTTTGATCAGGGCGTAATATCCTCTAAAAATAAGTGCGTAGGCGTCGAGTAAAAAAAGTCGTTTTTGGTCGGACATGTATTTTTAATTGTCAATTATCAATTAGCAATGGGCAATAAATAGGTGGGGATTAAAAGTACGAATTGCTTCTAAAAAGACATCAGATGTAAGAAATAAGATTTCGGAATTGATGATTTTAGAACCTAGATAAAAGAGTCAAGAGTCAGGAGCCAAGATGTCTTGATACCTGATTCTAGTAGCGCAGCGGTCTTGGTTCTATTGGTAAAAACTCTTCACTTCGCGGTTCTCATGCCCATTGGCACTGTATTCCCGATAAGTAAAGCCGGGGTGCACACAATACCCACCTGTTTCCCCATTTTTGTTGATGGCCAAAAAGCCGATCTGGAAATCCTTGCGTCCTTCGTTTTTCTTCATGATGCGCTTAACACCTTCCTCACAGGCTTCTTGCGGACTTTTTCCTTGTCGCATCAGTTCCACGATCAAAAAGCTGCCCACGGTCCGTATCACTTCTTCGCCCACGCCCGTGGCCGTGGCACCACCCACTTCGTTGTCCACGTACAGCCCTGCCCCGATGATGGGGGAATCTCCAATGCGACCCCCAACTTTGTAGGCCATGCCGCTGGTGGTACAAGCTCCGGCCATGTCCCCATTTTCATCAATGGCGAGCATCCCGATGGTGTCGTGGTTTTCAATATTGATGGTGGTTTCGTACTTGGACGTTTTTAGCCATTCTTCGTATTGTTTGCGGGTGCTCTCGGTCAACAGGTCCTCTTTTTTAAAGCCTTGTTCGTAGGCAAATTTTTCAGCTCCCTTTCCCGCCAAAATGATATGAGGGGTTTCTTCCATCACCTTTCGAGCCACGGAAACTGGATGTACAATATTTTGAAGATACACCACGGACCCACAGTTGCCATCTTTGTCCATGATGCAGGCATCCAGCGTCACGTTACCATCACGGTCGGGACGACCGCCCTTGCCCACGGTTTCGTTTTTTTCATCCGCTTCCTCTATCATAACTCCCTGTTCCACGGCATCGAGGGAAGATCCTCCCTTGCTCAGCACTTCCCAAGCCTTTTCGGAGGCGTTGTAAAAGTTCCAGGTACAGACCACAATGGGTTTGATGGGAGTTACTGGGGCATTGGCCACAACAGCTTCTTCTTCGGTCTTGTTTTCTGTTTTGCAGGATACCACAGCTGAGGCGGTAACGAGTCCGGCAGCGGTTAGACCGGAATTTTTGAGGAATTTGCGACGTTGCATGGGAATGGATGTTTACTTTTAAGTTACGAATGCTAAATATAGCAATATGCTTGTAGAAGTTTGTGCCAATTCACTGGAATCGGCCATGAATGCTGAAAAGGCAGGAGCCGACCGTATTGAACTGTGTTCCGAACTTGGGGTGGGGGGCGTTACACCCTCCATGGGAATGATACGGTTGGTGAAGGAACGGTTGTCCATTCCAGTGCATGTAATCGTGCGTCCGCGAAGTGGTCATTTTACCTATTCCAATACCGAGTTTGAGGTGATGCTAGCCGATATCGAAGCCTGTAAAAAGGCTGGAGTGGATGGTATCGTTTCGGGCGTTTTGCGGAAAGATTTTTCGGTGGATGAGGAACGTACCCAAAAGTTGGTTGAACGCAGTGGTTCGTTACATTTTACGTTCCATCGCGCCTTTGATTGGGTCGCAAACCCACTGGAAGCCTTGGCACATTTGGAGCACATCGGAGTAAACACGGTTCTGACCTCGGGTGGTGAACCCTCTGCGGAAAAAGGATTGAAAAATCTTGAAGCATGGCAACAACAAACAGCACTGACCCTAATGGCCGGGGGCGGTGTTTCACCGAGCAATGCCCATCATTTTAAGGAAATTGGCCTAAAGGTCATCCATTGTTCTGGAACGGTTTTTGGAGATGTATTGGAGTTATCGGGGAAGATTCCCATGAATTCGTCCAAGCATTTGGTGGAAGATCGGGTTGCGATAACGGACCCAGAAACGATTCGTAAGGTGGTTTCAGCCGTTAAATAAAATTAAAAAGCCCTCGATTCTAGGAGATTAGCTCTAATTTTGTAAAAAAATTGTATGACTCGTTTTATTGTTCTGGCCATCCTTTACGTTGTATTGGCTGCATACGGTTTCCAGGCTTTTCGAACCTTGTTCAAAAGTCCGTTGCTGCAGTGGTCCTATATCGTATTGTTTTTGGGGGTGCTTGTCTTCTTGGGGATTAAGGTGTTTACCCATATTCCCGGCGAAGGGTTTAAGGGCACCGCTGCCATTGCCGGAAGTATTTTTGCAGCCTTCTTTTTGTTGGCCTTGGTGTTGGGGTTCTTCCTTTTGGTGGAAGATGTGGTTCGTTTGATCGGTTTTGGATACAATAAAATTGTGGGTGTGGCCGATACCGAAGCGGGTTATTTTCCATCCCGAAGAAAATTCGTGAGCGGTTTGGCCCTTGGACTGGCGGCGCTTCCGTTCGGAGCCATTCTCTACGGCATGTACCGCGGAAAATACAACTATCAGGTATTGAAGTACGAACTGGAATTCGACGACCTGCCCGATGCCTTTCACAACTATCAGATCACCCAAATTTCGGATGTGCATAGTGGTAGTTTTGACGACTACAATAAAGTGTCCTATGGCGTGGATCTTATAAATCAACAGCAAAGTGATGTCATTTTCTTTACTGGGGACATCGTGAACAACAAGTCGGAGGAACTCGAGCCTTGGAAAGAGGTTTTTGCACGATTGGAAGCCAAGGATGGGGTGTTTTCCATTTTGGGCAACCATGATTATGGGGATTATGCCGTGTGGGACACTGAGGAAGAGAAAGCGCAGAATTTGGAAGACCTTAAGGTCATGCAACAGGAAATGGGCTTCGACCTGTTGTTGAACACCAATCGATTTCTCGAAAAAGAGGGTCAAAAAATTGCGTTGGTCGGCGTGGAAAACTGGGGTCGCGGCGGATTTAAAAAAGCGGGTGACCTACAAAAGGCCAAGGAAGGTGTCCACAAAGATGATTTTAAAATATTGTTGAGCCACGATCCCTCACATTGGGAAGATGTGGTCCTCCAAGACGATTACCATTTCCATTTGACTTTAAGCGGACACACCCACGGCATGCAGTTTGGGGTGGAAATACCCGGGTGGGTAAAATGGAGTCCGGTGAAATGGCGCTACAAGTATTGGGCGGGCATTTACAGTGAGTTGGGGCAGTTCATCAATGTGAACCGAGGTTTCGGTTTCATCGGTTACCCAGGCCGTTTTGGCATCTGGCCAGAGATTTCCGTAATCACTTTAAAGAAGAGGGGGTTGGCTTAAGCTGCTTCCGCTTGCATAACATAAAAAAGCACCGATTTCACAATCGGTGCTTTTTCGTTTGGTCTGGTTACGGTCAGTGTTTATTTGTTCAACTTCCAGGAGACGCCAATGCCTACCATGGCCGTTGTCATATCATAGGAAACTTCACTGCCAGGAATGGCTCCATAGGGAGGATAGTTTTGAATGAACTGTGGGTTCAAAACGGGGCCTGAAGTTGCATCTCCACTGGTGCCGTAATGGAAAAGGGCATCTATGGCAAAGCGTTCGCTGGCCTCGTAGGTAAAGCCCACTTGAAATGCATTTTTAATGATAGCGGTGGCTGGAATATTAAAGAAGGCCACATCGCTGTTGATGGGGTTGGAGCTATAGGTGTATCCCAAACGGATGGGAAATTTGCTGATGCCCTTGTATTGGATACCGGCAGAAATAATATTGATGTTCTCCCATCCAAATCCTGCTACCGAAGCTGTTTGGGTCCAACCAGTGGTAGAGAAACCATCGGTGTTTTCATAATCCACCATACGATAATCCACGGCGAGGTCAATGGTTCCCAAACTATATCCTAAACCAAAGGAAAGAATGGCGGGATAGTCCATATTGAACTTATTGGTGCTTGTGGATCCATCCAAATAGGTATTGTCCAGTTCAAAGTCGCCAAAATTTTGGGTGGTTTTATAGGATACCCCAGCTTTGAATCCGGAATCGGAATCGTAGAACACCCCGATTTGACCTCCAAAGCCCAAGGCAGATGCTTTATCGGTGGAAGGATAACCGGCTTGGTTTGGATTGGCGGTTGGGTTCGGCATCAACTCCAAGGCAGCATAGTTAAAAGTGGGCTGCAACCCAATGGAGAATTGATCGGAAATTTCGTAGGCCCAGGCAAAACCAACCTGCAACAGCATGTAGTCGGATTCTATCCTTCCAAATCCACCATTGGCTTGTGGCATGTTGATGGGGTTCGACATATTTTCGGGAAAGGTGACCCCAAAACCACTGATACCAAAAGCTGAAACACCAAAGGTATGTTTGCTTTCGGGTTTGCTCCATACATAGGCCAAGGCAGGCATGGGTGAAATGCCCCTGTCATCCTCGGTGGTGCCACTGAAGAAGTTCCCGGTAGGCTGTCCATTGCCATCAAATTCGGGCACGGTAGAACTCAATTCCGGGGAAGAAAAGAATAGGCCCAGATCTACCTTTAAGATGTTATCATCAAAAGCGGAAATGGTGGCTGGGTTCCAGTGTAGGGCTCCGGAAATATCCAAGGGCTGGGCCGTTGCGGCGCCCCCCATCGACATATTTACAGATCCGACACCTTGCATAATGTGTCCTGCTTGCCCAAAAATGACAGTAGTCATCAAAAAGGCACAAAGCGTTGCGAATAAATTTTTCATTTGAAGAGGTTTTGCACATCCAAAATACTGAAAAATAGGAAATTGGGTCAGTTTTTGAGCGTGATATTAAATCTACCGTAAACCTACTGCGTAAGTGGACTAAAATGAATGATAAATGTCAGTATTTATGCAATCAAATAGTAAGTGATGACTTTTAGGAACTTATACCCGATCGGAAGAGTGAATATGGAAGTTGCACAGGTTTAACGTCAATTTAACTTGTGTTGCCTTCCGAATGGACAACCTTCATGTAAAACTTTAACAATTTTTCTTACTTTTGAGCGTAAACCATTGAATACCTATGTCCAAATTTGGTGAACTTATCGATTTAAACGTTCCGGTACTACTGGATTTTTATGCAGAATGGAACGAGCAATCCACTTCCATGCACCCTGTGCTTCGCGATGTTGCTGCCGCATTGGGGGATAAGGGAAAAGTGATCAAAATTGATGTCGACAAAAACAAAGAGCTATCCCAAGCCCTTCGCATTAAAGGCTTGCCTACCCTTATGATCTACAAAAAAGGCGAGATGGTCTGGAGGCAGAGCGGCGAACAGGACGCCAATACGCTGATAGGCATCTTAAACGAATATATCTAAGAAAAAAGCGAGGTTTAAACCTCGCTTTTTTTATTCATTTCCTATTGAATCGTTGATGGCACCAATGGTATCCAATGGAATGGAGTCTTCCATATCCGGGTCCATGGGCAGGGGTTCTTCCAGTATTTCCTCCTCATCGTCCACAAATTGGGAGAACTTGTCGATGTATTCATTAAAGATGATCGTTTCCGATTCAGCAAATTCCTTGTCCCGATTCTCAATTAAAATATCGATGTTCCTACGGTAGGCCTGCATATCGGATAGGATATCGTCAATTCTTTCATATTGTTCGTCCAACGGAATGTTGGCATAGTATTCCAAATGCTCTTGGTAGACCTTTTTGAGTTTGCCATACAGTTCCCTTGCCTTGTCGGTTTCTCCTACCTTGTAATAGCCATCCACAAAGGGTTCCACAAAAGTGTAGAAGTAATAGTGTTCGACAGGCATGTTCGTCATGGCCATATCGATAACATCCTTGGCCTTGTCTATTTTATTTTCCGCAATCAAGGTTTCCATCAGTCGGGCGAGGTTGCTTCGGAACGAAAGTCCCTGTGAGCGTGTTTGGGGATCATGATAGATTTTATCACTGCCAGAGTTGCCCCAATCCCAATCCTTGACAATGTCGTACATCAGGTCGGAATCAATACGGCCCATTTCAAAGGAATTGCGGTTGGGCGTTTTAATCGGCACCAATTTATAGATAAGACCATCCAACTGCAGGTAATCCTTCATCCAGATGTATTCGGCACTATCAAAACTTCCCCCGGAGAAATAAATGGGACGTTTCCAATCGTTGTTGGCGATCACGTCCAACATCAGGATTCGATTCTTCGGTAATGCACTTTGCGGCAGATCGATATCAATATAATCCACGATCAAGGCGGAGTCCTTTTCTTTGACCAAACCGCTCTTGATCACATTTTCCTTATTTACGGGAATCCGGATCTTATTGGTGGGGTAGTACACAATATCCAAGGTGCTTTCTGGATATTGATCCACATCGGCACCACGTTTATCCAAAACAAAACCGAATTTGGTCTCGGGATTGTCGCTGCCTATCCAGTTCATAAAGTCTTTTATGCTCCAACGGCTTTCCGAGATTGGCCTGCCGAAAATATCGTCCGCTTTGTTGTAATAGACGGCATCCCGGGTGCCGTAGCGGTATTTGTCGTGTGTCAATTGCGACGGAATGGGATCACTTTCGTACGCCTTGCGTTTCATCTGGTCGATGTACCAATCCGTAGCAAAAAGACTGGTGTTTACAATGCGGACGTCGGTACGATAGTTTTCAATTTCCTGTGCATACCACAATGGAAAGGTATCGTTGTCACCAATGGTGAACAAAATGGCGCCTGCATCTTCCTGGCAGGAATCCAAATAGGATTTTGCCGTTGATTTTGCCGTATACCTGTCGGAGCGATCATGGTCGTCCCAGTTTTGGAACGCCATCAGGAAGGGCACGGCCACAAGGCAAAGCGTCGTTATAACCGGTGCGGCAATCTTGGCGGACAACAGTTTTTTGACTTCCTCAAAAAGCCCATATACCCCGAGCCCTATCCAAATACAGAAGATGTAGAACGAGCCCACAAGGGAGTAGTCCCTTTCCCTGGGTTGGAAAATATAGGGGTTGGTGTAAAACTGAATCGCCAATCCGGTGAACATAAAGAACACAAAGAGTACCCAAAATTGTTTTGGGTTCTTGGTGATCTGAAAAACGATACCGATAATCCCCAAGAGCAAGGGCAAAAAGAAATAGGTGTTACGGCCTTTGTTGTTTTCCCAGTCGCTGGGCAGGTTATCTTGACTGCCCCGGAAAAGGCTGTCCACAAATCCGATTCCGCTCAACCAGTTGCCGTTTTCATCGTAACGGCCTTGGATGTCGTTTTGCTTACCCACAAAATTCCACATGAAGTAGCGCATGTACATATAGCCAAATTGGAAATCGAACATATACCTGAAGTTCTGGCCCAAGGTGGGAGGCTGCACTTCAATGTATTCGCCAAACTCCCGAAGGAACCTCAAGTATTGGTCCGAATCGAGCTCACCACGACTGTAGGCTGTTTTAAATTGGTTTACGGCTTCCCTAAGATCGTTGTTGGAGATGTATTCCGATTTGATCCTAAAATCCAACGCCCCAAAATAGCGCATGTAATTTTCGGCATGTTGGTCGCTCCACATACGGGGTAGGAAGCCCACGTGTTTTTCATTGGGGCCGGGCAGGGCGCCTTTGTAATGGTTAACAATCACATATTTGCCCAGCTTGAGGTCTTTTTCGTACTTAGGGCTTTCGTCCCGATCTTCACCGGCCGGTGCAAAGGCATCAGAATAATAGGCACCATAAAAGGGACTTTCCACACCGGGGTATTGTTCCCGATTGTAATAGGCCAAAAGGGCCCTGGCATCGGCAGGGTTGTTCTCGTTCACCACCGTTTTGGCATTGGCCCTGATCGGCAACATCAGCCACGAAGAAAATCCAAGGATTAGGAACATTAAGCACAGGATGATCAGGTTACCTGTGTAAAACTTATGTTTTCGGGTATAGCGAAGTCCAAAATAGAACACTGCGATAAAAACCAGTCCCATAATGATGGATCCCGAGTTGAAGGGCAGGCCGATCTCGTTGATGAAAAAGACCTCGCTCCAACCAAATAGTTTTAAAACGTAGGTGAGGGAAAATTTATAGACCAGAATCAAAACCGCTACCACTACAATGTTGGCGAACAAAAAGTTCTTGACCGTTGTGGTCTTGTATTTTTTGAAATAATAGAGCAGGCCAATGGAAGGAATGGCCAAAAAACCCATAAACTGGATACCAAAAGTAAGTCCGACCACAAAACTGATGAGCAAGATCCATCGATTGCCCCTTGGGTCATCCAAGTTATCCACCCATTTGAGTCCCAGCCAAAGCAATAGGGCCATGATCAAACTGGCCATACCATAAACTTCGGTCTCTACGGCATTGAACCAAAAACTATCCGAAAAGGTAAATGCCAACGCGCCAACCAATCCACTGCCCAACACGGCAATGGCCTTGCTGTTGGATAGTTCTTTTTTAGATCCAATAAGCTTGCGCACCAAATTGGTAATGGTCCAGAAGGTAAAGAGCACAGCAAAGGCACTGGATACCACCGAAACGGCGTTGACCATGAGCGCGATCTTGGATTCGTCGCCAAAGGCGAACATGGCGAAAAAGGCTCCGATCATTTGAAGTAAAGGCGCTCCAGGGGGGTGGCCTACCTGCAATTTTGCGGCGGTGGAAATATACTCCCCTGCATCCCAAAAACTTCCTGTGGGTTCAACGGTAAGGGCATAAACGGAAAAAGCGATTGCGAAGGAAACCCATCCGAGGATGGTATCCCATTTTTTGAAGTCTTTTGCAAACATAGAGATGGTTGTTAACCGTGTTGGGGCGAATTTAGTAAATCTAGCACAGAAGGTTGGCGGTTTTTGCAAAAGCTTTAACATGGGGGTAAAGAAAAATAGTGGGTATTCTTCTTAAAATATTTGTTGAAACCAAAGTTTGTTTTAAATTTGCACGCTCAAAAGCTGGATCAGTTTAGCTTTTATGGTACTGGCCTATGGTGTAATTGGCAACACTACTGATTTTGGTTCAGTCATTCTAGGTTCGAGTCCTAGTAGGCCAACGAAAACCCCTCAAGACTATGTTTTGAGGGGTTTGTTTTTTCTCCTTATTAGATTGGGTTACCTCAATTGACCGTTTTTTTGAACTTTTAGTGTAAAACGAGTCCGTTGATTCTACACAGTTTACTTTTTCGGTACACTTAAATAGTTTACCTTATATACCCTTTTTTACCCCTAAGATGAAGTTCAGTTTTCATTCCCTTAATCATGTTGTGCAGCATTTTGAATCAAAGGAAAACGGTTTCTCAAATTAAAAACAATTACGAATGAGCAATATCCAGGACATGAACAATCGGATGAAGCAAAATCGTGATCTGAGACCTTCAAAACGACAAAGATTCAAGGAAAAAAATAGGGAAACAATTTATGCTGGCTCGAATAAAAAAAATAAGCCATCCTTTAAGGAGTTTTCAGAATTTCAGGTAAAAAAAACCATTGCTAGAATTCGAGAAGATGCAATATCCAAAAAACGCTCTGATTTGATATTTACAATTGTCCTTTTTGGAATAGTTGGATTCTTTATTGCGTTTACCATATTTTCGAAAGAAAACACTGTTAAATTAAATACAGATAGTAATACTGTTATAGATTCCGAAACATCTACTCCAATAGTCTGGAATGGAAAAATGTCCGACCCTTTAGAATTACCATTCTCAGATTTGTACTATGCACCAAAAATCGGGAATTGGGATTCAACAGCACAAATTGAAAAAAACTATGAAATAAATTCTACAACAATGGTAGTGGACAGCCTTACCACTAATATTCTTTTTTTTGATGACAATTGTAAATTGATAAACCGACTTCTTCCAGAGGATGGGCACATTAGATGGATGTATGTTGGACCGATAAAAGAAAATCTAGGACCTAAGAGAAACTTGTATGCATTGGCAAAAGAGGACACTAACAATGACGGACTGATTAATGACGAAGACACGGCCTATTTGTTCATTTCAGAACCTGACGGAAAGGATTTAATGAAAATTACCGATCGGGGAGTAACGAGTTTAGAATGGATTGGCAAAGGAAATGAATTACTAATTGAGTTTTATAATGCGAATGATTTCTTTAACCGTCAAAAACAAGTGGACAGCCTTTATGGAATCTTCAACACCGAGACCAAAACGTTAAGATTGACCAACCAAAAATTAAATTAAAAACCGTTTACCCCAGCAGGAATGATTCATATTGGCAACGAATTGCTAAAAGTTCAATAAAACGATTAAAACGAGACAATTATGCTAGCAGTAAGAATAATATGTATTTTAATAGCTCGATAGCACCATAACCATTAAGTATATTACTCCATGAAAAAATTACTAATTGGATTTCTTCCTTTTTTAATTATCGCTTGCAGCACAAAACCAAACAATGAATTTCAGTTGGAAGGGATAACTGGGGATATTGAAAACGGGACCGTTTTATACCTTGAAAACACCCTGGCAGAAACTGTAATCGATTCTGCAGTTGTCCAGAACAATGCCTTCCATTTCGAAACCAAATTGTCCAGATCACCTTTACAAGTAGTTTTGAGAACAAAGGACTTTTCAAAATATCGGTTTTTATGGCTGGAAAACAAGCCTATGACCTTTGATGCATCCAATTCAGATTTCAGAAATGCACTTGTTACTGGTTCATCCGAAGAGAATTTAAGTTACAAACTGAGCGAGGAAACCGATACGCTTCCGCTGGATGAAAGAATTAGAAAAGAGCAACAATTTGTGGGGCAGCATCCAAACAGTATTCACAGTGCCTATGTGCTTTCGGTTTATTCCACAACATGGGGTAGAGAAAAAACCAAAGAACTTTATGACAATCTTTCGTTGGAAAACAAGCAAACGGATTACGGAAAAAAAATAGCCAACTATATCAGGTTGAACAAGAACCCTAAAATAGGTGAAAGTTATGTGGATTTTGAAATGGAAGGACCCAATGGCGAAATAAGAAGGCTTTCTGAATTTGAAGGCAAACTGGTTTTGTTGGAATTTTGGTCCTCTGGATGCCTCCCCTGTAGAAAAGAAAATCCAAATCTGGTCAAAACTTATGAAAAATACAACCCTAAAGGATTTGAAATTTTTGCAGTATCGCAGGATACAAAAAAGGAAAGCTGGCTAAAAGCGATAGAAAAAGATGGTTTGCCATGGGCCCAGGTAAGTGATTTAAAAGGCCAGGGCAATGCTGCTTCCTTAATTTATGGAATCCGTTATATTCCTGACAATTTTTTAATTAACCAAAACGGCATCATAATAGAACGGGATATTCGGGGAGAAAGCCTCAACGCAAAATTGGACGAGTTGTTAAACTAAACAAGTTCAAATAAACGATTAGCAAAAAAGATTCAATAATAAAATATGGGTGGCGGTCATGGAGCGTTAGTACGCATTGGAGCGGTTGTTATTTGGCTTGTCAAAAGAACAAAAACTCCATATAGAGAAATACGAAATGGTAATTACCCTTGTTTTATAGTTGGTCTGACCTTCATTGGTGTAGTAATCATTATAGCGTTTTACTTGCCCATATGGTTTGGGTTTAAATGGTAACTTTTAACCAAATAAGAAATAATATAAAAGTTCAAATAAACGAAAATGGAAACAAAATCAATCGAACAATTGGAAAAGGACAAATGGGAAGAGCCGTCTGAATTCCCGACAGACTTGGTTGAGAAGTGTTTTCAATATCGGAAAATAAACATTGGAGAATTGAACAATGAACAATTAAGGCTTTTGATTTCTCAAAACATTGGTCTTGATTACCTGATAGGAATTGCCTTAGAAAAACTCGAACAGGATATTTGTGCCGAAGGAGATTTTTATAAGGGAGATTTGTTGGAGTCTGTTTCAAAAGTATCGACTGAATTTTGGTCAAAAAAACCAATCGAATACCAGACACTTAAGCAATTAATAAAATTGAATTCGGAAAAAATAAAATCTGAATTGGGAGACAAACACTTTGATAAAATCAAAGAGAGAATTCAAGTTACAGTAGAACCAAATAATTTAAGCTAACAAGGTTCAAATAAACGATATGACAAAATTCATTTTCATCATTACAACCTTATTGTACTGTACAATAACTTTTGGACAGAACAGTATCGCCGAGAAGGATAGCTATTTTCCACTTACTAAAGGAATAAGCAAAACTCTGACTTGGTATAAGAATAAGTATAGAGAAGTCATTAAGGATACAATTACTTATGAAGGCAAAACGTATACCCAGGTGGCCCAGATTTTTCCTCCAGACGAAACCATTAACATGTACTATCGCAAATCGAATGATACGATTTACTATTTTAATGAGGTAAAAAGAACCGACACACCCTTTTTCAGTATAAACCCAGTTGAAGGTAAAACAACTGCAAATGGTACGGTAAGAAAGATTGGAGCTGTGCTAAAAACTCCTAAGGGAAAACTGACCGATTTGTTGGCTATCGATATGGTATATGCAAATGGGCAAAAGGACACTAGATATTATAAGAAAGGGCTTGGATTAGTTGCAGTAAAAAATAACGGTCGACTAGTTTGCTATTATGTTCCTGATTAGTCCAATAAAAGTTCAAATAAACGATTACAGATTACCTTAACCAACTAAATGGAAAATTCAAAACATTGTGAAATATGTGATCTAAGTTCATTCAATCTCCAAGATGGGATAATATGTAGTTTAACTGATAGAAAAGCAGATTTCAACAAGAAGTGTCCAGACATACAATTGGATAAGAAAATGAAGGAAAAGCTGATTGAAATTAATACTGAATTCCAAGATTCCAAGTATGTGAAAAAATTAGCTGTTGGACATATGATCTTTTATGGTCTAATTGGCCTAGCGGTACTATATTTCTGTTATTATTTAAGTTTTAAATTATTAGAACTTGGAGTTTTTCATACGGGAACAATTGTAATTTTCGCTATAGGTCTTGCCATATTTGGGATTGGTATTGGCCCTTTGAACTATTCAAGACAAAAGAGCCAGGTATCATCACCCAAAAAAAACAATTTGGATATGCTTACTGAATTGTACCATATTAGATACCACTTTGAATCAAATATTTCGACGGATGTTATGGGAATAAAGGAAGCCAAGATCAAGTTAAGGGTAAACGGAGAAACTATTGAAAAAGTAAGTCGCTATTAATTCAATTTATAAGCGAAACATAACACAAAGTTCAAAATAAACGATTTGCCAAACTCTAATAATTAATCTCTTGAATAAAATTGATTCGACGTTACTTTCGGAAATTTTAGAGGATCTCAGACCAGAAAATAAGGAAGCTGATGTTATTGGGCACATTGCCTTTGAAAAGGTTGATGTTTTAGTTAAAAATCATTTTGAAGGAGATTTTTGTCAGTTACTTTTAGATTCAATTGAAGTGAGTACTGACTTACGAAAGATTGCAATTGTCTTAGATATGCTCACCTATGCAACTCCAGATAACGGAACAAAATTGGATAGGTTAACTTCAGACTGGCTTGAATCAGGAGATTTGACTAAAATTAAATGCATTCTGTTTAGGCATGAATGGTTGCCGGAAGATGAAAAATGGAAGAAAAAATCTGAAAGTATACTAAAAGCAGATAAAAGCCTAATTGATTTGGTTCAATATTATAATGAAGAAGTTGAATATAATAAAAACACAGGATTAAGAAGGATTGGGAAACTTAGGCGTTTAATCAATTCTTACTTAAGTCTAAGCAACTTATAAAGTTCAAAAAAACGATAAGCATAACTGGTCTAATCAATGAAAAAACCACTTGTATTAATATTATTGATTTGCTCATTCGCAAATGCTCAAAGCTTTAAGGAATTATATGACGAAAATTTCAAGAGTGATTGGGAGGTCTATCAAAATGAAGAATATGTAAAACAATACATCGATACAACAATTGTCTATAAGCTAGATAGTGGAAGAACTCCAGAACAAGAGTTACTGTATCAGGCTAAAGAGAATCATAACAAACGTGCTGCACTAATTTCAGAAATCTTTTCCAGCTTGAAACTAAATTTCGACGAATTGGATTCGCTTGCATTCATTGAACAACGTTCCACCAATGTTAATCCTCCTTTCGATTTTGTAAAAAAGGGGGCAATAATTGCTAAAGACAGTGTTTTTGGATTTCTATATGACCTTAAAAGTAAAAACGTGGAAATTGTAAGGCACAACTATTTTCAGAACTCGGAAAGTGAAATTATTAATCAAGCCAAACAGGTAATAGGCAATTTGATAGTTTCCGCCAAGACAAATTATTTGGATACACTTGCAAGAGTGGAATCCGAAATGTTGGCTGGACCATTACAAGAGTTAAGGCCTGAAACCGAATTTGAAATTTTGATATACAACAAGAAAGAAAATAGCGAGTTGAAGAGAATTTATTTGCATGAAACTTTCATTCAGATAATGAACCAAAAACAACAGCCATAAATGAACAACAAAGAACTAGAATTATTATTTGGAGCAATTTGTTTTGTGGTTGCAATAATATTAGGTGTTAGGGAATATAGAATTTGGAATACTTTGCAAAATGATGATTGGATTTTGAAGTCTTTGAGTTTTAAAAAGATTGGTGGGATTGTTGGACTTTGTATAATCGGATTGTTAACATTCTATCGATATTTTTCATAGCTTGATGAATATCAATTGTAAAAACTAAAGTTCAAATAAACCATTGTTCAAACTCCTGTAGATAAATGTTCTGGAAAAAAAAGAGAAAGAAAAAAACCAATCAATTTAGATGCTCTCAATGTGGGGAGATCCATGATGAATTACCAGCTCTTGGATTTAAAACTCCATTCCATTATGAAATTCTAAATGAGGATGACAGGAGGGAGATGGCTGAAATATCAAGTGACTTCTGCGTAATTCATCATCCAGAACAAACTGATAGGTTCATTAGAACAGTTTTGACAATACAGGTGAATGATGCCTGTGAAAATCTAGATTATGGAGTTTGGGTTTCTTTAAGTGAAGAGAGTTTCAATGAATATGAAAGAAACTTCAAGAAAGATTCAGAGGGGAAAGTATATTTCGGAATGATTTGTAATGAAATATCCGACTATGAAGAAAGCACTATAGGTCTTCATGTTAATGTAAACACCCGAAATGGGGGTATTAGGCCTGAGATTATTCCTCATCAAAATGATCATAAGTTAATTTCTGATTGGGAAAATGGTATTACTATCAAGGAAGCTCAAAAAAGAGTAGAGTTAACGCTAGAAGCTCTTCGTAATATTTCTTACAATGATAAGAAACAAGATTGATAAAAGTTCAAAAAAACGATGAATGTATATATGTAGGTGGTTGATGAGAAGTTCCAAGAAAATATCAGTAACTAATGTTTTGATTGTAATAAGTATCTTTTCATTTATGTTGACTTCATGTTCTAGGAATACAGCAAATCTATTTGTAGGTGTCTGGACAATTGAAGAGATAGCATATAAAGGAAAAGACATTGGTGAGAAAATCTCTTTAAATGCCCTTGTTTTTGAAGAGAACCATGAAGTTATGGTGCCAGGAATTGTTGGTGAGTTATTAAATAAAAAAGACAGACGAGGTAAATGGAATATTGATGAAGACGGGTTTTTAAATATAACATCCAACAATCAATATATAAATGGAAGGGCTAAATATTGTTTTGAAAATAGTGAGAGTGAAGAACATCTTAAGGTAGTAATAGAAACGGAAGAACTGTATATGGAGGCATTCAAACTTTTTAGTAAAAATGACACCTATGGTCGGTTACCTTGTATCAAGAATGACCTACTAAAATAGAATAAGAAAAAAGAAAAGTTCAAATAAACGATTCATACCAAATTGAAGATTTACTCATGAAAACATTTAAAGCAAAAGGACAAAAATATACAAGTACACTACTTCTTATCCTTTTCTTTTTTTCATCATGCGATCAAATTCAAAACAAATCAGATACTAAAAAGGTAACCCTTGCAGACAAGTACCAGTCATATTTATACGGATTATATGATAAGGGGCAATTTAATGGCAATGCACTAATCATTGAAAATGGTGAAATGGTATTTCAAGGAACGTTTGGAATAAGCAATTTCAACCCTATTGATTCCTTGAAACTGAACTCGGTATTCAGGTTAGGTTCTGTGAGTAAACAATTTACTGCAATGGGTATTATGATCTTAAAAGAAGCGGGTAAATTATCCTATGATCAGGATGTTAGGGAGTTTATTCCAGAACTCTCCTATCAAGGAATAACCATAAGGCATCTACTAAATCATACCTCTGGTTTACCTGACTATACTATAACCATGAACGAACATTGGAAAATAGATCTATCATATGACGACCCAGAAAGATTGATATCCGGTAATGAGGATATCCTTAAGATGTTGTCTGAATATAAGCCCCCTGTTCATTTTAAACCTGGGGAAAAGTGGGAATATAGCAATACAGGTTACAATTTGCTTGCTACCATTATTTCCAGAGCATCTGGGAAGGCGTTTGATGAATTTCTACAAGAACATATCTTCACCCCTGCCGAGATGTCCAACACCTCTGTTTATAGATATGTCCCCGGTTTTGATGAAAAGATGCCAAATAGGGTCTTTGGATTTGGAACGAAATTTAATGGAACTGATAGGTTTTCTACTGATTTCCATTACCTAAATGCAGCTAAAGGAGAGGGTGGAATATATTCTACATTAGAAGATCTAATGAAATGGGACAGAATATTATATACAGATGAGCTGGTTTCTAAACAAACACTAGAGGCGGCATTTTCTCCAGGAATATTAAATAATGGAGAGAAAACAAATTATGGTTTTGGTTGGTTTATTGATGTATCACCAAACGGTAAAAAAGTGGTAAAGCACATGGGTGGATGGGCTGGTTTCTTGACCAACATTTATCGAGAAATAGAAGAGGGCAACTGTATCATAACATTAACAAATAACAATAGTAGGTATTTCAATATAGATGATGGTTTGATTGATATTCTTCACAATAAACCACCTAAATTCCCAAGAATATTTATTGCGGACGTAATAGGGAAAAAAGTTCAGGCCGAAGGAATTACAACTGCTATTGAGCACTATAAAAAATTAAAATCAGAGCAACCGGATTACTATATTTTTCATGAAAATGAACTTAATTTTCTGGGATATGAATTGCTGGAAGATAAAAAGATGGATGAGGCCATAGGTATATTTAAATTGAATCAAGAGGAGTATCCCAAATCAGCCAATGTGTATGATAGTTATGGTGATGCATTACTGGCGAAAGGAGATACATTTAATGCACTGATAAATTTTAAGAAGGTTCAAACCATAGATTCTACGTTTTTTGGCATAAAGAAAAAAATAAAATCGATTGAAGAAGATTCTATGTCTAACGGTGTATATGAAAAATAGTGTTTAAGTGCCTAATCAAATTTCGGTTTTATAAATTTAAGGTCAGGACTAAACCAAAAATCAAGTGTATAAGACCCTTAACTTTCATATAACAACCGTTACCAAAGTTCAAATAAACGATTGTGAAGAGTTCAAAAATTTTAATTGTAGTTGTTCTAATTGTAATGGGATGGATTTTTAGGTTCTATTTAATGAATAAAAAAGTGGAAAATGCATTGGGGCTCAATGATGATTTCTTCATAAGTGTTGCACAAACATATTACAATGATAGCTTTAGTGGGATAGTGTCAAAAAAGTTTATTGATTGGGATAATCACGGATATAAGAAAATAGTTCTTGTGAATCAATCTAAAACCAGAGAAGTTAGATTGGATTATGAATGGATAGGATTGTTTAAGTTCATTGAAGTGGGTGATTCGATTTCTAAAGAGAAGAATAACCTAGACATGAGACTTAGAAGGAAGGAACTTGATACAATAATCAGACTTAATTTTTCAGGCATCAAAAACAGTTGGGACTATATCGATTTCTTGTATGAATTGGATAGTATATACGATAAATAAAGCTCAAATAAACAATTGACCTATATTTTGGTTTTATATGAAAATTAGGAATTCATCCGTCTATCTAATCATTTTTTTGTTCTTCATTGTTGGTTACGGACAGGGCAGTGAATATTTGGATGGAGAAATTGTTACGCGTTCTGGAGACACACTTGTCGTGAAGATTAAAGTCTTGGATAGGTTCCAAAGTTTTAGGAAGATAAATTACATGACGGCGTCTGGTGCCAAAAAGAAAATGTTGGCTGAAGATATTAGAATGTACAAGAGGGGCAAAGAAGAATATGAAACTCTGATTCTTGCCTATGGGGTATACGTACTGGCAAAGAAACTAATTCACGGACCATACCTCAATTTATATGTGGTAGAGAGTAAGGAATCCCTTAATCAAAGAATTTTAAATGAAGCCCTTGGCAAAAAAATGCCAATGGTTAGACAACATAAATATTTAAAACTCAAAACCGGTCAGGTTAAAAATGCCACAATGTCCGGCAAAAGTAAAATCAAAAAGTTTCTAAATGGATTCCCCTTAGTTGTTGAAAAGATTGAAAAGGGGAAAATAAAAAGTGTTGAGGAAATTGTAGTTGAATGCAATAATATAAGGTAATGCATTCCATTTTTGATTTACAAAACTTCAATTAAAAAAATGTCTCAAAAAAGAAAAGGACAACTAACAACCCATATTGAATGGACAAAGCATCTTGGGAAGTTTGGCAAACGTCTCTTTTGAAAGGGACAAAAATTGATTAAAGTTCAAACAAACTATTGGGATGAGAGATGATTTGTAATTCAGCCATAAATATTCTTTGCCCAATGCTTTTAAAATGAATCAATTGGATAATGTTTATAACTTAAGCCACCCTTAAAATGCTGTTAACCTCTCGTTAAGCTATCTGGATTTTTATATTTTTAAATCAGCTGCACGCCAAGTGGCATTCTCCCCCAACAATATCGGATAACAACCGACAAAATAGATTCCGCTTAAAATAAATACTAAAAGTACCATCAATGAAACATCAACTACTATCGGTTTTACTTTTGTTGATTTCCATAGGTTGCCAGGGTCAAAACAGGGAAAAGTTCAATCTGGATTTTGAAAATCAAAAAGAAGGAAGCAAGCTTCCGGATGATTGGTTCCAATGGGGGGATCATAAATTGTCCGTTGATACCCAAGCTTACTCGGGAACAAAGGCCGGAAAGATTTCTTCGCTGGATGGTGCCAACTTCGGAAGCATTGCCTATAAAATACCTGCAAAGTACGAAGGTAAGGGCATACAGCTTGAGGGTTATATGAAAACCAAGGAAGTTCAGGATGGCTTTGCCGGTCTATTGATGAGAATAGACGGAAAAGGCACCTCGTTGGCATTTGATAACATGCAAAATCAAAATATAACAGGAACCAATGATTGGAAAAAATATACGATAACCCTTAAATATCCAGAAGGCGCTGAAATGATTTATGTTGCCGGAATCCTCGTTGGGAAAGGGGAAGCTTGGTTTGATGATTTTACCATAACCATAGACGGCGAAAATTTACAAACACTTAAAGAAGTTGAAAGGGAACTCACAAAAGCTGAGCTGGACAAAGAATTCGACTCAGGATCAATGGTCGACCTTTCCAATATCACGGAAGAGAAGATTGAAGATTTAGAGTTGCTGGGCAAAGTTTGGGGCTTTCTCAAATACCATCATCCAGAAATAGCCAAGGGAAATTATAATTGGGACTATGAGCTGTTCAGGATTTTGCCAAAATACCTTCAAGCCCAAAACGATACAGAAAGAAACAACCTCTTGATCGATTGGATTGCTTCCTTGGGCGATTTACCAGCGTGTTCCAAATGCGGGCTCACAAGTAAAGATGCGGTAATTCGCCCCGACCATAAGTGGATCGAGGACCAAGAAAATCCACTAAGGGAGAAGTTACTGGATGTATACAACAACCGTTCCCAGAGAAATCATTATTACATAGGCATGGCCCCAGGTGTAGGTAACCCGATTTTTAAAAATGAAGCGGCCTATTATCTTATGCCTTTCCCTGACGATGGATACAGACTACTTTCGCTATATAGATATTGGAACATGATCCATTATTTTTTCCCCTACAAGCATCTGACCGATAAAGATTGGAACGCTGTATTGGGTGAATATATGCCACTCTTCTTGAATGCCAAAAACGAACTTCAATATGAAATGGCAGCCATACAGCTTATCGGGGAAGTGAAGGATACCCACGCCAATATCTGGGAAGGTGCTGGCAGGATAAATGACTGGAAGGGATCAAACTATCCTCCGGTCCATGTCCGTTTTATTGAAGATAAATTGGTGGTAACGGATTACTATAACGAAGAACGCAAAGACGAGGTTGGATTGGAGATCGGAGACATCATAACCAAGGTCAATAACAGGCCCGTAACCGAAATAGTGCAAGAGAGAACCAAATATTATCCGGCATCAAATTACCCCACCATGCTAAGAGATATTTCTACCGATCTTTTGCGCTCAAATAACAATGAAATTGAAATCCTTGTAGCATCAAAAAATAAAACATTGGAGACTAAAACACTAAAACTCTATCCGAAGGATAGCCTTGATACCTACCGATGGTATAGAAGGGAAGATTTCAAGTCTTTCAAAATGTTGGATAACAACATTGGCTATGTGACCCTTCAAACCATCAAGGAAGAGGACATACCTTTGATCAAAAAGCAATTTAAAGACACCAAAGGGATAATCATTGACATCAGAAACTACCCTTCAACGTTTGTTCCGTTCACATTGGGTTCCTATTTTGTTTCTTCCTCTACTCCTTTTGTGAAGTTTACCAATGGCAGTATAGATAATCCCGGGGAATTCGTGTTTACCGAAAATTTGGAAATTCCCAATAACGGAGACACCTATAATGGAAAATTGGTGGTTTTGGTCAATGAGCTTTCCCAGAGTCAAGCCGAATACACGTCCATGGCATTTAGGGCGGGCGACAATACCACAATAATTGGTAGTACCACTGCGGGTGCTGACGGAAATGTTTCTACCATATACTTGCCAGGAGGGATCAGAACGATGATTTCAGGTATTGGGGTATATTATCCAAATGGGGAAGAGACGCAAAGAATAGGTATTGTTCCTGATATTGAAGTGAAACCTACAATTGCAGGAATACGAAATGGGAGGGACGAATTGCTGGAAAAGGCCATTGAAATAATTGCAAAAGGAAAATAAGTTCAAATAAACGATTGTCGCCTAAATAAAATAGATAAGTTCCATCTCATTTTAGAAATCCAAATACGATGAAGCAAAGCTCAAAAAATCTTTATCTATTAATTGTCCTTTTGTCCATCGTGGCTTGCAATTATTCAAAAGATAAAAACAGTACGAAGGAAAACGATGGCTGGAAAAAGGTTGGTCAAGTTGAAAAAACCATCAGAAACGTCCATTTTACATTTCCAGATAGTGGATTCGCATTTGACAACAAAGAAGATTTGATAGAAGAAAGTTTCAATGCACTTAAAACTGATCGTGATTTGCTTGGACTTAAAGAATTTAAGGATACCATTTTTATACGGTTCTTACGTTCGCGTGAAGAAATGTTCCCTTTAACTGGAACCCATGCCCTCGGTAATGCCTACCCCCATATCAAGACCGTGTATGTAGTGTCCAATGAAACTTCCAAATCGCCGATTAAGCATGAATTGATGCACTTGATGGCAATGTTGGAATGGGATTATCCAAGAGCATCATCCGATTGGATGAACGAAGGATTGGGAACTTTTGCTGAGAACAGCTGTAGTGGATGGAATGTTTCGGAACTCTACAGATACCTTCTTGAAACCGACCAACTCATTCCAATGGAATCACTAACAACTGATTTCTATGGACAACCCGAAATGTATGCCAATCATCAATCGGGATATTTAGTTCAATATCTATTGAAAAATTATGGAATAGACCAGTTTGTACAACTTTGGAAGAGTGGATTTGGGGAATTTGAGCATATTTACGGCTTACCGTTTGAAAGTCTTAAGGATAAACTTGAAAAGGACTTGCTGGTCAAATATCCAGAGTCTCCAGCAATAAATGAAGACACATTTAATAAGCCTTGTGAATAAATGTTTTACTCAGAAATTATTATCCATTATGAGAGTTGGAAATAAAAGCTCGAATAAACGATGTCAAAACACCTCAAAAAAACTACAGTTCCAAAAATTGTTTTGACTGCGCTTTTTAGCTTTTCTCCGTTGTGGTCAAATGCACAAATAACCGTGGAAGCCTATAATCCTACCTCCACGTTGATCGTTCCGGAACATATCGTCTCTGCTGCCAAGTATCCATTTATCGATGTTCACAGTCACCAATACTTGAGGACCCCGCAAGATTTCCAAAAACTGAAAATGGCCATGGATTCCTTACAAATGAAGTTCATGATCAACCTTAATGGAGGTTGGGGGTCCCAGTTAAAAGAAGCAGTGGAAAGTATTCACAAGAATGGCATGTCCGACCGATTGGCCGTGTTTGCAAATATCGACTTTCAAGGGTTTGGATTTGTACAATGGACCGAATATAGCGTGAACCAACTTAAAGAGGATGTTGCCAATGGGGCAAAGGGCTTAAAGATTTTCAAAGAATTGGGCATAGCCTATACCGATATTCATGGAAATCGGATTCCGATCAATGACCCCCGATTGGACCCCATCTGGGCGGCCTGCGGAGAACTGGGCATACCCGTGCTGATTCATTCCGGTGCCCCGAAATCTTTTTGGGATCCCATGGATGAAAAAAATGAGCGATGGTTGGAGCTGTACAAATACCCAGATCGTAGGTATGCGAACAGTGCCATTCCATCATGGGAACAATTGATGCAAGAACAACATGACGTTTTCGCCAAACACCCCAAAACCATTTTTATAAATGCCCATTTTGGATGGCATTCAAACGATCTGGCGGAACTATCGGCTATTTTGAAAAAATACCCCAATGTGTACATCGAGTTTGGCGCCGTAATCGCGGAATTGGGTAGACAGCCCCGAATGGCAAAGCAGTTTTTTGAATCCCATCAGGATAGGATCCTTTTCGGGAAGGACTCTTGGGTTCCTTCTGAGTATGTAACATATTTCAGGGTTTTGGAAACAGCGGATGAATACTTTCCTTACCACAAAAAGTACCATGCCTTTTGGAGGATGTATGGAATGGGGTTGTCGGATGAAGTGCTTAAAAAAGTGTACTATAAAAACGCCCTAAAAATCATTCCGGGTATTGATTCAAGTTGGTTCGAAAAATAACGCCCAATAATTGACCCGTATTTTCCAACGGGTTTTCAAAAAAAGGACTTCCAACTTTCAACTATGGAACTGCCAGGATTTTGAATCCGTGCATGATCAATTCAACATGCGGAATTCATTGGGGCTATGGCCCACTTTGTTTTTGAACAACCAATGAAGGACTAAAATTCATAACTTTAAGCAAAACCTCAAAAAAATGGCAACATTCAACCTGAACATCAACGGAAAAACACAAACCGTGGACGTTGACCCATCCACACCGATACTTTGGGTCCTGCGGGACCATCTGAACTTGGTCGGCACCAAATTTGGCTGTGGCATTGCACAATGCGGTGCATGTACCGTCCATTTGGATGATTCGGCAACCCGATCATGTATGCTTCCCGTTTCTTCGGTCGGTAACTCAAAGATCACAACCATCGAAGGATTGTCCGAAAATGGGGACCACCCGGTTCAAAAAGCCTGGTTGGAAGTGGATGTGCCCCAGTGCGGGTATTGCCAGGCAGGTCAGATCATGACGGCCTCCGCATTACTGGAAAAAAATCCGAACCCTACTGACGAGGAAATCGAAATGGCCATGAATGGCAATATTTGTCGTTGTGGCACGTACCTCCGCATCAGAAAAGCCGTGAAATTGGCAGCAAGCAAAGCATCATAGTACAACCAAAAATCAACTAAAATGACACTCGTAAAAACACAGATAGGAAGAAGGGCATTCATTAAAAACACCAGTTTGGCCGGGGGTGGACTTGTGTTGGGATTCAGTTTTTTCAATGCCTGCAAGCCCAAGGAAGCGGAAGCCTTGGCCGTTGAACTCGAAATGCCCAAAGAATGGTTTGAAATCAATGGCTACCTAAAAATCGGAGACAATGGTGTGGTCACCATTATGTCGCCCAACCCAGAAATTGGACAAAATGTGCGGACTTCGATGCCCATGATCGTTGCCGATGAATTGGAGATTGATTGGAGCAATGTTGTTGTGGAGCAGGCTCCGCTGAACACCAATTTATACAGCTGGCAGGTGGCAGGTGGTAGTAGGTCCATCAGCAGTTCTTGGCAAAACCTGAGAATGGCAGGAGCCACTGCCCGGCAAATGTTAAAGGAGGCAGCGGCCCATGCATGGCAGGTACCTGCGGGGGAAATTATCGCTAAAGCTGGGATTTTATCGCATGAGGCCAGTGGTAAATCCGCCGGTTATGGGGAAATGGCATCGGCCGCATCCCAAATGGAAGTGCCTGAAGAAATAGAATTGAAAGAAACATCCGAATTCTCGATCATCGGTACCTCAAGAAAAAACGTGGATGGTAAGAAAATTACAACCGGCAAACCCTTGTACGGTATTGATGTGCAACGGGAAGGCATGTTGATCGCAGGGTTGGTGCATCCCCCCGCGTTTGGTAAAAGGCTCAAATCCTTTGATGCGGAGTCCGCTAAACAAATGCCAGGTATTCGTGATGTATTCTCGATTAAATTATACAATGAAGACTTTGACAAAATGGCCTTCCACTTAACCGCATTCAACGAAGTGGTTGTTGTTGTTGGGGAATCCACTTGGCAAGTGTTTCAGGCCAAAAAGGCCATCAACATAGAATGGGAAGATGCACCGGAAGCAACACAACATCTTACCCTTTTTGGCAACAAAATGGAAATGAAACATCCGGCAGGCATGGAAAACTCCGAACAGCACACGGACAAATTGAAAAAAATGATGTCCGGCAATGGAAATGTGGCCCGAAGGGATGGAAACCCGGAAGAGGCATTTGAAAAAGCGGCCAAAATTATTGAGCGAAGCTATAGTTGTCCTTTCTTGGCCCACAATACCATGGAGCCCATGAATTTTTTTGCCAACGTCACCGAAGACCATGCAGAGTTGTTGGGCCCAACACAGACTCCGGAGTGGATGGAACCTGCGGTTGCAGAACGTTTGGGCCTTCCCTTGGAAAAAGTAGACATTCAGATGACCCGTCAAGGTGGCGGTTTTGGACGTAGGCTGTACGGACATTTTATGGTGGAAGTGGCTGCCATTTCCCAACGCATGAAAGCTCCGGTAAAACTGATGTACACCCGTGAAGATGACATGTCCCAAGGTATTTATCGTCCTTCATATTATGCCACCTATCGCGCTGCGTTTGATGCCGAAAACAATTTGATTGGATTTCATGTAAAAGCGGGTGGCGTTCCAGAAAGCCCGCTATTTGCCAATCGTTTTCCGGCTGGCGCCATTGACAATTATTTGGCCGAAGATTTTACCGTGGACACCAACATAACCACAGGGGCATTTCGTGCGCCGCGTTCCAATTTTATTGCAGGAGCGGAACAATCGTTCTTGGATGAAGTGGCGGAAGAATTGGGCAAAGATCCCATCGATTTCCGATTGGAATTGTTGAAAAGGGCCCAAGAAAATCCAGTGGGTGATGCAACAGCCAATGACTATGATGCCGCCCGGTACGCAGGAGTTTTGGAACTGGTCAGGGAGAAATCAAATTGGGGGCAGGACCAACCTGGTGTACATAGAGGGGTTTCGGCCTACTTCTGCCATCAAAGTTATGTGGCCCAAGTGTTGGATATTGTCATGGAAAATAATGAGCCGGTTGTGCAAAAGGTCACCTCGGCCATAGACTGTGGTATCGTGGTGAACCCCGATGCGGCGACCAACATGGCAGAAGGAGGGGTGGTCGATGGCATAGGACATGCCATGTACAGTGGACTCACCTTTAACAATGGTGCCCCAGATCAACAAAATTTTGATCGCTATCGTTTAATACGCAATCGGGAAGCGCCAAAGGCAATCGAGACCCATTTTGTACAAAATACCATTGACCCTACAGGAATGGGCGAACCGCCATTCCCACCGATAATGGGTGCATTGGCCAATGCCTTGTATAAGGCGTCGGGCAGGAGGTATTACCACCAGCCCTTTATTACGGATCGGGTATTCAAAGGCTAGGCCGGATTTATGGAGATTCAAGACTTTGGGCCCTGTCGGTGTTCAAAGATTTTAATGTAGAACATGGTGGACATTTTTTGGGCGCGGTTTTTGGCAATCCAAGCTCGTTCACCCGTAAAGAGTTGGTCCAGGGTTTCGAACCAAAGATTCATCCATAATCCAAAATGCTCTGGTGTAATGGTACCGTTCATGGTTTCATCCATTTTTTGATGGGCCAAAATGGGGTTGCCTTCGTACGTCCGTTTGAGGAACAGTTGGGTTTCCCAGAAATCGGTAAGGGTATCCAAATGGGCATCCCAATCGTGTATAATCCCATTGAAAATTGGACCTAAAACTAGATCCTTTCTTACTTTAGCATAAAAGGTATGCACCAAGTGTGCTACATCTTCTTTGTTCTCAATTTCTTTCATTCAAAGTTGTAAGTACCATTTAGTTTGATGGGACCAATAGTTCCTTGGTCACAGCGGTTGAATCAATTTTGGCCCGTGAATAGTGTACTGGAAAATAGCGGTCGTTCGCCCAACTTTCAAACAAGTTCTTATAAAATGGGCTTTCAGGATCGCCGGATTGTCCCGGTGCATTGGTGCCGACCGATCTGTCCCAATCGTTCACATCCACAATGATCCGAAATGTGGCACCCGAGGTTTGATTGTCACGGCTTCCGGTTACCCCTGGGGTGTATTGATTGCCACCCCTGGGCATTTTTACCGTATTCAATTGGGATTGCAATTCCGCATTGACCACATTACCCAACGGATGGATGTATTGGACATGTTTAAAGTCTGGACCACCATATTTCCAAGTTTCCATTTGCTCCCCGAACTTCTCGGAAAGTGAGTTGATCGCGGAAGCAAAGGTTCCCATTACATACCGATCTCTCTTTGCAATGGCATTTGGGCCAAACTTGTCCTCGGGGTGTAGCAGCCATTGCATTAATTTGGTCAGTTGAATGTATTCTATTACTTCTTCCGCCTTTGAATCTGGGAAATAGTCGAAATAACTGTTTAACAATTCCCGTTCCCACGTAACATAAATAGCGGCTTCGGCTGAATTTTTGTCCAGCACAAAATCCCAATCGGATAATAGTTGTACGGCTTTTTTGGCGGGCTCTTCGGTAAAAGTCTGTTCCTTCAAAAGGGGTACAAGCGTGCGGGCTGGAAGGGATAAATAGTCATTTTGAAGAGCCTTCATGTCGTCCATGGTCAGTTTTTTGCCGGAGCCCAAAACTTCTTTTAAGCGATCGCCACGAAAAGGATCACTCCACATATAGCCAATGGCATCCCATTCCGTGTAACTATCAGGAGTCACATTCTGGTTGGCCGTGGAAATAAAACCGCTTTCGGGATTAAAATCATGGGGTTTCTCTTTGATGGGCAAATAGCCGTCCCACTCGTACCTGCCATCTCCAGGAACGGGGACCATTCCGCTAAAATTTCTTCGGATGGGGGCTATGCCAACTGCTTGCCAGCCAATATTGCCTTCCTTGTCGGCCCATATCATGTTTTCACCAGGGATGTTGCTATAATTACAGGCATCTCGGAATTCTTCCCAGTTTTTGGCTTGGTTCATGCGCAACGATGCCAAATAAGGGGAGCTGCCGGGTTCCATCCAGGCACATCGTACGGCATAGGCCACATGGTTGGTGGAATCGATATAGGTTACCGGACCGTGACGGGTATATTTTAAATCCACTTTTTTAGGTTCACTGTTCTTCAAGGGGATCGTTTCCGTGATCACTTCCATGTCTTCCCAAGCATCTTTGTATTTGTATTGGTTGGGGTTTTCAGGATTTAATTCGTAGACCATCAAATCTTCCCCATCTGTTCTAAACACAGTCAATCCCCATGCCCCATATTCGTTGTGACCAATGGAAATGCCCGGAATCTCCGGTTCGCCTCCGCCGATCACATCCCAACCGGGAGCGGAAAGGTGCGCCCAATACCGTAGGGAGGGCACTGCCAATGTTCTATGGGGATCGTTGGCCATAAAGGCGTGGCCGTTGGCCGCCAAGGACGGACTGGTGACCCAATTGTTGCTGCCGATCCACATTTTATCCGCTTCCGATTCATTCTCTGGAGCTGAGGTGGTGTACAACGCCAACCCTGTTTCCACGCGATAGGCAGGCAAAATGTCTTCGGGTTCGAATTTTACAGGTTTTCGATAGGCTTCGTACAATTCCAGGATGTCGTCGGACAACAAATCCGGGTCAATTGCCGGATCCAGATCAATTTTGGGTTCCTTGGGGTGAAACCAATAATACTCATTTGTTTTTTCCGGTCCCAATTGGGCGACCGCCCTGCCGATTTCCAGTTCATCGGTGATGTTGCCCAACAGGCCCTGGTGTCGTGAAATGACCACTTCAGGCGTCCATTTTTGGGGTAAAATGCCTAAAGCCTTAAAGGTTACGGGCAATAATTCCGGGTTTTGTAGCACTTCTTCGATGTAGGCATTAACCCCATCGGTATAAGCTGTGATGATTTCTTCGCCATCGGGATGGTACTGTTGCATTTCCGTTTTCATATCGCCCCGAAATTTGAACAATCGGGTTCCGATATCACGTTTCAGTTCCCTTTCCCCCAAAATTTCTGCTACGGTGCCTGTAGCTTGTCTTCGCCAAATCTCAAATTGAAACAAACGATCCTTGGCCGCATAATACCCTTGTGCAAAGAACAGGTCGTGTTGGTTGTTGGCATATATGTGGTTGATGCCCACTTCATCCCTGATCACTTCAACGGTATCGGTAAGGCCATCCAAATGAATTGCATTGGGGTCTTCCTGTTTTTTACAGGCCGAAATAACAAAGAAAAGTGCTAGTAGGGTGTTCCGAAGTATTGTCATGGGTTACGGTTTGATGGGTTATTTTAAAATGGTTTAGGCAGTAATGGGATCATTCTTTTTATGGATGATGTATGTTATGATTGATTTGACCTTTGTGCCTTTGGCACTTGTGAACTCATAGAAATCCGCAAAGCCATACCTATTTCCGTCCATCATGGTCATTACCCCGTGCACAGCTGCTTCCTTTCCATGGGTGATAATACTGTGAATGGTCAATTCGGTGGCTTTGTTCCCGCTCATTTTTTGAAGTTCGGCTTTAAATTGAGCTTTGCCCGCAATGGGGGAATCGCCCACCAGTGTCCATACCACATTGTCATCCATAAAGGCCATGGCGGTATCCAGGTCATAAGTGACAAATTGGACCGTCAGGTTTTTGATCAATTCCTTTTTGGGTGCGTTGGCACAATCCACTTTGGTATGTAGTTTCATACGGCCTTGGTTTTTGTACATGGAATGCCATCTAAGTTACGCAGATGTTGTTAAAAAATGGCAAAATGGTTGCATATCCCATCAATTCAGGTGATTTCTCGACCCTGTACCCGCAGGTTTTGCTATGTTGAGCCTGACAAAATGGGGTGGGGGATGCTCTTATTTCTTGTTTTCTTGATTATCGAGCAGGGAAATGGCGATTCCTGTTAAAAGTGCCACGGCGATAAACCCAAGGGAAAGCCATTCCGGAAAACTGTAATGATGGGCCAAGATCAGTTTGATGCCCACAAAACTCAGAATGGCCACCAAACTATACTTAAGGTGGTGGAACTTTTTAATCATGTGGGCCAGGAAGAAGTACATCGACCGCAGTCCCAAAATGGCAAAGATGTTGGAACTGAACACCAAAAAGGGATCGGAAGTGATGGCCAATATGGCGGGTACACTGTCCAAAGCGAACAAGATATCGGTAAACTCAATAACCACCAAAGCAATGAACAATGGAGTCGCTGCGGTAATGTGCTTTACTTTAATGAAAAAACGCTGCCCGTCCATCTTCGAGGTAATGGGCATTACCTTTCGCAGGTTTCGGTACACAAAAGATCGTTTTGGGTTAAACGGTCTGTCCTTGTCAACCAACATGCGAATGGCCGTAAAAAGGAGAAAACCTCCGAACACGTAGGTGGTAAAACTGAACTTTTTAATAAGGGCAACGCCAAAGAAAATCATCAGGGCTCGAAAAATAATGGCACCCAAAATGCCCCAAAACAACACTCGGTGCTGGTATTTTTGGGGAATTTGAAAAGAACCGAAGACCACGGCAATCACAAAAATATTGTCAATACTTAGGGACAGTTCTATGAGATAACCGGTTAAGTATTTAATACTGGCCAACATGGGTGATAGCCCATCAGGATTTTCAATGTGGTCGTTGCCGTATAACCAATAAATCACAAAAGCAAACAATAAGGACAAACTGACCCAAATCGTGGTCCATATCGAGGCTTCCTTAACACTGATGACATGGGCCGTTTTGTTGAAAACGCCCAAATCCAAGGCCAAAAAAGCAAATATTCCAAGAATGAAGATTACCCAAACGATCATATCCTAAAGCAATAGCGACTGCGAAAATACAAAGGGATTCGTGAAGAATATTAAAGATGGATCATTTTTCCAAAAATGGATTTTGGAGAAACTTGGGTTAGTTAAAATCGGGTGTAAACAGCGAAACTGGCTCCTGTCTTCCTTCCAGTTCCATGGTGCCCAAAGGTTGGAGCGTCAAGCCACCCATTGTGGACAACAGAGTTGCCAATCGCCCGGAAACAATGAGTTCTTTGTTGAAGGTTTTGCAGAGTTTTTGGATGCGTGCGGTAACGTTGAGTACATCCCCGGTAAAGAAAATTTCTTTTTTAAGGGCACCGATCTCACCAGTGGTTACATTACCGGCATGTAGCCCGGCCCTGAAGGAAGGTGACACGCCATAGGTCTTTTCAAAATAGGGCCGTTTTTTTTCCAGGCCTTGCTTCATGGCCAAAAAACAATGCAGGCAGTTTTGGTCTTTGAGGCCTTTCTGTTCTTGCCAGGTAATCACGATTTCATCCCCGATGTATTGATACACCTCTCCCCGAAACTGGATAATGGCATCGGAAAGCTGGTTGTAATAATCCCGTAAGAACTTAAAATAGGCTTGGTGGCCCAATTTTTCAGCCAGTGAGGTGGAGGATTGCATGTCCACGAACATAAAAATCCGGGACTCTTCTTTGGGCGCATGGTATTTTCCCGAAAAAAAATTGAGCAGTACATCATGTCCCAAATGTTCACTGATACCCGCGTAGAGCAAAGAGACAAAAATGCTGAAGGTCAACGAGACCATGGTGCTAAGGAATGTGAGGCTACCGAGATAGTTGGATAATTTGGTCAGGACCAGATCATCAAATAGAGAAGTATTCAATTCAATACTGGCAGCCAAGGGATACGTGACCAGATTGATGATCAGCATAAAAATCAAATAAAACCCGGTCTTGTAAAAAATTTTGAGGCCAAACCCCTTGGATTTAAAAAGTTTGCCGAGCCACAAAACTTCAACCGCCCCCATGGCAATTCCAACCACAAACACCGCTAGGGAGGCAAACAGAAAAATGTCCCATGTAACGGTAATATCGGTATCCGGCCTATGGTTTTCATGTCCGGTGGCCATGGCTTCGATAAGAAGAATGAACCAACTCAAAACGAGCCAAATAAGGCCGAACGGCAGAATGCGTTTCATGTAGTACAGCACCTTGGCCTTTTTTACTCGAATCATGTTATAAAGGTAATAGGAATTTGTAATGTGCTGGCTTAAAATGTGACCAAGAGGTACTCCATAATACCGCTAACATGAAAATTGAATTGACCCGATTATCAACGATTGACAAGTCCGACATTATCAATTTGATGAATCATCCTTTGGTTCGTAGACAAATGCCACTTTTTGACGGAGAGTTCAAGCCACGTGATTGTGACAGTTTTGTTGCGGCTAAAGAAAAGTTATGGGACGATTTTGGATTTGGCCCATGGGCTTTTTTGGTCGATGGCCAATTCGCCGGGTGGGGCGGATTGCAACCGGAAGAAGGCGATGCCGATCTGGCCCTGGTACTACATCCCGACTTTTGGGGCTGTGGCAAGGCCATTTATAATAAAATCCTGGAACAAGCTTTTGGGCCCATGGGCCTCAGTTCCATTACCCTTTTGCTGCCAACATCCAGAGTTGGGGTCAGTGGTGTTATTGGTCTTGGCTTTAAGGAAGAGGCGATCCTTACCATCAAGGGCCATCCCTTCAAAAGGTTTCGGCTTAACAAAAGTAACTAGGTCTTTCCCATTCAATTTTAGGTATATCAATTTACCAATTTAATTCAGGCTTCGCTACGGATTAATAAGTACTTTAGTTGGGTAATGGTGTCAATCAAGATTCTCATTGTCAGTGGTTTCTATGTTTGATTCGATTGCAATGCACATAACTTGCCCAATAAACAAACACAACATGGAACAGCGAATTTATGAACAGGATTTTAAGGACTCAATAAACGACCCAGAGCGTTTTTGGATGGACCAAGCAGCACAGATTCAATGGTTTCAAAAACCCAAACAAGCACTTGCCAAAGATGAACATGGGTTTTACCATTGGTTCAAGGGAGGTAAATTGAATACCTCCTATTTGGCACTCGATTATCACATTGAAAATGGTCGGGGCGATGATATTGCCCTAATCTATGATTCCCCGGTTACGCAATCAGTGGAAAAATATTCCTATCTGCAACTAAGGGATAGAGTCAGTAGGTTGGCCGGAGGCATGCAGCGGTTGGGTGTGGAAAAGGGGGACACGGTGATCATTTATATGCCCATGATACCTGAGGCGGTAGTGTCGATGCTGGCCTGCGCACGACTGGGAGCCATCCATTCGGTGGTTTTTGGTGGATTTGCACCCCATGAACTGGCCATCCGAATCGACGATGCCAAGCCCAAATTGATCATTACGGCAACTTCGGGGATAGAGGTGGATCGCATCATTCCCTACAAACCTATGGTGGACGAGGCCATTCAAAAAGCAACCCATAAACCGGAACAGGTGATCGTTTACAATCGAAAACTGGGGGCTGTGCGTCCAGACGGAGAAAACGATATCGATTATGCCACCCTCATGAAGATCGCCGACCCCGTGCGTTGGACCGAAGTGGATGCAACCGATCCGCTCTATATTCTGTATACTTCCGGAACCACCGGCAAACCCAAAGGTATTATTCGGGACAATGGAGGGCATGCCGTGGCCATGCAGTACAGTATGAAACATATTTATGGGCTACATCCACGAGAAGTGTTTTGGGCCGCCAGTGATGTGGGCTGGGTAGTAGGACATAGCTATATTGTGTACGCACCACTGATCTATGGTTGCACTACGGTACTTTTTGAAGGCAAGCCTGTGCGCACCCCGGACGCCTCCACATTTTGGCGGGTGATCAGCGATCATGATGTAAAGGTTATGTTTACGGCTCCTACCGCCATTCGGGCCATAAAAAAGGAAGATCCCGAGGGTGAGCTGATCAAGCAATTCGACATGTCGGGATTGCGATATCTTTTCTTGGCAGGCGAGCGGTGTGATGTGAGTACGCTGCATTGGGCAGAAGATCAATTGAACGTTCCTGTTATTGACCATTGGTGGCAAACGGAAACCGGCTGGCCCATAGTGGCCAATATGATGGGATTTGAAACCCATTTCAAAGTAAAACCGGGATCGGCCACCAAGCCAGTTTGCGGTTATAATGTGCAGATTTTACGGGAAGATGGTACCCAGGCCATTCGGGGCGAGGAAGGCTACGTGGCCGTTAAACTACCGTTGCCTCCGGGAACCTTGCCCAATCTTTGGGGGGATACCGAACGCTTTGTAAAGGGGTATCTGCAAAAATTTGAAGGGTATTATTTTTCTGGCGATGGCGGCTATATCGATGAAGAAGGCTATGTGTTCATCACGGGTAGGGTGGATGATATCATCAACGTGGCAGGACACCGATTGTCGACCGCGGAAATGGAAGAAGTGGTGGCCAAACACCCCGATGTCGCCGAATGTTGCGTGGTAGGCATCGAAGACGATTTAAAGGGACAGATTCCTTTAGCCATTACAGTGCTAAAAGCTGGCTCGGTCATTGAACATTTTCAGTTGCAGACAGAGGTGGTGGCCGATGTGCGAAAGGAAATAGGCCCAGTGGCTTCCCTCAAGAAAGTTTTGGTGGCCGATCGTCTTCCCAAAACACGATCCGGTAAGATCCTCAGGAAAATAATCAGGGCGATTGCCGATGGCAAGGAATTCAATGTACCTTCCACCATCGATGATCCGGAAATACTAACAGAGATACAGACTTTGTTCCAAGATCAAATGGTTGGGGTTTATGAAAAAAAGGTGCTTTAGGAAATAGTGCTTGCCACCTGTATTAGCTTAATTTTTGTTTACCCGATAGGTTACTTTTCGGTTGGTTATCACCGTACCTACTTTCATCGTAAGTGTAGCTTCACTTGAGGTAAGAGCACTGCAACTTGCTGTGGAATTGGAAACCAGAACACGAAATAGGTACCCGGTTTTATCCAACTGCGGTGAGATCACTGAAAGGTTCGCCGTTTGAGTTCCCGAATAGTCGGGTCCATCGACCAGCGCCACAAAATTGCTGCCACCATCCGTACTAACTTCCCATTGATAGGTGTCGGTGCCATTGGCCGATACGGAGAAAAGGCCGCTATTGCCAACAATCAAGGTTTGATCTACAGGTTGTGTGGATATGGAAAAAGGTGAAACAGTTATGGTCTGTTCCACATCCAACGTATTGCCCGAAGCATCGGTGATCCTGTAGGTTCTTGTTATGATTTCCGGATTGGTCCCTCCATCGCTCACATCGCCCACAAAAGTTACGATGGGATTTGGATCACAATTATCAGCTTCATCCGTAACAACGGTTATATCGGCTGCAGGAACATCCGCAGGACAATAAACGGTCAAAGGGGCTGGTGCACTTGCTGTTGGAGGTGTAGGGTCCACGGTAATAGTAGTGCTTGCCGCAATGTTTGGGGGTGCTGGATCGCCGGGCATACCGCCGTATTCGACCAAATACCCTTGTGGTTGATAGGAACCACTGGTAGCTCCCGTATTGGAAAGGTCGTTCCACGAGCCGGGCAAACCGACCCCTGGAGCCGTAATGTGTGCATAATCTTCATCTCCGGAATTGTTCGGTTCGCCGTTGTTCCAGAATTCATATCCAAAAGCTGTACCAGTAGCATTCCCCCTCCAAAACAAAGTGCCTGCCTCGGGACCAGTAACCCAATACCAATCGCCTTCCAAAGCTGCATCACTTGCCCCGATCCATCCTGCCCCTGGAGCTTGGGACCCCAAGAGGTCCGATTCTTCCTGGGAAGAAATAGTGGCCAAATACCCTTGCAATCCGTTGAACGTTCGTAGCGCGGCCGCATCCCGTGCGTTGGTCCAGGTAATGCCCAAGGATGGGACATATTCGTAATAGTGGCCCGTAGAGGCCAGGTAATTGGCTTCGTTGAGGACAATGGAAAATGATCTTGTGTCACCCGAGTTCACGGTTGCCGTAGTTTGAAAAACAACAGCGCTGATGGCCGCTTCAAATTCAGCAAGGGTTGCAGGTCCATTCAAGGTAAGCCTTCCTTCCGAAGCGCTCCATGTTGCTACAATATTCGGGTGGGTCCCGGTTAAGCTCAAAAGGTCCCCGGTCGCATCATAATTTGATGCAATCTGTACGAAAGCCGCATCAAGTGTTGTGCTGTCAGCATCGGTGATAGAAACACTTTCCACCACTGGGATTGGGGTGTCAGGACAAAATAGTTGGTCTCCCGTAGCCGCAATGGAAGGTGGTTGGTCGCTGTTGATGGTATCGTCTCTAAAGTCAAGGTCGCCCCCGGAATTTAAATCGCCATCAGAATCGGGCAGTATAAGACTGCCGCCCGAGGTGTTGGTGGGATCACCCACTGTACCACCCGGATCGCCGTACCCTGTTGTGGTATCCATTCCATCATCCAATCCGTCGTTATCACTATCGGAGCCAGAAACGGTCAGGGCCGCTTCGGTGGTGTCGTTGGCGCCGTCATTGTCACTGTCCGTGTCCAAAAAATCGGGTGTACCGTCACCATCGGTATCTATATAGGTTATGCCACCCGTTTCATAGGCATTGTCCAAACCATCATTATCCGTGTCACTTCCTGAAGGGGGTGTATACGCCAAGGAGGTCTGGGCCTCCACATTGTCTGGAATCCCATCACCGTCACTATCCAGATCTTGGTAATTGGGAATCCCATCGCCATCAGTATCCACCGTGCTACAATCAAAGGAACCGCCATAACTGGCACCATATACCCTTGCGCCAACTTGCCATGCAATTACCTTGATATATTGCAAACTACTTCCGCTTACGGTAAAAGTAACTTCCCGAATGGATCCCGGGGTGGTCCCATTGGCACCCGCCAGCCAGCCATCGCTTCCTCCAGCGGCTGATGACCGTTGTATCTGCATGTCGGTGCTGGAAACAGCTGGGTCTGCCCCCAAAAAAACACTGACCCTGGTTCCAACCGTAACAGGTTGGTCAAATTGAAGCAGTATTTCCGATTGTCCCTCATAGGTTGATACGGCATTTGCAGCATATGTGGTTCCCGGGTTGCCCGCTGCATTTGAAGGGTTGGTGAAAAATGCAAGGTTCGATGCTGTCTGTACATAGTTTCCGCCAAGTCCACCACATTCATCGGAATCCAAGATGCCATCGTTGTCATCATCCAAATCGGTACTGTCCGGTACGCCATCGTTATCCAAGTCTGGCGCCGAACAATTGGAATATAAAATGGAAAAGGGCACATTTTGTTTGGTAATGGATGGACCCTGATATTGGACCGTCAACGTTTCACCACCTCCATTTTCAAAAAACAGCACCGTTATGGTATGTAGCCCTGTGGTAAGTGTAATGTTTCCTGACCTTTCCTGATTGCCATGAAGGCCATCGTTGCTGACCACTTCTGTGCCATCAATGAATAATTTGGACCCATCATCGGACGAGGTAAAAAAGGTGTAATTACCCGCAGCATCGATTTGTATGTAACCGTTGTACCTGATGCTAAACGTGTCGGTATCGCCTGGGTCTTCTTGGTTTTGGAGTGCGTCCACATCAAAGCTGGTAAACACTCCTGTGCCCAAGGCGCCGGATGTTGGAATATTGTCCACGGTATTTCCGGCGGGAACGCTGTCATAAAACTCAAAGTCGATTTCTCCATTACAGATGCCTGAAACACCTGATACAGATACGTTATCGATGAAATATTGTTCGTTGTTGTTATTGTTGAACATCCGGACCCTCATTTCCAGGGAAGTGTTTCCGTTACTGGATAGGTTAACGGTATAGGAAGGGTCCAGTGGATTGGAGTTGGATCCAGATGCATTCACAAATTGCTGCCAAGAACCGCCATCAATTCGGTATTCACCAATAAAATAATCTTGGCCATCGTCCATTCGGTTGGGATCATTGACCCTGGTGTCCATGTTAAAACTTATGAAGTCGTATCCGGTTATGTCTATGGGATTCACCTGCCACGTACCCACGCCGCCCAAGTTCCGGGCTCGTAGTTCGTTGTTTCGAACCGAAAGACTGCTGCCGCTGTCAGTGGTCCAACTGGAAGCGGATGGTCCAGTTGCGGTACCGCTGGTTGTGCCATTGGTGTACGTGAAATTTTCGTTCCAGATTGAGGTTTGTGAAAAGGAAAGGAACGTTCCACACAATAAAAAACAAATAAGTAAAGCTCTTTGGCCATTGAAAAAACTTGGTGTTTTTTCTTTGACAAGCATTGTTGATGTCATTTTCCTTGTTAATTCAAAACAAAACTACCTTTAATAGGATGCCTGTAAAATATTTGTTGTGAAATGGGGAAATGGGTTGGTTAATGACTGCTATTTCTGGGTTTAATCGTGGTTGGGCCATGTGAACCTAGATTTTTTGTGCTATTTCTCTATTGTGACCAGGGGCTAACGGCAATCCTGGGGTAGCCAAATAAAACATTGTCAAATGATTTGTGTGCCACATACTTGCATCTGCATGAATATTTATCGTATATTTGCGCGACTGAACGGATAGAGGAATATTCATGAGGGGACTTTGAGTCCCCTCTTTTATTACTGAAATTTATGCTGAAGGAGAAAGTGGAATCCTTACTGGGCAAGGCTTTGGAAGAGCATCCTTCCTTGTTTTTGATAGATTTTACGATTGGTGGGGACAACACCATAAAAGTGGTGTTGGACGGTGATAAAGGCGTTACCCTTCAGGATTGTATGGATGTAAGCCGAGCCATAGAACACAATTTGGATAGGGAAGAAGAGGATTTTTCCCTGGAAGTGGCCTCCGCAGGAGCAACGTCACCTTTGAAAATGCCGCGTCAGTATACTAAGAATATTGGTAGAAAATTAAAGGTAAGGACCGATTCCGGCGAATTGGAAGGAACATTGGTTCAGGCCACTGAGAATAACATTACCTTGGAGTGGAAGGCCCGTGAGCCAAAGCCCGTTGGTAAGGGAAAAGTAACAGTACAGAAAAAACGGGACATCCCGTTTTCTGAAATCCAGGAAGCAAAAGTTATATTAAAATTTTAATTGAAGTAGAAAATGGAAAACCTAGCGCTCATCGAATCCTTTTCGGAGTTTAAGGACGATAAGTTTATAGACAGGGTGACCCTTATGGCTATTTTGGAAGAAGTATTCCGAAGTGCCCTCAAGAAGAAATTCGGATCTGACGATAATTTTGATATCATCATCAACCCAGACAAAGGGGATTTGGAGATCTGGAGAAACCGCGTTGTGGTGGAGGATGGTGAAGTGGAAGATCCCAATGAGGAAATTTCCCTTACTGAAGCTAGAAAGATCGAGCCCGATTTTGAGGTGGGTGAGGACGTTTCCGAAGAGGTGAAACTGATCGATTTGGGAAGAAGGGCCATTTTGGCATTGCGCCAAAATTTGATTTCCAAGATCCATGAGCACGACAATACCACGATCTACAAGCAATTTAAAGATCTGGAAGGTGAAATCTACACCGCTGAGGTGCACCATATCCGTCATAAGGCGGTCATTTTGTTGGACGATGAAGGAAACGAGATCATCCTTCCAAAGGAAAAACAGATTCCTTCCGACTTTTTCCGTAAAGGAGATAACGTTCGTGGAATCATAGAGAGCGTGGAGCTCAAGGGAAATAAACCAACCATCATCATGTCGAGGACATCGCCGATTTTCTTGGAGCAATTGTTCTTCCAAGAAATTCCGGAGGTTTTTGATGGTTTGATCACCATCAAAAAGGCAGTTCGCATTCCAGGTGAAAAGGCAAAAGTGGCTGTGGATTCCTATGATGACCGTATCGACCCCGTTGGGGCTTGCGTGGGTATGAAGGGATCCCGAATCCATGGTATTGTACGTGAATTGGGCAACGAGAACATCGATGTGATCAATTGGACGAACAATCCACAATTAATGGTGACCCGTGCGCTGAGTCCAGCTAGGGTATCATCGGTTAAATTGAACGAAGAAAAAAAGACCGCACAAGTGTTCTTGAAACCTGAAGAGGTGTCCAAGGCCATTGGTAGAGGAGGACATAACATTCGATTGGCCGGTCAGTTGACAGGGTATGAGATCGATGTGTTCCGCGAAGGTGTGGAGGAAGATGTGGAATTGACAGAGTTCTCCGATGAAATAGAAAGCTGGGTGATCGAAGAATTCAAGAAAATTGGATTGGATACGGCACGCAGTGTATTGGAGCAGGACGTGAACGACTTGGTAAAACGTACCGATCTTGAGGAGGAAACAGTTCAGGATGTTATCCGTATCCTCAGGGAAGAATTTGAAGATTAGACTTATATTAGCAGCGAATTTTAGGGCAAGGAAAACAATTTATGGCAGGAAACCCAACAATACGACTTAACAAGGTTCTGAGAGAATTGAACATTTCATTGGACAGGGCAGTGGATTATCTGGCCTCAGTAGGGCATGATGTAGAGGCAAGGCCGACCACGAAGATCTCCGATGAAGTGTATCAAGTCCTGTTGGATGAGTTCCAAACGGATAAGAGCAAAAAAGTGGCCTCCAAGGAAGTGGGCGAAGAAAAGCGCAAGGAGAAAGAGGCCATTCGAATCCAAATGGAACAAGAACAGGAAGAACGCAGGATAGCCAAGGAGAAACGCAGTGCCGAGCAGCAGGTGATCAAGGCCAAAGCGGAACTTTCAGGCCCCAAAACTGTGGGTAAAATCGATTTGGACCCCAAACCGGCCCCTGCCAAGGTAGAGGAAGAACCGGAAAAGGTTGTTGAGGCCCCTAAACCTGAGGAACCAGTTCAAAAAGAAGAAAAGCCCCAGGAAAAAGAAGAGGTTGTCGTAAAAGTTGAAGAAAAGGTTGAGCCCAAACCAGAAGCGGAAGAACAGCCCAAAGAATCAGAGACCATCAAGACCCAATATCAAAAACTATCGGGTCCAAAGATCACTGGGGATAAAATCGATCTTTCCAAGTTTGAAAAGCCGAAGAAGAAGAAGGAGGACAGCCAAAAGCAAGGTGGTGGTTCCGATGCCAATGATCGTAAGAAACGCAGAAAACGAATTGTAAAAGGAGGACCACAAGCAGGTAACGGACGTCCCGTAAAAGGAGGAAACGGCGTTGGACGCAAAGGGCAACGTTCGGCCGTTCCCAAAGTGGAGCCCACAGAAGAAGAAGTACAAAAGCAAGTGCGGGAAACCTTGGAAAAACTCCAAGGAAAATCCGGCAAGGGCAAAGGTGCCAAATATAGAAGGGAAAAAAGAGATCAGCACCGTCAACAAACGGAAAAAGATCTTGAACAACAGGAACTGGATAGCAAAATCCTCAAAGTTACCGAATTTGTGACCGTAAACGAGGTGGCGACCATGATGGGGGTTTCCACGACCCAGATCATTTCGGCCTGTATGTCCTTGGGTATCATGGTGACCATGAACCAACGTTTGGATGCCGAGACCCTTTCCATTGTGGCTGACGAGTTCGGTTACGAAGTGGAATTTGTGACGGCCGAGATAGAAGAGGCCATCGAAGAACAACAGGATGCACCCGAAGATTTAAAACCAAGAGCACCGATTGTTACCGTAATGGGTCACGTGGATCATGGTAAAACATCCTTGTTGGATTATATCCGTAAAGAAAATGTAATTGCCGGTGAAAGTGGTGGTATTACCCAGCACATCGGCGCATATGGTGTTGCTTTGGACAATGGACAACGCATCACTTTCTTGGATACTCCGGGTCACGAAGCGTTTACCGCGATGCGTGCCAGGGGCGCCCAGGTAACCGATATTGCCATTATTGTGGTAGCTGCGGATGACGATATCATGCCACAGACCAAAGAGGCGATCAGCCACGCACAAGCTGCGGGCGTGCCTATTGTTTTTGCCATCAACAAAGTGGATAAGCCTACGGCGAACCCCGATAAAATCAAAGAAGGACTGGCCCAAATGAACCTTTTGGTGGAAGACTGGGGTGGTAAGATCCAATCCCACGATATTTCTGCCAAAACTGGGCAAGGTGTAAAAGAATTGCTGGAGAAGGTATTGCTGGAAGCAGAATTGTTGGAATTAAAGGCAAATCCCGACAAATTGGCCTCCGGAACCGTTGTGGAAGCCTTCTTGGATAAAGGTAGGGGATATGTGGCCACTATTTTGGTGCAATCCGGAACCCTTAATATAGGTGATTATGTATTGGCCGGAACCTGCAGTGGTAAGATAAAGGCCATGCAAGACGAGCGCGGCAAAATCGTGAAGAGTGTTGGTCCATCAACCCCAATTTCCATTTTAGGATTGGATGGTGCGCCACAGGCGGGCGATCGTTTCAACGTCTTGGAGGACGAACGGGAAGCAAAACAAATTGCGGCCAAACGATCTCAGTTGCAACGTGAGCAATCTGTAAGGGCACAACGACATATTACCCTTGATGAGATCGGTCGACGAATTGCCTTGGGTGAGTTTAAGGAATTGAACATCATCTTGAAAGGTGACGTGGATGGTTCCGTTGAAGCGCTTACCGATTCCTTCCAAAAACTATCCACCGATGAGATTCAGGTGAATATCATCCACAAAGGAGTCGGTGCCATCACCGAATCCGACGTATTGTTGGCCAGTGCCTCCGATGCGATCATTATTGGATTTAATGTTAGGCCAATGGGCAATGCCCGCCAGTTGGCCGATAAGGAGGAAATCGATATCCGTACGTATTCCATTATCTATGATGCCATCAATGATTTGAAGGATGCGATGGAAGGTATGTTGTCGCCAGAAATCAAGGAAGAGGTTACGGGTAATGCCGAAATCAGGGAAACCTTCAAGATTTCCAAAATCGGAACCATTGCCGGTTGTATGGTAACCAGCGGTAAAATCTTCCGTAATTCACAGATTCGATTGATTCGTGATGGGGTAGTGGTCTACACCGGTGAATTGGCGTCCTTGAAACGATTTAAGGATGATGTTAAGGAAGTATCCAAAGGATATGACTGTGGATTGCAGATTAAAAATTACAATGATATCAGGGAAGGGGACATTGTTGAAGCCTTCCAAGAAGTGGCCGTTAAAAAGAAACTATAGTTTTTCAAAAGGTCCATAAATTAAAAATCCTGCTTTTGGCGGGATTTTTTTATTAGGATTTGGATGCTTTCTCCGGTTTCAGGAGCATGGCATCCGGGTATTTTTTACGCACCTCCAAATATTTCCGTTCGGCCTCCAATTTGGTCTTGAACCGGCCTAATCGAACACGGTAGGTAGGCGATTCAAATTCTATTTTGGAGTACCAATCGGGAAAATCGATTTCTACTTGCGACTTCAGGTTTTGAGCTTTCTGAAAGTCGCCAAATCCCACTTGGATTTGATAATATCCCGTATTGGAATTCGCTTCCGTATACAGTTTTACCAGTTGATCAATCTTGGGATCTTGTTGAATGGATACGTTCCCTTCCTGTGCGGAAAGTTGAATGGCAATACCAATCATTAGGGCAGTAAATACGGGAGTTTTCATGGTGTTCCGGTATTTTTTAAAAGTTACTTTTGACAAATGTAGGATATTCTGTTTTAACCCACTTGTACCGCATTTATTTAGAATCTTTATAAATTAGATGTTATAAATACCTTAACATTTCAAAAAATGACTGTATGTCTTACTTTTGTGACCACTCTTGGCAGGGTAAAATGCTATTGTTCTCAATTTCAATAGAAACAACCATGCCAAAGATTTCGTTAGAAATTTCGTTAATATGAAAAAGGTTTTATACCGCCATCTATTTTCAAAAGTTTTAGGTTTATCTCTCCTACTTTACTCCACATCATTTTATGCACAGGAAGAAGCTCAGGCTGTTGCGGAAACAGCTACTGAGACTGCTGCCGATGCTACGGGTGGAGATCCGGCAAAGGGGAAGCAACTTTTTAACCAGAACTGTGCCGCTTGTCACGCATTGGATCGTAAAATGACCGGTCCTGCCTTGGCCAATGTGGAATCAAGGCTTGCTGAGGATGAAGGCTTGGACAAAGAGTGGATTTATACGTGGGTTAAAAACAGTCCGGGGATGATTGCCTCTGGGGATGCCTATGCCAACAAGATCTACAATGAGTACAATCAGGCGGCGATGACGCCTTTCCCAACGTTGTCCAACCAGGATATCGATGATATTTTGGCCTACACGGCCGCTCCACCCCCTGCTCCTGTGGCCGCTGCCACCCCTGCTGCAACTGGTGGTGATGCTGGTGCTGCCTCGGGAGGTATTTCCAATGAAATGATCTTGGGTGCCTTGGCCTTGGTGTTTGGTTTGTTGGTGGTCATGCTCATTTTGGTGAACAAAACCTTGCGCAGAATTGCAGAGGCCAATGGTGTGGTGTTGGCAGAGGAACGTGAAAAGCGCATGCCCATTTGGAAAGCATTCGTGAAGAACCAGTTCCTGATGTTGGTGAGTGCCATTTTCCTATTGTTGGTGAGTGCGTATTTCGCTTATGGTTACTTGATGCAGGTGGGTATCGACCAAGGTTACGCGCCAATTCAGCCCATCCACTATTCGCACAAGATCCACGCGGGTGACAATAAAATCGATTGTAAGTATTGCCACTCTTCCGCAAGGGTTTCCAAAACATCGGGAATTCCTTCCTTGAACGTTTGTATGAATTGCCACAAATCCATCTATGAGTACAAGGGCAATCCTGAAGGACCCAGTGCCGAGGATTTGGCAAACGGATACACCAACGAGTTCTACACCGGCGAAATCAAAAAGCTGTACAAAGCTGTCGGATGGGATGAGGAGAATCAAAAATATACGGGTGAATCACAACCGGTACAATGGGTGCGAATCCATAATTTACCAGACTTTGCTTATTTCAACCACTCCCAGCACGTTTCTGTGGCCGGCGTAGAGTGCCAAACATGTCACGGTCCTGTTGAGGAAATGGAAGTGATGTACCAGTTTGCGCCCCTTACCATGGGATGGTGTATCAACTGCCACAGGGAAACCAATGTGAAGGTTGAGGGCAATGAGTACTATGCGGCCATCCACGAAGAACTTTCCAAAAAGTATGGTGTGCAGGAATTGACTGCTGCCATGATGGGTGGTTTGGAATGTGGTAAATGTCACTATTAAGAATTAAAAGAAGATAATCTCAGATATATCGTATGGCATCAAACAAAAAATATTGGAAAAGTGAAGCGGAGCTGAATCCGAACGATTCCATTGTTGAGGCGCTAAGAAACAACGAGTTTACCGAGGAGATTCCCGTTGATGAGTTTTTGGGCGACAAGGACAACCTTGCTGCTTCCAACACGTCACGAAGGGACTTCCTTAAATATGTCGGCTTCAGCACGGCAGCAGCCACCTTGGCAGCGTGTGAAGGACCGGTTCATAAATCTATTCCTTACGTGGTGCAACCGGATGAAATCGTTCCGGGCGTGGCCAACTATTATGCGACCACCATTGCTGATGGTTTCGATTTCGCCAGTATTTTGGTAAAGACCAGAGAGGGTAGGCCCATCAAAATTGAAAACAATACAGATGCCAAGGTAAACGGTAGTGCCAATGCAAGGGTACAAGCTTCCGTACTTACCTTATATGATAGCAAAAGGGTTCAAGGACCAATGTCCAATGGTGAGCCTATAGAGTGGAAAGTATTGGATGCGACGGTTAAGGCCAAATTGAATGCTTTGAAAGGTTCGAACAGGCAAGTGGTGCTCTTGACCCAGACCTACGCGAGTCCATCCACAGATAAATTGATTGCGGAATTTAAGGCAGCTTATGGTGACAACGTAAACCATGTGGTTTACGATGCCATTTCTCAAGATGCTGCATTGAATGCGTATCAAATGGCCTATGGTGAAAGAGCCTTGGCCGATTACGATTTTGAGAAAGCCGATTTGATCGTATCCTTCGGAGCCGACTTCCTGGGAGATTGGCAAGGTGGTGGATACGATGGTGGATACGCCAAGGGACGAGTGCCCAAAAAAGGCAAAATGTCGCGCCACATCCAAATGGAGGCCAATATGTCTTTGACCGGTGCCAATGCGGACAAGCGTATTCCAATGACGCCCACACAACAAAAGATCGCTTTGGCCAAGTTGTATGGTAAATTGAACGGCAGCAATGTTGGTGGTGGCACTTCTGATGTAGACAGTGCTGTAGACCAAGTGGCTGCAGAAATTAGAAAAGCCGGTAGCAAAGCAGTGGTGGTTTCTGGTTTGAACGATGTGAACGCCCAAACCGTGGTGTTGGCCATCAACAAATTATTGGCCAGCGAAGCGTTTGATGCCGCTACTCCAAAATATGTGCGTCAAGGGGATACTGCCAAGGTATCCAAATTGATCGCCGATATGAATGCCGGTCGTGTTGGAGCTTTGATCATGGACGGAGTTAATCCGGCCTATACCTTGCCCAATGCAGAGGAGTTTGTTTCAGGATTGGAAAAGGTGGATGTTTCCGTGACCTTTGCCTTCAATAATGATGAAACAGCACAGTCTACGACATTTGTTGCGGCTGCTTCCCACTATTTGGAATCTTGGGGGGATGCCCAATTCAAAAAAGGACAATACACTTTAAAGCAACCAGCCATTCGCGAGTTGTTTGATACCCGACAGTTTCAGACAGCCTTATTGACATGGATGGGCAGTGAAAAAACATATTACGATTACATCAAGGAAACTTGGAATGCCGATATCCTACAGGGTGGTTCTTGGAACATGGCCCTTCGCGATGGTGTCTTTGCTGCTCCTGTAATCGAAGCGGAAGTGGTTGAAGCGGTTTCGGAAGAAACGGAAGGCGATGCACCAAGTGTGGTGCCTGTGGCTTCAGCTATCCGTTCTTTGGTAAACTCCACTAGTGCAGGCACTGAATTGGTGCTTTATTCCAAAGTGGGTATGGGAGACGGTCGTCAGGCCAATAACCCATGGTTGCAAGAGTTCCCCGATCCTATTTCCAGAGTGTCTTGGGATAACTATGTTACTGTGTCCAAAGCGGATGCCGAACAATGGGGGCTTGAAAACACGATTGAAGCCGATGGTGGTGTTAATGGTAGCTACGTGAAATTGACCGTTGATGGAAAAGTCTTGGAAAATGTTCCGGTGATCATACAACCAGGGCAAGCGGTAGGAACTGTAGGTCTTTCTTTCGGATACGGAAGAAAAGCCGGAATGCAGGAAGAGATGGCAACAGGTGTTAATGCCTATGCATTGTACACCAACTTCTCCGATGTACAGTCCGTAACTATTGAAAAAGCCGCTGGTGTTCATGAGTTTGCCTGTATCCAGTCCCATAAAACATTAATGGGTAGAGGGGATATCATCAAGGAAACTACCTTGGAAATCTTCAATACCAAAGATCACGCAGAGTGGAATCCAATGCCACATGTGTCGTTGAACCACAACGAAATCCCTGTTACATCTCCGGATGCCGACCTTTGGGATGAGTTTGATAGGTCCATCGGCCACCACTTTAACCTGTCCATCGATTTGAACGCATGTACCGGTTGTGGGGCGTGTGTGATCGCATGTCATGCCGAAAACAACGTACCTGTGGTTGGAAAACGCGAAATGCGTCGTTCCAGGGATATGCACTGGTTGCGTATCGATAGGTATTATTCTTCTGAAGAGACCTTCGCTGAAGACAACGAGAAAAAAGAGGAAATGGATGGTCTTTGGGGCGATAAGGGTTCCTTGGGCGGATTCAGGGAGATGGAAGACCCATCGGCCAACCCTCAAGTTGCCTTCCAGCCCGTAATGTGCCAACACTGTAACCATGCACCCTGTGAAACGGTGTGTCCGGTAGCGGCCACATCTCACGGTAGACAAGGTCAAAACCATATGGCATACAACCGTTGTGTGGGTACAAGATATTGTGCCAACAACTGTCCTTATAAAGTACGTAGGTTCAACTGGTTCTTGTACAATAACAATGACGAGTTCAACTTCAACATGAACAATGACTTGGGCAAAATGGTTCTTAATCCAGATGTGAACGTTCGTTCCAGAGGGGTGATGGAAAAATGCTCCATGTGTATCCAAAAAACCCAAAAAACCATCTTGGATGCCAAGAGGGATGGAAGGGTGATCAAAGACGGTGAATTCCAAACGGCATGTTCAGCAGCTTGCGGAACCGGAGCGATGGTCTTTGGAGATATCAATGATAAGGAGAGCAAAGTGGCCCACTTGAAGGAAGATGATAGAATGTACCACTTGTTGGAGCATGTGGGAACAAAACCCAATGTGTTCTATCATGTTAAGGTCAGAAACACCAACGAGGCTTAATCAATAAAAGAAGTAACTAGAAGATAAATTATGGCGTCGCACTACGAAGCACCTATTCGAAAGCCCTTAGTGGTCGGAGACAAAGGATACCACGATGTAACAGTGGACATTGCCCGTCCAGTCGAGGGAAAGGCCAATAAACAATGGTGGATTGTTTTCACCATAGCGCTTGTGGCATTCCTTTGGGGTCTAGGATGTATCATTTATACCATATCCACAGGTATTGGGGTTTGGGGTCTTAACCGAACCGTTAACTGGGCCTGGGACATCACCAACTTTGTATGGTGGGTGGGTATCGGTCACGCAGGAACCCTGATTTCGGCCGTACTTTTGCTGTTCAGACAGAAATGGAGAATGGCCATTAACCGTTCCGCGGAGGCGATGACCATCTTCTCGGTTGTTCAGGCCGGTCTCTTCCCGATCATCCACATGGGTCGTCCATGGTTGGGCTATTGGGTACTTCCCATCCCGAACCAGTTCGGGTCGCTTTGGGTGAACTTTAACTCCCCATTGCTTTGGGACGTATTTGCGATTTCTACCTATCTGTCCGTTTCCTTGGTGTTCTGGTGGACAGGTCTGTTGCCTGACTTCGCCATGATCCGGGATAGGGCGGTAAAACCCTTCCAAAAGAAAATATACAGCCTGTTGAGCTTCGGTTGGACAGGACGCGCAAAGGATTGGCAGCGTTTTGAGGAAGTTTCCTTGGTGTTGGCAGGTTTGGCCACGCCTCTGGTACTTTCCGTACACACTATTGTATCCTTTGACTTTGCTACATCGGTTATGCCAGGATGGCACACCACCATTTTCCCACCTTACTTTGTTGCCGGTGCGATATTCTCTGGTTTTGCCATGGTGAACACTTTGTTGATCATCATGCGTAAAGTGTGTAATCTTGAAGCTTATATTACTGTACAGCACATCGAGTTGATGAACATCGTGATCATGATCACCGGTTCCATTGTGGGTTGTGCCTACATTACCGAGTTGTTCATTGCATGGTATTCCGGGGTGGAATACGAGCAATATGCCTTCCTGAACAGGGCTACAGGTCCTTACTGGTGGGCCTACTGGTCCATGATGACCTGTAACGTGTTCTCGCCACAGTTCATGTGGTTCAAAAAATTGCGTACCAGTATCATGTTCTCTTTCTTCATCTCCATTGTCGTGAACATTGGTATGTGGTTCGAGCGTTTTGTGATCATCGTGACTTCTTTGCACAGGGATTACCTTCCTTCTGCTTGGACGATGTTCTCACCAACTTTTGTGGATATCGGAATCTTTGTGGGAACCATCGGATTCTTCTTCGTACTCTTCCTATTGTACTCAAGAACCTTCCCGGTAATTGCCCAGGCGGAGGTAAAATCCATTTTGAAATCTTCAGGAGAGCGCTTTAAAAAGTTAAGGGAAGCAGGTCAGCCCCTTTATCAAATGCCAGCAGGCGTAAACAAAGTGGTAAGCCATGAGGAATCCATCACTGATGATGTACTGATGGGCGAACCAAAACCCACGGTAGGTGATAAAATAGGAGTTTCGGAATTGTTGAGTGCAGTGGGAACTTTTGATGCAGCTACCGAAACACCCGACGATTTAAAACTGATCAAGGGAGTTGGACCAGAAATGGAACGTACCTTAAATGAAATTGGCATATTTACCTATGCACAGGTAGCCAGAATGACCGAAAACGAATATAATTTGTTAGACTCGATAACCGGAAGGTTCCCTGGTCGTGCACAACGCGACGATTGGGCTGGTCAAGCAAAGTTGTTAAACGATAAAAAATAATTATGGCATCAAAAGTTATACAGGCACTTTACAATGATGACGATGTGTTGATGCATGCCGTAAAAAAAGTTAGGGCAGCGCACCACCATATTGAGGAAGTGTATACTCCATTTCCCGTTCACGGTCTAGACAAGGCCATGGGATTGGAGGGCACACGTATCGCTATAACCTCATTCCTATACGGATGTTTGGGGCTTGCGGTTGCCATAGTAATGATGAACTATATCATGATCGAGGATTGGCCACAAGATATTGGTGGTAAGCCAAGTTTCAGTTACTTGGACAACATGCCTGCCTTTGTGCCGATCATGTTCGAAATGACCGTGTTCTTTGCAGCGCACTTGATGGTGATCACTTTCTATCTAAGAAGTAGAATGTGGCCCTTCAAAAAAGCTGAGAACCCAGATAAGCGTACCACGGATGACCACTTTTTGATGGAAATCGGAGTGCACGACAATGAGAATGAACTTGCCGACCTATTGTGGGAAACCGGGGCGGTGGAAGTAAAAGTTACAGAAAAGGAGTCTTAATAATATGAAGCAATTAGGTAAAATAAGTGTTGCTTTGGTTTTGGTGGCTTTTGTGGCCTCTTGTGCCGACAAGAACAGTCCGAACTACCAATTTATGCCAAACATGTACGAACCTGTAGGATATGAAACCTATCAAGGGGTGGACAATGGTCTTTTCCCTGATGGCACCGAGGCCATGTTGCCTGCCGAAGGTACCATTCCAAGAGGTTATCTGCCCTATGAGTTCGAAAACACTCCGGAAGGTAAAGAGTTGGCAAGGTTGAACACCAGTCCATTGGATTCCTTGAACATGGAAGAAGATTTGGCGAAGGGCAAAGAGTTGTACGATATTTATTGTGCAATTTGCCATGGCACCAAAGGCGATGGACAGGGCAACTTGGTGAAACGAGAAAAAATATTGGGTGTTCCCAGCTATGATGATGTAGCGAGAAACATTACCGTGGGTACCACCTACCACACCATTTATTACGGATTGAACTCCATGGGGTCCTATGCCTCCCAGTTCGCCAATGAAAAAGAAATGTGGCAGGTATCTGAGTACGTTATGAAGTTAAAGGAAGACCTAACAAAATAATTGGATAAGAGCAAACTATGTATACCTTTTCAAACAAACTTAGAATAGGATCTTTTATTGCCATGGCCCTTGGGGTTATTTTCTTGGCAATAGGTTTTGTGTCCACTCCATCAACGGTGGAAGAGGCAAAGGCCATGGTGGCATCCGCACACGGGGATGGCCATGGGGAAGCCCATGCCGAAGAAGCAGTAAGCCATGGTGAAGATCAAGGGCATGGTGCCGAAGCCGCTCATGATACATCGCATGATGAACATTTGCTGCACCAATTGCAAAATAGACCTTGGTCTGCTTTGTATGTGGCCGCCTTCTTTTTCTTTATGATCGCATTGGGCGTTTTGGCCTTTTATGCCATCCAAAGAGCGGCACAGGCCGGTTGGTCGCCATTGTTGTTCCGGGTTATGGAAGGTATTACGGCATATTTGGTGCCAGGAGGTGTCATTTTGTTTGTGATTTTGCTATTGTCCACTTTGCATATGAACCATTTGTTTGTATGGATGGATGCCGATACCGTAGCGCACGATGAATTGTTACAGGGCAAGGCGGGTTATTTGGATACGACCTTCTTCTTAATCCGTGCTGCGATTTTCTTGGGTGGATGGATTTTCTACCGTGAATATTCCCGAAAATTGTCTTTGGCACAAGATGAAGCCAACGACAACAGCAACTTCGTTAAAAACTTTAGATGGTCTGCCGGATTCTTGGTATTCTATTTGGTAACCGAGTCCATGATGTCTTGGGATTGGATCATGAGTTTGGACCCACATTGGTTCAGTACCTTGTTTGGATGGTATGTATTTGCCAGTATGTTCGTATCTGGTATTACTGTGATCGCCATGGTAACCATTTACTTGAAATCCAAAGGCTATTTGGAAAATGTGAACAACAGCCACATCCACGATTTGGCAAAGTTCATGTTCGGTATTAGTATTTTCTGGACCTATTTGTGGTTCTCACAGTTCATGCTAATCTGGTATGCGAACATTCCGGAGGAGGTAACCTATTATGTGGCCCGTTTCCAAGATTATAAATTGCCATTCTTTGGTATGTTGGCCATGAACTTCATTTTCCCATTGTTGGTGTTGATGAACAGCGACTACAAAAGGGTGAACTGGTTTGTGATCATGACGGGTATCGTTGTCCTATTTGGTCACTATTTGGATGTGTTCAATATGGTGATGCCGGCCACCGTTGGTGATCAATGGTTCATTGGCCTGCCAGAAATAGGTGGTATATTGTTCTTTGGTGGTCTGTTCGTATTTTGGGTGTTCACTGCCCTTACAAAGGCCCCATTGCAGCCAAAACGAAACCCATTTATTGAGGAAAGTAGACATTTTCATTATTAATACGATTTAAGTCTTAGATAGATACACGATGACTGCATTATTAACATTGACTGTTTTAGTACTGGTGGCGATTGCGATCTGGCAAATGACCAAGATTTTCGAATTGTCGCAGTCAAAAACAGATAACCCTGAGGTAGCAAACGATTCCGATAACAAAAACAATGGTTATCTGTTGTTCGGGTTCCTGATCTTTATCTACGGAATCACCATTTTCAGTTTTGTAAAGTACAGCAAGATGTTGTTGCCCGAAGCAGCTTCGGAGCATGGAGGCGAGTACGACCAATTGATGTGGGTTTCCTTTGGAATCATCTTTTTTGTGCAGACCATTACACAGGCCCTGTTGCATTATTTCGGATATAAATACCGAGGTCAAAAAGGACGAAAGGCCCTTTTCTATGCCGATAACGACCGATTGGAGTTTATCTGGACCATTATCCCTGTAATTGTATTGGCCGGTTTGATCCTTTGGGGATTGTACACTTGGACCAGTATCATGGATATCAATGAAGATGACGATCCCTTGGTAGTGGAACTGTATGCCCAACAATTTAACTGGACCGCGCGCTACGCTGGAGATGATAACGTGCTTGGTGATGCCAATGTGCGTTTGATCGATATAGACAGAGCAAACGTGTTGGGTATCGATGAATCCGATCCCAATGGTGACGACGATGTAATCGTTAAGGAATTGCATTTGCCGGTAGGAAGAAAGGTGAACTTCAAAATGAGGTCACAGGATGTGTTGCACTCAGCCTACATGCCTCACTTTAGGGCACAAATGAACTGCGTACCCGGTATGATCACACAATTCTCCTTTACACCAACAGTGACCACGGAAGAAATGCGATTGAACCCTGATGTGGTTGAAAAAGTAAGAAGAACAAATGAACTTAGGGCAAAGTGGGCAGCCGAAGGGAAGCCGAACTCAGACCCATGGGAATTTGACTATTTGTTGTTGTGCAACAAGATATGTGGAAAGTCACACTATAATATGCAAATGAAGATCATAGTGGAGACCGAGGAAGAATTTAATAAATGGATGGCGGAACAGAAGACCTTTAAGGCTAGTATGACACCTGCAGAATAATTATCCAAAAGAAAAGTACCATAACAAAATACTAAATCAGATTATGTCAGCTACTGGACACGAACACGGACACGACGATCACGGACATCATCATAAGGAGACCTTTATAACGAAGTATATCTTCAGCCAGGACCACAAGATGATATCCAAACAGTATCTCATTACGGGTCTAATCATGGGATTCGTAGGTATTGCCATGTCATTGCTGTTCCGAATGCAATTGGCTTGGCCTGGCCAGTCGTTCCCAATTTTCGAAGCTTTACTTGGAAAATGGGCGCCTGATGGGGTAATGGATGCCGATATTTATTTGGCATTGGTTACCATTCACGGTACCATCATGGTATTCTTCGTGTTGACTGCCGGTTTGAGTGGTACCTTCAGTAACTTATTGATTCCATTGCAGATCGGTGCCCGAGATATGGCGTCCGGTTTCTTGAACATGGTATCGTACTGGTTGTTCTTCCTTTCTTCGGTGATTATGGTTACCTCCTTATTTGTGGAAGCAGGACCCGCAGCCGCTGGTTGGACCATTTACCCGCCATTGAGCGCGTTGCCCATGGCACAGCCTGGATCGGGAGCAGGTATGACCCTATGGTTGGTTTCTATGGCCATCTTTATCGCATCATCCCTACTAGGTTCATTGAACTATATTGTAACGGTACTCAACTTAAGAACCAAGGGTATGTCCATGACCCGTTTGCCATTGACGATTTGGGCATTTTTCGTAACCGCCATTATCGGTGTGGTTTCGTTCCCAGTTTTGTTGTCAGCAGCTTTGTTGTTGATCATGGATAGGAGTTTTGGTACTTCTTTCTTCTTGTCGGATATTTTTATCCAAGGAGAGGTATTGCATTATCAAGGTGGTTCACCGGTGTTGTATGAGCATTTGTTCTGGTTCTTGGGTCACCCTGAGGTTTACATCGTATTGTTGCCAGCTTTGGGTATCACTTCTGAAGTGATGTCGACCAACGCCAGAAAACCGATTTTCGGATACCGCGCCATGGTGGCCTCTATTTTGGCCATCGCATTCTTGTCAACGATTGTGTGGGGTCACCACATGTTCGTTTCTGGGATGAACCCATTCTTGGGATCGGTATTTACGTTTACCACATTGTTGATCGCGATTCCATCCGCGGTAAAAGCATTTAACTATATCACCACGTTATGGAAAGGTAACCTCCAATTGAACCCAGCGATGTTGTTCTCCATTGGCTTGGTTTCTACTTTCATTACGGGTGGTCTGACCGGTATCATTTTAGGTGACAGTACGTTGGACATCAACGTACACGACACCTATTTTGTAGTGGCACACTTCCACTTGGTAATGGGTATATCCGCACTTTACGGATTGTTCGCCGGGGTGTACCACTGGTTCCCAAAAATGTTCCAAGGTCGAATGATGAACAAGAACTTGGGTTACGTCCACTTCTGGATTACAGCAATCTGTGCCTATGGGGTATTCTTCCCAATGCACTTTGTGGGTATGGCCGGGGTGCCAAGACGTTATTATGAGAATACAGCCTTCCCAATGTTTGATGAGCTGACCAATGTACAGGTGTTGATGACCGTATTTGCCATCATAGCAGGTTTGGCACAGTTGGTATTTGTGTACAACTTCATCACAAGTATCTTCTACGGTAAAAGAGGACCTGTAAACCCATGGGGCTCTAACACTTTGGAATGGACAGCGCCACAGGAACATATCCATGGCAACTGGCCAGGTGAAATTCCTCATGTGTACCGTTGGGCATACGATTATAGCAAGACCTATGAAAATGGTGAATACATTATAGCAGGTCAGGATTTCGTTCCACAGAACGTTCCGCTTCAGGAAAATGAAGAAGAAATGAATCATTAACAATGGTATAAAATATACAAAAGCCCATCCAATTTGGATGGGCTTTTTTGTTGCCATTTGTTTCAATTGCAATTGTTCGCCTATTTGTAATATCTTTAGGATGCAATCCCCACAAATTATAGTACCGTGAAAAAAATCCTTCTTCTCATAGTAGTAGTTTTCCCTTTGCTATGCAACGCACAACGAAAACCCCGGATAAAAGGCAGTCGTATAGTAACCGAAGTTAATGGTGAATTGCCCGCATTTAACGCCATTGCGCTCAATGACAATCTGGACATCAACATCAAGAGGTCGTACGGGCCGGGTTATTCCATTGTAGCGGACGATAATTTGATCGACATTTTAAAATTCAATGTGCAGGACAGCACTTTGGTCATCAGTTCCTATTATGATGTAACTGCAAAAAAGAAATTCGAAATCACAGTCAATTACACCGAATTGAAGGCCATTACCCTAAAAGATGGTAGTTTGGTCGCTATGGATATCATCGAAAGTGACGAGCTTTTTGTGGATGGATTCAATAACAGCAGATTGGACATCAAAGCCAATGCCGCGGTTATGGATATTAATTTGGAAGATACCGTAAATGCCAATTTTAATGTGGATGTCGATTCTTTGAACATAACCATGGGCGGCCGGTCGGAGGCTTATGTCTATGCCGTTAACGAAACCGCCTTGTTGGATCAAGAAGGAAATGCTTCGTTGACGATGGAAGGTACTTCGGACCGTATACAAGCACAGTTAATAGGCAATGCTAAATACAGGGGAGAAGGCATGGAAGCGGGCAGTCTTAAGCTGACCATTGCCAACGACGCCAGTGCAAGGTGCTACGCCTACCGCGATTTTGAACTGAGCGCCAAGGGAAATACCAATACGTACTTGTACGGCACACCTAAAATCTCCATTTTGGAATTTTTGGATACGACCCAACTCATTAAAAAACAGGAATGATTCAGTAGGTTGCCGCCACTGTCCGTTTTCAACTATCTTTGTGGGACCATGAATGAAAATTTAGATCCATCTGCCCAAAATTTCAGTCAAGAGGAGCTCGATATTGAAAGGGCCCTGCGGCCTATTTCCTTCGACGACTTTACAGGACAGGCCCAGGTCTTGGAAAACCTGAAAGTATTTGTTCAGGCAGCCAACCTGCGAGGGGAAGCATTGGACCACACCCTTTTTCATGGCCCTCCTGGATTGGGAAAGACCACCTTGGCCCATATTTTGGCCAACGAGCTTGGGGTGAATATAAAGGTGACCTCTGGTCCTGTTTTGGATAAACCGGGTGACCTTGCTGGCTTGTTGACCAATTTGGAAGAGCGCGATGTACTCTTTATAGATGAAATTCATCGGTTGAGCCCCATTGTGGAAGAATACCTCTATTCCGCTATGGAAGATTATAAGATCGACATCATGATCGAAACCGGGCCGAATGCCAGAACCGTTCAGATCAACCTTAGTCCCTTTACGCTGATCGGTGCCACTACGCGCTCTGGATTGCTTACGGCACCCATGCGGGCCAGGTTCGGAATCCAAAGTCGATTGGAGTACTATAACACCGAACTGTTGTCGACTATCGTTGAACGCAGTGCGGAAATCTTAAAAGTTCCCATTACCCAAGAGGCCGCCATAGAGATTGCCGGCAGAAGTAGGGGAACCCCACGAATTTGTAATGCTTTGTTGAGACGGGTAAGGGATTTTGCCCAGATCAAGGGTAACGGTAGTATCGATATAAACATTTCGCAATTCGGTCTGAAGGCCCTTAATGTGGATGCCCATGGCTTGGACGAAATGGACAATAAAATCCTGAGTACCATTATCGATAAATTCAAAGGAGGCCCCGTCGGAATTACCACATTGGCCACTGCTGTTTCCGAAAGTGCTGAGACCATTGAAGAGGTATATGAACCGTTTCTGATTCAGCAAGGTTTCATCATGCGCACGCCGAGGGGAAGGGAGGTCACCGAATTGGCTTACAAGCATTTGGGAAGAACAAAAGGTGGTGTACAGGGTGGGTTGTTTTAAGTCCACTATTTTTTTTGTAAATCCGATTGTATTTAAAAATCCAAAACATTTCGTATATTGATATATTACTTAGCTGATTAATGGCCCAAGTGATCAATGGGAAATTTTCATTGTAGCTTAGCCGTTGGCAAGCAGTGATCCACAATCCACTTAGAACAAACTCCTACTTAACTGCCTTAGGGCTATTAAATTATGCTATATGGATGGATCAGCTCATGAATCAAACTCAAGAGGACAAGAAGAATTTAAGTCTTTATCCCTTCAAATTCGAAAGTTGAGCTTTCGAATAGGTGTTGGAATGGCACTTATGCTGGTTGTGGTATTTGGTATGTTGATGATGCGTTTTGGACTTTTTGGTGGTTCCAAAAATACAGGTCCATTGTTGGATACCGCTTTTTACATGGATTATGATGTTACCAAACTCTCTTCCACCGCAAAAAACGAACAAATAAAATATGGGTATGAAATTATACGGAATACCTCCCTTCATATAGGACCGAAACAATCGGATAGTACCCAAATATATGCTGGCAACAATCTGGCCTGTGCCAGTTGCCATTTGGATGGAGGTACAAAACCCTACGCGGCACCTTTGATAGGGGTTGTGAAACGATTCCCACAATACCGTGGGCGGGAAGATAAAATTGGAACCATCGAGGATCGAATCAATGGGTGTATGGAACGCAGTATGAACGGTAAAAGATTGCCAGATGACCATAAGGCCATGCAGGCCATGGTTGCTTACATGGAATGGCTTGGCAGGGCCACCCCCAATGATGGCAAGGTAGAGGGGCAAGGTTTTACCAAGGTCGTGCTGCCCAATCGCGAAGTGGATTTGGAGCATGGTAAGCAAGTGTTCGAGCAACAATGCGTAGTTTGTCACGGTGCCGATGGCCAAGGCCAAATTGTGGCAAACAGTGACCAATACCTATACCCACCCTTATGGGGAACAGATTCCTATAACAATGGTGCGGGAATGACTAGGGTAATCACCGCTATGGAATTCATTAAGGCCAATATGCCCTTGGGTGTTACCTATGATAATCCCATCCTTACCGATGAGGAAGCTTATGATGTGGCAGGATTCATCAACCAACAACAACGACCTACCAAAATGAACCGGGAAAAAGACTTCCCAGACCTGGTGAAAAAGCCAGTTTCCACTCCATATGGCCCTTATGTTGATTCATTCCCGGAAAAACAACACCAACTGGGCCCCTTCCAACCTATTATGGAGTTCTACCAAAAAGAATATCAACTCCGTAAAACCAAATAAACACAACTAAAAATGGAAACAACAAATGCAACATCGCGAAGAAAGTTTATGGGAGCGATGATGCTGGGTGCTACTGCATCCACATTATCGGCTTTTACCAATCCGGCCATGGCTGGACTGAAGGATTTTTCACCTTTGGCAATGAAGGATGCAGAAGAATGGATGAAGTCCATTAAGGGAAGTCACCGGGTGGTCTATGATGGTTCGTACCCGCACAAGGGCTTTCCCATTATTTGGAACTGGGCCTATTACCTTTCCAATAATGAGATGGGCTCGCCCGATATGGATATCACTGCAATGACCGTGCTTCGGCACGATGCCATTCCCATTGCGTTGCACGACGACCTTTGGAAAAAGTACCCTTTGGGAGAAATGTTCCATATGAAAAAAGCGGATGGAACCCCTTACGACCGTAACCCTTATTATGAACCGCAAGAAGGTGATTTTCCGCTGCCCATGATCCAAGGAATAAAGGATATGTTGGACCGAGGAGCCATGTTCTGTGTCTGTAATTTGGCCTTGAACGTGTACAGTGGCTTTGCGGCCCAAGCATCGGGCGCAGATCCAAAAGAGGTATATGAGGAATGGAAGGCAGGTGTATTGCCCGGCATACAGATTGTTCCTTCCGGGGTTTGGGCCTTGGGCAGGGCACAGGAAGAAGGCTGTGGTTACATTTTCGCAGGAAATATTGTTTAGGACATGAAAAGCATCGTTCTATTCTTCAGTATCATGGTGTTCGGCTTTGCCGTTGCCCAGCAAGAACCCATACAGGTGGTATTTGATGTCACCAGTGCCAACCCAGATGTACATCGAACCGCGGCCAAACATCTTAGATTGATGGCCGAGGCCTATCCGGATTCCCAATTTGAAATGGTCGTTTACAGTGGGGCCATTAAACTGGTGGACCGAAAATCATCCGTGGCCGGAGAAACCTTGTCCGAAATGGTCAAGCGCGACAATGTGTCGGTCGTTGTCTGTGAACAGACCATGAAACGGCACAAGATGGGCATGGAAGATCTTATCCCCGGTGTCAAAACCGTTCCCGATGGCATCTTCGAGATCGTAATGCTGCAAAAGCAGGGCTGGGGTTACATCAAAGAAGTAAATTGAAGCCGCGCTTTAATTTGATAAAATGATGGATTACCTTTAGGGCATGAAGGCCGCTAAATGGACACAACTTATAAAAACCGAGGCAAAACGTCTCGGTTTTTTGTCGTGTGGTATTTCCAAAGCCGGATTTTTGGAGGAGGAAGCGCCCCGTTTGGAAAAATGGCTCAACCAAAACATGCACGGCGAAATGCAGTACATGGAAAACCACTTTGACAAACGGTTGGACCCCACAAAATTGGTGGAGGGTGCGCGATCCGTAATCTCCTTGTTGTTGAACTACTATCCGAACGATTTCCAAAATCCCGATTCCTATAAAATTTCCAAATATGCCTATGGCACCGATTATCACTTTGTGATTAAGGATAAACTGAAGCACCTATTACATTTTATACAGGAAGAGATTGGCGAAGTGCACGGGCGTGCTTTTGTGGATTCGGCCCCGGTTTTGGACAAGGCATGGGCCGCCAAGAGTGGTCTGGGGTGGATAGGCAAGAACAGTAACCTGTTGACCCAACAGGTTGGTTCGTTCTATTTTATTGCCGAATTGATCGTGGATCTGGAACTGGAATACGATGCGCCGGTTACCGATCATTGTGGCACCTGTACGGCCTGTATCGATGCATGTCCCACCCAAGCCATTGTGGCACCCTATGTGGTGGATGGCAGTAAATGCATTTCCTATTTTACTATCGAGCTGAAAAATGAAATCCCGACTGAGTTCAAGGGTAAATTGGACGATTGGATGTTCGGCTGTGATGTATGCCAAGATGTTTGTCCGTGGAACCGCTTTTCCAAACCCCATAACGAACCTTTGTTCGATCCACATCCCGAATTGGTATCCTTTTCAAAAAAAGACTGGGAGGAAATCACGGATGATGTTTTCAAAAAGGTGTTCCAAAAATCGGCCGTCAAACGAACCAAACTCGCAGGCTTAAAGCGCAATATTGATTTTGTCAAGGAATAGCCCATCGGCTTTTTCCAATTATTTCTGCTCCAATTACGAAAATATGCTATCTTGAAGGCGGGTTGGATTAAGGATTTCGTAATTATACAGACCCATATTGCAAACTAACTAAAGTCATACCGCGATGAAGATTACCAAGCCTAGGTTGAGCTTTTGGCAAATCTGGAATATGAATGTTGGATTTTTTGGGATTCAATTCAGTTTTGGACTACAACAAACAGCCGTAAGTCCCATATTTTCTTTTTTGGGAGCAGAGCACAATGAACTGCCCCTGTTAAATTTGGCAGGCCCGGTCACGGGGCTGTTGATTCAGCCCATTATTGGGGCGATATCGGATAAAACCTGGTCACCCAAATGGGGCGGCCGTCGTAAACCCTTCTTTTTGATTGGGGCCATTTTGGCCAGTTTGTGTTTGTTTGCCTTTCCCTACAGTCCAGAGTTATGGTTTGCGGTGGGGCTATTGTGGATATTGGATGTGGGCAACAATACGGCCATGGAACCCTATAGGGCGTTCGTGGGGGACAAGCTACCGGATAATCAGTTGACTTTTGGCTATCAGATGCAGAGTTTGTTTGTTGGTGCTGGGATAACCTTGGCCAATTTGTCGTTGTTTGCTTTTCAACACTGGTTCAGTACCTCTGCGGAAACTGGGGGTCTATTTGACACCGCGGCAGAGACATCCTCCGCCATACCTACTTGGGTGTATTATTCCTTCTTTTTGGGCGCTTTGGCCTCCATTGGAACCGTATTGTGGTCCGTATGGAAAACTCCTGAGATACCACCTTCAGATGAAGAATTGAAAGAAATTCAAAAACATAATGAAGATACTCCGGCGCCTATTGTTCAAATATTGAGCGTGCTGTTTGTCATTTTTTCAGTGCCTCTTTTACTGGGATATCTGGTGGCTGAGCTGTACCCGGGTCTATGGGACAATATCAATCTTTGGGTCATCATTGTGATGTTGTTTGCCTTTGTGTGGTTGTACATGCTGTATCGTATTATTAAAAAGAATCCAGAAAATCAATCCATTAAAAAATTGGGTGATACTTTAAGTCCGCTGTTGGAAGCCGCTGAAGCGATTGGGGAAATGCCCAACTTTCTGTGGAAGTTGGCTGCTGTTTACTTTTTTCAGTGGTATGCCTTGTTTGTGTACTGGCAATTTATGCCGCCCATGTTGCGAAGCAGCCTGTACGGAATATCCAATGAGGACAATGAAAAGTTTGAGTCCATTATGGCTTCGTTTCGCGGTGGTGCCCAAATCAGCGCCGAGGATATGTCCTTCGCGGAACAGATTCAATCATTGGCAGAACAGGCACTTGGACATGCCGGGTTAATGAACGGGACCTATAATTTTGTAACCATGATCGTAGCGCTTGCCTTGGTACCCATTGCTTCAAGGATTGGGTCAAAACTGGTGTACGTGCTTTGTTTGTTCCTCACGGGTATAGCCATGCTGTCCATGCCTATGATAACCGACAAATGGTTGTTGTTGGCTCCGATGGTGCTATTTGGAATTGGTTGGGCCGCCATGATGGGAATTCCCTATGCCATGGTTTCAAAAGTAATTCCAGAAGAACGTAGAGGAGTGTATATGGGCATTGTGAACATGATGATTGTAATTCCCATGCTCATTCAAACGGTAAGCTTCGGGCCGGTCATCAAGAATTTGATGGACAACAGTGCCATAAACGCCATTTTGTTCGGAGGGGTTTTCTTCATCATTGCAGGATTATTGGCTATGCGCCTTAATCTCCCAAAAGACAAAAGGGACTCTGAATTGGAAACTGAAATTCTATAACAAATCTTGGATCAGGAGTGTAGACCTTACATAATAGTTGAGGTTTACCTTTTTATCAAAATTGGTGGTTAGGATATTCCTAAAAAAACTAGGAATGCCCTAACTTTACCGATTCATTGGCTAACGTATGAGCAAGGAAAAACAAAGACGTGAAGCGTTACTGTATCACGCAAAGCCCCAACCTGGGAAAATCAAGATTGTACCCACAAAACCCTATTCCACGCAACGGGATTTGGCCCTGGCCTATTCGCCGGGCGTTGCAGAACCCTGTTTGGAAATAGAAAAGAACAAGGATGATGTTTATAAATACACCGCCAAGGGAAATATTGTTGCGGTAATTTCCAACGGTACAGCTGTATTGGGACTTGGCAATATTGGTCCGGAAGCATCCAAACCGGTAATGGAAGGAAAGAGTCTTTTGTTCAAGATTTTTGCCGATATCGACGGTATCGATATTGAGCTGGACACAGAGGATGTGGATAAATTTATAGAAACAGTTAAGACCATTGCACCCACCTTTGGTGGTATCAATTTGGAAGATATCAAAGCGCCCGAAGCTTTTGAGATCGAACGAAGACTGAAGGAAGAACTCGATATTCCGGTAATGCACGATGACCAACACGGTACGGCCATCATATCAGCTGCAGCTTTGTTGAATGCCCTTGAAATTTCCAATAAGAAAATCGATGAGGTACGCATTGTAGTGAGTGGTGCAGGTGCTGCTGCCGTATCCTGCACACGTTTGTATAAGGCTTTTGGTGCCAAGGGTGAAAATATTGTGATGTTGGATAGTAAGGGTGTCATCCGTAGTGATCGCGACAACCTTTCTGTGGAGAAAAAGGAATTTGCCACCGACCGGAAAATAGACACTTTGGAAGAAGCCATGAAAGATGCCGATGTGTTTATAGGACTTTCCATTGCCAATGTGGTTACACCAAAAATGTTGAAGTCCATGGCGAATAACCCCATTGTGTTTGCCATGGCCAACCCAGACCCGGAGATTGAATATGAATTGGCCTGTAAGACCCGAAAGGATCTTATTATGGCCACGGGTCGTTCCGACCATCCGAACCAAGTAAACAATGTGCTCGGATTCCCATTTATTTTTAGGGGAGCTTTGGATGTGAGAGCCACCAAAATCAACGAGGATATGAAAATGGCAGCCGTGCGTGCCTTGGCCGAGTTGACCAGGGAACCGGTGCCGGAACAAGTGAACATTGCCTACGATACCACAAGGTTGGCCTTTGGTAGGGAGTATATTATTCCTAAGCCGTTCGACCCACGTTTGATTACCAAAATTCCGCCAGCAGTAGCCAGAGCCGCTATGGAAAGTGGTGTGGCCAAGTCACCCATTCAGGATTGGGACAAATACGAAGAAGAACTCTACCAGCGTTCGGGCAACGATAACAAAGTCGTTCGTTTGATGCACAACAGGGCCAAATTGAACCCAAAACGCATTGTGTTTGCCGAGGCAGAGTTACTGGATGTGTTGAAAGCGGCCCAAATAGTCCATGATGAGGGTATAGCACAACCCATTCTTTTGGGACACAAGCCTACCATTGAAAACCTGAAAAAAGAATTGGATTTTGATGCAGAGGTACCCATCATCGACCCACGTTCGGATGAATCCAAGGAAATGCGTATTCGATACGCACTTAGACTTTGGGAATCCAGAAAGCGTAAAGGTGAGACCAAATACAGTGCCCGTGTAAACATGGGAAAACGGAATTATTTTGGCGCCATGATGTTGTTGGAAGGCGATGCCGATGGTATGATCTCGGGTTATTCGCGTTCATACCCAAAAGTGTTGAAACCGGTATTTGAGGTGTTGGGTAGGGCCAAAAATGTACGGAATGCTTCCACGGTAAACATCATGATCACCGCAAAAGGGCCTATGTTCTTGGCAGATACCTCTATCAACATAGATCCGGATGCCGAGCAATTGGCAGAAATTGCCCAAATGACCGCCAATGTGGCCAAAACCTTTGGTTTCGATCCGGTAATGGCCATGCTCTCATACGCCAACTTTGGTTCCTCGTCCCATCCGAATGCACAAAAGGTTAGGGAGGCTGTTCGCATTTTGCATGAACGAAATCCTGAATTGGTGGTTGACGGGGAAATACAGACCGATTTTGCGCTCAGCCAAGAGTTGTGCAACAACAATTTTCCTTTTTCAAAAATTTCCTGTAAAAAGGTGAACACTTTGATTTTTCCCAATTTGGAATCGGCCAACATTACCTATAAACTGCTCAAGGGTCTGAACAATGCCGACTCCATTGGTCCCATCATGGTCGGTTTGCCACGTGCGGCACACATTATTCAGTTGGGCGCCAGTGTGGACGAAATGGTGAATATGGCAGCAGTGGCAGTTATCGATGCCCAAGAGCGTGAAAAGCGCAGAAAGGCCAGAATGGGTGAGGAATAATAAGAATAAATAAACCAACAACTTAAATGATTACCCATCTTAGAGGAAAACTGGTAGAGAAAAACCCGACCTATGTTATTGTGGAATGCAATGGGGTGGGTTATTTTTTAAATATATCCCTACATACCTTTTCCTTGTTGAAGGATCAAGAGAACATCCATATTTATACCCATTTGTTGATCAAGGAAGATGCCCATACCTTGTTCGGTTTTGCCGAACGATCGGAGCGGGAGATTTTTAGATTGTTGCTTTCCGTTTCAGGCGTTGGATCAAGCACAGCAAGGACCATGTTGTCTTCCCTTTCCCCAACCGATGTGAGGGATGCAATCGCTAATGGCGATGTCCCTACCATTCAGGGCATCAAGGGGATAGGCGCAAAGACCGCACAGCGTGTAATCTTGGACCTGAAGGACAAGATTTTGAAAGTCTACGATATGGGAGAAGTTTCCCTACAATCAAACAATACAAATAAAGAAGAAGCGTTATCTGCATTAGAGGTTCTTGGTTTCACCAGAAAGCAATCTGAAAAGGTAGTGGACAAGGTGCTGGGCCAAGATACTTCACTAAGCGTTGAGAACATTATTAAACAGGCGCTGAAAAATTTGTAACTAGTTTGAAAAGAGGGGCAAAACCAATACTTAAACCTACGCGTTTCAAGTACATATGCTTTGTGGTTTGTTTTCTGGCCGTGACCATCTCCAGGGCTCAGGAAACCAACGAGCAAGCTCAGGATTCGGTACCGACCGGAGTTGAGCTCGGTCGCCTTATTTTGGAAAACCCCGATAGCATCATTGCCAAATACACGTACGATCCCAAGACAGACCGATACATTTACACCGAAAGCGTTGGTGATTTTAATATCAATTATCCCGTAATCCTTACGCCTGAGCAGTATTATGATTTGGTGCGAAAGGAGCAGATGCGTTCCTACTTCAAGCAAAAAGCCGATGCCTACGCCGGAAAAAAGGAAGGAAGTGAAGAGGCCAGAAAAAACCTGTTGCCCAATTTTTATGTGAACAACAACTTTTTCGAATCCATTTTTGGGGGCAATACGATAGAGGTTATTCCCCAAGGATCCGTGGCCATGGACCTTGGTGTGCTATGGCAAAAGAACGATAACCCGGCCCTGTCGCCACGAAACCGAACCAATCTATCCTTCGATTTCGACCAGCGCATTAGTTTGAGTTTGTTGGGAAAGGTGGGAGAGCGACTTCAAGTTACTGCCAACTACGATACCGAGGCCACATTCGATTTCCAGAATTTGGTCAAATTGGACTATACGCCCACTGAGGACGATATTCTGCAAAAGATAGAGATCGGTAATGTGAACATGCCCCTCAACAGTTCACTGATTACCGGTGCCCAAAGTTTATTTGGGGTGAAGACCCAATTGCAGTTTGGAAAAACCAAGGTGACCGCTGTATTTTCGGAACAGCGTTCCCAAAACAAAACCATAGTGGCCCAAGGGGGTGGAACCTTGACCGATTTCAGCCTGACCGCTTTGGATTATGATGAAGACAGGCACTTCTTCTTGGCCCAATATTTTAGGGACAATTATGACCGTGCCTTGGAGAACTATCCCTTCATTCAAAGTCAGGTGCAGATTACCCGATTGGAAGTTTGGGTGACCAATAGAAACCAGCAGACCCAGAATGTACGGAATGTGGTGGCTATCCAAGATTTGGGTGAAGCCTTGGAGAATCGGACCCGTATCGGACAGAACAATGGTGATCCAGCGGGCTTCTTCAATCCATCGGCTGTGATCTCTGGATTGCCCCAAAATGCGGCCAATGCCTATGATCCCAATCAAATTGGCAGCGGCGGTGCCTTAACGGCTTCCATCCGAGATATTGCTACCGTAGAATCGGGATTCAATATCCCTGGATATCCGGTGAACCAAGGTTTTGATTATGCCATTTTGGAAAACGCCCGAAAGTTGGAAGTGGGCAGGGACTATGAGTTCGATTCCCAATTGGGCTATATTTCCTTGAGTCAAAGTTTGAGCAATGATGAAGTATTGGGTGTGGCGTTTCAGTATACCTACGACGGACAGGTGTTCCAAGTAGGGGAATTTGCCAACGGTGGTATTGATGCAACAACAGTTTCTGGCGGCATAAACCCCATAATCGAGAACAACACCTTGATCTTAAAATTGCTGAAGAGCAACATTACCAATGTGGAGGATCCCATTTGGGATTTGATGATGAAGAACATCTACTCAACGGGAGCTTACCAGTTGAGCCAGGAAGATTTTAAACTGAACATTCTCTATTCCGATCCAACACCCCGTAACTACATTACTCCAGTAGATCCCAATGCAGGGTGGCCCAACGGGTTGGAAGATCAGATTTTGTTGCGGGTCTTTAATTTGGACCGCTTGAACGCCTATAACGATATTCAACCAGGAGGTGATGGTTTCTTTGATTACTACGAAGGCATTACTGTAGACTCACAAACCGGGCGAATCATTTTTACCAAGGTGGAACCCTTTGGAGAATACCTTTTTGAATTGTTGGGGGGTGGTACCTACGATGTGGAAAACGATCAAGGGTACAATGCCAACCAAAGGCGCTATGTGTTCCGAAATATGTATGCCAAAACTAAGGCAGCTTCGTTGCAGAACGCGGAAAAGAATCGGTTTCAATTAAAGGGACGATATAAATCACAGGGAAACAGTGGTATTCCGATCAATGCATTCAATGTACCAAGAGGTTCGGTTCGGGTTACCGCCGGAGGGCGTCAATTACAGGAAGGAATCGACTATACCGTAAACTATGCAGCAGGAACCGTGCAAATTTTGGATCCCAGTTTGGCGGCGTCCGACACGCCCATCAATATTTCGGTGGAAAACAACGCGGTTTTCGGTCAACAAACAAGACGATTTGCAGGGGTAAATGTGGAGCATCAATTCAATGAAAATTTTGTTTTGGGAGGTACCTTTCTCAATTTGAATGAGCGACCATTGACCCAAAAATCCAACTATGGCATCGAACCGGTGAACAATACCATTTTTGGTTTGAACAGTAATTTCAGTACCGAAATACCCTTCCTTACCCGATTGGCCAACAAATTGCCCAATATCGATACCGATGTGCCGTCCAACCTTTCCTTGAGAGGCGAAGTGGCATTTTTACAACCCAATTCGCCGAAAAATGCTGATTTTCAAGGAGAAACCACCACGTACTTGGATGATTTTGAAGGCGCGCAGGCCTTGATTGATATACGTTCATCCTTAGGTTGGACCTTGGCAAGCCCACCAGTAGAATTTTTGCAAGATAGAACAGGGATTGATGTGGGATACGAACGGGCCAAAATGGCTTGGTATACCATCGACCCCATTTTTTACACCAACCAGCGTCCAGCCGCTCTTTCAGACAATGATATCTCAACGAACGCCACACGTAGGGTCTTTATCGATGAGGTGTTTACCGAAACAGACATAGCACAAGGGCAAACCCAAGTGCAAAGTACCTTGGACATTGTGTATTATCCCAACCGAAAAGGACCTTACAATGCCAATCCAAGTTTTGAAACAGAAACGCCAAACAGCAAATGGGCCGGTATTATGCGTCCGTTGAGCAGTACCAACTTTGAACAATCCAACGTGGAGTTCGTGCAGTTTTGGGTTTTGGATCCCTACGTGGATGGTTTGACATCGGATGCCAATGCTGGGGAACTGGTATTGAACTTGGGAAATATTTCGGAGGATATTTTGAAGGATGGGCGTAAGCAATATGAAAATGGTTTGCCAGCGACCACCAATAACGAAGTGCCTCGTGCCACAATTTGGGGACAAGTGCCATCTACCCAGTCCTTGGTCTATGCCTTTGATGCGGATGAAAATAACAGAACCCTTCAAGATGCCGGTTTAGACGGTTTGGACGATACTGCAGAACAAAGCATTTACAACGGCCCGGCAGAAGATCCTGCTTTGGACAACTACCAGTACTATTTGAACAGGGAAGGTAGTATTTTGGAGCGCTACCTCGATTTTAACAATACACAGGGCAACTCACCGGTAACCGTGACCAATACCAACCGTGGTTCGACCACCCTTCCCGATGTGGAGGATATCGACAGGGATTTGACCATGAACACGGTGAACAGCTACTACGAATATCGCATTCAAATCAAGCCGAATACCACCATCAACGACAAGTATGTGACCGATATCCGCGAAGGATTGACCCCAACCTTGCCCAATGGCACCCAATTGAACAGAAGATGGATCCAGTACAAGATTCCGTTGAGCGATTTCACCGATGCGGTAGGAGGCATTACCGATTTTAGGTCCATCAGTTTTATGCGGATGTACTTGACCGGTTTTCAGGATGATGTGGTGTTGCGCTTTGCTACCTTGGATTTGGTGCGAGGCGATTGGCGAACCTATACCAACACGCTTCAACCGGATGTGGACAATGATCCGACCGACGATGGAACGATTACCGACGTGAACACGGTGAACATCGAAGAGAATTTTGGCCGACAGCCCATTCCTTATGTGCTGCCTCCAGGTGTGGTCAGGGAACAATTGAACAATAATAACACCATTATCCGTCAGAATGAACAGTCGCTTTCTTTTGTGGTGGAGAATTTGGAATCCCAGGATTCAAGGGCGGTGTTCAAAAATGTGAACATCGATGTGCGTCAATACGAGCGATTGAAAATGTTCATGCACGCCGAAAAAATATTGAATGGAGATTATTCCGACAGTGATACCCCATTGGTTGGTTTCCTTCGGATTGGAACCGATTTTTCCGAGAACTTTTATCAAATCGAATTGCCTTTGCAGTTCACGTCCTATGGTGCGGTAAGTCCAGAGGAAGTTTGGCCCGATGTGAACGAGATCGATATTGCGCTGAACGATTTGAGCAAGGTTAAATCAAAAGGGATTGCCGAGCAGACACTGAACACCATCAACTATTATGAAATTATTGATGGTGAAGCCGTGGCGGTGGATGAATTTGCCCCCAGAACCTTGGGCAGGTTACGTATCGGAATTCGGGGTAACCCTTCATTGGGAAGCATTCGTGGAATGATGGTGGGTGTAAAGAACATTGATGTGGTTCCTGCCCGTGGCGAGGTTTGGTTCAACGAACTTCGATTGGCCGGATTGGATAACAACGGGGGGTGGGCCGCCATCGCGGCATTGGATGCCAACATGGCCGATTTTGCCAATGTTACCGCAACCGGTAGCAAGAGTACCTCCGGATTCGGGTCTATCGACCAAACACCGAACGAACGATCAAGGGAAGATGCCATTTCGTATGACGTGGTCACCAATGTGAATGTAGGCCAGTTGTTTCCCAAAAAATGGAATCTGCAATTGCCGTTCAACTATGGAATTTCCGAAACCTTGATCACCCCGGAATTTGATCCCGTGTACGATGATTTAAAATTAGACGACCGAATTGCAGCTGCTGGCACAGCCGAAGAAGCAGAGGCGATTAAAAAACAGGCCGAGGATTATACCAAACGAACCAGTATCAACTTGATTGGGGTTCGAAAAAATAGAGGTGAAGAAGCAGAGGAAAACTTCTTCGATGTTGAAAACTTCACGTTCAACTATTCCTATAATGAAACCAACCACCGGGATTTTGAAATTGCGAACCTTCGTGATCAAAATGTAACCACTGGTGTGGTGTACAGCCATAATTTTAGACCGGCACCCGTGGCGCCGTTTGCCAAAAAGGATTCCTTGTTCACGGGAAGGTACTGGCAATGGCTAAAAGACATGAACTTCAATTTGTTGCCCACCAGTCTTTCGGTCAACGCCAACTATAACCGTTCCTTCAACCAACAGCGTTTTAGGGATGTATTGGAGCCAGGCGTGGAAACCTTGCAATTGCCTTTGTTGCAACAACGGAACTACCTGTTCAACTGGCAATATGCCTTGAACTACAGTATCACCAAATCCTTGCGATTGAACTTGACGGCTTCGAACAACAATATCGTCCGGAACTATTTCAATGTGGATGATGATCCCGATTCGGGCATCAACCAAATGTTGGATCTATGGGACGGCTTCTTCGATATTGGCGAACCCAACCGACATTCCCAACAGATGGAGCTGAACTACGAACTGCCATTCAGCAAGATTCCGTTCCTGAGTTTCATCAACGCCCAGTACACCTATACCAGTAATTTTGATTGGCAACGCGGTGGGGATGCCTTGCTTGAGGTGGCAGGGGAGAACATCAATATTGTACAGAATGCCAACACCCATAACCTAACGGCCACGATGAGCATGCAGCGACTCTATGATTTTCTGGGGTTGAAAAAACGCGATGGCAAGGTGGTGGCCAACCAAGCCCCTGTTCGACGGGACAAAGCGGGTAATCCGGCTACTGATAAGGAGGATAATGGGCCACGTAAAACAAGTAAGGCATTCAATACTTTGGTGGATGTGGTGACCATGGTAAAACGATTGAACGTGAACTATAGTGAGAACAACGGAACCGTGTTGCCGGGGTATACCCAGTCCATAGGATTTATTGGAACCACCAGACCTACCTTGGGATTTGTTTTTGGAAGTCAGGCCGATGTTCGTTTTGAAGCCGCACGAAACGGTTGGTTGACCGATTATCCTGAATACAATGCGCAATACATCCAGAATGTTAGAAAACAATTGGATGTTACGGCAACGGCACAGCCTACGCAAGATATTACCATTGATTTGAACGCCAACAGGCAATATACCAGCAGGTCCCAAGAAAATTACAGTCCCGAACGATGGATCAACTTTGAGGACGGATTGGTAAACGAGATGGGGAACTTTAGTATTTCCACTGTAATGATCGGTACCATTTTCAATAAAAGTGATGAGTTCGATTCGGAGACCTTTGAACAGTTCAAGCAAAATAGGATCACGATTGCCAACCGATTGGTTTCGGACAGGGGGCAAGACCCAGGTACCTTGGATGAAGACGGTTTTCCGGAACGGTACGGGAAAACCCAGCAGGAAGTTTTGCTGCCTGCCTTCTTTGCAGCTTACACCGGACAGGATGTGAATCGGGTAAACCTCGATGCCTTCAGGGAAATTCCGATCCCAAACTGGAATATAAAGTACACTGGGTTGATGAAGAACAAATGGTTCAAAAAGAAGTTCAAGCGCTTCTCGTTGACCCATGGCTATCGTGCTGCATATAGCATCAACCAATTTCAGACCAATTTGGAAAAACAGAATACCCAGTTTGATGCCGAAACGGGCGACGTATTGCCCGAAACCTTGATCAATAATGTGGTGCTGACGGATGAGTTCAATCCGTTGATGCGTGTGGATTTCGAAATGACCAACTCCTTCAGTTTCTTGGCCGAGGTGCGCACCGATCGAACACTATCATTGAGTTTTGACAACAACCTGCTCACCGAAATCAATGGCAAACAATATACCCTTGGTCTTGGATACCGTTTCAAGGATGTGAAGTTCGTGACCAACATTGGGGGAGAAAAGACCCGATTGAAAGGCGATTTGAACCTTAAGGCCGACCTTTCACTACGGGACAATATTACCATCATAAGGAACTTGGATATTGACAACAACCAGATCACTTCTGGGCAAAAATTGATGTCGATCAAGTTTACGGCCGATTATGCCCTGAGCAAAAGCCTGAACGCACTTTTCTTCTACGATCATTCCTTCTCCAAGTTCGCTGTTTCCACTGCATTCCCTCAGACAACGATCAATGGTGGATTCACCCTGCGTTACAATTTTGGGAACTAGAAAAGGTTTACATGTATTTTTCTTCCATTTTGTTCGACTGATTGTTTGAAAAGCTTTGGGCAATCCTTTACATTTGTCCATCGACTAATTCAAACCGATAAAAATGAACATACCATCAGAATTAAAGTATACCAAGGACCACGAGTGGGTGAAGATCGATGGGGATATCGCAACCGTGGGCATCACGGATTTTGCCCAAAGTGAGTTGGGGGATATCGTGTACGTTGAAGTGGAAACTTTGGATGAGACCTTGGACAAAGAAGAAGTGTTTGGCACTGTGGAAGCGGTAAAGACTGTTTCCGATCTTTTCTTGCCATTGACAGGTGAAATTGTAGAATTCAATGAAGCCCTGGAGGACGAGCCCGAAAAAGTAAACACCGATCCCTATGGCGACGGGTGGATGATCAAAATAAAAATAAGTGATCCAGCCGAGGTCGAAGACCTTTTGAGCGATGCGGATTACAAGGCATTGATCGGTGCTTAAAAAACACGGATATACCTTATTGTTTATAAGCTGGGTACTGTTCATCACAATGCTCAGCTTATTTTCTTTCTCCCAGATGGATCTCGATGAAGGTAACTGGAACATTCCCTACGCAGATAAAATAGTACATTTCTTATTTTATTTGATGTTTGCCATACTGTGCACAATGATGTTCCGGGAACGAACCCAAGGGGGGATGGGTATTGCCAAAGCCACCAGATCAGCGGTTGTGCTGGCCATATCTTACGGCATACTTATTGAGGTGTTACAATATACACTGACCACGGACCGAATGGCCGAATGGGCCGATGCTTTGGCCAATTCATTGGGGGCATTCGCAGGAATAGGACTGATTCGATGGCTTTTTTCTAAGGAAAAGCCGTTAAAATGGAAATTTTAATTGTTTATTTAACCAATTAATAATTAAATTAGCAAACACTAAATTTAGAAAAGGATGGAATTAAAGAAGAATCCAAAAGCAGACGTAGCGAGAAACAGCACCCTGTACTTTGTAGTCGGGTTGGCTGCTGTTTTGGGAGTCGTTTACGGTGCCATGGAGTGGAAGAAATACGATAAGGCCAATGATTATGACATTGCCTTGAATGTAGAAGACCAGTTGGATGAAGAAGTACCGATGACGGAGCAGATCAAGACTCCACCGCCACCACCGCCACCAGCAGCACCCGAAGTAATCGAGGTTGTAGAGGATGAGGAAGAAGTGGAAGAAACTGTAATCGAATCCACCGAAACCAGCCAGGAAGAAGAAGTGGTTGAAATCGAGGAAGTGGAAGTAGAGGAAGTGGAAGAAGATATTTCAGTGCCTTTTGCCGTAATTGAAGACGTACCCGTTTTCCCAGGTTGTGAAAGCGCCAAGGATAAAAAAGCATGTTTTCAGGAAAAAATGCAGGACCACATCCGTAAAAACTTCCGTTACCCTGAAATCGCCCAAGAAATGGGTGTACAAGGTAGGGTGAGCGTAGTGTTCGTTATCCAGAAAGATGGTAGCATCGGGGATATCAGAATGCGTGGACCGGATAAAAACTTGGAAGCAGAAGCAATGCGAATTATTTCAAAATTGCCTAAAATGACTCCAGGTAAGCAAAGAGGAAGACCAGTAAAGGTACCTTTCAGTATTCCGATTACCTTTAAATTGCAATAAATGATTTAAGTTTCTGCTGAGGCAGGAATGGAAAAAGCCCTGATGGTAACGTCAGGGCTTTTTTTATGGCCACTAGCGTTAAATCCTTCTCCAACAATCATAAAAGACATTCATTGGTTGCATAACAGTACGGCCGACGTTATCTTTGCCAGCCAATTAAGTAAGTGGATGAAATCTGCAGTAGGTTCCGTTAAAAGCAATACCCTTTCCTTGATTTATTCCGATTTCAAGGAAATCACCAAGGCCAAGTTGGCCGTTAGTGTGGTGTTTTCATCCATTGCAGGTTATTTTTTGGGCGCTCACCAGATCAGTGTGGTTTCCCTTTTGTTGTTGACTTTTGGAGGTTATTGCATGGTTGGTGCATCCAACGCCTATAACCAGATCATTGAAAAGGACTTGGATGCTTTGATGAAACGGACCAAGAATAGGCCCATTCCATCTGGCAGGATGTCGGTAAAAACCGCACTCACTATTGCCATCGTCTTAACAGTTTTGGGTGTACTTTCATTATTGGCACTTAGTCCAAAGACCGCAATGTTCGGTGCACTTTCCATTTTTTTGTATACAAGTGTGTACACTCCCTTAAAGACCAAGACTCCATTGTCGGTATTTGTAGGTGCCTTTCCCGGTGCCATTCCCTTCATGTTGGGTTGGGTAGCGGCAACGGACGATTTCGGTATAGAGCCGGGAACACTCTTCATGATCCAATTTTTTTGGCAGTTCCCTCACTTTTGGGCTTTGGGATGGATGCTCGATGAGGATTATAAAAAGGCAGGTTTTAAAATGTTGCCCACCGGTAACAAGGATAAAGGAACGGCGATTCAGATCATTTTCTATACCTTCTGGATGATCGTTATATCCATTGTACCAGTTTTTGGCATTACTGGACGATTGCAGTTGTCCATTACTGCAGCGGCCATTGTGCTTTTGGCTGGGTTGGTAATGCTGTTTTATGCTTTTAGATTGTACGAGAAGAGGGATAACGGTTCTGCGCGAAAGCTCATGTTGGCCAGTGTAACCTACATCTCTTTGATTCAAATAATATATGTTGTAGATAAGTTTATCAGTTAATATGGATTTGACCCAAGGAACAGAACAGGAAAAATTACGCAGGGCCAAAAAAATGATGCTCTGGTTTGGCATTGTTAGTTTGATCATGGGATTTGCTGGTTGGACCAGTGCCTATATCGTGAGTAGCAAGCGCGACGATTGGATCAGTAATCTGCAATTACCCGATGCCTTTTTTGTAAGTACGGCCATTATTGTGTTGAGCAGTATTACCTATGTCATTGCCAAAAGAGCGGTAAGTAAGGGCAATCAACGCTTGGGCACCTTGTTTTTGGGTTTGACCTTGGTGCTGGGCATTTCGTTCATTGTTTTACAATTTGTGGGTTTCTCCCAAATGTTGGCCAATGGCTACTATTTTACGGGACCAACGAGCAATATTAAAATGTCCTATGTATTCTTGATTGCAGCGGTACACATTGCCCACGTGGTGGCGGGACTCATTTCACTATTGGTGGTAATGGTGCAACAGTTTAGGGGAAAATATACACCAGAAAATATGTTGGGGATGGAGCTGGGTGCCACTTTTTGGCATTTTTTGGATTTTCTTTGGGTATACTTAATTCTATTTATGTATTTCGTGAAATAATTTTTGCTTGGAGTGGTTTTACTTCAAGTTTATCTTTTCGAATACATCAAAAAATGTAAATTTGTGAAAGTTTTACTAAAACGACCTTTTTTATGGATGCAACGGTAACGACCGGTACAGAAGACAGCGTTTGGGGAGGCGGAAATCGACCACTCGGCGCAAGCTATGGAAAAATGATGATGTGGTTCTTTATCATCTCGGATGCACTGACCTTTTCTGGGTTCTTGGTGGCATACGGTTTTTCAAGGTTTAAGTTCATCGAATCATGGCCCATTGCCGACGAAGTGTTTACCCACTTCCCATTTTTGCATGGTGTGGATGCACCCATGTACTATGTGGCCTTCATGACCTTTATTCTGATCATGTCGTCCGTTACCATGGTACTTGCCGTGGATGCAGGCCATAATATGAAACAAAAAAAGGTGATCCTTTACATGTTCCTTACCGTGATCGGCGGTTTGATCTTCGTCGGGTCACAGGCTTGGGAATGGGCAACTTTCATTAAAGGCGATTACGGAGCGTTGGAAACAAAGGCGGGAAGAATCCTTCAGTTTGTTGATGCGGAAACAGGAAAAAGGGCTGCCTTGGCAGACTTTACCACCGAATTGCCGGAAGAACGTGTAAAACATATGAGCAATGAAGGCATTTGGTTCCAGAGTGAAGGGTACAAAACTTCATTTTCATTGAATGAGGTGGTGGAAGGTTTCAAGGCCAATCCGAACATCCTGATCAGGACCGAGCAATTGAACGATGAGGGCGAGAAAACGGTTTTGGACCGTGCACAGTCTTTGGCGCAGATCAATAATGCTGTCCAAGTGGTGGAAGGCGCCAACCTTATACACAACGAATACGGAAACCGACTATTTGCCGATTTCTTTTTCTTTATCACCGGATTCCACGGATTCCACGTATTCTCCGGGGTAGTGATCAACATCATCATTTTCTTCAACGTAATCTTGGGCACCTACGAGCGTAGGGGTCATTACGAAATGGTGGAAAAGGTTGGACTCTACTGGCACTTTGTGGATTTGGTATGGGTATTCGTATTTACATTCTTTTATTTGGTTTAAAAACATCGATTATAAATGGCACACGCACACAAACTTGAGATTTTTAGGGGACTGTTGAAATTTAAGTCCAACGTTCAAAAAATTTGGGGTGTTCTTATTTTCCTTTCCATCGTAACAACGGTGGAGGTAGCACTGGGTATAGTGAAACCACATGCGCTAACACATAGCCACATTTTGGGCATGAAATTGTTGAACTGGATATTCATCGCCCTTACCTTGGTAAAAGCATACTACATTGCATGGGATTTTATGCACTTGCGTGACGAGAAAACCGCATTGCGAAGGGTTATCGTATGGACGCCCGTGTTCTTGATCTGTTATTTGATATTTATCCTGCTATTTGAAGCGGATTATATCTACAACGTTTACAAGGACGGGTTTGTAACCTGGAATTTCTAAGAAACTATTAACAGCATAAAAAGACGGTTTTCATACCGTCTTTTTTTATTTTTGTACAGTTGAGAATGCTATGAAAAAAACTGTAGTTCTTGTTATCCTTTTTGTGTTTCCCATTGTGGCCTATCTCTTTTTTGCCTCGGGGGTAAACAACTTCGGAAAGCTGCCGGTACTGACAGAAAATGTCTCCGATGTATCCAAACTGGACGCGAGCCTGGTTCTTGATGGTAAAATCACCATTCTAGGATTTTTGGGAAATGATGTGGACGCCAAAAAAGGAAATGCCTTCAATCTCAATCAAAAAATTTACAAGCGCTTCGGTGATTTTAACGACTTTCAAGTGATAATGGTCGTGACCCATGGCAATGAAGAAAAAGCGGCGGCCCTAAAAAAGGAATTGGGTGAATTATCGGAAGTGGATAAATGGAATTTTACATTTGGTTCCTCGGAACAAATTGAAGACCTCTTTCAGAGCTTGGGTACCAATCTTTCCCTTGATGATAATTTGGCGACTCCTTATGTTTTTATAATTGATAAAGAGCGTAATCTTAGAGGTAGGGAGGACGATGAAGATGAAGGCCTTAAATACGGTTTTGATACAACTTCCGTAGCCGAACTCAATAATAAAATGGTGGACGATGTCAAGATTATCTTGGCCGAGTATCGCCTTGCTTTAAAAAAGAACAATGCCAACAGGAGCAAATAGTAAAAAGAAGTATACCTACGTGTGGGTGTCCGCGATCATTTTGTTGTTCGGCACCTTTGCCGTTTACGAAATAACCAAGCGGATAAAGGGAGGTACCATGGTCGAAAATGACCGTATGAGCACAGGAATGCAGCACAAGCCATTGGCCTTTGTGGTCAACGATGGAAAAAAACGAAAAGTGCCCGATTTTGCATTTTATGACCAAGACAGTGTGTTGGTAACCAACACCGATTATTTAGGCAAAGTGTATGTGGTAGAATTTTTCTTCACTACCTGTCCCACCATTTGTCCGATAATGACCGAGAACTTGGTCGCCATAGAGCAAATGTTTCAAACGGAGGAAGATTTCGGAGTAGCCTCCTTTACCATCAATCCAAGATATGATACCCCTTCAATATTGAAAAAGTATGCCAAAAAGTATGGTATTACCAATACAAACTGGCATTTAATGACTGGCGACAGGGACAAAATATATCAATTGGCTCAAGAAGGATTTTATATCTATGCCAGTGAGGAACAGGATGCTCCGGGAGGTTTTGAGCATTCAGGGATGTTCGCATTGGTGGACAAAAATGGGTATATTCGTTCCCGTGAGGATCAGTTCGGTAACCCATTAATTTATTACCGCGGAACCATAACAGAAAAGCAGGGGGTAAATGATGAAGGCGAATCCCAGCAGATTACTATTTTAAAAGAGGACATTAAAAAACTATTGGCAGAATGACCGAGGAAATTTCTTTAAGGGAAAAAAAATTCAACAAATGGATCACGGTGATTTCCATTGCGATTCCATTGGTTGTGGCATTGTTGTTCGGGTATAAGATACCCAATGCAAAACCGCTATCTTTTCTACCACCAATATATGCCACTATAAATGGCATTACAGCCATTTTGTTGGTCGTGGCAGTGGTTGCCATTAAAAATGGAAAGGAATCCCTGCACCAAAAATTAATGACCACCAACATTGTACTTTCCGCTCTTTTCTTGGTCATGTACGTTGCCTATCACATGACTTCGGAAACTACCATTTACGGAGGCGATGGTTTTTGGAAATATGTGTATTATTTCATTTTGATGACACACATCGTTCTGTCCATCTCGGTAATCCCTTTGGTATTGATTACCTATTCGAAGGTCTATTTGGATGATTTCGAGAGTCACAGAATTTGGGCAAAATACACTTTCCCCATTTGGTTATATGTGGCAGTCACCGGTGTTATTGTATATCTGATGATTTCCCCCTACTATCAATTTTAAAGCCATGAACCGAAAGCTCTTGTTGGTTGTTGTTTTGATGTTGCTTCTTCCGTCTTTGGCTGAGGCACAGTGTGCCATGTGCAGGGCCGTGGTCGAGAGCGAGGCCGATGGAAAAACAGCCGAGGGCATTAACAACGGTATTGTATACCTCATGGCCCTTCCTTATGTTTTGGTGGCCGGACTTTTTTATTTTATCTACAGAAAGATGAGAGGGTAAACCATTCCTCAACTTTTTTGCGGTTTTAGTGTAACATTTTGCGATTTTTTTCATCTAATAGATGTACGCCTGCGTATTTCATCAATCAAAAATCGCTAACCCATGTTCGACTTGGAGCGGTGGCAAGAAATCTTTGACACCATACGAAAGAACAAACTCCGCACTTTTTTAACCGGGCTTTCCGTGGCCTCCGGTATCTTCATTTTGGTAATTCTTTTGGGTTTTGGGCAAGGCATGCGCAATGGAATCGAGCATGAATTCAAAGAAGATGCCTCTACTAGTATATGGGTATGGCCTGGGGTAACTTCCAAAGAATACAAAGGGCTCAATCCTGGCCGGCGTATTCAACTGGTAAACGAAAATTATAACAATGCCGATGCCATGTTCAAAAGTGATATTGAATATGGCTCCTCGCGCATCTTTGTTCGCGGTATAACCGTTAATTATGGCAAAGAGGCCTTGATCTATGGTGTGCAGGGTGTTGCCGCAGATTTTCAATTTATCGAAAATGCCTCCATGCTGGAAGGTCGGTTTATCAACTATCAGGATGAAATAAGCGCCGGAAAGGTGGCCATCATCGGCAATAAGATTAAAAAGGATGTATTCCATGAGGTGGAAACACCTATTGGGGAGTTTATTGATATTTCAGGAATTCCCTTCAAAGTAATCGGGGTATTCAAGGAAATGGAGGAACGGGAAGAAGAGCGTATCTATATTCCAATTACCACCGCACAAAAAGCGTTCAATGGAGGAAACCGGGTAAACAACATGTCCTTTACGCTCCCGCCCGTCGATAATTTTGATCAGGCAGTGGCCCAGGCCATCAACTTCAAAAATGGGCTTAAGGAATACTTGCAACAGGTGCACACCATCGACCCAGAGGACAGCAGTGCTTTGGAGGTATGGAGTGCCATGGAAGAGGCCAAAAGGTACTACGGCCTTACCAATAACATCAAATTATTTTTCTGGTTTGTGGGCATTTGTACCATCATTGCCGGAGTGGTGGGTGTGAGCAACATCATGATGATCGTGGTGAAGGAACGCACCCGGGAAATTGGAATCAGAAAGGCACTCGGAGCCAAACCTTGGTCCATCATCGGAATGATCTTGCACGAAGCCATTTTTGTAACAGCAATATCCGGGTTTGGCGGACTTATTTTTAGTATGGCATTATTGGAACTGGTCGGACCCAATATTGAGGTCGATTACGTTTTGAATCCATCCGTGAATTTTAATGTGGCCTTCTCAACCGTGCTCGTATTGATCGTAGCAGGTACCCTGGCAGGATTTGTGCCAGCCTATCGGGCGGCAAAAGTGAAGGTCATAGAATCCCTTCGGGATGAATAAGAAACTATAAAACCAACAACCAACGATGTTTAATAAAGATAGATGGCGGGAAATCTTGGAGGTGCTAACGAGCAACGTTTGGCGCACAATCTTCACGGCCTTTGGCGTCTGCTGGGGCATCTTTATTCTTATTGTATTGTTGGCAGCAGGAAAAGGTCTTGAAAATGGCATAAAAAAGGATTTTGGAGATATAGCCACCAACACCATGTTCATGTGGACCCGGGCCACCACCAGGGCCTACGAAGGATTGCCACAGGGCAGACGATTCGAGTTCAAGATCAGTGATGTGCAGGCGATTCGGGACAATGTGCCCAATCTTCGTTTTATTTCCCCAAGAAACCAATTGGGTGGTTTTGGCGGCAACAATAATGTGGTGCGCGGTATCCGGACGGGTGCCTACAACGTGTATGGCGATTATCCTGAAATCATCAATCAAGATCCCATGGCAGTGACCTCTGGCCGGTTTTTGAACTACAACGACATCACAGAAAAACGAAAGGTGGCCATAATTGGATTGGGGGTCAAGAACGATTTATACGATAAAGATGAGGATCCATTGGGAACCTATATCAAAATCCAAGGGGTAAACTTTATGGTCATTGGCACCTATAAAAAGAACAATAGCGGAGGCGGGGAAGAAGGTCAAAAGGAAATTTTTGTGCCTTTCACTTCGTTTTCCCAAGCCTTCAACAGGGGTGAAGATGTCGGGTGGATGGCGATTACGGCCAATGATGGCAGTTCCATTTCGGTATTGAAGGATAAAATTGTCAGTGTGATGAAGGAAAGGCACAAGGTGCATCCCGAGGATACCCGTGCGGTTGGTTATTTTGATCTGTACGAGCAATACAACCGTGTGGAAAGTCTTTTTGGCGCGCTAAAAGCGGTGGCCTACATCGTGGGTATTATGGTCTTGCTTTCGGGTATCATCGGTGTCAGTAACATTATGCTCATTGTGGTTAAGGAACGCACCAAGGAAATAGGCATCCGTAGGGCGCTGGGCGAACAACCTTGGTCCATCAAAAAACAGATTCTGATGGAATCCATTTTCCTTACGCTGATATCGGGCATGGTTGGGATTATTTTCGGCTCGTTGGTCATTTTCGGAATCAACTCGCTGTTGGACAGTGTGGGGCCTGTGGATATGTTCATGAGCCCCAGTGTGAGTGTAGGTGTTGTGTCGGGCGCTTTGACCATTTTAATGGTATCCGGGCTGTTGGCCGGTTTCATTCCCGCACAGAGTGCGATAAGGGTTAGGCCCATTGAGGCATTACGAACAGAATAAAAGTGAAAAATCAATCAAAATAAATAAAGGACTAAAATGAAAAAATCGGTAACCATTGTCATCTTGTTGCTCATCGTGATCGTGTTCGGTGGCTCCATGTACTATCTCTACCAAAAAAATGCGGAAGACCCGATCGTGTACCAAACCGAGACCCCATCCACCCAGACCATTGTGAAAAAAGCAGTGGCAACAGGTAGTATTCTTCCCTTGGAGGAAGTGTTGATTAAACCCAATATTTCTGGGGTGATCGAAGAAATTTTTGTGGAAGGTGGCGATTATGTCAAATCCGGCGACCTGTTGGCCCGTATCAAGGTCGTGCCCAATCTTTCTGCGTTGAACGATGCCAAGAATGCAATTGATGAGGCCAAAATTAGTCTGGATGATCAAAAGCGCAATTTTGAACGGCAATCCACTTTGTTCGGGAAAGGAGTGATCTCCAAGGCCGACATGGAACGCGCCCAAGTATCGTACGATCAAGCCAAACAAGCCTATGCTGCTGCCAACAAGCGGTATGATATTGTAAAAACCGGTACCACCAGTGGCTTGAGCAATGCGGCCAATACCATGATCCGCGCCACGGTAAGTGGTATGGTACTCGAAGTGCCGGTGGAGGTCGGCAACCAGGTAATCGAAAGCAACAACTTTAACGAGGGTACCACCATTGCCGCTATTGCCGATGTGGATAAAATGATCTTTGAAGGAAAGGTGGACGAGTCCGAAGTAGGAAAGATCAAGGAAGACCTTCCTTTGGAAATTACGGTCGGTGCCATAGAAAACAAAGTTTTTGATGCCGTTCTGGATTATATCGCCCCAAAGGGAAAAGAAGAGAACGGTGCTATCCAGTTTGAAATAAAGGGCAGCCTCACCAAACATGACACCACGTTCATACGGGCCGGCTTAAGTGCCAACGCATCCATTATTTTGGCACGGGCTGATGGTGTGTTGGCCATAAAAGAAGCTTTGGTGCAATTTGATGATGAATCCAAAAAGCCCTTTGTGGAAGTGGAAACGGCCCCCCAACAATTTGAGCGTCGTGAGGTGGAATTGGGTGTGAGCGATGGCATTTTCGTGGAGGTCAAATCTGGCCTGTCGGCAAGTGATAAAGTAAAAATCTGGAACGCTTTGGCTGAGGAATAATCGGTTAATCAATCATTTAACAAAATATTTAAACAATTGCTGTAACATTTTAACAACTTGTAGGTCTAACAAGCAAGAGGTTAAAAATCGATAGCTAACATAACCAATCATGATAGAAATCAAAGATCTTCATAAATCCTATAAAATGGGTAGCAACTCCCTTCATGTCTTGAAAGGGATCAATTTTAATATAGAGGACGGGGAGTTGGTCGCCATTATGGGATCTTCAGGTTCGGGTAAGTCCACCCTTTTGAACATTTTGGGAATGCTGGACGGTGCCGATTCGGGGGAATATACTTTGGATGGCGTTCCGATCAAAAACCTCAGTGAGACCAAAGCGGCCCTATACCGAAACAAGTTTTTGGGTTTCGTTTTCCAATCCTTTAACCTGATCAATTATAAGAGCGCATTGGAAAATGTGGCCTTACCATTGTACTACCAAAAAGTGCCCAGAAAAGAACGTCAGGAAAAGGCTATGCAATATTTGGATAAAGTGGGGTTGAAGCCTTGGGCGCACCATTTGCCCAGCGAGCTTTCCGGCGGACAGAAACAACGGGTGGCCATTGCGCGTGCCATGGCAGCGGAGCCAAAGGTGTTGTTGGCCGATGAGCCGACAGGTGCCTTGGACAGTAAGACTTCCTACGAAGTGATGGCTTTGATCCAGAAAATCAATGATGAGGGCAACACTATTTTGGTAGTGACCCACGAAGAAGACATTGCACACATGTGCAAGCGTATTGTACACCTAAAGGATGGTGTGATCGTAGAGGATAAAAAAATCGAACAAGTAAGGGCAGAGCAGTATGTTTGATCGCGACATTTGGCAAGAGATTTTCAATACCATCAAGACCAATAAACTAAGGACGTTCCTTACGGGTTTTTCAGTGGGGTGGGCCATCTTCATTTTGGTGATGTTGTTGGCTTCCGTTAATGGGATGCAGAACGGTTTTTACAATCAGTTCAATGACGACGCCACCAATTCCATTTTTGTACGGCCTGGTGTAACCTCCAAAGCTTATGGTGGCTTTGAAGCTGGTCGCCGTATCCAATTGAAGAACGATGATGTTGAATACATCAAAAAAAGTTTTCCTGAGGATGTGGAATACATCAGTGCCAGATATTACGCGAATGCAGCTGCGAGATATAAAAGTGAAACCGGATCCTATCAGATTCAAGCGACAAGCCCAGATCACCAGGCCATTGAAAAAACATTGGTTGTTGCCGGCAGGTATGTAAACGAGGCCGATATCGTGAACAAGGCCAAAGTGGCCGTTATTGGAAGAAAGGTGGCCGAAGATCTTTTTAAGGATGAGGATGCCTTGGGCAAATTTGTGGAGTTGAACAATTTGCCCTTCCGGGTAATTGGCATATTTACTGATGATGGTGATGATAATGCGGAACGACGAATTTATGCACCCATTTCCACCTACCAAAGGATATACGGGAATACCAATGATGTGAATATGATTGCTTTGACGTACAATCCAACCTATGATATTTCCACAGCACTGGAATTTTCAGATAGACTGGAGGTTTTACTGAAGCGAAGACATCGGATCGATCCAGATGATCAGGCTGGCCTTTACATATTTAATTATGCTCAGGCTTTTGATGATATCAGCAGTTTTACGGCTGTATTGAATGGGATTGGGATTGGGGTTGCTTTTTTGATATTGATTGCAGGTATTGTTGGGATTGGCAATATCATGGTTTTTACCATTAAAGAACGAACCAAGGAAATAGGGGTGCGAAAGGCATTGGGTGCAAGACCAAATCAAATAATTAACCTGGTATTGTTGGAGTCGGTTTTTATCACCACCCTCTCTGGTTTTGTAGGACTGTTGTTCGCATGGATGATCCTGGCTGCCATTGGGCCCACAATACAATCCCCGGCCTTCAGTAATCCATCGGTGGATGCATCCACAGTGATCACGGCCACCATCATCTTGATCATTGCTGGAGTTTTGGCGGGTTGGATTCCGGCCATGAAAGCGGCAAACGTTAAACCAATTGTAGCACTAAGCGATAAATAATTATGTGGTTATTCGACAGGGATTTATGGTTTGAAATATTTCATACACTGGGCAAGAACATGTTTCGTACGTTCTTGACCATGCTGGGTGTGATTTTCGCCATGATCATATTGGTGCTTTTGCTTGGTTCCGCCAATGGCATGAGCAATGGGTTCAATAAACTTTTTGCGGGTACAGCCTCCAACAGTTTGTTTGTATGGGGGCAGCAGACCTCAATGCCTTACAAAGGTTTTGAACGTGGGCGACGTATACGTTATAAAATTGAAGATGCCGAAATCTTGAAAAAGCAGATTCCAGAAATTGAAGTTTTGGCACCACGAATTGAGTTGGGGAGCCATCGTGGCGTCGTAACTGTTTACAGAAATGGACAAACCAGTGGTTCGTCGGTGTATGGGGACTTTCCTGAAATCGATAATATCACCAAAAAGAAATTAGTGGAAGGTAGGTTCTTGAACCAGACCGATATCGATGATTCCAAAAAGGTGTGTGTTATCGGTGAAGAAACCTATAAACTGCTTTTTGACAAAGGGGAAGAAGCCATAGGTCAGGAAATCCGTATCAACGGCATCTACTTTTCGGTGGTGGGCATCTACAAACCGAACAACAATATCAATATCGATGGTGAAAATGCGGTGTTCATTCCATTTACCACTTTCCAAAAAGCATTCAATTCCGGGGACCGAATGGGCTGGATGGCCATTGCAGTGGAAGAGGGAACCCAAGTAGCGGTTGTGGAAAAACAGATCAAGGATATCTTAAAGTTGAAATACGATATCCATCCGGACGATGAACGTGCCATTGGCAGTTTCGATATGTCGGAAATATTCAACAATATCACCGCCTTTACCACGGTGTTAAAAGGGTTCTCCTTCTTTGTGGGCATCTTTACCCTGTTGGCAGGTGTAATTGCCATCAGTAATATTCTACTGATCACTGTAAAGGAGCGTACCAAGGAGATTGGGGTTCGAAGGGCATTGGGGGCCACCCCTAAAATCGTGAAACGTCAAATTGTGGTGGAAGCCATCGTATTGACAGCATTTGCTGGCTTGGTCGGTTTTGCCATCGCAGTGGGCATCCTATCCATTATGAATTCCATGTGGGGCAGTGGGGATGATTTCCCCTTCGTGAATCCAATGATCAGTGTGCCCCAGTTCATAGTTTCATTCATATTGATGGTAGGACTTAGCGTATTGATAGGACTATTGCCGGCAAACCGGGCCGTTAAGGTACGCCCCATAGAAGCATTGAGAGAAGAATAATCAACTATTATAAATAACGAATCAAATAAACGATAATGAACAAGTATGTAAAATACGGATTGATTGGAGTAGTGGTCATCGGGATCTTGGCCGCCATTGTTTACTTTCTTAAACAGAACAGTACACCCGTAGAACTCTATAAAACTGAAACGGTGGAACGCAAGGACATCGTCAACAAGGTCATTGTGACCGGTAAAGTGATTCCAGAGGATGAAATCAACATCAAACCGCAGATTTCCGGGATTATCGATAAGATAATGCTGGAAGAAGGTACCCAAGTGAAGGCTGGCGACTTGATTGCCGTGATCAAAGTGGTGCCCAATGAGCAATCGCTCAACCAAGCTGCCGGTAGGGTGCGTAATGCAGAATTGGCCTTGAACAATGCCAGGATTGAGTACGATCGTAATAAGGCTCTGTTTGATAAAGGTGTGATTTCCAGTCAAGATTTCAACAACCTGAAGTTGACCTTTGATCAGGCAACCCAGGAATTGAAAAATGCCCAGGCAGACTATCAGATCATCAGAAAAGGATCTGCCGGTGGGTCCACAAGTGCCAACACCAACATACGTGCGACGGTTTCCGGAACTATTTTGGAAATTCCGGTCAAAGAAGGTGACCAAGTCATCCAAAGTAACAATTTTAATGATGGTACCACCATAGCCACCATTGCCGATATGAACAAAATGATCTTTGAAGGCGAAGTGGATGAGGCCGAAGTAGGTAAACTGCATGTGGGCATGCCGTTGGAAATCAGCATGGGTGCCCTGGAAGAGGAAAAGTTCCAGGCCAAATTGAAGTTCATCGCACCCAAAGGTGTTGAGGAAGAAGGCGCGGTCCAGTTCAAGATCGAAGGGGATATGCAGATTCCAGATTCTACTTCTTATGTGAGGGCCGGTTACAGTGCCAACGCATCCATTGTACTGGAAGAGAAAAAGGATGTACTTGCGATAAAAGAAGCTTTGTTACAGTTCGATAAAGAAACCGAAAAGCCTTATGTGGAAGTTGAGGTAGGCGAAAACAAGTTTGAAAGAAAAGACCTGGAATTGGGTGTGAGTGATGGTATTGATGTAGAAATTGTTTCCGGAATCGATGAGGACGCCAAGATCAAAGTTTGGAACAAGCTTGAGAAAAAATCGGATGAAGATTAAGAATGGCTAACCAATATTTAAAGAACAAAAATCAAAAAACGAATGAAAAATAGCATAACGATCATACTACTGTTGTTCACAGTTACCTTGTCCACAGCACAAATGCGCAAATGGACACTTGAGGAATGTGTGACCTATGCAGTGGAGAACAACCTGACCATAGAACAGTTTGAACTGGATCTTGAAAACGCCAAAATAGACAAGTCGGATGCATTGGGTGATTTATTGCCCACGTTGAATGGTCAGGCGTCAGCTTCCAGCAACACGGGTTTCTCTATCAACCCTACCAATAACTTGCCAACAAACAGCACGGCTTTCAACGTAAATGCTGGATTGAGTTCCAACGTGACCTTATTCAATGGTTTGCGGAACATCCATCAGATGAACCGTGCCAAAATGAATGCCATTGCGAACCAATACCGTCTGGATAATCTAAAGGATGATATTCGATTGAACGTGGCAAATGCCTATTTGCAGGTATTGTCCGGCAAGGAGCAATTGAAGACCTTTAAGGCGCAATATGCCGTCACCGAGCAAGATTTGAAACGAACCAAGGAATTGGTCGAGTCCGGAGTGTTGCCCAAAGGGGATTTGTTGGAAATTGAGGCTACCGCTGCCAACCAAGAGCAACAGATTGTTAACGGAGAGGGCAACGTGTTGATTGCCCGTGTAAATCTTGCACAATTATTACAGATAACTGATTATGAGAACTTCGATATCGCAGAGGAAGAATTCGAGATTCCACCATCGGACATTTTAAAGAATTCCCCCAAGGTGATTTTTGACAAAGCATTGTCTTTTAGAAACGATATCAAATTCTCCCAATCCAACGTGGATTTGGCTGAACAGGATTTGAAGATCGCCAAGGGGGCCTATTTGCCTACCCTCGGCGCTTTCTTTCAATATGGATCAAGGTATTCTGATGTAACCCAAATTCCTGACGGAAATGGCGGGGTTTATACACCAAATTTTACCGATCAGTTATGGATATTTGACGGTATCAGTTATGGGGCCCAGTTGAACATTCCCATTTTTAATGGTTGGAATACAAGGAACAATGTGAAACGTTCCAAGATTACTTTGGAAAAGGCCAAGCTTCAGTTTGAGCAGGACAAGTTGGATTTGGAAAACACCATTCAACAGGCTTATGTTGATGTTAGCACTTTTGAAAAGGCTTACGTAGCTGCGTTGAAAACCTTGGAAGCCCGTACATTGGCCTATGATTATGCTAAGGAACGTTATGACAACGGCTTGATGAATGCCTTCGATTTTAGTCAGGCCCAAGCCAGGGTGGATAATGCCAGGGCCGATGTGATTCGAACCAAATACGATTATATTTTCCGATTAAAGATTTTGGAGTTCTATTTTGGTTTGCCCATTGCATTGAACTAGTAGTATATTTGTGGCCGCTATGGCCATACTATTGAATTTAGAATCAGCAACGACCAATTGCTCTGTAAGCATCTCCAAGGATGATCAGATCATTGCCCTAAAGGAGAACAATGCGGAAAATTATTCCCATTCGGAACAATTGCACATCTTTATCAAAGAAGCCTTGCAAGAGGCTTCTTTGTCATTTTCGGACATTGAAGCTGTGTCCATCAGTAAAGGCCCAGGCTCTTACACCGGATTGCGTATAGGTGTGTCTGCGGCAAAGGGACTATGTTTTTCGCTGGATGTTCCATTGATTTCCATTCCAACCTTGGAAAGCATGGCGCGCCAAGTTGAACTCCAAGCCGGTGAAATGGTCATTCCAGTTTTGGATGCCCGTCGAATGGAGGTATATTCCTGCGTGTATGATGCAGATTACCAAGAAATTCGGGAAACCCGTGCAGAAATCATCGATGAAGGTTCCTTTGCGGAATATGTATCGGCTTCAAAAGTCTATCTGATCGGTAGTGGTGCAGAAAAATGTAGGGGTGTCCTGGAACACCCCAATTTTCAGTTTAACGCAACCATTGTTCCCTCAGCAAGGGAAATGGCTCCTTTAGCCTTCAAAAAATTTAAGGCAAAGCAATTTGAGGACGTGGCCTATTTTGAGCCTTACTATTTAAAAGACTTCGTTATCCAAAGCAAGAAAAAGGCTTAACTTTTTACAGGTTGGTGCATAACTCGTTGTGGGAATGGAATTTCGATACCTGCAGCATCAAAGCGAAGTTTGGTTTGTTCGATCACATAAAAGTGGGCTGGCCAGAACACATCGGTATTGGCCCAAAACCGTAAGGTAAGGTTTACGGAGCTGTCACCCAGTTCGCCTACGTATACTTCTGGGGCAGGTTCGGTATTGATATTCGGATTGTCTGCACAGATTTTGAGGAGGATATCTTTAGCTTCCTTAATGTTGGAGCCATAACCGATTCCCACGTCAATTTTGTCCCGACGCGTACTTTCCATGTTGTAGTTGACAATGTTCCCATTCGATAATTGTCCGTTCGGAAGAATGGCAATCTGGTTGCCGAACGTGCTCAATTTGGTATTGAATATGGAAATTTCCTTAACGGTGCCGTCGATACCTTGTGCCGAAATAAAATCCCCGACCTTAAAAGGTTTGAAAATGAGGATGAGCACCCCACCGGCAAAATTGGCCAACGACCCTTGCAGTGCAAGACCAATCGCAAGACCGGCCGCACCGATAATGGCCACCAAAGAAGAGGTTTTTACCCCAAGTTGGGTCACGACCAATACAAATAGAAGTGCTTTTAGGGCAATGCTGATAAAACTCTGAAGGAAGGATTCCAAGGTTTCTTCGTAATCCTTTTTGGCGAAAAAGCGACGGACCATTTTATTGATCAGTTTAATGATCCAATAGCCGACAATAAAAATTACAACGGCCGTGATCAAATTGGGCAGCACGCCTAAAGTCCAATCTACGGCTTCATCAATATAAGTTTGGTAGTTTTCAAATGCGTTCATAATGGTTTCTGTTTTTTTATAACCTAAGAAATATCGATTTCAAATAGAAAAAAAGATAGGTAAACAAATGTTAATATTAGTTGCCCACAAGTTGTAAAGCCTTGCTGGCCGTGTCCACGGGCAATTTACAAGCACCTTCCTGGCAAACATAGATCAAGGTCAGATCTTCGGCAAACCTATTTTGGAGTAGTTCAATAGCCCCATCTTTGGGGCTGCCAACAAGTATGCTGTTCGGAACATAAGCCCGGGCAATTTCTTCACCCAATGTTTTATAATCCTTGCCCACGATGGCGACCTCATAATAATTTTGGTTAAGAAGAAGTGCCAGATCGAGCCAATTGGCAAATCCCTGTGCCCGCTGCTCAAAATCTTTTTGGATGTTTTTTACCATTTGTTTGGCGATGGTGTCATAACCTTCTTCAGCAAAAAGCTTGTCCATTTTAAAAAGGTTATGTGCCATTATCGAATTGGAGGAAGATATCACATTGTCATCGGTTTCTATCGTTCTTCGAATCAACGAATGGTCATTGTCTGAAGTGTAAAAAAACATGCCCGATGTTTCATCATAAAAATGGTCTCGTGTGTGGTCCAACAGGTTTTTGGCCGTCTGGAGCCACTGCATGTCAAAAGTGACTTCGTAAAGCGAAATATAGGCATCGATTACAATGGCATAATCTTCCAAAAAGGCATTGATGCTGCTTTTCCCCTCTTTATGGTTGCGGAATAGGGAATAATCGCTCTTCATGAGCTCCTTCTTTATGAAATGGGCATTGTTGAGGGCAATTTCCAGATAATCGTCGTTGCCCACATAGCGATGGGCATCCACGAGTCCCTTGAGCATGAACCCGTTCCAAGAGGTCAATATTTTATCATCGAGCCTAGGTTTGGACCTCTTGTTGCGCTCCTTTTTGAGTTTCGAAAGTGCAGCTGTCATTTTCGAATTCAGTTCAGGTACCGACAGATTGAATTCTGCTGCAATCGCATCATCGGATTTGTCTTTGATCAAAACGTAATTGCCGCTTTCCCAATGCCCATAAGAATTGATATTGAAATAGGCTTGGAACAATTCAAAATCGTTGCCCAAAAGCGATTGTAGTTCCTCTTGGGTCCAAACATAATAGGCGCCCTCCTCCAATTCACCATTTTCATCCAAACTATCGGCATCCAACGAGGAGTAAAACCCTCCGGATTCATCCAAAAGTTCCTCTTGGGTAAAGGCAATTGTTCCCTCCACAACTTCTTTGTACAACGGGTTTTTGGATACGGCGTAGGCCTTGGCATACAGGCTGATCAATTGGCCATTGTCGTACAACATCTTTTCAAAATGGGGCACGTGCCATTTGGTGTCCACGGCGTAACGCGAAAAACCACCGCCCACATGATCGTACACACCGCCATAGGCCATTCGGGTAAGGGTAGTATCCACAAACTCCATGAGGTCGGGCCGATCCATGGCCGTGGCATAATGCAAAAGAAAATTCCAGTTGTTGGGCATCATGAACTTGGGGGCCCGTTTGTGTCCACCCAAAAAAGTATCGAAATAATTGGACCAATTATGTACTGCAGCGTCCAATTGATCAAGGTTGAATAGATCGCTTTCGGTGTCGGTTTCCACCAAATTGATGGCATGTAGGCCATTGGACAGATCGGAGGCGTACTTTTCAATCCTGGGTTTGTCTTTTTGATACAATTCGGCCAGCTGCTGAAGCGATTTGACCCAATTGTCCTTCGGAACATAGGTTGCGCCCCAAAAGGGTCTGCCGTCGGGCAAAGCCACAATGTTCAGGGGCCATCCGCCGTTGCCAGAGATCATTTGGATGGCATCCATATAGATTTGATCCACATCGGGCCGTTCTTCCCGGTCAATTTTTATATTGATGAAATGCTCATTCATCAGCTGGGCCACGGCCTCATCCTCAAAGCATTCCTTTTCCATGACATGGCACCAATGACAAGCCGCATAACCGATACTGATCAACAGCAACTTGTCCTCTTTTTTGGCCCGTTCCAGAACCTCGGGATGCCAAGCCTCCCAGTTTACGGGATTATGGGCATGTTGAAGCAGGTAGGGGCTGGTTTCGTTGATAAGGGCATTGGTGTGTTTGTAGGTCACTTCGTTGGATTTTTGTTTACAACCAAAGGTTGCCATCAAAATTAGGAGTAAGTGGGGTAACTTTTTGTGCATTCCTTCAAATTGGGTTAAAAAAAATGTGCCCCTTAAAGGGACACACTTTCAAATGGGATTCAGTGCTATTTCACCTCAAAGGTAATTTTGACGTTAACACGGTAATCGTCAATTTTTCCATCCTTTACCGTTGCACTCTGCTCATTAATATATACTGAGCGAATGTTCTTTACGGATTTGGAGGCTTGTTCCAATGCATTTTTGGCTGCGTCTTCCCAGCCTTTATCGGAATTAGCCAATACTTCAATAACTTTTAATACTGCCATGGTCAATGTTTTTTAGTTTTCTTCAAGATAACAAAAATTGACCGGAATATGACCTGACCTATTGACTAATTTAACCATTCAGCGCAACCACTTCCTGTATTTTGTCGCCCATCATGTTTTTGAGCATGGTTTCAATACCATTTTTTAAGGTAAATGTGGAAGAAGGGCATCCACTACAGGCCCCTTGGAGAATTACACTGACTGTGCCGCTCTCCGCTTCATAGGATTGGAATTGGATATTGCCCCCATCACTGGCCACGGCAGGCTTGACATACTCCTCCAGGATATCGATGATCTGCTGCGATGTGTCATCGTAGTTGGTTTCGGTCTGCTGCTGCTGTTTGGTGGCATTGGATTTTTGGATGGTCTCTGCAGCGACGGCATCCTTCCCTTCAGAAAAGAAATCACGGATGAATTCCCTAAGTTGCATGTTCACTTCTTCCCAATCGGCCACTTCGTATTTGGTTACCGAAACATAGTTTTCGTCCATGAAAACCTCCTTCACAAACGGAAAATGGAACAAGGCACTCGCCAAGGGCGAATTTTTGGCCTCATCGATGTTCTTGAACTCAAAAGTTGCCGGAACAATACGTTTGTTGCAGACGAACTTCATCACGGCCGGGTTGGGTGTTACTTCGGCATAAACGGTTATCGGCTGTTTTTTGCTGGAATCCTCTTCTTGCACAATGGGTTCCCCAGCATTTAGGTATTCCACAAGCTGTTGGGCCACTTCATGTTTAACATCGTCCCATTCCACAATGTCGAAACGCTCCAAGCCCACAAAATTGCTGGCGATGTACACCGTTTTTACAAAGGGAAGGTAAAAAAGTTGCTGCGCCAAGGGCGAATCCTTGGCCTCATCAATATTTTTATATTCGTATTGGCCCTTGACCAAGAAATGGTTGGCCTCAAATTTTAGTATCTTCGGGTTGTTGGTGGCAACAACGGTAATGTTATATTCTTTCATTGTTCCTATTTGATGCAAAAATACCAATAGTTGTCATCAGCAACAAAATATTATAATAATGTACATCACAAACCGTTATCATAGTGTTTGATTCGTTTTAAATCACAACCATTAGCCCCAGACCTCACATGAGACGCAATTTGTCCTCGATTCTCATCGCCCTGCTTTTTGGGTTTTTTGCCAAGGCGCAGGAAGGTATTCCCGTATATTTTGACTATTTGGCGGACAACTACTATTTGGTGTATCCTTCCATGGCCGGAATTGCTGAGGGAACCAAAATTCGGCTTACAGCGAGGAAGCAATGGTTCAATGTAGATGAAGCACCCAGTCTTCAAACGTTTAATATCAATTCGAGGGTAGGGGAACGAAGCGGTATCGGTGGTATTTTGTTCAATGATTCCAACGGATATCATTCCCAGACGGGCTTTAAGGCAACCTATGCGCACCACCTTCAACTGGGTGGTGATTTCAGGACCTTGAATCAATTGTCCTTTGGGTTGAGTGCCGGGGTGATTTTGAGCAGTTTGGACGAAACCGAGTTTCGTTCCGTGATTCCCGACCCCGTAGTGACCGGGGTAAAAAATACCACAAGTTATTTCAACGTGGATTTAGGGGCTTCCTATAACCTCTTCGAGTTTTATGCCCACGCCGCCATTTTAAATATTTTGGGAAGTGGTCGTGACTTGTACACAGCGGCCGAGTTTGATAATTTACGAAGGTATTTATTGTCGGCAGGTTACGTTTTTGGTCGCAATACACGAATCGAGCCATCCATATTGTTCCAAATGACCGATTTTACCAAGGAAAAGACTGTGGATTTGAATGCCAAGGTGTACAGGGATGTAAGTTTTGGGACTGTTTGGGCAGGATTGTCCTATCGTCGCAGTTTTGATGGGGCACAATTTCAGTCCAATGGAAATTTTGGCGAGCAACGCTTGCAATTGTTTACGCCGATCATTGGGGTGAATGTGAACCGATTTTTGTTCTCATACAATTATTCCTATCAGTCAGGGGATATTCGGTTTGACAATGGAGGATTCCACCAAATTACGTTGGGTTATGATTTTGGTCAGAGTGACGATGGCAAACGTTACGATTGTTACTGTCCCGCTGCGAATAATTAGGATAATCCCGAATAGATGTCGGTTCGAGCTCAGTCGAGAACTTTTATGACATCTCGACTGCGCTCGATGTGACATGCGTTAATTATCCCACTTAAAATTTTTCTTGGAAGCCTGTGCTTTAATGGCAGATAGCATGGCATTTTCCAATTCTCCTTTTTGTGCCGCTTGGTTTTGGGCGATATAAGCCTCCCGCTTGGCATTGAGTTCCTGGATTTCCTTCTGAATTTTTTCGCGTTCCGCTTTTTTATCGGCAATGTAGGCCTTGATTTCGGTTTCACTTTTTCCTTGAAGTTCGGCAGGAAGGTCTTCGTCCTTCATTTCAGAAATGATGGTTTCGTTATCCTCAACGGCATCGACCAAATCCCATTGGGAGTTTTTGTACAATCTGGAACTTTTGCTCACGGTTCGCTGTACCGCCACTGCTTCCTCCAGTTCCACTGCATTGGAATCCTGTGCTGCCTGAAGCGCTTTTTTCTCATAACCTCTGGCTCCGTAGGAAATGTAGGTTTTGTTCAATTTGCCATTCAGGCGGATAATGATATCGTCGTAGGGAGTGTTGATGTGCACCACCTGACGATTGTGGTCGATGGCCATGTATTCACCTCCCGTCAATACAGCGCCACTTTTCCACATAGTTGAGATGCCTTGGTCGTAATTTCCACAGAAAATGGTGTTTACGATCACATCTTTCTCCTTGGCGTTTGTGGCTGCGTCCTTATAATCCAGTTTACCTTGGGTAAAAGGTTCATTGCCGGCAATGAAGATCATTTTAAGGTCATCGGGATTTTTCCCCCAATCCAATTGTTTTAAAGAGGTATGGATAACTTCCCCACAATACTCTTCACCCCCGTTGGTGGTCAGTGAAAACAGTTTTTCGGAGATTTCATCCAGATCATGGCTAAAACCGAGTACCTGACGGATATACCCTTCACGGGAAGATAGATTATCGTTGCCATATTCGTAAAGGGCAATTTGTAGATCGGGTCGGGTTTGGTTTCCACATTTGGCATGGGTAAACTCATTCACAATATCCCAAAGTTGTGCTTTGGCCTGGTTGATCAAACCATCCATACTATTGCTGGTGTCCAACAACAAGGCAATTTTTACAAACTGCTTGTTTGGTTTTTCCACGGTCGATGTGGTAACGAGTACAGTGTTGTCATTGGTTTGTGCCTTCAAGTTACAGGCATAGCTGGTACTTGTGGCCAGCAATACAAAAGCGGTTCCCAATAATTTATTCAGATGTTTCATGATGCAATAATTTTTATTGATGCCCTAAATGTATCGGCAACTTTCTACAATAAAAACCAGGATCGAGTGAACGGGCATTTTGAATGAGCCATGTGGGCCAACCACTGCGTAAAGGGGTCAAATAGGTCCGTGTAAGCGACCGTTTCGGCAAAAATCCATTTTTTAATACGCTTCGGATGAACTAAGTTTACTTGAATTATGGGAAAAAAGGTTTACATAATATTGTTGTTCTTGCTGGCGACACTTCCGGCGTTTTCCCAAGTGGACAATGCCAGGGTGGAGGTGGAGATCAGGGGCTCTGTGAAAGGCAAGGAAAACTATGTCCCAATTTCAGGTGTCCAGATATCCACAAATAAAGGTAGTTATGCCCGAACCAATAGTTTGGGCGAATTTAAGATCAAGGCCGCCGTTGGTGATATTATCGTTTTTGAAAGTCCCGAAATTGAAACGGTCCGCCATCGCATTACATCCGAGGAGGATATTGATGTGCTGGTGGAAGGCTATGGAGATGCCAGTGCCTCCAAAAGGGCAAAAAGGGAAACCAAAAGTGCTGGAAATGCGCTATTGGACCATCAACGGTTTTTGGACTCTGCCAACCAGTACAAGAAAACCGATTTTGAGAAAAGTATTGACTTTATTGCCCGCTCGATAGAACCTTTGGGGTCTTCGGGGTATAAGGCCGAATTGTCAAAATCATTGTCCGCTTTGGGAGAAATCTATATGTACCATAAGCAGTATGATCTGGCCATAACGAATTTTAAGGATGCACTGGCCGCCAGACAGTCCAACACCACCAAATTGCTGTTGGGCAAAACCTATGTGTTGAACAAGGAGTACGAAAATGCGGAATCCACCTTGTTGCCCTTGATCGACATGAAAAATATGGTACCCTTTCAGCGCGTTGAATTATACGAAGCCTTGGGCGATGCGAACAAAGGATTGGCCAATGCCAAAAAAGCATTGGATTATTACCAACAGGGGCTTACCATTGCGGAGAAAAACCAGATTTCACCAAAGGTAATCGACCTAAACTCGAAAATGGCGGATGTTTTTGCCTATGAAGATCGCTTGGTCGAAGCTGAAGGATTCTATCAAAACTCACTGAACCTTTCCCGCAAAGTGGCCCCGGAACGCTTAATCCAGGAAAGCGAAAAGGTGGCCGATTACTACAATCAAAAAAGTAGGTATGCCGATGAGATCCAGCTTCGGAAGAGCACCCTAAACGAATTGAAACAATTGCCCAAGCGAAGCGTTACGGAAGCACAGCCCGGTTTCCTAGGCGCAGATACCATTACCAGCCAACGAATCAATTACAAAATAGCCAACGCCTACATTGCCCAAGAAAAGTTGGATGAAGCTATTCCGTACTTGGAGAAAAGTATAGTGGAGGCCGATAAAGAAGATGATTTGGTGGTCCAGAAGGACGCCACCCGAAAGCTGTCCGAAGTCTACAAGTATACCGGGGATTTCACCAAAGCACTGGCGTCATACCAAGATTATGTAGCAGTGGTGGATAGCCTGTACGTCCGTAAGGAACAGGAATTGTCGCGGGCAGCCCGTTTAAATCGGGAAATTGCCAATACGCAAAACCGCATTTCCAGCTTGGAGCAAGAGCGCCAGCTTTCCCAGAGCAAGTACAATTTGGCCGTTACCGAGCAACAATTGTTCGAGGAAACCAGCAAGAGGCAAAAATGGATCATCTATTCCCTTTTGTTCGGGATTGCCCTGTTGGCCTTTACCGCCTTTTTGTACTACCGTAGCAACAAACAGCAAAAATTGGCCAATAATTTGTTGGCCCTAAAGTCGCTGCGTACCCAAATGAACCCTCATTTCATTTTTAATGCGCTCAATTCGGTGAACACCTATATCGCTAAAAGTGATGAACGGAGTGCCAACCGGTTTCTTAGTGAGTTTTCAGTCCTTATGCGTAGTGTGCTTGAAAATTCGGAGGAAGATTTTATTCCCTTGACCAAGGAATTGGAGTTGTTGGAACTGTATGTTAAACTGGAACATTCCCGCTTTGCGGACAAGTTTGAGTACGAGATCCAAGTGGCCGACAACGTGGATGTGGACGCTTTTCAGATTCCACCCATGTTATTGCAGCCCTATATTGAAAATGCCATTTGGCACGGGCTTCGCTACAAGGAAGAAAAGGGTTTCTTGAAGATAAACGTGCGTGAAATCACTTCCGATGTATTGGAGATTACCATTACCGATAATGGAATAGGCCGTAAAAAGTCAGCCGCATTGAAAACAACCAACCAACGCAAACAAAAGAGCAAGGGAATGGGCAATATCAAAAAACGTATCGAAATCTTGAACAACATGTACAAGAACCGGGTGGAGGTTTCCATTTCCGACCTTAATGAAAACCAAACCGGGACCAAAGTGTCCCTCAAACTTAAAAAACAATGATGCAGCTCAGGGCAATCATCGTGGAGGATGAAATGAACAGCCGTGAAATCCTTCGTAACTATTTGGCCAAGTATTGCAATGGGGTGGATGTTTTGGGTGAGGCTGCCAATATTGAGGAAGGATTGAAAGCCATCCAGAACCATGGACCGGATTTGGTATTTTTGGACGTGGAAATGCCCTTTGGCAATGCGTTCGATCTATTGGAGCGCATCCCCGAGCGAAATTTTGAAACCATCTTCGTTACCGCATACAACCAATATGCCATGGATGCTCTCAACCAGCATGCAGCGTACTATTTGATGAAGCCCATCAATATTGACGAGCTGATCAAGGCGGTGGATTATGTACGATCCATCAAGGAAAAGGAAAATGCCTTGGAAGGCCAAGTGCTCAAAGCCAAACCATTAAAGGCGGAAGGCAAGATCACCCTGCCCCAGCAAGATGGTTTCCAAGTGTTGGAAGTAGGGGATATTTTTTTCTGTAAGGCCGACGATAATTACACCGAAATCTATTTGGACAAAAAGAAAATAGTGGTGAGCAAAACGTTAAAGTATTTTGAAGATGCCTTGCAACCTTATCCATTTGCGCGTATCCATAAATCCTATTTGGTCAATGTGACCGAGGTGGTCAAATACAAAAAAGGAAAGGGCGGTAGCGTGGTACTGTCCAATGGGAAGGAGCTTTCCGTATCCGCTTCCAAAAAAGCCGAATTACTGTCGTATTTTCAATAAATTGTTGGGCTGTGTTCCTGAGCGGGAGTCGAAGGAACTGGGTGAAATCTGAAAAAAAAATTGTCACATCGAGCGCAGTCGAGATGTTGTATAAAGTAAAGTGTAAAAGCATGATCATAAAATCAGTGAGGGGAAAATCCCCAAAAATGGGAAAGGATTGCTATGTGGCCGAAAATGCCACCATTCTGGGTGAGGTCACCATGGGCGACCAATGCAGTATTTGGTTCAATGCCGTGGTGCGTGGCGATGTCCATTACATCAAAATGGGCAATAAGGTAAACGTACAGGATGGGGCCGTGATCCATTGCACCTATGAAAAGTCCCCGACCACCATAGGCAACAATGTGTCCATCGGCCATAATGCCATTGTGCATGGTTGCACCTTAAAGGACAATGTGTTGGTGGGCATGGGCAGTATCATTATGGACGATTGTGTGGTAGAGAGCAATTCCATCATCGCCGCCGGTGCCGTGGTCACTAAAGGAACCCATGTGGAAGCCGGTAGTATTTATGCGGGGATGCCCGCCAAGAAGATCAAGGACATCAGTCCCGAACTCAGCAAAGGGGAAATTGATCGGATTGCCAACAACTATGTCAAATACGCCAGTTGGTTCAAGGAAGACTAACAATCGAAAACTCCAACCATCCAATAATCCAATAATCCAATAATCCAATAATCCAACAATCCATCAATCCATCAATCCGAAACGCCATCTGAGAATATTCCCTATTTTTGTCCCACTCAAAAAACACGACTAAAATGAACGCATATATTTTTCCAGGACAAGGAGCACAATTTGTAGGAATGGGATTGGATCTTTACGAGAACCATTCCGTGGCACAGGAACTATTTGAACGCGCCAATGAAATTTTGGGCTTTTCCATTACCGACATCATGTTTGAAGGCACAGTGGAGGATTTGAAACAGACCAAAGTGACCCAACCTGCCATCTTTTTGCATTCAGTGATTTTGAGCAAAGTCTTGGGGAATAGCTTCAAACCGGACATGGTAGCAGGACATTCTTTGGGTGAATTTTCTGCTTTGGTGGCCAACGGCACCCTTAATTTTGAGGACGGATTGCAATTGGTTTCCCAACGGGCAATGGCCATGCAGAAAGCTTGCGAGATCAAACCCAGTACCATGGCAGCCGTTTTGGGATTGGAGGATGCCGTTGTGGAATCGATTTGTGCCGAAACCGAAGGAATTGTGGTGCCCGCCAACTATAACTGTCCGGGACAATTGGTGATTTCCGGTGAGGTGGATGCGGTGAACGTGGCCTGTGAGCGTTTGAAGGAAGCCGGCGCAAAAAGAGCCTTGTTGCTGCCTGTGGGTGGTGCCTTCCATTCCCCATTGATGGAGCCGGCACGTGAAGAACTGGCCGCAGCCATTGAAAATACCAAATTTGGTACACCAAGTTGCCCGATCTATCAAAATGTGACCACCACTGCTGTGTCCGATGCCGACGAAATCAAAAAGAACCTGATCTTGCAACTGACGGCCCCCGTAAAATGGACGCAAAGCGTGCAACAAATGGTGAGGGATGGCGCAACCCACTTTGTGGAAGTTGGGCCTGGAAAGGTACTTCAGGGCTTGGTGAAAAAAATCAGTCCAGAGGCCGAAACCAGTTCCGCCACCGTTTCCTAAAAACGGGCCGACACTTTATCCGAATAAATAGAGATTTAAACTAATTGGTAGCGGGGTTTCCTCTCCTTTTTCGTAATATTGGAGGCTCCCAAGTTTCCTACTCTTGCAATGGCACCATAGAAAGAAACTAAATCTGACTGTAGGATGTTGTCCTTGCTTAAAAAACCCTCAAATCCACCCTTTACCAGCTTCGGTCGGGGTAAAATCCTGTTTGTTTTTTTATTGTTTGTTGTAGTTGTGGGGTATGGGCAGGTGACCGTGCAATTTTCACAGGCTGCAAGTTCCGATGATGAAAATAGTGGAGGGAATCTTCCAGTATTGACAGTCACAGGAACTATAGTTGCACAAGCATCGATTACGGTTACAGACTTAGGAACTGGAAGTGCGGTTAATGGTGTAGATTATAATTTTGCTTCACCTCAGGTGGTTAATATCCCGATTGGGGTATATGTTGGAGGAACTATTCCTATTCCCGGATTGAGCATTTTAGGTGACACTGATATCGAACTCGATGATACTATAGATTTCTCATTGTCCGCGCCAAGTGCTAACGCAAACTTAGGTCCGCAGACAACTTCAACCTATACTATTTTAAATGATGATATTGCGGATATTAGCATTGATAGTCCCCCATCCGTTCCAGAAGGTAATGCAGGAACTACTACCATAGATTTTACAGTGGCTATTGATCAGTCGGATCCCAATAACGATATTACGGTTGACTATGCCATAAGTGGGGGAAATGAAAATGGGGCGACTAACACTTTGACTTTTACTGCTGGAACAGGAACATTGACCCAAACAATTAGTGTGACAACCAATGGAGATACTGTTCCAGAACCCGATGAAAATATAAGCGTAACACTGAGCAATCCTAGCACTAATGCTACAATTGGCACAGCCTTGGGGACAAGTACCTTTACTAATGATGACTTGAATGCAATCAGCATCTCCGACGTTACCCTGGCCGAGGGCGATGCGGGCCCCACGGACTTCATCTTCACGGTGAGCGTCGATGGTGGCGGCAACGCGGTCGCACAGATAGACTTTGACGTGAACACGGTGGACGGCACAGCGGTGGCAGGCACGGACTATGTTGCGATCGTTGGCGGCAGCGGTACAATTACGGCAGGCACACCGAGCACAACGATTACGGTGACGGTCAACGGCGACACTGCCGTTGAGGGCAACGAGGACTTCAGTGTGGTCCTGAGCAATCCTACCAACGCGACAATTACGGACGATACGGGCCTTGGCACGATAACAAATGACGACTCGGTAACGGTCGCCTTCTCACAGGCCACGGGCGCTGATGCGGAGAACACGGGTGGCAACTTGCCCACGCTGTTCATCACGGGGATGGTGACCAATGCCAGTTCGGTCACGGTGACAGATGTCGGAACGGGCACGGCCACATCGGGCAACGACTACGATTTTACCAGCCCTCAGGTGGTGAACATCCCTGCGGGCACGTACGACGGCACCGCGGTCACGGCCATTGCGATACCGAACCTATCGATCACGGGCGACACCAATGTGGAGCCGGACGAGACCATCGACCTTGCCTTGGGCACGCCAACGGGCGATATGACCCTGGGCGGGCAGACCACCACGACATACACCATAAACAACGACGATTCGGTAACGGTGGCCTTCTCACAGGCCACAGGCTCGGATGCGGAGAACACCGGTGGCAACCTTCCCACGTTGTTCATCACGGGTACGGTGACCAATGCAAGCTCCATAACGGTGACGGATGCGGGAACGGGCACGGCAACATCGGGCAACGACTACGATTTTACCAGTCCACAGGTGGTGAATATCCCTGTGGGAACCTACGACGGCACCGCGGGCACGGCCATTGCGATACCGACGCTTTCGATCACGGGCGACACCAATGTGGAGCCGGACGAGACCATCGACCTTGCCTTGGGCACGCCAACGGGCGATGTGACCCTTGGGGGCCAGACCACCACGACGTACACCATCAACAACGATGATTCGGTGACCGTCGCCTTCTCACAAGCCACGGGTTCGGATGTGGAAAACACTGGAAGCAATCTACCTCTTTTGTTTATTACTGGAACGGTAACCAATGCCAGTTCGGTCACGGTCACGGACGCCGGCACAGGCACGGCTACTGCAGTTACGGACTTTACTTTTACCAGTCCACAGGTGGTGAACATCCCTGCGGGGACCTATGATGGAGCTTTTGGCACTGCGATTGCCATTCCAACCTTGGCCATTACTGGTGACGCCATTGTGGAGCCAAACGAGACTATCAACCTGTCCCTAACTGCTGTATCCGGAGATGTTTCCCTTGGTGGGCAGACCACTACTACCTATACCATCACCAACGATGATACGGCAGCGGTTACCATTGCCAATGCCAGTGGGAATGAGGATGATGGCCCCATTCAAGTATCTGCCACCTTGAACAATGGGGTGCAAGGAGGATTTTCTGTTCAAGTATCCACTTCCGACGGAACGGCCACCACAGCCGATTCGGATTATACCCCGGTCAACAATTTGACCCTTAGTTTTACAGGAGCTGCTGGCCAAACTCAAAACTTTAATGTGAATCCAACAGCCGATGCCCGAATCGAAGGCAATGAAACCGTAAATGTGGGCATGGCTAATTTGACAGGCACCACGTTGAGTGTCAATATTTCGGATACGGCCATAGTCACCATCAACAACGATGACGCCTGTGCGGCCACCACCTCACCGGTACTTAATGGTTTTGAAACCGAATTCTGTGTGAATCTGCTTTCTGAATTTAGCCAAAATTTGAACGATTATGTGGATACGGCGTCTCCTCCAGGAGCCACTTTGCAATGGAGCACCAACTCAAGTATTTCTGTTACGGAGGATTACTTAAGTAATAGTACAGTTACTACTGCCGGAACCTATTATGGATTCTTCTACGATGCCCTAAACGATTGTACAAGCCCCAGCTCGGTTACGGTTACCTTAACGGTGAACGAAGAACCCAATGCTGGAAATACCAATGCGGGCAATGTTTGTAACACCTCGGCAGGTGGCAGCAATACCCTAATCGATTTGGATGATCGAATTACGGGTCAAGATCCAGGAACATGGGCATTGACCAGTGCGCAATCCGGTTCTTCCATTACTATCAACGGCAGTAATATTGTCAATTTTGATGGACAGCCTTTAGGAGCCTATACCTTTACCTATACGACCAATAACGCAGTGGCGCCTTGTGTGAATCAGAGTGTGGACGTGATTATTTCGGTCATTGATTGTACGATTCCTTGTGATGCCGGGAATTCCGCTCCTATTTTTGATACTTCGCAATCAGTCAGTTTTTGTGATGAGGTCAATGTAGATTTGGATAGCTACGTGACTTCAACCGCACCTGCAGGAAGCGTTTTGACCTGGAGTGTGGATCCCGACCCCTTGGTCACGGATGCCCATCTGATCAGCAGTGTGGTCTTAGATCCAGGAACCTATTATGGTTTTTATTATGATAGTGTGAACGATTGTGCCAGTCCTGTTTTGCCAGTGTCTTTGGTTCGCAATTTTACCCCTACTATCGATAGTACCACCGATGCCTCCCGTTGTGGTCCCGGAACGGTAACATTATCGGCAAGTGCTACGGTGGCCGATGCCAGTACTATAACCTATAACTGGTTCGATGCCCAAACAGGGGGCACTTTGATCGGCAGTGGCGCGAATTTTATAACACCAGAATTAACGGGAACAACTTCTTTCTATGTGGAAGCTAGGGCCAATGGATGTGCCTCTCCCCGTCAGGAAGTTGTGGCTACGGTAAACACAGCGCCTTCGGCAGGAACACCAACAAACGCGGTGGCCTGTAATGTGGTGGGCAATGGTGGGTCCAACACCATCGATTTGGACGGGACCTTAACCGGAGCCGACCCAGGAACTTGGGCCATAGTGACAGATCCTTCCAGTGGTGCATTGACCATTGGAGCAGGCAATGTGGTGGATTTTGTGGGATTGCCCGGCGGCAGTTACGTGTTTGAATATACCACGACCAGTGCGGTGGCACCCTGTACCAACGCAACGGTTCAGGTTACCATCTCCGTAAGTGATTGTACGGTGGATTCGGACAATGATGGCCTTACTGACGATGAAGAAAATAGCTTGGGCACCAGCCCAACCAACCCCGATACCGATGGGGATGGGCTTACCGATGGTGAGGAGGTTTTGGTGATCGACGATGCCAATACCCCAGCGGTGCCAGAAGCTGCTACCGATCCTTTGGACCCCTGTGATCCTTTCTTGACCGCGGATTGTAACCCGGAAGCCATTGATTTGGCCATTACCAAGGAAGTACAGGGAACAGGACCCTTTTTGGTGGGCGATCAAGTGGTGTTTGTCATCACGGTGACCAATACCGATATGGTCCGCGTATTGGACATTGTAGTACAAGATTTATTGGCTACCGATTTTACCTATGTGAGCCATCAAGCGTCCCTAGGTACGTATGATGAAACCACAGGCGAATGGACCATCCCCGAAATGACGACCAGTGATGCTTCGGCAACTTTGGAAATAACAGCTTTGATTACCGGAACTGGAGAACTAAGAAATACAGCTACATTGACCTCCTCGCTGCCAGCGGACAATACCACAGCAAACAATAGTGCCACAGTAACCTTAAATGAGGATATCGATTTGGCCATCACCAAAGAGGTAGATGATGAAAGTGCACTATTGAATAGTGAAGTGACCTTTACCATCACAGTGCAGAACCAATCACCAGACAGTGCGTTCAATATTGTGGTAAGCGATGTATTGGATGGGGATATTTTTGAATTTATCAGTAGTAATGCATCTAGCGGAACCTATGATGACCAAACAGGTGAATGGGCAATCGCTTCACTTGATGGTGGAGCAGTGGCCACATTGGAAATTAGAGTAAGGGTAATCGCTGTAGGTCAGCAACAAAATACGGCAACCCTCGCTTCCAGTTTCCCCAATGATGGTAATGATACAAACAACAGTGGTGTTGCTGATGTAAATGTGTATGCCAGTCCTTGTGAAGACCCGGGAACCATTTGCAATATTTTCACTCCGAATGGGGATGGAATTAATGATGTTTTGAAGTTGGTTGGTCACGAACAATATCCCAACAATTCATTTGAAGTGTTTGATAGATATGGCAACAGTGTCTTCCAAATGGATGGGTATGACAGTTCGTGGGACGGTACGGGCAAAAACGGACAATTGCCCAAAGGAACTTATTACTATATCCTTGATCTGGATGCAAACGATGGCAGTGACAGTGATGTGATCAAGGGGTGGATACAAATTATAAGAGATTGATAATGCGAGAAAGTAAAGGGATTTCTGCACATAAAACGCTTCTTGTGGTGTTCTTACTTGGGGTAGGTTTGATACATGCCCAAAAGGAGCCCCAATACACCCAATACATGTATAATATAGGTAGTTTCAACTCAGCTTATTCTACCACCGTGGAAAGTCCGGAAATAATAGGGCTGTACCGTGCGCAATGGGTGGACATTCCCGGGGCACCCACCACCATTCGGGCCGGGGCCAACATCCCTTTTCAAAATGAAAAAATGGGCTTGGGACTTAATATTGTAAGCGACGAATTGGGTCCTTCCACACAGACCTATTTTGATGTTTCCTATTCCTACCAGATCCAATTGTCTGACGATTCCAAATTGGCTTTTGGATTGAATGCCGGAGGGTCATCTTTGAACATTGATTATTCCAAAGGAAATTTTGATGACCCAGAGGACCCATTACTATTGGGGGGCAGTTACACCAATTTTTACCCTACTGTGGGGGCAGGATTGTTTCTGTATCACGAATCGGATTGGTATCTGGGACTTTCGGTGCCCAACTTTTTGACCAATGCGCTATACAATGACGAAGTGGCCACCATTGTGGAAGACGACATGCAGTTCAATGCCATTGGGGGTTATGTTTTTGAATTGGGCGACCGTACCAAGTTCAAACCGGCCTTTTTGTTGAACTACCTGCAAGGCGCGCCCGTAACGGTAAACCTTTCAGCCAATTTTCAGTTTATTGATGCTTTAACGATTGGGGCCTCGTACCGTTTTGATAATGCGGTGAGCGGATTGGCGGGATTCCAGATTTCCAATGCCATGTTTATTGGCTATTCCTACGATTACAATACGAATGGGCTGGGAGAGTACAGCGGAGGGTCGCACGAGGCCATTCTGAAGTTCTATATCGGACGTGGAGGTTTTGGCTCGGGCAGTGGCAAATCAAAAAGCAAGAACAAGAACACCAAGAATAAAGGCAAGCAGATAGATTCCCCAAGATTTTTCTAACATGAACCTGAAACAAAACATACGATTCATTTTTTTAATCGCCCTTTTAAGTGCTAGTACTTGCTTTGCCCAAGAGAAAAAGTCCAAAGGGGACGAGTTTTTCTTTCAATACGAATACCAAAAAGCGGTAGCCGCTTATGAAGAGCAGCTCGCCAATGGTACCCTTTCCCAAAAACAGTTTTTGAATCTGGCCGATGCCTATTTCCAGACCAATAGTTTTGACAAAGCGGCCGATGCGTATTTGGAGCTGTACAAAAGGGACACCCTTATGGATAGCCATCACTTCAATAAAATGATCCAAAGTTTTACCAAAACGGAGGATAAGGACAAAAAGGCATCCTTTCTGGCTTCCATGTCGTCCAATTTCCCCAAGGAATTGATGGTCAATATGGAGTTCAATGATCAATTGCTTCGCACAGATACGGTAGATGATTTGGACTACACTATTTTTAATTTGGCCGCCAATAGTCCGCAAACGGATTTTGCACCAGCCTTCTTCAATGGCAAATTGTTATTTTCCAGTGGGCGACAACAGGACAAACGCTATCGGTACGAACCAGGTAACGAAGGCTACTTTAAAATTTATGAATCCATGATTCAGCCAAATGGCCAGGTTATGGAGATACAGTTATTCGATCAAATCGCCAAGTCTAATTTTCATGCGGCAACACCCTATTATTCTTCCCAACAGAACAAGGTTTTTTATGTGTTGTCGAACACGTCGGATGGGGAATTGGCCTTCGATGCCAATGGAAAAAATGCACTTGCCATAGGGATGCAGACCTTAGGAGGTGGCTTTCAGCTGCTCCTAAAGGATTTAAGCACTTCTTTTTACTATCCTTTTTACGACGATGCCAGTGGCAAACTCTTTTTTGCAGCCGATTTTGGGGACGGTTATGGTGGCACGGACATCTATTTTGTGTACACCAACAATGGTCAGGTAATGTCGGCGCCCATCAATTTGGGGCCAAGGGTCAATTCACCGGGCAATGAAGTGGCACCTTACATTTTCGAGGATAATTTTTACTTCGCTTCGGATGTGTTTTACGGACTTGGAGGAATGGATATTTATAAATCCAATATTGAAGGCGATGAGTTTGGTATCCCCATTAATCTGGGTCCAGGAATCAATACCGAATATGATGATTTTGGATTGATCATACGTAACGATGGGGATGGCCTGTTGGGCTATTTTGCCTCCAACCGACCCGGTGGAAAGGGCAAGGATGATATTTATGGGTTTAAAGTGGATGAAAAACCAGGTTTGCGTACCATTACCTTTAAAGGTAAGGTTGTGAAATCCTATGAACCGTCCAGTACGGTGGAGCTGGCCGTGGTACGACTTTTAAATACGGAGGGAACCCTGTTGGCCGAAACCTATTCGGATGAAGATGGCAACTACCGGTTGGAAGTGCCATGGCAAAAGGGTGTGGTTTTGGAAAGCACAAAAGACCGCTATTCCGTCTTTAAAAAACAATTTGACGAAACCCAACTCAGTGAGTTGGCCAATTCGGAATACAATATAAAAATTGCATTGTATGATGACCTTGTTGAGGAAAAAGAAGGTCAGAAAGTAGTGAAGATGGACAAGTTCTATTTTGGAACCAGTTCCACACAGTTAACCCCGGAAATTGAAGCTGAGCTGGATAATGTTGTCGCTTTTGCAAAAGCGTTTCCACAGGCCCAACTGCGTATCGAAACCTATACGGACAGTAGGGGAGGAAGCGCTACTAACTTTCAATTGACACAAGCCCGTTCCGATGCCGTCAAAAGGTATTTGGTGGCCCAAGGCGTGCCCGGGAATAGTATTCTGTATACCATAGGGTATGGGGAAGACAAAATTCTGAACAACTGTACCAATGGGGTTTTCTGTATTGAAATGCTCCACAAACAAAACCAACGTACCTTGGTGGTCGTACTCAACGACAATGTCCTTTTTGATTGATCACAACAACAACATCCAACAATAGTAGAGGGCAAAAAGTGTCAGGAATACCATTCCACAATAGGTGAGGATGCGAAGCCCCATACGCGGCTTGTGTTCCAAAGGAACATCTTTGCCCAGAACGGTTTTCAAGTTCATCCAGCCCAAAAGGGGAGCAAATACAAAGGAGACAAAAGTAGCCAGTGCCACCAAATTTCCCATGTTGGCACTGAAAAGGGTGATGACCATCCAATTGATCGCCGTCATCAACAAAACCATCACAGCGAAACTATTTTTGTGTCGGAAAACCGGTTTTTCCGGGAATAATTTTTGAAGTATATCAACACTGACCCTTGAAATGGCATCATGGGCTGTCATACACGTACTGAACATGGTGGCGAAAGCCGCAACGGCAATAAAAATATAGGCCCAACTGCCAATGTGGACCGTAAAAAGATTGACCAATTGGTCGGCGAAAACCACGGCATTGCCACTGAGTTCCGTTCCGGTGCCATACAGCGTGTACCACCCGATAATCATAAAGAATATGGCCAACAAAGCTGTCAAGATATAGCCCACGTTGAATTCTTGGATCGCAATTTTAAGGGTGGGCTTGTTTTTCATGGTCTTTAAATTCTCCATGCCCCACATGCTTACCCAACCGGAGGCTTCCACGGCTGTCGGCATCCATCCGATCAATCCGATCAGGAATAGAATCCCCACCTCATTGAACAATTCGGGTCGTTGATAATTAGCTGCTTCGGGTACGGGCCCTTTTTGCAAAACCATTACTGTTGTCACCAACAAAGCCACAAAGAGAATGGTGATTACTACTTTTAGGGAATTTTCCAAAAAGCGGTACTTACCGATAATCAGCAATAGACTGATAAAAACAAACAAACACAGGGAAATGGTCCCGGCACCCACCGAAGTAACCTCAAAAAGGTTCATGAATAAACCGGCCGTGACCACATAAAGCGCCGCCAAAATGGTGAATGTGGAAATCAGGGTGACCAGGGCATAGATCCACAGATAGGTTTTGCCTAAGTTCAGGTAGCCTTGGATCAGACTTTTTTCCGTCACGGTGGTGTATCGTATCCCGAATTCAAAAAAAGGATATTTGAACAGGTTGGCCAGTAGAATGGGGATGACCATGATCCAGCCATACTGTGCACCGGCTTTGGTGGATAATACCAAATGGGAGGTTCCAATGGCCATACTGGCGAACAAAAGTCCCGGCCCCAGTGCTTTTAGCAGTGCTTTCATTCCGTTTGTTGGTTAATTTTGAAACGGAAGATATGTTTTTTAAATGAAAATGGGCCCAATGATCATTGGGCCCATTCGATTATTTTTCGTTCAACAGTGCTTCTTGGAACAGGTTGAAGATTCGGGTGTATTCGTCCGTCCAACTGCTGGCTTCCACAAAACCATGCCGTTCCACGGGATACAGGGCCATTTCCCAGTCTTCCTTGCCCAGTTCGATCAACCGTTGCGACAGGCGTACCATATCCTGAAAGTGAACGTTGTCATCCACCATGCCGTGGAGAATCAATAATTTGCCCTTCAAGCCATCGGCAAAATAAATGGGCGAGCTACGTGTATAGGCCAAGCTATCGGTGGCCGGAGTGTTTAGGATTCGGGCTGTGTACCCATGATTATAGGCTGCCCAGTCACCTACGGATCTGATGGCGCCTCCGGCACTGAAGGTATCCGGCGCATTGAATAGGGCCATCAGGGTGATGAAACCACCATAAGATCCCCCATAAATACCGACTTTATCAGCATCGATACCGTATTTTTCCATCAACATGTGGGCACCATCCACTTGATCGGAAAGGTCCTTTCCACCCATGTGTCGATAGATGCCGGTTCGCCAATCCCTGCCATATCCTGCACTGGCCCTATAATCGATATCAAGTACGGTGTAGCCATTGTCCACCAAAAGGTTGTGGAACATATATTCCCTAAAATAAGAGCTCCACCACTTGTGGGCATTCTGAAGGTAACCGGCTCCATGCACAAAGATGACTGCGGCATTGTTTTTGACACTGACCTCCGGCTGATACAGACGGGCGTGTACTTCAGCGCCATCCGATGCGGTAAAAGTGATGATTTCAGGGTCTTTCCAATTGTATGCCTTGAATGCCTCCGTTTGGGAATGGGTAAGTTGTTCTGCTGGACCAGCCTGTTTGCTGAAGACAGGATTGTCTTGCAAGAAAAGTTCGGTCGGGGTATTGGAATACGAATAGAGGATGGCCATTTTTTGCTCATCGGGGGAAAGGAAGACATCGTTACGCCCGGTCATTTGGGTCAGTTGTTCCATTTTTCCACCCTTAAGTGGCATGGCATAAAACTGTCGGTCACCCGGATGGTTCTTGTTGGCCACAAAGTACCAACGTGTCTCATCCTTGGAAATGAAGGGGTCGTACACCTCAAAATTGCCAGAGGTCAACGCTTTTGCTTTTTTTGATTTGAGATCCATGGTGTAAAGGTGGGTGTATCCGGTTTTTTCGGACATGAACCAGACGCTTTTGCTATCGGGCAACCATCCCAATTTGGACCCTCCAAACCAACCAATGCCGGGACCAGCAATCCAGGCTTCGTCATGTTGACGGTCCAATTGCTCCACCGTTCCTGTTTTGGGATCCAATAAAACGATCCAACGGTCTTTGTAATCATTCGCCTGAATGTCCAATAGGGCCTTGGTGCCCTCTTCATTCCAAGTCGGGCCGTTGATAAAACCGATACGATCTTCATTTTTATAGGGCTTGTCCGGATACTCTTTAGTGTATTCCGGTACATAGTCCAGTCCTTCCAAATTATCCAGCACCACCGGATAACTTTTGCGTTCGTTTACATCATACACGAACATTTCATATTGCGTGGGCTCGTCACCAACCTTGGAGCGTGTGTTTTGGTCCTCGGTATATCCAGATTCGGTCACAAAATGGGGAACTATGGTTCCTTTGGATTTTGGACGGTCCATCAACGTATAGGTGATATAATTTCCGGAAGGGTCCATTTCAAGACCGATTACCGTTTTACCACCGGTTTCAATTTCCAGCGGTTGAAGGGTCTCCAATTTTTTACTGATTTCGTCACCTGTATCTTTTTTATGTTTGCGTTCCCGAAGCACATCAAATAAGTCCAATTGATCTTGATACAACCACTCGTCTTTCGAATCCCGTTTGGGCTCCTTGTCTTTGGATTTTACAAAATTTGTTTGTTGTTCCGTTATCCCAGCTGCAATGCTCCAGGTAAATAGTTCCCCACCCTTGGTATAGGCCACACTCTTGCCGTTATGGGTGAAATGTGGATTGCTTTCCCGTTCTTGGGTCTTGATAATGGGCGTGGCGGTATAGGTAGCCACATCCAGCAGGTAAACATCACCACCCTTTTCATACACGGCCCTAGACTTGTCCTTGTTATAGGTCAACCGTTGGGAGGGTAGGGCATTGGCCTCCATAAAGGTCACTTTTTTTGTGGTTTTGCTGTCTAGGGTATAGGCATAAAGCGAATCGCTCAGGGCACCATCGGGGTTCCAATCAAAATAAAGGGTCGATCCGTCAGTGGACCAATACGGATTGGAGGGAAGATGCCCGACAAAATCATCCCCCTGCATAATATCCTTAATTTTTAAGGGTGAGGTATTGCCTTTTTGGGCCTGCACTGTGGTAAATGACAATGCCAGCATTACAATGGGTAAAAAAAATCGGTTCATGTGGAAACAGTGATTTGTAGTTGGTTTGATTTTTGAGTATTTCAAATATCGGGTATTTTAACGAGTTGCCCGAGTTGGTTCATTCAAAAGAATTTCCTTGAAAAATGGAATCGAGTTGGCCGGATTTGTTCTTAGAAAAAGTATATTTAATAGCTAGTAGTGCAGTTGCTTTTTTCAAAGTGCTCCTTATTTAAAAGATTTTATTGGGGCTTTTGAATGTAATAGTACTGATAAACAGTAATGTAACTATCAAACCAATATAAAGCCAATGCAAATTATTGAAAACGCCACCGTGTACGATGCCATTATTGTGGGATCGGGTGCAGGAGGTGGTATGGCCACCAAAGTACTGTCGGAAGCGGGACTTAGGGTTGCCGTAGTGGAAGCGGGACCCTTTTTTGATCCTGCCTTGCCAGAACATCAGACCCAATTGAAATGGCCCTATGAAAGTCCGAGAAGGGGTGCCAGCACCCGGTTTCGACCCTTTGGGGATTTTGATGCCGCCTATGGTGGGTGGGATATTGAAGGAGAGCCCTACACCCAAAAGGACGGGACCCAATTCGATTGGTTCCGCTCCCGAATGTTGGGCGGACGAACCAATCACTGGGGACGTATTTCACTCCGTTTTGGACCTAACGACTTTAAACATAAGGATATTGATGGCTATGGCGACAACTGGCCCATCAGCTACGACGATGTAAAGCCCTATTACGACAAAGTAGATAAATTGATTGGGGTGTTTGGTACCAATGAAGGGTTGCCCAATGATCCCGATGGTTTCTTTTTACCACCCCCCAAACCCCGTTTGCACGAACTGTTTTATATCAAGGGGGCACGCAAGAGCAATGTTCCCGTATATCCCTCACGGATGTCCATGTTGACCAAGAAAATCAACAACGATCGGGGTGTTTGTTTTTATTGTGGGCAATGCAATCGCGCTTGCCAGGTGTATGCCGATTTCTCGGCGGGAACGTGTTTGATTTTCCCGGCCCAAAAGAACGGTGGACAGGTCGACTTGTTCGTCAATTGCATGGTGCGTGAAGTAACCACCGATGCAGAGGGTAAGGCAACCGGAGTATCCTACATCAACAAGGAAGATAGAAAGGAATACAAACTGAAAGGTAGGGTTGTAGTATTGGGGGCATCGGCCTGTAGTACGGCACGAATCCTTCTGAATTCCAAAAGCAAGCAGCACCCCAATGGCTTGGGCAACAGCAGTGATGTGGTCGGGAAGTATTTGCACGATTCCACAGGAGCTGACCGGGCTGCCTTTATTCCGGACTTGATGAACCGCAAGGTATCTTACAACGAAGACGGTGTGGGTGGTATGCATGTGTACTCCCCATGGTGGGGCGACAATTCCAAATTGGATTTCCCACGTGGTTACCATATCGAAGTGTGGGGCGGCATGGGTATGCCCAACTATGGATTCGGGTTCAATGTGAACGAGTTTAATAAATTCTTCGGTACCAAGGTTGGAGGCTACGGTGATGTGCTGCGCGGCGAGGCTAAAAAATACTACGGTGCCACCATGGGTATTTCATCCCGTGGTGAATCCATTGCCCTTAAGGAAAACTATTGCGAGATCGATCCCACTACGGTGGATGAGTTCGGTATTCCGGTGTTGCGTTTCCATTACAAATGGTCCGATCTCGAGCGAAACCAAGCCAAACATGCCCATGATACCTTTGAAGAGATCATCCACAACATGGGTGGCATTCCCTTGGGAGATAAACCGGGCAAGGATAGGGATTATGGTCTTCATGTGCCAGGTCGTATCATTCACGAGGTGGGCACTACCCGAATGGGTGACGATCCCAAAACTTCGGTGACCAATAAATTTCAGCAATTGCACGATGTGGACAATGTTTTTGTGGTCGATGCCGGGGTATTCACCTCACAGGCGGACAAGAACTGTACATGGACCATTTTGGCCCTGTCCATGAGAGCATCCGAATACATTGTAGATCAGTTGAAACAACAAAATATTTAAGGAGATGGACAGAAGAAAAAGTTTAAAATCGATTGTATTGGGCACCGTCGCAGGCGGATTGGCCATACACGGATGCAAACCAGAAGCTGGATCTGAAGAACTGGTCGAATCTCCAAAGATTACCTACCCGGGTAGAGTCCCATTGGAAGAAGAGTTGTTGGCCGAACTGGAGGAGGAACAGTTTTTGAATCCGCATGAAATTGAAACATTGACAGTTTTGTGCGATTTGATCTTGCCCGGTTCCGAGGAATTCAAGGCCGCATCGGATGCCAAGGTGGTGGATTTTATCGAATTTATGGCCAAGGACAATGAAGCCTTTCAACCGGATATTCGGGGTGGTGTGATGTGGTTGGACCATAAATGCAATACCGAAAATGGCGTCGAGTTCAAGGCTGCCACGCAGGAACAGCAAAAAGCCATTTTGGATGAAATAGCCTATTACGATCCCGAAGTGCCTTCCAACGAACGCCCTTTTGAGGTGAATTTCTTTTCCTTGATCCGTAACCTGACCATGACCGGTTTCTATACCAGCAAGATCGGTATCGAAGAAATAGGATACAAAGGAAACATGCCCAATGTTTGGGACGGGGTACCTGATGATGTTTTGGAACAGCACGGTGTTGCCTATGAAGAAGAATGGTTGGCCAAATGTGTGGACCAGAGCAAAAGGGGCATTATTGCCGAATGGGATGAAAACGGGAATTTGTTGACCTAATTTTTCAAGACTTAAAAAAAGAAATCAAGGCCCGTGATCAATTCATGGGCCTTTTTGTTGGGACAACAAATCGAAACCTATCAGAAAATTCCGTAATTTTAAGATGGTTCCCACAGTTCCCCCATAACCTTAAAACTTCAATTATGGCTGTGCAATTTATTGGGGACAAGACCAAACGCTTCTATTTTCAAGACCAAAACGAACGAAAGAGCTATGTGCTGATCTACGGCGATGAGGTGGAAACCCTTCCGGGCAACGCCCCTACTGTTGGCTACACACCCATCCGATACCGAGGTCGCGATGGAGAAATGAAGGAACCCGATCTCGTCAACAAACGAAGTCTGGAAATGTATTTTTTGGATGTGGGACAGGGCGATGCCGCTTTTGTGGTGACTCCGAACAACACCAAGATTTTGGTGGATGGGGGATTGCGCGACCGGGCCCTTGGTTTTATCATTTGGAAGTACCGATTGGACCAACCTGGCAATTCAGTAACCATTGACCATCTGTTTTTGAGCCATGCCGATGCCGATCATGTGGAAGGTCTCATTCCCTTGGTCAATCACCCCCAGATTACCGTTAACCATATTTACCATAATGGCATTGGTTTGTACGAATCGGGATTCAACACCGAATTGGGTGATGAGGTCAACGGGGAGCTGGTGACCAAGCACGATACCCTGAACGATTTAACCGGACAGCATTTAACCGGCACCTTTAAAGATTGGACCGACGCCATAAAGGCCAAGGGCATTGATTACCATCGTTTGGACAGCACTACAGGTGTTTTGGATATTGGCGATCCCGATCTTCGTGTGGAGATTTTGGGACCAATCCTGAGACCCAATGGGTCGTTTGAATGGTTTGGTGGTAAGTCGCATACCATTAACGGGCATTCGTTGGTGTTTCGGATGAGCTATAACCACGTTCGTACCTTTTTTTCCGGCGATTTGAACATTGAGGGGAGTGGTTTGTTGTTGTCCCAGCCCGATGGTGCCTTGCAAGTGAACGCCCATATATTTAAGGCGCCCCACCATGGGAGCCATGAGTTCGACCCCGATTTGTTCGAGGCCGTAAAACCCATGGTGACCGTGGTATCCTCGGGTGAAGTCCCGGATCATGGTCATCCGAGGGCCAAATTCTTGGGGGCCATTGGACGAGCGGTTCGTGGTAAGGAGCCGTTATTGTTTTCCACTGCGCTGTCGGCCCTGTTTGTGGATGCGGGTGACCCGGCCCATATTGCCGCGGCAATCATTGATGAGCCCACTACGTTGGGTGATCTCGATTTTTCAGTGTCCAGTGCCAATACCGTGGCACGAAGGCGTTTTAAAAAATTGCTTCCCGGTATTATCAACGTGCGTACGGATGGGGAGTATATCTATTCGTACAGAAGGGTTCAGATGGGCTATCAATGGGAGTCGTACAAAATGAAATACGAGCATTGAATTGGGCAACTTTCGGTATTTTTGGGGATCTAATCCAAAGTAGCCGATTTGGTCATTCAAAATTATCATCCGGAAGAACCCCTCAATGCCCTATTTAAGGAGTGTTACTTCATCCAAATGGAAAAGAGTGCCGAAGTTAAGAGCATTCCGGTAATCGATGATTGTTGTTATGATCTGGTCTTCTTCAAAGAGGCCAATGGTGCCTTAACCTACGGTCCGCAATCAACAGTATTGCCAATCCATAAAAAAGTATTTACCATACATGGTTTACAGCCACCCTATCGGATTGAGGTAGCAGACGGACTCACTTTTTTTACCATCAAAGTGCAACCTTGGGCCAATGGGCATTTCTTTTCTGATATCAGGGGAATTGGTGTTATCGACATTGCCAACGAAGGGTTGGGTAATTTATGGCAAGCTTTGTTTAGCGCAACTACGTTGGCCGAACGGTTCCGTTTAGCAGAAGAGTTTATGCAATCGCATCCTTTGGATGCATCCCCATCGATGACATTGGTGGGGGAAATTTGCGAATACGTTTATGGAAATCAGGGCAAGGTTACGGTGAATGAGGTGAGCGAACGTTTTGGTCGTTCGCGCCAATATTTGGGCAAGGTATTCAAGAAAGAGGTGCTTTACCCCTTAAAAAAGTTCATCATTACCGTGCGCATTTTGGATTTGGTGAAATACAAGGCACAACATCCTGAAATTTCGTTGACCGAATTGGGGTATTTGTACGGCTATTTTGACCAACCCCATTTTATCAACGATTTTAAGAAAGTTTGTGGGGTACAGCCGATGTATTTTTTCAATAATCTACCTGAATTTATGCTGCGGCACCTGTAGGTTTCCATTTTTACAATTTTATCTGATGGACATGTACCTTCTTTGCAATAAATTTAAAGTATGCGGTATTTAGGAATTTTGATTGCTTCACTAATGGTGATGGCCTGCGGGCAGAAAAGTACTTCGGATAAAAAAGTGGACCATGCGAAGTGGTCGGGAATGCGGGATTCAGTGGACACCTATTTTTCCAAACTGACGGATTTGAAACAGTTCAATGGCGTGGTGTTGGCGTACAAAGGCGATGAGGTGGTACTGCACCAGGCCTACAATATGCAAGGGGATACCAGTTCAACCTTTGTTACCACGGAAACCCAATTCGATATCCATTCGGTTTCCAAACTGATGACCCATTATTTGTTGGTGCAATTGCAATCCGAGAATAAACTGTCCATGGACCAAACCCTGGATGATTTTTTTGACGGATTTTCCCAAGGCGATCGTATTACCCTTCAGATGTTGTTGGATCATCGCTCTGGCTTGCCCAGGGAGCTGACCCATGTGGATGGGGAGGAAATAGACCTGACTCCATCCGAAATAGTCGCACTTGCCAAAAAGGAGCCCTTACTTTTTGAACCGGGCACCGATGCACAATATTCAAATGTGGGGTATGAAGTATTGTATGAAATTGTGGCCCAGATCTATGGCAAGCCCTTTGGTCAATGCATGGTGGATGAACTCTTTGTGCCTTTGCATATGGATGAAAGTGGGGTCCATTTTTATACCAAGGAAGCCAAAATCACGCGATTGGCCAAGAATCATGTGTTGAAGGACTCCATTTTGGTGGAAGTGCCCAATATTTCTCGGGACGAGTTCCGTACGGCCCGATTGTTTTCCACAACCACTGATTTAAGGAAATTCTTGGATGCGGTTTCCAAGGAGCCCTTTGTCAGCGCTTTGCAGCACAACGGGGTCATTCAGAAGGATGGAGGTTCCAAAGGGATTCGGGCACAGGTATACCGCGATTTAAAAAACGATTTTGGTTTTGTGTTGTTGGCCAATTATGATGAAATGCCCTTTTTCCAAACTGTGGAGGACATGGCTAAAATGATGAAATCGGAACTAGTGGAGTATCCCAAGGAAATCAACAGACAAGCCATCGAAGTTCCGATAGCTGTTTTGGAAAACTATGTGGGTTTCTACACCTTCCACGACTTTGATGGATTGGTCTTGGAAGTGGCCATCCAGGATGGGGGATTGGTAATATTGCAGAATGGGGAGTTCAATGCCGAACTGAAGGCCGAGTCTCCCACCGTATTTTTTGAAGACCCCAAGGCACGGGAGTCCTTTGAGTTTGTGAAAAATGATGAAGGAACGTATGATGCCCTTATGGGGTGGAAGGGGATTACTGTGGAGGGGAAACGGCAGTAAACCTGATACATAATAACGCCAAAGAAAAACCCCGAAGACCAATAGATCTTCGGGGTTTTCTGTACTCGAGGCGGGACTTGAACCCGCACGGGCATAATGCCCACAGGATTTTAAGTCCGGCGTGTCTACCAATTCCACCACTCGAGCCTGGACTTGAAACAAAAAAACGCTGCAAGCAGCGTTTTTGAGCGAAAAACGGGATTCGAACCCGCGACCTCCACCTTGGCAAGGTGATGCTCTACCAACTGAGCTATTTTCGCATTTTAAAAAACTCGCTCTTTTTCTAAGCGCGGATGCAAATTTAATACATTTCTGCAAAAAAGAAAGAATTTTTTTAGGAAGAAGCTTTTTTCTTTTTGCTCAGCATCCGTTTGATCTCGTTCAATTTCATAAGAGCCTCAACCGGAGTCAGTGTGTCAATGTCCAAATGCAAGATTTCTTCCTTAATCTCTTCCAACAACGGGTCGTCCAAATTGAAAAAACTCAACTGCATCTCGTTCTGGGTCGCCTGCAATTTATCTGTCATTTCTTCGCTTGAATGCGATTTTTCGAGTTTTTTCAGGATTTTATTTGCCTTTTGGATGACTTGTTGGGGCATGCCCGCCATTTTCGCCACATGAATACCAAAACTATGCTCGCTGCCCCCCGGTACGAGTTTACGGAGAAACAATACGTTGTCTTCCAGCTCCTTTACCGAAACATTAAAGTTCTTGATGCGTGGAAAAGTCGTGGTCATTTCGTTCAGTTCATGGTAATGGGTAGCAAACAGGGTCTTGGCCCTGGCAGGGTGCTCATGCAAGTATTCAGAAATGGCCCAAGCAATGGAAATACCATCATAGGTGCTGGTACCGCGACCGATTTCATCCAACAACACCAAACTGCGTTCGGACAAATTGTTCAAAATCGAGGCGGTTTCGTTCATTTCCACCATAAAGGTCGATTCCCCCATCGAAATATTGTCGCTGGCCCCCACACGGGTAAAAATCTTGTCCACCAAACCAATGTTCGCTTCCGCAGCGGGTACAAAACTGCCCATTTGAGCCAATAGCACAATCAAGGCCGTTTGCCGTAAAATAGCCGATTTACCACTCATGTTCGGACCGGTGATCATAATAATTTGCTGGTCCTCCCGGTTCAGGCACACATCGTTGGTCACATAACTTTCGCCCAAGGGCAATTGTTTTTCGATTACCGGATGGCGCCCTTCCTTAATGTCAAGCACGGTGGAGTCGTTTACCTCAGGCTGCACATAATTGTTTTCGATAGCGAGTTGGGCAAAACCACACAAACAGTCGAGTTGGGCGACCAAATGGGCATTCTGCTGCACCGGACGGATGTATTCCTGCATCCAGACCAATAGCCGTTCGAACAATTGCTGCTCCAACTGGTAAATGCGTTCCTCAGCGCCCAAGATCTTGGATTCGTATTCTTTCAGTTCCTCGGTAATGTACCGTTCGGCATTCACCAAGGTCTGTTTACGGATCCAGGTTTCAGGTACCTTATCCTTGTGGGTGTTGCGCACTTCAATATAATAGCCAAACACGTTGTTGGACGCAATTTTGAGGGAGGTAATGCCCGTTTCCTTCGATTCGCGTTCCAGCATTTGGTCCAAATAGTCCTTTCCGGAAAAGGCCAGGTTGCGGAGTTCGTCCAGTTCCTGGGAGTACCCTTGGGCAATGGTGTTGCCTTTGGCAATGTTTACCGGGGCCTCCTCGTTCAATACCTCCTTGATTTTGGAGCGAAGCGGTTCACAGCCATCCAATCGTTGACCAATATTCTGAAGGGAAGCATTGGTGCTCTGTTCGGCCAATTGTTTGATGGGCACCAACGCCTCCATCGAATTTTTAAGCTGGATCACCTCCTTCGGGTTGATCTTGCCCGTGGCCAGTTTGGAGATCAAACGTTCCAGGTCGCCCATTTGTTTGATCCAATGCTGCATTTTTTCCAGGGAATCGGTAGTCGCCTTCAAAAAAGCTACCACCTGATGACGTTCCTGTATCTTTTCCTTGTTTTTTAAGGGAAGGGCCAGCCAACGTTTCAACAAGCGTCCACCCATGGGGGAGAGCGTCTTGTCAATAATATCCAAAAGCGTCACTGCATTCTGGTGGGGGGAGTGGTACAGTTCCAGGTTTCGGATGGTAAAACGGTCCATCCACACATACTCTTCTTCCGCAATGCGCTGGATGCGGTTGATGTGCTGTAACCGACTATGCTGTGTTTCCGACAGGTAATGCAATACGGCACCCGAAGCGATGATACCTTGGTTGAGGTGGTCGATGCCAAAACCTTTTAAGGTCTTGGTGCCAAAATGGTTGTTCAGACTTTCATCGGCATAATCTTCCTGAAAAATCCAATCTTCCATGAAAAAAGTATGGAGTTGGTTGCCGAATTGCTCCACAAACTCTTTTCTGTGCGACTTGGAAACCAATACTTCGTTGGGGGCAAAATTCTGCAGCAGTTTGTCCACCTGTTCCACCGACCCTTCGGACGTTAAAAACTCACCTGTGGAAATATCCAAAAAGGCAATCCCCAATTTGTTGCGCCCAAAATGGACAGCACATAAAAAGTTGTTGTTCTTGGCCGAAAGAATATCGTCGTTAAGGGCTACCCCCGGTGTAACCAGTTCGGTTACACCACGCTTTACAATGCTCTTGGTTTGTTTGGGGTCTTCCAATTGATCGCAAATGGCCACGCGTTGCCCCGCTTTTACCAATTTTGGTAAATAGGTGTTCAGGGAATGGTGCGGAAAACCGGCCAATTCGGTTTGGTCGCCCCCATTGTTCCGGTGCGTAAGGATGATGCCCAATATTTTGGCGGCCTTTACGGCATCTTCGCCGAAGGTTTCGTAAAAATCCCCAACGCGGAACAGCAGCAAGGCATCAGGATGCTTTACCTTGATAGCGTTGTACTGTTGCATCAACGGGGTTACTTTCTTTGTCTTTTTATTGGCTGCCAAAGCGATTTTATTCTGTTACTTTTGCCCTGCAATGGGCAGGGAAACGAATATATTGTTTTCACGGGCCAACCAAAATTTTTGTTGATATTTTCACCCCAATGGTTAAAAAAATGAATCGAAAACTGGAGAATAGCGAGTTGGAACGCTTGGATGTGGAAGGTTTTAAGGCAGCGGAAAAGTCGCCCCTAATTGTGGTATTGGACAATATCCGTAGCCTGAACAATGTTGGCTCGGTCTTCCGGACCGCCGATGCCTTTTTGGTGGAAAAAATCTATCTGTGTGGCATTACGGCCACCCCGCCACACAAGGACATCCGCAAAACGGCACTCGGGGCCACCGAAAGTGTGGATTGGGAATATCGCAAGGATACGCTGGAACTCGTTCAAGATTTGAAACGGAACGGTATAAAAACCATTGCCGTTGAACAGGCCGAGAACGCAACTTTACTCCATGATTTTGTCGTCAATCCTAAAGAAACCGTAGCCCTGATCTTTGGTAACGAAGTAAAAGGGGTAGATCAGGAAGTGGTTACTTCTTGCGATCAGGTATTGGAAATTCCCCAATTTGGTACCAAGCATTCCCTGAACATTTCGGTAAGCGCTGGCATTGTGGTGTGGGATGTATGGTCCAAGTGGAAGACCCAAAAATGAAAAAAGCCCCGAATGAACGGGGCTCCATATAAAGCTTGAGTTAGTTAGTTTCTTTTTAAGAGGGCTCTAAGAAAATAAAACCATTCGTTATATCCAAACATTTTCCAAAAATTCTCTTAAAACTCTGATGAAAGTATATCGTCTTCCAGCTTGGACAGGATAAATTCGTAATCCTCGGGACGGTGCACAAAATCCAACTCGCTAATGTCGATGATCAGGCTGTTCTGGTCCTGGTGGCTCTTGATAAAATCCAAATAGCCCCGGTTGATTTTTTCAAGGTAGTCAGGGTCAATATTTTGTTCATAATCCCTTCCTCTTTTTTTGATATTGGCCAACAAGCGTTCCGTATTTTGATAGAGGTACAGGTAAATTTCAGGTTTTTTAACCTCCCGGTACATAAAGTTGAAGACCTTTCGGTATAGATTGTATTCTTCCGGCTGCAAGGTGACCTTGGCAAAGATCAACGATTTAAAAATATCATAATCACTCACCATAAAGTTCTTGAACAGATCAAACTGGGAGGTATCGTCCATAAATTGTTGGTAGCGGTCCGCCAAAAAGGACATTTCCAAAGGAAAGGCATACCGCGCCTGATCCTCATAAAATTTGGGGAGAAAGGGGTTGTCGGCAAACCGTTCCAAGATCAATTTGGCATTGAAGTCCTCGGCGATCATGGTGGAAAGTGTGGTCTTTCCCGCCCCTATATTACCTTCGATGGAAATCAGTTGCAACTGGGAAAACAGTCCCGCACGATCCTTGAACAATTTGTATTTGGTCTTGGTCAATTGGCTACGGTCCTTGCATTCCTGCAACAGGTTGCGGGTATCTTTTTGAAATACCGGATGGTAGAATTGGGGTGCAATATCCGCCAAGGGTCGCAAAACAAAGTTTCGGTTTTGCATTTGTGGATGGGGGATCACCAAATCTTCTGTTTGAATCACCTCGTTCCCGTAATAGATAATGTCGATATCCAAGGTGCGGGAGGTGTAGCCTTCCGTTTCGGAACGGACACGTCCAAAAGCTTTTTCGATTTCCAGTAGTTGTTGCAGCAGTTCGTTGGGCTTCAGTTCGGTGAGTAGGGATATGCAAATGTTCAAAAAGGAATCGCCCTCAAAACCAACAGCCGGATTTTCATACACCGACGAAATGTCGAGCACCGTTCCCACATCCTTTTGAATGCGAAAAATGGCTTTTTGAAGGGTTGCCAGCCGATGGCCCAAGTTGCTTCCCAGGGAAAGATATACCTTTTGTTTTCTGATCATAATCGAAGAAACAAAGTAAACAAAACAATACTACAATGGTTATATTTGGGGAGTAATAAATTTTTTGTTGAATGAACTTTTTGAGAAATTTTTTGGCCTCGATATTGGGTAGTTTGGTGGCTTTTGGAATCATTATGGTCATGTTCTTTTTCTTTTTGGCCTTAATGGGCAGTGGGGATGATGGTGTAGTGGTCAAAAAGAACTCCGTTTTGGAAATAGGGTTCTTGGCACCCATCAAGGATTATGTGGGCAAGGATGAGGCAGATCCCTTTGCAGGCTTTTGGGGACCAGAGATGGGGTTGGACGAGATTATCCACGCCATTAAAGTGGCCAAGGAAGATGAGCATATAAAAGGCATTAGCCTGACCACTGGTTTTTTACAGGCCGGCATGGCGCAGACCCGTGAAATTCGCAAGGCCTTATTGGACTTTAAGAAATCTGGGAAGTTTATAACCTCCCATTCCGACTTTTATGCACAAAAAGACTATTATTTGGCCAGTGTGGCCGATGAGGTGTACCTAAATCCGGTCGGTAGTTTGGATTTTAAGGGTTTGGCCACGGAAGTGTTGTACTATAAGGACCTTCAGGAAAAATCAGGGATCAAAATGGAAGTGATACGCCATGGCAAATATAAAAGTGCCGTGGAACCTTTTTTATCCAATACCATGAGTGATGAAAACCGTACCCAGATCCAAGAATTGCTGACTTCCATTTGGGATGTAATGGTGGATGATATTTCGGAGTCACGTCAAATACCCCCAGAAAACCTAAACACTATTGCCGATACCTTGGGAGGCCGACTGCCCAAATATGCGGTGGCTTCCGGCCTGTTGGATGGGACATTGTATTTTGATGAATATGAGGACCTGCTCAAAAGCAAAATAGGAGTTGGCGAAGACGACGAACTCAATTATGTATCCCTAACCGATTATGTGGATAAGGCCAAAACAAGAAAGTTGGAGACCGGTTCCGATAAAATAGCGGTGATCTATGCCCAGGGCGAGATTTTCTTCGGGGAGGGCGGTAAGGATTATATTGGCCAAGGACTCATTGTGGATGCCTTGAAGAAAGCGGCAAAAAACGAAAACATCAAAGCCATTGTGTTTCGAGTGGATTCTCCTGGCGGAAGTGCCTTGGTGTCCGACATTATTTGGCGCGAAATGCAACTGGCCAAAAAAGAAAAGCCCTTGGTCGTTTCCTTTGGAAACGTGGCCGCATCCGGTGGCTACTATATTGGGGTGGGGGGCGACAAGATTTTTGCCGAACCGACCACCATTACAGGCTCCATTGGAGTGTTTGGGACCATTCCCAACATCAATGAATTGGCAGGCACTGTTGGGATCAATGCCGAACAGGTCGGGACCAATAAAAATTCGGTGGATTATTCCGTTTTTGAACCTATGACCGATAGTTTCCGCGATGTGGTGCAGGAAGGGATAGAAGATGTGTATACCACCTTTTTAAGTCGGGTGGCCCAAGGTCGCAACATGACCGTGGAGCAGGTAGATGCCCTTGCCCAAGGACGTGTATGGAGCGGAGTGGATGCCAAAGCGAACGGTTTGGTGGACGAGCTCGGCGATTTGGACGATGCCATTGCCGCTGCTGCCGAAATGGCCAACCTGTCGGATTATGGCATCCGAAAATATCCAAGGTATAAAACCGATTTTGAACGTTTTATGGAAGATTTGGGTGGTATGAAAAGCAAATTGGGGGCTTCGGTCATTGAAGAAGAAATCGGAACAGAAGCGTATAAGTTATTGAAAGAATTCAAGGAGTTGGGCAAACAGGAAGGGATCCAGGCCAAGATGCCGTTCAATTTGAACATTAAATAACGTATGACGCAGGGCGACAAAAGAAAAGCGTTTACCATTTATCTCTATCTCGGGGCACTGTTCATCACCTCCTTGGTGGTGTCCAACCTGATCTTTCAAAAGTTTTTTCATTGGTACCCATTTGGTGATGTCACCGTTTTTGGGGCACCGCTATTTGAATTGTCAGTGGGTATTTTGCCCTATCCCATCACCTTTTTGATCACGGACTTGATTTCCGAGATCTATGGACAAAAAAAGGCCAACCAAGTGGTCACGGCCGGTATTTTTGCTTCGTTTTTTTCCATGGGCATTATTTTATTGGCCGTCTATTCCGACGCCATTCCCTCTTCGCCGGTGGACAATGAAACGTTCACCAAAGTGTTCGGTCTGTCACCATTGGGCGTGTTGGCATCCATGTTGGCCTATTTGGCCGCACAGTACATCGACATCACCATTTATCACTTTTGGAAACGGATCACGGAGGGCAGAATGTTGTGGCTACGAAACAATTTTTCCACCTTCTCCTCCCAGTTCATCGATACGTTGACCGTAATCACCTTGTTGTGTTTGTTTGGAGTGCTTCCATGGGATAAATTTTATGGGCTGCTGATCAGCGGTTTCATTTTTAAAATAATAATTGCCCTTTTCGACACCCCTTTCCTGTATTTGCTCGTATATCTAATGCGTAAAAGATTTAACTTAAAAATAGGGGAAGAAATTTCTTTGGATTGATATCTTCTCCTTTAATTTGTTGTAAAACATGTAAGTATGAAGAAAAAAGTCCTAAAGATTACCAGCATAACCCTACTTATCCTACTTGTTCTGATCATCGCGGTTCCCTTTTTCCTGCAAGGCAAGATTGAACAGATCATCAAGAACAAAGTCAACAACAGCATCAATGCCACCTTGGATTTTGAGGATGCTAATTTAAGCTTGCTCAAAAGCTTCCCGAATGCCCATGTGGAACTCACCAAAATCACCCTGGTGAACAAGGCCCCTTTTGAAGGCGACACCCTTTTTGCCTCGGATGAAATTGCCCTTTCCATGTCCATTAAGGAATTGTTCAAATCGGCCGATGAGCCGATTGTGATCAAGCGCTTGAACATCGATAAGGCCAAATTGAACATTTTGGTGGATGCCGATGAAAATGCCAATTACGATATCGCCAAGGAAGAAGAAGGCACCCCATCAGATGCTGCAGAGGGGTCTGATGACAATTTTACCCTGGCCATGGATTCCTATGCCATTACCAATTCGGAGATTGTTTATGATGATAGGGCAGGGGGCATGCGATTGGTCATTTCTGAAATGAACCACTCCGGAACCGGGGATCTGTCCTTGGAAAAATCGGAGCTAAAGACTTTGACGGATGCCTTGGTTTCCTTCGAAATGGACAGCACCCAATACTTGAACAAGAACAAGATCAATTTGGATGCGCTTATCGGTATAGACCTCGCCGAGAGCAAATATTCCTTTTTGGAGAACAAGGCCATGGTAAACCAATTGCCGTTGGTATTCGATGGTTTTGTAAAAGTGAACGAGGACAACCAAGAGGTGGATATCACCTTTAAAACACCCTCTTCCGATTTCAAGAACTTTTTGGCCGTAATTCCCGAAGCCTATTCCAAGAACATCGAAACTGTGGAAACCACGGGCAACTTTGAAGTGAACGGCCAGTTTAAGGGCATTGTGGACGATGAGCATATCCCGACGTTCAAGATTGCCATCAATTCGGATAATGCCTCTTTCAAATATCCGGACCTGCCCAAAGCGGTACGCAATGTGTTCATCGATACCGAAATCAACAACGAAACCGGTATCACGGAGGAAACCTATGTCAACATCAACAAATTGTCCTTTACCATAGATCAAGACAAGTTCAACATGAATGCCAAGATCAGGGAACTGATGGGCAATACCAAGGTGAACGGGCATATGGATGGCAAGATCAACCTGGCCAATATTTCACAAGCCTATCCCGTTCCATCGGGCTTTAACCTGAAAGGCATGTTGAATGCAGATGTGACCACCAGTTTTGATATGGCTTCCTTGGAGAAAAAACAATACCAGAATACCCGGACCAGTGGTACCATGCAGTTGACCGGTTTTGAGTACAACTCCGAGGAAATGAAGCATCCTGTGGTGATCGACAAAGCGGCCATGACCTTTAACCCGCAAACGGTGACCCTGAATGCCTTTGAAGGGAAAACTGGATCGACCGATTTCAATGCCACCGGAACTCTGACCAATCTATTGGGCTTTATGTTCAACGATGAAAATGTGGAGGGAAATTTCAAGTTGGCTTCCAACCAGTTTGCCTTGAACGATTTTATGATGGAAGATGCGGAGCCCACCGAGGGTGGAGCCGAAGGAGAAACAACATCCACAGGCGACGAACGTATCAAAATTCCTTCCTTTTTGGATTGTACCGTTGAGGCAACCGCCAATACGGTGCTGTATGATGATTTGAAGCTTAAAAATGTGAAGGGCACTTTGATCATTAAAGATGAAACGGCCACCGTTAAAAATTTGACATCCGATTTGTTTGGGGGTACCTTGGGGGTAGATGGGTATGTGTCCACCAAAGGTGATACTTCCACTTTCGATATGGATTTGGGTATGAACAATTTCAATATTGGGGAATCCTTTGCTGGCTTGGAACTATTAAAAGTGCTTACGCCTTTGGCCGCAGCCTTGGAGGGTAAGTTGAATTCCGATATTAACCTTTCCGGTAACCTAAACGAGGATTTTACACCCAATTTGGCCACCATTTCCGGAAAATTGTTGGCGGAACTGTTATCTCCCAAATTGGATGCCCAAAAGGCACCTTTGGTATCTTCCTTGGACAGTAAATTGAATTTCTTGGACACGAAGGAAATCAATTTGGATGGACTAAAGACCGTGTTGAACTTTGACAACGGCACCGTACAAGTGAAGCCATTTGCATTGAAGTACAAAGATATTGCCATCAATGTTGATGGTAGCCATACCTTCGACAAGCAAATGAAGTACACCGCAACTTTGGATGTGCCCGCGAAATATTTGGGTCCAGAAGTGGACAAGTTGATCGCACAAATGAACGACGAAAGTTTGAAGGAAGTTACCGTGCCGGTTACGGCCAACATCGGGGGCAGTTTTACCGATCCATCCGTATCCACGGATTTAACTTCCGGGGTAAAGACACTGACCACCAAGTTAGTGGAAATCCAAAAACAGAAGCTCGTGAACAAGGGTAAGGATACCGCCAAGGATTTGCTTTCGGACGTGTTCAAAAAGAACGAAGGAGATTCCACTGCTACCAAAAATACTGGGGTCAAAGATGCCATCGGTACCATTTTGGGCGGCGATAAGACCCAAGAAACCGATACCACCAAGACACCTACAGCCGAAGACCAGGTGAAGAAAACTGCCAAATCCGTATTGGGCGGATTATTGAAAAAGAAAAAGGATACCGTTAACTAACAAAAAGGGCGATGGAAAATCGCCCTTTTTTTATTCTTTGATTTCGCTGGTGATCACTTGAAGGATGGTATCCATGTTTTGCATCAAAGGGGCATAATGCAGTGTTTCGGTGGTAATGCTCGTAAGAATGAACATGAGCATATTGTTTTCAAATTCCGTGGACTGCAATAGCGATAAGTTGCTGATAGGTTCCGTTCCAACAGGGAGATTCAATTCACTGGAAACCCCGGTTTGGTCATAAATGGTTTTGATGCTGTTCTTGTTGGACCGGAACATATTGATGACGTTGTTTCTTTCGTGGTTCAGCATGTTTTCCTGTTCCTTGATGTCTTCCAAGTTTGACAGCCAATTGGTCAGTAAAATACGCAACTGCGGATTCGAAATATCCTTTAAACTTCCGGAATTGACCATTTCATTCAACAAAGAACTATTGGGGTGGAACGATATATCGAAAGCAAAAGCATTGTACAACAGGTTGGACAGCTCCATTTCATCAGGTTGGGTGTCGTTGTTCACCATGTAAGCGACAATTTTTTTGGAATCCTCATAGCTTTGCTTGTTGTACGCTATCAATTCCTTCAATTTCAAACGACTGGTCTCAAATTCAGCTTGCAACCCCTTTAGATATACCTGTTCCTTTTCACGTTTGACCTGGGTTTCATTGGCATTGTTGATGGCAAGGGCAATCAAGATCCCGATGACCACCAGTACAATTTCCCCGATTGCATAGAGCAGGTAATTGCTGAATTTTTTCTCTTCGATGAATCCTTTTCTGATTCTTCTAAAAAACTTGAGCATTTTTGGATGGTTTGGTTTTGCCCGTTCTACCGCTTATTGATACCCAGTGGCCACTGCAAAAATGATGGCCAAGGCACCGATCAGGAGCATGAACAATGTTGGTTTCCAAGCAAATTTAAGCCATTTGTTATAAGGTACATTGGCAATCGCCAAAACCGCCATGAGGGCGCCATTGGTGGGCACGAGCATATCGGCCATTACCGCTCCATATTGGTAGGCCAGCACACAGGTTTGCCGCGATAGGCCGATCAAATCGGATAAGGGCACCAATACGGGCATGGTCAATATGGCCTGACCGGAGTAACTGGGCACCGGAAAATGAAGCACGGCATGGGCAACCATCATGAGAATGCCAGAAGTGGCCGGGGAAAAGTTTTGCAGCGGACCAAAAAGGCCATACACGATCGTATCCATGATCATGCCATCGGTCAACACAATGGAGATGCTGTTGGCCAGCCCCATAATAATGGCCGCGAACAACATTTCCTTCATACCGGCAATATAGGTTTCGCTGGTTTCGTTCAAACTCATTTTGGCTAGCAAGGCAGCAACGATGCCCAAACCAAAAAAACAGGCCGACATTTGGTTGAAACCCCAATCAAATTTGAGGATACCATACACCGTGACACCAAAGGTGAGGCCCAATAGCCAAAGGATGATGGTACTCCGAACACCCATTTTTTCATCGGATGGGGCCATTATCGATTTCTCGATCCGATGGTTTCGGGCGTAATACAACAAATACATTAGCCATAAAACAAAAGCGATCAACAAGACTATCAATCGTAAAGTACTGCCAGATAGAAGTTGCAACGAAGCTTCTTTTTGGGCTATGAGCACCGCAAACGGGTTGGACGGACTAAAGGAACTGCCTAAAACGGTAGAGCCATAACTGGCATAGAGCATGGTAAATGCATTGTAACCCAAACTTTTACCGAACAGTATCAGTATGGGCGTCATGGCAACCACTTCTTCCTGCATGCCGATGGTGACCCCTGCCGTGGTGAACAATGTGGCCAATATGACCAAAGCAACCGACTCCTTACCCTGAAGTGCGGATACCAACTTGGATAGCCCATCGTTGAGGGCCCCGGTTTTTTCAATGATATAGAAGCAGCCTCCGATCAAAAAAATGAGAACGATAAGATCCGATCGGCCCGCAATGCCATTTGGAATGGCCACCAAAAGGTCAAAAAAACTTGGACTTTCAGCACTAACGGATTGGTAGGAATCGTTCACCACCCGGGTCACTCCCGTAACTTCATCGGTAATTCGCTCGTAGGAGCCTTGTGGTATAAGGTAAGTGAAAACCCAGGAAAGTAAAATAACTCCAAGGAGGATTACGAAGGCGTTGGGAAATTTTTTCATTTAAGGTTGGTTTTCAAATAAAATAATGGAGAACGCATCGAAATTGATACCTTTTACTGAAGGTTGTATTCCCAATCACCCATTCATGAAATCTTCCTCATTAAATCTGATGCTTATTCCAAATGAGTTTAAAAATATCATATTATATAAAAGACCCAATTAACACATTGATAGAAAGATACAATTTATTTTGAGACGGGGTTGCCTTGGTGATTAAAGAGTAGTATTTGGGGATAACAACGGATTATTGTTTGTCCCAATTGGGATTGATATATTTTTTCACGAAAAAATAGCCGATTATGGTTACAGCTTCGTTAATGATAAACAATAGCCCAATACCAATAACTGCACGTGACAATATTTGTTTCTGTACCATTAAATATTCCAAAAGCCCAAAAATAGGTCCCCATATGATGTAGGGCAATAGGATGAGATACAATAAAAACCACAAGGTTTTGTACTTGTTGGCGATTGATTTGTAGGCAACTATCAATGGTGGAATGCAAATGACCCAAATGACAATGGTGACAACGGCATAGGTTGCGTAGGTATTTCCGAAAATATAGGTAGAAGCAAATAGTTCATCATTCATCCCGAACATTGGCATTACCATTCGTTGCAGCGGTAATTGTGCAAATATCATGGCAAAACCCAAATGTTTTTTATAATCCGAGGTGTGATTTTTCATTAAATAAGCCCCGACATACATCATGATAAAACTAAACAACGGTCCTGCGTATGTGGCTAGGTAGGTTACTTTGCCCACATTGCAAGCCATTGAAAAGCTATTGAAACTTTTTGTGCCCCATTCTCCACAAATAAGGTAACCGACAAAATGGTGAACAAGTTCATGCAAGGAGGAATACAACATTATAATACAGTAGAAGGCCAGTAGGTATCTCCAATTGAGCTTTAGCTTGATCATTGTTGAATTTGAATCGTATCGACTAAAATTATGGTATTTGTGGTTAGTTATAACACCTGACTTAATGGATACAACTTGTTGATTTATAATTATGTGGTTTGGTTTGATGATGCTGAATCGGTGTTCATCCAATCCGCAAAAACATTTAAGAAGCTATTTGGTTCGGGAACGGCTCTTTTCCATTTTTTTATAGACCATTTCTATAAGAAAACAGAATGCAATCAAGGAAACAGCAATGATGACCCCCATTGCATTGGAACTGAATTGCTGTTGCAACAAGGCCAATAGGGCAATGCAGCAAAGTACACCTCCCACCATTGGAATCCATTTGGTGCTGCCCGTTTCTGCGGCCAATTTGAATCCCACAAAATTTACCATGGCAAAAATCAATAGGAAACCGACACTGCCTGCAGTGGATATACTTTCCAATTCCAAAGTATTTGTAAGTGTCAAAGTAAGTATGGCAGTAATCAGCAAACCAATGGGTTGGTTCCAAAGTTGATAGGTGAACTCGCTGGGCAGCTCGTCATCCTCCGCAATTTCATAGCTCACCCTACTGCCGCCATACAAAGAAGCATTGATGGCTGAAAAAGTGGAGATCAGCGCGGCTACGGTAATGATGGTAAATCCCACTTTACCCAACATGGGCTTGGCAGCCTCGGCCAACACATAATCCTGTGCCGTTGCAATTTCTTTAAAGGGCAGCGAACCAACAGTCACCACAGCAATAATGATGTACAGACAAATGACAAAAATTATGGAACTGTAATACGCCCTTGGAATGTTCTTTTCTGGGTCTTTGATGTCCGGTGCGGCATTCGCGATCAGTTCAAACCCTTCATAGGCCACAAAGATCACCATACCGCCGGTCAATAATTGGAGAGGGGCCTCCCAGTTCGATGGGGCAAGTTGATCCAGATTCGGGTTGCCCATCAATCCATAAACTCCAACTCCGATGAAACCGATCAAGATCACCAATTTGATGATCACGGCATAGGATTCAATCACCCCAACGACCTTGATGCTGTAATAGTTGATGGCCGAAGCGAGGATGATAATGCCGCTGGCGTAGATATGAAAATCCAGCTGACCGCCAGTTATCGCAAACAAGTTTGGGGCATAGGAACCAAAGGCCGAAGCATAGAGCGATAGCATAATGATGTAACTGATCCAAAGCAGGTTGTTGATACCACCACTGAAAATGGTTTGTCCAAATCCTTGGTTGATGAATTTCACCGTACCACCCCGGTCAGGGTAGGTTTTGGAAAGCTTTACATAACTGTACGATGTGATCAAGGCAATGCCTCCTGCAAACAAAAAGGCCAATGGGGTTCCTCCTTTGGATAGGGAAACGGCCAACCCGAGAACGGCAAAAATACCGCCGCCCACCATACCACCGATTCCGATGGAAATGGCTTCCTTAAGGCCTATTTTTTCGCTCATTTTAAAAGATGTTCCAATGCTTTAGCTGAAATCTATCCCTACATAATACCCTTCGTTCCCCCGCACATTAAAAACGGTACTGTCCTCAAAAATGAGGTATTGCCCCTTAATGCCCTTTAGTACGCCTTGGTAGTCCGGTGTTTTGTCCAAGTTCAAACTTTTCACTTTTTCAGGATACTGCAATACGGGAAAATCCAGATGGGTCTCATCATTGGTATCGATAAAGTAGTCAGCTGCTTCGTCGGGGATGTAGGCTTTCAATTTGTTGCGCCATTCCACAAGATCTACATCCTCAATGCGGTTGGTGAGCATTTTTTGCCAACTTGTCTTGTCACTTACATGATCTTTAAGGGCAACTTCCGTGATGCCGGCCAAGTATCGATTGGGCGCCTCCACAATCTCAATGGCTTCGTGTGCGCCTTGGTCGATCCATCGGGTGGGCACTTGCGACTTTCGGGTGACCCCAACCTTAATATTACTCGAATTGGCCAAATACACAATATGGGGCTGCAATTGCATCTGTTTTTCATAGTCCAGGTCACGGTCTTCCTTGTCCAAATGGGCCGTGCTCAATTCCGGTTTCATGATCCAATCGCCCGCCAATGGGGTCTCAAAAAAGCAGGATTGACAAAAACCCTGTCTGTAAATAGGCTTATCTTCACCACAATTTAAACATTGGTGTTTGATGAACTGTATTCGTATTTCCTTGTCCAATGCCTGGTTCAAGTTTAAATAATCGTTTTCAAATACCAGAAAATACTGAATGGGATGACCGTTTTCGGTCCGCATTTTACGGAGGACTCCTTCGTACAACATGTTGAAATGAATGTTTGGTTCGAATTTGAAAATGAATGCCAGAAAAGCTATTTTAGCTATTGCACCCAACTAAATTTCTTGGTTAAAGATACCTAAAATGCCAATACCTTTATTCAACTCCATTGCTTCTTGGTTATTGAGAAAGCGCTATCATCAGATTGAGCTTTTTCTAAAATATCCGCTGGATGTGCAGGATGAGGTATTGCGACAACTGATGGATTTTGCCGAGGACACCATGATCGGCAAGCAATATGGATTTCGGGACATGCCTAAATATGATGAGTTTCGAAACAGGGTGCCCATTGTGAGTTACGAAGACATTGCGCCTCTTATCGAACGAACCCGAAGGGGCGAACAGAACCTGTTCTGGCCCACGAATATCAAGTGGTTTGCCAAAAGCAGTGGCACCACGAATGCCAAGAGCAAGTTTATACCCGTGAGCAACGAAGCCTTGGAGGATTGCCATTACAAATCGAGCAAAGATCTGTTGTGCCTTTACCTGAACAACAACGAAAACTCACAGTTGTTTACGGGTAAGAGCCTTCGGCTGGGTGGGAGCAAAGAGTTGTATGAGGACAATGGCACCTTTTTTGGCGATCTATCCGCCATTTTGATCGATAATATGCCACTTTGGGCAGAATACAGCAGTACGCCCAGCAACAAAGTGTCACTGATGAGTGAATGGGAATCCAAATTGGAGGCCATCATTGAGGAAAGTATTCAAGAAAATGTGACCAGTTTGGCCGGAGTGCCTTCTTGGATGTTGGTATTGCTCAACCAAGTGATCCAAAAAACAGGGAAGAACCATTTGTTCGAAATTTGGGAGAACCTGGAAGTCTATTTTCATGGGGGAGTCAGTTTTATACCTTATCGAGATCAATACAAAAAATTACTGCCTAGAAAGCGTTTCAATTATTATGAAACCTATAATGCGTCGGAAGGCTTTTTTGGCATCCAGGATCGGAACAATGCGGATGATCTTTTGTTGATGCTGGATTACGGTATCTTTTACGAATTTATACCTATGGATGCCGGCGAAGACCACGAAAAGGCCATTCCCCTTTGGGATGTGGAAATCGGGGTCAATTATGCCATTGTGATTACGACCAACGCTGGATTGTGGCGGTATAAGATCGGGGATACGGTGCGTTTCACTTCAAAAAATCCGTATCGGATTAAAATTACGGGCAGGACCAAGCACCATATCAATGTGTTTGGGGAGGAATTGATCATTGAAAACGCGGAGGAAGCCTTGAAGCAAATCTGTCAAAAAACAGAGGCAGAGATCATGGATTATACCGCTGCCCCGGTTTTTATGACCGGTAAGGAAAAGGGTGCCCACGAATGGATTATCGAGTTTCGCAAGCCGCCAAAAGATGTGAATTACTTTACCGAGGTGTTGGACAAAGCCCTCAAAGCCTTGAATTCGGATTATGAGGCAAAACGGTATAACAACATTACCTTGAAAATGCCAAAGGTGCATGTAGCCCGAAAAAACCTGTTCCACGATTGGCTGAAATCGAAAAACAAACTGGGTGGACAACATAAAATTCCAAGATTGTCCAACAATCGGGAATATATTGATGAGTTGCTACGGATGAACGTATAAAAACCCGAACTATGAATTTTGAACGGATCTTTGATTTTTTTCTGATTATCGGGGCCGTTCACGGATTTCTTTTTGTTATTGGCACCTTTCTCTCCCGCAAAAAGGTCGAATTGCAGGTCTTTTTCCTAAATATGTTCGTGCTGTTTCTGTCCCTGAACAATTTTCAGACCTGGTTGCAACAAAAGCAATTGATTTTAGCTGATTTTCTGGACGGGCATTTTATTTTTCCCTGGTATTTGTTGATAGTACCTGCGTTTTATGCTTTTTTGGTCTATTACCTACAGATTGAAAAAAAGCGATGGCCCTTTGTGCGAATCTCATTGGCGCTCTTTGTTTTGGCCATTGTGGCCAGGCTGATCGTCATATTTTTGGTAAAAAGGGAATTGGCGCCTTTGGCATTGGTGCGGAACTATAATCTGGCTGAGGATATCATCGCATTGAGCTATTCCATTTTTCTGTATGTCAAGTCAATACGATTGGTCTTTAAATACCAAAATCTCTACCCGGAAATATTGAAGATGGACAATCTCAATTGGATCAAATGGTTTTTGCGACTGGGTGGTGCGGTATTCTTGTTTTGGCTGTTTGCTGTTGTTGTGAATACCATGGCGGTGGAGCAAAATCCGTTCTACAGTTATTATCCCCTCAGGTTTTTTTCTTCCCTGCTCATTTATTGGGTGGGTTACCAAGCCTTTTTCCATTATGTGGTTATGAAGGATAGGATCGGTTTAAGGGCCCACTTGGCAAAAAATGCCAGGGCTGGAGTGCTTGAGTACAAGAGGGAGACCGAACCGGGCCAACGTACTGTATTCGACACTGTGGACGAATATGTACGTTCCAACGAAAGGTATTTGGATTCTTTGATCGGGTTGAACGGTTTGGCTGATGAATTGAATATGGGGACAAGCAAGCTCTCCAAAATCATCAATGATCATGCCGGGGAAAGTTTTACGGATTACATCAACCGGAAGCGAGTGGCCAAGGCACAGGACATTTTGGTCGACCCGGAATATGACCACTATACCATTGTTTCCATCGGCTTGGAGTGTGGTTTCAATTCCAAATCGGCATTTTATGCCTCATTCAATAAAATAGCTGGGTTATCTCCCCAAAAATTCCGTAATCAAAGGCGACTTAAGGTGTCCTGATATATCCAAATTGGAAGATTTGGGACTTTTTTAATTCAGGCATGGGTAGTTTGCGTTCAGTAACCAAAATCAACTGAACATGAAACGAATTATTCTAATTGGAATGCTAATTACAAGTGGTATTAGCAATGCACAAGAAAACCTGATTTATGGGGAATTGGGTGGTGCAGGTCCCATTGTATCGATCAATTATGAACGACAGTTCTTCCAGGAATCCCATTTGAACTTGCGGGCCGGACTTGGTTTTTACACGGGTTGGTATAGTGGACTAAGTGCTCCATTGGGGCTCTACTATCTACAGGATTTAAATAAAGGCAATTACCTGGAATTGGGCATGACCTATACGGTGTTGCTTACCGGATGGGATGATAATGAAACGGGCGGATTTTTTCTTCCTGCCATTGGTTATAGAAAGTATTCCACGAACAGAAAAACCTTTTTCAAGATAACCTTTAATCCAATCTTTTTTGACAATGACGAGCCCTTTGACCTTTTGCCTTGGGGCGGCATTTCATTTGGGACCCGGTTTTAAATTCATAAAGGCAAGCAGCGCATTTGGGGATAATTGTAGTGGATGTATCGACATAATGGAATTTACGAAAACGTTTTCGTAAATAGAAACCCTTTATCGGGCAAACGGTTCCTTTGAACAAATAAAAGCGGATTTTTTGCGTTTAATGATGAAATTCCCCATCTCAAATCACTTGAAAACACAAAACCATTAAAATCATGGCAGAAAAACTTGTTGTCCTTTCCGATATGTGGGGGGCTAAAAAAGGACTTTGGATCACTTCTTATTTCGGGTATTTACAGCAGTACTATAACATCGACTTTTACGATTGTCAACAGTTGGGAGATATCGATGTGCCCATTTGTACAGAGGAGAATATCCATAACGCTTTTTTGAACGGAGGAATTGATAGGGCGGTTGCCAATTTGTTGAAGAAGGAAACTGAACCGGCCCACTATTTGGCCTTTAGCACTGGCGGTACCATTGCCTATAAAGCAGGATTGCAGGGATTGTCCATGAAATCGTTAACGGCGATTTCAGCAACAAGAATCCGTTTTGAAGAGCAGCGACCCAATACCCAGTTGAATTTGATCTATGGTGAAAGCGATGCATTTAAACCCTGCGAAATATGGGCACAAAAATTAGGTATTGACCTATGTATTGTACCCAATTTTGGTCATGATATGTATTCCGACGAAAAAGTTATTTCGGAGGTTTGCCTGAGTTTATTGGAGCAAGTGACCAAAAAAATGGTCAGGTCTACCCACTAGGAAACTACCTTCAACTTTTTGATGGTCTCGTAGGAAAGCTTTTTCTCCGCATAGGCCTTGTTCACCTTAAATTCGGTTTCTTCCGAACTGGGTAGTTCAAACATGGCATCGGTGAAAATGGCTTCACAAAGCGATCGTAGTCCCCGTGCACCCAATTTGTATTCCACGGCTTTTTCCACGATGTAATCCAAAGCCTGATCAGTAATGGAAAACTCGATACCGTCCATGGCAAACAATTTTTCATATTGTTTGATGATGGCGTTTTTCGGCTCCGTTAGAATGGCACGCAGGGTTTTGGAATCCAAAGGGTTCATGTGGGTCAAAACTGGAAGCCTACCAATGATTTCCGGAATCAAACCAAATTCCTTAAGGTCTTTTGGGATGATGTATTGAAGGATATTTTCGTTGTCCAATTGCTCGTCCGCCTTAGAAGCACTGTATCCGACAGCCTGCATGTTCAATCGCTTGGTGATGATGCGTTCGATACCATCAAATGCACCACCGGCCACAAATAGAATATTTTCGGTATTCACCTCGATAAACTTTTGATCGGGGTGCTTACGGCCTCCTTTTGGCGGTACATTCACAACGGTTCCTTCCAAAAGCTTCAACAAACCTTGCTGTACCCCTTCACCTGAAACATCGCGTGTAATGGAAGGGTTGTCGCTTTTCCGGGCAATCTTGTCTATCTCATCGATAAAAACGATGCCTCTTTCGGCCTTTTCCAAATTATAGTCCGCAGCTTGAAGCAAACGGGTCAAAATACTTTCCACATCTTCACCAACGTAACCTGCCTCGGTCAACACCGTCGCATCCACTATGGCCAAGGGTACATTGAGCATTTTTGCAATGGTCTTGGCTATCAGGGTTTTACCGGTGCCGGTTTGCCCAACCATGATGATGTTACTCTTTTGGATCTCCACATCATCTTCCTTGCTTTTGGGCTGTAGAAGTCGTTTGTAGTGGTTATACACCGCAACCGACATCACTTTTTTGGTCCTTTCCTGTCCTATTACGAAGGTATCCAGAAAGTCCATGATCTCCAGCGGCTTTTTAAGCACCAACTCCGAGGAAAGGTCCTGGGTTTTGGATTGTTTGGACTCTTCGGCTACTATACTGTGGGCCTGTTCTATGCATCGATCACAAATGTGAGCGTCCAAACCGGCAATCAATAAATTGGTCTCCGGTTTTTTTCTACCGCAAAAAGAACATTCCAAATTTTCTTTTGCCATATAATTTGTACTATTCGACCATTATAAACGCAAAAATAATGCGTTTGGTCTGTGCTAAAAGCTTGTTTTTTAATTAATTGCCGGGTGTTTTTTATTTTTCCCTGCGTAAAACCTCATCGATCATTCCGTATTCCTTGGCTTCTTCCGCCTTCATCCAGTAATCGCGATCACTGTCGTCATACACCTTTTCGAAGGTCTGGCCGGAATGCTTGGAAATGATTTCATACAGCTCATCCTTGATTTTCAGAACCTCTTTGGCTGCAATCTCGATATCGCTGGCCTGGCCCTGTGCTCCGGACAATGGCTGGTGGATCATGACCCTGGAGTGGGTAAGACCACTTCTTTTGCCGGCCTCTCCGGCACAGAGCAAAACAGCGGCCATGGATGCGGCAATGCCGGTACAAATGGTCGCAACATCCGGTTTAATGAACTGCATGGTGTCGTAAATGCCCAATCCGGCATAAACACTTCCTCCAGGCGAGTTGATGTATATCTGGATATCTTTTGATGCATCAGCACTTTCGAGGAACAATAGCTGTGCCTGGACAATGTTGGCCACCTGATCGTTGATTCCCGTACCCAGGAAGATGATTCGGTCCATCATCAACCTTGAAAAAACATCCATCGCAACAGCATTCAATTGTCGTTCTTCAATGATGTTTGGGGTCATGTTCATGGGGTACATGCTGCTCATGATCTGATCATAGTACATGCTGTTCACCCCATGGTGCTGGGTAGCATATTTTTTGAATTCTTTTCCGTAATCCATAGGATCTTGCTCGATTTATCTTAAAAAAAAGGTGCCGAAAAATTAGCTTTTCGGCACCGTAAAGATACTTAATTTTCTTTTAGCCGACTAGCTATAGGCCTCCTTGATGAAGTCATCATAGGATACTTCCTTCACCTTGAGGTTTGCTTTTTCCTTGTAGAGGTCCAAAAGCTTTTGGCTCATCAATTGTTCCGAAAGTCTTCTTACTTCATCCTGATTGCCCAAAACCCGTGCAGCAATGCCTTCCAACTCTTCATCTTTTGGGTCCATGTGGCCATATTGTGCCATTTGGGACTTGATGAAGCCCTTGGCGAATTCCTTCAGCTCCTCAAACTGAACCTGAAGGTTGTTTTCTTGGATGATCTTCCCTTCGATCAATTGGTACCTAAGTCCTTTCTCCGATCTTTCGAACTCTTCTTTGGCCTCATCATCGGACAACATTTTTTCACCACTTACCTGAATCCATTTTCTAAGGAATTCCGCAGGAAGGTCAAACTTGGTCTCATCGATCAATTTTTCGGTGATGTCGTTCAACAATTTTTGGTCGGATTGCTGCTCGAACTGTTTTTCTGAATCTTCTTTGATACGTTCCTTAAGTTCCTTTTCGGATTTTACATTGTCCTTGCCGAACAATTTATCGAAAAGTTCCTGGTCCAATTTAGCAGGTTCCCTTTCGTTGATTTCCTCAATGGTAAACGTGACCTCTGTATTCAATTTGTCGGCCTTGTCACGGCTAATGCCCAAGGCGCTGGACAACAGGTAATCTTCTTTGAACAAACCTTTCGTGGAAATCGATACGGCATCCCCAACTTTTTTTCCAAGAAGGGAATCGATGGCTTTTTTGGCCTTCAGTTTGCTTACTTCGATGGTGGTCTTGTTGTTGATGTCCTCTGCCTCATTTACAAAAGTACCGGTTACTTCATCGTTCTTGCCAACCTCTGTCTTGGAAACCAGTTTTCCGTATTGTTTTTGAATACGTTCCACTTGCTCGTCGATCATTTTTTTGTCGGCTACGATTTTATATTGGGTTACCGCCTTTTTGGTCTTCAGGTTTACCTCAAAGCTAGGGGCGAGGCCCAATTCAAACTCAAAGGCAAGATTGTCATTTTCCCAATCGAAGTTGTCTTGTTGTTTTGGCAGCGGATTGCCCAAAACATCCAATTTTTCCTCGGTAAGGTATTTGTTTAGGTTGTCTTGGAGCAGTTTGTTCACTTCGTCCACCAAAACTGCCTTTCCGTATTGTTTTTTGATCAAGCCCATAGGAACCTGGCCTTTTCTAAAACCGGGAATGTTGGCTTGTTTTCTATAATCTTTTAGGATTTGATCTACCTTGTCTTGATAGTCTTCTTTGCTAATGGCGACTTTTACAACTGCATTAAGGTCGTCAATCTGCTCTTTTGTAATATTCATCTACTGCCTAATTTGCTATTCAAAAATGGGATGCAAAAGTAATGCATTTTTGGTTTGTCGACAACTTTTTAACCCCTTGAATGTCAAACAAAACGTATTCTATTGATCTTCCTTTAGCACAGAGTGCAAAATGGCCTGTAAAAAGGCCAGTAACAAACTGAAGATTACGGCCCACCAAAAGCTGGCCACCTGAAAACCATCAATAAGGTCGGCAGCGATCAAAATGATGATCGCATTGATCACCAAAAGAAAAAGCCCCAAGGTGAGTACGGTGATTGGCAAGGTCAAAATGACCAATAGCGGTTTCACCAAAAAGTTAAGAATACTGAGCACCACGGCGACAATAATGGCGGTAAGCATGGAATCGACCCCTACACCTGGAAGAATATAGGACAGTATGACCACGGCAATGGCATTAAGTAAAAGACGCATGATTAGTTTCATATAATAACGAATTTAATGTTCTGTAAATAAAAAAGCACCGTAAAACGGTGCCTTTAAGATACTAAATTAAGTTTGTCTAGTTAATATACAAGCCGGTATAATCCAAAGGATTTACGCCGGGAAGATTAGAACCATATTTGGCGTTGATCGCTGCCACGAAGGCATTGGCCAAAATCGCATAGCCCCTTGGAGAAGGGTGTACACCGTCCAACGAGAATCCACCCCCTGTTGCGAAAGTTGCGGTCACCACACTACCATCGGCTTGTGGGAAACCACCATTTTTAAGATCGTTAAGTAAGGTATTGGCATCCACAAAGGCTAGGTCATAAGATGCGGCCAAAGCAGCAATGGTTTGGTTATAAGCTGTCAATGCGGTTTCTACTGCGGCTTGTTCCTCCGGGGTCAACACCCATTGGTCGCCCAAAGGCACTCCAACTCCATTCACAGAGGCTGGATTGTTTGGATCTGCCAATGTGCCGATAAAACTCCTTGAGGTCAAAACCATAAGATCGTCAGCAGTGGCCTGTCTCATATTGATCAATGCTGGATTAAAGCCAGTCAAATCAGTCAAATCTTCATCGATGATCACAACGGCGTTGCCTTCACCTGCGGAAAAAGAGATGGTACGTTTGGCCAATTCCTCAGCGGAAATTAGTCCCAAACCTTGAAGTTGGGCCAACCCTGCATTGTAGGCACCATATGCGGACATACTGTTCAAGAATTCGGCAGTAGCGGCATCCAAAGGAATGGGATTGTGGGGTACCGTGGTGAAATAAGGAATATCGGTAACATTGGGCAAATTGGCAATAACACCCCCGGCCCCATTGGCCGTCATGGCCTGTAACATAAGATTTAACGCATTGGCAAAAACATTGGGGTCGGTAATATCGTTTCTAGAATAAGTGGCTGGATTAATGTTTCCAGTTTGATCCACTCCAGTTCCGCCACCAGTGGCATACAATAAAATGTCGTTGTTGCCTGCCCACAAGGAAAAGAATGAAGCACCTTGGGTAGCGGCATCGGTAATCACCGAAGCGGATTCAGAAGAAGAGAACCTTGCAAAATAAGGATTCGCAGTACCCATGGCCACACCGGCCACACTACCATAGCCATCTGCCAACAATTCATAACTTTTGGCACCGGGTACGCCCATATTGTTAAAAGGGCCAGCCAATTTATTGGATACTTCAGTACTTCCTTGCCCTGCAACCGGAGTCGGTGCCGGACCACTTGGAAGAAAAGCCAAAATCAATCTGTTACCTGAAATGGGTGTTCCACCAAGTGTCATACCTCCCAAGTTGTCTGCCATAAATGGAATTTCAAAAGATCCTCCACCGGCAAGTGCAAAGTTGGCTGCCAACATATTTGGAAAAGAAGCCTCTTGTCCGGCCTCAAAAAGGGCGTTGTCGGAATAACCAGCGGTCAATGAGTTCCCGATGGCAACATAATTGGAGAAATCAGCAGTACCTGATGTATATTCAACCGGCGTGGGTTCCGGAGTTTCCACTACGGTGTCGTCTTCGCATGCAATCAAGAATAGGCCTAAAAAAGGAAGTAAGGCATACAACTTTTTCATATCTAAAAATCTGTTAGAGTTAGTTTATGTTAATCGTTATGGTAAAACCAGAATAAACCAAATCTATATCAAATTTGTTATACAGACAATTAAAAGCACAAAAAAATTATGCATGCATAATAAAAACCGATAAATTTTATGAATTTAAAAATGCCATGCTCTTTTCAAAGAATTGCTCCGGGTTTTCCGCATGTAACCAATGACCAGCCCGATCAATGGTTTCTATTTGGGCATTGGGGAAGTGTTTTTTGATGTCCGAAGCGTCTGTGGGCATGATGTATTCCGACCGATCACCCCTTAAAAATAGGGTAGGGCCCTCGTAGACTGCAGTGGCGGAAATATTGTCTCCGATTTCATCCATTTTGTTTCGAAGCACCTCAAAATTGAAGCGAAATCCCAACTTGCCTTGTTCCACCCAGTACAGGTTTTTCAATAAAAAGGCCCTAATGCCAAAATCCTTGATGTATTTGGAAAGTTCCTCATCGGCTTCACGTCTGCTTGCGATTTGGTCGAAATCCAAATGGGAAAGTCCATTAAAAATGAAATCGTGATGGGGCGGATAAAATTTAGGGGCAATATCCGCAACGATCAATTTGCTTACCCGATCCGGTTCGGATGTGGCCAACTGCATGGCGGTCTTGCCGCCCATGGAATGGCCCAATACAATCGCAGAGGGGATATGATGATGGTCCATGTACCGGACAACATCCTCTGCCAACAACTGGTAGTCAAAATCGGGGGAATGGAAACTTTTACCATGATTGCGTTGGTCGATCAAGTGCACCTGGTAGCCATTCTCGGCATATTCGGTACCCAAGGTCTTCCAATTGTCCGACATGCCCAAAAAGCCATGAAGGATGAGAAAGGGTTGCCCTTCGCCCAGTATTTTGGAATGCAAAATTTCCATCATTTCAATCGGTGTAAATACATGTTGATGACATTCTCCAGTCCCAAATATATCGATTCACAAATCAAGGCATGTCCTATGGATACTTCCAAAAGGTTGGGTATGTGCTCTTTAAAAAATTTGATATTGTCCAAACTTAGATCGTGTCCGGCATTTAATCCAAGACCAACTTTATCTGCCATTTCAGCGGCCTTGATAAACGAGGCTATGCTTTCTTCCTTCTTTCCTAGTGCAAACAAATGGGCAAAACTTTCGGTATATAATTCCACTCGGTCAGTCCCCGTGGCTGCGGCACCTTCCACCATCTTTTCGCTTGGATCCACAAAAATGGAAGTGCGGATGCCATTTTCCTTAAAGGTTTGGATCACATCTACCAAAAAATCTTTGTGTTTAATGGTGTCCCAGCCTGCATTCGAGGTTATGGCATCTTCGGCATCGGGTACCAAGGTTACCTGGGTCGGCTTCACCTCCAATACCAAATCGATGAATTTTGGAACCGGATTCCCTTCGATATTGAATTCAGTGGTGACCACCTTTTTCAGATCTCGGGCATCTTGATAGCGGATATGTCGTTCATCTGGCCTGGGGTGGATGGTAATCCCCTCGGCCCCAAAAGATTCGATATCCTGTGCCGAGGTAATCAGGTTGGGTACATTGCCCCCGCGTGAATTCCGAAGGGTGGCCAGTTTATTTATATTGACGCTAAGCTTTGTCATGGAGTCCATTTAGATGTGCAAAAATAAGAATTAGGCACGCCTTTTGCCATGAAAAATTAGTAATTTGCACCTAATTGAAGCGATATGTACATTCAAGACCAAATAATAACGACCGTACCTGTTTTTGAAGTTTCCGAAACGTTGAAGGAGGTGATCCAGTTTTTTGAGGAGACCACGTATTCCCATGTGGCCGTAACAGAGAATGGTGTCTTTTTAGGGCTTTTATCGGAAATGGATTTGGCTTGTTTCGAACCTGAAAAGTCCATAGAGGATTTTCGATATGAGTTGGAAAACTTCTTTGTGACCAAGGATACGGCATGGTTGGATGTGCTGGAAATGTTTTCCAGGAACGAGGCCAATATATTACCCATTTTGGATGAGGCGCAATTGGTTTTGGGTTATTACGACTTGGAAGATATCGTTGGGGTCTTTATTGACACTCCCTTTTTTAGGGAGCCAGGGGCTATTTTGGTCATCTCTACAGGTATAAAGGATTATTCGTTCAGTGAAATAGCCCAAATCGTCGAGAGCAATAATGCTCGATTGTTGGGTGCCTTTATCACCGGTTCGGAAAACGATGTGGTGCAGATTACCCTAAAAATCGGTACACAGAATATGAACGAGGTGGCACAGACCTTCAGACGCTATAACTACACCATCATTTTTGGAAACAGTGACGATCAGTTCCTCGAAGATTTGAAGCAACGATCGGATTATCTGGAAAAATATCTCAACGTATAACATGAAGGTAGCCATTTACGGTCAAGCTTTTCAAGAGGAGGATAAGCGATGTGTGGAGGAGTTATTGGAGGAGCTCGAAAAGTTGGATGCCCAGATTTTTGTCGAGGAAAATTTCAATTCACTCATTTCCGGGATAACAAGCAATCATATTAAAGGTACGTTCAATCAATCCAAAGGATTGGACTCCACTTTTGATATGTTCGTAAGCTTTGGTGGCGACGGTACCATGCTGCGGGCTGTAACCTACATCAAGGATTACGGTATTCCCATTGTTGGGGTGAATACGGGAAGGTTGGGATTTTTGTCCACCTTTAAAAAAGAGAATGTACGCAAATTGGTCACAGAATTTGTGGCCGGACATTATACCATTGAAGAACGCACCTTGGTCGAGGTGGACCTGAACTCCGACGTGGATGCGTTCAATGGGCTCAACTTTGCCTTGAATGAGGTTACCGTAAGCCGTAAGGATACCACTTCCATGATCACCGTGGAAACCTATTTGAACGATGAGTACCTGACTTCGTATTGGTCCGATGGCCTAATTGTTTCGACTCCCACAGGTTCCACGGGATATTCCCTGAGCTGTGGAGGGCCAGTGATCGCGCCTTCGGCAAAATCTTTGGTGCTTACGCCCATTGCGCCCCACAACCTGAACGCCAGACCCTTGGTAATTTCAGATGATACCGAGATTCGTTTAAAAGTATCAGGCCGGGAAAAAACCCATTTGGTCTCTTTGGATTCGCGTATCGCCGATATTCCCAACGGAAAGGAGATTCGTGTCAAAAAATCGGATGTGACCATTAAAATGATCGAGTATACATCTGAAAGCTTTTTGAAAACGCTTCGCAATAAATTGCTTTGGGGGGAGGATAAAAGGAATTGAACCGGTTCAAAACAATAAAAGGGGCGAAAATCTGTTTAACAAGGGAGAACAAACCAAAAGCAATATCTATTGACCTTCCTTTACCCTTAATTCGTAATTTTTTTTGATCGTATGCGAATAGTATTGGCTGTTTTTCTATGCTGTATGTTCAAGATGACCGCGCAGACCTATGAAATTGGATTGTTCGCGGGCGGTGCCAATATGATTGGTGATGTGGGGCGAACGAATTATCTCTTGCCCTCGGGACCTGCCTTTGGGGGAATCTTTAAATGGAACAAGGGAAAACGCTATGCTTGGCGTGGAAGTGTCATTTATGGACAAGTAACCGCCGACGATTCCAAATCCCATATGCAATCCCGTCAACAGCGGGGATATGTGGTCGATAATTCCATTTTGGAATTTTCTGCCGGATTGGAAATTAACTTTGTGGAATACAACTTGCACAAGCTCGGACCTGCCTTTACACCCTACCTCTACACGGGATTTACCTACTTTAGGTACGATTTTAATTATTTTGATGCCCTTCAAGTGCAGGATATTAACCAAAAAGACGGTAGTTTTGCAATTCCAATGACGGTTGGGGCAAAATACCGGTTGAGTCAGTTCCTGATTCTCGGAGCCGAAATTGGAGCGAGGTATACTTTTACGGACAATTTGGACGCAAGTAATCCCGAGGGCTCCAATTTTGAGGAATTCAGGTTTGGGAACATTTTGAGCGATGACTGGTATGTGTTCACAGGTTTTACGTTGACGTATACCTTTGGACGCAAGCCCTGCCAGGATTGTTTTCAATAAAATGCACACGCTAGAGGACCTAAACAAGGACAAACTTCCAAAACATATCGCCATCATTATGGATGGTAATGGCCGATGGGCCAAAGAACGCGGCAAGCTTCGTGTGTTTGGACATGAAAACGGGGCCGAAGCCGTTAGGCGGACCGTGGAAACCTGTGTGAAACTCAATTTGCCCTTCCTTACCCTTTATGCATTTTCAACCGAAAACTGGAACCGTCCCAAGGTCGAGGTGGATACTTTGATGAAACTTTTGGTGACTGCGTTGAAAAAGGAACTCAAAAACCTAAAGGAAAAGAACATTCGGCTGAAGGCCATTGGAAAAATAGAATCCTTGCCACCAAAAGTTTACAAGGAACTAAACGAAGTTATTTCAAAAACGGCAAACAATACCGGGATGACCGTTACCCTTGCCTTGAGCTACGGTTCTAGGGAAGAGATAAAAACAGCGGTACAAGAGATTGCGGTCAAAGTTAAAAATAACATAATTTCGCCCGAAAATATTGATGAAGACGTTATAAATACACATCTTTACGCGCACTTTTTGCCTGATGTTGACCTACTTATCCGTACCAGTGGGGAATGTAGAATCAGCAATTTTTTATTATGGCAGATTGCATACGCGGAATTATATTTTATTGATGTATTTTGGCCCGATTTTAATGAGCAGCATTTGGTAGAGGCCATATTAAGTTACCAAAATAGAGAACGACGATTTGGAAAAACAAGCGAACAACTCAACTAAGGTTACCGAAAACCTAATTAGCATATATCTCCGACTATTTCTTTCCGCAGCATTTTTGGTTTTGTCTGGGCAAGGTTTTGCGCAGGAAACTTCTTTTGAGGATGGCAAGCAGTACATCTTGGGTGGATTATCGGTTACCGGTCTGCAGAGCTACAACGAGCAAACGGTAGTAACCTATACGGGATTGCGGGTAGGCCAACCGATAAAAGTGCCAGGCGATGAGATCAGTGCCGTTATCAAAAAGTTGTGGAGTTTGGAGCTCTTCAGTAATGTGGAGATGTACTACACCAAAATCGAGGGCGATAAAATCTATTTGGAGCTTAATATCTTAGAGCGTCCCACCTTGAACAATGTTACCGTTTATGGCGTCAAAAAACGTAAGGTGGAGGATATCATCAACGATACCGACCTTAAAAAAGGTAAAAAGATTACCGAAAGTTTGATTGCCAATACCAAGAACTACCTTCAGAATAAATACAAAAAGCAGGGATATCTCAATGCCAACGTAAATATTGCTACCGCCGCCGATACGTCAGGGACCAATGTGCAGAACATGGTCATCAATGTAAAAAAGGGCGATAAGGTCAAAATTCGAAACATCGTTTTTGAAGGCAATGAAAAACTTTCGAACAAACGTTTGCGCAAGTCGTTGAAAAAGACCAAAAAGAAGAAATTTTACCGCTTCTGGAAAAAATCAAAATACATCGCAGAGGATTATAAAGAGGATCTATCCAATTTGGTGGATACATATGCGGAAAGAGGTTATAGGGATGCCCGTGTCATTTCAGATACGTTCATAAAGGTGAACGAAAACAATATCGATCTAAAGATTAAAGTTGAAGAAGGCAACAAGTACTACTTCGGAAATATTGACTTCGTAGGGAATACGGTGTACAATGATCGTGTACTCAGCCAGGTACTTGGCATCAAAAAAGGAGATACTTATAATGGTGTTTTGCTTAAGGAAAGGGTTGCCGATAATTCCAAACCCGACGCCCAGGATTTGACAAACCTGTATCAAAACAATGGATACTTGTTTTCAAGTATCAATCCCGTGGAAGTTTCCGCTGTCAACGATACCATCGATTTTGAAATCAGGATCATAGAGGGTAAGGAGACGTTCTTGGATCACGTAACGGTGAAAGGAAACGACAAGACCAATGACCATGTAATCTTTAGGGAACTCTACACCAGACCAGGTCAGCGCTACAGCAAGGAAAATATTGTGAGGACCATTCGCGAATTGGGCCAGTTGGGCTTCTTTGATGCGGAGCAAATTGTTCCGGATATCCAAAACCCGAACCCTAATGAAGGTACGGTGGATATTGAATACAGCCTTGTGGAGTCCGGTTCCAGCCAAATTGAACTACAAGGTGGTTTTGGTGGTGGTGGTTTCATCGGTACCTTGGGTCTGTCCTTCAATAACTTCTCCATTAAAAATATATTTAACGGTGAGGCCTACAAGCCGGTACCCATGGGTGACGGACAAACTTTTGCCCTGCGTTTACAGGCCAGTAGAACCTTCCGCGTGTACAGTTTAAACTTCTCCGAACCTTGGTTGGGGGGCAAAAAGCCGGTACGATTTAATTTGTCGTTGTCCCGTACCCAACAGTTTGGGACCTCTTTTGATAGTAGAAACAGAATTGATGTGGACAAATCAAGAGGATTTGCCATTACCGGTGTTTCTGCCGGATTGGCCAAACGAGTGCAATGGCCCGATGATTTCTTCACCATTTCGCATTCGGTTAGCTATCAGTTGTACGATTTCAATAATTATAACAGTGGACTTTTCAACTTTGGTAATGGTAGCTCCAATTCCTTGAGCTATACCTTCGGAATTTCAAGGAGTTCCCAAGGTCCCAGTAGGATTTTCCCATTGTCAGGATCTAATTTTGAATTAACAGCCAAGTTTACCCCTCCATATTCTTTGTTCGGATCCAAGGATTTCAAACAATTGAAGAGCGACATTGAATCCACCACAGAGCGTTTGTTGGAAATTGGCCAAACCCCGGGATCTGCTGAGGAGCAATTGGAAGCCGATCAGTTGAGCAGGGATTTGGAGCGTTTGGAAGAGGAACGTTTTAAATTATTGGAATACTATAAAATTAAATTCAAAGGAGATTGGTACACCCAATTGGTGGATAAATTGGTGTTGCGCACCAATGCCGAATTTGGATTCCTGGGAGCCTACAACCATGATATTGGGGATGTGCCTTTTGAACGTTTTTATGTAGGGGGCGATGGTCTCGGTAACTTTACCTTGGACGGTAGGGACGTGATTCAGCTACGGGGTTATGAGAACCAATCGTTGACACCTTATATCACCAATGCCATTACAGGCCGTTCGGAGCAGGATGGGGGAACCATTTACAATAAATTCTCCATGGAGCTCCGCTATCCGCTTACGTTAAAACCTACGGCATCCATTTATGCACTGTCATTTTTGGAAGCAGGTAATGCCTTCAACAATTTTAATGACTATAATCCGTTTGAATTAAAAAGATCTGCCGGAGTGGGGCTACGTATTTTTATGCCGGCATTCGGACTCTTGGGGATTGATTTTGGTTATGGTTTCGATACCGATGCCAGGCCAGGATCTACCGGACCAAGCGGCTGGCAAACGCACTTCATCATCGGGCAGCAATTTTAATCAAAGGAAAATACAATTGTGCTAAATTATAAATAACTCATTTTAAATTAATTAGTTATTTTGGCACGATATTTTCTGTATAAAATGCGGAAGTAATGATGAAAACTAAATTTCTGTTGTCATTGGTTGTTTTGATGACCTCCCTATATGGGTTTTCCCAAAGAGGGGTGCGCATCGGTTACGTGGACATGGAGTATATCCTTGAAAACGTAGAGGAGTATAGGGATGCATCCGAACAATTGAATGCCAAGGCCCAAAAATGGAAACAGGAAATAGAGCTCAAACAAAGTGCCATCGATCAAATGAAGAAAGATTTGATGGCCGAGAAAGTGCTCTTGACCGATGAACTGATCACGGAGCGAGAAGAGGAGATCCAGATTTTGGAAAAGGAAATGTTGGACTACCAGCAGGACCGATTCGGGCCAAAAGGAGATTTGGTGTTGCAGAAACAATTGCTGATTCAGCCGATTCAGGACCAAGTGTTCAACGAAGTCCAAAAAATCGGTGCCAATAAAAGATACGATTTTATTTTTGATAAATCAGCAGATGTTGTAATGTTGTACTCCGAAAAAAGGCACGATATCAGTGACTTGGTGTTGAGGGAGATAGGACGGACCAGAAAGGTGAGTGCCTCCAATAAAAACCAGGAACTGCAGAGCCGATTGGAGAAGTTCCAGGCCGATGAGGAAAATGCTGATGAAGAGATCAGTGAGGCACTGAGGGAACGACAAGAGCGGACAGATTCCATCCAGCAAGCGAATGCAAAGGCTGCCGAGGACAAACGAGCCGAACAGTTGCGATTGCGGGAGGAACGAAAGAAAGCCTACGAAGAACGAAGAAAGAAATTATTGGAAGAGCGCGAGGCCAAACGCCAGGCCAAATTGGAAGAGCGGAAAAAAGCGCAAGAGGAACAAAAGGATTCAATACCATACTGAATATTGAAACACTAAATTTAACGTCAAAATAAGTAACTAAGAATCATGAAAAATGTTAAAAGGATTGTAGTAGCCCTGGTTTTGTTTGTAGCGGCTACAGGTTTTGTGAATGCACAGAGCAAGGTTGCACACATCAATGTACAGCAACTTCTATCTGAAATGCCGGAGATGAAGGCCGCACAGGCCGAGCTGAAGAAATTGCAGGAAACCTACACCGCAGAATTGCAAGGTTCCATGCAGGAGCTTCAAAACAAGTTGACCCAATATCAAAATGAGGCTACTTCCAAAACCAATGAGGAGAACGAAAAAAGGGCCCAAGAGCTTCAAGGTTTCGAAAAGAACATAGACGAGGCCCGTAACGCTGCCATGCAGGATATGCAAAAAAAGCAACAGGAACTATTCGCTCCCATTTCAGATAAAGCAAAAGCTGCTATCGAAAAAGTGGCCGCAGCCCAAGGTTTCGACTACGTAATCGATGCAACCCCAGGTTTGAGCTTGATCGTAGCAAAAGGAAAAGATCTTTTGCCCGATGTTAAAAAGGAATTAGGTTTCTAAACCAATCCATGATAAAATCAAAACCGCTTTCTCGTCACGAAAAAGCGGTTTTTTTATGCCATAAAATCAGAAGTCTCTATTTTTAGATCATGCACAGACCCATCGGCATTTTTGACTCGGGAGTTGGAGGAACCTCTATTTGGAAGGAAGTTGTAAAATTGCTTCCAAATGAGGATACCCTATATTTGGCCGATAGTGCCAATGCGCCTTATGGTGAAAAATCCAAGGAAGCGATTCTACAGCTCAGTATTAAGAATACCGAGTACTTGCTGGAACAGGGGTGCAAACTCATCATCGTGGCCTGCAATACGGCAACCACCAATGCCATCGATTATTTAAGGGCCAATTATCCCGTTCCCTTTATCGGAATAGAGCCGGCGATAAAGCCCGCAGCATTGCAAACCAAGACCAAGAAAGTGGGGGTATTGGCTACGAAAGGCACATTGTCCAGTAGTTTGTTCCACAGCACGTCCAAATTGTTTGCCGAAGGCATCACTGTAATAGAACAAGAAGGAAAGGGACTCGTGGAATTGATTGAGGCCGGCAAAACCCGATCACCCGAAATGCGCAACCTGTTGATGGGATTTTTGCAACCCATGCTGGAACAACAAATCGACTGCCTGGTATTGGGCTGCACCCATTATCCCTACTTGATTCCGGTCTTGAAGGAGCTGTTGCCCAACAACGTTACGATCATTGATTCCGGTGAAGCCGTTGCGCGACAGACCAAAGCGGTATTACAGGCGAATAAATTGCTTTCTGTTGATGGAAAGGTTACTATGCACCGATTCTATACCAACAAAGGCACCGAAGTCTTAAAAAGCTTGGTGAATGGTCCAAACGTTCAAGTGGCGAACTTGAACTTTTAAAAGTTATTTTCGACGATACGTGAGATAGGTAAAGGCATAATCGTGCCGCTCATCCTTTGGATGGTACTCCTCGTTCACCAATTCCCATTCGTTTTCATCAATTTCCGGAAAAAAGGCATCTGCCTCAAAAACACCGTGTACACGGGTCAATTCAATATCGGTGGCAATGGCCATCGACTGTTTATAAATTTCCCCGCCACCAATAATAAAGGCGGTTTCCCCATCTTCCACCAAAGCAATGGCTTCATCAAGGGAGTGGACAATGGTACAGGGGAATTTTGGTTCGTAGTCCGTATCCCGGGTAATTGCGATGTGTTCCCGATTGGGCAATGGTTTCGGAAAACTTTCCAAGGTTTTGCGGCCCATAATGATCTTATGGCCCGAGGTAATGGATTTGAAACGCTTAAAATCGTCCGGTAGGTGCCAAACCAAGTCGTTGTCTTTGCCCAGTGCATTGTTTTCCGCGGCGGCGGCAATCACGATCAATCGTTTCAATCCTCTTTTTTTTTATTGATGTTGGAAATGGGGAATTCCGTTTCGATTTCCTTTTGGATTTCGGCAATCCGCTGCTTTTGCTTGGCCACCAATTTTTCCCGCTGTTGCCGTTCCCATTCCTGGCCCATGAACTTTTGCGTAACAAACACATTAAAGGCATGCAGTGCGAACAAAAAGGCCCAAATGGTAATGGCCCAAACAAACCAATTATAGGTGTCGCCATATTTGAAGATCTTGTTGATCAAGATCAAAAAAATACTGCCGATCAAAAAAACCACAAAGTGGGTGAACAACCGTTTCTTTTGTTTGATGCGTTTTTGCGCATGTTCCAAAAGTTCGTGCTGCTCCAAATCAATTTCCGGTGTTTTCTTTTTTCCGAATGACAACATGGAATGGCTATCTTTATACACAAAGATAACGCAATTGTATCCAAATTTCCCGTAATGCAAAATCTCAGAAAAAAGTTCCCTGTTCTCAACCAATGTATCTATGCCAATACCGCATCGGCCGGACTGCTCAGCGAAGATTTGATGGAGTGGCGACAAGGCCATGACCTCGATTACCTGATCGGTGGCAGCGATATGAAGAACAAGGGTTTTGCACACATGCCCGAGATCAAGAAAACGGTCAGTCGCTTTTTTGGTTGCCAGCCTGAGCATGTGGCATTGGTACCCAACTTTAGTTTGGGTTTGAACCTGTTATTGGAAGGACTGGCCAAGGACAAAACCGTATTGTTGTTGGAGAACGATTATCCTTCGCTGAATTGGCCCTTCGAAACCCGCAATTTCAAACGGGAGTATGTGACCATTGACCGTAATATGGAAGCACAAATTCATGAGAAGGTGAAATCGGGCAACATAGATGTGCTGGCCTTGAGTTTGGTACAATGGGTAAACGGCGTTCGGATTGATCTTGATTTTTTAAAGCAACTGAAAAAGGACTTTCCCAACCTGATCATTATTGCGGACGGCACCCAGTTTTTGGGGATGGAGCCCTTCCATTTTGAAGACTCGGGAATCGATATCTTGGGAGCCAGTGCCTACAAATGGTTATTAGCTGGGTATGGCAACGGATTTTATTTGGTAAAGGAAGGGGTTATGGACCAGTTCGAGCTGAAGGGCATCGGCAATGGATCGGTGAACAATGATGCCTCCCAACGGAACAATATATCGTTCTGCAAATATTTGGAGCCCGGCCACTTGGATTCCTTCAACTTTGGCAGTCTGGAATTTGCCCTCAATTTTTTGGACGAGATCGGCCTCGAGCACATTCAGGCCCATTTGAACAAATTGTCCAAAAAAGCCATGGACACCTTTAATGGTATGGGACTGTTGGAGTCCTTTGTGCCCGAACGCAAACAGCACAGTACCATATTCAACATAAAAGGGGATAAGGCCCTATTTCAGAAATTGGCAGCGGAAGAGGTGGTGGCTTCTCCCCGAGGAGGTGGAATTCGATTGAGTTTTCACTTTTACAATACCGAAGAAGAAATCGATGCCATTGCCAAACTCCTAAAGCGGTAAGGCTATAAATACCGTATTGGGAAAATACGCAATTCAATTTTGATAAAGTAATCCTATTGTTAGGCGCATTTTATTAAAATGACAAATCGCACCTAACTAATTGTAAATTAATGGTTTTATCTCTTGCTTTGTACCGGAATTAAAATTTTTGGTACCATGGCAATTAAAAAACAATACCTAAAGAGCAAGCCTGTTTGCAAAGTAACTTTTTCAGTTCCTGCAGAAGAGGCAAAGACCGTTGCAGTAGTGGGGGATTTCAATAAATGGAACCCTAAAGGCAGCACCTTGAAGAAATTGAAGAACGGAACCTTCAAAGGAACGTTCGAACTTCCTGTTGAGAACAGCTATGAATTTAGATATTTGATCGACGGTAGCTACACCAACGAGGCCGAGGCCGATCGTTTCCAGTGGAACGACTACGCCGGCGCTGAGAATGCCGTTTTGGAAGTGTAACGTATTAGAAAAAATAATTTTAATGTACCGCCATTGGATCGCTCCGATGGCGGTTTTTTTATTCTTTGGGGCCGTTCAGGTTTTTCAATCCTTCCTAAAGTGTCGGTAGTGTACCGTGCGGTGGTCTTCCTGCTCGAAGTAATGATGTTTTAGCTGCGAAGCAGTGCCCAATCGTGCAGAAGGGCCCTAAATCTACTACTTCTTTTTTTCCGAAAGTTTGATGACGATGCCCAATTGCCCCAAATGGTACACATCGTGGTGGAGCATGCCATTGATCAGGAAACTGTACGGATAATCGCCCTTATAATCCGTGTCGTAATACGTTTGGGAAAGAAAAACATCCTCCTTGTCCTCTAGCAAGGCGATAAGTTCGGACAAGGTGTCGTCATATTCTTTTTTGATGTGGTCCCACCCTTTTAGTTGTAAAATATCGTTCGACAACCAATTTTCTGGGTCATCGTCCGTTTTGCTGCCTTGGCCGGTTTTAATTTTCAACAGGGCCTCCCGGCGCCAAAAGGTAAGGTGCGAAATGATCTCCGCTACACTGTGTAGGTTCTCCAGTGGACGTTGAAAGACAAGGGTTTCATCCAAATCATTCAGCTTATCGGCAAAGGAATTGCCCATCCAAGGTTTGCCTGCACGGATTTCCTTGAGTTGTTGGATGATATATTCAATGATTAGTTTTCTGTTCATTGGTGAGTTTCGAAACATACATTTTCTCCAAGGTATGCAATTCTTCCTTATTTGGAAATTGAAGTTTCAAGTCGGTCAAAAGTTGATGACCCTCAATACATCCGGAGCCTTCAAATTTGCAGTAACTGCCATATGCCAAGGCCAATCGGTAATTCACAGCGTACTCATTCGGGAATATTTTTTTGGCCAATAAATATTGAAAAATGGCATTATGCCAGTGTCGCTTTTGCAACCATTTGTCACCATCATTGACGTAAAAAAGGTATTGTTCGGTTTTTGATTCCAACTCCTTTTGAGCATAAAGTTTTTCATTCCTTTTAAAGGAATCGTTGAGTTGAATACCTAATCCCAATACAACTATTAAAATGATGGATGCTGCAATACACATTTTAACAAAATGCTTTCGGTTTTCGGCTTCTATTTTTTCTCGAATGGCTTGTCGTTCCCTTTTTGAAAGTGGTCGGGAATCCAATTTTCCTTGGGAATACGTTCGGTACTCCTTTCTGAGTTTTTCAAAACCAAACCCACGTTGAAAAGGATTTCGTTTTCGGAGCAATTTTTGGTTGTTCCGAAGAATTGTTATCATACTTTGTATGCTTCCTTCGCCTGCCATTTTGAATAATTCAATTCTAAATATTGGTATGCGGAATGCACAGGTTGTTACAAATGAAACTTTGTCATAATCTGTTATGACCCTTTATCTGTTAAAGGTGGTTACATTTGAAACATGACCCAAAAAGCACAAAAATTCATGGCTTTGTTCGAAGATGCCTACGGCTCACCCGCCGAACTGGCCGATATACTGGACTTGGGTTTGGAAATGCTCTTTTATGTGGAGGAAGGTGCCTTTTCCCAAAGGGAACTGCAACGGGTGGCGGGGGCGTTGCGGGATATCAATGGGGTTTTGAGGGGTAACACTTAGATGAGTGAACAAATGGATTAATCTAAGAATTGATGGTAGGGAAAAAGGATGATTCTGATAAATGCATTGGTTTGCTAATTTATTTTGGTAAACTCTAAAATTACATCAATGCGGGAACTTATAGCATGTGCTTTATAACCTTTATTATTAGTTTCAATAATTTTCACATTAATTTTTTGCCCAATCATATCACTAACGTCTTCAGGGGCATTTAAGATTTTATCATAGACCATAACGTACTCACAATCTGATTTCCATATCAATTTTGAATAGATTTCAATTTTTGTAACAGGATTTATTTCAATTTGAGAGGAATCCGACCTAATAATTATTTCTGGCCTATCCTTGAGAACATATTTGAACTTGCCAGTTTTAAAATCAGCACAATTTTTATCTTGATGGTTGCAACTTATAAAAGTTAAGAGTAATAAAAAGAGAAACACTTTTTTCATACCTCAAAAGAATATATAACTATCTGTATCCATTAAAAATGTGAAACAACGGTTTTTAATCAACCGTATTTATCAACCCCCTATCAAACCCATCAAAGTGGGTAATGATGGGCAGGTCAAAATCCGAATAATCCGAGTTGGTGGAGTTTACGATGATCACATGGCCCACTTGGCAGTTGAGCGCCGCCTGTACCCCGGAGTGGGAGTCCTCAAAAATGATGGACTCTGTTTTGTCCACGCCCAATCGATGGATAGCCCTATCAAATAGGTCGGGGTGTGGTTTTCCCTTTACGGTGCCATCGTCGAACACAATATGCTCCTCTTCAAAATAGTCCAACAAATTAAATTTATCGATGAAAAATTCCACGTTGGATTTCCCGGAGGCCGTGGCGATGGCCCTAGGGATGTTGTTGGCTTTTAGATAGTCCAATAGATCCAATGCGCCGGGCGCCAGTTCCATATTGTGTTTCAGGCATTCATTGCGGTACAGCACCTCTTTTTCCTCGGAATACTGATGCACTTCCTCTTCGCTAAAAGGCCGTTTGAAAAGGATTTCGAGCGTATCTTTCCCGTTGCGGCCATGAATGTAATCCCGTTTTTGCTGTTCGGTCAAAAAAATATGGTGCGCCGCCAAATATTCGTCCCAAGACTTTTCCTGGTATTCAGAATCCCAAAATAAGGTGCCGTTGAAGTCAAAGATTACTCCATTTTTTTGCATAAGCCACATTAAGATTTACACGGCAACTACCCCTTTTATATGCGGATGCGGGTCGTAGTTAAGTAGTTCAAAATCATCAAAAGTGAAAGCAAAGATGTCCTTCACTTCGGGGTTGATCTTCATGGTGGGCAAGGGGCGAGGGTCACGGCTCAATTGCAGTTGTACTTGCTCCAAGTGGTTGTTGTAAATATGGGCATCACCAAAGGTGTGGATGAATTCCCCGGGTTGGTAGCCACAAACTTGGGCCATCATCATGGTGAACAGGGCGTATGATGCTATGTTGAACGGTACCCCCAAAAAAATATCGGCACTGCGCTGGTACAATTGGCACGACAATTTACCGTCCGCTACATAAAATTGGAAAAAGGCATGGCAAGGGGGGAGGGCCGCCTTTCCGTTGGCCACATTTTCTGCGAACGAAACGGAAGTGTCCGGCAGTACGCTGGGGTTCCAGGCAGAGACCAACATACGGCGACTATTGGGATTGTTCTTCAAGGTATCCACCACTTCCTGGATCTGGTCGATTTCCTCGCTGTTCCAATTGCGCCATTGGTGACCGTACACCGGACCGAGGTCGCCATTTTCATCGGCCCATTCGTTCCAGATACGAACCCCGTTCTCTTGCAGGTATTCGATATTGGTGTCTCCTTTTAAAAACCACAGCAGTTCATAAATAATGGACTTTAAATGCAGTTTTTTGGTCGTCACCATCGGGAATCCCTCCGAAAGGTCAAAGCGCATTTGATAGCCAAAAACGCTCAAGGTTCCTGTTCCCGTGCGGTCGCCTTTTTGGTTCCCGTGTTCCAACACGTGTTTAAGAAGGTCGTGGTATTGTTTCATAATGGGTTAAAGGTAAATGGTTAAGGGAAAAGGGACAATAGGGCTGGAAGCAGATTTATGAAAACTTTATTAACGGGTAAGATTGAGTCTAGGGTTAAAGGTGAAAGTTTAATGGTGGTTGGATAAGTTGAATTTTATAAGTGAAGCAATCCTTCGTTGCAGTCTTTGAAGTTTTTTGATGGAGGACTTCGTTACTTCGGGAGATAGAAAGTTCAAATCTTCACAAAGTAATAGATGGGTTTCCAACTCGAAGGCTGAGCCTAAACTGATTTGTAAAAATCGGACAAAGTCCTTCTGGGAATATTTGCTGCAACCCTCAGCTATATTGGCAGGAATAGAAACAACACACCTGTTGATTTGGGAAATTAGGCCGTATTGCTCTGAACTAGGGAGTCGTTAGGTAGTGTTGTAGATGTCTTTCACCAACATTCTGGCTTCTTTCCAGACTTCCAATTCTCGAAAATTTCGCATAGTACTGCATCTTTAAAAATTTTGAGATTGAACTAAATTTGACATTATACCTTTTGCCTTTTACCCTTCACCCTTCACCTTTAACCCTTCACCTTTCACCCAAGTATCATCCCCGCAATGGTCGCGGACAACAAAGAGGCCAAAGAACCGCCCAAAACGGCTTTCATGCCAAATTCGGATAAGTTTTTGCGCTGACCTGGCGCCAAGGAACCGATACCACCGATTTGGATGCCGATGGAAGCGAAATTGGCAAAGCCACACAGCATGTAAGTGGCCATAATTACCGATTTGTTGTAGGTGAAATGCACTCCATTGGCCACATTTTTTAGGTCGGCCAATTGAATGTACCCAATAAATTCACTCGCGGCCAATTTGATACCGAGCAACTGCCCCATGAGCATCACATCTTCATTGGCAACACCGATCAACCACATAAGCGGGGCAAAAACGGTTCCCAAAATGGCTTCGAGCGAAAAGCTTTGGTAGGGTGAGTTGGCGGCTATCCAAGTATTAAAGGTGGTGATGTCTCCGATCCATCCCAAAATACCATTGATCATGGCAATAAAGGCCACGAAAACCAATAGCATGGCACCTACGTTCAGGGCCAATTTTAAGCCCTCAGTGGTACCATTGGCAATGGCATCCAATAAATTGGAACCTATTTTTTCTGTGGATACCTGAACATCCGTATTTACGGCTTCAGTCTGTGGATATAATATTTTTGAAATGACAATGGCACCGGGTGCGGCCATAACGGACGCTGCCAATAAGTGCTTGGCAAAAACCAGTCGTAAAACCGGGTCATCTCCGCCCAAAAATCCAATATACGCAGCCAAAACGGCTCCTGCCACAGTGGCCATGCCCCCGATCATCACCAAAAGGATTTCGGACCGGTTCATTTTTTCGAGATAAGCTTTGATCAATAGGGGAGCTTCGGTTTGGCCCAAAAAGATATTACCGGCCACAGACAAACTTTCTGCTCCGGATATGCCCAAAGTTTTCGATAGCAACCAAGCCATACCTTTAACCACAATTTGGATAACCCCCAAATAATACAATACCGAAGTCAAAGCGGAGAAAAACACAATGGTGGGCAATACCTGAAAGGCGAAGATGTACCCAAAGGTATCCATATCTACTACAAGGCCCTCGAACAAAAACTGGCTTCCTGCCCTGGTGAATTCCAAAATACTCACAAAAACGCCACCCACCTTTTCAAAGGCATATTGTACGAAAGGCACCTTAAGTACACCAATGGCTATTAAAACTTGTAGTGAAAGTCCGATACCCACAGTTTTCCAGTTGATGGCCCTGCGATTGGCACTGAACAAAAAGGAGATCAAGATCAAAACGGCCATGCCCAATGCGCCGCGCAATAAGGTGGTTATGGTAAAGCCCTGATTGGGAATAATGTCGGGTGATGCTTGAGTAACCACATTTTCAACGGTTGCATCGATGGCAACGTTCAAGGAATCCGCTGGTACTGAATTTTGGCCGAATGCGACCGAACAAAGGAGCAGAAGGATCAGTAATCCAGAGTACTTTTTTGCCATGTATGTTTATTTGCGCTTGGAAATTTCGTCCCGTAACTTGGCAGCCTTTTCGTAGTCTTCATTGGCTACTGCCTTATCCAATTCTTTATGGAGCTCTTCGAGGGATAGCTCCCGATAGCCGTGGGCTTCAGCCCCGGATTCTATTTCCACGGTTTCGCCTTCCTGTAAAATTTCGTCCACCACAATGCTATCATCTTCCTTTTCCTCTTCCTCCTTGGTTGAAAATTTCAAGAATATACCTGCTTTGTCCAAAATGGTCTTGTAGGTAAAGATGGGCGCATTGAAACGCAGGGCTAGAGCAATGGCATCACTGGTGCGTGCATCGATGATCTCTTCAACCCCATCCCGTTCAGAAATTATGCTGGAATAGAACACGCCATCCACCAATTTATGGATGATGACCTGCTTGACCTCAATCTGGAAGCGGTCGGCGAAATTCTTGAAAAGGTCGTGGGTCAAAGGCCGTGGCGGCTTTATTTCTTTTTCCAATGCAATGGCAATGGACTGTGCTTCAAAAGCGCCTATAACGATGGGGAGTTTTCTGTCCCCTTCCACTTCATTCAAAATAAGGGCGTACGCACCATTTTGGGTTTGGCTGTATGATATTCCCTTTATTTTTAATCGTACTAAACTCATATTATCCTCCTAAAGCCAAAAAGGCTGTTCAAATAAGTGGCGTAACCAGTTATCTGAACAGCCCCTTGCAATGGGCAAATTAACAAAATTTAAGCGTTTTGGGCTTTAAATTCCTTTAATTTTTCGATGAGTTTGGGCACTACCTCGAAGGCATCCCCAACGATACCATAATCTGCAGCCTTAAAGAAAGGTGCTTCGGGGTCGTTGTTGATCACCACTTTTACTTTTGAAGCGCTAACACCGGCCAAATGCTGAATGGCGCCAGAAATACCAACCGCAATGTATAGGTTGCTCGCCACTGGTTTTCCAGTTTGGCCCACGTGCTCGCCATGCGGACGCCATCCCAAATCGGATACAGGTTTGGAACATGCGGTGGCTGCGCCCAAAACATCGGCGAGTTCCTCGATCATGCCCCAATTCTCAGGACCTTTCAATCCACGACCACCGGATACCACAATATCGGCATCGGCAATGGTCACTTTTCCGGCCACGCGATCCACCTCTACGGATTTAACCGCAAAATCACCTTCACTTAGAGAAGGGCTAAAACTTTCGACATTGGCAGAAGTGTTGTTTTCCACTACGCCAAAAGCATTGTTGGAAACGCCAATGACCTTGATGTCCGAGGAAATTTCTGTGTGCGCAAAGCCTTTATTACTGAATGCGGTTCGTTTTACCACAAATGGGGAAGTGCTATCGGGTGCAGCAACCACGTTGGGTACGAAACCAGCGTTCAATTTTGTGGCCAATATCGGGGCCAAATATTTGGAATCGGCCGAGGTGCTCAGAACAATCACTTTTGCTCCTTCGGCTTGGGCCGCTTGCGCCAAGGCATCAGCATAGGCTTTTGCATTAAAGGTAGCCAATTGATCGTCCACTATTTTCAACACTTTGGAAACCCCGTAGGTTCCCAATTCGACATCGTTTTCCGCATTGAAGGTCACCGCAGTAACGCTTGTGCCTAGGTCCTGGGCCACTTTGCAGGCATAGGATACAACCTCAAATGCATTTTTTTTGAATTTTCCCTTGAAGGATTCTGTATATACTAATACTGACATAATTTTTTGAAATTTCAATATTCAAACCTCAAATTCCAAGTTGTTTTTTTGGAGTTTGGAATTATGAATTTTTTATTTAAATCACTTTAGCTTCGTTGTGCAATAGGTCTACCAGTTCCCCCACATTGTCGGCGTCCACCAGTTTAACGGGACCTTTGGCCGCTGGTTTATCAAATTTTTGGTCTTGTGTGGGTTTGGCAGCCTCAACTGGCTCCACCACATTAAGGGCTTTTTGACGCGCCATCATAATGCCACGCATATTGGGGATGCGCAGGTCGCTTTCTTCCACCAATCCTTTTTGACCTCCGATCACCAGGGGCAAAGAGGTGCTGAGTTTTTCCTTTCCACCATCGATTTCACGCATTGCGGTAACGTTGGTTCCGTCAATTTCCAAACCGATACAGGTGTTTACAAAGTTCATGTCCAACAACGTGGCCAACATGCCGGGAACCATGCCCCCGTTGTAGTCGATGGACTCCCTGCCTGCAATGACAAGGTCGTAACCACCATTTTTAACTACTTCGGCCAACTGCTTGGCTACATAAAAACCATCGGTTGGTTCTGCATTCACCCGAATGGCCTCATCGGCGCCAATCGCCAATGCCTTTCGGATGGTGGGCTCCGTTTGGGCACCACCCACAGTGGCCACATGAACGGTAGCTCCCTGCTTTTCTTTGAACCACATGGCACGTGTTAGCCCAAATTCATCATTGGGATTAATCACAAATTGTACCCCGTTTGTATCAAACTTGGTATCGCCTTCCGTAAAATTGATTTTGGAAGTAGTATCCGGTACGTTGCTTATGCAAACTAAAATCTTCATATATACTTTAGGTTTATCGCATCAAATATAGCTAATAATTATGAAATTTATTATGCATGCATAATAAATTTTGTTCTTTTTTTTGATGAATGCCCAAGTGATGTTCGTGTAGTTTTTGCTATTTTTGCTTGCGTTTTTAAGCACACTAACGAAATTCTTTAGTTCGATTTAATGAAAACACTACAGTTTAGGGAGGCCATCGCCGAGGCCATGTCCGAAGAGATGCGAAGGGATGAATCCATTTATTTGATGGGTGAGGAGGTTGCAGAGTACAATGGAGCCTACAAAGCATCCAAGGGCATGCTGGATGAGTTTGGACCGGAACGTGTATTGGATACCCCAATTTCTGAGTTGGGTTTTGCCGGTATAGGGGTTGGTTCGGCCATGATTGGTAATAGACCCATTATAGAATTCATGACCTTCAATTTCTCCTTGGTAGGAATTGACCAAATCATAAACAACGCTGCTAAAATCCGCCAAATGTCCGGTGGGCAGTTCAACTGTCCCATTGTATTCAGGGGCCCAACCGCATCTGCAGGGCAATTGGCAGCAACGCACTCCCAGGCTTTTGAAAGTTGGTATGCCAACTGTCCAGGTCTAAAGGTAGTGGTACCTTCGAATCCTGCTGACGCCAAAGGATTGTTGAAGTCTGCCATCCGTGATAACGACCCAGTTATCTTTATGGAGTCCGAGCAAATGTATGGGGACAAAGGGGAAGTGCCCGAAGGTGAGTATACCATTCCGTTGGGTGTGGCCGATATTAAAAGGGAAGGTACGGATGTAACCATCGTTTCCTTTGGAAAAATCATCAAAGAAGCATACAAAGCTGCCGAGGAACTGGAAAAAGAGGGTATTAGCTGCGAGATCATTGATTTGCGCACCGTTCGCCCGATGGATATCAATGCCATTCTAACATCGGTCAAAAAGACCAATAGGTTGGTGATTTTGGAAGAAGCCTGGCCATTTGGCAACGTGGCTACCGAGATTATTTACCATGTGCAGGACAAAGCATTCGATTATTTGGATGCACCCATTGTAAAATTGAACACCGCTGATACGCCAGCTCCTTATTCACCAGTGCTTTTGGCCGAATGGTTGCCAAATCACGAAGATGTGATCAAGGCTGTTAAGAAAGTGTTATATAAGTTATAGAAACTTGTAAGTAAGGTATATTAGCCCCGACAACATGGTTGCCGGGGCTATTTTTTAGGGAACAGTTTTTGATAAGACATTACTTTTAAACCAAATTTGACCTAAGTTGATATGTGGAATCGCTTTCCAGCTGTTCTTCATGTCCTTTATAGCTGCTCATGAACAAATTCCTTTCTTTCGTTTTCTTTTTGATCTTTTTGTCGGTTTCCGCACAGACCAAGGTGGAAGGTATTGTGACCGATGAGACCGGCATGCCCATTGCATTTGCCAATATCATCTTTGTGAACTCCTCCGAAGGAACCATCACCAACGACAATGGTCGTTTCTATATGGAATCCGATGAAACCTACAGTGCCATTAAGGTGTCCTTCATTGGCTATGAGACCAAGGAGATCCCATTGCCACAAAAGGTAAATTACGGAATGGAGATTGTTCTGCCCGAATCCGCGGAGCAATTGAGGGAGGTGATCGTTTACACTGGAAAACAATCCAAAAAGAACAATCCGGCCATTGATATCCTTAAAAAAATATGGGCCAAAAAGCGCCAAAACGGGGTGCGGATGTTCAAACAATACCAGTACGACAAATACGAAAAAATTGAGTTCGACCTGAATACCATCGATAGTGCCCTGATCAAGAGCAAGCTTTTCAAGGGGTTGGAATTTATGTTCGAAGATCTCGATACTTCTAGGATAACTGGTAAAACCTACCTGCCCATCTTTTTGAACGAAACCTTTTCCAAAGTGTACGGTGATAATATCATCGATAAGGAAAAGGAGGATGTATTGGGCAACAAAAATTCGGGCTTTAGCGGCAATCAGGCCATCACTGCGTTTGTGGAGGACCTTTATTCCGATTACGATATTTACGACAATTACCTCAAGTTTTTTGACAAGAGCTTTACCAGTCCCTTGTCCAAAACGGGGGTGGATGTTTATAATTATGTGTTGTCCGACAGTACGTTTATCGACAATAAATGGTGCTATAACATTATCTATTATCCCCGACGCAAAAACGAGTTGACCTTCAAAGGGGACTTTTGGGTGAACGATACCACCTTCGCCATCAAGAAAATCAACATGCAGGTCACCAAGAGTGCCAACATCAACTGGGTGAAGGAAATATACATTGAACAGGACTTCGATGTGGTGAGCGATTCGGTCTTTTTACTGAAACGGGATTACATGTTGAGTGATTTCAGCTTCTCCAAAAAGGAAGAATCACGGGGGGTATATGGCAAACGCACCACGGTTTTTGACAATTACCAATTCGATACCAACCGACCCGAAGCTTTCTACAAGGCCGTTTCCGACCCGTATGACCCACGAGTGTTCTCGCAGGACAGTGTTTTTTGGAAGAATGCTCGCTTGGAAAGCTTGAACGACGATGAATCGGGTATTTTCAAATTGTTGGATACCCTGAAGACCGTTCCCAAGTTCCGGACCTATTACGACATTGTCAGTATTTTGGGTTCCGGTTATGTGGAAATCGATAAGTGGAACATCGATATTGGGGATATCTACAGCACCTTCGGTTTTAACGATGCAGAGGGTATTCGACTAAGGGCGGGGGCGCGGACCTATTTCGGCCAAAATGATACTTGGCGTTTGGAAGGCTATATGGCCTATGGCTTTGAGGATAGAAAGTTCAAACATGGTTTTTCCGGTAAATTCCTGTTGGACCGAAAAAGCAGATTGATCGTTTCCGGGGGCAATCGAAGGGATATTGAACAATTGGGACTCAGCCTAACCAGTACCAATGATGTATTGGGGCGAAGCATCGCGTCTTCCTCCTTGGTTACGGTCGGTTCCAATAACCGGTTAACGAACATAAACCTGTCCACTTTCAATGTGGAAATGGAACCGGTGAAGAATTTTCGGTTTAGTGTGGGCAGCTCGTTCCGTACGTTGAGTTCCGCTCTGCCCGATGCCTTTAGCCTCGATTATGTGGACCCGACTTCGCTTACGGGTATTGCATCGGAAATAAAACAGTTCGATGTCAATACCACCATCGTCTATACTCCCGGAAAGCGAACCATTGGCTATGGGGTGGAAAGGGCCAATATCAATGACAATTATAGCACCTTGGTGCTGAACTATACCAAAGGATTCAGTGGTTTTTTGGAAAGTGATTTCGATTATGAGAAACTGCAATTTTCCTATCGTCAACCTTGGCAGATTGGTGGTTTTGGCCGATTGACCAGCAGTGTGGAACTGGGCAAGACCTTCGGTACGGTGCCATTGGGGCTGTTGAGTGTGATACCGGGCAACCAGACCCTGTTCTCGCTGTACAACGTGTTCCCCAATTTGGATTTTTATGAATTTGTGACCGATACCTATGCCACAGTCCATTTGGAACACAATTTTAACGGGCGGTTGTTTTCACGAATACCCGTGTTACGAAAGTTGAACTTAAGGGAAATTGTAGGCCTCCGTGGAGCCTGGGGGCAATTGTCCGATGAGAATATTGCCTTGAGTGCCCCGACCAATATCCCATTGATGGCCCCTACCGACCAAATTTATTGGGAGTATTCCTTTGGTGTGGGCAACATCTTTAAAATATTGCGAATCGACTTCAACTTTAGGGGGAATTACTTGGATAATCCCGATGCACGCAGATTTGGCATAACCGGAACCTTTGGATTTAACTTTTAATTCATACTAAAAAGCCCGTTTTTACCTGTAAATCCAGCAATACTGGTTATTTTTGCAGAAAATAAAACGAAAAATGGCTAAGAAACCACAGATAACCTTTGATGTTTTAGTAGAAATTCCAAAAGGAAGCCGAAACAAATACGAATACGATTTTACGTTGAACAAAATCCGATTTGATAGGACGTTGTTCTCTTCAATGATGTACCCGGGTGATTATGGGTTCATTCCTGAAACGTTGGCTTTGGACGGTGATCCCTTGGATGTTCTGGTACTTTGTACCGAACCAACCTACCCAATGGTTGTGGTGGAAGTAAAGCCAGTGGGCGTTTTTCACATGACGGATGAGAAGGGACCTGATGAAAAATTGATCTGTGTTCCGGTTTCCGACCCTATTTGGAGCCAACGTGATGACATTAGCGAACTGAATCCCCACCGATTGAAGGAAATCGAGCACTTTTTTCAAGTGTACAAGGATTTGGAGGAAAAGAAGGTGGATACCGGAGGCTGGGGCGATGTGAACGAAGCCATCCAGATTTACCATGAGTGTGTGAAACGTTATGATAACAGCGACCACAAAAAGAAACGCACCTTCACCATATAGGTAAGAATAGTATTGAAAAAATGCGCCTTTTATAAACAAAGGCGCATTTTTTTTATTACTTCGTATTTTACTACATTAGCAGCCGTTAAAAAAATCTAAACAACTCAATCTATGGATTTAATCGTAAAGTTTTTGCCCGTTTTTGGTATCCTGGGCCTGTTGTACGTTTTCATTAAGAACGTATGGATCTCCAAACAAGAGGTTGGAGACGAAAAAATGGCAAGGATTGCCAAGAATATTGCCGATGGGGCCATGTCATTCCTAAAGGCAGAGTATAAAATTTTGAGCATATTCGTTGTGGCCGTTGCCGTGCTATTGTTCTTCAAGGGAAGTAACGAAGCCGGTTCCAACGGTATGGTGGCCGTTTCCTTCGTTGTGGGGGCCATCTGTTCCGCATTGGCAGGTTTCATTGGAATGAAAGTTGCCACCAAAGCCAATGTGAGAACCACACAGGCGGCTAGAACGTCTTTGGGCAAAGCCTTGGAAGTAGCCTTCGCCGGTGGAGCCGTTATGGGTCTTGGTGTTGTGGGTCTTGGTGTTTTGGGATTGAGCGGACTCTTTATGATTTACAGCGGACAAGGTTGGGAATTGGCCGAGGTGCTCAACGTACTTTCCGGGTTCTCCCTTGGAGCATCATCCATTGCACTATTTGCCCGTGTGGGCGGCGGTATCTACACCAAAGCAGCCGACGTTGGTGCTGACCTTGTGGGTAAGGTGGAAGCCGGTATCCCAGAAGATCACCCGTTGAACCCTGCAACCATTGCCGATAACGTTGGTGACAACGTAGGGGATGTGGCCGGTATGGGCGCCGACCTTTTTGAATCCTATGTGGGATCGATCATCGGTACCATGGTATTGGGTGCTATTTTTGCAACCCTTCCCGAATTCCAAACTTCCTTTGATGGCCTTGGAGCGGTATACTTACCATTGGCATTGGCCGCTGTGGGTATCGTGATGTCTATTATTGGAACCTTCTTTGTAAAGGTTAAGGATGGTGGCAACCCACAGACTGCTCTGAACATCGGGGAATTTGGTTCTGCTGGACTCATGTTGGTAGCCTCTTATTTTATCATTACCGGAATGCTTCCAGACTCTTGGGTAGAGGGCGGAAAAGAATATTCTTCCATGGGCGTTTTTTGGGCGACCATTGCAGGTTTGGTAGCCGGCCTTTTGGTAGGTAAAGTAACCGAGTACTATACCGGAACAGGTACAAAACCGGTGAACTCGATTGTTCGCCAGTCAGAAACCGGTTCTGCTACAAATATTATTGCAGGTTTGGGTGTGGGTATGATGTCTACTGCCATTCCAATCATTTTGATTGCTGCTGCTATCTTGGTATCCCATCATTTTGCTGGACTTTACGGAATTGCAATCGCTGCCGTAGGGATGTTGGCGAATACAGGAATCCAGTTGGCGGTTGATGCCTACGGACCTATTTCAGATAACGCTGGTGGTATTGCCGAGATGGCCGAGTTGCCAAGGGAGGTTCGTGAGCGCACCGATAAATTGGATGCGGTGGGTAACACTACAGCTGCCATCGGAAAAGGATTTGCGATTGCTTCTGCTGCCTTGACAGCTTTGGCCTTGTTTGCCGCGTTTATGAAAACAGCCGGCGTACAATCCATCGATGTGTCCCAACCTGATATTATGGCTGGTTTGTTGATCGGAGGTATGTTGCCGTTCGTGTTCTCCGCCCTTTCCATGAATGCGGTGGGTAGAGCGGCCATGTCCATGATTGAGGAAGTGCGTCGTCAGTTTAAGGAAATCCCACAATTGAAAGCGGCTTTGGAAGTAATGCGTAAATACGATTCAGACCTTTCCAAAGCGACCAAGGAGGATATGGAAATTTTTGAAGCTGCCGATGGGGTGGCCGAATATGAAAAATGTGTGGCCATTTCAACCCAAGCGTCCATTAAAGAGATGGTATTCCCAGGATTGTTGGCCATTGCCGTTCCTGTTGCCGTTGGTTTTATCGGCGGTGCTGAAATGTTGGGTGGTCTATTGGCCGGTGTAACCACAGCAGGTGTGTTGATGGCGATTTTCCAATCCAATGCAGGTGGTGCATGGGACAATGCCAAAAAGACCATTGAAAGCCAAGGAAGAAAAGGTAGCGATGCCCACAAGGCAGCCGTTGTTGGGGATACCGTTGGAGATCCTTTTAAGGATACATCAGGTCCTTCTTTGAACATCTTGTTGAAATTGATGTCCGTTGTGGCCTTGGTAATCGCGCCAAGTTTGGTAAGCCTTGCTCCAGCCGATGAAATGGGCATGTTGCATGAGGAAACCAAAACCATCAATGTTACCGAGGAAGGTATGCAAACCACCCAAGCCATGGAAAAACAAATCCGTGTGGAGGTGAGCAATACCGATGAAGGAACATTTAAAGCCGTGGTTACTTCAAGTACCACAACCAATGGTGAGGTAGTGGAAGAAACCGAAGAGTTTACTGCTGCCACCAAAGAAGAATTGGAACAAAAGATTCAAGAATATAAAAGTGCTGAGGCAAAGAATTAGCGCTTGCTTTTCTGCAAAGCTGGAAAAACCACGCCAATTGGCGTGGTTTTTTTATTTTTCAATGTAAGAATTAAGATTTCTCAATCGTCTTTACAATACTCATTTCGAAATAACTGCTTCGATAATTTATCATTTCGAACCGACCTTTGGGAGCTTGAGAAAGCTAATAGTTGCCACATCGAGCGCAGTCGAGATGCCATTTTAGTTCAATACAAAAGTAATCGGAATGGCATACGGTACTTTCACTGGGGTTCCCCGTTGTTTACCAGGAATCATTTTGGGCAATTTAGAGATGATACGGGCGGCTTCCTTCTCCAAACTCTCGTGCGGACCTCGCAAACGAACATCGCCAATGCTGCCATCTTTTTGCACAGTGAAAATTACATTTACCTTTCCTTGTAATCCCATTTCCATGGCCATTTCAGGATAGTTGAAATTTTTCTTGATGTGCTTGAGCATCATCTCCTGAAAACAGTCCCTTTTTTCTTTTTCGGTGGACTGATTTTCACAGCCCGGAAAAATGGGTGCATTTTCAATCAAAATGAAGGGTACGGTATCTGGAATGTCTTCTTCGGCAACTTCAATATCATCCACTTCGGCTATTTCTGTGTCTGGACTTGGTTCATTAGCTTCAATTGGAGTTTCGTCAAAGTCCGAATCATCGGGAGCGATTTCAATTATTGGTGGTGCTTGAATTTTAGGTTTTGGAGGTTCTGGTAATTTTTGAATGGTGATGGGTGGTTCTTCCTCCAATAATAGGTTAGGGTCTCCGTAGGCGGTATCCCAATTTTTGTCGGAGTCAAATGTTTTCCATTCCAAAGCCAACCAAGTGGCAAAGAGGACTAAGGTCATCCCCACAAAAAAGTAAAGGATGCTGTTTTTTCGTAGATCGGATTTTGGGTTCTTTTTTGTTTCCATGATTTTCAAATTTTTGGCCGCAAGGGCGTAGTTACTGGTTGTGGGAATAGTCCCAATCCGAAACTAGTTTGAAAATCAAATGTTTAAAAGCAATAATGAGGGAACGGGTAGTTTGGGTGAGGGAAATACCCTCTCATTGTTTTAGTCATTGGATGATTTGGAAAAGAAATTTGGTAAACTCACCCCAGTTGGTTGTTTTTATTTCTGAAGTTCAAGGAGTTCCATGGCTTTCTTTAGTTCTTCTTGAAGTTCGTCATAACCAATAATTCGCCCAATGCTAGTGTATTCAAGAAAATGTGTTCTTAGGTTTTGGTACAATGTTTCCTTGATTTGTTTTTGTAATTGAACCACTTCCTTGGTTTGCTCCATACTTTCCAGTTGCTTGTAAAGCTTCAAAATGTCTGAGTTCATGCTCTCTTGCTTAAGATTCTATTTTGATGGAGGGGTTACGGTCCATCCCAGATTAACACAATTAAATATAGTTATATCTCTTCAAAAAGAAGGATATTGAACAAATTACATATTTCTGGCGTAAATTTTTTAAAACAAACCGTGGATCTCGGCATCGATACGGTTGATTACCGTACCCAAATCCTCGGGATCGGATACGAAATCGAGGTTGTCCACATCAAAAATGAGCAATTTTCCTTTTTCGTAAGTATTGGCCCAAGCTTCGTAACGCTCGTTCAAGCGGCTGAGGTAATCAATGGAAATGGAGTTTTCGTAATCACGGCCACGTTTATGGATCTGACTGACCAAATTGGGGATGGAACTGCGCAAATAGATCAACAAATCTGGTGGTTGCACCAAACTTTCCATCAATTCGAACAAGCTTTTGTAGTTTTCGTAATCCCGGTTGGTCATTAAACCCATGGCATGCAGGTTGGGTGCAAAAATGTGCGCATCCTCATAAATGGTACGGTCCTGGATCACATTTTTTCCCGTTTCCCTAATCTTAAGAATTTGGCGGTACCGGCTGTTCAAAAAGTAGATTTGTAGATTAAAGCTCCAACGTTCCATTTGGGTGTAAAAATCATCCAAATACGGATTGTCCACCACATCCTCAAAATGGGCTTCCCACTTGTAATGTTTTGCAAGTAAGTTGGTTAAAGTGGTTTTTCCAGCGCCAATGTTTCCAGCTACCGCAATATGCATAGGGTGATTGTGTTTTAAGTTGGTGTTTGTTGATCAGGGGATTTCTAATCGCCGCAATATACAAAGTATTACGGGATGTGAAAAAGGAATTGGATAAAAGGAACGTTTGTTTTGCTATGCGCCTAAAACCCTAATCGAAAACCAATTTATATCCAAAACCACGTACATTGATGATCTCAACGGAAGGGTCTTTATGCAACTTCTTGCGGAGTTTGGTAATAAAGACGTCCATACTTCTCCCGTTAAAAAAATCATCCGTTCCCCACAACTGTTTCAATATTTCCGAACGCTCCACCAACGTATTGCTGTGCTGCACCAATAATTGCAACAAGTGTGCTTCACGATGGGTGAGCTGCACTTTTTCCTCGGTTTTGTATTGTAATGTTTGCCTTGTAAAATCGAATTGGTATTTGCCAATGGATACCGGGCCGGATGCTGTTTGGGAAGTGCTCCTTAATAGATTGTGTATGCGGGCGATGAGCTCTTCCATGCTGAAAGGCTTTTTCAGATAATCGTTTCCACCTATGGAAAACCCTTCCACTACATCTTGTGTCTGGGTTTTGGCCGTTAGGAAAATAATAGGGATGTTTTGGTCCATTGCCCTTATTTCTTTGGCCAGGGTAAATCCATCCTTCATGGGCATCATCACATCCAACACCAACAATTGTGGTTTCTCGTTTTGAAAAACGGCAAGGGCTTCTTGGCCATTTTTGCACAAAAGAATTTTGAAGTCCCGTGTTTCCAGGCTTTCTTTTATGATGAGACCCAATGATGGTTCATCCTCTGCCAAAAGTATGGTAATGGGCTCAGACATGGGGTATGGAAATTTTAAAGGAGGTTTTGTGCTTGCCCAGCTGCAAGGTGACCTGCCCGCCATGGGAGGTGACTATCTTTTTGGTGTGGTACAGGCCTATGCCATAGCCCTTCACATCATGAACATTCCCTTTGGGAACCCGATGGAATTTTTCAAAAATGGCGTCTTTGTCCGCAGGAGAAAGCGAAGTGCCATTGTCCTCCACGATGATTTCCAAAGACGAAGCGGTGGCGTTCAGTACAACCTCAATGGTATCGCCCCCATACTTAACGGCATTATCCAGTACATTGTTGATGGCATTCTCCAAAAGCAGGGCATCAATGGTGGCAAAGGCCTCTTTTACCTCGGACTTAAATGCAATACTCTTTTCGGTATTCAGTTGGTGCCTTTCCACCAATTGCGCTAAAATGGGTACAAGGTCCACCCGTTTTTTGTTCAATATCGGTCCCTGCTGGTCAAAAGATGCGGTTTCGAGTAGTTTTTCCACCATATGGTCCAATTTGGCCAATTGGTCTTGCGATATGCCAATATAGGATTTGGCCTTTTCAGGATTGTTGAGTACATCAAAACCGGTAATCCCTTCGAGAGCCGCATGTATGGTGGCAATGGGTGTTTTGAACTCATGGGTTATGTTGGATATAAAATCATTTTTAAGCTCGGCCAATTGTTTTTGTCTTTTTATGGTGGCCAATAGGTAGAACAACGAGCCGATTACGGCAAGTACCAATAGGGTGGATAGCAGTATGCCACCAAGGATACGTTGTAATACAATGGCCTGCACATCGGGAAAAAACACTTCCAAGGTACTGGCTCTGGGCAAAAAACTGGATTTGGAGGTCGTGGATAGGGCTGCGCTTTGTACAACTTCAGGATGGAGTTCCTTGGTTTCCCCATTTTCTGGACGAAATACCAATCCGTAAGGCATTTCAATTTTTTTACGGTGCAGCTCATTGGCGAGCAAGGTGTCCAAACTGCCCAACTCGAGGGTGTCTTGGGTTATGGAAATGATGACTTTGGAGGTCAACAATTCAAAATTCAAGGGTCTAAGAGTGTCATTTATGGAAAGGGAGTCGGTGGTCCAGCCTCTTCTGAATCGGGTATGATCTCTGGATGTTGGTACCTGAAAAATGGGCAAAGAATCCGAGGCAACACCCCTGATCACCGTAAATTTTTTGGTGCTGTCCCTGGTGAGCGAATCCAACCCGCGAATACCCTTACTGGAAATATCGATGCGATGCATCAAACTGTCAAACTCCCCATCGCCTTTCAAAAAATCCCTGGTGCCCTCAGAATTCAAAGCAACTGCAACGGTATTGCGCTGGGCCAAGTTTTCATAATAGGAATTCACCGCATTGTCCAATCCTATTTGTACTTCGTTGATGAGTTGCTGTTTGTTGACCAAATAGTTGTTGTAGTTCCAATATACCTGAATGCAGATGGTGGCCAAGATTACAGTGGCAATCAGATAGACCATCCATCGGTAATTGAACTTTCCCATACGCCAAATTACGTGCTTAAATATGGTAAAACCAATCGGTTAACACTCGTTAACACTGGTTAACACTACCATGCAGCTTAAAAAATGATATTTGGACAAACCAAAAATCAAAGATGATGAAAGCACAAATAACATGGGTATTATTGTTTTTAGTGGCGCCATTGATGGCCCAAGATTTTCAAGGTAAGGCTATTTACCAAAGTAAAACATCAATGGACATTAAGTTGGATGGCCAAGGCATTTCCGATGCCCAAAGGGAACAGATCATGGAAAGCATGAAAAAAAGCATGGAAAAGTCTTTTGAGCTTACCTTCGATCGTTCCGGTTCCATATACCAAGAGGAAGAGCGTTTGGGAACCCCAGGGGCGACCCAAAGTGGGTTTACCATGGTAATTGCCGGAAGCGGTCAGGGAAAATATTATAAGAACGTCCAAACCCAGACCTATGTGAACGAGACCGATATGTTCGGGAAGTTATTTTTGGTGAAGGACAGTTTACAACCTTGGGAATGGAAATTGACTTCAGAAACCAAGAAGATTGGGAACTATACCTGTTATAAGGCAACCGCCATAAAAAAACCGGATACGACCTTGGTTAGGCGCTTAAAAAGACTTGACAAAAACCAGGATAATGAAATGGCCAAGGATAGTATTGCGCAGGATTCCACTGCAAACAACTCTTTGCTTTCCCGCATAGAAAAACCGAAGGACCAACTCATAACCGCTTGGTATACGCCGGAAATTCCCATCAGTCAGGGTCCTGGCCCGTACTGGGGTCTACCGGGTTTGATTTTGGAAGTGACCACCGAAAGAACAGCTATTCTTTGCAGTAAGCTCATTCTTAATCCGGATAAAAAGGAAGCCGTGGAGCCGCCATCAAAGGGCAAAAAAGTATCTCAGGCAGAGTATGATGAGATCTTGGCCAAGAAAATGGAGGAAATGCAAGAAAGGTGGCAATCCAATAGCCACAGAAAAGATGGTCAATCCATCAGTATTGAAATTAAGGGTTAATGCGAAGGGTATTGTTCTGGATACTGTTTGCCTGCCTTTTTTGGGGAGGCAATGGAAGGGTATTTGCCCAACAGTTAACACTTACGGGTACGGTTAGGGATACACTCCAACAACCATTGGATGTAGCAAACGTTGTCGTGATCAACCAAGAAAACCAAGCCTTGGATGGGTTTGGTATTACCGATGATAATGGTCGGTATAGTATCAAGGTCAAGGCCAATAGCAACTATATTTTAAAAGTGAGCTACCTTGGTTTTGTGACCAAGGAGCTGTCCTTGCAGACCAAAGAAGCGGATATGGTTCAAGATGTGGTGTTGGAGCCCCAAATTGCCAATTTGGAAGGGGTAGAGGTAGTGTACGACATTCCCATTTCCATAAAAGGGGATACCATTGTATATGATACCGATTCCTTTGTGAGCGGTACCGAAAGGAAATTGGCAGATGTACTTAGCAAGTTGCCCGGCATCGAAGTCAATGACCAGGGTGAAATCAAGGTAGAGGGCAAGAAGGTGTCCAAAGTAATGGTGGAAGGGGAAGATTTTTTTGATGGCGATTCCAAACTGGCTTCCAAAAATATCCCGGCCAATGCCCTGGATAAGGTAGAAGTACTCCGAAATTACAGCGAAGTGTCCCAATTGAGTGGGGTCACCAACAATCAGGACAATATCGCGCTCAATATAAAATTGAAGGAGGGCAAAAAGAAGTTTTGGTTCGGTGAAATAACCGGGGGAGCCGGTCTTGATGAACGCTATGTGGCCCACCCCAAATTGTTTTATTATAGTCCCGAGTTTAGTTTAAATGTGTTGACCGATTGGAACAACATTGGTGAGGTACCCTTTACCGCAATGGATTACTGGAACTTTACCGGAGGTTTTGGCGGGGCAACCAGAGGTACGGGCACAAATTTTAATACAGGTTCCGGTGGTCTGGGACTTACCCTTTTGCAGAACAATCGCGCTAGGGAGATCAATACCGGATTCGGCGCGGTAAATTTTGGCTATAAGCCTACCAGTACATGGCGCTTGAGCGGTTTTGGAATTTATTCCTATACCAATACGCTGATGGAAACGGAGGCCCGCAAAACCTATATTGTAAGCAACCAAACGGAAACGGCCAGTACCAACACGGATCAAATTTCGCACTTAGGATTGGTCAAGTTTTCTTCAAACTATAAACCCTCGCAACGTTTGCAATGGAACCACGATGTGCTGTTGAAAATGTCTGATGAGACCGAGGCGGTGAACACCCTTTCCGTTTCGGATGTTACCGACAATATTTTACAAAACCGGGAGCAGACCCCAAGCAGTATCAGACAAAATTCGAACCTTTACTACACCCTGAACGAGAAGCATATTTTTGCATTGGAGACCCAATATGAGTATGCCAACGAAAATCCCTTTTATCAGGCCATTCGGGAACAACAACCTTTTGTGGGCCTTGTGCCTTTGGATGAGAACCAAAATAGGTTTAATGTGAACCAAGAGCAACGTGTGATCACCAACCGATTAGATTTGAAGCTCAACTATTTTTGGGTGACAGGTCCCAAGAGCAACCTTAATTTCACTTTGGGAACCCTTCAGAGCGGACAAAAGTTCAATTCCGGGATTTTTCAGATTCTGGACAATGGCTCCAACCTGGATTTCGATTCGGAAGCATTGACCAACACCGTTGATTTTGGCTTTTCGGATGTGTTCATGGGCCTGCACTACAAAATGGTGACCGGTAAGTTTACCTTCAACCCCGGTTTTCATATCCATAATTATGTCGCAACCAATCAGCAATTGGGGACCACGGTGCAGGATAAACTGCTCAATTTGGTGCCCGACTTTTTTGTGAACTTCCAAATGAAACGGTCGGAGAGCCTCCGCTTCAATTACAATATCGACCGGGGCTTTACCAACATCACCAATTTGGCGCGGGGTTATGTGTTCAACAATTACAATTCACTGTACCAGGGCAATCGGAACCTCGAAAGTGCACTGTACCATAATCTATCCCTCAATTTTTTCAGTTTCAGCATGTTCAATATGCAAAACATTTTTGCCCAATTGAGCTATAGCAAACGGGTGGATGCTTTCAAGAGCAACACGTCCATTGCTGGTATTAATCAGGTCAATACAACAATCAATTCCGACCTAGAGGATGAAACCCTGAATGCGACAGGAAATTTTCAACGCACCTTTGGAAAGGTCAAAATAACAAGTGGTGCCGTGCTGTCCCAAACCATTACCAACAACGTGGTGAACGATGCGCCTCGTAAATCCACTTCCTTAACGCAGGAGTATTCGGCTTCTGTGGGGACCAGTTTTGCGAATGCCCCAAATTTGGAAATGGGCTACCGCTATGCAATCAATCAGTATAAAACAGGAACCGCTTCCTCCACGTTTTATACCGATAGGCCTTACTTGAAATTGGATATGGTCCTTTTGAAAAATTTCATCTTTTTGGCCGATTACGACCACTACTATTACAGGGACAAAGCGGGCAGCATTGAAAACAAATATGGTTTTTTAAATGCAAGCTTGTCTTATCAAAAAACGGACAGCAAATGGGAATACAGCATCAATGCTACCAATATTGCCAATAATCAAGACTTGAATCGGGACAATTACAATGATCTCTTTTTTAGTACTTCGGCCTATAGGGTGCAACCCCGCTACGTGGTATTCAAAATAAAGTATGAGCTGTAGTTTTAAGTTTTTGGAAATCTTTTTGGAAATAAAAGGTTTTCCCATAATTTTGCTCCGCGAACCGAGGAAGGATTTGACTGATTGCAACCTCATTAAAAAATGCTAAAGCAGTTGGCCATTTCCCGGTCCATTCTCCGTCAAATCCTTCTCGCTTAAATTAGTACAATGTCATATTTATTTACGTCCGAGTCCGTAAGCGAAGGACACCCAGATAAGATTGCCGATCAGATCAGCGACGCCCTATTGGACAATTTTTTGGCTTTTGATCCCGAGAGCAAAGTGGCCTGTGAGACTTTGGTGACCACTGGGCAAGTGGTATTGGCCGGAGAGGTGAAAAGTCACACCTATGTGGATTTACAGAGCATTGCTCGCGAAGTGATCAACAACATAGGCTATACCAAGGGCGAATACAAGTTCAGTGGGGATTCCTGTGGGGTGATTTCATTGATCCATGAACAATCACAAGATATCAACCAAGGGGTAGATCGCGGCAGTAAGGAAGAGCAAGGTGCCGGGGATCAAGGGATGATGTTCGGTTATGCCACCAAGGAAACCGAAAACTATATGCCGTTGGCCTTGGATATTTCACACAAGATCCTTCAGCAACTGGCTGTTTTGAGAAGGGAGGGAACCCGAATTCCCTACCTAAGGCCCGATGCCAAGGCCCAGGTGACCATTGAATATTCCGATGACAATGTGCCACAGCGAATCGATACCATAGTGGTTTCTACCCAGCACGATGAATTTGACACTGACGCCAACATGTTGGCCAAGATCAAGGCGGATATCATCAATATATTGATTCCAGAAGTCAAGAAATTGTTGCCGGAGAACATTCAAAAATTGTTTACCGACCATATTAAATACCACATCAACCCAACGGGAAAATTTGTTATCGGAGGTCCGCATGGCGATACCGGATTGACAGGTCGTAAGATCATTGTGGATACCTATGGGGGCAAAGGTGCCCACGGTGGTGGAGCCTTTAGTGGAAAAGACCCGAGCAAGGTGGACCGAAGTGCGGCCTATGCTGCACGACACATTGCCAAAAATTTGGTGGCCGCTGGTGTGGCCGATGAGATGTTGGTACAGGTAAGCTATGCCATCGGGGTAGTGGAACCAACCTCTATTTATGTTGATACGTACGGGACCTCAAAAGTGGGTCTTAGTGATGGAGCCATTGCCAAAAAAGCATCCGAATTGTTCGATATGCGCCCCTTTGCCATTGAAGAACGTTTAAAACTCCGCAATCCGATCTATTTGGAAACAGCGGCCTATGGCCATTTGGGCAAACAGCCCCAAACGGTGACCAAGATATTCGAATCGCCCTACAACGGAAGAATCGAGAAGGAAGTAGAGCTGTTCACCTGGGAAAAATTGGACATGGTGGAAAAGGTAAAGGAAGCTTTCGGGCTATAATACTGAATTACAATTGGGAAGAAGGGAGTCTAATATGGACTCCTTTTTTTTGTTATGATACTCCCATGAACTTTAGTAGCTTTAGGGAATCAAAAAAATTCAATTCATGAGAAGTTCGGTCAAAATCCTATTGTTTAGTCTTGGTTTTATGCTGTTGGCGGTAAGCTGCAAAAAAACGGTCAAAACCGAGGCCGAAGTGGTCGACACCTACGTGGTGGACCATTATACCAAAAAGGAAGTTGACATTGAAATGCGGGACGGTGTTACATTGCATACCACGATCTATTCGCCTAAGGATACCTCCAAAAAGTATCCCATCATTATGCAGCGCACGCCATATAGCTCCAGACCTTATGGCGAAGGCAATATGCGGACCAAAATCGGTCCCAATGAACATTTGATGAAAGAAGGGAACATCATCGTTTATCAGGATGTTCGGGGCAGATGGATGAGCGAAGGACATTACGAAAACATGCGGGCCTATATTCCCAACAAAACCTCCAACGATCAGGTAGATGAAAGCTCGGATACCTACGATACCATTGAATGGTTGGTTAACAATGTGGAGAACAACAATGGCAATGTGGGTATTTGGGGAATTTCCTATCCCGGATACTATGCCACCTACGCCACGGTGGATGCGCACCCGGCTTTAAAAGCTGCCTCTCCCCAAGCGTGTATCGGCGATTTCTTTTTTGATGATTTTCACCATAACGGAGCCTATTTATTGAGTTATTTCCGTGCCACGAGTCTGTTTGGTACTCCTAGGCCCAACGGAGACCAGCCTGTAGATACAGCTTGGTATGTCCTTCCGGAATTGCCGACCCAGGATCAATACCAGTTCTTTTTGGACAACGGCCCATTGAAGAATTTGGACCACTTTTTTGAATACGAAACAGCCGATACCCCGACCATGCGACCCGAAGGGGTGACCGATGACTTTTTCTGGAACGAGTTGAAAGAGCATCCTAATTACGACGAGCATTGGCAAAGCAAGGGGCTGATCCAACACTTGAAAGATGTAAAAAGTAGTGTGGCCACCATGATTGTGGGTGGTTGGTTCGATGCGGAAGACCTGTACGGGCCGCTGGAAACCTACAAGAACATTGAAAAATACAACGAGGGCAATTACAACACCATGGTGTTTGGACCTTGGGATCACGGGGGGTGGGCCCGCGACCGGGAACGCAATGTGGTGGGCAACTACTATTTTGGAGATTCCATTTCGTTGTTTTTCCAAGAGAAAATCGAGACCAAATTTTTCAACCATTTCCTCAAAGGAGATGGTAGTATGGATTCCGGATTGCCCGAAGCCTATGTATTCGATACGGGCAAAAAAGAATGGAAAATGTACGATACCTGGCCTCCTCAGAATGCCGTGAAACAGACCCTATACCTTTCCGAAGATCAGGAACTTACTATGGAACAAAAGGGAACCGAAGGCATTCAATTCATCAGTGATGTGAAAAAGCCCGTTCCGTATTCCGAAGATGTGAAGACCGTTTTCACTCCACGAAAATACATGACCGACGATCAGCGTTTTGCTGCCCGACGTTCCGATGTTTTGGTATTTGAGACCGAGGTGATGGACGAAGACTTTACGTTGGCCGGTGATATTATGGCCCATTTAAAGGTGGCCACCACGGGTACCGCAGCCGACTGGATCGTTAAGGTGATCGATGTGCATCCGGCCGATGCCGAAACCAACGAGGAAATGCAGGATCACCTCAAAATGAGCAACTACCATTTAATGGTACGCAGCGAAGTATTGCGGGGCAGGTTCCGGAACAGTTTTTCTGACCCTGAGCCCTTTGTGCCCAACCAAAAGACCGATGTGGACATCAAACTACAGGATGTGTTCCATACGATCAAAAAAGGCCACAAATTGCAGATTCAGGTGCAGAGTACATGGTTCCCCTTGATTGATATGAACCCGCAGACCTATGTGGACAACATCTTTAAAGCGGACGAATCCGATTTCAAAACACAGACCCATACCGTTTTCACCGATTCAAATATTGAGTTTACGGTGTTGAAGTAGTAAACTGTTTGTGTGCAACTTATTTTTAAGGGGATTGTGAAAAAGTTCCAAAAGATTAGGAAATTCCATTTTTCCATCAGTATCTTTGTCCAACGAAGTTCACACACGTATTGAAAGTTATCAAGAAAGGTGGAGGGAATAGACCCTTTGAAGCCTTAGCAACCCTTGACCCCTTTTGTCAAGAAGGTGCTACATTCTATCCCATTGGGAATAGATAACGCAACCCGGTAGTCTCTGCCCCACTTTCTTATAACTCCATTTTTATTATTAATTGACCTTCAAGGTCACATATTGCATTATGGAATTAAGGCATTTGGACATACAGCATTTTAAAACGATCAATGGAACCGAGCAGGATTTGAAACTGTCCTATCAATTATTTGGCCAGCCCTTGCATACCGCACCCATTGTATTGGTGAACCATGCATTGACCGGCAACTCCAACGTGGCCGGGGAGCAAGGTTGGTGGTCCGATTTGATCGGGGACGGAAAATGCATCGATACCCAAACGTATACCGTACTCTCCTTTAACATTCCGGGTAACGGTTATGATGGTTTTGTAATTGAAAACTACAAGGATTTTGTGGCAGGGGATATCGCCCGAATCTTTCTTTTGGGATTGGAACAGTTGAAGATAGACCGACTGTTTGCCATCATTGGTGGCTCATTGGGAGGTGGCATTGCCTGGGAAATGGCAGCCTTCAACCCGAGAATTACCGAACACCTCATTCCTGTGGCCTCCGATTGGAAATCCACGGATTGGTTGATTGCAAATTGCCAGATCCAAGAGCAGTTTTTGGTCAATTCCAAACAACCGGTGCACGATGCACGTATGCATGCCATGCTCTGTTATCGAACCCCGGAATCCTTCAAGGAACGGTTCAAGCGGAGTACGAACGAAGAATTGCAGGTCTTCAATGTGGAAAGCTGGTTGATGCACCATGGCAAAAAATTGCAGGAGCGCTTTCAACTGTCCGCCTATAAGTTGATGAACCAATTGTTGAAGTCCATCGATATTACCCGAAACGGAGAAGAGGCTTTTCAAGCTTTACAGGACAGCGATACCAAAATTCATATCATAGGGGTCAATTCCGACTTGTTTTTTACCGCAGAGGAAAACAAGGAAACCTTTAAAAGATTGGCACAGGCCAATACTAATGTCACCTATGGTGAGGTCCAGTCGCTTCATGGCCACGATGCCTTTTTAATGGAGTTTGAGCAATTGGAAAAGTTGCTGCAGTCGGTCTTTAAAAGTCAAGCAGATACCGAACGCATCAAAATTCTCAAGTTTGGCGGTAAGTCTTTAGCCAATGGGGAAGGATTGGAAAGGGTGTTGAAAATCATCCAAACAAGGGCCAATAAAAAAGAACATTTTGCCGTGGTGGTTTCCGCAAGGGGCAACGCAACGGATGATCTCGAAAACCTTCTGGATTTGGCTGCCTCGGGAGAAGATTTCAAATCAGCTTTGGAAGCGTTTGCAGCCTATCAAAAAAATAATTTTAAGGGCGTCGATATTGATGCTGAACTCCAAACCATCGAACGAATCCTGAACGGGGTGTCCCTTACTGGCGATTACAGCCTGAAGACCAAGGATGAAATTTTGGCCTTTGGGGAATTGATTTCCGCCAAAGTGATCACCTCCTTGCTCAATGCCAATGGATTGAAGGCGAAATTGTTCGATTCCAGAAAATTGATCAAGACCGACGACACTTTCAGCAACGCCGAAGTAGACCAAAGTGCCTCCAAGGAGAATGTGATTCGCTATTTCCACAACCTGGAGCCAAACACCATTGCAGTGGTCACAGGTTTTATCGGGTCCAGTAGGGAAGGGGCCACCACTACTTTGGGCAGGAACGGTAGTAACTATTCCGCGGCACTCTTGGCCAACTTTTTGGATGCAGGGGAGTTGGTGAACTATACCCACGTGGATGGCATTTTCACGGCCAATCCGGAATTGGTGAAGGATGCCAAATTAATCGATGTGATATCATACAGTGAGGCCAACGAGTTGGCCAATTTTGGTGCCAATATTTTGCATGCCAAAACCATCATTCCACTGATTGAAAAGAACATTCCACTACGTATCTGCAACACCTTCAATGATGACAATGAAGGCACGTTGATTGGACCGAAAACAGACAATGGAGGCATCAAATCCCTGTCGGTGTTGGACAATATGGCCCTCATCAACCTAGAAGGTAGGGGACTGTTGGGCAAGGTTGGTGTGGACATGCGGATATTCCGTGCCTTGGGTCAGAACGGGATAAGTGTGGGCATTGTTTCCCAGGGGTCATCGGAACGGGGCATTGGTTTGGTGGTGGATGCGTCCCTTGCCGATAAGGCCAAAAAAGTATTGGATATTGAGTTTGAGACCGATTATTCCAGCCAGGACATCAACCAGATCACCGTGGTAAAGGATGTGTCCGTGATTTCCATTGTGGGCATGGATTTGAGCAGTTTCCACAAACCGTTCAATGCTTTGGCCAAAAACCAAGTGATTCCGTTGCTTTTTAACAATACGGTGACCGGAAAGAACGTGAGCATGGTGGTTAAAAAATCCGATCTTACCAAAGCGGTGAACGTGGTGCACGGGCAGATTTTTGGAATTGCCAAGCGTATCAATTTGGCGCTGTTCGGTCATGGAAATGTGGGCGGCACGTTGATCGAACAAATTTTAGGTTCGGAGAAGAGCATCGAAGAACGAAAAGGAATCGATCTGAGGGTATTTGCCGTGGCCAACTCCAGAAAGGTATTATTGGATGCTTCTGGCGTTGGCTCCGATTGGAAAGTACGTTTGGAAAAAGAAGGCAAGCCATACCAATTGGAAGACATTACGGCCTTTGCACAAAAACATCATTTGGAAAACTTGATTGCTGTGGACAATACGGCAAGCAGCACTTTTGTGGAGCAATATGAACCCTTGATCAAAAAAGGCTTTGATTTGGTTTCCTCCAATAAAATAGCCAATACCCTTAGTTTTGAGAAATACAAGTCCATTAGAAAATGTTTGGATGACAATCAAAAACAATACCTCTACGAAACCAACGTGGGGGCAGGGTTGCCATTAATCGATACTATAAAGTTATTGCACCTTTCCGGGGAGAACATCACCCGAATAAAGGGGGTTTTCTCAGGATCCTTAAGTTATATTTTCAATACCTTTTCAGAGAAGGAGGCCAACTTTTCGGACATTGTAAAGGAGGCCATGGCCAATGGATATACTGAACCCGACCCAAGGGAAGATCTATCGGGCAATGATGTTGGTAGGAAGTTGTTGATATTGGCCCGTGAACTCGATTTACAGAACGAATTTGCCGATATCAACATCCAAAATCTGATTCCTGAGGGTTTACAGACACTGGATTTTAATGATTTTATGGGCAGGATTGTGGAAATGGACAACATTTATAAGGACATCAAGAAAAATCAAAAACCGGGACACGTGCTTCGGTATGTGGGGGATTTGCATGGCGACCTGCAACAGGACAAAGGAATTTTGGAGGTGAAGTTGGTTTCGGTTCCAAAGGAAAGCGCCCTGGGTCAGGTGAAGGGCTCCGATTCCATCATAGAAATCTATACCGAATCGTACGGGGAACATCCATTGGTGATCCAAGGGGCAGGAGCTGGAGCGGCCGTTACGGCGCGTGGTGTTTTTGGTGATATATTACGAATAGCAGAAAAGATATAGCTTCGACTTCGCTCAGCTACCGTTTTTGGATTATTTGGTGGCTGAGCGTAGTCGAAGCCACATTAATTAGGTTGTGAAAGGTTATGTTTACATATTGAAATGTTCTGATGGCAGCTATTATACCGGTAGTACCATAGCATTGGACAAACGAATTAAGGAACATCAAGATGGTAGGGGCGCCAATCATACCAAAAAAAGATTGCCAGTTGAATTATTATATGTGGAAGAATATTTTAACATAGCAACGGCATTTGAAAGGGAGAAACAAATTCAAGGTTGGTCGAGAGCAAAGAAGGAGGCCCTTATCAATGGGGAATTGGAAGCATTACCGAATTTGGCTGAATGCATGAACAGTTCTAATTATAGATATTTTAAGGAGAAAAACAAAGGTGGCTGAGCGTAGTCGAAGCCATCCAACAATCAACTACATTGTGGAAAAGTAAAGTGGCTTCGACTACGCTCAGCCACCAAAAAAAAAGAAGATGAGCAACAAAAAATTTGAAACAGAAGCGATACGGACCCAAATGGAGCGAAGCCAGAATTTGGAACACTCCAGTCCGATTTATATGACCTCAAGTTTTGTATTTGAGGATGCTGAGGACATGAGGGCCTCCTTTGCCGAAGAAAAGGACAGGAACATCTATTCCCGCTATTCCAATCCCAACTCCTCGGAGTTTATCGATAAGGTATGCAAAATGGAAGGTGCCGAAAATGGCTTTGCCTATGCTTCGGGCATGGCTGCTGTTTTTTCTACCTTGGCAGCTTTGTTGGATTCGGGCGATCATGTGATTTCATCCAAAAGCATTTTTGGATCCACCCATACCCTGTTTACCAATTTTTTTCCCAAATGGAATATCTCGACGAGTTATTTTGATGCCCAGGATCTTGATTCCATTGAAGGATTGATTACACCAAATACCAAGATCATTTATGCTGAATCGCCTACCAATCCAGGGGTAGAGGTGTTGGATTTGGAAGCATTGGGTGCCATTGCCAAAAAGCATGGGCTCATTTTTATTGTGGACAATTGTTTTGCAACACCTTATTTGCAACAACCCATAAAGTTTGGAGCCGATTTGGTAATTCATTCCGGAACCAAATTGATGGACGGCCAAGGAAGGGTGTTGGCCGGTATTACGGTAGGAAGCAATGCGTTGATGGACAAGGTCTATCGTTTTTCAAGAATTACAGGTCCCGCGTTGTCGCCTTTCAATGCCTGGGTATTGTCCCGGAGTTTGGAAACCTTGGCCGTACGCGTGGACAGGCATTGCGAAAATGCCTTGAAATTGGCTACTTTCTTGGAGGGGCATGATAAAATTGAATGGGTGAAATATCCGTTCTTGAAATCCCATCCCCAATACGAAATTGCCAAAAAGCAGATGAAGGCCGGTGGCTGTGTAGTGGCTTTTGGGGTAAAAGGTGGTCTTGATGCAGGGCGACAGTTTTTTGACCATATTGAACTGTTGTCGCTTTCGGCCAATTTGGGCGATTCCCGAAGTATTGTGACCCACCCAGCGTCCACAACCCATAGCAAACTCACCAAAGAAGAAAGGGAGGCAGTGGGCATTACCGATGGTATGGTTCGCATTTCGGTAGGATTGGAGCACATCGACGATATCATTGCCGATATCGAACAGGCATTGGGGTAGTATATCACCTTGGGATATTTTCAATTGGGGATTGTTTAATTTCGCTATATTCGTGAAATGCTCTCCAAGAAAACAAAATACGGCCTTAAAGCACTTACCTACCTCGCTAGGGCAGAGGGTAAGGAGCCTGTTCAAATTGCCGAAATAGCCAAGCATGAGAACATTTCCCAAAAATTTTTGGAAAGCATCCTTCTTACCCTGCGCAGAAATGGATTTTTAGGGTCCAAGAAAGGGAAGGGCGGAGGTTATTACCTGATCAAGGAACCCAAGGAAATTCATATGACCACGGTTATGCGTGTTTTGGAAGGACCGATAGCCATGGTGCCTTGTGTTAGCCTTAATTTTTATGAGAAGTGCGACGATTGTCCGGATGAGGACTCCTGTTCGGTCCACAAACTAATGCTTCAGGTACGGGATAGTGCCTTGGAGGTGTACCGGAACAATACGTTGGCCGATTTGCTTTGATTTAGATCCCCAAGTTTTCTTAAAAACCATTGCTGATATCTTAAAATCACGCATTTATTTTCGATAATCTACTAAAACTATAGGTTAAAAGTATTTTTTAAGGATATTTTAGTTTTCATTCTAAAATTTAATTCTATTTTTGAAAACCCTAGTAAAATGATAGGATAATAAATTAACGGATGATTACCGAACAGATACTTGTAAAAAACAATAAGGAGCAGGCCACGTATGCCAAGGATGTTGTTTCTGAAAGTCCAAAAAGGAGCATCGCCAAATCCGTTAGCTGGCGCATTGTGGGAACGATTGATACCATTATTATTTCTTGGATCGTGACAGGAACCTTGTCCCTTGCTTTCTCTATTGGTTTGGTGGAACTGGTGACCAAAATGATCCTTTATTTTTTTCATGAACGCATTTGGAACTCCATCAAGTGGGGTAAATAATACAAAGAGATATGGCTTTGACACAGGAAGAAATACAAAATCTAAATAGACAGTTCAAGGGCATTCCGCCGGAAGAAATCATTTCTTGGGCCATTGGACATGGCAAGAAACCGGTGGTTACCACCAATTTTAGACCGTATGAGGTGGCCATTTTGCATGCGGTGACCGAAGTGGACAACAACATTCCCGTAATTTGGTGCGATACAGGGTACAATACCCCCCAAACCTATAAGCATGCCGAGGAATTGATTAATAGGTTGGGCTTGAACATCAAATTGTATGTGCCCAAACAAACATCCGCACATCGCGATGCCGTAATGGGCATTCCACAAATTGATGATTCCCAACATGCCGAATTTACGGAGCAAGTGAAATTGGAACCCTTTAAAAGGGCCATGGCAGAGCACAAACCCGACGTTTGGTTCACCAACCTACGTAAAGGACAGACTGCCCATCGCGATTCATTGGATGTGTTGAGTATGAGTAAGGAAGGTGTGCTAAAAGTGAGTCCGTTCTATCATTGGAGCGACACCCAACTCGATGCCTATCTGAAACTGCGCAACCTGCCCAACGAACACAAATATTTCGACCCAACAAAAGTTTTGGCGAACAGGGAATGTGGCTTGCACACCTGATAAAAGAATAAGTAAGAATGGATACTTCGAGCAAAATTGTGAAGCATAAATACAGATAAAGATTTGAATACACTAACAGAAGAAATACAGTCGAAAGACATCCAATATTTTTTGGATAGGCCAAAGGCCAACGCCTTGGAGCATGAGGCTATTTATATTATCCGGGAGGTGGCAGCACAGTTTGAACGTCCGGTTCTGCTGTTTTCCGGGGGAAAGGATTCCATAACTTTGGTGCGATTGGCCCAAAAAGCATTTTGGCCCGCAAAGATTCCCTTTCCATTGATGCATATCGATACGGGACACAATTTTCCGGAAACCATTGAATTTAGGGATAGATTGGTGGAAGAATTGGGCGTGGAGCTTATTGTTCGCAATGTGCAGGATTCCATCGATCAGGGAAAGGTCGTGGAAGAAACCGGTAAATATGCCAGTAGGAACATGTTGCAGACCACGACGTTGTTGGATGCCATTGAAGAGTTCAGGTTTGATGCCTGTATCGGTGGTGCCCGAAGGGATGAGGAAAAAGCAAGGGCAAAAGAGCGTATTTTTTCGGTTCGTGACGATTTTGGCCAGTGGGACGAAAAGAACCAACGCCCGGAATTGTTCGATATGTTGAACGGTCAAATTGAATTGGGCCAGAATGTACGGGTGTTCCCGATCAGCAACTGGACCGAGTTGGATGTTTGGAGCTATATCCAAAAGGAAAACATTGAAATACCCTCCATTTATTTTGCCCACAAAAGAAATACCTTCCTACGCGATGGCCTTATTTGGTCGGCCGAGGATGATGTAGTCTTCCGGGCAGATGATGAACAAGTGGAAGAGCGAATGGTACGTTTCCGCACGGTGGGCGATATGAGCTGTACCGCCGCTGTGGAATCCCATGCCGATACCATTGATAAGGTCGTGGCCGAAATCCGGGATTCCAAAATTTCGGAAAGAGGGGCCCGAATCGATGACAAGCGTTCGGAAGCAGCCATGGAGAAACGTAAACAACAAGGGTACTTTTAAAAAGTTGATGGTTTATAGTTGCTGGTTGATCAGAATCATTTAGATGACCAACAACGAACAACCCTTAACCAAAAACTAAATATGGAAGTTTTAAAAATAGCAACAGCAGGCAGTGTGGATGATGGAAAAAGTACCTTGATCGGAAGATTGTTGTACGATACCAAATCATTGACCGACGATAAATTGGAGGCCATTGAGCGCACCAGTAAACAAAAAGGGTACGATTACCTCGATTTTTCATTGGCAACCGATGGCTTGGTGGCCGAAAGGGAGCAGGGTATCACCATCGATGTGGCCCATATTTACTTTTCAACCGCATCCAAAAGCTATATTATTGCCGATACCCCCGGTCACGTGGAATATACCCGGAACATGGTTACCGGAGCCTCCACATCACAGGCAGCCATTATTTTGATCGATGCCCGAAAAGGGGTGATCGAACAAACCAATAGGCATTTTTTTATCAACAACCTGTTGCGCATTAAAGATGTGATTGTTGCCATCAACAAGATGGATCTGGTGGATTTCTCAGAAGATGTTTTCAATTCCATAAAATCCGATTTTGAAGAATTGATGGGCAAACGGGACTATCAAGATCAAAAGATCACCTTTATACCGGTGAGTGCCCTTAAAGGGGATAATGTCGTGCATCAATCCATTAACACTCCCTGGTATCAAGGCCCAACATTGCTGGAGCATTTGGAAGAATTGGATCTTCAGGATATCTACAATACAGGAACCCCGCGTTTTCCCGTACAATATGTGATACGGCCAAAAACGGACGAGTTCCATGATTTCCGTGGGTTTGCCGGTAAAGTATATGGTGGTGAACTAAGTGTGGGAGATGAAGTGGTTGTTCTGCCCTCCATGACCCGTTCCAAGATCAAGGCCATTTATTTTTACGACCAAGAGTACCAAACGGCACCTCGACGTTCATCCGTTACCATCACCTTGGAGGATGAGGTCAACGTGAGTCGTGGCGATATGTTGGTCAAAGTAGGAGATTTGCCTACCATCGACAAACAATTGACGGCAACGGTTTCCTGGATGGATGCCAATAATTTGGTGACCGGCGGAAAATATGTGGTACAACACGGGGTCAACAAAGTTTTGGCCAAAGTGGATGCCATTCAGCACAAGATCCATCCCGATTATTCCGGGATAGAAGAAAATGTGGTTTCATTGCAGATGAACGATATTGCCCGAGTGCAATTGCGATTGAACAAGCCCATTTTTTACGATAGGTTCAAAGAACATAGAACTAACGGTTCCTTTATCATTATCGACAGTAGAACCAACAACACAGCAGGTGTTGGGTTCATAGAGTAAAATCAACCCGTGTTATATTTTCAGGGGTAGGGAAAGGTTTTTGTTATAAACCTATAAAAATAATAGGATAACTAGGATATGCAAAGTTTTAGAACAGAGATAGAAAATCCGATTGTAGAAAAGGATATCATTGAGTTGGAGAAAAAAATCCGCCAGTTCAAGGAAGGCAATATCGACGAGGAGAAATTCCGTAGCCTTCGATTGGCACGCGGGGTTTATGGACAGCGTCAGCCAGGCGTTCAGATGATTCGTATCAAACTGCCCTATGGAAAAGTGACATCCAAGCAATTGTTGCGCATTGCCGATGTTTCGGATGAATATTCCCGAGGACGTTTGCACATCACCACCCGTCAGGATATCCAGATCCATTACGTGGACCTGGAACGCACCCCAGAATTGTGGGCCGAGCTGGAACGGGATGAGGTAACGCTACGGGAAGCCTGTGGCAACACGGTCCGTAATGTTACCGCGAGTGAAACGGCAGGCATCGATGTGGATGAACCCTTTGATGTATCGCCGTATGCCCAGGCCGTTTTTGAATATTTTTTACGGAATCCCATAGGTCAGGAAATGGGCCGGAAATTCAAGGTTTCTTTTTCCTCAAGTGATGCCGATACCGGATTGTCTTACATGCACGATCTCGGCTTTATCGCCAAATTGCAAAACGGGGTAAGGGGTTTTAAAGTGATGCTGGGAGGCGGATTGGGTTCACAACCACGACATGCCGATGCTTTGTATGACTTTTTGCCTACAGACCAAATAATTCCCCTTATGGAACAGGTGGTTCGTGTATTCGACCGGTATGGAGAACGAAAAAGTAGGGCCAAAGCCCGAATGAAATTTTTATTGAAGGATATTGGCTTGGATGGGTTTAAAGCCTTGTTGGAGGAAGAACAATTGGCAGTGCCCCATCAATCCTATCCTATAGAATTTTGGAACTATCCGGCAATTAATGTTGCACAAGTGGAAGTTCCTGAAGTTCAAATTGAAGATATACAGGCATTCGAACAGTGGAAATCGACCAACTTGGTGCCCCAAAAACAAGATGGATATGTGGCCATTGGTATTAAGGTGCTTTTGGGTGATTTCTATACCGATAAAGCAAGGGAATTGGCCAAATTGGTCCAAGATTACGCCGCTGGCGAACTTCGTCTGTCCCTGAGACAGAATATATTGATTCCTTTTGTGAAAACGGAATTGGTTCCCTTTTTCTACCAGGAATTGAAAAAACTCGGATTTGCGGACGCAGGGTACAACAAAGCCTTGGACATTACAGCCTGCCCAGGCACCGATACCTGTAACCTGGGAATTGCCAGCAGTACAGGAATAGCCGACGAGTTGGAACGTGTTATCAAGGCAGAATACCCACAATACATCAGTAATCCCGATGTAGTCATTAAAATAAGTGGCTGTATGAACGCTTGCGGACAACATACGATGGCCCATATTGGATTTCAAGGCATGTCTATCCGAACCAAGGATAAATTGGTGGCACCTGCACTTCAAGTGTTGTTGGGCGGTGGCAATCTGGGTAATGGACAAGGAAAGTTTGCCGACAAGGTTGCAAAGATTCCAAGTAAAAGAGGTCCACAGGCCCTTCGTTTGATCTTGGATGATTTTGAAGCCAATGGGAACGGGTCCTCCTATACCGATTATTATGCAGAGAAAGGAGAACTGTACTTCTACGAGCTGCTTAAACCGTTGACCGATGTGGAAAACCTTACCCCGGAAGATTTTATCGATTGGGGAAATGAGGAAAAATACAAACAAGAAATAGGAATTGGGGAATGTGCCGGTGCCATTGTGGATTTGGTGGCCACCCTTTTCTTTGAAAGCCAAGAGAAGATAGAAAGCGCTGAAGAAGCCATCAAAGATGAAAAATGGGCGGCAAGTATCTATTATTCCTACCAGTCCATCGTGAACTCGGCTAAGGCCCTGCTCACGGCAGAAAAAGTGAAGACCAATACCCATGCGAGCATCATCAAGGATTTTGATGCATTGTATGTGGCGACAGAAAAGATTGCTTTTGAAGGAGGATTTGAACAATTGGCATTGCAATTGAACCAAAATGAACCTTCTGAAACATTTGCCAAGAGTTATTTGGAAGATGCCAAAACCGTGTTGGAACGGTTGGAGGCTTACAGAAAATTGGAATTGCAACATGCGTAGCGGAAAATTGACAGTGGTAGGGGCGGGACCCGGGGATGTGGATTTGATCACATTAAAAGGAGTCAAAGCCTTACAAAGTGCAGATGTGGTGCTGTATGATGCTTTGGTGTCCAAGGAGTTGTTGGCGTATGCACCAAAAGCCGAAAAGATTTTCGTGGGCAAACGCAAAGGGTGTTATGCCTACCAACAAGAACAAATCAATGATCTGATCGTGGAACGTGCACAACAAGGGAAGCATGTGGTTCGCCTAAAAGGAGGGGACCCGTTTGTCTTTGGCCGTGGTGCCGAGGAAATGGAGTATGCTGCTGCCTTTGGAGTGGAAGTGGCCATAGTGCCTGGAATCTCGTCTTCGGTATCAGTCCCGGCATCACAACATATTCCGGTGACCAAAAGAGGTGCCGCTGAAAGTTTCTGGGTAATCACCGGAACCACCAAAGAGCACAAATTATCCAAGGATGTGGCCTTAGCTGCAAAGTCAAGCGCAACGGTCATCATTTTAATGGGCATGTCCAAATTGGGAGAAATTATGCAACTCTTCAAGAACGAAGGAAAGGAAAACATTCCGGTGGCCATCATTCAAAATGGAACCACCGAAAACGAAAAAATAGGAATTGGCACTGTTGCTTCCATTGAGAACAAGGCAAAGGAGCAGCAGTTGGCCAATCCTGCCATAATTATCATCAGTGAGGTAGTCAACCATCGCCAAAAAATACAGGATATTCAAAAGGAATACCGGAACAAGGGAAAAGAATTGCTAGTAAAAGTGTAATCAAGTCATCGGCCATGGATAGCCGAGAGGAATTAAAAGGAAAATTATGATCAAAACAGATATCATCATTATTGGTGCAGGGCCCACAGGACTCTTCACCGTATTTGAGGCAGGTTTGTTGAAACTCAAATGTCATTTAATAGATGCCTTGCCACAACCAGGGGGTCAATGCGCGGAAATCTATCCCAAAAAACCGATATACGATATTCCCGCCTACCCAGAAATATTGGCCGGGGATTTGGTGGAACGTTTGATGGAGCAAATCAAACCATTTGAACCTGGGTTTACCTTAGGCGAAAGAGCCGAAACCCTGGAAAAGCAAGAAGATGGTTCTTTTATCGTCACAAGTAATAAAGGAACACAACATCAGGCTCCCGTCGTGGTCATCGCTGGAGGTTTGGGCTCTTTTGAACCCAGAAAACCATTGATTGCCAATTTGGACCTGTTCGAAAGTAAAGGCGTGGAATATATGATCAAAGATCCCGAAGTATTCCGCGATAAAAAAGTGGTGATTTCCGGAGGGGGCGACTCCGCTTTGGATTGGTCCATATTCTTGGCCGATGTGGCATCCGAAGTTTCTTTGGTCCACCGTAGAAACGAGTTCCGAGGTGCTTTGGATTCAGTTGAAAAAGCGAGGGAATTGGCCAAGTTGGGCAAGATCCAACTGTTTACCGAAGCTGAAGTAAGCGAAATTCATGGCAAGGACGATTTGCAGGCCGTGGTCATCAAATACAATGACGAGTCCAAGGAACAAACCTATTTGGAAACCGATTACTTTATACCCTTGTTCGGCCTATCACCCAAACTAGGGCCGATTGGCAAATGGGGACTGGAAATCGAGAAAAATGCCATTAAGGTGAACAATGCCATGGACTACCAAACCAATATTCCCGGAGTGTTCGCCATCGGCGACGTAAATACCTACCCCGGAAAATTGAAATTGATCTTGTCCGGGTTCCATGAGGCGGCCGTGATGTGTCAATATGCCTATCAGATCATCAATCCAGATAAGCGGTATGTGATGAAGTATACCACCGTTGGAGGGGTTGAAGGATTTGATGGTTCCAAAAAAGAAGCCAAAAAAGAAGTGGTTCAGAGCATCAATTAAAATCATTATATTTATCTCAAAACCTTCCAAAACTGTTTTTGGAAGGTTTTTTTGTTTTGGAGTATATTTGAATTTTACAAGATGCAAGATTTATATACCCTTACGGATTTCTATGGAAAGTTGAATCTTCCGTTTCCCGAAGGCTTGGGAAAGGACATTGGTCATTTCAATGTGTTCAACATTGCCGAATACCGAACTCGATTGAACAATGGGGAAATGCGGTACGATCGACGATCCTATTACAAGATCAGTTTGATCAAAGGAAGGAACAAGGCCGAATATGCGGACAAGGAAATTCAGATTGAAGATAGGGCCCTGTTATTTGCATCACCTCGCATTCCCTATCATTATGTACCCCAGGATGAGGATCAATCGGGTTACTTCTGTGTCTTCACCGAAAACTTTTTATCCAAGGATAAAAGTGGGATGGTCTTGGATAGTCTGCCTCTGTTCCAACCTGGTGGGCTGCCCATATTCACCATCAATACTGGTGAGTTTACCGAAGTGGAACACCTGTTTAAAAAGATTGAAAGTGAACTGTCATCAGATTATGTGTACAAATTTGATCTGATTAGGGCATATGTGCTGGAACTGTTGCACCTGGGCCAAAAACTGCATCCTGTTCAGCCCGTGGAAATCAACAGGAATGCTTCCACCCGTATAACCGATTTATTTGTGGAATTGTTGGAACGTCAGTTTCCCATAAATACGCCTTCACAACAATTGGTCCTTAGAACGGCCAACGATTTTGCCGAACGTTTGGCGGTGCATGCAAACCATCTCAATAAGGTGTTAAAGGAAACCACCGGACTCACGACCACGGCAATCATACATGCGCGCATTTTTGAGGAGGCGAAGGTAATGCTCAAAAGAACGGATTGGACCATTTCGGAAATTGCATTTGGACTTGGTTTTGAAGACCCCGCCCATTTTTCCAACTTCTTCAAAAAATTGTCCAATACTTCTCCTCTGAAATTTCGGAAAGGCATCGAAATTTGATTTTTGCAAGAAATGGATTGAAGCATGCAAATCCATTCAAGGAAATAGCCCAACATTTGCATGAAAAATAAAATCAATTTAAAATGAAAGAAAACAAAATTGCACTAGTGACCGGAGGAAGTCGCGGACTGGGAAGAAATATGGTTGTCAACTTGGCAAAAAAAGGTTTCGACGTGGTGTTGACCTACCATTCAAATAAAAGCAGTGCCCATGAAGTGGTCACCGAGATTGTAAAAATGGGTCAGAAAGGGTTGGCCCTGCAATTGGACACCTCCAATGTTAAATCATTTGATGCTTTTTATGATCAATTAGCGGATGGATTAAAAAAAACCTTTGCAACCTCCACCTTCGATTTTCTGATCAACAATGCGGGTACGGGAGTTTATGAACCTTTTGTATCCACTACGGAAGAGCAGTTCGATGAGATGATGAACGTGCATTTGAAAGGTGTTTATTTTCTCACCCAAAAAGCATTGCCTTATTTGAACGATGGTGGCAGAATAATCAATATCTCATCCGGATTGGCCCGATTTACGATTCCCAATTCGTCGGCATACGCTTCCATGAAGGGGGGAGTGGAGGTGTTTACACGGTATTTGGCCAAAGAATTGGCACCGCGAAAAATAACGGCCAATGTAGTGGCACCGGGGGCCATTGCAACCGATTTTGGAGGGGGTGAGAACAAAACCAATGAGGTGAAAAGGGACATTGTTTCCAAATTTACGGCCTTGGGGCGTGTAGGTGTGCCGGAAGACATTGGTGGCATAGTAGCTTTTCTCTGTACCGAGGATGCCCGATGGATCAACGCCCAACGCATTGAAGCTACCGGCGGTATGATGATTTAAAATCTAACAATGAGTGTTATAAAACGGGTTGATTTTTCAATCCGTTTTTTTATTGTTTGAAATGTAAAAATCAAGGTCCATTTTTTGCTTTTCAGTAGGGAGAGCCGTTTCTTTGCAGTCCAGTTCATTAATAAGTTGAAAGTGTTATCAAGAAAGGTGGAGGGATTGGACCCTGCGAAGCCTTAGCAACCCTCGTCTTCGAGAAGGTGCTACATTCTACCCTTATCCTGAACTATTCTCGGGAAGGTCAGGAGCAAGTCCTGCCAAATGGGGAAGGATAACGAATCGAATACTTCGCAGTATTTCCTTTGCTTTTCTTGATCCCATTATAGCCTTTTTAGAAAGGAGATTATGTTATGCAAAAGATTGAAGACATTCTGAACGAACGAATTTTGGTGCTTGATGGTGCCATGGGTACCATGCTGCAGCGCTATAAATTCGAGGAGGAAGATTTTAGGGGCGAACGGTTCAAGGATTGGCCAAGTGACCTAAAAGGAAACAACGACCTGTTGTCGTTGACCCAGCCGAAGGCCATTGCCGATGTCCACAGAGCCTATTTGGATGCCGGTGCCGATATCATTGAGACCAATACCTTTTCAGGGACAACCATTGCCATGGCAGATTATGGTATGGAAGAATTGGTATACGAGTTGAACTATGAATCAGCAAGAATAGCCAAACAAGTTGCCCAAGAGTATACCGAAAAAGATCCCAGTAAACCACGTTTTGTGGCAGGCAGTATGGGCCCCACAAACAAAACGGCGAGTATGTCGCCCGATGTGAACGACCCAGGTTACCGAGCTGTATCGTTCGATGAACTTAGAAAAGCCTACAAACAGCAAGTGGAAGCGTTGTTGGATGGTGGTGCAGACCTATTGTTGGTCGAAACGATTTTTGATACGTTGAATGCCAAAGCGGCCCTTTTTGCCATTGAAGAAGTAAAGGACGAACGCAACATTGAAGTGCCCGTAATGGTCAGTGGAACCATAACCGATGCTTCCGGCAGGACCTTATCGGGGCAGACAGCTGAAGCCTTTTTAATTTCCATATCCCATATCCCCATTCTATCGGTCGGGTTCAATTGTGCGCTTGGAGCCAAACAATTGGTGCCCCATTTGGAGGTGATTTCGGCCAAAACGGAATTCGCAACCTCTGCACATCCCAATGCCGGTTTGCCCAATGCTTTTGGGGAATATGATGAAACACCGAAACAAATGGCGGCCCAAATCAAGGAATATGCGGAAAAAGGTTTGGTGAACATTGTGGGCGGATGCTGCGGTACCACACCGGAACACATCAAACAAATTGCTGAGGTAGTAAAAAATTATAAACCCAGGAAAGTTTCCGAAACAGTATAAAGAACATTTATAGTGAAGGACAACGAACAAAGACATTTGAAATTATCAGGCCTCGAACCCCTGGTCATTACCCCGGAAAGCAATTTCATAAACGTGGGGGAACGCACCAATGTGGCCGGTTCCAAATTATTCCTGCGCTTGATCAAAGAGGAAAAGTTCGACGAGGCACTGGCCATTGCCCGAAACCAGGTGGAAGGGGGAGCCCAGATCATTGATGTGAATATGGATGATGGTCTGATCGATGGCAAGGAAGCCATGGTCAAGTTTTTGAATTTGATTGTTTCCGAGCCGGATATTGCCCGTGTGCCCATCATGATCGATAGCTCCAAATGGGAAATCATCGAAGCCGGATTGCAGGTGGTCCAGGGTAAGTGTGTGGTGAATTCCATCAGTTTAAAGGAAGGTGAAGAAACCTTCATCCATCAGGCAAAATTGATCAAGCGCTACGGTGCAGCGGTCATTGTAATGGCTTTTGATGAAGTGGGCCAGGCAGACAATTATGAGCGCAGGATTGAAATCGCAAAGCGTTCCTACGATATTTTGGTGAACAAAGTAAAATTTGCCCCGGAAGACATCATTTTTGATTTGAATATATTTCCCGTTGCCACGGGGATGGAAGAACACCGTCGCAATGCCATCGATTTTATCGAAGCAACACGGTGGGTGCGCAAAAATCTCCCATATTGCAGTGTGAGTGGTGGGGTTAGCAATGTGTCCTTTTCCTTTCGCGGAAACAACACGGTAAGGGAAGCCATGCACTCCGCATTCTTGTACCACGCCATAAAGGCAGGGATGAACATGGGTATCGTAAACCCCACCATGTTGGAGGTGTACGATGATATCCCCAAGGATTTACTGGAGCATGTAGAGGATGTGTTGCTGGATAGACGCGAGGATGCCACCGAACGATTGCTTGAATTTGCGGAAACTGTTGTAGGTACTGCCAAGGAGAGCAAAGTAGATCTATCATGGCGGGAAGAACCCTTACAAGATCGAATTACCCGAGCCTTGGTAAAAGGTATCGATCAATACATCGTGGAAGATGTTGAGGAGGCCCGATTGAGTGTCGAGCAACCATTGGAAGTGATAGAGGGTCATTTGATGACCGGCATGAACGTGGTGGGTGACTTATTTGGCAGTGGAAAAATGTTTCTGCCCCAAGTGGTCAAATCGGCAAGGGTGATGAAAAAGGCCGTGGCTCACCTTACGCCATATATCGAAGCATCGAAGGATAAAAATTCCAAGGCTGCCGGTAAAATACTGATGGCTACTGTGAAGGGCGATGTGCACGATATTGGCAAAAACATTGTCAGCGTGGTATTGGCCTGTAACAACTATGAAATTGTTGATTTGGGGGTGATGGTGCCTCCTGAAAAAATCATCAACAAGGCCAAGGAAGAACAAGTGGATATCATTGGATTGAGCGGCTTGATCACCCCATCCTTGGATGAAATGGTGTTCTTGGCCAAGGAAATGGAACGCCAAAATTTCAACGTGCCCCTTTTGATTGGAGGTGCCACCACCAGTAAAGCACACACAGCGGTCAAGATCGACCCGATGTACAGTCATTCCGTGGTGCACGTGAACGATGCATCCAGGGCGGTGACCGTGGTGGGTGATTTGTTGCATAAAGATTCGGAGAACTACAAAAAATCTATCAAGCTCGATTATGAGAGTTTCAGGGAAAAGTTCCTGAACCGGGGCAAGCAAAAGGAATATCTGTCGCTTGAAGAAGCCCGAAAGAACAAACTTCAAATCGACTGGAACCCATCGGACATCAAAAAGCCCAACCAATTGGGCTTACATGTACTGGAAGATGTGGATCTGAACCTATTGAAGGAATTTATTGACTGGACCCCATTTTTTAGAAGTTGGGACCTGCACGGAAAATATCCTGACATTTTGAAGGATGAGGTGGTGGGCGAACATGCCACTGATCTTTTCAAGGATGCTCAGGTGATGCTTCAGAGGATATTCGACGAAAAATTATTGAAAGCGAAAGCGGTCTTTGGATTGTTTCCTGCCAACCAAATCAATGGGGATGATATTAAGGTTGTGACCAAAGGGGAGGAAGCAATTTTCAGGACACTGCGTCAACAATCCAAGAAAAGGGAAGGAGTGCCCAACATCGCACTGGCCGATTTTATCGCGCCCAAAGAATCGGGTATTGAGGACTACATAGGTTGTTTTTGTGTGAGTACCGGATTTGGCGCCCAAGAACTGGCCGAAACTTTCGAAAAGGAACATGACGATTACAATTCCATTATGGTTAAGGCACTGGCCGATCGTTTGGCGGAAGCATTTGCCGAATACTTGCATAAAGAGGTACGAACCAATTATTGGGGATATACCGACGATGAACAATTGGATAACACGGCATTGATTGCGGAACAGTACCAAGGCATTCGTCCGGCCCCAGGTTATCCTGCATGCCCCGATCATTTGGAAAAATTGACCATTTGGGAATTGTTGGATGTCGAGAAAAATATTGGGGTAACCCTGACAGAAAGCTTGGCCATGTGGCCAGCGGCCAGTGTAAGCGGTTACTATTTTGCACATCCACAAGCAAAGTATTTTGGACTGGGAAAAATCACGCAGGACCAAGTAGCGGATTTTGCAAACAGAAAACAGATAACTTTGGAGGAAGCCCAAAAATGGCTGGCACCGAATATAGCAGACGACCATTAAATGAAAATAACGGACCATATAAAAAAAGCGAAGGGAGAAACGCTTTTCAGTTTTGAAATTGTTCCGCCGGTAAAGGGAAAAAGTATACAGGAACTCTACAGGAATATCGATCCCTTGATGGAGTTCAAACCACCTTTTATTGATGTCACCACCTCACGGGAAGAGTACATCTATAAAGAGAAAGATGGTTTGTTGGACAAAAAACTGACTCGAACACGGCCCGGAACCTTAGGTATTTGTGCCTCTTTGAAGCATAAATACGATGTGGATACCGTTCCCCATGTATTGTGCGGCGGTTTTACCAAGGAGGAAACCGAATATCTATTGGTGGATTGTCAATATCTGGAAATTGAAAATGTGATGGCACTTCGTGGGGATGCCAGAAAAGAGGAGAAATACTTTACGCCCACCAAAGGTGGCCACCAATTCGCCTCCGAATTGGTGAAACAGATTCATGACATTAATAAAGGAAAATACCTGCACGATACCATAGAGTCCAACGAATGTGGTGATTTTTGTATAGGGGTGGCCGGTTATCCCGAAAAACACATGGAAGCCCCATCCCTGCAATCCGATTTAAAACGATTGAAGGAAAAAGTGGAACTCGGAGCCGATTATGTGGTGACCCAGATGTTTTTCGACAATAAAAAATTCTTCGAATTTGTGGAAGCTGCACGTGCCCTGGGTATCAATGTGCCAATCATTCCTGGAATAAAGCCCATCGCGGTAAAACGACATCTGCAGTTGTTGCCCCAAGTATTCCGAGTAGACATTCCACAAGAGCTCATCGAGGCTGTGGAAGCCTGTACATCCAATCAAGAGGTACGTCAGGTTGGGGTGGAATGGGCCATTCAACAATCCAAGGAATTGAAGGCTGCCGGCGTGCCGGTGTTGCATTATTATTCCATGGGAAAATCGGATAACATCAAGGATATTGCCAAGGAGGTGTTTTAATTTCCTACTTTTGCGCCCAATGAGGTACCTACTTAGCCTGACTTTATTTTTAAGTGTGCTCTTTGGGTTTTCCCAAAACGGGGAAGTGCCCAAAAAATATACGGTGGATGCCAGTCAATTTTATGGCTCCATTTTGTTGCACAATACCGATATTTCCCATTTGATCACGGAGCATCCCGGTGGGCTCATTTTGGGATTCAACCGCAAACGATATGGCCATGAGGATTGGGAATCCGATTTCGGTTATCCAGATACCGGTGTTTCCTTCGTCTACCAAAACACCAACAATGCAACATTGGGGGACCTCTATGGATTGTATGCCCATTACAACTTCTATTTTTTTAAAAGAAATCTACAGCTTCGAATAGGGCAAGGAATGGCCTACAGTACCAACCCGTACGATAAAAACACCAATTTTAGGAACAATGCCTATGGTACCCACTTGTTGGCAAGCACCTTTGTCATGTTCAACTACCATAAGGAAAACTTGGTTGCGGGATTTGGTTTCAAGGCTGGGATTTCCCTCATTCATTATTCGAACGCCAATTTTAAGGCGCCCAATACATCCACCAATACCATGGCGGTGAACTTTGGGTTGACCTATGATCTGGACAATGATCAAACTTTCGAATTTGTGGAACCCGGGGAGAAAGTGAAAATTACTGAGCCGATTCGGTTGAATTTGGCGTTGCGCGCAGGGGTGAACGAAAGTGATGTGATCAATTCGGGTCGTTACGGATTTTTGATAGTTTCGGCCTATGCCGATAAGCGGGTGGGACGATGGAGCGCCATTCAACTGGGAACGGACGTTTATTTCTCCAATTTTTTAAAGGAATTGATTCGTTACCAATCCATCGCATTTCCTGAAAACAATGTGGCCGCCGATACGGATTATAAACGGGTAGGGCTGTTTTTGGGGCACGAACTGTTCATCAACAAAATGAGCGTTATCGCCCAATTGGGCTACTACGTGTATTATCCGTTCGATTTTGAAGGAAGGGTGTACAACAGGATTGGACTCAAAAGATATTTCGGGGATAAGGTGTATGGAGCTATCACCTTAAAATCGCATGCAGCCAAGGCAGAGGCAGTGGAATTTGGAATAGGAATCAGAATTTAGGCAGGGATGTTGACAATGGAAAAAAATGGCACACCAATCGCTTCCAGAGGAATCTGGAAAGTATTTGTTTTGCTTTGTACTGTTCTCCAAATCTCCTGTAATGGTGAAAATGTACCCGATTGCTTCCAAAATGCAGGGGATTTGTCCCGAAAAACTTTGGATGTATCCGAGTTTACTAAAATTACCGCTTTTGAAAACCTTAATGTGGTTTTGAAACAGGGTGAAACCCAACAGGTGGAAGTGGAAACCGGGGAGTTTTTATTGAACGATGTTTCAGCAGAAGTGATCGATGGTCGCCTAGTTTTGCGCAACGAAAATGGTTGTAATTATGTGCGGAAGTATGGGTTGACCACCATTTATGTAACTTCTCCCAATATTTCAGAAATTCGAAGCAGCACGGGTTTTCCTATTTCCAGTGATGGTGTTTTGGATTATCCCAGTTTGACCCTGATTTCCGAAAGCTTTACCAACCCGGAAGCGGAAACTACCGACGGTTCTTTTGATTTGGAACTGAACTCGACCAATGTCCGAATCATTGTGAATGGTATTGCCTATTTTAAATTGAGGGGTGCTGCACAAACCTTTAATGTTTCCATTGCTGCAGGGGATTCACGCATTGAAGCTGAAAATCTGGTAGCGCAAAATGTAGTTCTCGATCATCGGGGCACCAATGATGTAATTGTGAATCCGGAACAAAGCATTAGTGGGGTCATTCGTTCCACTGGGGATGTGATCAGTGTAAACCGACCGCCGAATATCGAGGTGGAAGAGTTGTTCAATGGACGACTAATTTTTAGGGATTAAGCACCAGTCCCAAATAATTCTTGGTATTTTCGATTTTCATTTACACAGGTTGAATGCGCTTACTATCGCTTATCAAAAGTTGGTTCGCTCCTTTTCCAAAGGTGAGGTCATTGGATGGGCTCCACGGTTTGGACAAAGCAGATGTGCTGTTCCACAATTTGGTGGCCGAACGTAAAGTACCGGGATTGGCAGTCAGTGTTTTTGATAAAGGGGAGGTCCTCCTGCAAAAAGGATATGGATATGCCCATTTGGAAACCAGGGAAAAAATAGACCCCAAAAGCACTGTTTTTAGGATTGCCAGTATTTCCAAATGCATCACCGGATTGGCTTTCGGAAAGATGGTGGAAGAAGGTATCTTGGGTTGGGACGATTCTTTGTACGATCACGCACCCTACTTCCCCCAAAAGGGTTTTGATATAACGCTACGTCAATTGGCAAGCCATACAGCTGGCATTCGGGCCTACAAAGGAAAAGAGTTCGCCATGGACCGGGATTTTTCCATTAAGGATAGTATCCAAGTCTTTAAAAACGACCCCCTGATCTTTCAACCTGGTCATGGATACCTCTATAACAGTTTTGATTTTGTTTTGCTTTCTTTAGCCATGCAGGAGGCCAGCGGAATACCATTTCCTCAATATGTTAAGGAAAAAGTGTTGATGCCCTTGGGATTGGATTCCACATACACTACGGAGGACCGACAACAGAATGCCGCTAACTTTTATACCAAAAGATCCCATTGTTTTAAACATGCGGTGCCCGTGAACAATACCTACAAATTGGCAGGAGGTGGGTTTTTGTCCACCAGTGTTGATATCGCCAAATTGGGACAGGCGGTACTGGAAGGCAAATTGCTCAAAAAGGAAACCTACAATCAATTGTTGACCTCACAAACCGTAAATGGAAAGCAAACTTATTATGGTTTGGGCTTTCAAGTGAGCCAAGATGCTTCGGGCAGATCATTTGTGGGTCATGTGGGCAACAGTGTCGGGGCCTACACCAATCTTTTTATCTATCCAAAAGAAGAAAAAGTGGTTTCTATTTTGATCAATTGTACCGATCCAAAGGTGCAAAAGGAACTGGATGAAGCCATTTCCTGCTTATTTGAACAACTGGTTTAGACTTTTTGCGCCATTTTCTCCTCAATTTCCAAAGCAAAGGTTCGGCACAGGTCCAAAGTTTCTGTCACGTCGTCCATAGTGGTCCTGGGGTTGATTAAACACATGCGCAATACCACTTGGTTGTTCAATAGCGTAGTGACCAACAAAGCTTTTCGCGAGGCAACAACTTTTTCAGAGATGTACTGGTTGATTTCATCCAGTTGTTTTTCGCTGTAATTTTTGTGGATAGGATGGTACCTGAAATTGATCACGGCCAAGGTGGCAGGAAACACCACTTCCCAACTTTTACTGCCCCGCAACAGGTTTTCCACTTCTTCCGCTAGGTCGATGTTATAGGTAATCGCATCCCTGAACTCTTTTAGGCCAAAGGTTTTTAATGACATGTAAAACTTGAGGGCCCTGAACCTTCGTGTCAATTGGATGCCGTGGTCATAAAAATTGATTTCTGAAGTGTTTCCTTCAATATCCCTTAAATACTCAGGGTGTTCGGTAAATGTATGGCTCAGATCTTTGTGGTTCCGCACCAAAAGGCAGCCCATTTCATAGGGTTGGTAAAACCATTTGTGGGGATCAACGGTCAACGAATCGGCCTTTTCAATGCCCTTCATCATGGTTTTCCCCTTTGGGGAAAGGTAGGCAGCCCCGCCATAAGCCCCGTCGACATGGAACCAGATATCTTCTTTCTTGCAGATTTTGGCCAGTTCACTCAACGGGTCCACGGTCCCCGTATTGGTAGTTCCTGCAGAAGCGATTAAGCAGAAGGGGTGAAGCCCTTCGAGACGATCTTTTGCAATACAGTTTTTGAGTTTGTTCAAGGAGAACTTAAGTTCGCTATCGGTGGGGATGATCCGAATTTGTTCTTTTTTAAAGCCCAATACCCTAATGGCCTTGATATTGGATGAATGTGCTTGATCGGACAAATAGATCACCGCATTGGAAAAATCATCACCACATTTGATTCGTCGAGCGGTCGCCACGGCAGTCAGGTTGGCCATGGAACCCCCGCTGGTGAAGATGCCACCTCCTTTTTTCTTCGGAAAGCCAAAGATTTTCAACAACCATTGAATGGTGACAATCTCCAGCTCCGCCGCCGCTGGACCTATGGACCATCCACCGGAAAAAATGTTATAACCAGTGGCCAAGGCATCGGCCATCACACTGACGAAGTTGCTGGGGCCGGGTACAAAGGAAAATGATTTGGGGTGGGCCATATTGGTGGTGTTGGTCATTACCTTTTCCAACACGAAATCCAGAACAGCGGAAGGGTCCATTCCTTGTTCAGGAGCTTCCTCCAGGAACAATTTGTCCATTTCTTCCCTTGAGCCGAAGGCAACCGGAAATTTTTGATCCTGCGTAACATGGTGTTCCACAATGGCATCCACGATTTGATACCCGTAGGCTTTCATCGCTTCTTTTGGCAATTCCAATCTGGCGTTGTTCTTCCCCATAAATCAAGATTCAATTGAACTGCAAAAGTACCATATTTGAATAGGTTTTACTATGACATTTGTCCATCAATCGACTAAATGGATGAGTTGCTATTTTGAGGTCAACTCCGTAAAAAGGCTTTCCAGGTTTTTGTTCTTTCGGCTCAATTGAAGGGTTTTCAATTGGTTGTCGTGGGCAAAATCGAAAACGGCCGGACGCATATCTTTGGACGTGCTGAAGGTAATCTCGTAAACAAAGCCTCCGGTATTGATTACTTTGGCCACATGGGGCATTTGTTGTAACAGTTGCTCCTCCACACGAAAATCAAATTCCACCTCAATGATCTGTTCCTCCGCTTCGCGCAATTCTTCCAATCGCTTGTCGGCAACCAATTGTCCTTTATTGATGATGATGACTCTATCGCAAACGGCCTCCACCTCTTTCATGATGTGTGTGGAAAGCAGTATTGTTTTTTCCTTGCCGATCTCCCGGATCAGTTTTCGGATCTCGATCAATTGGTTGGGGTCAAGACCCGTGGTCGGCTCGTCCAAGATCAACACCTCGGGATCATGGAGCAAAGCTGCTGCCAATCCGACCCGCTGGCGATAACCTTTGGACAGTTGACCTATTTTTTTGTGTGCTTCGGGCGTAAGTCCGGTTTGTTCAATGACCGCTTCAATTTTTGACTTTGGCACTTTGTACACATCCGCATTGAAAGCAAGGTATTCTTTAACATACATTTCCAGGTATAACGGATTGTGCTCCGGAAGATAGCCAATGCTTTTCTGCACGTCCCGTTCCGATTTCAACACATCAAATCCGTTTACCTCAGCATCACCGCCATCTGCTTTGTAGTAGGTGGTCAAAATGCGCATCATAGTCGATTTTCCAGCCCCGTTCGGTCCCAAAAAACCGACCACTTCTCCTTTTTTGATGGAAAAGGAAACGTTGTTCAATGCTTTTTGAGGGCCAAAGGATTTGGTGATGTTTTGAACGGTTATCGACATTCGAAAAGGTTTTGAAATCCAAAAATACACTTTTACACCATTAGTTGAAGGATGTTTTGATTGGACATCCAAGTTTGGAGTTGTACGGATTGGAAACAGTGATATTCTCAAAAAAGTAATGATTCTTCAAGGCAAAACGCAATGAATATTCCGAATTTGAGAAAAATCAAAAAAAATTTGAGGAAGAAGGCCTGTTTCGAATTGAATACCTAAATTAGCCAAGATTTTACAACGACATGACAAACACGTATTTCTGGAACGGTTTTTATTTTTACTTCTTTTTTCAAAGAGAATCGGGACTGTTTTGAGTACGTTTAAAGTATAACCAATATGTAAAGTCCCGATTTCAAATCGGGGCTTTTTTTTTGCAATGGGTTTAAAAATTGCCATTCAGGGAATAAAGGGTTCCAACCATCATCAGGTTGCCATCGATTTTTACGGCAACGATATCGAATTGTTGGAATGCAGCTCGTTCGATGCCGTTGTGCAACATTTGTTGGACGGGTCTGCGGACAAGGGAATCATGGCCATAGAGAATTCAATAGCCGGTTCCATTATTCCAAACTACAATTTGGTGTATCACAACAAGATCCATGTAATCGGTGAGCACTATTTGAACATTCATCACAACCTGATGGTGTTGAGGGGTAAAACCATGGACGATGTGAAGGAAGTACATTCGCATCCGATGGCTTTGCTGCAGTGCAAGGAGTTTTTCAAGGATTATCCACAAATCAAATTGGTGGAAAGTGCGGATACGGCGGAAACCGCCAAACGCATCAATGATGAAAAATTGGAACATATCGCAGCCATTGCACCAAAAATGGCTTCGGAACTCTATGATTTGGAAATCATAGCGAATAACATTCAGACCATTAAGAACAATTCCACCCGGTTTATCATCCTGAAAAAACAGAACAAGATGTGGCCAGAAGAGGAAATCAATAAGGCTTCGTTGCGGTTCATCACCGATCACAAGAGAGGCAGTTTGGCCACGGTTTTGAACGTGATGAGCGATTGCAATTTGAACCTTACCAAAATACAGTCACTTCCTGTAATTGAGACCCCATGGAAATATGCCTTTTTCGTGGATGTGACCTTTGATAAATACGAACATTTTGCCAAGGCTAAATCCTTGTTGGACATCATGTCCGAAGATTTTCAGGTTTTGGGTGAATATAAAAACGCGTTGTTGTTATGATTACAGCCGATAGGTTACATAGCGTGCAGGAATATTACTTCTCCAAAAAATTGAGGGAAGTCAGGGGATTGATCGATCAAGGGAAACCCATTATCAACATGGGGATAGGCAGTCCGGATTTGGCGCCATCGCCCCGAGTGTTGGAAACTTTGCAAAGTTGCATATCGGATACGGGTGCGCATCAGTACCAGAGCTATCAAGGTTTGCCGGAACTGAGAAAGGCCATTGCCGACTTTTATAATGAAAAATTTGGGGTTGAAGTAGACCCCAATACCGAAATTTTGCCATTGATGGGTTCCAAGGAGGGCATCATGCATATTAGCATGGCATTCCTAAATCCTGGCGATGGGGTTTTGTTGCCGAACCCCGGTTACCCAACCTATGGATCGGTGACCAATTTGGTGGGTGGTGTACCCATCAGCTATGACCTTAAGGAAGAAAATGGCTGGTTTCCCGATCTGGAAGCGTTGGGGCAACAAGATCTTTCCAATGTGAAATTGATGTGGGTGAGTTATCCGCACATGCCCACCGGGGCAACTGCAACTCTGGAACAATTGCAGTCGTTGGTGGCCTTCGCCAAGGAAAACAATATTCTTTTGGTAAACGATAATCCGTACAGTTTTGTGCTGTCCAACAACCCAACTAGTATATTGTCCATTGATGGCGCCAAGGAATGTACACTTGAATTGAACAGTTTGAGCAAGACGTTCAATATGGCGGGATGGAGAGTGGGCATGGTTTTGGGCAATGCGGAGCACATCAATGCAGTGCTCAAGGTGAAAAGCAACATGGATTCGGGCATGTTCTACGGTATTCAAAAAGGAGCCGTTGTGGCCCTGCAAAGCGGTCCGGAATGGTTTGAAGCATTGGATCACGTCTACACCAAAAGAAGGGAGTTGATGTTTGAGTTGGCCGATAAATTGGGCTGTGAATATGACAGAAATGCTGTAGGCATGTTTGTGTGGTGCAAGTTGCCCGAAGGTGCACCTTCATCGGAACAATTCATTGATGAGGTTTTGAATGAAAAGGACATTTTTATTGCACCGGGAACCATTTTTGGGAGCAATGGGGAAGGGTATATCCGGTTTTCCCTTTGCGTAAAGGAAGAAAAAATTAAAGAAGCAATAGCTAGATTTTGACCATGGAAGTTGCGATAATAGGAATAGGGTTGATTGGAGGGTCGTTTGCCAAGGATGTCAAAAAATTGCATCCGAATGCCAAGATCATCGGTCTTGACCAACGTGAAGATCACTTGGATAAGGCCTTGGAATTGCAAATCATTGATGAAAAGGGCGACTATGCTTCCTTGTCCTCTGCTGATTTGGTCTATGTGAGCATACCCGTAAATGCCTTGGTAATGGAGCTGCCGAAGATTTTGGATGCGGTTGGTGAAGATACGGTGGTTTTGGATGCAGGATCCACCAAACGATTGATTTGCGATAGTGTGTCCGAACATCCAAAGCGGAGAAACTTTTTGGCATGTCACCCCATAGCAGGTACTGAATTTTCAGGACCAACGGCTGCTTTGCAAGGTCTGTACCAAGATAAGACCATGATCATTTGCGAGGTAGAAAAAACTGCCTTCAAACTTCAGGAAAGGGCCTTGACCCTCGTACAGGATATCGGGATGCGGATTCGGTACATGAACCCAGTGGCGCACGACAAGCACATTGCCTATGTATCCCATTTGTCACATATCAGTTCGTTTATGTTGGGAAAAACGGTTATCGAAAAAGAAAAGAACGAACGCGATATTTTTGACATGGCCGGGAGTGGTTTTGAAAGCACCGTGCGGTTGGCTAAAAGTTCTCCCGATATGTGGGCGCCCATCTTTGAACAGAACAAGGACAATGTGGTGGAAACGTTGGAGGAGTATATCCAAAACCTTACCGCGTTCAAACAGATGATAGAGGACAATGATTTTGAAAATGTCCATCAAGAAATGAGCAATACCAATAAAATAAAACAAATACTAAAAGGAATTCCACTTACAAAAAAATAGACAGTAGTATGGAAAACACGAAGGAAATGAGAAAATGGTTGGATGACATGAATTTGGGTCATCCATTGGTGATAGCAGGACCATGCAGTGCCGAAACCGAAGAACAGGTGCTAAAGATCGCACACGAACTTAAAGACACCGATGTCAACTATTATAGGGCAGGCATTTGGAAACCTAGAACACGTCCAGGAAATTTTGAGGGAGTGGGTGCCATAGGTTTAAAATGGTTGCAAAAAGTGAAGGAGGAGACCGGAATGAAAACCGCTACCGAAGTGGCCAACAGGGCACATGTGGAATTGGCGTTGGAATATGATGTGGATTTGTTGTGGATCGGAGCTCGATCAACGGTAAGTCCGTTTATTGTTCAGGAAATTGCCGATGCTTTGGAGGGGACCGATAAAATTGTTTTGGTGAAAAACCCGGTAAATCCAGACTTGTCCTTGTGGTTGGGCGCGGTAGAACGGTTGCACTCTGCCAATATCGAAAAATTGGGTGTTATCCATCGTGGGTTTTCAACGTATGAAAAATCGAAATACCGTAACATTCCGGAATGGCAGTTGGCCATTGAGTTGCAGACCAAGTTCCCCGATCTGCCCATCATCAACGATCCAAGCCACATTACCGGAAAGCGCGATATGATTTTTGATGTATCCCAAACAGCGTTGGACCTGAACTTCGATGGTTTGATGATTGAGACCCATTGTGATCCAGATAACGCATGGAGTGATGCTGCACAGCAGGTGACCCCGGAACGATTGGTGCAGATCATGAAAGATCTTCGCATTCGTAAGGAAACCGATGAAGAAGCAGAATACAATAGCAAATTGAGCAATCTTCGCGCACAGATCGATGTGCTCGATAACCAATTGATCGAGTTGTTGGGTAAACGAATGAAGGTTTCTGATGGAATAGGTGAATTGAAGAAACAGAAAAACGTTGCCGTTTTGCAAAGCAATCGTTGGAACGCCATTTTGGGCAATATGATTTTGGAAGGCGAGCAACGTGGATTGAGCGAGGAATTTGTGTTGAAAATGTTCAAGGCCATTCACCAGGAATCCATCAACCACCAAGAAAAGATCATCAACGCGTAGTCGTTTAATTCTTTGATAAGGAACCATTCAAAGATTGGTATTTTTCCAGTCTTTGGGTGGTTTTTTTGTTTTCGACTGTAACAATTTCATTTCTCTGCCCTCTTTCAAAAGTAAAAACACTCTATCATGAAAAAAATATATACACTTAGTTTGCTTTTGCTTCCCTTGGTTATGTTTTCCCAGCGAATCATTGACAGGGAGGTGGGAGAGTTCCGCGAAATCAAGGTTTTTGATCTTATTGAAGTCAATTTGATCCAATCCGATGAAAACCGAATCTTGATCAAGGGTTGGAACGTGGACGACATTACCTGGACCAACAAAAATGGCGTATTGAAACTGCGTATGCAATTGGACAAAAAGTTTCAGGGTGAGGATACGATGATCGAAGTTTATTACACCGACCTCGATGTGATCGATGGGAACGAAGGAGCCCAAATTACCTGTAATGAACTGGTGAAAAAGAACAGGATCGAATTGCGTGCCCAGGAAGGTGCCATGATTCATATTGGAATGGATGTGGATTATGCGGATATTAGGGCTGTGACCGGAGGTATTGTTGAAGCTTCCGGGTTGGCCAAAAGTCAAACCGTGGTGCTCAATACAGGTGGCATTTTTGAAGGTAGGGCCTTGCAAACTTCCAATACGGACATTAAAATTTCAGCAGGGGGAGAGGCCGATGTGTTTGCCTCCGAAGTGGTAGACATTAATGTAAAGGCCGGTGGCGATGTGTATGTGTACGGTAGCCCAAAACAGGTCAACAAAAAGACCTTTGTAGGCGGCAGGGTCTATATAAAAGACTAATGAAAAATAGATGGATAAAAAAAGCCCCTTCAAAACTGAAGGGGCTTTTTTATGGAGCAAATAAAATTACTTTCTAAAAATGTAACGGGTGATAAAGATGCCCTGTCCATCTCCTTTTCCGCCTTCACTTTCCACACCACTTACCACAAAGGCCAATTCCCAGCCGTTGGCGATCATGTCGTTGATCATGGAGGTGATCACGGCATCGTTGGCCGCAATGTTCTGGAATCGGATACCACCAATGTTGTAGAAGTTCAACAATTTGGTCTCCTCAAAGTTTTTTACCCTGATTTCGCCCCTGTCCGACTTGTTTCGGGTGTTGTCATCTTCGGTCTGAACACTGGTAAACTCCCTATAATCTTTGTCTTCAAGGGCATTGATAATCCTGGATCTTCCCAATCCGTTGGGCACAATGGACTCCACACTGGTAATTACCTTGTACTCTTGGGCATTCCCTCCGAATGCGGCAGCTAGGGTCATCACTGCGATAAAAACGATTTTTTTCATATTGGAAACGTTAATGTTTATTAATAACTGTTGACAAAGATATACGACGGAAAACGAGGAATATTGTTTCTTTGTAGTGAAAATTTGAACAAATTGTGAACGGAACTGTTTATAAATCAACCGGTAGCTGGTATACCGTAAAAGCTGAAGATGGTGCATTTTACGAATGTCGCATCAAAGGAAAGTTCCGTACCCAAGGCATCAAGAGCACCAATCCGGTCGCAGTGGGAGATCATGTGGTGTTCGAATTGGAAACCATTGGCGATGAAACCGTTGGGGTCATTTCAGCGATAGGGGAGCGCAAGAACTATATTATCCGAAAATCGGTCAAGCTGTCCAAACAGACCCACATCATTGCGTCCAATTTGGATCAGGTTTTTTTATTGATCACCTTGAACAACCCCATGACCTTCACCAGTTTTATTGACCGTTTTTTGGTCACTGCCGAAGCTTACGAAATCCCAGTGGTCTTACTTTTTAACAAGATGGACACCTATTCCGAGGAGGAAACAGGTGAGGTGGCCTTTCTTATGGATCTTTATTCCAAAATTGGCTACACTTGTTTGCAAATAGAAGCGAAATCTGGCAAAAACGTGGATAAGGTAAAGGAAATGATGCTGGGTAAGACCAGTATGTTCGCGGGCCATTCCGGTGTTGGTAAATCTACCTTGGTAAATGCACTGGAACCAGGCCTCCATTTAAGAACCGCAGAAATATCCGAGCAACATCTTCAAGGGCAGCACACCACAACTTTTGCCGAAATGTATGATCTATCATTCGATGCCCGGATCATTGACACCCCCGGCATTAAAGGATTTGGTATCGTGGATATGGAGAAAGAGGAAATCGGGGATTATTTTCCGGAGTTTTTCGAATTGAAGGGGCATTGCAAGTTCAATAATTGCCTGCATTTGGATGAACCCAAATGTGCGGTAAAGGAAGCACTGGAAAATGATGAGGTGGCATGGAGCCGTTACCGCAGTTATGTGCAAATGTTGACCGGGGAAGAGGATAATCCATATAGGGAACGATAATGAGAACAGTAATTCAGCGTGTTTCCAAAGCAAGTGTTACCGTTGATGGTGAAGTAGTTTCCTCCATTGGTCATGGACTGTTGGTGCTATTGGGCATTGAGGATGCCGATGGAACTGATGATATTGATTGGTTGGCCCAAAAAATTGCCAATCTTCGAATTTTTAATGATGAAGCCGGTGTTATGAATCTTTCGGTGATGGATACCGGTGGCGAAGTTATTGTGGTAAGCCAGTTTACCTTGCACGCACTCACCAAAAAAGGCAATCGTCCGTCGTATATAAAAGCTTCAAAACCAGCTATTGCCATTCCAATGTATGAGGAGTTTGTGGATAAATTGGAAGCAATTTTGGGCAAAAAAGTGGGCACGGGAATCTTCGGTGCCGACATGAAAGTGGAATTGTTGAACGATGGTCCAGTGACGATCAGTATCGACACCAAAAACAAAGAATAGTTGTTTTTTGTCGAAAAAGTTCTTTACCTTGTAAGAAATTAACCACTTTAGCCAGACCATTAATTAGCCAGACTTAACCTCGAATGCGATTTCTTACGTTTGTCCTTTTCCTAGTTGCCCAGTTTTCCATTTCCCAAAATTATAGCGTAGCCGAGATTCCCAAAGAAATGTTGGAGAATGCCGATGCCGTTGGTCGTTTAGATCGGATGGATATCCATATTGAATCCATAGATAAAATGACCTATTCAGTAAAGCAGGTGGTTACAGTCCTGAACAAGTCAGGTAGCGAATATGCTGCCACTAGGGTAATGTATGATGATGAAAGAAAAATAAAAAAAATTGAAGCTACCTTTTTTGATGCTTTTGGAAATGAACTTGAAGTTGCAAAAAGAAGGGATTTCAAGGATGTTGCTGCTGTGGATGGTTTTTCATTGTATTTGGACAATCGGGTGTTGTACTATAAGTATGTGCCAACCCAATATCCTTATACGGTTGAATTTACTTATGAGATTGAAACTTCGGACACCGGATTTTTTCCACCGTGGTATTTTTTATCAGGTTATGGGATAAGTGTGCAGCAAAGTGAATATTCCATTGTCTATCCCTCTATTGAATTTAAACCTATCGTAAAGGAAAAGAACTTGGAGAATGTTCAGGTTGAAAAGACAGATATTGCGGGCTCACTTCAGTATAGTGCCACCAATATACCAGCAATGGAGGCCGAAAGTTTGAGCCCTTCATTCAGTTTGTTGGCACCCAGCTTATCCATACGCTTGCCCAAATTTCATTACAAGGGATACCAAGCCGTAGTGAATGATTGGCACGAGATGGGTATATGGATACAAGAAGAATTGCTGGCAGGAAGGGATGTTTTGGAGGAGAACACTGTAAAAGAAATACAACAACTGGTCAAAGGGATTGATAATGACCTGGAAAAGGCCAAAATAATCTACAACTATGTCCAGGACAACACGAGGTATATCAGTGTTCAAATTGGAATAGGGGGTATCCAGCCCATCAGTGCCATAGAAGTTGATAAGGTTAAATATGGTGACTGCAAAGGCTTGACCAATTACACCAAGGCCTTGCTAAAGGCTGTAGGAGTCGAATCTTTTTATGCGGTAGTGGAATCGGGTAGCGCAAAAATTGATTTTGAGGAAGATTTTGCGGATTTGGTCCAGGGAGACCATGTAATTCTGGCCATACCCTATCAAGGTCAGTATTATTGGGTAGACTGTACCTCTCAAATCCTACCATTTGGATTTATCGGAGATTTTACCGATGGTAGAAAAGTATTGGTGGTTAAACCTGATGGTGGCGAGATTATGACGACAACTTCATACTTGAACCAACAGAACAAACAGAGCATTAAAGCCAGATATAGAGTTTTGGAGAATCTTTCAATGAAGGGTGAGGTTACACTGAAAACAACGGGAATCCAATATGATGGTCGATTTTCCTTGGAGAAAGGATCTAGAGAAGACAACACTGAGTATTACAAAAACTTCTGGGACAACATCAATGGGCTTGACATACTCGATTTTAAGTTTGATAATGATAAGGAGAATGTAGTTTTCACGGAAAATGTGAAATTGAGTGCCTTGAACTATCTGTCCAAAAATGGTAATGATTATCTCCTAACCCTCAATGCATTCAACAATGGTTTGTATGTGCCCCCCAGGTACAGGGACAGGAAAATGCCCTTTGTGGTACAACGTGGGTTTTTGGATGAAGACGAAACCATAATAGAAATCCCGGATAATTTTCATTTTACCGCGCTTCCGGAAAAAATGGTTCAAGAAACAATTTTTGGTGCTTACAAGACCGAGGTCATCAAAAAAAGTGAAAAACAATTGCTGTTCAAAAGATCCCTACAGCTCAATGCTGGGGAATATCCCAAGGAATCCTATCAAGATTTCAGGGCGTTTATGAGAGCAATTGCAAAAAATGACAACCAAAAAATCATTTTAAAGAATGACAGCCAAAACTAAACTTGTACAACTATTGATCGTTTTGTTCTTTTTCGGGTCCGTGCATGCCCAAGACTATAAATTTGGGAAGGTTTCTGAAGAGGAAGTACTTGAAAAACAGCATCCTACTGATTCCTCGGCGTCAGCTGCCTATCTGTTCAAAAAGCGGAATTCCTATTACCGTTACGACAAAGGTGTTGGGTTACGATTGATCACCGAAGTTCATAACAGGATTAAAATCTATTCTAAGGATGGATTTGATTATGCCTCCGAGGCTATCAACTTATATGAGACAAGTGGGGCAGATGAGAGGGTAAGCGGGTTAAAGGGTTATACCTATACTATGGATGACGGGGAAATGGTCGAGACCAAATTGGACAAGGAAAGCATATTTGACACCCAAGTATCAAAAAATCACAAACAAGTAAAATTTACAATGCCGAACGTTAAGGAAGGTTCGGTGGTTGAATACCAATATAAAATTACCTCTCCATTCGTACAAAGTATAGATGAGTTTGTTTTCCAGCATGCCATACCGGTTAAAAAGCTGGTGGCAAAGATGCGGATATTGGAATATTTTAAGTTTAACCAGAGAACAAAGGGATTTTTGATAATCGACTCCAATACCAATGTGGTTACCGACCATAGTTTGGGCATCAATGTGACGGAAGTGGCTTTTGACATGGCTGATATACCGGCCCTAAAAGAAGAGAGGTTTGTGACCAATATGGACAATTACCGATCCGGTGTGAAGTTTGAAATTGTATCCTTGGAAATACCTGGTTCTTTGTACGAAGTTTATGCCAAAACTTGGGATGATGTAGTGCGTACCATTTATGAAAGTAGTTCGTTTGGAGAGGAGCTCAAGCGCACAAATTACTTTGAAGAAGAATTGGACGCATTGCTGGCAACAACATCGGATGAGGTTGCAAGAATGTTTATTGTGCTGAACTTTGTCAAACAAAAAGTGAAATGGAATACCTATCTGGGGTTTGGTTCTGATGAAGGTACACGAAAGGCTTACAAGGAAGGCACAGGCAATAGCGCCGATATCAATCTTATGTTGGTCTCCATGTTAAATCATGCCAATGTTAAAGCCTATCCTGTATTGGTAAGCACACGGGATAACGGAATCCCCATTTTCCCCACTTTGGAAGGGTTCAATTATGTAGTTGCTGCAGCAAAGGTTGGGGAAACTTATCAGTTATTGGATGCCACCAATGCTTTCAGTACAGTCAATGTTTTGCCAACAAGGGCATTAAATTGGTTCGGAAGAATTGTTTCTGAGGGAGGTACATCAGAGGTAATCGATTTAATGCCCAAACACAAATCCATGGATGCTGTTATGATGAGTGTTTCCTTAAACGAGGATGGATCCATAGAAGCGAAACTAAGACAACAATACACCAATAACAATGCTTTTGTGTTTAGAAATCAATACAATAAGGGAACAGAAGAGGCGTTTTTGGATGAATTGGAAAAAGAGCAGGGCGATATCGAGATAAATGACTATAAATTGGACAATAATTTGGATCTTGGAAAACCAATTGTCCAAACATATGACTTCTACAAGGAAGATGCCTTTGAGGCCATAGCGGGGAAAATTTATGTATCACCTTTGTTTCATCTGGCGGTACAGGAAAATCCGTTCAAATCTGAGAGTAGGGAATATCCAATAGATTATGGGTTTCCTTGGGAGGATAAGCACATTGTCACAATTCAAATACCCCAAGGGTACAAAGTGGAACATTTGCCTGAACCCATCAGTCTGGCATTACCGGAAGGATTGGGTAAATTCACCTATAATATTTCGGCAACCAACAATCAAATTTCACTTCGTGTGGAAATGGAGGTCAATGCGTCGATCTTTCCGCCACATTACTATCAAAATTTAAAAGAGCTGTACCGTCAAGTGGTGGAAAAGGAAGCGGAAAAGGTAGTTTTGGTCAAAGCATAAGTGAAGATGAATCTCGTTGGAAAGACAATTTTGGCTTTACTTCTTTTTGCTGGAACTTCAGCCATGGCGCAAAAAGAAACAGAATTTGGCCAACTTGCTCCTTCGGAACAAAATTTCAAGGTCTATGAAAAGGATACTACGGCCCATGCCGTGTATCTATTTGAAAAAGGGGAGAATTACTTTGAGGTACGACGCAACTATGTGTATTTGATCACAAAATACCATGCCAAAATTAAGATTCTGGATAAGCAGGGTTTTGATGAATCCGAAATTGCCATTCCCTATTACCACAGCGAGGATCGGACCGAAAAAATCAGTAACATCAGGGCTATTACCCATAACGGCATTGTCAAATCCAGTTTGCTGCAAGAAGATGTATATGAAGTGGATGTAAATGATCGCTGGTCCGAAAAACGGTTCACATTTCCCAATGTAAAAGAAGGATCCATTTTGGAATACGTTTATGAGGTACAGTCCCCTTTTCTATTTAATCTTAACGGTTGGGACTTTCAAGGAGATATACCAAAAGTATATACCGAGTATGCTGCCAAAATTCCTGGAAATTATAGGTACAATAGAGCCTTAATTGGTGAGCTGACCCTTGATGTGAATGATGCAACCATACGCAAGAATTGTTTCAGGATTCCAGATTCTTCAGTAGAACCTGCCGATTGCGAAGTGCTCAAATATGTCATGCATGACGTTCCTGCTTTCAAGGCAGATGAAGACTACATGTTGTCTGAAAATAATTATAGGGCAAGGTTGGAGTTCGAAATGTCCGAATACCTTGGGTTTGATGGACGAAAAGAGAAATTCACCAAATCTTGGAAAGATGTGGACAAGGAATTTAGGACCGATCGCGATATAGGGGGGCAGCTACGTAAGAAAAATTATTTCGAGAGAAATGTTCCTTTGGAATTGTTATCGGCAAATGAGGATAAACTAACCAAGGCAAAGCGTATCTATGCATTTGTCAAGTCCCATTATACGTGGAACGAAAAGTTCGGCGTACTAAGGGACAATCGGGTAAAACAGGCATTTGATGAAAGAACGGGAAATGTGGCAGAAATCAATATTACGTTGATCAACTTATTGAATGCTGCTGACATCGAAACCGACCTGATGATGATCTCAACCAGGGCACACGGACTTCCTAAAAGAAGCCATCCCGTAATGACTGATTTCAATTATTTGGTGGCCAAGACAGAAATTGATGGAGTAATCTACCTTTTGGATGCAACCGAAAAAGAACTGCCATTTGGAATGTTGCCCTACCGCTGTCTCAATTATTATGGAAGAGTCATGGATTTGGATGGCGACAGCTATTGGTATGAAATAGAGCCTGAAAAATCGCACGGACGTGCCATTCGGGTACTAATGGAACTGGATTTTGAAAACGGCAAGGGAACTGGGGAAATGGATGAAATTTCTACTGGATATGAAGCTTATTTTAAAAGGAATCAATTGGCAAATTTGGCCGAAGAGGACTATCTCAAGAAAATAGAGGAGAGCACTCTCGAAGATTTTTTCATCAGATCCTACAGTTTGGATGCGGAAAGTTCCAATGAGCTCAAGTTGGTGGAACGTTTTTCTTTTGAAACGGAGAATTTGGAAGCAAAACAAACCATGTACGTGAATCCGTTTATCATCCAATTTTTTAAATCCAATCCATTTAAAACAGAAACAAGGAACTATCCGATTGATTTCGGGTATGTACGATCCTACAAATATTTTGCAAATTTCAAGGTCCCGTCCGGTTATCGTTTAAAGCAACTGCCGGAATCGATAAATATCGGCCTACCGGATAATAGCGGGATTTTGCGTTTCAATTGTATCGAGTCGGAAGGTATGGTCATGGTGCAGTTTGCACTTCAATTAAAGTCGACCCAATATACCAGTGAGGGGTACGCCTACGTCAAAAAGTTTTTTGAAAATGCTGTGGCAGTGCAGAACCAAAGTTACATGGTCTTCGAAAAGGAATAGCTTTTAAAAAAATGATTGGTACATTTGGAATAGGAAACAAATGATCAAAAAAAAGCATCGAAGGTGAACATAGCAAATGCACAAAAGGCGGTAGACGAGTGGATTCAAAACCATGGGGTTCGCTATTTTAACGAGCTTACCAATATGGCTCAACTTACGGAAGAAGTGGGAGAAGTGGCGCGTATTATTGCCCGGCGTTATGGGGAGCAAAGTGAAAAGGAATCCGACAAGGCCAAGGATCTTGGTGAAGAGTTGGCCGATGTAGTGTTTGTGGTGTTGTGTTTGGCCAATCAAACGGGCATCGATCTTCAGGCGGCATTCGACAAAAAATTGGATTTGAAGACCAAACGCGACCACGATCGTCACCAAAATAACAAAAAGCTCAAATAAAGTTGGTGCCCTAAGGGCATATTGGTTCGGTTTTTTCTAGTTTTGAAATTTCATGCTAACTAAAACGAATTGAGACTTCATCTTTCCTTCCCTCAAGTAAAATTGATTCAGAAATCTGTGCGGATCACGGGTTCCAAAAGTGAAACCAACCGATCTTTATTGCTGCAGGCCCTGTATCCCCAAATCAATATTGAGAACCTTTCCAATTCGGACGATGGGGAGGTCATGCAAAAAGGATTAAAAATTGCTACAGGGGAAGTGGATATTCACCATGCAGGCACCGCCATGCGGTTCTTGACCGCCTATTTTGCCTCTCAACCCGGCAAGGAAGTGGTGCTCACAGGTTCAGAACGTATGCAGGAACGGCCCATTAAGGTTTTGGTCGAGGCTTTACGCACCTTGGGAGCAGACATTCAATATGTGAAAAATGAGGGCTATCCCCCTCTAAGGATCGGCGGGAAAAAATTGGAGCAGTCCAAAGTTTCCCTACCGGCCAACATCAGTAGCCAGTATATTTCTGCCCTTTTGTTGATAGCTCCCAGTTTACCCAATGGTTTGGAGTTAGAACTGGTGGGCAAGATTACCTCGGTGCCCTACATTAAAATGACACTGGGGTTGCTGGAACAGATTGGGATAAAGACAACTTTTGAGGGCAACACCATTGTGGTATTGCCGAAAACTTCGGTGGAAGATATCACTTTAGTCGTGGAATCCGACTGGAGTTCGGCCAGCTATTTTTACAGTATTGTTGCCCTTTGCGATGTGGGTACAACAATTGAGTTATCGTCCTACAAACAGAACTCGTTGCAAGGAGATAGTGTGCTCTCAAAAATATATGCTGATTTTGGGGTGAAAACAAACTTTCATGGAAATCAAATAACACTTTCAAAAATCTCAAACGAACATCCTGAAACCGTCAATTATGATTTGGCCAATGCTCCTGATATTGCCCAAACCATTGCGGTAACCTGTCTTGGACTCGGAATGGGATGTCACCTCACAGGGTTGCACACCCTTCCCATTAAGGAGACCGACCGATTGGCAGCTCTTCAAACAGAGTTGTCCAAATTTGGAGCCCAGGTAGCAATCGATTCAGAAAGTTTAACATTGCAACCGGCAAACAGCCTTAAAACTGGTGTTGCAATAGATACCTACAATGACCACCGCATGGCCATGGCCTTTGGTCCCTTGGCCCTCCGAACCGATTTGATCGTGAACGATGCAGGTGTGGTCTCCAAATCCTATCCCGATTTCTGGCGCGACCTCGAAACCCTTGGTTTTGGCATTGCGGAAGTGTAAGGGACATTTAATCATGGATTTACTTGACATCCCCTATCACGAGGTTGTATATTTGCCCCTCTTTAAAAAATCCAAAAAAAGCATACATGAAATTATCCAACTTCAATTTTGAATTGCCAAAGGAACTATTGGCGGAACATCCTGCGGAAAACAGGGACGAATCCAGACTAATGGTAATTCATAGGGATACTGGAAAAATTGAACATAAAATGTTCAAAGATCTTATCGACTATTTTGATGAAGGTGATGTAATGGTCTTGAACAATACCAAGGTATTTCCTGCCCGATTGTATGGTAACAAGGAAAAAACCGGGGCACGAATCGAGGTTTTCTTGTTGCGTGAATTGAATCAAGAACAACGTCTTTGGGATGTTTTGGTAGATCCGGCCAGAAAGATTCGAATCGGGAACAAACTCTATTTTGGTGATGATGAAAGTTTGGTGGCAGAGGTAATCGACAACACCACTTCCAGAGGTCGTACCTTGCGTTTTCTGTATGATGGATCCTATACCGATTTCAGAAGAAAATTGAGGGAGTTGGGCGAAACCCCGCTTCCAAAATACATAAAAAGGGAAGTAACGCCAGAGGATGAAGAGCGTTACCAAACCATATATGCCAAGCACGAAGGTGCCGTTGCAGCTCCTACAGCCGGGCTGCACTTTTCCAAACACCTATTGAAGCGTTTGGAGATCAAGGGTATCGATTTTGCCGAAGTGACCCTTCACGTAGGCTTGGGAACCTTCAACCCAGTTGAGGTGGAAGATTTGTCCAAACACAAAATGGACAGCGAAGAGTTGGTCATTGATGAAAAGGCCACTGAAATCGTGAACAAGGCCAAGGCCAATAAGAAAAGGGTTTGTGCCGTGGGAACTACTGTGATGCGGGGCTTGGAAAGTGCGGTTTCCTCCGAACATACCTTGAATACGTTTGAAGGATGGACCAACAAGTTCATATTCCCTCCGTATGATTTTAGCATTGCCAACTGTATGATTACCAATTTCCACTTGCCTAAATCGACCCTGTTGATGATGGTGTCGGCATTTGCGGGTCATGATTTGATCAAAAAGGCTTACAAACAGGCTATCTTGGAAGGATATCGTTTTTATTCTTACGGTGATGCCATGTTGATTCTATAACAACTAATTTCATAGATGGAAATCCCGTCCGGTGAATCGACCGACGGGATTTTTTCTTGCGTATCTTTAAAAGGTGGAAATCAAAAAGAAGGACATAAGGGCACTGACTAAAAATCAGCTCCGCGATTTTTTCGTGGGGCAAGGCGACAAGGCCTTTCGTGGCAATCAGGTCTATGAATGGCTGTGGCAAAAGTCTGCCCATTCTTTTGAGGAAATGACCAACATTTCCAAGGAAACCCGTCAGATGCTCGAGGACAATTTTGTGATCAACCATATACGGGTAGATCAAATGCAGCGCAGCTCCGATGGCACCATTAAAAATGCAGTTCGCTTGCACGATGGCTTGGTGGTCGAGTCCGTATTGATTCCGACCGATACCCGAACCACGGCCTGCGTGTCCAGTCAGGTGGGGTGCAGCTTGGATTGCCGATTTTGTGCTACGGCACGGATGAAACGCATGCGAAACCTCAATGCCGACGAGATCTATGATCAAGTGGTGGCCATTGATAATGAGAGCCGATTGTATTTCGATCGTCCGTTGAGCAATATTGTGTTCATGGGCATGGGAGAACCGTTGATGAACTATAACAATGTCCTCAAGGCCATTGACATGATCACTTCGCCGGAAGGGCTTGGCATGTCGCCCAAGCGTATCACGGTTTCCACGTCCGGCGTGCCCAAAATGATCCGAAAAATGGCGGACGAAGAAGTCAAGTTCGGATTGGCAGTATCCCTTCATTCTGCTATCGATGAGGTGCGGACCTCCATAATGCCTTTCAATGCCACTTTTCCACTCAAAGAATTGAGGGAGGCCCTTCAATATTGGTACAACAAGACCAAAAACAGGATCACCTACGAATATGTGGTTTGGAAAGGGATCAATGATACCCAAGAAGCGGCCGATGCTTTGGTAAAGTTCTGCAAGTTTGCGCCATCCAAAGTAAACATCATCGAATACAATCCCATTGATGATGGAGAGTTTCAACAAGCTTCGGATTCAGCGGTGGAGCTGTACAAAAACACTCTGGAACAAAACGGGATTACGGTAACGGTTCGTAGATCCCGGGGCAAGGATATCGACGCTGCCTGTGGACAGTTGGCGAATAAACAATGATCAATTTACAATTATCATTTATTTTTCACCATTCACCATTCACCATTCACCATTCACCATTCACCAATCATCGATAGATTTTGTACACTATCTTAAAACTTCGATTTCATTCGAGCAACTCTGTCATTTTCGCTACTTTTAGGCATTCAAAACCAAAGGCCAAACCCAAACCTTGAAAATTGTATCTCAGATAAGGGAACCCATAGAGGTTGAAATGGAATTGTTTGAGGAAAAATTCCTTAAATCCATGTCTTCCAAGGTGGCGTTGTTCAACCGGATTACCTATTATATCGTCAATAGGAAGGGCAAGCAAATGCGCCCCATGTTTGTGTTCCTTACTGCCAAATTACTCAATGGGAAAGTCAACGAGCGTACCTATACCGGGGCTTCCATCATCGAATTGATCCATACGGCAAGTTTGGTGCACGACGATGTGGTGGACGATAGCAACAAACGCCGCGGTTTTTTCTCCATCAATGCCCTTTGGAAAAACAAGATTGCCGTATTGGTGGGCGATTTTTTATTTTCGAAAGGCCTGTTGGTGTCCTTGGAAAACAAGGATTATGATCTTTTGCATATCATTTCCAATGCGGTCCGCGATATGAGTGAAGGTGAACTCCTTCAAATTGAAAAGGCCCGGTTGCTCGATATCACTGAAGAGGTGTACTACGATATCATCCGCCAAAAAACAGCTACCTTGATCGCTGCTTGTTGTAGCATGGGAGCCTGTTCCGTACGACCTGATTCCGAAGAAGTGGAGACCTTCCGAAAATTTGGGGAACTCTGTGGTATGGCATTTCAGATCAAGGACGACCTTTTTGATTATGGTGCCGAGAAAATTGGTAAACCTACAGGTATCGATATCAAGGAACAAAAAATGACCCTGCCCCTTATTTATGCCTTGAATCAAAGTGACGACCAAAAGAAAAAATGGTTGATCAACTCCATCAAAAAACACAACAAGGACAAAAAAAGGGTTAAGGAGGTTATTGCCTATGTCAAGGAAATGGGGGGATTGGAGTACGCCGTTGCCAAAATGCTCCAGTTTAAGGATGAGGCCCTTTCCCTTTTGGATGCTTACCCCGATTCTGAATATAAAAGCGCCCTCACCTTAATGGTCGAATATGTGGTCGACCGAAAAAAGTAATTTTTAATATTTTGATATTCAATTTGTTGTGAAAAAATTTATTTTTCAGGCAACGCTTTGTCCCATCTTTCCGTCTATGTAAATAGAAACACTGTTGAAACCGAACCATTGAAGATTATTTCTTTATATAGCAATGAAACCCAATTGATCAAAAAGTCGATCAAGGGGGATCGACAGGCCCAAAAGGTTTTGTACGATAAGTATGCTGCCAAAATGTTAGGGGTATGCAGACAGTACATACGAGATCAACATTTTGCCGAAGATGTAATGATCAATGGTTTTATCAAAGTGTTCAACCACTTGGTTGATTTTCAGGGCAAGGGAAGTTTTGAGGGATGGATCAGGACCATTATGGTCCGGGAAAGTATCTCCTACTTGCGGAAAAGACAGTTTGTGGTATATGATGATGACGTTTTTGAGTCCCTAAATCCGGAACATTCCGTTACGGAGGGACTATTGGATGTGGAATATGTGCAACAGTTGATCGATGATCTGCCCGAAGGGTACAAAACGGTTTTTTTGCTGTATGCCATTGAAGGATATGGACACCAAGAGATAGCCAAAATGCTGGACATCTCGGAGGGAACTTCAAAATCCCAGTTGTTCAAGGCGCGAAAAATGTTACAGGAAAATTTAAGATTGAATGGAATGGCACCCCAAAAGACCGGGGCCAACAAAAGATAAGGATATGGACAAACTGGAAAAACATATCAAAGACAAATTGGAGGAGCGACAAATTGCTCCTTCGCCAGAGGCTTGGGAAAAAATTGCATCCCAACTTTCGACAGCCCCACAAAAAAGAAAGCGTACTTGGTACCCTTTGGCCATTGCGGCCAGTTTTCTGGGTATAGTACTGGTTGCTTACTTGTTCTTTACTGCGGAGTCCGCTAAGGAAATGCAACCCCAAGTGGTGGAGGGAAATCAACGTATCGAAAATGTTGAGGAAATCCAAGACGAGGGCACCATCGTTCAGGAGGGGCCGATTAAGGAACAAGATGGATGGGTTGAAAATGCATTGCCACCGCAACACAAAGGGGAAAGTAATGATGCTGTTGAGGATGTACTTTCAAGTAAAGAACGGGAATTGGCTCTCCAAACTCCCAAGACCCCTATTAACAATGAACTTGAACAGCCTACCGACCAATTGATTGCACTCAAAGTAGAGGAAGTTGTGGCTCAAGTGGAATTTTTGGAGCACCAAAAACAGGAGGTCAGCGACGCGGAAGTAGATTCCCTGCTTCGCAGGGCACAACGACAAATACTGACCGATAAACTGTTTACCCAAAGCGGTTCAGTGGATGCGATGTCCCTTTTGGCCGAAGTGGAGGATGAGCTCGACGAATCGTTCCGTGACCAAATTTTTGATGCCCTTAAAGACGGCTATCTCAAATTGCGGACTGCCGTGGCCGATAGAAACAATTAATTATTCATCAATCAAAAGGATTTTCCAGATTCCTGCCCAACAATGGGTGGGCAGGGAGCGGAGGTCCATAAATCAAAAACAATCATGAGAAAAATTACACTTCATTTAGCAGCTTTGTTTTTTTTGTTCGTTGCTTTTCAGGTAAGGGGACAAGAAGAATACAAAAAGGAAATTGAACTCCTCAAAACCCAACGCGAACGGATTATTGAACAGGAAAAGGAGGCCCTGAAATTTGAGGTCAGGGATATCAACAAACGGATGGAACGGGGCGACATTTCGGAGGCCGAAGCCAAAATCCTGAAAGAAGAGGTAGCCAAAAGGCGCGCCTTGAACATCGAGAACCGTGTAGGTATCATCGATAACAAAATTGCTTTGTTGGAACGAAATGAAGGTGATGTGTTGACCCTCACCACGGTGGATTCCCTGGATAATGACGACCGGGTGCACTTGGGTATCATGATCGACGGGAGACCTGCCTTCTCCTTTAATACCCATCGATGGAGGCATAAAATCAAATACGACCGACGTACTTATTCCGATTTTGTGTTTGCCATCGGGTTGAACAATGCCTTGATCGAGGGACAGTCCATCGATGATTCCCCTTATAAAATTGGAGGTAGCCGATTTTTTGAAATGGGATGGCAATGGCGTACCCGTGTATTTCGGAATTCCAACTGGTTGCGCTTTAACTATGGATTTTCATTTCAGTTTAACGGGTTAAAGCCCGAAGGAAACCAGATTTTTGTCCAAAATGGCGATCAAACCGTCTTGGAAGATTTCGAGTTTGATCTGGACAAGGCCAAATTGCGTATGGATAACCTTGTATTCCCCGTTCATTTTGAATTTGGACCCTCAAAATTCAAAAAGACCGACCGCACTGTTCGTTATTCCATCAGAAATCAATTTAGATTGGGTGTCGGCGGCTATGGCGGATTCAATTTGGGTACGCGACAGAAATTGAAATATGACCGCGATGGCGAAAATGTAAAGGATAAATTGAAGCGGGACTACAATACCAGCGACCTGATCTATGGTGTGAGCGGGTACATGGGCTTTGACGGGGTTTTGTTGTATTTGAAATATGACCTGAACCCCATTTTTAAGGATGCCGATATAAAACAGAACAATATTTCCTTGGGCCTTCGGTTCGATATATAACCGATAACAAGCAGTTGATTCAAGCGCAGTTGGGATTCGTTTCCAACTGCGTTTTTTATTCAGTAAGTGCCCTTTCCATTTCCGGTGTAAATTCCTCTTTGTCAAAACCGCGTTTGCAATACGAACATTCCGCATATTTCACATTACTTATGGTAAAGACCGGAATCCAAAATAGATGGGCATAATTCGGTTGCATAACAGCGGTCATTGTGTCTACCTGATGACAATATGGGCAGGTTGCACCATCCAGTTTTTTGATGGTTTTTTTACCGGGCCGTGTTCCGAAAAAGAGAATCATTGCGTAGGGGTTGTTGTTTCGATTGTTGTGACTAAGTTATAGCATTCCTTTGGCTTGATTAAAATTTTGAATTTCCTTTTTAAATATTTTCTACATTCGCGCACGTTTTACAACAATTGAAAACCGTACATGGTGAGGAGAACTGGTTGTCCTGGATGGATGACATCTCCGAAAACGATTATGTGGTCGTGGACCAATTTCTACCCCAAGATCTTTACGAAAAGGTCCGTTCTTTCTTTTTGTCCAAGTTGAACAGTTTTACCGAAGCCGGTATCGGTGCGAACGCCGACAACCAAATCAATACCAAGGTCCGTGGCGATTTCACCTATTGGTTGGATCGCAAACGAGATACCGAACTGGAACCTTTTTGGTTTTTGGTGGATGAGATTGTCCACATGTTCAACAGATACTGCTATTTGAGCTTGTCTGGTTACGAGTTCCATTTGGCCCATTACCCATCCGGTGGCCATTATGACAAACATTTGGACCAGTTTGAACATAGGAACAACCGGATGATTTCCGTGATCATGTACCTGAATGAAAATTGGCAACCAGGCGATGGGGGCGAGCTGGAAATTTTCAAAAAGGACGGCTCCAACTTTTTGGTGGAACCGTTGGCGGCTCGTTGCGTGATGTTTAAAAGTGCCACAGTGCCCCACGCCGTTTTGGAAGCCCACAAAAGTAGATTTAGCCTAACAGGGTGGCTATTGTACCAGCCTTCGGCTCTAGGGAAATTCTTCGGATAACAATCAATCCCTTTTAATAGGAATTTGTTGGATCAATGCAACATTTTGACTGTGCTCGGCGCTATAGGACATGACTAAGGTGCCTTTGGTCCCATCATTGGCCATTATACTAAAAACCGTTGCCTGATCGTCGGGGTTGGTCATGCCCTCGAACCGATAGGTGTCAACGATCAATAAGTCATTGGGCTGGTATTCCTTTTTGGAATAGAGTGCTTTAATACAATTGCCTACAGCTTCAAAATCTTCTTCATACCCTTCTTGGGTCAAGGTGTTTACTGCTTCCGAAAGGGTGTCAAAACTATGCTTGTCCATATGCATTTAAGTTAACGATTTTATTGCACAAAATCCAGAACCGAAGTTTTTACTTTATCCCAATCTGTGTATTCATGATCCTTGCTCGTATCTGTGGCGCCCCCTTGTTTTTTGGCAATCATACGCATGGTCAATTTTTTAAAATAGTCATATTGGGTATAGCGTAATGCCCCTGCCCAATGCCAAACGGTATTGGTTTTCCAACCAGTTTGTTCCAGGAAATCGGATGCGATCTTTGCTACTTCTTCGTGCTCTTCGGGAATGTTGGAGGCTACCGCCATGCATACGGAAAAGAACGCGCTCGGTTTCTTGTTCAACTCGTCTACGTGCTCCGTAACGTAGTGTTTGATGGCGCTGTTGTATTTGTGCAGGTGTATGGAGCTTCCGATCATTACCATGTCAAATTCTTTGGGTGATGGTGGGGCTTCTGTTGCATTGGAAATTACGACCGCATGTTTGGCCTCTTGTAACACATCTTCCATATACCGTGCAATCTTCCGGGTCTGTCCTTCAATGGTTCCGTAAATGATCAAAATTTTCATGACTTCGCTGTTTTTGTTCCATCCTTCAAAGGGACAAAAAACATTGTAAATGCCCTATGACTTTGGTCAGCATGTGCCCATTGGAAAAACAAATTCTTTGGTAAGGTATGGGCAGATTTCGTTAGGGATGAATCTTGTATTTTAGTTACCTTTATCGGTCTAAGATTTACAACTCCTTGATTTCAAAAAATACCATAGACCAAGTGTATGAGACCGCCCGGGTAGAGGAGGTGATCGGGGATTTTGTGCAATTGAAAAAATCAGGTTCCAATTTTAAGGGGTTGAGTCCTTTCACTGATGAGCGCACTCCCAGTTTTATGGTAAGTCCGGTTAAGCAGATTTGGAAAGACTTTAGTAGCGGGAAGGGGGGCAATGTGGTCGCTTTTTTGATGGAACACGAGCATTTTACCTATCCTGAGGCCATAAAATATTTGGCTAAAAAGTATAACATTGAAATAGAGGAGACCGAGCAGACCAACGAGCAGAAGGAACAGGCCAACGAAAGGGAAAGTATGTACTTGGTCTCGGAGTACGCACAAAAATATTTTTCAAATACCCTTTGGGAAACAGAACCGGGCAAGGCCATTGGACTTTCCTATTTTAAGGAACGTGGGTTTACCGACGATACCATAAAGAAATTTGGACTGGGCTATAGTTTGGATGAGTGGGAAGTCTTTACCAAAAGTGCTTTGGATGAGGGCTATCAACTCGAGTTCTTGGAAAAAACAGGTTTGACCATTGTGAAGGAGCAGACCGGTGGTGATGCCAAAACTTTTGACCGGTTTAAGGGAAGGGTCATGTTTCCCATCCACTCCATGAGCGGTCGGGTGCTGGGGTTTGGAGGACGAATTCTAGGCAATGACAAGAAAGCGGCCAAATACCTGAACTCACCAGAAAGTGAAATTTACCACAAAAGTAAGGTGCTGTACGGTATTTATTATGCCAAGCAAGCAATAGCCAAAGAAGACAATTGCTACTTGGTGGAAGGGTATACCGACGTGATCCAGATGTACCAAAGGGGAGTGGAAAACGTGGTATCGTCCAGTGGTACGGCACTTACTCCCGAACAGATTCGGTTGATCAATCGGTTGACCAAGAACATCACGGTATTGTTCGATGGCGATGCGGCCGGATTACGGGCTTCGCTCCGTGGGATCGATTTGATCTTGGAACAGGGCATGAACGTTAAGGTGTGCACCTTTCCGGAAGGTGAAGACCCCGATAGTTTTGCCAAAGGCAATACCTATGAAGATTTGGTGCTCTATTTGGAAGAGAACGCCAAGGATTTCATTCAGTTCAAGACCTCATTGTTGGCCAACGAAGCTGCCAACGACCCCATAAAACGAGCCGATACCGTCCGGGACATCGTAAATAGTATCAGCAAGATTCCCGATCGCATACAGCAGGAAATCTATGTGCAGGAGTGCGCCAAGATCATGCAAATCTCGGAAGAAGTGCTCTACAACACACTGGCACAAATCGATAAAAAAGGACTGTCCGACGCTTCCAAGAAGGTGAAGCAGGAACAAAAGGCCTTCGAAGTGGTCCGAAACGATGCCGTGGTCGAAAAGGTGGACGTGCAGTACGAACTCGAGCGCAAGATCATTGAGATGCTATTGCTCTATGGGGACCAAAAACAGGAGTTCGAGGATTTGGTCCTTAAGGAAAATGAAAAAGGGGAATTGGTTTTGGAACCAGAAATTGTGGAGGCCAAGGTGTATGAAAAAGTGTATTTGGACCTTCAGGAAGATGAGATTGAACTTACCAACGAACAATTTAAGGTCATTTACTATAAGTTGATAGAACGGTTGAATGAGGATGCCGATTTTTCCATCAATACCTTTATGGCAGAGTTGGATCAAGAGATTGTTGCTGAGGTTTCTTCCATTTTAATGGAAGAAGAGCAATATGTATTGCACGATTGGGAGCGTAGGGAAATCTACCCCAAAGAAAAACAACTGGGCGTGGCCCAATTGGTAGGGGAAACCATATTGACCTTGCGATGCAATCTGATCAAAAATCGTATCCAAAAACTGCAAGAGAAAACCGAGGACCACAATGGCGACAATTCCGAGATCTTGGAAGAAATAGTGAATTACCTTCAGCTGAACAAACTATTGAACGCCAAATTGAACCGGGTACTTTCCTGAACAAAAAAACCCTTCCGTTAAAACGAAAGGGAATTACTATAGTTGGTTTGGTTGGGTATTTTAATACAATTCCAAGGCTTTGGCCTGCTGTAATAGGTCTACCAAATTATCAACGTTCAACTTCTTCATCAACCTTGCCTTGTAGGTACTTACCGTTTTTTCGTTAAGGTTGAGGCCTTCGGCCACTTCCTTGTTACGCTTTCCACTGGCCAAAAGTTTAAGTACTTCGACCTCTCTTGAAGATAATTTTCTAAAGAACCTACGTGGTTTTTGTGTGCCTTCGTCAAATGCTAAACGCTGCGCAAGTTCATTGGTGATGAACATGTTGCCTTCGCTTACCTTTTTTACGGCGGATACGATGTAGTCCAAATCGGCTGTTTTGGATAGGTAGCCGTACGCGCCTGCACGGATGGTGCTCAGGGCATACACATCTTCGGATTGTCCGCTGAACATCAAAGTCTTGATGTCAGGGAACTCTGATTTCAACTTTCTTAGGGCTGCAATGCCATTGATTTCGGGAATGTCCATCTCCAAAATGATGACCTCCGGGGAAACGTTTTTTAAGGATTCAAAAAGCTCTTCTGTGGTGGAAACATCGCCAATGATTTCGATGTCTGAACTGGATTCAAGTACCTTTTTTATACCTAATCTGACTACGGGATGGCTGTCAGCGATCAATACTTTTATCATTCGGTAATAAAATTAATTTTTCGTTTGGTTAGTGCTGCGCAATAAGCTTAACATAGCCAGCAAGATAACACATTGCGGTCGTAAAACTGTAATTTTTTTCTTAAAACCACAGAAAAACTATGGTTTTTTTCGTTTTAAACTGGGGTTTATAGGTTGAACGGTTATTTTAAGTCTTCTGGAATCTCACAAATGGGGATGGGAACCATCTTATGTTTATTGGCAGTATTGTACTTTTTGTAAATAGCGAATACTTCCCGTTGCCTATCAGAAAAGTCATCCAAATTTTTTCCCGCTTCATCCATTTGCATAGCCCATTCCAATTCGGGATAACTGGCACCGATTTGATCTTCGTCGGTTCTGCTATCACCCCAAAGTCCATCCGTTGGTGGCGCTTCCATAATGTCCTGGTTTACGCCAAGAACCCTTCCCAATTCATATACCTCTGTTTTAACAAGGTCGGCGATTGGGCTCAAATCTACACCTCCATCGCCATATTTGGTGTAAAATCCGATGCCAAAGTCCTCAACTTTATTGCCTGTGCCCGCAACCAAATAGCCTTCAAGTGCCGCAAAATAATATAGGGTCGTCATCCGAAGTCTGGCTCTGGTATTGGCCAGTGACATATGTCTGTACTCCTCATTGTCCACCTTCGGAAAGGCTGCAACCAAACTATCAAAAACAGGTGTCAGGTTCACAGGTTGACGAGAAACATTGGGAAAATGCTCCATGAGCCAATCAATATGCCTGTCGGCTCGGGTTACTTGGTTCTCGCCTTGGTGAATGGGCATTTCCAGACAAAGAAGGTCCAGACCTGTTTTGGCACATAATGTGGAGGTAACTGCCGAATCGATCCCACCGGAAACACCGATCACAAATCCCTTGCATTTTGCATTGGTGGCATAATCCCTTAGCCAATTTACGATATGGTCTATCACCTTTTCTGTTTGCATATCTTCCTATTTAGTTTCTATAATTTACCTTTGTGGCCTGTAAATTTAATCGCTGTGCCCTTAAAAATGAAGTGGTTGTCCAAATACTTTAAAAATAGAGTTATAATGGGGGTGCTTTTTGCATTTTCCCTTTTGGTTTTATCCTGTAAGGAAGAAGATAAGGTGGAGGCCGAGATTGCCAAAATTCCTTTGGAACTGAAAATTGCAAGGTTCGATCGCGAGTTTGCAGAAGCTGATGCAGCGAACATACCAGGTTTGAAATCAAAATATCCCTATCTGTTTCCGACCCAGTTTCCCGACAGTATTTGGGTGGCCAAGCTTACGGATACCATACAAATGGAGCTTTCCAGTGAGGTGGATAAAGAATTTGGGAGTTTTACCAAGGAAACCGATGCATTGGAATCCCTGTTTCAACATATCAAGTATTATTTTTCCCAATTTCCGGTGCCAAAAGTGGTCACCTTGACTTCTGATGTTCGCTATGAGGACCGCATCATACTCACCGATACCCTTTTATTGATCGGACTTGATAATTATTTGGGCGAGGACCATCATTTTTATGAAGGTATCCAACGCTATATTGCCGCAGGTCTTGATAAAAAATTTATGGCTTCCGATGTGGCAAGTGCCTTTTCAAAAAGAGTGGTTCCCATGCCAAGAAACCGTACATTTTTGGCACGAATGATCTATTATGGCAAAGAGTTGTATCTGAAAGATAGGTTATTGCCAAACGATACCGATGCCCAAAAGATGGGTTATTCCGATGCCGAAATGGATTGGGCCATGGCCAACGAAGAGCAGATCTGGACGTATTTTGTGGAACGGGAACTATTGTACAGCACAGACTCCCAATTGGATCGTAGGTTTTTGGATCCGGCCCCTTTTTCCAAGTTTGGTCTGGAGCTCGATAATGAGTCACCACCACGATTGGGAAGGTACATGGGCTGGCAGATTGTGAGGGCCTTTGTTGATAAAAATCCGATATCCTTAAAACAGTTGTTGGATATGCCAGCTGACGAAATTTTAAAACAATCGAATTACAAACCAAGAAAATAGATGGCTGTAGAACATACATCAGAAATAAAATTAAAAGTAGGGTTGGATGAAAATCGGGTGCCCGAAACATTGCATTGGTCTGCCGAAGATGGCGGTGTGAACAATGAAGAAGCCAAGGCCATGTTTCTTTCCGTTTGGGACAGCAACAATAGGGAATCATTGAAGATAGATCTTTGGACGAAGGACATGCCCGTGGATGAAATGAAGATATTTTTCCATCAGACCTTGGTGACCATGGCCGATACTTTCATGAAAGCCACCCAAGACGAGAAGATGACCGCTACCATGAAGGATTTTTGCGATTACTTTGAAGAAAAATTGGAGCTGGATAAACTGCGCTAGTCCAAAGGCTCGTTCAATTGGTCAAATTGGGCCTTTTCCTCACCTCTAAGATTCAGTATTCTTTCGATTTTATCTTTTGTGGGCCTTTGAAGGATGAGATAGAAAATCATGAAGACTCCTATTAAAAGATAGGTGAGGTTTTGTGTATTCGAGAAAATGACCATGGCGAACAGAGCTGCCCCTTCCATTAAGGCATATTTGATGATCGCCGCCGACTGGAACTTGGCCAATTTGTCGCGTAGTGCCATTTTTTCGGGCAGGCTCCCTATCCATTTTTTGAACAGAAAGTCTCCAATGAAAATGCTACTGACGGCTATTAAGGGAACAATGGCCATAAACATATCGCCCTCATCCTCTAGACTAAGCTCCGCATTTTGGGATTGCACGTAAAAAAAGATGCCCAGGGCAATTGGGGTTGCCGCAATGCCTAGATGCAAAAACGATAGCATTTTTAGAAATCCTCCTGGTGTAATTCGGTTTGCGGTATTGGCCATAATCAAAAAGTTTGGTTGCAAAATACAGATTAATCCCCTGCCACCAACAAGGAAATGACCCAGCCCTTTTCAGTTTTGGTCAAGCCCATTCGATATCCGATGGGACACACCAAGTAGTTGCCAAAAACATATCCTGTAAGCTTACCATCCACAGAACTCACATTGTACCATTGCGGTTCCGTGTTGGAATTATCATTTTCGGTCCTGTTCCATTTTACAATTTGATAGCTGAATTGTCCCAAAACTTGGGAATCCTGGGTGTTGGGTTTGTCCCGAACATTTACATTGGTGCCCAATACCAGAAAATGTTCAAAGGCATCATAATCTTCGGGCCAATCGCTGAATGTGAACGGTATAATATAGTCTTCAGCGTCCTTTTTGTGTTTGGGTCCGCCGATGAGCAATACTTGTTCGGTGACCTCCCAAAATTTTGAGTCTGCCGAATCAAAATCCCAATAGGCCTTAAACTCCTCTATGCCGCCATCGCCCCCAAAACTATTGAGTATGTGGGGTGACATATGGTCCAGAATAAATTTTTTGTCCTTTTTGCCAACGGCCAATGTCAGTTTTGTTAAAAATTGGGAAAGGGAATAATCGGAGATTTCGGGACTGGGAGGCTGCAATTTACCTTGAGCTGAAATTTGGAAGGCAACGAGAAATAGTAGGGGTAACAGTAATTTTTTCATTTTGGAAAATGGTTGGTTGCCACTAAAATATCCAATTATTCCATAAAAAAAGCCCCAAAAAGGGGCTTTCAAATTCTATTTAAGGGTTATCTCCCAATTTTGCCGAGGCTCATCGGGACTTCCATCAGTAACACTCGACTATCGGTAAGGGATTTGAGCTCGAAAGATTCGGTCTCCCAAATCCCATAGCCATCCCGTTTTTCCAATTTTTGCCCATTAATTTCCACTTCACCTTCCAACACAAAGACATAAACACCATTGTCTTTCAATTTCAAGGTATAGATATCGGAGGCGTTTGCATCAAATCTCCCCAAATGGAACCAGGCATCCTGATGGATCCAAACCCCTTGATCATCTGCTTTGGGCGAAAGCACTTGATAAAAGCTGTTCTTCTTTTCAATATCTCGGATGGAAATCTGGTCGTAACGTGGTTCTACATTGCGCTTGTTGGGAAACACCCAAATCTGCAAAAACTTGACCTCTTTGTCTTGGTTCTTGTTGTATTCGCTATGGTAAATTCCGGTGCCCGCACTCATAACCTGTACATCCCCTTCCTTAATGGTGGCCACATTGCCCATACTGTCTTTGTGTTCCAAGTCGCCTTCCAAGGGAATGGAAATAATTTCCATGTTGTCGTGCGGATGCGTGCCAAAACCCTGTCCGGCAGCCACTTGGTCATCGTTAAGAACCCTAAGCACCCCAAAATGCATCCGTTCCGGATTTTGGTAGCTCGCAAAACTGAAGGTGTGGTGGGAATCCAGCCAACCATGGTTGGCGTGTCCTCGAGTGTTGGCTTTGTGGTAAACTGTCTTCATAAATCTTCTTTTTCTAACCAATTTTCAAGCAAATTTAGTCGATAAGAGCCTAAATTCCTTACGATTTTGGGTTGCTCCCGAACAAGAGGACAAAGCAGCGGTTTAGGATTGTTTGAAAAAATCCTGATTGATTCCGTCTATGAAGGCCAATAGCTCTTCTTGACCCATTCTATTGGTGGATGAGGTGGTAAAATGTGGGGGCGCTTCTTCCCAAATACCTTCCACCATTTTTTGCAAGTAGGCGTTCACCTGTCTTTCCACTGCCCCGGGCTTCAGTTTGTCTGCTTTGGTAAAGATGATGGCAAATGGAATTTGATTGGTGCCCAACCATTCCATAAATTCCAGGTCTATGGGTTGTGGATCATGGCGAATATCGACAAGTACAAAGCCGCACACCAATTGTTTGCGTTTTTGGAAATATTCGGTGATGTATTTCTGAAAGGTCTTTTTGTCCTTTTTGGAAACCCGGGCATACCCGTAGCCTGGCAAATCCACCAAAAACCAATTGTTATTGATTTTAAAATGGTTGATCAATTGGGTCTTTCCGGGTCGGCCGGAAGTTTTGGCCAATCCCTTGCGGTCCACCAACATATTGATTAATGATGATTTACCCACATTCGATCGACCAATAAAGGCATACTCTGGCAAAGGCTCATTGGGGCATTTGGCCACACTTGAGTTGCTCATTACGAATTCCGCCGATGTAATTTTCATGCTTAGAAGTTACGCTTTTTCAACCAAGCGTCCAGTATGCGATTAAAATCCTCAGGATGCTCCATCATAGGGGCATGCCCACATTTCTCGATCCAATAAAGATCGGAATCCGGTAACAGCTCATGAAATTCCTTCGCCACATTCGGGGGGGTCACCGTATCGTTCTCTCCCCAAATAATACAAGTAGGGGTGTGCATTTTGGGTAAATCCTTGGACATGTTATGGCGAATGGCACTTTTGGCAATGGCGAGGGTCTTGACCAATTTCATCCGGTCGTTCACCGTTGCGAAAACTTCGTCCACGATTTCCTTGGTAGCCACTTCTGGATCGTAAAAAACATCCTGGGCCTTCTTTTTGATGAACTCGTAGTCACCACGCTTTGGATAACCATCGCCCATGGCACTTTCGTAAAGCCCGGAACTTCCTGTGATCACCAGGGCCTTCACCATTTTTGGAAACATTTTGGTGTGCAAAAGGCCAATATGGCCACCCAGCGAATTGCCCAAAAGAATCACGTCCTTCAATCCTTTGTACTCGATGAACTCTTCCAAGAACTTGGCAAAGTTTTTTACGGTGGTCTTTAGAATCGGCATGTCATAAATGGGTAGTTCGGGAATCAACACCTTGTACCCTTTGGATGGGAAATATTCCGATACACCCTGAAAGTTGCTCAATCCGCCCATCAATCCATGTAAAATGATCATTGGGGTTCCTTCGCCCTTCTCTATATACCTGTATTTGCCATCCTCTTTTAAATGCTCTTCCATCTATAGTTAGTTGGTGGTAGGAGGCGCAAATATAGGCAATTCATATCACAAAGATTTCAGGTTTTTGTCATATGGCGCACAAGAATATTTGTGTAATGGAAAATTGAAGAAGTTCCCAAAAGCATCCATCAAGTGGATTTTTGGTCCCAAAAAAAGGTTTTACATCGAAAAGTGGGGAATTTATTAACAAATGTGGGGTTATGTGGAGAAATGTGGAAATAAAATATATATATTTGAGTTGTATTAACTAACCAATTGATTTCTAGTGACCCATATCATAGGACAACATGATTGTAAAGCTGACTCCAAGGGAAGGGTGCTCCTGCCTATTTCCTTGAAGAACCAGTTGTTGCCTGTTTTAAAGGAGGGGTTCGTGATCAAGCGGTCCGTTTTTCAGCAATGTCTGGAGCTGTATCCCAAGCAGGAATTTGATGTGCTCATGCAAAAGGTCATGAAGAAAAGTAAGATCAATAGAAAGTACGATGCTTTCGTGAGAAACTTTGTGGCAGGCATGAAGGAAGTGGTCATCGATGGGGATACCGGAAGACTTCAGATTCCCAAAAATTTGGTGGAATATGCCAAAATAGAAAAGGAGGTCGTCCTCAATGCCGTTTTTGACAAGATCGAAATATGGAACAAGGACATGTACGAAAAAGTCTTGGCCGAAGGGGAGAAGGATTATGCTGATCTAGCCGAAGAGATATTTGCTGATGATGAATAGTGCGTACCACAATCCGGTTTTGTTACAGGAGTCGGTGGACGGATTGGACATAAAAAAGGATGGGGTGTATGTGGATGTCACCTTTGGTGGCGGAGGACATTCCAAAGAAATATTGAAGCGATTGGGAGAAGGGGGAAAGTTGTTCGCATTTGATCAGGACGAGGACGCCCTACAGAATGCGATTGATGATGAGCGATTTCAGTTGATCAATCAAAACTTTCGCTACCTCAAGCAATACCTTAAGTTCTATGGCATTCGGAAAGTTGATGGAATCTTGGCGGATTTCGGGGTTTCCTCCCATCAGTTCGACGAGGCGGAACGCGGGTTTTCCACCCGGTTCAATGCCGATTTGGATATGCGGATGAACCGATCCGGAGCATTGTCAGCGTTTGAAGTGGTCAATGACTATCCGCAGGAGGATCTTGCGTCGGTGCTGTTTCAATATGGGGAATTGCGCAATGCCAACGCCATGGCAAAAACCATTGTGGAGGCGAGGGAACAAAACCCGATAAAGACCACGGACGATCTGAAAACGGTATTGAAACGGTTTCTGCCCAAGATGAAGGAAAACAAAATCCTGGCGCAGATCTATCAGGCCATCAGAATCGAGGTCAATCAAGAAATTGAAGCATTGAAGGAATTTTTGGAACAGGTTCCCGAAGTGTTGAAAGAAGGCGGCCGGTTGAGCATGATCAGCTACCATTCCTTGGAAGATCGATTGGCGAAACGCTTCATCAGGGATGGCCGTTTTGAAGGCGAACCTGAAAAGGATTTTTACGGGAACATTAATGTGCCCTTAAAAAAAGTTGGCGGATTGATTGTGCCATCAGCGGAAGAAATTACAAGGAACAACAGGGCGAGAAGTGCCAAGCTCCGCATCGCGGAACGCATATAGAGAACAATAAAATGAAAAAGGGATTATTGGACATACTAAAAGGAAAGTTTTTGGTGAGCGGCGATGCACCCAAGAACTGGATGTTTTTGTTATATGCCTCCTTTTTGGCTGCACTCATGATTTCCAGTAGCCACAATGCCGATAAAAAAGTTCTGGAAATAGCATCCTTGAGCGAAGAGGTTCGCAAGCTCCGCAGTGAATTTGTGGAGGGCCGTTCCAGGGTACAGCAACTCAAATTGGAGTCCACCTTGCGAGAAGCGGTGGCCGACAAAGGACTGGTGCCGTCCCAGGATCCCCCTAAAAAAATAAAAGTTAAATCAGCCGATTGATGCCTATCACTGAAAAAAATATCATGAACAGACTGTACCTGGTTTCCGGGGGTCTTTTGGTATTGGCCATTGCCGTGGTAGTTAAGCTGGTGGATATCCAAATGGTGAAAGGGGATGAATTCAAGGAACTGGCTTTGAGCAAAACCGAAAAAATGTTCACCATAGAGCCCAATCGCGGCAACCTATATTCGGAAGATGGCAGTTTGCTGGCTGCCTCGGTACCCAAATATGAGATCAGGTTTGATGCCAAGACAGTTACCGAAGAGAATTTCCAGAACAATGTGGCCGCCCTTTCCGATTCGTTGGGAAAAATGTTCAACCGGCCATCATCCTATTACCGACAATTGTTCCGCAAGGCGAGGGCAAACGGTAACCGCTACAAATTGGTGGCCCGTGATGTAGATTATCTCGACTACGTCCGTATAAAGCAGTTTCCATTGTTCAATCTTGGACCTTATAAAGGGGGCTTTATCGAAACCCATCGTGTGGTGCGCGAATATCCCTTGGGTAAAATGGCGGCCCGTAGCATTGGTTACGAGCGTGTGGATGAAAACGGATATTACACCCGTGTGGGTATGGACGGCGCCTTTGGTGAATCCTATTTGCGTGGAAAGGAAGGCAAGCGTTTGAAGCAAAAAATTGCCAAAGGGCAATGGAAGCCGGTTGGTCTGGACAATATTGTGGAGCCCGAAGATGGTTTGGATGTGGTTTCCACCATCGATGTCAACATTCAGGACATTGCACATCATGAATTGTTGGCGCAATTAGAAAAATACAAAGCCAACCATGGTTGCGTGGTGGTGATGGAGACCAAAACAGGAGAGATTAAGGCCATTTCCAATCTGGGCCGCACCTCCGAAGGAAAATATTATGAAAAGTTGAACTATGCCATTGGCGAGTCACACGAGCCAGGATCCACTTTTAAGTTGATGTCCTTGGTCGCTGCCTTGGAAGATAAAGTGGTCGATACCAGCACGGTTATCGATACGGAAAAAGGAAGGTACCGCATTTATGATGGTGTGGTCAAGGATTCCAGGTGGGGAGGTTATGGAAAAATCTCAACCGCCAAAGCATTTGCCGTTTCGTCCAATACGGCATTTGCCAAGATCATCAACGAAAATTACAAGGAACACCCTGAAAAGTTCGTCGACCGCTTGATGAACATGGGCCTTCACAAGAAATTGGGCCTTCCCATTATCGGTGAAGGTGATCCCGTGATTCGTTACCCAGGGGATAAAGGGTGGTCGGGTATTTCATTGGGCTGGATGTCCCATGGTTATGAAGTCTCTTTGACCCCCATGCAGACCTTGGCATTTTATAATGCCATTGCCAACGATGGGGAGTTCGTGAAACCACAGTTGATTAAAGAAGTACGTGAAGGCAACAAGGTGGTAAAACGCTTTGAAAAGCAGGTCATTAACCCATCCATTTGTTCCGAGGAAACGGTGAAAAAGGTGCAACAATTGATGAAGGATGTAGTGGAAAAGGATTATGGTACCGGTCACAAACTGTATTCCAAAAACTTTTCCATGGCCGGAAAAACAGGGACTTGCCAAAAGAACTATGTAGAAAAGGATCCAGACCGATTGGCCTATATATCCACATTCGCGGGCTACTTTCCGGCTGACAATCCTAGATATTCCTGCATCGTGATCATTCATGAGCCCGATAAGAGTGTCGGGTATTATGGTGCCGATGTTTCTGGACCGGTTTTTAAATCCATGGCCCAGAAAATCCATGCTATATCCCCTATGGTGGATGAGGTGGAAGAAGGTCAACTGGGAGATGAGGAATTGGATCAAGATTTTGAAAAATATTATGCCGCAGCGCAAAAAAAATACAATACCGTGCCCAATGTTAAAGGCATGAGCGGTATGGATGCCGTTTCCTTGTTGGAAAATTTGGGTATTGAAGTGGAAGTTCATGGCAATGGCAAAGTGAAGAAGCAGTCCATTGATCAAGGAACGGACATTAAACAAGTGAAAAAAATAGTACTGGAGCTTTCATGAAGTTATTGAAGGACATATTATATGGTGTAGGCCTTAACGCTGTCAGCGGGGATACCAATGTAATGGTGAACAATATTCATTTCGATTCCCGAAAAGTGGAAATGGATGATGTTTTTGTTGCCGTTCGTGGCACCGTTACCGACGGTCACAACTATATCCAAAAGGCAGTAGACTCCGGGGCCAGGGCCATAGTGTGCGAAGAGCTGCCAGAACTTATGGTCAATGGCGTTACCTATTTGGAAGTAACGGATTGTAACAGTGCCCTTGCCATAATTGCGTCCAACTTTTATGATAATCCATCAAAAAACCTAAAGTTGGTCGGTGTTACGGGTACCAATGGCAAAACTACGGTGACCACATTGTTGTACAATTTGTTCAAGAAGGCAGGATTTAAGGTCGGGTTGATATCGACTATCAAGGTCATGGTGGATGAAAAGGAATATCCAACCACCCATACCACACCGGATGTGATGACCATCAACAGCTACTTGAGCAAGATGAACGCTGCCGGAGTGGAGTTCTGTTTCATGGAGGTCAGCTCGCATGGTATCCATCAAAAGCGCTCGGAGGGATTGCATTTTACCGGCGCCATTTTCACCAACCTGTCCCACGATCATTTGGATTACCACAAAACCTTTGCCGAGTATCGAGATACCAAGAAAAAATTGTTCGATGGCCTGCCCAAGACCGCTTTTGCATTGGTGAACATCGATGACAAAAATGGCTTGGTAATGTTGCAGAACACCAAGGCCAAAAAATATACCTATGCCCTCAAAACCTTTGCGGATTACAGGGCACAGATCTTGGAAAAGCAGTTCAACGGTCAATTGCTGAAGGTCGATGACAATGAATTGTGGTCCCGATTGATAGGTGATTTCAATGCCTATAACATGCTTGCCATTTATGCCACTGCAGATATTTTGGGATTGGAAAAAATGGAGATTCTACGGTTGATGAGCGAGTTGGAGAATGTGGACGGGAGGTTCCAATATTACATTTCAAAAAATAAGATAACGGCTATTGTTGATTATGCCCATACGCCGGATGCACTAAAAAATGTATTGGTTACAATCAATGCATTGAGGACTGGAAATGAAAATGTTATCACCGTAGTGGGGTGTGGTGGTGACAGAGATAAGTCTAAGCGTCCGGTTATGGGTCATATCGCCACAGAGATGAGCAACCAAGCCATTTTCACCTCCGATAACCCAAGAACGGAATCACCATCAGCAATCATTGAAGAAATGGAGGCAGGTGTGGAGCCCCAAAATGCAAAAAAAGTGTTGTCCATCGAAAACAGAAAGCAGGCCATAAAAACGGCTTGTAAACTGGCCGTGCCCAACGACATCATTCTTGTGGCTGGAAAGGGCCATGAAACCTATCAGGAAACCAATGGGGTTCGGGTAGAGTTCGATGATTTTAAAGAAGTTAAAGAAGCGCTGGAAAGCCTTAATAAATAATGTAGTCCATGTTATACTACTTGTTCGAGTTTTTAGAGAAACAATACCAACTGCCGGGAGCTAGCCTGTTCCAGTTCCTCACCTTTAGGGCGGCCATGGCCGTGTTGTTGTCTCTTTTAATTGCAATGGTATACGGTAAACGAATCATCCTGTACCTTCAGAAGAAACAGATAGGGGAGAGTATCCGCGATTTGGGACTGGAGGGGCAAAAACAAAAAGCGGGAACACCCACCATGGGTGGCATCATCATCATAATTTCAACCCTATTGCCCGTAGTTCTTTTTGCGGATATCAAGAACATTTATGTCATTTTGTTGATTGTGACCACCGTTTGGATGGGCATCATCGGCTTTATTGATGATTATATAAAGATCTTCAAAAAGGATAAGGAAGGCCTAAAGGGTCGTTTCAAGGTCATGGGCCAGGTCGGTTTGGGACTCATAGTGGGATTGACGCTCTATTTCCATCCCCAAGTGACCATCAAGGAAAAAGATAGCAGCACTATCACCGAAAATTTTAAAGTAGAGCGGGTATTTGGTGAGGAGACCAAAGCAGTTCGCACCAATGTTCCCTTTTTTAAGAACAATGAGTTGGATTATGCAGATTTCATCAGTTGGATGGGAGAGGGTATGGACGATTATGCTTGGCTCATTTTCATACCTGTGGTCATTTTGATTGTTACTGCAGTTTCCAACGGAGCCAACTTAACGGATGGAATCGATGGATTGGCTGCCGGTTCTTCCGCGATCATTGTGCTCACGCTGGGCATTTTTGCCTGGGTTTCGGGCAACATCCAATTCTCGGATTACCTCGATATTTTTTACCTGCCACGTGTGGGTGAATTGGTAGTGTTCATTGCGGCCTTCACTGGGGCATTGGTCGGGTTTTTATGGTACAACGCGTATCCGGCCCAGGTATTTATGGGCGATACGGGAAGTTTAACCATTGGTGGTGTCATCGCAGTCATTGCCATCATAGTTCGAAAGGAATTGTTGATTCCCATTTTGTGCGGAATCTTTTTTGCCGAGTCGTTGTCGGTGATGTTGCAAGTGGGGTATTTCAAACATACCAAACGAAAGTATGGGGAGGGCAAACGCATATTCCTGATGGCGCCATTGCACCATCATTACCAGAAAAAATCCTATCACGAAAGTAAGATCGTGACCCGTTTTTGGATCATAGGCATATTGTTGGCCATCATTAGCATTGTTACGCTAAAAATTCGATAGATGGGCCGGTTGGTGATACTTGGAGGTGGAGAAAGTGGTGTGGGAACCGCCATTTTGGGAAAAAAAGAAGGAATTGAAGTCTTTGTTTCGGACAAAGGCGAGATCAAAGAGAAATACAAAGAAGTTCTTGAACATTTTGGGATTGAATGGGAATCGGGCACACATACCGAATCCAAGATTTTGAATGCCGATGTGGTCATGAAAAGCCCCGGAATTCCGGATAAGGTGCCACTGGTAAAACAATTGGTGGCCAAGGGCATTCCTGTGATTTCGGAAATCGAGTTTGCATCCAAATATACTGATGCGACCCTTGTGGGCATAACCGGGAGCAACGGAAAGACCACCACAACCATGATGACCTACCATCTTTTGAAAGAAGGAGGACTTAATGTAGGAATGGCAGGAAACATTGGTGATAGCTATGCTAAAATGGTAGCGGAGCGGGATTTTGATCAGTATGTGCTGGAGATCAGCAGTTTTCAGTTGGATGGGATTGTCGATTTCAAGCCCCATGTTGCAGTGATCACTAATATTACGCCCGATCATTTGGACCGATATGAGTACCAATTTGAAAACTATATCGCCTCCAAATTTCGGATAGCCATGAACCAGGATGAAAACGATTACCTGATTTATGATGCCGACGATGAAGTGATAACAGGTTGGTTGAAACAACACCCAGTTCGATCCAAATTGGTTCCATTTACCCTGAGGGGAAAGGTGGAAGAAGGAGCCTGGCTCGAAAATGAAACGATAAAAATAAAATTAGAACATAAAACCTTGGAAATGAGTACAGATATTTTAGCCTTGGAAGGGCAACACAACGTGAAGAACACAATGGCCGCAAGTATGGCCGCCCTGCTGGTTAAGGTGCGTAAGGAAACTATTCGCCAAAGTATCCAGTCGTTCCAGGGAGCACCCCATCGATTGGAAAAGGTGTTGAAAATCAACCATGTGGAATACATCAATGATTCCAAGGCGACCAATGTGAACGCTACGTTTTATGCCTTGGATGGCATTAAAAAACCCATTGTTTGGATCGTGGGCGGTGTGGACAAAGGAAACGACTATGCGGAATTGATGCCTTTGGTGCGCGAAAAGGTAAAGGCGATTGTCTGTTTGGGAATGGACAATACCAAATTGAAGGATGCTTTTGGAAATGTGATCGACCTCATGGTGGAGACCTATTCCATGGAGGAAGCAGTAAAGGTGGCCTATAAGATTGCAGAGCGTGGCGATGCCGTTTTGTTGTCACCAGCCTGTGCGAGTTTCGACCTGTTCGAAAACTATGAAGACCGGGGTAACCAATTTAAAAATGCCGTAAAAAACCTGTAAACGTGTTTGCAATTTTCAAAAATCTGAAAGGTGATAAAGCCATCTGGGGCGTAGTGGCCCTTTTGGCGCTTTTCTCATTTTTGCCGGTATACAGCGCCAGTACCAATTTGGTGTACGTGAATGGTGACGGTACCACCTTTGGGCATTTGATAAAACATGCCGTGTTACTCTTTTTGGGCTTCGGTATCATTTACGCCATACATCGGATTCCCACCCATTACTTTAAGGGACTTTCGATTATTGCGCTGCCCATTGTTTTACTGTTGCTGGCCTATACCCTTACCGTGGAAACGCGAATCGGGGGAGTAACGGCCAATCGTTGGATCAAGATTCCTTTTGTAGGGGTAAATTTCCAGACCTCTACGTTGGCATCGGTGGTGTTGATGATTTGGATTGCACGTTACCTCACCAAGATCAAGGATATTAAGATCACGTTCAAGGAAAGCATATTGCCACTTTGGTTGCCCGTAGCCTTGGTGGTCCTGTTGATTTTGCCCGAAAACTTTTCCACAGCGGCCATTATCTGTTTCATGGTTTTGGTGTTGTGTTTTTTGGGTGGATATCCTCTAAAATATTTGTTTGTGATGCTGGCCACGGGTATCGTTTTGGGCGGCATGTTCCTTTTTGTTTTGTTCAAGGCGCCCGAAATATTGCCGCAGCGTGCGGGAACCTGGAAGTCCAGGATCGAGACTTTTTGGCATCCGGAGAATGCCGATAAGGACGACCTTCATCAGTTGACTTTGGCCCAAATTGCAGTGGCCGAAGGCGGGGTGTTTGGTAAAGGAGCTGGGAAGAGTGTGATGAAGAACCTATTGTCCCAAAGTACCTCGGATTTCATTTTTGCGATCATCATAGAAGAATATGGCTTGCTGGGGGGTGGAGCTTTGCTCTTTTTCTATTTGCTGCTATTGTTTCGGATAGTCGTGGTGGCCCATTCGGCCAAAACGGTGTTTTCCAAACTGTTGGTGATCGGGGTAGGTTTGCCCATAGTTTTTCAAGCGTTCATCAATATGGCGGTAGTGGTGCAGCTGTTTCCGGTTACAGGACAACCGTTGCCTTTGATCAGTATGGGAGGTACCTCCATTTGGATGACCTGTATGGCGATTGGAATCGTATTGAGCGCGAGCAACAAGAAGGAGAATTTGGAGGAGCAATCCTATGATATCGATGAAACGAACCCTTTAGAAGTGTTGAGTGGACAATTATAGGTTTATACTTTCTGGAGGGGGTACGGGAGGACATATTTATCCTGCAGTGGCCATCGCCAACGAATTGAAAAAGCGGCATCCCAATGCCCAGTTTTTGTTCGTAGGAGCCAAGGATAAAATGGAAATGGAAAAAGTGCCGCAGGCCGGATATGAAATAAAGGGTTTGTGGATAAGTGGCATACAACGGAAACTGACTTTGAAAAATCTCATGTTTCCCATTAAAGTGATAAGCAGTTTGATGGAAGCAAGGAAAATACTGAAGCAATTTAAACCCCATGTGGCCATTGGCACAGGTGGTTTCGCAAGTGGCCCTTTATTAAAAATGGCCGCAAGCTCAGGTATTCCTTGTGTGTTGCAGGAACAGAATTCCTTTGCTGGGATTACCAACAAACTATTGGCTGGTAAGGCTGAGAAGATTTGTGTGGCTTATGATGGCATGGAAAAGTTTTTTCCAAAGGAAAAGATTGTGAAGACGGGAAATCCCATTCGGATGAACCTTGAGGATATCCAGGTCAACAAAATGGAAGCTTTGGAATTCTTTGGCCTGAAGGGAGAAAAAAAGACAGTGTTGGTTTTGGGCGGCAGCTTGGGTGCGCGTCGCATTAACCAATTGATAGAAAAGGAATTGGATTTTTTTGAAAAGATGGGGCTACAAGTACTGTGGCAATGCGGCAAACTCTATTATGAGGAATATAAAAAGCACGATTCGGGTTCGGTGAAGGTTTTGGCCTTCATCAACAAAATGGACTTGGCATACGCTGCAGCGGATGTCATCATTTCGCGGGCAGGTGCCGGTTCGGTTTCCGAATTGTGTTTGGTGGGCAAACCAGTGGTTTTTATCCCATCGCCCAATGTGGCCGAAGACCATCAAACCAAAAATGCCCAGGCCTTGGCCAGTGAGAATGCTGCCTTAATGCTGCGGGAATCCGAATTGGATGGGCATTTTGAAGATATGTTTGCACAGTTGATGGGGTCTAAGGAAAGGCAATTGGAGCTCGCCCAAAACATTAAAAAATTGGCCATGCCAAAGGCAACCGAACATATTGTGGATGAAATTGAAAAGTTGTTGAAGTGAATGTGAAGGACATACATAGCGTCTATTTTATTGGTATCGGAGGCATTGGTATGTCCGCTTTGGCCCGGTATTTCAATTTTATCGGTAAGCCCGTGGCAGGGTACGACAAAACCCCGACACCCATTACCGACGGACTAGCCGAGTTGGGTATCTCCATTCATTTCGAGGATAATGTGGATTTGATTGATGATACTTTCAAACAGCCAGGTACATTGGTGGTGTTTACTCCGGCCGTTCCTGCTTCTCATCAAGAGTTGAACTATTTCCGATCAAACGACTTCGATATCAAAAAGCGGTCAGAGGTATTGGGTATTATCACCAAGGATTCCTTTTGCATGGCTGTGGCCGGAACCCATGGTAAGACTACCACTTCGTGCATCTTGGCCCATTTGTTAAAGGAATGTGGCTTACCGTTCACTGCATTTCTGGGAGGGGTTTCGGAAGATTTCAATAGTAATTTTGTGCTGGATGGTACCGATTACTCCGTTGTGGAAGCTGATGAGTTCGATCGCTCGTTTTTGCGATTGACCCCCACAGTGGCCTGCATTACCAGTATGGATGCGGACCATTTGGACATTTATGGAAGTAAAAAAGAACTCGAGATAGCCTTTGGGGATTTTGCCAATAGGATCAAACCGGGTGGAAAGCTATTTGTCCGCAAGGGATTGCCCATGGAGGGCATCACTTTTGGCATAGCTGACGGGTCAGATTATCGAATAGAAAACATCAACATTGAACATGGAACCTACATTTTTAATCTCGTAACGCCTTCCGAGGTTATTGCCAACGTTCGTTTCAATAAACCGGGAAGGCACAATTTGCTCAATGGATTAGCTGCTTTCGCGATGGCGGTGCAAACTGGTTGCCCACCACACCGCCTTGCCGAAGCTTTGGGGACCTTCAAAGGCGTACAGCGTAGGTTTTCCTATCAAATCAAGAACGAAAACTTTGTTTTCATCGACGATTATGCCCATCATCCCACGGAAATCGATGCGGTGTATCAGGCCATTCGGGAGATGCATCCCGGCAAAAAGATCACGGTTGTTTTTCAGCCCCATCTGTTTTCCCGAACCAAGGATTTTGCCGATGATTTTGCCGCGAGTCTGGCCCAGTTCGATGAAATCATCCTTTTGGAAATATACCCAGCGCGGGAAGAGCCCATGGAAGGGGTAACCTCGCAATGGCTGTTGGATAAAATCAACAATCCGAACAAAAGGCTTGTGGCCAAATCGGATTTGTTGACAGCACTTACAAACTGCACAACCGGGGTTTTGGTGGCCTTGGGAGCAGGTGATATTGGAATGGAAGTACCAAAAATCAAAAAAGAATTGGCATATGCGGGTTAATTGGAACCATATCAAACTGGTATGCTTATCGGTAGCTGCGGTCGCATTGTATGGCTTTGCCGATCACAGGAGCAAACAACAAAAAGTGAACACGGTAACCGTCAAATTTGTAGGCGACGAAAATCTCTACATTACCGAAGATGCGGTTAATAAATTGTTAATACAAAAATACGGACCCCTAAAAAATAGGGCCAAAGAACAGTTAGTTTTGAATACCATAGAGGAGGTAATTCTGTCCAACGATATGGTGAAAAACGCCCAAGTCTATCTTACTGTAAACGGGGAGCTTATCTCTAAGATTGTTCAGCGAAAACCCATAGGGAGAGTTGAGGGAATCTCTAAATTTTATTTGGATGATACGGGAAAACGCATGCCATTGTCTAAGCACCATTCGGCACGCGTACCGATTATTACAGGTGAAATAACCGGGAAATCCTTGGAGGATGCCTATGTGATATTGAACTATATAAATGAGGACGATTTTCTACGGAAAAACGTCATCGGCATACACATTAAGGAAGAAGGAAACTATCAGCTTCGGTTCCGCATGGAAAACTTTGTGGTGAACCTGGGCGGGGTAGACAACCTTAACGCGAAGTTTAAAAATTTTATGGCGTTTTACGCCAAAGCTTCCAAGGACAATTCCTTGGAGGAGTATGTTACAGTAAGTCTGGAATTCAACAACCAAGTGGTTTGCACCAAAATATAATGTATGGAACAAGGTAATTATTCAGTTGGATTGGATATTGGAACTACCAAGATCGTAGCGATCATTGGCAGGGAAAATGAGTATGGAAAAATTGAGATACTGGGCACCGGTAAATCCAAGAGTTTAGGTGTGCACCGTGGAGTGGTCAACAATATCACGCAGACCATTTCCTCCATTCAGCAAGCCGTGGAGCAGGCTGAGTTGAATTCGGGCCTCAAAATTGGATCTGTGGTGGTCGGTATTGCCGGACAACACATCCGAAGCTTGCAGCACAGTGATTATATCACAAGGCCAAATTCTGAGGAGGTTATCCAAGACGAGGATCTGGACAAATTGTGCAACCAAGTGTACAAATTGGTGATGCTTCCAGGGGAGGAGATAATTCATGTATTGCCACAGGAATACAAAGTGGACGGTCAATCCGAGATCAAAGAGCCCAAAGGCATGTACGGAGGTCGTTTGGAAGCCAATTTCCATGTGGTGGTCGGACAGGTTTCATCCATCAAAAACATAGGTCGTTGCATTAAAAGTGCAGGACTGGATTTGGGAAGTATTACCCTGGAGCCCTTGGCATCTTCCGATGCTGTATTAAGTCAGGAAGAAAAGGAGGCGGGTGTGGCCTTAATCGATATAGGAGGTGGAACCACGGACTTGGCCATTTTCAAGGATGGTATTATCCGTCATACTTCCGTAATTCCATTCGGTGGTAACGTGATCACGGAAGATATCAAGGAAGGTTGTTCCATTATCGAGAAACAGGCTGAATTGCTAAAAATAAAATTCGGATCGGCTTGGCCAGGGGAAAACAAGGACAATGAGATTGTTTCCATTCCCGGATTACGAGGTCGTGAGCCAAAGGAAATCACCCTGAAAAACCTTTCCAAGATCATCCATGCACGCGTGGTGGAGATCATTGAGCAGGTGTATGTGGAGATCAAGAATTATGGTCACGAAGAGCAAAAGAAAAAATTGATCGCCGGTATTGTTTTAACCGGTGGTGGAAGCCAATTGAAGCATTTGAAGCAGTTGGTGGAATACATCACGGGCATGGATACCCGTATCGGATATCCGAACGAGCATTTGGCAGGTGATTCCGATGAAGAAATCGCAAGCCCGCTCTATGCAACTGCAGTTGGACTATTGATGAAAGCCCTTGAAACGACCAAAAGGCACCATATACTGGAGCAAGGGGACATGCCCCAAGATGAAAAAGTGTTGGTGGAACAAGACCATGTGGTGGGACAGCCAAGCGTTGTCACCCATGGAGAGCGAAAATCCATATTTGACAAATGGTCCGAGAAGTTGAAGGATTTTTTGGACAACGCAGAATAATAACCCCATAAAGAAACACGACCGTTATGAGTAAGAACACAGAATTTGATAACATCGCTTTTGATTTGCCCAAGAACAAGAGCAACGTAATAAAGGTTGTTGGAGTAGGTGGAGGAGGTAGCAACGCTATCAACCACATGTTCCAGGCCGGTATCAATGGTGTTGATTTTGTAATCTGTAATACCGATGCCCAGGCACTCCAAAACAGTTCCGTTCCCAATAAAATCCAGTTAGGGGTTTCCTTAACAGAAGGTTTGGGGGCCGGTGCCAATCCTGACGTTGGGGAACAGGCAGCATTGGAAAGTATGGAAGATATCAAAGCCATGTTGGAACAGAATACCAAAATGGCGTTCATCACGGCAGGTATGGGTGGAGGAACCGGTACTGGTGCCGCCCCTGTCATTGCAAAATTGGCCAAGGAAATGGACATCCTTACTGTGGGGATTGTTACCATGCCTTTCCAGTTTGAAGGCGCCATGCGTAACAAACAGGCACAGTTGGGCATAGAAAAATTGCGTGCCAATGTGGATTCCCTCATTGTCATCAACAACAATAAACTGCGTGAGGTATACGGCAATCTTGGGTTTAAGGCCGGTTTCTCAAAAGCAGATGAGGTATTGGCCACTGCGGCTAGGGGTATCGCAGAGGTAATTACGCATCACTATACACAGAACATTGACCTTAGGGATGCCAAAACGGTATTGTCCAACAGCGGCACGGCCATCATGGGTTCAGCCACGGCATCTGGTTCGGCAAGGGCAACTGAGGCCATCATGAAGGCATTGGATTCCCCATTATTGAACGATAACAAAATCAACGGGGCCAAAAATGTATTGTTGCTGATAGTTTCGGGCAGTCAGGAAATCACCATTGATGAAATCGGGGAGATCAACGACCATATTCAAATCGAGGCCGGCCATGGTGCCAATATCATAATGGGTGTGGGTGAGGACGAGACCTTGGGTGAAGCCATTGCGGTTACCGTTATTGCCACTGGGTTCAATGTGGACCAACAGGACACTATCGTGAATACCGAATCCAAAAAAGTGTTCTACACCTTGGAGGATGAGCAGATTGCGGAGCAAGATCTTACCCCAGAGGCCACTTCGGTCCAAGAGGTAAGGGTGGAGCGACAGCCAGTTGAAGAACCAGAACCATCCATTGTAAAACATACCTTGGAAATAGAGGAAGTGGAGGAACCAAAGCCACAGCCCAAGCCAATGGATTCTGACTTGATACCCACATCGAGCTATATCAGAAATTTCAATGTGTTCTATGAGGAAGTGGTACCCGAATATGTGGAAGATGATTTCATCATCATAGAAGCGAAGAACATCATCAATAATATTGAGGTGGTGGAACCAGAGGTCGTATCACCAAAAGCGAATGAGGACCAATTCACCTTGAGCTTTGATTTGCCATTGAATGAGGTTGAGGAAGAAGAGGAGGAGAAAGAACATACCATTACCTTCAATTTGGATGATGGTATCGGCGATGTAAAAGTAAATGAGTACGTGGAGGTAAAACCGGTACTTGAATACAAAAAGGAAGGTGAGACTAGATACAACTTGGAGGAATACATGGAATTGGAGAACAAGTTGACCGGTGCCAAGTCCTTGGCAGAGACCCACGAGCCCAAAATGGTGGAAAATGAGTTGGTATTCGAAAAGAAAACCATAAAAGTGGAAACCGAAGTCAAGGAAGAAGAGGATAACGCGAATTTGGACCCAATGAACAGTTCCATTAGCGAAATCCTTAAGGATAGGGCCGATGAAAGAAGGAGAAAGCTTAAAAATTTCAATTACAAGTTTCAAAACAACAGGAGCAGTATTGATGAAATTGAAAAGCAACCTGCCTACAAAAGACAAGGGGTGGACCTGAACGATGTTCCCAAGGAGCAAAAAGTTTCCAGGACCACTTTGAGCGAGGATAGCAACGATGATTTACAATTGCGATCCAATAACTCTTTCCTACACGATAATGTTGATTAGTAGTGTTTAAATTAACATCCATTTTTAATGGAAAGCATGAACCCGGAAGTGATAAACTTTCGGGTTTATTTTTTATCTTCGCAGCCCAAAATAGATGGAAATGGGTTTGCAGGATAAGGTAATGACAGAAATGAAGGCCGCCATGAAGGCAAAGGATACCATTGCCTTGGAATCATTGCGTGCCATAAAATCCGCCATTTTGTTGGCCAAAACCGATAAAGGGGCAGGTGCCGAGCTTACTGAGGACGAAGAAATTAAACTTGTTCAAAAGTTGGTGAAGCAACGCAAGGACAGTGCTGCTATTTATACGGAACAAGGTCGGGAAGATTTGGCCGAACCGGAATTGGCACAGGCAGCCATCATCGAACAATTTTTACCGGAGCAATTGACCGAGGAGGAAATTGAAAAAGTGGTGGTCATGACCATCGATTCCATTGGTGCTACCGGTGTGCAGGATATGGGGAAAGTAATGGGCATCGTGTCCAAGGAATTGGCAGGCCAGGCCGATGGCAAGACCATTTCTGCCATAGTAAAGGCTAAATTGAGTTCATAATACAAGAAGTGAAGGCCCAGTACCTGCCCGTCCGGCAGGCGGGGTTCAACTGGATACCTGCCTGCCGGCAGGCAGGGAGTATCAGAATTAAAATGGCATATTTTGCATATGTTTTAAGAAGTTTGATAGACGGCAGACTTTACAAAGGCCATACAAAGGACGTTCAGAAGAGACTATTGGAACACAATTCAGGAAAAACCAAATCCACTAAAGGATTCATGCCTTGGGAATTGGTGTATTTTGAAGAGTTTGAAACGAGTGCAGAAGCGAGAAAAAGGGAACAATATTTTAAAACGGGAATAGGTAGGGAATTTATAAAAATAAAATTGAAATAAGGCCCAGTAGTTCAACTGGATAGAATATCAGATTTCGGCTCTGAGGGTTGGGGGTTCGAATCCTCCCTGGGTCACTAAACGGGATTTTTCACAAATCGAGTGGAAATTCCCGTTTTTTATTTCCTTCAAATTACCTGAGAACGAACGGATTGCGCGGAAAATTTCATTGACCCGAAAAGTTTGAACTAGCTTGTTTTTGAAGTCATACCGAATCCCGTCGGGGAACACCATATATTGGATGGCCCTTTTGGTTTCCAAATCCCCTAACTTCCACAAAGACGGTAAGTTACAGGTATAATCCAATGCCAATTTTACCGACTTTTTGAGGTTTGAACTATTTATTCCCTCATTGTCCAATCTTGTTTCCAATTCCCTTTGTTTGGTCTTCAATTCAGGCATAAAAAGGTCGTACTGTGACCTTGTGATCTCGTTCAGTACCACGTACCTTCTTTCCAAAGTGTTTATCTGTGCTTTGACCTGATTGAGTTCTTTGGTCAATCGTTTTTGGTCATGAAGTGCCTCTTGGTTTTTATCGATCAATGTGTCATGGATGATATCGGTTAGGGGTTCGATATACTTTTTGTCAGCTATGGTATAATTACCCAACAAGTCCAAAAACTCATTATGGAGCTTTTTGGCACTCCTGTTCTCCTTGCTTCCCTTACGTCTGTTCTTGTAATAATACAGCCCTTTTTTCCTTACGATAAACCCGGTGTAGGGTGTTCCACAGACCGAAGACTTGACAAACATTTTCAACGGTAGGTTCTCATCATCGAACGAATACTTTCTGGGAGATTCACCTACATGAAGCAGATTATGGATTTTAAGAAAGACCTCTTTTGATATGAGGGCTTCATGTTTCCCTTGGATTACCTCGCCGGGAATTAGGCTGTTGACGATAAGCCCACAATAGAACGGGTTTCTAAAAAGGTCCGTCAATCTTTTTGCATGTATGTTCAGGCCCTTGTCTTTCAGACGCTTTGCAATCTCGACATGGGACATATTGGAATTTGCCTTCCATAAAAAAGCCTGTTTGAGCAATCTTCCTTCCTCCGAGATCACAAAATTCGGGATCTTCCCTTTCCCGGGATTCGTATTGGTATATCCAAATGGATAGGCACCCGTCCAATGGCCCCTTCGCAGTTTTTCCCGCATTCCAGTAATGGATTTGTCCCTACGGATCTGGTTATCGAAATGGGAGAACATATGGTACAGGTTTTCCTGGAACGTACCCGCACTTGTGGTCACATCGATTTCTTGGGTGGCCGATATAACGGCCACTCCCTGCTTTTTTAACTGTTCGCTGATATACGCGCCGTTCGCGCCCGTGCGCGAAAACCTATCGTAGGAATAGACGATGATATAGCCGATGTTCTTTCTCCTTTTGACATAGCTGAGCATCCTTTGGAACTCCCTGCGCTCATCGCTCTTTGCTGATTCATAGGTTCCCCCGAAATATTCCAACACCTCCAATTCTTTTCGAATTGCATATTCTTGGCAATATTTGAGTTGGGTAGTCAGGCTGGCATTGTTGTCAAATTGCTCCTTACTGGAAACACGGGTGTAGATGACCGCCGTATTGTTCTTTCCTATGATCCTTCCCTTTTCCTTTTTCGCAAATTGACTGAATACCTCTAAGTTCATGTGTTCCCTTTTTGGACATGGCGGCAAACTATGTTGGCGAGTTTCCGAAGTTGTTCCACGATCCTTTCCGCTTCTTCCTCCGGGCAATCCTCGAAACCTTTATAAGTCTTGAGCCATGTACTGTTGAATGTTCTGTTTTTCTGCCTTGGTTCAATGATTGAGTTGGACATTTCAGTTAAATAGCAATAGCTCCTAAATCTTCAAGGTCACTACCGTATTTGCAAAGCAGGCTTTAATTTACCCTTTTTAACTATTTAAATCCAGTATAGGATGACAATTTTATCCCTTGAATATCAATGGTTGGTTAACTTCTTTTAGTTTTTATTGGCAGAGGACTTTTTTCCTGAAGATCCTGTTCACACAGACGATCTTACCATTGCTTTGTTTGATTTCCAGATTTTGAAAATCGTGTTGTTTCAACATATCGACGATACGCTCCCCTGTGTCCAATCGTTCCAGACCTTCTATGGTATCGACCTCTCCATTTTTGATGATCACTTTGATGGACAGGAACCTCTTGCTGCGTAACATTTCCAATACCTGGATCTCGGAAGGGGACAATCCTGAATGTTCTTGCTTGTTGTTTTCCATAAGTTCAAGTTCTACAGGCCCAGCCCTTTCCTTTTTTTCTTTCTTTTGGACTTTTTCCTCGCACCATGGTCACTGAGTTCCAGTTTGAAAGGGGTCCAGTCCGTTTCATTTACCAAGGGCCCGGTCATTCCATTTCCCTCAATTTTTCCCACATGACCTTTTGATTGTTGATCAGGATCTTCAGTGCCTTTTGTAACTCCCTCACTTCTTGGCTCAGGTTTGATTGCTGTTCCATGGTTTCCTTCATTAGCTCTATCAGTTCCCCGTTCTTTTCCATTAGTTGATAGTATAACTGAACGGTCTCTGTCTTGCCCATAATCGATTTGTTTTACGATACTGTTCCATGAAAATTTTTTACCAAGGGTACTGCCTTTGTACACTACGCCTTGATGGTTGAACGATATGCCCGAGACCCTGCCCGTGGTCTTGCTTATGTTGAACCTGGGCGAAATACCGTTCGATTCTAGCATTAAAATAAATTCGGCCGTATTCGATGCTTTTTCGATTGCTAAACCAATTTTATCCTGAAGGATAAGTTTGATGGGCAGATTTCCAGTCCTAAGGGTTTTCTCGATTTCCTTTTGACTAAGTGACTTTTTGGTTCCGTTCTTTACCAGAATTTGGGTCAGTCCATATTTCCTCTCCAGATCATTGAGCACTTCCCGGCTTCTTCTTTTGATGTTACTGTCACTTACCAATCTACCCGAATACCTGACCCTATTGGCCACGATATGGATGTGCTCATGTTCGGTATCGGTATGGCGGTACATGATGAACTGGTTGTTGTCAAAACCCATCTTCATCAGATAGTCGCAACCCAATGAAGCAAATTCTTTATCGTCCAATTGGTCAGAGTACGGCAGGTTCAAGGAAACATGGAATACCGCATTGCCCAATCCTGGCCGCAATTGCCTAATCAAATTGAATTCCTGTGTCATGTTTACCGCTGTGGATTGTTCGATATTGGAATCGATGACATATCCTACTCCTTCGTTTACCTTTTTTTCATTGTAGGCCAGAACTCGGTAGAAGTCTTTCCCTATGGTTATCTTACCTATCATCGTTCGAGATATTTGATTTGAGCTGTTTCAATAGCATTTTTACCTCCTCCAATTGTTTAGATATACTGAACGGGTCATGGATGCCAGAGTTCGATACCCTGGCGAGTTGGTTCAGGTTGTTTCCCATCCGGCTCAGCCCGATAAATATTTTTCGGTCCAATGGGCTTACCTTTTTATTCGGCAACGATTTTCCTGTACATTTTCTTCGGATATATTCAGCTGTGGACAATCCAATTGTCTCCGCATTGTTGCCAATGATCACGTATTCACTTTGTGAAACCCTAAAGGCGATAACTACTGTTCGTTGTTTTGATATGTCCATTTTAGGTCTTGCCATTTGCCATGAATTTGGTATTGTTCTAAAGGTCACTTGTAAACGAAGTGAGCAGTTTTTGTTTACAAAAACACAACTTGCTCCGTGACCTCCGATCAACTATACCACAAACCTATTGTCTATTGATTGTTTACAAGGGATTTGCCGTACAGAGTTATATGTACGGTAAATTTATCCAGTGTTGGAAATAAGGAATTGGACGAAATCACAGGGGTGAGTTTCTATGGAAAGGGAGAAAAATGGTCAATGTATGAATATACCCTTAATTTTAATCTCTTTACCAGTTGTCCAATTGTCATTTTCCAAACTGATTTTTAAAGCCCGTTTGGGCCAATAGTGGAAAGGGAAAAAACAGAAAGGGTATGACATTGAGGAAAGGGAACTTAAAAATGGTGATTGTTCAATAATGAGGCTTGGCACCTTATCCGCAAACAGCCTTAACATAGCAAATCATCAAGACAAATTTATTAGCGTTTTGAAAAATCCTTACCTCTATACGATGATTACCAGTGTTCTTTTGTCCAGTTTCCTTCCTGTATATTTTACTTTAATCCTCCTTTATTTTCCTTGGAGCACATGATCATTTAAATGATCATACATTTGTACGATCGTACAAAAAATGTGTCTCGTCCTGAAAAAAGTTGTCACTTAAAGCGGTTGATACTATAACGAGTTTACACATTTTTCAATAATCTTAGGTCAGGTTTACACCCAAGGTTCCCTTTGTTATCATGCAGGGGTTTGTTCCCTGATCATATTTATGTCTTTCCTTCCAATAATTTTTCCATGCCCTTGGTATCGGTCCGTGGGACATGTGGGCCGAATCGGGGGTCTGCATATTGAGACTTAGATGGGGCCTACGGCCATTGTAAGAGGAGACGATGTCCCCGAACATATCTATTGCCTCCACTTTGAGCCTTGGTCTATTGTTCTTGAGCCATTCGGTCTTCAGTATGCCGTTCACCCTTTCGGCTATTGCATTTTCCAAGGGATCCACCTTTTCTGTCATACTGATCCCGATGCCGGCACCCTTAAGGATGCTTATGTACCTGTCGCAGCAGTACTGGATGCCCCTGTCCGAATGGTGCACCGGTTTGGGACCGGTCCCATGCGGCAACTGTGATATGGCCATGTTCAGGGCGCCGATCGCACCGGAGGCCGTTAGTTTTGGGGATATGTCCCATCCTATTATCTTCCTGGAATATGCGTCCGTGACGAGCGAAAGGTACATGAATCCCTCCATCGTGTCGATATAGGTTATGTCACTGACCCAGAGCTGGTGTGGGGCATCGACCGTCATCTCCCTTGCCAGGTTGGGGTACCGCCGAAACGAATGGTGTGAATTGGTGGTCCTTGCCCTGCCTCTGGAGCGTCGCAGCAGCATCGAGTTTTCCCGCAGGAGGGCGAAGAGCGCATCCATGCCCATTGAAACCTGTTGTGGGCAGGATGGCCCGAAGATGATGCTGTGGAGCTTGCGCACGCCCACGCCGGGAAGTATGGCGCGTTCATTCTGAACCATCTCGAGCACCAACTGCTTTTCGGCAAGTGTCCTGTACTCGTATCTCAAAAACTTATAATAGGCCTGTCTCGTTTTGCCAAACAGTCCGCACAGCGTCCCAACACTTGTTTTGGGCATGGTCTCTTTCATTTCTTGGACTGTTTGGCACCAGACTTTTTCTGATGTTGATCTTAAGGTCCCTTTCCGCAATGTCTATCATTTTGTTGGCGGCCAGATTTTTGAGCTTCTCGCTTGCCAGATCGGACTCAAGTTCCCTGATCCTGGCCAGCATCCCCTCCGGGGAGTCCGGTAGGACAGTTGAGGCCGGTTCCTTGGTGGTACCGTCGTTCGGCAGGGCCTGGTCCGGACAGAACCTTTTCACCCATTGTTGCACGGATGAAGGTGTTTTGAGACCATACAGTTTTGCCGTTGCCGCCATGCTGAGATCCGATCCCAGATAGTGGGAGGCAACCTTTCGTTTAAAATCGTCCGAATAGGAGTTTACACTTTTCATGATTAAATTTAAATTATTGCTTCTATCATGACAACCTATTCTAGGACAAGACAAGGGTTAAATGGCCCAAGAACATGATACCTACATGTAATTCAATATTAAGTGATTTGGATTATACGATTAGGAACATAGGAAATCCAAAGAGATTTCCAATCCTTTCTTCTTTCTCCCTTTCCACAAAAGAGCGCCCGACAGGGCGCCACCTTCCATGACCAAAACACAATGGTTTCTTGTAGGGAAACAACCAATTTAACGGAATGGAGAAATCTTTTTGGTAGCGGTGAGAGAATAAATGCAAGAGGGCGATAAAGCGTCCTCTTGTTTTTATGAGTGATCCAGAGGATGTTGATATCAAATTGGGAACAAACTCACTGTTTTGTCATATTCCTATACTGTGACATTCCCACTGAATTCTATAAGGGACTGTTATTGCATTCTGCTTTGACATATTCTTTATCTGGCTTTCCTGTCAAAAAGAAGAAATAACAGAAACCCAATCGACATTACTTAAATTTTCCAATAAGTGTAATGCACATGCATATAAGTTATCACCCAAAAATCAATCTGTCCTAGTTACTGTTTGTAGTATTGTTTGTATACGGTTCGTTGGTTTCAAAAAGTGCCCTTATCTCCCTTTTTTCGGATGATTTTATATGAGTTACTGCTTTTTGGCAAAAGTCATTGAACAATGTAGGATTGTCCAGGTTACCGTTGACCCATTCTGCCAAATATCCATTGAATCCTTCAAAACCCATGGTTTGGATCAGCTTATAAAATGCCACGGCCCCTTTATTGATTTCAAGATATTCCGCTCCATCGGCATAGAGCAATGGTGGTTCTTGGTTGGGCTCGTTATTTTTGTCCTTGCCATACTTTTCCAACTTTTCTTGATAAGCTGATTACCGCTTCCCCACCTATTTCATTTTTCACATACAAGAGTCCCAACGCCTCTGGCAACCCTATTGTAAGCATATCCGCCCCTTGCACATTGGCAATGGTCAAGTTTTTTTGCAGCCACAGTTTGGCCAATCCACTACCGATGGTTTGATAGAGATAGGCTTTTTCCTGTAAACCTTCGGTATCGGCCACCCAACCTTCTTTTTCAGAAAGTGCAATGGTATTGGCAAAGGTATACCGATCGTCTTGCCAACGGTGTATTTCTACCAATTGAAGTTGATTGTCGACCGAATTGGCCCCAAAGTTGGTTTGCATAAAAGCAACCCCTTTTTTTAATGCTTCTTGATAGAGGTCCACATTGAACGAATGGGTGGGTTTATGCAGAATGGAATAGTCTATATTCCCGGCCTTGCCCTTGCCAACGCTATAGTCTGATGATCCTACCTGCCAATTGAACACTTGGGGTTTCTTAATGGTATAGATGGAAGTGGTTCTACCATCTTCAGTTTCCATTTTTTGTAAGGCTCCGGCCGTAAACGGAATTTGGCCTTCTTCGGTACTAATAATAATTTTACCTGTAACCCAATCGGCATCCGTAGCAAACACATTTTGGGTAAGGGCAAAGGCATTATCAACAGTGGCCATTCTGGAATCCAGACGTTCCAATCCCTGTTCTTGGCGTTTCCGGTTTTCCAATAACTCCTTGTCGCTATCATATCCTTTCACAGGTAAAAAATCCTGAAGACTACCAAAACTTCCCTTTTTGGTCAAATCTGCCTGAAAATCGCTCTGCACAAAACCGACATATTGTTTGCTCCCTACCAAGGAAAGCTGCAACACGCTATCTTTTTGTAAGGTAGACGGGATTGGATAGGCGGTCAGGTTTTGCTCGACATCCCCTTTTCCCATGGTCAATTCTTGTCCGTTCAGCTTCACATTGGATAATTGGACAAAATCCTTGGTATTGAAAAACAAGGTATCTGCCCCCTTTTCGTTGTTCAATGTGATATCAGCAGTAAATTCTGCCCTTCTTTTTGAAGGAAATAGATCCAATTTTACATCGATTGTTTCATATTTGGGCTGTGGTTTGGTTTCCAGATACTTGTATTTTATCTCGTACTAGGCATCCAATCGTTCCTCTTCGGCATCTGGGATAAAGTTGCCATTATCATACACATTTTTGGTGATGAACGACATCAAAAACAAGAATGCCCCAAAAAACAACACCATCACACCTTTGGAAACCATGCTAAGTTGCATATTCTTCAACGAAAGTCTGTTTTTCCATTTTTTATCCGAGCCCCGCTTCCATAGCCAAACACCGGTCATGACCAAGGTAATGGCCAAAGCCAACCACAATAGGAAGAACCAATTGGCCGATTCTTGAAATATACCATAACCGCTCATTTCCGAATAATCTTCAACTCCAGGAGTAAAACCATATCCTAGCCTTAAATCTTCAATGATGCCCATATCAAAGGAAACAATCAAGAAGATGAAAATGGCCACACAAAGAAGGTGTGTGAAAATTCGATGGCTGGTCAAAGCTCCCACAAAAAACACCAAAGACGCCCAAAGTACAAAGTTCAAAAAGGCCCAACGATAGAGCAAAAGGTCCTCTGCAAATTGTCCTAAATCTATATAAGAAGCTCCACCCAACAACACTTGGGTAAACACGGATACTACAATAAAGCTCACACTTAATATAAAAGACAGTCCAATAATCGCTGCCAATCTGGAAAGTTGGGTAACCCAGACAGGAACGGGCAACGAATCTGTTATTTGCCAAATATTGACCGTCTTGTCCTTAAAAAACAACTCGCCGGCCCAAATCATGATCAACATGGTTATAAAAACGCCCCATTGCAACCTAAAATAGGTCATATTGCTACTGATGGGATATTCATTACCAATATAATAAGCCGCATTCCAAGTAACATTTTGCAAAAACACCATCAATAAGATAATACCGAGGATTATTTTGAAGGAAGTAGGGCGAACAATGTTCAGGAACTCCAATTTTGAGAGTGACCATAGTTTAGTGAGAAAATTAGGTACTTTGTATTGTTTCACGACCTCTGGCAATTTTATGGATGCCGTAGAAAATGACACTTTCTTGCCTTCTTTGATTTTTTTGGATTTATCGGTACCGGCCTGTATGACGTACTTGAAAGAGAAGCGTAGATATGCCGCTATGGCAAACACCATGGCAAGTCCCATCCAAAGCAATCGGTTCTTTAAAACATAGCCGGTCAGTTTGAACAGTTCGGTATTTTTTTGTGTGGGACTCAACAGTTCGGTATAGTGCTGTGCCGCTACATAGCCTCCCGAATCCGCCAAGATGTAAGCCATTAGATTATCCCCACCCCCGGTTTCGTAGGAAGTTTGGGCGATTAAAAATAGAATGACCACCAAGAATACGGCCAAATAACTTGTGGTCATTCTACGGGTAAACACAATGGCAAAAAATACAACGGATACATAAAAAAAGAGGTTGGGTACGGTAAACATGATCCAACCGTGAAACAAAGGGCCCCATTGAACCGGACCAAAACGACCAGCCTCGCCAATGCCGGAAAACGGCACCAACAAATGCCCAACAATCATACCCGTACTTAGAATGACAAGGTATAGGAAAGCGGCCAAAAAGCGGCCTATAAAAAATTGTTTTTCATTGATGGGCAGTGCATAGGTCCACTCCGCGGATTTATACCTGATCTCTTTGTAAAGCACACCTCCGGTAGCTATGGCAATGATGATGATCATAAGCATACCCATGGCCGCATAGTTTCTATACAAAATGCTCGAAGCGTTCATAAGCACCCCTTCGTTGGAAAAGAAATCAAACGATCCCTTGGTATACCATATCATCTGAAAGGCAAGCATGAGAAAGAAAACAAGGGTAACCCAACTAAATACACGCTGTCTTAGCTCGTTTTTTACTATGGAAAATATTGTTTTCATTTTAGTGTTCGCTTAAAATTTTAAAATAGGCATCTTCTAAAGAAGGTTTTTTAGCATCAAAATCACCATTGGGTAAATCATTATATTGGGTAAGAATTTTTTAAAAATGGAACAATCACCAAAATCGATTTAATTGTATTTTTTGAGGCACGATTTCCATGATAAAACCAAAGAAAAAACGGGTCTGCAAATTAAACTCTGTCTGAAAGTAATTAAGTATTAATTTTTAGAGGTCAGTAGTTAGTTACTTATCCAAGATTTCACTTGGTGTATCATTGTACATTATAATGATGAACATCGATTCAAATCTAACAAAAAGGTCGCCAAGGACCGCCATGGGGATAGCATTTTAGATGTCGATAAAGCTCAACAACCGGAACACGGCCAGCATATCACAGCGTGTGGTCTGGGTTAAAGCCATCTACCAATTTTTTATGCTCGTAATCGGCCACCATAAGCTCCTCATAATCAGTTTTTGTTCCCTTGGTAAACTTATGTACCAATTTTTCCATTAAATTGTATATTACCGGTACTATTATCAAGGTCAAGAAAAGCGAACTTATCAATCCCCCGATGATAACCCAGGCAAGACCATTTTTCCATCCCGATCCCGGGCCTGAGGCCAACGCAATGGGAAGCATCCCGAAAACCATGGCAATGGTAGTCATTAGAATTGGGCGGAGACGTGCGTGGTTGGCCTGTATCAAGGCGTTCCTGACCGTTTCCCCTGACCGGACCCTTTCGTTGGCAAAGTCAACCAGGATAATGGCGTTTTTACACACTAGCCCGATCAACATAATTATACCAAGAATGGTAAAGATGTTCAGGGAATTGTTCGTTAACGCCAATGCCAGCAAAGCTCCGATGAACGATAAGGGAATGGAAAAAAGAACTACGAACGGGTGCACAAAACTGTCGTACAGGGAAACCATTACCAAATAGACCAATATAATAGCTGCCAACATAGCAATTCCCAGTGTTCCGAACCCTTCCGATTGCCTTTCTTTATCCCCACCCCATACGTAATCGACCCCCGTGGGCCGTTCGACATCCTGGAAGGCAGCTTCCCATTCATCCGCGACCGTACCAGCTGGTCTGCCAACGGACTGCCCTTTTACGGTAACCGACGCGGTCTTATCCCGGCGTTCCAATTGGCTCGGGCCCAACGTTTCGGTGATGTCGGCGAACTGTGAGAGTTTTACCTCTTGCCCTTGGTCATTAGTAAGGATCAAATCCCCTACATCGACAATGCTTTTTCTATCAAAACTATTGTAGCGAATGTTAATATCATATTCATATTCCCCTGCCCTGAATTTGCCATCGGTATTCCCGTTAAATGCTGTTTGCATTGTCAACCCCACCGTTTGTAACGATAATCCCAGGGAGGCCATTTTATCCCGATCTACTTGAACATTGATTTCAGGATTTCCCGTTTCTACGGACAATTCAATTTCCGTGGCCCCAGGAATCTTATGCAGTTCCGCCTCCGCCTTTCTGGCAAAGACCATGGCACTATCCAAACTAGGTCCGGTCACTACCAAGGCCAACGGGGCTTCCTCCGCCACTCCCAAAAGACTTATAGGGACGGTTTTCACCTTGGCTCCGACCAAAATTTTCTCTAAACGACGTTTTGTTTTGGCGGCAAATACATAAGAATCGTCCTGCCTTTCATTTTCATCAACCATTTGGACGTTTATTTCCGCCTTGTAAGCTGTAGCCTGTGAAGCTCCTAAGCCTTCGCTGGTCTGGCCTACAGTGGTGATAAGGCTCTTGACTTCTTCCTGTGTATTCAAAAAGGCCTCTGCTTTTTGGGCCATAAAATTACTTTCTTCCAATGAGGCATCTTTTGGTAGTTCTATCTGCACCAAAAACTCGCCCCTATCCGATGTGGCAAAGAATTCGCCTCCAATAAATCCTGCCGCTACCAAGGCGATCGAAGCAAAGAAGATAACCAAAACGATGGACAGCGTGGTTTTATAATGATCCAGGCACCAGGTCAATAAGCCGGAGATCCAATTCGTGAAACGTTTTAATTGTGTTTCGAATTTGATGATAAGCCTGCCGAACAGGTTTTTACCTGTGATATGCTCCAATTTTCCGAAACGGGACGATAACCAAGGAATAATGGTAAACGATGCCAATAGGGACAACAAGGTCGAAATAATTATGGTCACACAAAATTGGGTAATGATTTTGGACACCAGACCGCTGCTCATGGCAATGGGAAAAAAGACGACCACGATTACCAGCGTTATGGATGTTACCGTGCCCCCGATTTCAGCGGTACCGTCATAGGCCGCACGGACACGGTTTTTGCCCATTTCCATATGCCGGTAAATGTTTTCGAGTACAACGATGGCATCGTCCACCAAGATGCCTACGACCAAAGACAATCCTAATAAACTCATTAAGTTCAAGGTATAATCCAACAACAAAAAGCCTATAAATGTCGCAACCAACGATGCGGGTATGGACACCATTACAATTAGCGAGTTTCTTACACTGTGCAAGAAGAACAGCATTACGATCGCCACCAATAACACGGCGATCAATAGGTCATGGATTACGGAATCGGCCGCCTCTAGGGTAAAAACACTACTGTCATTGGCGACATTGAGACTGAGGTCTATGGTTTTATAATCGGTCTCGAGCTGTGCTATCCGTTTTAATATATCTTCACTTACAGCTACGGCATTGGCATCGGACTGCTTGATCACCTGCAGTAGGATGGCACTTTTTTGCTTTACCCGTGCAATTTTTTCAGGTATTTTTTGACTGTCCTGAACATCCGCAATATCACTGAGCCTCACTTGGATGCCATCTTTATCAGCGACTACCAGATTGCGCAGCTCTTCAACATTTTTATATTTTCCGGCCAACCGGATCAATATTTTTTGCTGCCTGGTCTGAATATTTCCTGTGGGGAAATCCAAATTCGAGGCCAGGATGGTCTGTTGGACCTGGGGTATGGAAAGGTTATATCCATGAAGTCGGTCGGCGTCTAAATTTACCTGGATTTCCCTTTCTTGCCCCCCGATCAAATTTATCTGTGCCACACCATTGACCCGGGAAAGCAAAGGGGCAATTTTTTTATCAATCAGGTCATAAAACTTAATTTCATCCATAGTGCCATTAGCACCAATTGTCATAATCGGAAGGTCGCTCAATGAAAATTTGCTTAAGGAGGGTGTTTTGGCATCATCGGGCAGATCACTGATAATGGCATTGATTTTCCGTTGTGCATCGTTTAGGGAAATATCAACATTGGCATCATCCGTCAAGGTAATCGCAACCGTGGAAAGGCTTTCATAAGAACGGGATTCTATTTTTTTGATGTTCTCCAGAGAGGCAACCGCATCCTCTATTTTTTTTGTCACGGTATTTTCGATCTCGCTGGGCGAGGCACCGGGGTAGATAGTGGCGACGGTTATGACATTTCGGTCGAATTTGGGTATCAATTCATACCCCAGTTGGTTATAACTGAACAGGCCCCCAAGGGTAAGTATGGTGAATAGCACAATGACCAATGAAGGCCTTTTTATGGAAATTTCCGCTAATTTCATAGTATGGAATAAAATGTTTCAGGTTATTGTCCGGTTCTAGTCGATGATGTCTATCTTGGAACCGTTCTGTAGATTGATCTGCCCGGTAACTATTACGAGTTCATTGCTGTCCAGACCATCTAATATTTCGACCTTATCACCGAATATTCTTCCAGCCGTTACACCGGTCAGTTTTGCAACTCCATCCTCAGCGACAAAAACCTGGTTACTGCTTACACTTCCCAGGAACGCATTTCTAGGGGCCACCAGTATCTTTTCGCTTTCCCGGTCTGACGAGGTGAAGGATGCCGTCCCGTACATGCCCGCCTTCAAGGCGTTGTCCGGATTGTTCGATATCTCGATTTCCACAGGAAAATTCAAACTGCTATCCGATTTCGGTGCTATAAACGTGATTTTCCCTGCAAATGTCCTGTCTGGTAAGACACTGGCTTTTACATTTACCGGGGCACCCGTTTTTAAACTGGCCACTTGGGACTCGTTGACCGTAACCCTAAGTTTAAGTTTGGAGACATCGACAATTTCGAACATTGGTGTTGCTGTTGCCAGAACAGAACCTGGTTCGATAAAACGCTTATTTACAACTCCTTTTATCGTAGCTTTTATGCTGACATCACTCGCATTTACCCTCGCTTGTTCCAGTCTCGATTGTGCAGTAACCAAGGTCAACTTGGCCTGATCCATTTGTTGTTCGGTCACTCCACCGGTTTTTAAGGCATTTTCAAAACGGTTGAAATTTTTGGACGCATTCTGATAGGCCGCTTCGGCCGCGTGCAGTTCTGCCGATACCTGCTCACTTCTCACAACTGCCAAAGTCTTGCCCACTCTGACATGATCACCTTCTTCTACCAATACCCTAACGACTCTACCTGGCTTTTCCGCAGAAAAATCCAGTTCTTTAAAGGGCTCGAAGTTTCCATTGGCGGTAAAATTGAGGGGAATAGTTTCCATCTTTACCGTATCAACCTTTACAGTGACACTAGCATTTTTCTGTGCAACTATATCCGTTTTTGCTTGATTTTCTTGTTTGTTGTTCATTAAGATGAAGGCAATCAGGGCCAATACCACTAAAATTGTAAGTATGTATATTATGTTCTTTTTCATCGTGCTTATTAGTTTGTTAGTGACTTTAATTCCCCTTTAGACTTCAACAACAGGATTTCTGCCAGTTTGTATTGTAAAATTGCGGAGTTAAAGTTGTTCCTAGCCTCGGTCAAGGCGTTTTCCGCATCCAATAGATCCGTTAGCGGAGCCAAACCTTGGACGTAATTGTTTCTGGTATTGTCCAAAACTGCCTGTGCCAACCTGACATTTTCGTTTTGATTGTTGACGGTCGCAATACTATTGTTTATTTGGGTTCGGGCATTTTCGTAATCAAGATCTAAGGCCAATTCGGTATCCTTGATATCCTCTTGTAAGATCCGCAGATCTATATCGGCCTGCATTACTTTGGAACGTGTACCAAAACCTGCGAAAATGGGAATTTTCAAATTCAATCCTATCGATGAAAAATCGGACCAATATACCTTGTCCTCAGGCTTTTTGAACCAGGGAAGGTCCGGGCCTTGGCCAAGATAGTTGTACCCAACTGTTAGGGAAAGCGTTGGATAATATTCCGCCTTGACCGCCATTTTCTGGTAAGTCAACAATTGTTCCTGCTTTTTGAGAAGCAGATACTCCGATCGATTCTCGGTATCCGGGGATGAAACTACCTCGCTTGGTCTGAATTCGAACTCGATTTCCGGAATTTCGATTTGGGCGGTTATGGGCATTCCCATAAAAAATTTCAGGGTATTTTCTTGAAGTTGTAGCGCATTGTTTATCTGGAGCCGTTGGGTCTCTAGATTTGAAATTTTAACAATAATCCTGTCCAAATCGATTTTCTTCGCTAGCCCATTTTGAAACTGGCCCTCAATGATATTTTTCGCCTTGATCGTATTTGCCAACGTACTATCAAGTACCTGAAGGTTTAAACGCTGTAGATATACTTGATAGTAACTATTGGCTACCTTTTCTATTACCTGCTCTTGAGTTAATCGATTATTGATCTGATAAAACTCACGGGTAGTTTTTGCTGCTTTTAAACCTGTGTAAACCGATTGGTCAAATAAGTTCTGGTTCAACGAAACACCAAAGACCGAATTCCATTTTTGCCCCAAAGTTGCCTGTATAACGGTGCCCGGTTGCCCAAAGGAACTTCCATCGATCACATTGGTCTGTAGGATGGGATTATAGACCAAACTACCATTTCCTGTGATCTGTGGCAATGCTCGCGAACGAACTTCCTGGATTTGGTACTCACTATTTTCAATGGCCAGCTTCGATTTTTGTGCATCGGCCTTGTATTCAAGAGCATAGGAAACGGCATCCTTTAGGCTAAGCTGCTTTATTTCCTGGGCATTGGCTACGCAAACAAGGCATAAAAGGGAAATGCTTAAAATTTTTTTGATCATAAACGGATACGTATTTAATGGGGGAGAAATTTTAGGATGTCCTATAGGGTTTTTTAAGATCCTCTTGTTTTATGTATAATTCTTTATTACCTAAAGTTTAGGAGCCGTTTCTATGGATGCTATATATACATCTTGCCAAAGCCACTAAATCTTTTTGTCCACTTTGGAAAAGTTCCACGTCCACCACGTTGATGGATTTACCACTTTTAACAATCTTTGCCTTGGCCAAAATATCCCCTTCAACGGTAGGATGGAGATAATCGATCCGCATATCCAAGGTATTTATCCTGTCCTGTAAGGAATCGAGGGTCGTCGCTCCGGCAGCTCCTCCAGCCGTATCGGCCATAGCGGCCAAAATTCCTCCATGCCATCGTTTTTGCAGATAGTCGCCTATGAATTCTTTCTTAAAAGGGACTTTGATGCACACGTACCCAAGTCTGATTTCCATAATTTCTAACCCGAATATTTTATTGGCCGGCATCATGTTTTCAATAGCATGCTTTAAAAACAAATAGTCGTCTTGCCCTATTTCCTGCATTGGTCAGATTTTAAAAATTAAAAGATTTTTTTTTTGCTAAAATAAATATTATTTTAGACTTTCTAACTAAAAAAGTCAAATGTTCAATATTGAAAGTACCGATAATTTTTCGTTAATACTTGATTCCGCCAAAAAAAGATTTTGCCGTTATGGCCTTAAAAAAACAACAATGACGGAGATTGCCGGGGATATAGGTCTATCAAAAGCATCCCTATACTACTACTTCTCCACTAAAGAAGAACTTTTCAAGGAAGTAGTAAAGCAAGAACATAAAACATTTTTAAACGAGATTGAAGGTCTTCTTTCTTCGGTTGTCCCTGCAGAAGAGTTATTCCATATTTACCTAGAAAGGCGACTGATCTACTTTCGCGATTTTGCACACCTCAGTTCTTTGAGCCTGGAATCTATAAACAGTTTAAAACCCGTTTACGCCCGCCTATTCGAAAACCTTCGCAAAGAAGAAATACGACTTGTGAGTAAAATATTGGAAAAAGGTATTGCCGCCCAAGATTTTGAAAATCTTGATATTGCTTATTATTCGCAATTGTTCATTGCCATTTTCCAAGGGTTGCGGCACAATGTACTTATTAAAAAAGACACAATAAATATCACGGAAATTGAGTATTCTCTATTGCAGAGACAATATGAAAGCGCATTAAAAATGTTCGTGAAAGGAATCAAAAAATAAATCGTAGGCCGGCCTTTAGAAAAAAGGAAACTAATTATTTGTTGCCTGTGCCATTATAATTTTTTTGTAATGAAAAACAAGATGCTGCCCAAGATTAGATATTTGCCTTTTTATGCCATCTCGACCCTGCCGATGCCTGTTCTGTACCTGTTATCGGACATATTGTTTGTAGTGGTCTATTACCTCATGAAGTATAGAAGGAACTTAGTCTCGGACAATATCAAAAAATCCTTTCCTCAAAAACCACAAATTACACTGAGAAAAATTGAAAAGAACTTCTATCGGCATTTCTGTGATATACTTGTCGAATCGATTAAGACATTGACCATCAGTAAAAGGTCGGCAATGAAACGTTTGCGTATAGAGAATCCGGATTTGGTAGAACATTATTTAAGCGAGAATAAAAATATTTTGCTTTACACTGCCCATCAGGGAAATTGGGAATGGTTGATATTCCTACCACTTTTTTTCCTTACCGATCAGACACTTTATACAAACCAATTAAAAACCACTATTTCAATAGCCTATTTAAAATTATCAGAGAACGATTTGGTGTCCATTGCATTGAATCCACCAAGGGATATAGGACCATTATCGACCTTGAACGAAAGAATGTCATTATGTTGAACTGCATCATCGGCGATCAAAGCCCTGTCAGAATCAGTACCAAACATTGCTGCCATTTTTTGAACAGGGAAACAGCTTTTTTCTAGGGGCCGAAAAGCTTGCCAAAAAAACCAGTGAAGTTGTTTTGTTCCCTTCTTACAAAAAAATAAAAAGAGGGTACTATGGACTACATTTTTAGTTTGATAACGGAAAGTCCCGTTTCCGTGAGAATCAATGGGATTATAGAAGACTATGCAGAGGCATTGGAAAACGTGATCTTTAAATCGCCGGAACTTTGGCTATGGAGCCAAAGAAGATGGAAGTTAAGTGCCTCAATTTGGGATTTTAAAGTACCCGGCATTATTTGGTCTATCCAAAATGCTATTGAAATTTAAGACCAGTTATATTTGACTAGAAAGAACCGAAACAAAAGGTTTAACGACCTAATATTATTTATCATTTTGGTGATCTTTATCATATTTCGCTATCGTTATAAATACGTAACTTTATGTTGCCTTAATAATTTAACCCAATGATCTGTAAATCCGAACTTGTTGCATGCTCCGCCTTAAACTTCGCTCAATTTGGGAGTAAACGGTTCACACTCGATGAGTTGGCAAATCAGCTTGGCATATCAAAGAAGACCATCTACAATTATTTTAGGAAAAAAGAAGAATTGGTTCAAGAGAGTACGGTCTATCTACTGCAAAGATATTCAAGGGAGATCCAAGAATCGGAGATTGCTTTCTGTAAAGATCCTCTGGAAAAGATAATACTGATATACAAAAAGGGTTTCGAACATTTAAAATTTTTCAGTCCCACGTTCCTTTTCGGACTAAAGAAATATTACCCTAAGGCCTATGATCTCTATTATAGCTTTCGAAATGATTTGGTAAATAAAACTATTTACGAACTCTTTGTCGATGCACAAAAATTGGGCTTTATTCAAAATGAGGTGAACTTGAGATTGGTTTGTGAACTGTACTTTTTGAATTTGAACACTATCGCTTTTGGTAAAACCAGTCTGTTTGATAAATATACCCAGCACGAGATTCTACAACATCTCATAATCAACACCATAAAAGGTATTGTAACCGAAGATTACACCAACAGGTTTATCCAAAAATAGACTGACAACCGTCATGTATTATAATTGCCCCCATCCTTAGGACAGGGACAGGGACAATTACAAACAAAAACTTGACGAGCTAGCCCATAAACTCGCCTAGCGATCAGATAAAGTGCATTGGTCATTTTTGCGCCTCTTCCTTTCCTTACGCACCGCTCTTCAACTAGACTAGGATGGCATTGATAATTTCAGAAATCGGGGCTGTCGGTGGAAAACCACTTTGGGAAAGAAAAATCTGCGGAACTATCTCCATTTCAATAGTATCTTTATCGTGTACTTTGTGCATGGACTATGGAATTTAAGTATGGTAACACTGATCTCAGAAGTCTGTAAGGTTCCCTGAAAAACGAAGCGTTGGAAATTAGAGTTCAACGTTTAAATTTGAGGCAATGAAAAAAAGCAGATTCACCGAGACACAGATCATCAAGGTCCTAACGGCACAAGAAAAGGGAAAGACCGTTGCCGAGATATGCCGCGAGCACGGTATCAGCCAACCGACCTTTTACAACTGGAAGGCAAAATAAGGGGGGCATGGGAGTAGACCAACTCAAGAAGATGAAGGAGATGGAGTCGGAACTTGCCGAGTTCAAGCGCATGTAAGCCGATCTTGCCTTTGAGAACAACGCCCTGAAGAACCTTATCGAAAAAAGCTAAGCCCGCCGAGAAGCGAGAAGCTGTCGGATACCTGGCCAAAGAGGTAGGGTTGAGTATCAGGCGGCCTGTGGGGCGGTGAGCCTTAGTCTGTCGGTCTATTATTACCGTTTCAAGAGGAAGCCCGAAGACGAAGTGATTATGGATTCTTTGGAAAAGCTGGCCGAAGGTCACCCGACCTACGGGTTCAGAAAGATGTTCCATATGCTCAGGGCAATGGGCCACGGCTGGAACCACAAAAAAGTCTACAGGGTCTATGTGTTGATGGGGCTGAACATTCGAAGAAAGCGAAAGAGAAGGTTGCCCGAAAGGGTAAAGAGCCCACATATACACCCCGTGGACTGTAACATCACATGGAGTGCCGATTTCATGCAGGATACCTTGACCAACGGAAAATCGTTCAGGGTCTTCAACGTAATCGACGACCTAAACAGGGAACCCCTGGTGTCCACCGTCGACACTTCGCTCAGTGCGAGGAGGATAACAAGAGAACTGGACAGGCTCATCGAATGGAGGGGTTCACCGGAGACCATCCGCGTGGACAATGGCCCTGAGTTCACTTCGGCCATTTTCAATACATGGGCCACAAAGAACGGTGTCGAGATCCGGTATTTCCAACCGGGAAAACCGACCCAGAACACTTTGGTCGAGAGGTTCAACGGCATCTACCGTAAAGAGGTTTTGGATGCTTATCTGTTCACGGAGCTTGATCTGGTCAGGGACCAGACCCAGAGATGGTTCCGGGAATACAACAATGTCCGACCACATGAATCATTGGGCAACAGGCCACCGAAAAAATTTTGGAAAGCCGAGGGAAATCCAGCTTTCCCTAATTGCTAATGGACAGCCATTTCACAAAAGAAAGTATATTTATGGACGCTTTGCTTTAGGGGAACCTTACACTATCTCTCGTCCAAAAAAAGTTTAAATCACTTCATATGCAAAATAACCTACTGAAGCAAGGTCGTGTTTATGACTTATATTGAAAAATGGTTATTCCAAAACTTATCAAATTTTCTCAATAAACCTCAAATGTAATATTTCATGTTTTAAAGTAACGCCAAAGACAACAGGCACTGCCAGTAATTACCTTCTTTAGAAAAGCAGAAACGAAACACAAAACACCATAAATTCGTTACATAATTAGGCATTAGAAGCAAATGCAAAACCATGTTTTGATAATATGTAGATTGTTGTTTAAAGGCTTTGGTCTATTTGTATTAAAAAATAATACTTAACGGTTTCGCCCGGTTTCAATGTGACGAGGTGTGACTTTTTTTCAATATCTTTTGGAGAATCCTCAAAATCATGATGTGAGGCCATAGGCTCAATGCACACAAACGGATATCCTGGAGGGCTCCAAATATTGACATTCGGAAAATTACCCAGAATCAAACTTATGTATGGTTTTTGGCCAGATTTGGCCAGACCAATTTTAGTGATAACTGAATCTTTGATGAAAATCCCAGTATTAGGTATCCTGTCATCATCAAATCCAAGAGTTGTCTCATTTTGTAAAAAGGGGGCTACCGAATCTTTCAGAAGACTATTTTTAATTAGTTCTCTTTGGGCAGAAAGGGATTTATAAAAAAACAACTCATGCTTTTTTCTATCATTTGGTTGACCAAGTGACAGATTAAACCCAGGATGCCCCCCAAGTGCAAAATACATGCTATGGGTATCGTCATTTCTGATGACGTATTCGTTCAAGATGGTATTATCGGTCAATTTATATCGAACTGAAATTTTGAACAAAAAGGGATAGTTTTCATGCAATATTTCTTTGTTGGGAACAAAACTTAATGTAACCTCATCATTTGATTTATGTTTTACTGTCATAAAGCGCTCTTTTAAAATTCCCATTTTCGGCATATCGTATTTGACGTTCCGAAAATAAAATTCGTTGTCCCTGAATCTGACATTTACTGGAAACATTATGGGAGCCCTGTCCGCCCAATATTCACCATTGCCCTGCCATAGGTACTCAAACTCACTGATTTTGCCTTTTATGCTTTGAAGTTCAGCCCCTTTTTTGCTTATTGATACCCTAATGGAATCATTTTCGAGCCAAAGTAACTCAGAACCTTGGCCATGGACTGTAAAGAAAAATGTCAAAAAAATAAATAAAAAAGCCAATACTTTCAGGTGTGGCATTTTACAATCCCACTTAAAAGTCTTTTTCGAATCTGTTGGTTTCACGGTGTGAATGTATTAGTTCATAATAAGAAAATCAGCATAAGGACAGGAACTGGAAGCAAAAGTAAAAAAGCGCAGACAAGCTGCGCTCCCTTAAAAAAACTAACTCAAAATCAACCTATCATATTACTTTTCACCATGTAGGTAAGCGGACATAGTCGGAAATACCTCACCGATGAGTTGCTCACTGACCTTGTCACTATGTTTGCCGGTGTACCAGCAGGTGCTATGTGGTATTTTTTCCTCTTTCAACAATGTAGAGAAATAAACTGAACCTTCGAGCAATCCGGGAGTTTCGTCCTGATAGCCACAACTCAATGCAATTTTTTTGTACTGGGTTAAATTGTTCTTGTAATTTTTCACTTTTTCTTCCAAATTCCCAAAACCAGCTACCCATTTCTCTAGGACTTCTTCTTTCTTGGAAAAGGTGCCATCGGCATTCATCGTAAACGGGAATGCAATCTTTAAGGGTTGTGAAAGATCGGGAGAGAATGCAGATCCAAAGGCAAGAATACCAAATATGCTCGTTATCTTTCGGTCATACGATTTTAATTCTTGTTGCAAGGTTTCAGAAAAATCCTCATCCCTCACATTTACCATTTTTTCGGATAAATTCTGAACCTGCACCAAGGTCGAATCGTTCTTAAACATACCATTCAATAAATTATCATTTGCCAAAACGGCAGGACTCATGGCATAGGCCACAGAAAATACCTCGGGATGCCTTAAGCTGATATTGATTGTTCCACCTCCGCCCATTGAATGTCCACTTATTCCACGAGATTCCCGTTTCGCCAAAGTTTTGTAATGGCTGTCAACATAAGTAATGACATCTCTTACAATAAAATCTTCCCAATTTCCCGAAACAGGTGAATTGGCATACATCGACCCTTCAAACAGATTATGGCCGTTGAGTTCTATTAAGATGAACTCGTGTTCTTTACTATTCTTCATATAACTGTCAAAAGCCTCCGTTTTGGGATATTCGCCAGCCTCAACGGTATAACCGTTCAAAAAATAGACAACTGGAAACAATTGATCTGAGTCTAAGTAAGACGGTGGTAAATAAACCCCAATCTTTTGCACATCTTTCGTGCCTATTAAATTATCCTTAAGTGATGGAGCCGGAATCTCCACCAGCGAATAGTTGCTTTTTTGGTCCTGTGCTACTATGCCCCCGCCTAATAGAAGCAATAAAATAACCACACATTGAATTTGACCTCGTTTTTTCATATATATATTGTATATTGATAAATTAAAACTAGTTTGAAATTTAATTGATAATTCAAAGGTCAACCCCTGTCTTTCAACTGATCTTCCCCTTTGACCAAATTTAAATTATGGATTTTGACCAAGGCTTTGATTTGCTCAATGACATCAGGGTTACTTTCGGCAACATTATATTTTTCAGATGGGTCCACTTCAAGATTGTATAGGAGTGGGGGGTCATGTTCTTCACGCATCGGTGGGCCATAGGCACCTTCCGTTATGAAATGGGCTTTGAAGGCTCCCAGCCTAACCGCATAAAGCTCATCTCCCCTGTAATAAAACACTTCTTTTCTCTCACTTGGTTTTTTTTCAAAGAGTGTTGGCCCAAGGTCATTTCCATCCATCTGTCGATCTTCGGGCAATGGCACGTTTGCCAATTTGCTGAAAGTGGTAAACAAATCCATGGTGGTGCCAATTTGGGTGACCAAACCAGGTTGGATTCGGCCTGGTCCCCAAAAAATACATGGCTCACGCATACCCCCTTCCCATGTAGATCCTTTTCCTTCCCTCAATAACCCTGCACTTCCACCTTCTTGGTTCATGATGAGCCATGGTCCGTTGTCTGAGGTGAAGACTACAATTGTATTCTTATCTAGGCCACTATTTTTTAATTCGGCCAATATTTGTCCCACCCCATGGTCAATTTCTTCAACAACATCGCCATAGAGCCCCCTATCGCTGGTGCCCAGAAAGTCCTTTGATGCGAAAAGGGGCACATGTGGAAGATTATGGGCCAAATAAAGGAAAAAAGGTTTTTCCTTGTTCTTCCTTATGAACTGTACCGCCTCTTCATTATAACGTTTTGTCAATGTGTTCTGATCAGCTGGGCGCTCCACTATCTCCGTATTGCGCATCAGTGGAACATTGAAAGTATTTATATCTTTCCTCTCTTCCGATTTCCAAAAATCAATATACCCTTGAGTTGACCTGAATGGAATAATGTTGTCCATGTCATTGCTGTAAGGAATACCAAAATAATAGTCGAACCCTTGGCTCGTTGGCAAATACTCCTCTTTATGTCCCAAATGCCATTTGCCAATGCAAGCCGTCACATAATCGACTTTTTTTAATTGTTCGGCCAAGGTTATCTCACTTTGCGGCAATCCTTTATGGGAATCGGGAAAAAGAACACGGTTCACCTTACTGGTCATTCCATTTCTGATGGGCAATCTCCCGGTCATCAATGCTGCCCTGCTGGGTGTGCATACGCTCGACCCAACATAGAAGTTCGTCCATTTTTGGCCTTCGACCGCCATTTGGTCCAGGTTTTTGGTGTGTATTGTAGGGTGCCCATATGAGCTTAAATCACCATACCCAAGGTCATCGGCAAAAATGACAACAAAGTTCGGAGGTACGTCTTCTCTCTGTGTAACTTGGTCGACATTGGCTTGTTGTCCCGTGCAGGTGCCAACCCATGACAAGAAGGCAAGTGTCAAAAACAGCTTTATGTTCATGAATCTAATCGTATTTACTTTCATCTAAATTTAATTTTTAATATTCAAGCAAGGCCTGGTAAATCCACAGAAGTCTACCAAGATAGACTTCAGTAAAGCGAAAAGGTTGGAAGAAACCTTGAGGTAGGCCGACCATTAAATTAATCTGGAATACTTTTCTTTTCATTATATATTATATTCTCGACTCCCAAAAAGAACACTGATGTTTTTAATATCCAGGATTTTGTTCCAAATTTGAATTGGCATCCAGTTCTCTTTGGGGAATCGGATAGAGCACATGAAAATCCTGGGCATTTTTCCCCCTTGCTTGGGCCCTAGAAATCATGACCCCGTGTCTTATTTGGTCTTCCCTCGCATTTCCTTCAAAGTAAAATTCCCACTCCCTTTCACTCAATATGGCATCTCTTAAGGAATCTTTGCCAAAACTTCCCAGATTCAAGGGGGTGGCACCGGCCCGGTTCCTGACCTCGTTGATCAGGTCGATGGCCTCTTGGGTGGGACCATTGAGTTCATTGAGTGCTTCTGCCCTTGTCAACAATATGTCCGCATACCTGATGACAATAATATCATTGCCAGCTGACGCTCCCACGGCATTTGGGTCAAAAGGTAATTTATAGGGGTGTGATTGATCGTTGCCCAACCCCATTACCAGTTCACCGGTTGCCGTACTCTGCCATTCGGTTATTATACGGCTGGTTCTAGTATCTGTCGCCTCAAAGGAGTTTACAAAATCATCAAATAAGTAAGTGCGTGCAGCAAATACAGAATTGTTCGGGAAAGGTCTTGGATAATCCGGTGGGAAAATCAGCGCATTCATAAACTGGCCCGCCCCAGCAGCATCTTTGGGAAGTGCCCAAATGACCTCGGCATTGCCCTCGTTCGATATTTCAAACACGTCTGAGTAATTGGGTAAAAGACTGTACAGTCCCAAATCGATAACGCCCGAGGACATGTCGGCCGCTTTTTGCCATTGCTTGGTGTTCAGGTAAAACTTTGCCAAGACCGACATGGCCACGCCTTTGGATGCTTTTCCAAAGGCCGGAGGTTGGTTGGGTAAAGTGGCTATTGCCCCCAACAGTTCCTGCTCTATAAAGGCCTGAGTCTCTTCGTCAGTTGATCGGGGCAGCAAAGGATCATCAGTAGAAGACCGATAAATCGGCACCCTACCAAAAAGCTTGTAAAGCTCCGAATAGGCCCATCCCCTTATAAAATGGGCCTCGGCTTCCGTTCTCTGCTTAAAATCATTCGAAAAAGAATCATTGTCCAGGTTGTCCAGGACCAGATTCGCATCACGAATGGAACTAAAGTACACTATCCATACAGGAATCAATTGGCCATGGTTGCTGTCCCAATTGTAATCGATCAATGATTGCCATACACTTTCAATCGACCCACCAGCGCCCCATACCTCACCGGCTGGCATGGTTCCCAAATAATAAGGGGACCAGGATTCATCATCCCCAGCCCTATGCGAATAGGCATAAGCTGCATTCAATAAGGAGCTGAGACCTTGCTCAGAGGTAAAAAGTGTTGAGGGCGAGAGCTCAGAGAACACCTCTTCCTCCAAACGTTCTTCACAGCCCAGCAGGCCAGACAGCATTATAGTGAGAGCTATTCTATAATAATAAGTTTTCATAATTATGATTTTTTTAATTGTTTGACCTAAAAATTGGCAGTAAGACCCAACATATAGGTTGTTGCCAGGGGATAACTACTATAATCGATCCTAACGTTACTTCTACCGAATGAATTAGCCTCAGGATCAAATCCCACATAATCAGTAATTGTAAACAGGTTCTGGCCGGTCACATAGACTTGAAGTGAGTTCAAAAAATCAATATTTTGAACTGGAACGTTGTACGATAGCCTGACATTTTTCAAACGCAGGTAAGATGCATCTTGAATGGTCAGGGTATTCACTTTTCCTGCACCATAGGCATTGGGGTTTACCCCTGATGGCCATTTAGCACCTGTATTTTGGGGCGTCCATCGATCCAATATTTGGTGCGCAAGTCGGTTTCTTCTGAAGTTTGCAGGATAGAGAGACTCTATCAGGTTGATATTCAATAGGTCGACACCTGCCTGACCTTGAAAAAAGAAGTCCAACGTCAAATTCTTGTAGGAAATTGAATTTTGTATACCATAGGTAAAATCAGGATATGGGGTGCCTATAATGGTCTGGTCGGTAGGCGTAATGGCCCCATCTCCATTTCTATCTTCAAAAATTGGAAAGCCTGGCTGGGCTGTGGGCTGTGGTGAATTGGCTATATCGTCACCTTCCTGAAAAATGCCGGTGACAACATATCCATAATAGGAGGCCAGGGGATCACCTTCTTGAATGATCGCCGTGTTGCCCACTGCTTGTACACTTCCCGTCACAATACTTTCAATTCGTCCCAAATCCACCACTTCATTCTTAATGGCGGAAAAATTCAATGAAGTATCCCATTTAAAATCATCGGTCACTATGTTGGTCGAGTTAAAAAGAAACTCAACCCCACTGTTCTTAACTTCGCCTACATTTGTCAATATTGATGAATAACCGGAAGCAAATGGCAATGGAAGGTCAAACAACAAATCCTTCGATTCTTTTGAAAAATAATCTAAACTACCACTGAATCTGCCCCCTGAAATACCGAAATCAAGACCGATGTTGAGTTGTTCGGTGGTTTCCCACTTAAGGTCTGGATTTGGAATACGCTGGGGGGAGACACTGCCTGAAATGGTGCCACCAAACACTACGTTGGGTCCTGTTCCAAAGGTCAGTTGCGATGCATAGTTGCCAATTTCCTGGTTACCTGTCTGACCCCAACTCGCCCGTAGCTTGAACTGGCTGAAACTATCGGGAATAAATTCTTCTTGGTCAAGTTTATAGCCCAAGGCAAAGGATGGAAAATAACCCCATTTGTTGTTCTCTCCAAACCTTGATGACCCATCCGCCCTTATTGAGGCGGTAAATAAAAATTTGTCAAAAAGGTTATAGTTCACCCTGCCTAGATATGACAACAAGGTATTTTCTTCCTTGCCACTAGAGAGTACATCCGTATTGGTGTCGCCCAGTGCCAAATTGTTAGTTTTGATATCATCTGTCGGAAAACCGCTGATATTACCGGAAAAGAACCGCGAACTGAACTTTTGAAAGGTGATACCACCCAATACCGTAAGTGCATGGTCTTCGTTAAAAGCTTTGTCATAGGTCATCGTGTACTCGAACAGATAGTTGGAGCGTTCCAATACGTTGATGTTCGCGATACCGCCAGCGGCACCGCCACGAATGGTCTGGGTGGTATTGTAAATGTCACGTCTCGATGTTTGTCTGTCGGTCCCGAAATTGAACTTGCCTGAAAGATCTTCAGTGAAATCGTAGTTCAAAAAAGCACTTCCGAATGTTCTATTGGTCTCGCTCTCGCTAATGATGGCATTTATCAAGGTAACTGGATTGTTGACAGTCAGATTCGCCGACTGGCTAAAAGTACCATCGTCATTAAATATGGTCTCCGTAGGATCATATAACAATGAAGAATAAATAGGCCCTGCTTGCTCATTGGTATTGACGCCATCGACATTGTTGTTGTCCTTGACCAAACTTGTGTTGAAGTTTAGGCCTATCTGGGTCTTGTTCCCAATTTTTGTCTCAAGGTTTATTCTTCCGGTATATCTTTTTATCCCCGTATTTTTTACAACACCTTCTTGATCAAAATAGTTGAATGAGGCATAATAGTTTGTGTTTTCGCTGCCCCCGCTCACAGCCAGGTTGTGATTGGTCAAAGGAGCCGAGCGAAAGACTTCATCTTGCCAATCGGTCCCCCTGCCGATTCTTGAAATATCCTCATTGTTGAAAACCACTGCGTTTCCTTGTGCAATTGACAAGTCGTTTATGGCATCTATGTATTGTGAGGTGGAAAGCACATCGATTTTTTCAGCGACCGATTGGATACCTGCATATACATCATACGTGACATTTACCTTGCCTTTGCTTCCCTTCTTGGTAGTGATCAAAATTACCCCATTTGCCCCTCTTGAACCGTAAATTGCCGTTGCTGAGGCATCCTTTAAAATCTCTATCGATTCCACATCAGCTGGATTCAGGGAATTCAAGGGATTCCTAGGGCTCAGGTTTTGACCTACTTCGGCCACCCCGCCAGAACCAAGGTTGGGGCTGTTGTCAATCGGGAACCCATCTATTACATACAAAGGCTCGTTACTGGCATTCAAAGAGTTGGAGCCCCTGATCCTAATTGCCAACCCACCTCCAGGGGCTGAACTGGCTTGGTTTATCTGTACCCCAGCAGCCCTACCTAGCATCATTTGGTCCACGGATACGTTCGCCCCCGGGTTCATGTCGTCTTGACCCAATGACGCCACGGACCCAGTTAAGTCACTTTTCTTCTGCGTTCCATAGCCGACAACCACGATTTCATCAAGGACGGCAGTACTTTCCTGCAAAACAATGTTCAAAACCGATTGTCCGTTGACAGGGATTTCTTTCGTAGTGAACCCGATATAGGATACGGTCAATATGACATCACCGTCAGTTACCTTGATCGAAAAATTTCCATCAAAATCGGTTTGGGTGCCGTTCGTGGTTCCCTTTTCGATGATATTTGCTCCTGCCAAAGGAACTCCTGAATCATCCAAAACCGTTCCGCTGACCGTAAAATCTTGAAAAAAAACGGCGTCGGTGTTTGGTATATGATAGGTTTGATCTTTAAAGACTGTTACTTGTCTGCCAATAATATTGTAACCTAGACCGTACGATTCTAATAAAGAGTCAAGAACGTTAGGTAAGGTTATATTGTTTTTCTTGAGAGTAATTGAATTATCATTGGGCAAAATACCATCTTTGTAAAAAAAGATGTACTCGCTTTCATCCTGTAACTGGTTGAATAGTGTCTCTAAACTTACATTTTTAAGGTCAAGATTAAACTTGGTCTGTGAGTAAGAGTGGTTTGCATAGAGAGCGGTTAACCCCAATAATATGTAACAAAGAAAGGACCTCATTATTTTTATTGAAATGGATTGACCATTTAATTTGCCTAGAACATGGGCAATACTTAAGTAATTATTCATAATTTTAGAGTTCAGTTTAGTTATTACTTCGGTAATACATTTTACCGGCAGATGCGCCAACATCTGTCGGTTTTCATTTCATTCTGTATATTTTATTTCATAGGCACTGTATCTTTTAAATTTAACTTGGTGGAGGCCAGTATGATTTTGTCGGTTTGATATTCCGCAAAAAAGTTAGATGCTTCTCCTATAGTTTGTATGACTTGCCCCAGATTTTCCTTTAAGTCAAGTTTTCCAGAAAATGTTTCTGTTTTTAAATGATTTTCCTTTATGAAAATTTCCACACCATAATATCTCGACAATTTTGTGGTGATATATTCCAAATCACGGTTTTTCAGATTTAGGAAGCCTTCTCTCCACCCAAAATATTCATCAATGTTCACATCGTGCATTTCTATTTCTTTGGTTTTGGTATTATAGCCAGCCATTGTGCCCGGGGCCATCTTAAAAGACTTTTCGTCATCATGGTCATAGGTCACCAAAACACTGCCGCTCTTAAGAACTGTACTAGCCATTTCATCATCGGGATAAGTGCTGACATTGAAAACGGTTCCCAATACATTGATCTCCTGATTGGTCGAGATCACCCGAAAGGGTTTTGATGGGTTATGTGCAACTTCGAATATGGCCTCACCTTCGAGAAAGACCTCCCGCTCCTTATCCCTGAAAAACGCAGGGTAGATAAGCCTAGACCCTGAATTTATCCATATTTTCGTTCCATCAGAAAGGGTCACGTCGGTACGTTTTCCAAAGGGCACCAGTATCGTGTTGAATACAGGTTTTTTTTCATCTTCTATAGTTTGTCTATATTTTTCACCTGTTCCCACGTGCAGATCTTTTCCCGTTGACGAGTACCTTAATGTGTTGTTCTTTTCATTTAGTTGAATTTTTTCTCTCTCTCCGAGCACCACGATTACTTGGCTGCTACTGCCAAAGTCAACAATTGATTTATTTTCATCAATATAATCCTGCAATGACTGTTCGCTAGATTTGTCAAAAACGGTAAAAACAGCAAACAACAGCGCTATCGATGCCGCCGCACCGTACAACAACGTTGCCCTTCGTTGCCTTTTTGCATTTTTTCTTAGAAGTTTGGCCGATCTTATAATACGGCTCTTAAGCTTTGTCCGCTCTAAGTCGGAAAGTGGTTCGTTCTCGCTAAAGTTCATACTTTATTTGTAATTATGGGGTAAATGGAACTTACCGTCCATATATAAGAGGGCAGTTTTTGATATTTATAGACAAAAAAAAACGCTTTTTTAAAAGAACAATGTTAAGGCCGTGTCGCGGATCGTTTTTAACGTTCTGTAAACCAGCGTTCTGGCAGAAGCAACAGAAAGTCCCAAATCTCCGGCGATCTGTTGATATGTCTTTTCTTGGGCGAAACGAAGTCGAAGTATCTTTCGTTGATGATCCGTTAAATTAACCATTATTTTTTTTAGCCTCTTTGACAGTTCATTTTCTTTTTCATCTTCGATCATTTCTTCCTCATGTGAAATAACCGTCAGGCCTGCAGTAGAGTAACTATTGTTAAAGGTTTCCAATTCGCTCTCCAAACTCTTGATCTTATGGTCGCTTTGCTTAATGAGTTTTCTTTTAAGGGACATTATCAAATAGGCCTCTATGTTTTTGACATCCGATAATTTCTTGTGGTATCTATAAAGGTCTAGAAAAAGATTGTGGATTTCATCTTGAACTTTAGCTCTATCTCCACTGATTTTGTACCCATAGGCAAAAAGTTTGTCAACGTAAAGGTCATATAGAGACCCCAAAGATGCCAAACAGCCTTTCTTCAGATCTTTCCAGAGCAGTTTCTCTATAGAGTCTAGTACTTGGTCTATTTTTTTTTCTCTTCCCATTGATACCGTAATCCAAATGGTATGGCAAATTTGCCGATTGACAAAATCATAATTAGTAAATGGAATATTATCATGTCCCATTATTGAAATTATCGCAACTAATGTATAAAAAAAATAAAGAATTGATAACAATGATAAATTTTTTTACAAATTAACTTTTTAATGATATGAGAAGTTGGGTGCCCAGCTCAAAAGGGCTAAGAGTGTCAAGAAAACAAAAAATGATGTCTATAAAAAAAGGGTTTTCATCTCTTACTAAAAATGGGCGACCAACAAGTTAAAACTCTGCAGACATGAAAAGTCATCTTAAAAAAATAGGTCAAGGAACGACTAGGTTGTTGCTTATGGTTGCCATCTTATTGGTTTTTCTTATGTGTAAGGTGATGTTTTCTCAGCAAAGCCCGAATATAGTTTGGATAGTATGCGAGGATATTTCCCCTTTTTTGGAAGTATATGGCGATTCAATTGCGAAAACCCCTAACATAAATGCTCTGGCTCAAGATGCGGTTGTTTTTACAAAAGCATATACCACGTCCGGGGTATGCGCACCTAGTAGATCATCCATTATTACCGGCATGCATGCAATTTCTATAGGCACACAACACATGCGCACCCTTTCTAACTCAACAATTTTTATGCCGGAAGGCCTGCCAAGCTATTCAGCCGTTTTGCCGGACAATGTAAAGGCTTTTCCTGAATATCTAAGGGCACGGGGCTATTATACGACAAACAACTATAAAGAAGATTATCAGTTTGAAGTGCCGGTTACAGTTTGGGATGACAGTAGCCCAGCGGCTTCTTATGAATATAGGCCTAAAAACGTTCCGTTCTTCAGTGTGTTCAACTTGGCTGTCACACACGAATCAAAGTTGATGGCGTCGCCAGACAGCATTTTTTTCGACCCCAATGACATGAAGTTGCCTCCATATTACGTCGATACCGAAACTGTGCGCAAAGATATGGCAGTTCTCTATACCCGTATCGAACAAATGGATCAGGCTGTGGGCGAGATTGTTGACAAGTTAAAAAAAGATCAAGTCTATGATGACTCTTATGTGATATTTTTTAGCGATCATGGTGGATGCATGCCTTGGACCAAGCGGGAAATTCTTGAAAGGGGGACGCATATACCTTTAATCATTAAATTTCCCAAAAACCGTTTTTCCGGCACCAAAGACGATAGGTTGATCAGTGCAGTGGACTTGGCACCAACAATGCTTTCCATAGCGGGTATCAAGCCTCCCGACCATCTTCAGGGAACCGCTTTTCTGGGGGCATACAAATCTTCGGAAGGAAGAAAGTATGTCTTTGCGGCGAGAGACCGTATGGCAAATAAATATGATAGGGTACGGTCTGTGAGCGACGGTGACTTCAGGTATGTGTACAACTTTATGCCAGAACTCCCCAAATACCAAGACCTGCAATACAGAAAGGGCATACCCACGATGAAAGAAATATTGGAACTCTATAAAGAGGGAAATTTAGATAACCCCTATCTGTTGGACTGGTTTGCCGGAAATAAACCTTCCGAAGAACTCTATCACACGAAAATGGATCCCAATGAGTTGTTAAATATTGCGGAAGAGCCCCAATATGCGGCAAAAAAGAAAGAACTTAAAGAAACTCTTTTTGATTGGATAACAAAAGTGGGCGACCTATCCTCGGTCGGCGAAAAAGAGATGGTATTCAACAATTGGTGGAAAAACACAAAGGAACCTCCTAAAACATCTCCCCCGAAAATAATAGGTAACAAAAATGGGGTTACTATAGAATGTGCTACTAAAGGAGCTTCGATCGGTTATCGCATAGTTGACCAAGGTGACCTCCTTGACGCGAAATCAAGGCGTAGGGCCAAAAGTTGGGATTTTGGTTTTACAATCGACCAAGAAAAGACCATTGAACTTGTTGATGTGCACAAGCCATGGAAGATCTACCTAGGAGAAACCATTAATTTGGAAAAGGGACAGACACTTATCATCAATGCCCATAGAATCGGGTATTTGCCCAATGAAGTGACCTATACATATTAGAATTTTAACAAAAATTATATAAATCAATTTAACTATGAAGAAAATCAATCGCTTATTTTTTGGAACGGCATTTTTGTCATTGCTATTGTTCGCCTCCTGCTCGGACACATCTTTTGAGGAAGAAAACCTGAATGCTTCCAAAAACCTAACCGAGTCGGATAAAGTATCGCTGTTCGGCAACATGTCCGAAGACATTCAATTTGATGGTTACTACGTAGGGGCGGACACCTTACTTTTTGATTATCGGACCACCAGTATTCTGGATGTGCCCCCAGTATACCCAGAAACAATCACAAACGACGAACCCATATGGTTTATCAACGGTGCCGGCAACGATGTGACAAGACAGTTCAAAAGCATGCTTGAAATTGCAGAATTTACAGGTCGCCCCGTTGTTGGCATACACAATGGCACCAAAGGAGGAAAACTGGATGCTCTTGAAATCATCTTGCCCACCAACGAGGTCGTGGAGGCCGCTATTGAAAAGAGTGTGCTCGAAATCATTGATACAGAGACCAGGGTACTTTTGTTGGGACACAGTCAGGGGGCCTTTCACTTGGCCAGATCACTACGTTCGCTGGAAAACCAGCTTTCGAACAGCCAATTGGGCCAACTCATGGTAGAAACATCGGGTGGTGCAGGTATGTGGTTCCCCCGAGGCCCCCAATATGTCCATTATGCCAACGAAGGTGACCCAGCCCCAAAGTTGCACGGAGTGCTCACCCCGGGCGCATTACCTGGAAATAGAAGCGTTATCTTGATTTTTGATGACGAATGGTATGATATCCCACCTGAGATTGACACCCCTTTTACACGAGTACATGCCCAAATCGTTTATTTGCGGAATCGACTGACTTTTGCCGAGGCTCGGACCTATGCCCCTTTGTTCGGCAGCAAAAAGATCAACTTGGATAATCTATAAATAACAAAAAATGAAAAAATCAAGAAGTTCTATTACTTCAATTGCCATAACTCTACTAAGCACGATGTTTTGTTTTGGCCAGGGAAAAGTTTTGGAAGGACAGTCGGTAAAAAGCGCCATTTTGGGCAAAGAGGTTGATTATACCGTTTATTTGCCAACCGGTTATGATGACTCTACAAGAAGCTACCCTGTAATCTATCTTTTGCACGGTTATGGGGGTGATGAAAATGTTTGGGTACAATATGGGCTTATAGACCATTTCATGGATTCTGCCATTGAGAAGGCACAAATCCCTCCTTCAATTGTAATAATGCCTGATGGAGGGCAGTATTTTTACATCAATGATTTCCAAGGCAATTCAAGGTTTGAAGATATGTTCTTTCAAGAATTTATACCAATGGTCGAAAAAACCTATAGGATTAAAAAGACAAAGGAACACCGGGCCGTTGTAGGCAATTCAATGGGTGGCTATGGCGCCTTTTTGTATGGGGTGAAACACCATGATATGTTCGGTACCTGTGTGCCACTCAGTGCGGCAATTATTTCAATGGATGATCCAATGACCAAAAACCCCATGTGGAAAGGACTGGCTAAAAACCTTTATGGGATGGATGTAGATTCTGAAAACCCGGATACTAGCCATTGGGATGCCAACAACCCCATGAAATTGATTAATACAATAGCAAAGGATAACCTGAAATTAAGACTTTACTTTAACATCGGCGATGATGATTTTCTATATACAGGTAATGCCGCGGCCCATGTCTCATTACGAAACATGAAAATAGACCATGAGTTCCGCATCATTGATGGTGGGCATGATTGGACATTTTGGCGGTCCTCTATCCCCGATTTTCTAAAATATATAGGGCTGGGCTTTATGAGACAGTGAACTTAAAACAGGGAGAGAGCCAAGCCCCATGCGGGCAGGCACTATGCGTAATCTTCATTTCCCGTTATATTGGAAAAACAACGCGCCTTGCCCTAGGGGTTTGGTCTCTATTCCCTTTCGCTTTGGACTTACTACATTTGACTGGACATTGAGAAAAGAGCATGTTGACTGTTTGAATTAACTTTGAAAACATGTCAAAACAAAAAAGAGAGTACACAATGGAGTTCAAGCAAAAGGCTGTCGAACTGAGCCATGCAAGGGGCAATGCAGCAGAGGTATGTAGGGAACTTGGGCTGAACCCCTCGGTATTGGGACGCTGGCGCAGGGAGACCAGGATAGTGAGGGCCAACAGGCTTTTCGCCAAAAGAAAGAGAAAGTTCAGGGTCACCACGGACAGCAGACACGATTATCCGATAGCGCCCAATATATTGGACCGTGACTTTACGGTACACAGGAAAAACCAGGTATGGGTATCCGACATGACCCGCATAAGGACCGGTGAGGGATGGATGTACCTGACGGTGATCATGGACCCGTTCCAACGAAAGGTCGTTGGAAGGTCGATGGGCAAGACCTTGGGGACTGCCGACACCATAATTCCCGCTTGGAAGATGGCGATAAGGTCGAACAATACCACGGACAGGCTTATTTTCCATTCCGATAGGAACTCACAATATGCCAGTTACGAGTTTGCCGATATCCTTAAAGAGCATAATGGTCCAGTGGTACAATCAATGAGCCGAAAAGGGAACTGCTGGGACAAGGCAGTGGCGGAATCCTTCTTCAAGAGCTTGAAGGTCGAATGGGTGTACCATCAAAACTATAGCTTCAGGTCCGAAGCGGAACTATCGATATTCGAGTGGATAGAGACCTGGTACAATAGAAGCAGGACACGCTCGACATTGGACTATAAAACAATAGAGGAATTTGAAAACGAAATGTATAACCAAAAATCAGAGGCATCAGAGGCATGACTCTTAACTGGTTGTCCATTTTTTTGTTGCAAGCCCAGTTTACACGGCTTATCCACTTGGGCATAGCTGACGAAATTGGCGTTATATGCTTAAGAAAGTTGGAGATATAAGCTAGTTGGGCACAATCTGGAAAACACATAGTTTCTGTAACCTATTAGCAATTTGAATTGTCTAATACTTAAAAGACAACGCAATGTTTAGAATACTTACAAACCTACTTTTAACCATACTGCTTCTTTCTTGTAGCAAAAATTCAGTTACACCTACTGAAATGCCGAAACCTAAATTACTAATTGGACTTTCTCTGCAACAATATAAAAATACAGCTCCCGGTTTAGACGGATATCTTGAAGGACTGGACTATGCGGTTCGAAATGGCATTAATATATTTGGAATGAGCCCTGAATGGAATACATTGGAAACTAATCCTAATTCTTATTCATTACAAGATAATCTGGCAAATCCTCTTAATTTACTCGATCCAGATAAGACCAAATTGAATAGTTATATTCTTGTCTTGAAAATGATAGATACAAATATCAAATCAGTTCCAGATGATTTAGAAAACTTGGATTTCGATGATCCCGATATGATAAATAGATTTTCACTGCTTTTAGATAAAATTTTTTCAGAAGTTCCATCCATCGAAAGAGTTTCCTATATTTTAATAGGAAATGAAATTGATGGATATTTAAGTGCCAATCCAAATCAATTACAAGGATTCAAAGTATTTTATGTATCTGCTATTCAGAAAATACACGCATTAAATCCAAAAGTAAAAGTAGGCACAATTATTACTTTTAACTCAGCTAAAACTAATCCAACCTTGTTTGACACATTTAAATATGTAGGCGATTTTATTTGCTATACCTATTACCCAACAGACGAGCAAAATAGCATTCCTTGGCAAATGCGTCCAACCAACCAAGTTAAAGATGATATTGACTGGATGGTTCAGAATGCAGCGGGTAAACCAATTGCATTTACAGAAATAGGATATACATCTTCAAGTGAAAATTCATCATCTGAAGTACAACAAACAGAATTTGTGCAAGTAATGTTTAGCTCTTTGAAACCATATATAGACAGTAAAAAAGTAGCGTTCGTTTACTATCACGGTATGTATGATTATCCTCAAGGATTCTGCAACCAATATGCCCAGCAACAAGGTGTCGATTCAACTTATTTATGTGGTTTTATGGATAACTTAGGTCTTCACAGTTGGGAAACTGGGCAACCTAAACCAGCTTGGAATACTTTCGTGAGTGAAATAAATGAATAACACTGGGCCCAACAATGATCACCGTTGCGCAAGTCTCGAAAATTTGGAAAACTTAATTGTGGACTTACTACATTTGACTGGACATTGAGAAAAGAGCATGTTGACTGTTTGAATTAACTTTGAAAACATGTCAAAACAAAAAAGAGAGTACACAATGGAGTTCAAGCAAAAGGCTGTCGAACTGAGCCATGCAAGGGGCAATGCAGCAGAGGTATGTAGGGAACTTGGGCTGAACCCCTCGGTATTGGGACGCTGGCGCAGGGAGACCAGGATAGTGAGGGCCAACAGGCTTTTCGCCAAAAGAAAGAGAAAGTTCAGGGTCACCACGGACAGCAGACACGATTATCCGATAGCGCCCAATATATTGGACCGTGACTTTACGGTACACAGGAAAAACCAGGTATGGGTATCCGACATGACCCGCATAAGGACCGGTGAGGGATGGATGTACCTGACGGTGATCATGGACCCGTTCCAACGAAAGGTCGTTGGAAGGTCGATGGGCAAGACCTTGGGGACTGCCGACACCATAATTCCCGCTTGGAAGATGGCGATAAGGTCGAACAATACCACGGACAGGCTTATTTTCCATTCCGATAGGAACTCACAATATGCCAGTTACGAGTTTGCCGATATCCTTAAAGAGCATAATGGTCCAGTGGTACAATCAATGAGCCGAAAAGGGAACTGCTGGGACAAGGCAGTGGCGGAATCCTTCTTCAAGAGCTTGAAGGTCGAATGGGTGTACCATCAAAACTATAGCTTCAGGTCCGAAGCGGAACTATCGATATTCGAGTGGATAGAGACCTGGTACAATAGAAGCAGGACACGCTCGACATTGGACTATAAAACAATAGAGGAATTTGAAAACGAAATGTATAACCAAAAATCAGAGGCATCAGAGGCATGACTCTTAACTGGTTGTCCATTTTTTTGTTGCAAGTCCAAGTTCAAATCTGCTTAAGACATACAGGGAGTAATAGAGATTAACAAAATAAAGTAGCATCCTCTTTGAAAACTCTTTCATATATTTCTTTTGGTAACTTCTTCAGAATCAATAAAAAGACGGGCTTCTATCTTAGGAAGGTTGTAGCTTTTCTGATTCTTTATTTGATTACGGTGCATGAAGAAATATTTACTTCATCTTAAATGAAAGATTCTGCTATATTTGTCAGAAATCAAAACAATACATTTATTATGATTACATGTAATAAACAAACTATGCTATGATGGCATTAAGACTATTTATTATTTTGACATTGTTACCAGTTTTGTATGGCTATTCTCAAGATTTAAAGGTTAAGTACGCTGAGAATTTATCCAAAGATGAACAATACTGTGTTATATTGATGGGTGGCCAATCAAATATGGTTGGGAGAGGAAAACAAATTGATTTGGATGAAATGATGTTTTCCAATATTTCTTTTTTCGATTTTGGTCTAAGTCCCGGCTTGATAAACCCAAAAGATAATTTTGGACCAGAAATTGGAATTTCTATGCAATTGAGCAAAAACAATCCGAACAAAAAATTTATTTTGATCAAATATGCAATTGGCGGAGCTTCATTATTGGACTGGGCACCCAACTACAGTAAAGATAAGGCTGAAATAACGGGGAATCCTCAATTCGGTAGCATGTACAATAGGTTGATAAAACTCACAGATAGTCTCACTGAGGGGCTCAATGCAAAAGTCAAAGCTCTAATTTGGATGCAGGGAGAACGTGATGCTCGAATTCCTGAGGCTGGTAAAGATTATTATGGCAACTTTGAAAAATTAATCAATTCGGTTAGAATAGATTATGAAAACCAAGAGATGCCTATAATTTTTGGGAAGATTAATCCACCCAAAGCTTGGTTCCCAGCATTAGACAATGTCGTTGATGCACAAATTCGCATTAGTGAAGAAATACCAAATACTTACTTCATTGATACGGATAGTCTCGAAAAACTGAACGATGACATTCATTATTCTTCAAACGGACAAATTAATTTAGGCATTAAATTTGGAGAAAAAATATCAGAGTTATTGAAAAATTAGAATATGCAAACAAGTCATAAATTTTGTTGTCACTCAATTGATATTCATTGTACTTTTCTGTTATTCTGTTCAAACTTTGAAAGTGTTTCTTTCTTTGAACCTAATCAACTTAGGGTATTTTTAGTTCAACGGCAATTTTAAACGTTTTCCCAATATGAGAACAAGAATCCCAGAATATTTTTCTCCAAGGTTTTTTCGAAGTATACCAAATGCTTTGGTAATCTGTGCTTCCACAGTTTTTACCGATATATTGAGATGGTTCGATATTTCTAAATTTGTCAGACCTTCTCTTCGGCTCAAATTAAAAACCTCTTGACATTTCGGGGGTAATTTCTCAATTTCTCTGATTACTAATACGATTAATTTTTCCAGCCTACTATAGTCCTCCGTTCTGGCAGCCTTTTCAAGGTTTTCGTAATATTTCTGTTCCAACAACAAGTTGGACTGCCGTTTTTTGTATTGGTTTATAAATTCATTGTGGATAGATCGGAATAGATAATTCTGCAGAGAGGTCGTAACATTCAATTTCCGTCTTTTCTCCCATGTACGCAAGAATACATTTTGTAATATATCCTCGGCCATTGCATGGTCGTTGGCCAACGTAAGTGAATATCCGAATAGCCTTCTACTATATCTATCTACTAAACAGATGTAGGCATCCTCGGTTCCTGCCTTCAAGCCTTCGATTAGCAGTCTCTCATCTGAATACTTCATAAAAAATCAAAGAATTTATTTCCTTTAATAAAGGATGTGAAATATTACAAATATGAAAAAAATATTGATATTAAGTTAGGGTTTTATCAAATGGATTTGTCTTCATTACATAAATGTGAATTGTTGTGGTAAGTTCCAAGATTGAAAATCATATTGTTAAATACCTCCTCAACGAGTCAACATCAGGAGAATTGGATCAACTGTCTCAATGGATTATGGAGCCTAAAAATCAAAAAAAATTTCAAAAATATATACAATCCCATTATAAAATTACTATTTCCTTGAACAAACCTGATGTCGAAAAAATAAAGAAGAACCTTTTAAGTGAGATTAAAAAGGATAAAACAAGATTAATGAAACAAACGGCCAGGAAACTTATGGCATATGCATCCGTGGGCATACTGTTATTAGGTCTTGGATATAATATTCTAAAAGATCATCTAGATAGGAGTGGACATCAGGAACCCCTAAATATAGGACAATCAGTGATCATTGAAACTAGTAACGGGGATGTTCAACCATTATCGGAGGAAGGAAGTAAAATAATCCGTAGTAAAGATGGTAAGGTACTTGGTAAGCAAAATGGTGCACAGCTGGTCTATTTACATACGCATAATTTAAAATCATTATCCTACAATACTATCCGTGTTCCCTACGGCAAGCGGTTTAATGTGGTTCTTTCAGACGGTACCCGTGTTTATTTGAATTCAGGCACTTCTTTAAAATATCCTGTCGAATTTTTAAAGGGGCAAGATAGACAGGTGTTCCTATCTGGGGAGGCCTACTTTGATGTCGCCGAAGATTCCGCCCGCCCCTTTAAAGTTCATGCCGATGAAATTGAGCTGGTTGTATTGGGTACTATGTTCAATATATCTTATTATCCAGAGAATCCCGAAATCCAAACAGTTCTTGTAGAAGGGTCAGTTGAAATCAAGAACCGTAAAATGATAGACTATCAGTCAATTAAGCTCAAACCAGGGAAAATGGGTAAATGGAACAAGAAAACCCAAAAAATGTCTATCGAAAGTGTAGATACCTATATTCATACGGCATGGATGCAGGATAAATTGATCTTCAGGTTTGCCACTTTCAAGAGTATTAGACATGCTTTGGAGAGAAAGTATAACGTAACCATTAAAAATCTGAACGGTGATTTAGACCAACAGCGTTTTGATGCCTCTTTTGATATAGAATCTATTGATGAAGTGTTGCAATCATTCAGTAGGAGCTATGATATGGATTACAAAATTGTAAACAACGAAATAATTATTGAATAATCCAAAAAAAAGACGTTATGCAAAACAATAAATAGCCTCTTCAAATAAAAAACCGAAAAATGTGCCAGCATTTTCCGGTTCGGTAAAAAGATTTATAAAAATTAAATAACTAACTCGAAATTATGAAAAAATTCATAGAACCAAACAATTTGCGTAAGCATATTTCGCTATCAAAGTTGAAAATGAAACTAACCATACTTTTCTTAATTCTTACCCTATTCCAAATCAATGCGAATTCTTATTCACAGAACAAAAAGATTTCCTTGAATATGCAAAATGTCACTATTGCCGATGTGATTCAGGAAATAGAGGCTATATCTGATTTTAAGTTCTTATTGAACCGACGAGATGTGGACCTTGATCGCAAGGTTTCAATTGAGGCAATAAAAGAACCCTTGCCATCGGTTTTAACAAAATTGTTTGAAGGTGAAGGGTTGGGTTTTAAAGTGTTTAAGAAACAAATAATCCTACATGGGGTAGCAAATAAGTTGGAATCAACACCCAAAATGCCATTACCTATGAAGACAAGTATTCTTCTGTTCCAGGAATTGGTTTCTGGATCGGTCAAAGATGGTAATGGACAACCATTGCCGGGTGCTAGCATTGTAGAAAAGGGTACCGCGAATGGAACGCAATCTGACTTTGATGGTAATTTTTCGTTGGAGGTCACCAATGAAAATGCCACCTTGGTGATTTCTTATATAGGGTTTGCAAAAAAAGAAATCGAGGTAAATGGAAGAACCAGTTTCGATATCATATTAGAGGAGAGTGCCGCAGGCCTTGATGAAGTGGTTGTTGTCGGCTATGGTACCCAACGTAAGAGTGATTTTACCGGTGCCTTGAGTTCTTTGAAGAGTGATGACCTTAATCCCGGTACCAATGTGTCCGTTGATCAGTTGCTGGTGGGCAGAGCAGCAGGAGTACAGATAAGCCAGACAAGTGCGGAACCTGGAGGAGGAATTTCCATTAGGGTGCGAGGTGCAAGTTCTATATCAGCTGGCAATGAGCCATTGTACGTCATCGATGGTTTTCCAATCGACAATTCACAAGGGCTTTCTGGATCTGACCCCAATACGGGTATGGGCACCAACGTAAACCCTAGGAACCCCTTAAATACCTTGAACCCCCAAGATGTAGAATCTATTGAAATTCTAAAAGACGCATCAGCAACAGCAATCTATGGGTCTAGGGGCGCCAATGGAGTTGTCTTGATTACAACCAAAAAGGGGTCAGCACAAAGACTGACCGTAAATTATGATGAATCGGTAGGGTTTCAGCAAGTTCACAATAGAATAAATCTTCTCTCTGCATCAGAATATATTGATGTTATCAACGGTATTGCTGTAGACAATGGCAATGAGCCTGTGTTCACCCAAGTAGACATCCAACAAATAGGTGCCGGTACTGATTGGCAGGACCAAATTTTCAGAACAGCCATTATACAAAATAGAAATTTATCAATTTCAGGAGGAAGTGAAAATTCCAAGTTTTTTGTCTCTTTAAACCAATACAATCAAGATGGGGTGGTCAAAAATACCGGTATTAAAAAATATATCGGCCGAGTAAATTACGAGAGCACACTTGGCAACAAGGTCAGAATGGGCCTCAATCTTAATACAAGCCATATCAAGGACAAAAATAGTGTTGATGGCGTTGGATTCAATTACAGTTCGGGGCCCATTTTTTCAGCACTTTCATATGACCCCACTGAACAGGTATTTGATGAGAATGGCAATTTCAGCGAATCTTCCCAATTGACCGTGAACAACCCTTTGAGCTTAGTTGAGGGTGTGTTGAGCGAAAACCTCACAAACCGCACACTCGGGAATATATACTTTCAGTATGAAATCAGTAATTTATTGAATGCCAAACTAAGTTTTGGGTCAGATAGGTCGAACTCCCGAAGAGATGTTTATAACTCTACTTTGACCGTGAACGGAAGGGCACAGGGCGGGGTTGCCAATGTCTCGACATTAGAACGCAACAGCAACCTCGTTGAATTTACCATGAATTATAATAAGAAGTTTGGTTCTGAAAGTAATTTGAGCGTTTTGGCCGGTGCTACCTATCAAGATTTCAGTGTGAGGGAATTTTCGGGAACCATTGGAGGTTTTCCTGATGATATAATAGAAACCAACAATCTATCATTGGGGGACACTGGAAATGACAACCTAAGAAGCCTGAAAGAAGAAAATGTGCTAACCTCGTACCTAGCAAGATTTAACTATAATCTTATGGATCGCTATCTCTTTACGGCAACGGTTCGAACTGACGGTTCTTCTCGTTTTGGAGAGAATAACAAATTCGGTTATTTTCCTTCGGCAGCTTTTGGTTGGAAACTTTCAAATGAAGTCTTTGTACCTGATTTTTTTGAGGAACTGAAACTTAGGGCGAGTTGGGGTCAGACGGGCAATCAAGAAATAGGCAACTACAGTTCCTTACTTACTTTCAGCAGTAGTACAAACGCCGTTTTTGATAATCAACCTATTACCACCACAAGACCTTCAAGGATTTCAAATCCCGATTTGAAGTGGGAGACTACAGAACAGCTCAATATTGGTTTGGATATGTCTATACTAAAAGGAAGGCTACGTACCTCGGTAGACTTTTTTGTCAAAAACACAAGAGATTTACTCTTTGACTTGCCTTTACCTTCGGCATCCGGCTTTAATTCTATCTTATCGAATGTCGGAAAAATACAGAACAAAGGTTTCGAGGCATTGATCAACAGCATAAATGTATCTTCACCCGACTTTATGTGGACTACCGCAGTAAATTTTTCTATGATCAAAAATGAAGTATCCGATTTGGGCAGAATAGATGAGATTCCCACGGGAAACATAGCTGATATTGGAAACAATGCCATAATCAGGAGAGGTGAGCCGTTGGCATCCTATTTCGGCTATGAGGTAACGGGCATTTTTCAAGAAGGCGATGACATTGCCAATTCGCCGCAACCTACAGCACAACCTGGATTTCCAATCTTTAGAGATGCTGATCAAGATGGCACAATCGACCCCGATGACCAAATCATTTTAGGGGATCCATTTCCTGATTTTACATATGGGATAAACAACAGTTTCAGTTATAAGGGCTTGACCCTGGATATTTTCATACAAGGTCAAGAGGGGGTTGAGCTCTTAAATGTCAATGCCATTCAAAGCCTCTATCCTGGTACGTTTAGGTTGAACAGATATGCACATCAATACTTGGATAGATGGACTCCCCAAAACACAAACACTATATGGCCTTCGGGTACCAATCCTTCATCATACGGTGGAGGAAGGGTCAATTCACTGGTTGTCGAAGACGCGTCCTATATAAGGTTAAAAAGCATAAACATCAGCTATCAAGTACCTGTTGACAACATAAAGTTCTTGTCTTCTTTAAAGCTCTATTTGACAGGACAAAACTTGTTGACCATAACAGATTATTCAGGTTTCGATCCAGAGGCCAATTCCTTTGGAAGAAATAACACCAAGGTTGACTATAGCAGCTACCCCTTGGCAAGCAGCTGGATTTTGGGTGTAAACATTGGATTATAAAATTAAATTTACTAATATGAAATCACTATATAAATACTATGGAATTGCGGTGCTGGCCCTATCGGCATCGTGCACTGATATCTTGGAGGAAGAAACATTCTCCGAACTGGAACCCGAAACATTTTTGGCCACTGAGAAAGGAATTAGGTCGTTGCTTGGTTCCGCATACAGTTCAATACAAGTGCAACCCGGCATACCCCAGCAAGGTATTTATGCATTATCGGGACTTTCTTCGGGAGAAGTGTCAAGCTTAAACGGGAGCATTGAAATATTTTATAGGCAGCTTTCCGATTTCACATGGGACAGCAATAATAGACATATTTTAGGGCAGTGGGACCTATATTATGCAGCTATCAGAGATGCAAACGTGGTGTTGAGCAATATTGACAATGGCCCATTTAGTGAAGATTTCAAAACTCTGATTACCGCCGAGGCTCGCTTTATTAGAGGGTATAGCTATTCTAAGCTATATAACCTTTTTGGCCCAGTGCCCTTGTATAAGGATTTATTTAACGAAGACCTTTTACTACCCAGAAGTACAGAGGCCGAAATAGAATCGTTCATCGAACAAGAATTGATTTTTGCGTCAACAAACCTTCCAATTAGAGCAATTGAAGAAGGTAGGGCGACCAAAGGAGCTGCGCTTGGCACCTTATGCAAACATTATTTGAATACCAAAGAATGGCAGAAAAGTGCGGAAAAGGCAAACGAAATCATCTCTTTGGGGGTTTATGAACTTTTGCCCGATTACGAAGAAGTTTTCAGTTTGGACAATGAAATCAATGATGAAATGGTATGGGCACTGCCTCACGTAGCTCCTGATGCTGGCAACCAAATAAATGCGCTCACTTACCCAAGTGATTTTCCTAGACCGGGAGACCTTAGGCTGTATCCGGTCATCATATTTTTTGAAGATGAATTTGTATTATCGTTCGAGGATAATGATGCTAGGAAAAACTTGATTGTTACTGAATACACCAATACGGCCGGGGATGAGATTCAGCTTTTTGGCAACGACCGTTCTTTTCCTGCTAAATATCCCATGGATCCCAATGGATCGGGAGATGGGCAAGGAAACGACATCCCTGATATTCGTTACTCAGATATTTTGTTATCGAGAGCTGAGGCTTTGAACGAACTCAACGGACCTGTTCAAGAATCAATCGATTTGATAAATCAGGTTCGCAGCAGAGCCGGAGCAAGTGAAATCTCACTTGCTGATTTTTCAAAACAAAGTTTGAAGAGTTTCATATTGGATGAAAGAAAAAGAGAATTTTTCTGGGAAGGCAAAGGAAGGGAAGACCAGCTTAGACAAGATGTATTCATATCTAAAGCTGTTGAAAGAGGTAAGCTTGCCCAAACGTTTCATGTATTGTTCCCAATTCCTCAGATCAATTTAGATGCAAATCCAAAATTGGTGCAAAACGAGGGTTATTGATTTTTGTAGAACATTTTTATTTCGAGCACAGTGGAAAAGGAAAATTCGTTGCATTTAGAGAAGAATTAACAATCTTTAAGGACGGAATGATTGAAATGGTTTCCAAAAAATAGATGCTGAGCTACAAGCTTAAATTGTGTGATTCGCACACATAGCTTCAATAAATCCCCCCACGGATTTAGAACAAAGGAAGGGTTTGAAATGGGTCTGGATAAGCCCGCGTAAACTGACCCACCTTCGCCGGATGAAACCGACCAGGGCAAATGGACTGCCCAGATTTGATCTATCCGTGGGTTAAACTTAGTTTTTATTTTTCAATTTTCTTCTCATTGATTCTCCTTTTATATCTATTCTGTAGGCTGTATGCACCAAACGATCGAGGATGGCATCGGCTAGTGTTCTCTCCCCGATGATGTCGTGCCATTTTGATACGGGCAATTGTGGACTATAATTCTGTGTTTTTATCTCAGAATAACCGTACATGGTACCATTCACATTTTTTAGTAAAATAGGCTCTACCCATCATAAAATAAAGGGTTTGATAGAACTTGTAATCAGAAAACCTTTATAGGAAAAATACTTTCAAAACAATCCTTTCTACTTATTTTATCATATAACTTCTTAATGAGAAGTGATTTAAACTTTTTTTGGATCGAAAGATAGGGCTACGGACATTTGTGTCGCCAAACATAAATACCATAGCCCATGTACAAAAGATACCATAGAAATGGAGATAGTTCCGCACATACCTTTACCGAAAAGGGGTTTTGCCCCAACGGCTCCCTTGTACGAGATTGTCAATGCGATACTCTACAAGTTGAAGACGGGCGTGCAATGGGAGTACCTGCCCACGAGCTCGCTGTTCTCCCAAAAGGTCCTGAGTTGGCAATCGGTCTACCACCATTATCGCAAATGGTGCCGTTCAGGGACATTTCTGGATTGTTGGATCGGTATTTTAAAACGGTACAGGGACATGTTCGACCTCTCCAGTGTCGATCTTGACGGCAGCCACACTGCCATCAGGGGAGGCTAGGCCGTGGAATACCAAGGCCGCAAAAAGGGCAGGACCACCAATGCCCTCTTCCTTACCGATAGGCAGGGACTGCCCTTGGCCATCTCGGAACCGGTATCCGGTAACCACAATGACCTTTTTGACATCGAGGTACTGCGTAGGCTCCATAACCAAAATGGGCGTCATGCCCTCCTTCTTCGGGACCACCCCCAGGCCAGTGTTTCACCATCGCATTCACGCTTTGGTAGCCCCAACCGCCATCACCGGAAGATTGAAATCCATCCACATAGGCCCTGGCCATATCGGTGGCCAATTTAGGGTCCTCACCCATGGTACCATCAAAACGGGACCAACGGGGTTCCGTGGCCAAATCAATTTGGGAGGAGAGTGCCGTGGCAATGCACAAGGCACGATATTCCTTGGAAGCAATCTCCCCAAATTGCTTCATCAATCCAGGATCAAAACTGGCCGCAATGCCCAAGCTACTGGGCCACATGGAAATCTGTCCGCCCGATCCTGCATTGAATTCCGCATAGGAATCGCTGCCATGCCTTGGATACGAACTCGTGTTCACCGGAATGCCCATGCCGATACCTTCCACAAAGGCTTGCGCATTGTTGTTCCATTGCGCAGCAACTCCGGGAGATTCCACGCTGGTAATCAATACATGCCGTAAGTTGTCATACTTTAAAAAAACTTGTTGGGCATCGGAAAGGTCACTTGCCTTTGCCCCACTTTCCGCAAAAGGCTTTACATTGTAGGTCGCCGGACCAAAAAAACGGTTCCCACCTCCTGGAATGGATTGGTGGGCACTGTACAACATCAATCCGGCAATTCGCTCAATGCTCATCTTGGAAGCCAAGTCCTGGGCTCGTTCCTCAACGGGCAATCGCCAATCCTCATAGGAATCCAGTCCCATTTTGATTTAGATCCTTGAAGGCCAATTGATCTACTTCAAGGATGAGAACCCCGGATTTAGAGCAATACCCTAAACTTTTCCCAACTTGTTGGTGTACAAGATTGAATTCTCCTTTATTCTCTTCGGTAAATTTTGGACCACTGCAGCCCGTCAAGAGTATAACTGAAACAGCAATGCTAAAATAGAATGGGCGCTTTTAGGATTTCATATTGGTGTATTTTGTGTTCAAAGACTGTTTTTTGGCTTTCCGTTTTTAGGATTTTTGGGAGGAATCATATAGATGCTATTTGTTTCTGGGCATTTTTACCGGCATTACTGTCCTAAACCCTAAATGCTCCATTCCCGAATCAGGACTGGTGGCCATACGGGCACTTATCCGGTAGCTGGCACAATAGGAGGCACTGCATAGGAAAGACCCGCCCTTGATCACTTTTTCCTTGGCATATGGGTTCGAGGGATTATAGGCCTCAAAAGCCCCTTTAGGGTTTTGGGTAACCTCGTTTTTGTCCGCAAGTTCCTTATAATAATTCGTGTTGTACCAGTCGCTAGTCCATTCCCAGACATTTCCGGCCATATCGTAAAGGCCAAAGTCGTTCTTGGGATAGCTCATCACGGGGGCCCTACGCTCAAATCCATCCTCTTTGGTATTGTTCAACGGAAATTCCCCTTCCCACGAATTGGCATGGGAACTCAACTGCGAGACATCGCTTCCCCAAAAGAACAGCTCGTCCTTTTTGCCTGCCCGTGCGGCATATTCCCACTCGGCCTCGGTGGGTAATCTCCTTCCCGCCCACTTACAATAGGCCAGGGCATCCTCAAGGGCAATGTGCACCACAGGCTCATTTTCCTTGTCCTTAATAGTGCTTTCCGGCCCGTTGGGATGTTTCCAATTGGCACCTATCTTCCATTCCCACCATTGCGAATAATCATATAGGTTAGTCACACTGGATTTGGTTTTTTTGAACACAAGGGACCCTGGCTGCAAAATGGAGTCATGGGGTTTGGGAGTGCCCTCTGGCAATTGTTTCTTCATTTCCTCCCAATCAATTTCCCGTTCTGCGACAGTTACGTAACCGGTCTCATCCACAAATTTGACGAACTGTTCATTGGTGACCTCATGGATGTCCATAAAAAAACCGTCAACGTGCACCTGGTGCGCCGGCTTTTCATGCATCATGGCCATTTTGTCCTTAGCGACGGCACCCTCCATAAATTCTCCACCTGGTATCCAAACCATACCTTCTGGTGCTTCGGTCGGTGAATCTGTTAATTTTGGAGGCCCCTCTATTTCTGTTATGCCAATGGATTCATTTGCTCCATCTGTTTTGGTCCTGCACCCTATCAGGAAGACAAACAGGATAATAAAAAGTGCCGATTTATGCTTTAATACCATTGTTCTTGGTTCTATGAAGATGTTTTGACCTGGACTATATGGTTAATTTCGTGTTTATAAATATTCTTGGTACAACCTTTTTCTTTTTTCGGGGGAAAGTTTCCAATATTCAACCAATGGGTTGGCTTTGACCTTTTCATAATATTCCTCAATGAATTGCCGGTTTTGGGCATCGTTGTCCCCGTATTTCACCCTTAATTGTTCAAGTTCCTTGTGAAGCTCTTTTTGGATGCTTGCATAGGATAGATCTCCATATACATTGTTCAGTTCATTAGGATCCTTTTGGAAGTCGTATAATTCCCATTTATCCAAATCATAGTAGAAATGGATCAACATGTATCTATCGGTGGTAATTCCGTAATGCCTTCTTACATCGTGCTCGGAAGGATGTTCGTAGTAGTGGTAGTAATGGGCTTTTCTCCAATCCTTAGGTGTGTTTCCCTCTAAAATGGGCAGCATGCTTTTCCCTTGCATGTCCGCTGAAATTTCGGTTTGTGCGATATCCAAAAAGGTTTCGGCAAAATCCAGATTGGAAACCAGGTCCTTATTGGTCGTTCCTGGGCTGACCTTACCGGGCAACTTTACCAGTAATGGAGTTTGCAAAGATTCCTTATACATCCATCTTTTATCAAACCAGCCGTGTTCCCCCAAATAGAATCCTTGGTCGGAGGTATAAATAACAATAGTGTTCTCATCGAGCCCAGCTTCCTTTAAATAATCCAATACTTGGCCAACCCCTTTGTCCACGCCGGCAATACAGGCCAAATAATCCCGCATGTAACGTTGATACTTAAAACGGGTCAGATTGTCTCCCTTAAGATTAGCTTTCTTGACCTTTTCGTTGATAGGCCCATAGATAGAATCCCATTTTTTCTGTTGTTCCTCTGTAAAACCAGCTTGGGGTTGGTCCGTTATTTTAATATCCTGTGCCATTTTCATGGCTTCGGAAATGGACATATAGTTCATGGCGGCTACCTCCCTGTTTCCTGAGTAATCATCGAACAAAGTCTTTGGTTCTGGAATCTCTACATTTTCATACATGCCCAACTCATTTGGTCCCGGCTGCCATGGTCTGTGTGAGGATTTGTGTCCCAAAAACAGCATAAAGGGCTGGTCATCGGATTTGATGGCGTCAATCCATTTGATGGCTTTCTCCGTAATGATTTCCGTAGTGTATCCTTCCAATTGATATTGTCCCTCATTATTGATGAAAAGGGGATTGTAATAGGATCCCTGACCTGGTAGAATGTCGATATAATCGAATCCTTTGGTCGGTTTATCGCCCAGATGTAGTTTACCGAGCACCCCGGTTTTGTATCCCGCCTGTTGGAGCAATTCACCAAAGGTTTGTTGGTCAAAGTCGAATTTGGTACCGAACCTATTGTCGATAAATCCATTTTTATGACTGTACTTGCCCGTGAGTATGGTAGCCCTTGATGGCCCACAAATAGAATTGGCAACCAGACAATTCTCAAAGAGCATGCCTTCCTTGGCAATCCGATCAATATTGGGAGTTGGTGCTACTTGGGCCAATCTACCGCCATAGGCACTGATGGCCTGATAGGCATGGTCATCACTGATAATGAAGACAATATTGGGCCTTTTTTGGTTTTCATCTTTTTGTTGGGCCTGTATTTTGGTAATGCTGAACGACCACAACATTACGAATACCAGTATGATTTGAAAAGGATTCTTCATGTTATTTTATTTAAACTTATAGATGATTTCTGTTGGCTTATATCCTATACGATGCGCATTGACTTGAATGGTCTGCCCTTTTTTGAGTGATATGTTACCACCGGTGTAAACATTCCACGGCTTGGGCACGGTCACTGTTTTTTTGTTGTTATGTGGCATTAGGTAGAAAAAGTCCCAAGTTTTTATGTCCCGTACCAAGGTGGAATCCGCTACATTGTCCTTGAATATTCGATAACCTATGGAGGCACCATCGGTGGCACATGAAAGTGTTACACCTTCCTTGCTTTTTTTTATGACTGGTTTTTCGGTCATAGGGGCATCATCCTTACCTTTCCACCACATGTTCCTGACCATTTCTTTTTCTGGAATTTTACCGGTGTCCCCAACAACTTCCAGCCAGTTAAAAAGTACTTCTTTCAACTCGTTTTTCTTGTCTTGGTATGCGGGGTCGTCTGCTAGATTGTGTACTTCGTCCGGATCTTTGGTGGTATAATAGAATTCTTCTTGCGGTTTTGGCGTATTGAACCAGTCCGAAAGGTATGGATTGGTAATCTTGCCTGCATCCCTCATATCAATGATTTCCTGCATGCTGACCATTTGTCTTCTGTAGGCCAAATCCTGGTATTTGGGCAATTCGGGATGAAAATTATAAACGTACCTAAAGGTCCCATCGGTCACAGAGCGAACTCTATCATATTTATCCGCCATTCTATCCCTGCCGGCAAATACATATTGGTTCTTTTCACTTCCCGATTTTGGGCCCAAAAATGGCTTGCCCTGCAAGTAGTCTGGAATATCAGCCCTGGCAATGGATAACATACTGGGGGCGAAATCAACGGAACTGATCAAGTCATTGTTCACGGTACCGGCCATTTCAGATCCTGGATGTTTCACAACAAATGGGATATGGGTGCCTCTCTCCAAGATTTCACGTTTCATCCAGGGCAAATTGCCTCCATGATCACTATAAAAGATCACATAACTATCATCATAGACCCCATCTTTTTTTAGTTGTTGGATCAATTCTCCCACATCACTGTCCATTTGCTCAATCCGAGTATACAAGGCAGCCTTGTCGTGCCTCATTTGTTCCGTATTCTGGTAATAAAGGGGCAGCACCATTTTAGATGGATCGTAGTAGAGGGAATCTGGAGGAGAAATGATTTGGGACTCATGCGAAATGGCAAAGTTAAAGACACTGAAGAAAGGTTGCCCAGCCTTCCTGTTTTGGTAGGAGGCACCAATACTGCTTTCGTCCCAAACGGTCACGGGCTCCTCAAATTGATAATCTTCTTTTGCGTTGTTCGATGTGTAATACCCAACTTTTCTCAGATACTCGGGAAAAGCCTTGACTTTTGGTGGTAACACGGCCGAATAGCTGGGGACCCCTTCGGGCATCAATTTTGAGTTGTTATGAGTAGTTCTCATATGGGAAGTCCCGATGGAGATCTGGTTCATTCCCGTAATGATAGAGGACCTACTTGGGGCACAGACCCCAGCAGTCGTATATACCCGCGTATACCTAACGCCATCCCTTGCCAGTGCGTCAATATTGGGAGTCCGCACAGTGGCATCCCCATAAACCCCGATATAGGGGGAAATATCTTCACAAACGATCCAAACAATATTAGATTTGGTCTGGGAAAATGTGTGCGCGGTGAAAATAAATATAAGAAGAATCGTAAATCGTTTGGTAATCGTTCTTAAAAATAATGTTACAGTATGCGAAAAAGAATCAAAAATCATGTTGTACAAGATTGGCTTCACTAATTAGAGCGATCCATTTTCCTTTTATAGACAAGATTTTGATTTTTTTTTCTAGTGTGCTACTTCAGCTAAAATGGCAATAAACTCTCATTCTTTTAAGTGAAACATTAAAATCTCATAGGGTGTCTTTCCCTTAAATGCACCTTGTGTTCTATAAAGTTATAAAAGTCTTCCCATTGTTTTATTTTCTTGTTCAAATCAACATCATCAGAATAATCTAGTAGTTGATAAAACTCTTTCTTGTCCGTGAGGTGTGATCGTTCCACCTTTCCGTGAGCTGTGGTCTTCCTGGCTCTATGTAACGGTGCTCCATGCCAAGGTCCTTCACGTGCCAATTGAACCTAGATTGGAACTCATGTCAATTGTCTGTCTGGACTGCATGGATTCGGAAAGGGAACTTATTGGCAACATAATCCATAAAGTCAATGGAACTTGACTGGTTGTGACTTTCATATACTTTCAATGCCCTGATACGCGTGTAATCATCAATGGCCGTGTACTGATATCGTTTTATCTTTTTTCCTTCGTTGGTGTGGAAAATCAAGAATTTAACATCCACTTGGACATGGTGTCCCGGAGTTTCCTTGGCGTAACGTTTAGGTCCCATCGCTTTTCTGGTAACTGCTCGTTTGAGCGGTTTGATACCGTTTCTTTTAAGGGTCCTATAAACACTTGATTCAGAAATATTGATGTCATGGTATCTTTCCAAGTACCATTTGATACGCCATGCGCCAAGTTTGTATTTCCTTCTAAGGTCCAATATCAGATCAACCGTTTTTTGATTGATTCTATTGGGGTAGGTATCCGCTTCCCTTTTTTTCCTTAAAAGACCCTCTGTCCCATACTAATCATACTTTCTTTTCCAGCTAAAGAAAGTGCTCCTGCTCACATTGAACATCTCACAGGTTTCCTTGACCTTTCCATAATCTATTGCAAAGTCCAATACCCTCAGTTTGAACTTCCATCTCAAAAGTGTCTCTTTAAATATTATCAAAATAGTACACTTTTAGTTGACGTAGTCACATACATGAACAAGTAACAGGGAGCCTTCAGGAGGTCCTACATTCTACATAAATAATATACAACCTAAAGTCTCACTTAAAGGGGAGGGATTTTCCCTGGATAAATATAATAAAATCGAGCACTTATGTATATTAGTTAATACTTAATCTGACAATCTCAATATATTAGTTTAACCCTTGAATTAGTGGAAACGCCAGACATAGTATATCATCTTCGTCGGGTCAAAGTGAGTGTAGCTGGCCAGTGAAAGTGAGCCACTTTTGATTTGTGCTGTTTGTAAAGTCCCAAAGGTCTTTTTTTGCCAAAGAGGACCATGGCGAACAAGCAGGTAGACGTGCAAAAATAAATAGATATTCAAATTCTACACCTGGGGTGTGAGCAAGCGGCGGATAAGCCAGAAGTTAGGCATCTTCCGAACACGGTGGACAAGCACATCGATTTCTCTAAGCTTTACCGCTTGACGACATATGAGGTGGAGAATATTTATACTCCTTGATGGGCTAAAATCAAGCTCTTCTGATATGAAATGACTTATTTAAAATGATTTCAATATCTTTCTTTAAAAAGTTCGAATTCTGTCCTGCCGAGGTCACTACCATTTCAAATGAAAAACCTGAAAATCATGTATTTTCAGGTTTTTCTGTTTTTTGGATATCCCTTAAATTTTAAGCTACACTATTTTTAGCCGAAATGTGTTTGATCATTTTGGAATATACCAATGCACCGTTTACGGGTTTGGTGACCAAATCATTCGCTCCCAATCTTAAGATTTCTTTTCTGGTTGTGCTGGTATTGTCCGCCGTCAGTACCAAAATAGGTATTTGGGGATTACACGGTGCCTTACCTTCCCTAATGATTGCCGTGGTTTCAAATCCATCCATTTTAGGCATTTGAAGATCCATCAGAATAAGGTCGAAGGTGTTGTTTTTCATAAGCTCCAAGGCCTCTTTCCCATGATTGGCAATGGTCAGGTTGGCGTTTTGCCATTTCTTGAACAGTAATTTGACCACCGTTTGATTCATTTTATTGTCTTCCACCAAAAGAATATGGGACCCGTGCAGTCCTTTGGTAGATTGCTCTTCCATATCCACCTGCTCTAGTACCATGGCATCTTCATCCACCTCAAAGTTTAGGTCCAATTCACAAGTGGTTCCGTTGAGGTCGTTGTTGTCGATACGAATGGTGCCACCTTGGAGGTCCACATAGTTCTTCACAATGAACAATCCAAGACCCAATCCGCTGTATTCCCGTTTATCCGTGAACGACTTCTTGGTAAAGGATTCAAAAACAGTGCTCATTTTTTCTTTGGTGATTCCAATACCGGTGTCCGTAATGTTAATGGTCAATGAAATACGTCCGTCCCCATTTGTTTTGCCGGCAACGGCTAGTTTCACGCTTCCTTGGTTGGTAAACTTGATGGCGTTGTCCAATAAATGATTCAATATCTGCACCAATTTTCCTTTATCCCCAACAATTCGGGTGGGCAAGTTTCCCGGAAGTGATGTCCTAAAATCGAGATCTTTGGCTTCAGCCTTCTTTCTTTGGACTGCAATAACCTTATTAAGGGTATCTTGAAGATCAAAGGAAACCTCCTTCAGTTCCTGGTCGCCTTTTTCGATTACGGTAAAATCCAGGATGTCCTCTATGTTGCCCAATAAGTTTTTGGAAGAGCTCAAGATCAATCGGCATTTTTCCTGCAAATCCTCCTCTTCATTGTTTTGTTGTAGGGCAGAGGCCACTCCCATGATAAGGTTCAGAGGGGTTCTAAGTTCGTGACTGATGTTTGACAAGAATGAGGATTTGATTTCATTCATATCCTCGGCCCGCTGCAGGGCCAATAATTGGTTTTTTTCGTTTTCCATGCGAAGGTCACGAATCCGATTGCTCATCGAAATGGACAAAAAGATGATTTCCAGCCCGATGCCAAATTTTGCCCCATTGTTGGTAAAGAAAGAGTTTTCAATAGTGTTGAAATTGTTGAGAATGAAAACGATAAACCCACCTACCAAAAAGGAAATACCTACAATGAAATAGGGATCTATGGGTACTTTTTTCCACTTCAAGGTCACAATGGAAGCAATCATATGTGCCAAAACCAAAATACCAATGCCATTGGCAAGAGGGTAACAATATGCAAAAAGACCGGGTATTAATGCCATTATTCCCAACCCTGCCAGTATCGCCATAGTCAATATCTGACTGCTTCGATGTAAAAAAGGGCTGTTCTTTTTAAGATCCAAGAAGGTGTCCCCGTACTTGCTGAAAAAGAACAGGGAAATAAATGCGGTCAACAAAACTGCCTTGTCCGATACCCAAGCGCCTTGCGGGGCAATGTATTGATGAAAAAATCCATCCAGGGAAAATTGCATCATAGCGATAAAAAGCACGTAGAGGCCATAATAAATAAAGGCCTTGTCCTTTAGGGCAAAAAAGAAGAATAGATAAATGATGCAGGCCAAAATCAAAATGCCATAAAAGAATCCATAAAACACTTGCTCCTTGTAGGTCAAATTGAAAAACTGGTCTTTTTTATAAACATCCAAGGGGAACATGACCACTTCACCATCACTTTGAATATGTATGTAGGCCGATACTTTTTGAAAAGGTTCCAATTGAACATCAAAAATGGATTTACGATGTTGGACCGACTTTTGTGAAAAGGGTATTTTATCGCCACTTAATTGTTGTTCCACTTGTCCGTTCCGATCAACAAGGTATAGGTTGACCACATCAGTTATGGGCCTTGCCGTTTCTATGTAGTACTCCGCATAATCCGCAGTCGTATTTTCAATGTCAAACTTTAACCAGTAGTTTTCATTGGAAAAACCAATATTTTCTTTAATGCTCGTTAGGGGAACAAAGGTCAGACCTTCATCCTGTAGTATTTGATCAAACCCATATTGCTTTGTCCCTGCCATAAAAATGGAGGTTTTGGGGCGAAGCGAAAGTGAATTTGAATCCAAGTCTGCAACGGATTGCGCAAAAGCGGCAATGGACGTGGTCAAAAAAAAGGCCAGTGACAGCACATTCGCCGTCATAGTTCTGTTAAGGCGCATAAAGTAGGCTTTGTTGATACTGCCCTTTGGGAAGGCAAGTTTCAGTTTGTTGGTTTTTTAAAATACTCTCCTATGGAAAATACAATCAAAGCAATAAAAAGAAGAGTGAATTAAGAAGTATTAAGGATGTTCTGCAGAATATCTCGATGTTCGGAGTAATTCTTTTGGGCGGCAAATGGGAGATCAATGCCATTTTAGCGCTTGAGAATCTGTAGAGGTAAAGTAAATATTTTGAAGACTTTTGAAAGGAATACCAACCTTTTGTGACTAATTGTTCCAAATCCATCCAATGAGTAAGATCTTGGCAGGAACAATGTTAAACATCTGTAAAAGGGAAATCCTATGAGAAAAATAGTGATGCTTTTGATTTTGGTATTCGCTGTTAAAGCACAAGCACAAAGTATCGATTACAATACCAAAAAAGGCTATGCAGCCCACGGGTACGATGTTGTTTCCTATTTTGATGGTACACCAAAGGAAGGGGTGAAGGAGTTGACCTTTACCTATGATGGGATAAAATACAAATTCGCCAATAAGGCGAATCTCGAAAAATTCAAGAACAATCCAACAGCTTTTTTACCCGAATACGGTGGATACTGCGCCTATGCAGTTGCGGTGAATGGGAAAAAGGTAAATGTAAATCCTGAAACCTACGAAATTCGGGACGGCAAATTGTATCTCTTTTACAATGCCGGAAAAACGAACACTTTGGAGTTATGGCTAAACGAGTCTCCAAACACCTTAAAGGTTAAGGCTGACAAAAATTGGGAGAAAATAAAGAATTAGTAACTTTTTGGGAAGTTTTACGTCAAACAAGGTATATGGTCATCCTGTTTTAAGGGGCAGGGAGCCAATTTCCATAGAAAATCCCAAGGCAGTGAACGGAATCAAAGTTTGTTTATCAGGTTTGGCCATCAGTTTTATAGGTGCTTTGCCATTTGGCACGCTCAACCTGACCGCTTTCGATATTTCTGCCTCCCAAGGAATTGTACCGGCCCTTTGGTTTGCGTTTGCCGTTGTTTTCGTGGAACTCTGTGTGGTTCGATTGGCACTATTTGGTAGTGAGCGGATCAAAGTCAGCCATCAGCTTGAGAACTATCTTTTTCCACTGGCTATTTTGTTCCTGTGGTATTTGGCCTATTCCAGTTTTACGGGGCCCATTTCCAATGGGGAAACCATCGCCAAAGCGGGAATTTTGGTGCAAATGCCATCACCTTTTGTGTTGGGCCTACTTTTAAGTGCTGTAAACCCACTACAAGTGCCTTTTTGGATGACATGGAACAAGGTACTGCAAAGCAGGGGCATTCTTCAATCAAGCAAGAGGCACTATGTTTTCTATTTGATCGGGATTGGGTTGGGAACCATTATAGCCTTGGCAACGTTCATTGTGATTGGTGCCTATTTTTTCGACCGATACAACGACTATAACGCAATAACGAATATCCTCATAGGGGCTGTTTACCTTGGATTTTCTTTCTATCTTTTGTTTCTACTTATCAAAAAACGACTAAAAACCAATAATCAATGACAATGTTTAAAACTTCCTTGGATACTTTGGAGCAATTCAAACAGGTGTTACTTACCCTGCCAAAGGATTGCTATGCGCAGCAATGCAAGGTGCTTTCCGATTCCACAATAGGCCAACACACCCGTCATATCATAGAGTTGTACCAATGTTTGATCAATGGGTACGATGCTGCCGATGTATCCTACGATCGAAGGGAGCGCAATGTGCGTATAGAACGTGAGCTTTCATTTGCCATTGCCCAATTGGAACATATCCAACAACAATTGGAACGGCCCAACAAAACCATCAAGATCAGTTATGAATTGGCAGGTGAGGAAACTTTTATGGATTCCAATTACTACCGTGAAGTAATGTACAACCTGGAACACACCATTCATCACCAAGCCTTGATAAAAGTGGGCATTGAACATTTTACGGCGTTGGAACTGCCTGCCTCCTTTGGGGTTGCTCCATCAACCATGCAATATCGGGAAACATGTGCACAGTAAGTTTTATTCCTTCGGGCGATCGTTATTTTATCACTTCCAATAGGGATGAGCACATTTCCCGACCAGTGGCCCATCGGCCACAGTTTGAGACGAGAGGTGGTTCCCGTGTGCTTTTTCCAAAAGACCCCAAAGCTGGGGGGACATGGTTTGCATTGAATGAAAATGGGATGTCCGTGGTCTTGCTCAATGGGGCATTTACGCGACACATCTCCAATGGCTCGTATGCCAAGAGTCGGGGATTGGTGGTTTTGGATGTGGCCTATTCCAATGAACCTAAGGACTTGCTTTGGAAAATAGACTTAGTTGGAATTGAACCTTTTACCTTGGTGGTGTTCGACAACGAACTGTTGGAGTTTAGATGGGATGGTAGCCAAAAATATTTCAGGCCATTGGATCCGACCAAAAATCATATTTGGTCTTCGGCCACCCTGTACAAGGATGAGGTAATAGCACAACGGGCCCAATTGTTCGATCGGTTTATGTGCAATAACCCGAAAGCGGCACCTGACGATGTGGTGGATTTTCATTCCAATAATTATGACGATTTTGAGAATGGTTTTATCATCAATAGGGAATCCGGTCTGAAGACCTTTAGTGTTACCCAAGCAGTTCTTGGGGATGAGGCTCTTCTGATGCGCCATTTCGACCTGATGAACAATGCTTCCTATGAAGTTCCGTTCAACGCCAACCAACTAACTTATTAGGTGCAATGGATGCTTTAAAATTATGGTGGCACCGGGCAACACATTGGGAGTATTGGCCTTTTTGGCTGATCTATTATCCTATGTTTCCTGTTTGGCTGTTTTATGCCCTAAAAGCACGTTCGCTGTTCTTTTTCAATGCGGCCAACCCGGCCATGAAAAATGGGGGTATGGCCATGGAATCGAAAATGGCCATCTATCATTTGATTCCGAAGCAATGGATTCCCAAAACGGTATTTATCCCAAAAGATCAATCCCCAGAAGTGGCCCTGGAACGGATTTTGGCATCTGATATAGGGTTTCCCTTTATCGCCAAGCCCGATATTGGCATGAAGTCTTTTGGTGTGGAAAAAATCCACAATAAGGAAGAACTTAAGGATTATGTACTGTGGAGCCCATCCGACTTTTTGGTTCAGGAACTTATTCCCTACCAGAAGGAGGTTGGGATTTTTTATGTACGAAAACCAGGTGAAGAAAAGGGGTGCATCACGGGGGTCGTATCCAAGCAATTTTTATCGGTTGTTGGGGATGGGGAGAGCACTTTGCTGACTTTGATCAAGAAGAACCCGCGAAGTCATTTGCAGTTAAAATCACTTCGAAAAAAGTGGGGTGATCAACTTAACAATGTGCTGAAAGCAGGGGAAGTTAAAATTTTGGTGCCTTATGGAAGCCATACCCGCGGTGCCATGTTTGTGGATATCAGTCATAAAATCAATGAAAAATTGATTGCGACCATTGATGGGGTCTGTTCTCAGATAGAGGGGTTTCATTATGGAAGGTTGGATGTATTGTACCAATCCTTTGAAGAACTTTGTGAGGGGAAAAATTTCAGTGTGATCGAGATCAACGGCGCTGGAGGCGAAGCCACCCACATTTACGATCCCAAACATTCCTTGTTTTGGGCCTGGCGTGAGGTGTCAAGGCATTGGGGCTTAATGTGTGAGGTAAGTATCCGAAATCACCAAAACGGACATGCGTACTTAAGCTTTAAGGATGGCCGGGCCATGTTGCGGGAAAATGGCGCTTTGCAAGCCCAACTACGGATTGTTTAAATCAAGACTGTTTACGGTCATATAATTCTTGTAACTGCTCCTTTGCGCCTTGGCCGGGCCGGGCAGCATACCCAATTAATAAATTCCCTTTTGGATCATAGATCAGATAGTGGGGTATTGTTTCAATTTGTAATTTTTCAATTACCTTGGAAACATTGCCATTTTCGATGAAATAGTGTTGGCTGTCACCAATTCCAAATTTCTTTATGGCGTTTCGCCAATTCTCTTTTTGATCATAACTGCTGATGTAAATAAAATCTATGTTTTTTCCTTCAAATGACTTTTTTAAATCGATTGAGGCGGGCATGTTTTCAAGACAAGGCTTGCACCAACTGGCCCAAAAATCGATATAAAGCCATTTGCCTTTATTTTTTTGAAGCACCTCATTATAAGTTAATGTGTCGTTGGCCAGGTTGGTTAAAAGTAGCATATCCGATTTGCTAAAATCCAAGTTGTATTTTTTTTGGAATTCCTTTAGTTTTTCGGGATTAGTCGTAAACCGCTGTAGTTTTTGAAAATAAACTTCTTTATCCTTCACTTTAAAGTTTTGACCAATACCTTCAAAGCTTTTGAACAATAAATGGTTTTTGGTTGTTTGATTAAACCTTTCATCTGCCAAGATTGAATCAAAGCGCGTTCGTGAATCGATATAAGTGCCGCCGGAGCCACCATTATTTTCGGTTATCCGTTGTAAACCGTATTTTGAAATTTGATCGAGATAGTCCCGGAAAAATGTGAATTTCATTAGGGAATCAGAAAAGGCAAGATCGAATTGTAGAGGTTTTTTCAGTTTTTCTCTATCTTGAAGGGATTGGTTTTGCTCCAGCCATTGAGAAATAGCTTTTACATTTTTATGGCTTTCCATCAACATATCCAAAGCATCCTTACGATAATCAAAGTTCTCTTTTGAAATGGTACTGGTTTGATAAAGTGAATCCAACAATGCCAACTCCTTGAGGTAATCTTCTTTTGCCTTTAGGTAATAATCGATTGATCTTTGATCGAAATCTTCAATACCTTCTTCAACAAGGAGATTTCCAAATACAAGAAAATGACTGGTATACTTGTTTTTGAACAGTTTATTTAAGCGAAATTTATTATAGTTTAATTCTACAGGGTTGACCTTACGGTTGGTAACCTTCGCTTCTGGGATAAGATTGGAATAGGTAATAATTACGGTGTCTCCATTTTGAATTAAGAAGGTTTCTTTGAGGGATGTGAAAAAATTATGGGTGGACAGTTCCAAAAATTTGGAATAGGTTTCAATGGTCAGAGTATCCCTTGTGTTCGGTTTGGGCATCCACTTCATTTCATTGTTCATATGGTCCATATAGGTGAATCCATTCTGTGGAATCATACCATACGGGCCTGTGCTATCTAAAATTTGTTTGCCAACACTATCCTGGGCCATTAGATGTTTATACTCCGCGGGTGCATCCACGGAAATGATTACAACATGATTGGGGCGTAAAGTTTTTGGCCTTATTATGGGGTTATCCTTCTTGCAAGAGAGGAAAAGGGTCAGCAAGGGAACCATCCATTTAAAGGAGTTATTGATTTTTATCATTGATATTTAGAGGTTTAACTAAAAATAACAATAATTAATTGAAAGTTGGTTGGAACAATTACAACAGTTCCAATATATAATCCTCCATCGACTCAGGGGTGGTAATGGGGGCAAATCGCTTTACCGGTTTTCCAGTTTTATCGATTACAAACTTGGTGAAGTTCCATTTGATGTCGCTCCCCAAAAATCCGCCCAATTCCGATTTGAGGTATTTAAAGATAGGGTGGGTGTTTTTACCGTTCACCTCTATTTTGGCAAACATGGGAAAACTTACGCCGTAGTTTAATTGGCAGAATTCCTCGATTTCTTCGGCATTTCCTGGTTCTTGGTTCCCGAATTGGTTGCAAGGAAATCCTAGAATCACCAAACCTTGGTTTTTGTGGGTGTCGTACAACTTTTCCAATCCTTCATACTGCGGGGTAAGGCCACATTTGCTGGCCGTGTTCACCACAATAACGGTTTTTCCCTTATAGGTTGACATGGATTCGACGGTTCCATCCAAACGTTCTGCTTCAAAATCATAAAATCCCATAATGCATTCTTTTTTTGTTATGATTGTTCCCCAAATAAAGGTTGAAGAGCGTTGTCCAAATCGTTCATGGAATTCGGGTCAATAATCTGGGTGTTGATGATGAACTCCTTGTCTTCGGTCTTAAGAATATAATCCCCTGCAAATTTTTTGAACCGTAACACCTTGGCCAACTCAATTTGCTTACCAAAGGGCCCATTTTCTTTGATTACTCCATTTTCAATACTTAGATATCTGTAATGCTTTTGGTAACCGTACATTCCCAAATAAATCACCGAAAGTACCAACCAAGTGTAGTCATTCCATCTTAAATTATCCTCGGTAATGTAAGCGACAAAAAAAACGATGCCCCAAACGAGACCAAAAATTAGATTATAGTTCAAATGCCTTTTTCTATAGGCAATTTTCATTTTCCGAGTCTTAAAATGCGAATAGCGCCTTGGACGACCAATACAAAAACAATGCTTCCGATAATAAGGTCGGGCTTGTTCGATTGTAACCAATTTACTAAAACTCCGGCAGATATGACCCCAATGTTGATGATTACATCGTTGGAAGTGAAGATCATACTCGCTTTCATATGGGCTTCTTCCTTGCTTTTGGATTTTTGCAGTAGGTAAAGGCATATGCCATTGGCAATCAAGGCCAATACGGATACCACAATCATGGTCTCAAAATTGGGCATGGCTTCTTTTCCCAAGAAACGGCGTAATACTTCTATGAATCCCAGCATGGCCAACACCAGTTGAAAAACTCCGGCCAATTTGGCAATCCTTTTTTTGCGGATCAAAGTTCCCCCAACTGCAAATAAACTGATGCCATACACAAAGGCATCTGCCAACATGTCCAGGCTATCGGCCACCAAGCCCATGGACTTGGAAACCAACCCGGTGGTCATTTCAATGCCGAAAAAGGCAAAATTGATGGCAAGGACCGTCCAAAGTAATTTTTTCTGGTTGCTATTTTCTTCAAAAAGGGTCTGTTCGGTAAACTCAGTGGATATCAGCTGACTACCAAGATTCAATTCACCGATCGATTTTTCAATTTGGGCTAGGGAACCTTCATGGAATACGGTCAATTCTCGATTTGGTATGTCAAAGTCAAGATTTTTGATGCTGGCAGTACCGTCCAATTTCATTCGGATAAGATTTTCCTCCGAAGGACAGTCCATTTTGGGAATCCTAAATGTTGTTTTTTCCATTTATCGGCACTTTGGTTTAATGTGCAACGCCCGATTGAGTCTTCTTTTTTATGGTGTTCATGATGATCGGTGCGTGTATCCTGGAATTTTCGATAAACCATTTGTGGGTTTCCATACCACCACAGATCACGCCTGCCAAAAAGAGCCCTTCAATGTTGGTTTCCATGGTTTCAGGATCATAGGATGGCAATCGTTTTTCGTCTTCGGAAAGTGCAATCCCCAGTTTTTCCAAAAACTCAAAATTAGGCATGTAACCGGTTAGGGCCAGCACAAAGTCATTTTCGAGGGTTACATCGCCATTGGGAGTGGTAACAATGATGGCAGTTGGGGTTATTTCCTTTACTTCGGAGTTGTAATAGGCCTTGATACTGCCTTCCTCAATTCGGTTAATGATATCAGGACGTACCCAATATTTTACCCGTTGGCCCACTTCTGGACCTCGGATGATCAACGTAACCTCTGCACCCTTTCGCCAACATTCCAATGCCGCATCAATTGCGGAATTACTGGCTCCTATCACCGCCAGTTTCTGACTGGCATAAAAATGAGGGTCGTTATAATAATGGGACACTTTTGGCAAATCCTCACCAGTAACATTAATGCGGTTGGGCAAGTCGTAGAACCCTGTGGCCACAACTACATTGTTTCCTTTGTACAGTGCTTTGTTTGTGGTAATGATGAACCCATCCTCTTGCTTTTTCACATGGGTCACCGTTTCGAACAGATGAATGTTCAATTGGTTGGAGGTCACGATCCTACGGTAGTATTCCAAGGCCTCATTTCGTTTGGGTTTGGCCTCTTTACTGATAAAGGGAATTTCATCGATTTCCAGTTTCTCCGAAGAGGAAAAAAACTGCATGTTCACCGGGTAGTTGAACAATGAATTTACAATCGTCCCTTTTTCGATGATGATGTAGCTCAATCCTTGTTTTTTGGCTTCCAGCCCACAGGCAATTCCAATGGGTCCTCCTCCAATGATTACAACATCAAATTCCTGCATTATGCTATTTCCGCTTTAAGGTTTTTAATCGTTTCAGTAGGATTATCGCTCTTGAACACAAAACTGCCTGCTACCAAAGCATCAGCGCCTTTCTCCACCAATTTTTTGGCGTTTCCGGCGTTTACCCCGCCATCAATTTCAATCAGTGCTTTGGAATTTTTTTGGATGATCAAATTTTTAAGGTCGGATACCTTATTGTAGGTGTTCTCAATAAAAGATTGCCCTCCAAAACCAGGATTCACGCTCATCACGATCACAATATCGATGTCCTGAATGGTATCTTCCAATAACCGTACGGAGGTGTGGGGCGTTATGGCCACTCCGGCCAACATACCTTCGGTCTTGATAGCCTGAAGGGTTCTGTGCAGGTGTGGACATGCCTCATAATGCACACTAAGATGGTCCACCCCCAAATCGGCAAAGGTTTTGATATAGCGATCTGGATCCACGATCATCAAATGGGCATCGAGCGGTTTTTTGGCATGCTTGGCAATGGCTTCCACCACGGGCATTCCAAAGGAAATATTGGGGACAAAAACCCCATCCATTATATCCAGGTGAAACCAATCGGCATCACTTTGGTTGACCATTTCAATATCCCGTTGAAGATTGGCAAAATCGGATGCCAGGAGCGAAGGAGCGATAATCTTGTTGTTCATATTACAAAGTTAGCCAATTACCACTTTCCTAAAATGAAAAAACTCCGGTAATCAGCCGGAGTTTATTCATCAATCAAAAAACGAACAGTCATGATAAACTGTTATATCTTACTAAATTACAACTTTCCTGCCAAAAATCAAATTTAAGGATAGTTTAACTGTAATTAATTTGGTTAAAATTCACAAATTATCCCAAATACGTCTTTAAAATCTTGCTTCGAGAGGTGTGTTTCAAACGTCGGATTGCTTTTTCCTTGATCTGACGAACACGTTCCCTGGTAAGGTCGAAGGTTTCCCCAATTTCTTCCAAGGTCATGGAATGTTGACCTGCCAAACCAAAATAAAGTCGGATAACATCGGCTTCACGAGGGGTAAGGGTCTCCAAAGCACGCTCGATCTCGGTGCGCAAGGATTCGTGCAACAATTCCTTGTCCGGGTTAGGGGATTCCCCACTGCGCAATACATCGTACAGGTTGGAATCTTCACCATCGATCAACGGCGCATCCATGGATACGTGGCGACCGGAGTTTTTCAAGGATTGTTTTACATCTTCCACGGTCATGTCCAATTCTTTGGCAATTTCCTCGGCAGATGGGGTTCTTTCGTGTGCTTGCTCCAAGAAAGCAAACGTTTTGTTGATTTTGTTGATGGAACCGATCTTGTTCAAAGGCAAACGCACAATACGGGATTGCTCGGCCAATGCCTGAAGAATGGACTGACGAATCCACCAAACGGCGTATGAAATAAATTTAAAACCACGGGTTTCGTCAAAACGTTGGGCGGCCTTGATCAATCCCAAGTTCCCTTCATTGATCAAATCGGGGAGGGTTAAACCTTGGTTTTGGTATTGTTTTGCCACCGAAACGACGAACCTTAAGTTGGCTTTAGTCAATTTTTCCAAAGCTACCTGGTCTCCCGCTTTAATTCGCTGTGCCAACTCCACTTCCTCATCAGCGGTGATCAAATCCACCTTGCCGATTTCCTGCAAATATTTGTCCAGCGATGCGGTTTCCCTGTTGGTAACCTGTTTTGTAATCTTTAATTGTCTCATCTAAATTTTCCCTTCATTTTTATGTTTGTGAACCGAAGCTCATTAGGTTATACGTAGAAAAAAGTGAAAAGTTACATTTTGGCACACTTTTTTTAAAAACAAAGACCCCGGGGAACTCCCGGGGCCTTCTATTCTATATTAAGGATTTGATTAATCCCTTCTTGGTTTTCTGTCGCGATCGCCACCTCTTCGGTCACCACCTCGTCGGTCGCCACCTCTTCGGTCGCCACCTCTGTCATCTCTGGGAGGTCTCTCCTTGTAACCTTCTGGTTTAGGCAGCAAAGCCTTTCTGGAAACTTTTTCCTTTTTGGTCTTTGGATCGATACCGAAGTATTTCACATCAATAACGTCTCCCAAGTTCACCACGTCGGTTACATTTTCGGTACGTTCCCATGCCAATTCGGACACGTGAAGCAATACTTCATTTCCGGGAGCATCCATATATTCGACTACGGCGCCAAAATCCAAGACTTTGATCACTTTTACCTCATATATACTACCCACTTCCGGCTTGAACATCAACGAATCGATTTTCTTCAATACCATGTCGATACCATCTTGATCGGTGCCCAAGATTTCCACGATACCTTCTTCGGTCTCTGGGTCTTCGTTGATCACAATCGTAGTCTTCGATTTTTTCTGAAGATCTTGGATCACCTCACCACCTTTACCGATCAAGGCTCCGATGAATTCACCAGGAATGATTTTGGTAATGATTTTTGGTGCATAGGATTTCACTTCTGGTCTTGGTTCGGCAATAGCATCGGTCAATTTTCCTAAAATGTGCATTCTTCCGTCCCTGGCCTGCTTCAAGGCATTTACCAGAATTTCGTAGGAAAGCCCTTTTACCTTGATGTCCATCTGACAAGCAGTGATACCATCGGCGGTACCGGTTACTTTAAAGTCCATATCGCCCAAGTGATCTTCATCACCCAAAATATCGGAAAGTACAGCATATTTGCCGGTTTCTGTATCGGTGATCAAGCCCATGGCTATACCGGAAACTGGTTTTTTCAATTGTACCCCGGCATCCATCAAGGCCATAGTACCGGCACAAACCGTTGCCATGGAAGAGGAACCGTTGGATTCCAATACTTCGGAAACCACACGAACGGTATAAGGACAATCCACGGGAATCATACCTTTTAGTGCACGTTGTGCCAAGTTACCGTGACCAACTTCTCTACGTGAAGTACCGCGAATAGGTCGTGCCTCACCAGTTGAGAAAGGAGGGAAGTTGTAATGCAAATAGAAAGTTTCTTCACCTTCGTACGATGGCATATCGATTTGGTTGGCCTCTCTGGACGTTCCCAACGTTACGGTTGCCAAAGCTTGGGTCTCACCACGTGTAAAAATGGAGGAACCGTGAACGGATGGCAAATAATCGATTTCGCACCAGATGGGGCGAATATCGGTTGTTTTACGACCGTCCAAACGAAGCCCTTCTTCCAAAGTCAGGTTACGAACAGCTTCTTTTTCGGCTTTGTGGTAATATTTGGAAACCAAACCTCCGATTTCTTCCAACTCTTCTTCAGAGAAAGACGCTTTGATTTCTTCCTTGATGGCAGCAAATGCTTCACTGCGCTCTTTTTTGGAAGAACCGGCTTTTGCCACGGCATATACCTTGTCGTAGGCCATGTCGTGGATCTTTTTCTTCAAGTCTTCATCTTCGGTCTCAGCCTCGTATTCCCTGGTTTCTTTTTTACCGAAAGCTTCGGCCAATTTCACCTGTGCGGCACATTGGACTTTAATGGCTTCGTGGGCAAATTTGATGGCTTCCACCATTTCCTCTTCGGAAATTTCACCCATTTCACCTTCCACCATCATCACGGAATCCTCAGAAGCACCGATTACCATATCGATGTCCGATTCTTTCAATTGTGACATGGTCGGGTTGATGATCAATTCACCGTTTACCCTACCGACACGCACTTCAGAAATTGGACATTCAAAAGGAATATCGGACAATTGAATGGCTGCAGAGGCGGCCAAACCTGCCATGGCATCTGGCATTACGTTTTCGTCGTGTGACATCAATTGGATCATCACCTGGGTTTCAGAGTGGTAATCCTTTGGGAACAAGGGGCGAAGTACCCTGTCCACCAAACGCATGGTCAAAACCTCACCATCACTGGGTCGGGCCTCACGTTTGAAGAATCCGCCTGGGTAACGCCCAGCAGCGGCAAATTTTTCGCGATAATCAACGGTAAGTGGCAAAAAGTCCACATCCGATGCTTGATAATTGGAGACAACTGTACATAGCAACATACATTTGCCTGATTGGACAACCACAGCACCATGGGCCTGCTTTGCCAATTTTCCGGTTTCGATGGAAATCTCCCTACCGTCACCGAGGTCAATGACCTCTTTAAAAGTTTTTGGAATCATAAAAATAATCTTACCCTGTCCAAACGGACACGGGTCGTTAAACATTTGGTCTACCGCCTTCCGGGCGGTCGGGTTGTGTTGTTGTTGTGTGTGCCTGGGGCACTGACCAATGAAAAACTATATGTAGCTTTTTGTGTTTGCCCAACTTTAGGGTCGGGACTTTTCGTTGGAGCCCGTCCAACTAAAACAAAGGGGAAGCTGATGCCTCCCCGTTGTCTTTATTTTCTGATACCCAATTCTTTGATCAAAGAACGGTATTTTTCAATATCCTTGTTTTTAAGGTAATCCAAAAGACTACGTCTTTTACCTACCAATCGAACCAAAGAACGCTCTGTGTTGTAGTCCTTGTGGTTTCTTTTAAGGTGTTCTGTCAAGTGGTTGATACGGTGTGTGAACAAAGCGATCTGTCCTTCCGTAGAACCTGTGTTGCCTTCTGAGCCGCCGTGTTTCTTGAAAATCTCGGCCTTTACTTCTTTGGTTAAATACATTCCAATATTATTTAAATGATTTTTATGTATTGATTGACCTTCAATCAGCGTGCAAAGATAATCTCTTTTTTTGAAACTACGAATTTTAAGAAGAAATTAAACCTTTTCACAAAGCCATGGTCATAGAGGCAAACCCTTTAAATTCAATCAATATGAAAAAGAATCTTAGCCCTTTGTTTCAAAACATGGCCATCGTCACGGCTGGAAGCTTGCTATTGACTATTGTTTCCTGTAGCAAGGATACCTCAACCGAAACGGAAGAACTTACTGCTACCGAAGTCATATCGGCAACTGAGTTAAAGTACAGTGATGAGACTGAAATGATTTCAGAGGAAATTTCCACCTTGGCTGAAGATGTATTTGCATCCGATGAGATTTCCAGTACTGCCAAATCCGATTACCACTCCGATTATTTACCGGATTGCGTTACCGTCACCGTAGTTCTAACGGATACCACCAAAGAAGTGACCCTTGATTTTGGTGAAGGTTGTGAATTGCGAAATGGAAACCTTGTTGCGGGTTTGGTACACCTGAGTTATGCCAAGGATTTTGAAGCAGCAACCAATACCATTGAACTTAATCTTGAGGGTTTTATGTTCAATGGCGTTGCCGTGGAAGGGTCGTCCAGCATTGTTCGCGTGCGCAGCAATGAAAATGGGAATCCGCAGGGAACGGCAAACGCCAACTTTACGGCCACTTGGCCTGATGGGGCTACCGCTTCCTTTTCGGGAACCCGAACCCGTGAATGGATAGAAGGCTTCGGCACCGGCTTTTGGGGCGACAATGTATTCTTGATTACCGGTAAGCGTACCTATGTGAGCCGAGCGGGCAATGAATTTGTGAAAGAAGTAACTACACCATTGCGCAGGGAGATGTCGTGTCGATTTATTGTAAGCGGTGTTCTTGAAATCTCTAGACTGGGCAATACGGTTAGTTTGGATTTTGGGGACGGCACCTGTGATGCAAAAGGCACCTTGACCTATCCAGATGGAACCCAAGAAGAAATTTTTCTTCGAAGATTTATGAATTAGTTATGGATTGGAAAGAAAAAAGCCCCGACAACCGGGGCTTTTTTTATGTTCTTAAAGGCTGATTGGTAATCAGGTCAATATATTGATTGACCTTCTTTTTTAGCTCGCTTCGGTGCGCGATGAAATCCAAAAAGCCGTGCTCTTTTAGAAATTCTGCGGTTTGGAAACCTTCAGGTAAATCTTTTCCCGTAGTATCCTTTACCACTCTAGGTCCCGCAAATCCGATTAAAGCACCTGGTTCGGCAATATTGATGTCGCCCAACATGGCATACGATGCTGTGGTTCCCCCAGTGGTGGGATCGGTACATAAAGAAATGTAGGGGATTTGTGCTTCGGCCAATTGTGCCAATTTAGCCGATGTTTTAGCCAATTGCATCAATGACAGAGCCGCTTCCATCATACGGGCACCCCCCGATTTGGAAATCATCAAAAAGGGCAACTTTTTCTTTTTGGCCACGTCTATGGCACGGGCGATTTTTTCACCGACCACACTTCCCATAGATCCCCCGATAAAGGCAAAATCCATACAGGCAACAACAATTTCCTTGCCCATGGATTTACCCACAGCCGTTCTTACCGCATCTTTCAACCCGGTTTTTTGCTCGGCGGCCTTAAGTCTGTCCGAATACTTTTTGGTATCTACAAACTTCAACGGGTCTTTAGACGTCATATTGGCATCAAGTTCCTTGAACTTGTTGTCATCAAATAAGATCTCAAAATATTCCTTGCTTCCGATTCGAACGTGGTAATCATCCTCGGGACTTACGTAAAAGTTTTTGGCCAAATCCTCGGCCTCTACGATTTTTCCTGTGGGAGATTTATACCAAAGGCCCTTCGGGGTGTCCTTTTTTTCTTCCGTTAAGGTCTGTATTCCTTTTTCCTTTCTTTTAAACCAAGACGACATGCAATCAATAATTTAGTTAAACGAAGGGTTACAGTGTATTCACGTTATTAAGGTCTTCAAAAGCTTGCTTCAAGCGAGCGATAAAGGTTTTTTCACCTTCTCGTAGCCAAACCCTTGGATCGTAGTATTTTTTGTTCGGCTGGTCGTCGCCTTCGGGATTTCCAATCTGGGCTTGCAAATAAGCGGATTTTCCTTGGATGTAATCCCTTACTCCTTCCAAAAATGCGTATTGCAAATCGGTGTCGATGTTCATTTTGATCACACCATAGCCAATAGCCTCCCTAATTTCTTCTACTGTAGAACCAGAACCACCATGGAATACAAAATCGATATGGTTGTGCTCCACACCGTATTTTTCAGAAATATATTCTTGTGAATTTTTTAGGATTTTCGGGGTCAATTTTACGTTACCTGGTTTGTAAACCCCATGTACGTTACCAAATGCAGCTGCAATGGTAAACCTGTGGCTTACTTTGGAAAGTTCCTCATAAGCATAGGCAACTTCTTCTGGTTGGGTATACAATTTGGAGTCGTCCACATCGGAGTTGTCCACACCATCTTCCTCACCTCCGGTTATTCCCAATTCAATCTCGAGGGTCATGCCCATTTTGCTCATGCGCTCCAAATAGCCTTTGCAAATTTCGATGTTCTCTTCCAAAGGTTCCTCGGAAAGATCGATCATGTGGGAGCTGAACAACGGTTTTCCCGTGGCTTTGAAATGGGCTTCACTGGCATCCAACAAGCCATCGATCCATGGCAACAATTTTTTGGCGCAGTGGTCGGTGTGCAAAATTACGGTAGCGCCATAGGACTCGGCCAATTGGTGCACGTGTTTGGCTCCTGCGATTCCACCTAAAATGGCTGCTTTTTGTCCGTCGTTGGATAACCCTTTACCTGCGTTGAACTGTGCACCTCCGTTGGAAAATTGAATTATAACGGGTGAGTTCAAGGTAGCTGCGGTTTCCATTACCGCATTGATGCTATCCGATCCGATCACATTGACTGCTGGCAATGCATAACCATTTTCTTTGGCATGTTTAAAAATTGCCTGTACTTCGTCACCGGTGGCGACACCTGGCTTAATATTGTGGGACATAGTTATGTTGGTTTCGAGTTAAAATAGGAAACAAAAGTAATAAAATATTTGCTCTAGAATGGATAATTGATCCCGATGTTAAATACAGCGTTCTTAAAGCTATAGCCATCAAACCAGCGATCGGAACCCACTTTGGCGGGATTGTAGGTTTTGAAGCCGACATCCAATCGGAACACAAAATAGGTGAAATCGTATCGTAGTCCAAGCCCGGTTCCCAAAGCAATATCGGAAAGGGAAGAAAATCCGGTAAAAATGGCATCTGGGTTATTTTCGTTGTCGAAAACGTTCCAAATGTTGCCTGCATCGGCAAAGAGTGCCCCTTTTACATCCCCTGCAATGGGAAAACGGTATTCCAGGTTAAAGGACATTTTTAAATTGGCTTCGTTAAAGTCATTGATGTTGTCCGTTCTTCCAGGACCCAATTCATAGGCGTTCCAAGCCCGGTTGTCGTTGGAACCACCGGCAAAGTAACTGCGCACAAACGGAATACTGTTGGAGTTGCCATAGGGTACGGCCAGTCCCAAAAAGCTGCGGAAAGCCAGCACTTGCGAACCGCCAATATCCCAATGGCGGATAAAATCAAATTCGGATTTTACATATTGGGAGAAAGGCACTCCAAACACCAACGATTGGCCATTATCATTTTTATTGTAAGGAACCGCATTGGCAATAAGTGCTAGCATGCCTCCCGCACTTTCCAATTTGATGCGGTATTGGTAAAAGTCGTTGTCGTTGATGCCGGCCTTGCTGTTTTTGGTGTGGGTGAAATTGGTGGCAAAAATGAGGTTGTTCTCAGTCAAGCGGATCCTGCGTTCTTCAATGCTGTTTACCTCGTCCAATTCATCCGAAGTTACGGGAATAGATCCATTGCGTACATCCTGTACAAACTCATTGGCACCACGAGGAATATTCAAAGTAGGTTCTTCGCCATCCTCCACTGGATTAAAATAGGAAGCGTATTGGGGATCGTCCTGAAATTGGTCGGCAATACCATCGAGGTTGGAAAATGTATTGCGGTAAACGTTATAAAAATTGTTTGGGTTTACATTGCGTACAAACTCCACGTTCAACAGCTCGATATTGTTTTTCAAACGTTCTGAAGGAGACCAGTTGTAGGATAAAATGGTATTGAGCGATTGTTTGTCCAATCCAATGTTCTTTTGAAAATTGGTCCCCACCAAAAGCCGACTTTGCGGCAACATGTAGTAGGGAATGATCTTCTCGGTGTTGAAAGGCAACCAAATTCTAGGAAAGGTAATGTTGATATCCCCCCCGAGTTCAGAGGTAAACGTTTCATTGGAGATGGTGGCATCGCTCAACAAACCTACGGATCCCCGTGCAGAAACGTTCAAGGTTTCCGCTCCTCCAAATACGTTTCTGGTAATCACCGAGGCACTAAAGGCCGTTCCCACCTGTTGGATGTTGGAATGGGTCACATCAAAGTTCAGGTTCAGCGAAAACTTCTTTTTGGCTGCCAAATAAATATTGGAGACCAGTTGCGTTTGCGTAGAATCCGGAATAAACTCGATGTTGGGATATTTAAAGGTGTTGAGGTTGGTGATCTGTCGGTACGTTCGGATTCTGTCAATGTCACGGTACACACTGTCTTTCTCAAAAAATATGGCATCGGTCAATGCTTTTGGCCGATAACGCAGTTCATTGGCGTAGTGAATGATGTAATTGTCATGCACCAATGTTTTCAAGGAATCCGAATCTCCTGAAATGTCGTAATCCGCATAAATATTGATTTCCTTCAAGCGAGCGACCCGGTAGGGATTGTTGGTGTCGGTACTATCGGTGGCACTTCGGAATTTTTTGATGTTCAATATGGCATCCAACAATTTTTCGGATGAGGTGATGGTCGTATCTCCTTCAATGTCAAAATAAATGGAACTCTCCTGAAAATTGTAGACTCCGGAATTTCGGAAAAGAGTGGTCAGTCTTTCCCGCTCCTGGGTGAATTTTTGAAGATCGAACGTTTCACCTTTTTGAACGTAGCTTTGCTTGGCGGACACATCGTAAATGGAATCCAACTCTGGTGAGGAAATGTTCTTTTGTACCGTATCAATAATATACGGTTCATTTAGGGTAAGGTTATAATCGACCTTGGCCCTTTTTTTACGATTGCTCTCCACAATTTCAAAAGACCCTCTGTTGTTGAAATAGCCCTTGCTGTTGTAATAGGCCTTCATCCGATTTAGGGATTTGTGGGTCAGTGAAGTGTCAATGATCACCGGAGGTTCCCCGATTCGTTCTAAAAAGGCACTGGCGCCTTTAACAATAAAAGATTCTTGAAGCCGGTTCACCTGTTTTTTTGAAAGGAGATTGTTGAGGCGTTTTTCCCGTTTCTCTTTTCGGTGCAACCAATCCTGAAAGGAGGAATCTGGATTCTCCTTGGCCATGTTATAAAGGTTCAAACGTAGAGGATACCCTAGCACACTGCTGTTGGGCTTTTGATCGATAAGTCCCTTGATTTCGCCGTCGGTTACCTTTTCGTCATCAATGTAAATGGAGTTTTTGGTAAGCAGTAATTCATCATCGCCTACCTTTTTAAGCGTATTGCATCCTGCCATGCTGAACATAAGCAACAATAATCCTATTTTTGCCCTGTTGCACATTGGACGTGAAAAACCCCTCATAGACGCCAAAAATAAACGATTTAGATGGTTACAAAAAACCAAATTAAACTAGTTGTAAACCTAAAGCAAAAAAAGTACCGATCTCAACATGGATTGTTTGTTGTAGAAGGGGAAAAAGTGGTGAGGGAGTTGTTGGCGGCAAAGTTGAAGGTCCATGGGCTGTATGTGGACTCACCCGAAAAAATTGAAATTTTTCCGGAGGCCGAGGTGGTAGGGGCGTCCCAGTTGAAACAGATGAGCAGTTTAAAACAGCCCAATGGTGTTTTGGGCGTTTTTCGAATGCCCACTGCCGAAATGCAAACCGAATCGGATTGGGTTTTGGTGCTGGATGCGGTACGCGATCCTGGAAACTTGGGTACGATTATCCGATTGTGCGATTGGTTCAATATCAAACAATTGGTTTGTTCTCCGGACACTGTTGATTGCTATAATCCCAAAGTGTTGCAGGCCACCATGGGTTCCATTGCTAGGGTCAATATTGGATATACCGATTTGAAAACCTATTTGTCGGATACCGAGCGACCCATTTTTGGGGCGTTCATGGATGGTACTTCCGTTTATGCTGAAAAGTTGCCCAAAAAAGGCATTTTGGTCATGGGCAATGAAGCCAACGGTATTTCTGAAGCTGTGGAAGCCTTGATCACGAAACGCATTGCCATTCCGCAATTCGGCAATCAATCCACCGAAAGTTTGAATGTGGCCACTGCAACGGCTATACTCTTGAGTGAAATAAGGAGGTGATCGGACGTTTCGTCAGTTGGATTTTTTGATAAAAAGACTTTTGGACTTCAAGAAATCCAATAATCGAAAAATCCTGTAATCCAGTTTATTCAAACGTAAAATTGATGAAGATGCCCCGGGTGCGCATGGCATTGATGTTTCCGGTCCAGGGACTATTGGGGTTGTTGTCAGGTACCAATTCGTCGGTTAACGCAAAAACACCTCTAATGGAAGGGGTGAACTTAAAGTATTCGGTATAAAAATCGATGCCGAAGCCCAATTCATAACCATACACATTTTTCTTCATCCGAAATTGGCCACTGCTATTGTCGTCCAAACTATCTTCATTGCTTCCCAGGTTCATGGAGGTGTACAAGCCGCCCACGATAAAAGGTTTCCAGTTGCCAATTCTTCGTGTACTGGCTTTCAATAAAAGGGGGAAACGGATATAGGTGGAACGTACTTCCCTTATGGCATCCTGTGGTGTTGTAAAACCTGGAAAGCCCAATGTACGGGAAGTATACAGCAATCCCGGTTCGAAACGGGCATCCAAAAATTCATTGATGCGAAGTTCCCCGATCAACCCCACATTAAAACCAATAGACTTGTCGACCAAAATATCGCGGCCAATGTCGTTTTTGTATTCAAATTGGAAATCGTATTGGTTGAAACCCAGATAATACCCCCAATTCAAAAACTTTTTATCTTCATTCTGAAGGTTGAGAATGGGTTCTCTGCCAAATTGGGCATCGACTTGTGGACATGCCATGACAAGCAGTCCAAATAGGATCAGGGCATTTTTCATTAAACTATTTTGTGGCGACATAAATGGTGGCTACACCCATGGTCTGGGGTTTGTTCTCTACTCCTATAAACCCAATTTTGTCCAAAATATTGTTGAAAGCCTCTCCATGTGGAAAAACAGAGGCAGATTCACTCAAATAAGAATAGGCGGAACGATCTTTTGAAAAGAGTTTTCCTATGGCAGGCATTATATGCCGAGTATAGACACGATACCCTTGTTTAAAAGGTGATTTTGTCGGTACCGAAGTTTCCAAAACCACAAAATGGCCACTTGGCTTCAATACCCGATAGATTTCTTGGAGACCTTTTTCTAGGTTTTCAAAATTACGAACACCGAATGCCACGGTAACCGCATCAAAAGTGTCGTCTTCAAAAGGGAGGTTTTCACTATCGCCCACTACCATTTCAATGGTATCCTGAAACTTTTTTTTGGCTACTTTTTGCTTGCCCACTTCCAGCATGCCGGGCGAAAGGTCCAGTCCTACAATTTTTTTGGCTCCTGTGCCAATCATGGCGATGGCAAGATCGCCAGTTCCTGTTGCAATGTCCAGAATTGATTCGGGGTTTTTATCGGCAAGGAAGGCAACAATTTTTTTTCGCCATTTTACATCCGTGCCAAATGATATGACCCTATTGAGTCCATCATAACTGCCCGAAATATTGTCGAACATTTGTTTTACCTGCTCCTTTTTGCCAAGCTCCGATTCCTTATAGGGCATTACTTTCTTAGACATCTCTAACTTTTGCTGGCAAATATACAACTTACCCATATGGCAGGTGGACAAAAATATTTGTGTAATTTTGCCCTTTAAATAGGAAAAACTTTTCCTTATTTACTTAATTGTATGTCAATTAGACTACGTTTGCATTTCTATTTTTCGTTTATACCGAACAAATTGGTATTTTTTGGAAACACATCTTTTTATTATCAATGAAGATCATTATTGCTGGAGCTGGTGAGGTAGGGTTTCATTTGGCAAAACTATTGTCCTATGAGGCGCAAGATATTACGTTGATCGATACGGATAAGGAACGGTTGTCCTATGCGGATAATCATCTGGATATTCGAGTGCTGCGTGGGGATGCAACTTCCATTCAGGTGTTGCAGGATGCCCGGGTCGACAGTTCCGATCTGGTAATCGGGGTTACGGCTTCCGAGACCACCAATCTTACACTTTGTGTATTGGCCAAGCAATTGGGGTGCAAACGAACCATGGCCCGTATATCCAATACGGAATTCATGGATAATCGCGAACTCATCAAGTTTGAAGAACTCGGTATCGATGAATTGATTTCTCCTGAACGATTGGCGGCCATGGAAATTCAGCTGATGTTGAACCAGTCCGCATTTAACGATACGTATGAATTTGAGGGAGGGGTCCTTACCATGTTCGGTGTCATTCTTCCCAAAACAGCCCCTTTTGTGGGCAAAATGGTGAAAGAGGCCGCTCGTATTTTCCCCGAGCTGCACTTTATGCCCATAGCCCTTCAACGAACCGGTACCCAATTTACCTTGATACCCAGAGGGGATACCATTTTTAAGGAAGGGGACCAAGTCTATTTCATTACCTCGGACAAAGGGGTGGAGGAGTTGTACAAACTCACCGGCATGCAAAAGCAAGAGATCAAGAATGTGATGATCTTGGGCGGAAGTAAGGTAGGTTTCAAGACCGCGAGGGATCTTTGTGCCAAAAAATTCAATGTTAAACTTATAGAGAAGGACAAGGAAAAGGCTTTCGATATTGCGGATGAACTGCCCCACGCCCTTGTAATCAATGGTGATGGTAGAAATGTGGAACTCTTGGAAGAAGAAAGCTTGGATTCCATGGATGCCTTTATTGCCGTGACCGGAAATTCTGAAACCAATATCATGTCTTGCCTGGTGGCCAAGAACAAACGTATCAAGAAAACAATTGCCTTGGTGGAGAATATGGATTACTTCCAGCTATCCCATTCCATTGGTGTGGATACCTTGATCAATAAAAAATTGTTGGCGGCCAACAGTATCTTCCGTTATATTCGAAAAGGGGAGGTGTTGGCTCTTACCCGCTTGAACAACTTGAATGCCGAAATCCTTGAGTTTGAGGTAAAGGCCACTTCTTTGGTGAACGGGGAGATCATCCGGGAATTGAATTTTCCAAGAGAAGCCAGTATTGGTGGTGTGATCCGTAACGGGGAAGGCATTATTGCATTGGGTGATTTCAGGATCAAGGAAGGTGACCGAGTAGTGGTCTGTTGCTTGCCCAAGGCCATTCCTAGGATTGAAAAGCTGTTCCTGTAATGAGACTGAATACCCGCATCATTATCCACATTATGGGACTGTTGTTGCTTTGCAATGGTTCATTTATGTTGTTGGCCGCATTTGCCAGTGGCATTTATAAGGATGGTGCTACATTGGATATTACATTGGCTGCCATTGTTACCATGTTATTTGGAATCATGGCCATGTTCTATACCCGTGGCCATAAAAAAGAAGTAAAACGAAAGGAAGGCTACATTGTAGTGACCTTCGGGTGGATCGTGATGTCCCTTTCAGGTATGTTGCCCTATTTGTTTTCTGGAGCGATACCCTCCATTACCGATGCATTTTTTGAGACCATTTCAGGATATACCACAACGGGTGCTTCCATTTTGGACGATATTGAGTCGTTGCCCAAGGGGGTATTGCTTTGGCGCAGCCTCACCCATTGGATAGGAGGGATGGGAATCATTGTCTTGGCCATTGCCATTTTGCCGCTTTTGGGGATTGGGGGAATGCAGTTGTTTGCTGCTGAAGCACCCGGACCTGGCGGTGACAAACTCCATCCGAGGATTACGGATACTGCCAAACGACTTTGGTTGATCTATGTGGGCTATACCATTTTGGAAACCATTTTGTTGAACTTGGCAGGCATGACCTTTTTTGATGCCATCAACCACTCACTCGCAACGATGTCCACAGGTGGTTTCTCCACGAAAAATGCAAGTTTGGCCTATTGGAACAATCAACCTGTGATTCAATACATTGTGATTGTGTTCATGTTTTTGGCAGGGAGCAATTTTGTATTGAGCTATTTCGCATTGACCGGAAAGGTACAGCGCATTATCAGGGATGAAGAGTTCAAATACTATTTCTTTTTCATTTTCATTTTTACCATTGTCGCTGCCCTGGTCGTTTATTTTGAGGCCAATGTACCTGTTTCCGATTTTCATCCCATGGTTTGGGGAGAGGCGGAAAGTGCCTTTAGGCATTCACTTTTTCAAGTACTCACAGTCATTACGACCACAGGCTTTGTAACAGCAGATTTTACCTCTTGGACCCCATTTTTAACGGTTTTCTTCTTTGGACTCATGTTTCTTGGTGGTTCTGCCGGTTCCACTGCAGGGGGTATCAAGGTGATGCGGCACATCCTGATTATAAAGAATGGAATTCTGGAATTTATGAGAACCCTGCATCCAAACGCCGTTATCCCAGTGCGATATAACCAGAAAACAGTAACGGAACATATTGTGTACAACGTTATCGCTTTCTTTGTGCTGTACATGTTGCTGTTTATTATTGGGGCTTTGGTCCTTGGTTTCCTTGGCTTGGATTTTGAATCGGCCGTCGGTGGATCGGCATCCTCTTTGGGAAATGTTGGGCCAGCCTTTGGTAGTTTGAATCCGGTGAGCAATTACAACAGTTTGCCAGCAGCCGGTAAATGGTGGTGCGGTTTTCTCATGTTATTGGGTCGTTTGGAACTCTTTACCGTACTCATTGTGCTTACCCCGTATTTCTGGAAAAAGATATAAAAAAACCTCCTGACGTTTTCTCCAAGAGGTTTATAAAGTATTCATAGATTATTGTTGAGGTTTGCGCGTCACCCTGAACTTGTTTCAGGGGCCCACTAGTATTTTAACTAGTTTGATGGGATGCTGAATCGAGTTCAGCATGACACACCAATGTTAAACCGCTGCCTTGATCCTGGCAATCGCCTCCCGAAGTTCCTTTTCCGATGCGGCATAGGAAATTCGGATGCAATTTGGGTTTCCAAACGCTTCGCCTGTTACCGTGGCTACATTTGCGTGTTCCAAAAGATACAAAGCGAAATCAGACGCATTGTTGATGGTAACGCCGTTCAAGGTTTTTCCAAAGTAAGCTGAGATATCAGGGAAAACATAAAATGCCCCTTCAGGAACATTAAGGTTGAAGCCTTCTATTTCACCCAAAAGATCTAGAACGATATCCCTTCTTTTGTGGAATTCGTCAATCATGAATTGGATTTTACTCACGGGCGCTTCCAGAGCGGTGATCACAGCACGTTGGGCTATGGAATTTGCGCCACTGGTAACTTGACCCTGTAATTTGGTACATCCTTTGGCAATCCATTCCGGTGCCCCGATGTATCCAATTCGCCAACCTGTCATCGCAAAGGCTTTGGAAACACCATTTACGGTCACTGTTCTGTCGTACATGCCATCGATTCCGGCGATACTCACATGGCCACCTGCAAAATTGATGTGCTCATAGATTTCATCGGATACCACATAAATGTCTGGATGTTTTCTCAAAACAGCCGCAAGACCTTCCAGTTCTTCTTTGCTGTACACCGAACCGCTGGGGTTACAAGGTGAGCTGAACCAAATCATTCTAGTCTTTGGCGAAATGGCGGCCTCCAATTGGGCAGGTGTCATTTTGAAATCGGTGTCGATTCCGGTTGGAACTTCCACCGGAACACCCTCGGCCAATTTTACGATATCGCTATAGCTTACCCAATACGGTGCAGGTAAAATAACCTCGTCACCCGGATTCAGCACCACCATGGCCACATTGAACAAGGATTGTTTTGCACCTGTCGATACTACGATTTGGTTCAATCCGTACTCCAAACCGTTATCCCTTTTGAATTTAAGGGCAATGGCCTTTTTGAGTTCGGCGTAGCCGTCCACAGGGGTATAGCTGCTGTAATTTTCATCGATGGCCTGTTTGGCGGCCTCCTTTATAAAATCGGGAATGTTGAAGTCGGGTTCACCCAGACTCAATCCAATTATATCCTTTCCTTCGCTCTTCAGTTCCCTGGCTTTGGCAGCCATGGCCAACGTTGCTGACGTGGACATGTTCTTGATCCTGTCAGATAAATGGTTGCTCATCGGTTATGCTATTTTACTGGTATTGAAACGTGGGTTCCTTACCCAACTCCTTCAAATGTTTGAAGTGCGAAATTATAGCTTTTCGGGTAGTTTTATATTCGTGGTAGGGCAAATTGAACTCCCTCGCAGTCTGTTTCACAATTTTTGAAATTTTTGTGTAATGGATGTGACTGATGTTCGGGAAGATATGGTGTTCTACCTGATGATTTAAACCGCCGGTAAACCAGTTGACAATTTTGTTTTTGGTGCCAAAGTTTACGGTTGTGAACAGTTGGTGAATGGCCCAGGTGTTCTTCATATTGCCTTCCTCATCGGGAAGTGGCTGATCGGCATGGTCCACAATGTGCGCCAATTGGAACACAACGCTCAAAATCACGCCTGCAACGTAGTGCATTATAAAGAATCCAAGTAATACCTGCCACCATGCAATATCGGCAAAAATTAAGGGCAATACGATCCAAATGGTGAGATAAAGGATTTTCGTAATCACCAACGTACTCCAATTGATAACAGGATTAGGAAGTTTACCGTAGCTCAATTTTCGTTTCATATAGCGGTACATTTGCTGAAAATCGGTGGTAATGGCCCAGTTAAAAGTCAGCAATCCATATAGAAAAATGGAATAATAATGCTGAAACTTATGGTGTTTGCGCCATTCGGCATGTTTGGAAAACCGTAGGATCCTACCTGCTTCCATGTCCTCATCATGCTCATGGATATTGGTGTAGGTATGGTGCAGCACATTGTGCTGTACTTGCCAGTTGTACACGTTTCCGGCCAAAATGTAGATGCTGCTTCCCATGAGCTTGTTTACCCATTTTTTGTTGGAATAAGCGCCGTGGTTGCCATCGTGCATTACGTTCATGCCCACTCCGGCCATACCTATGCCCATGGTTACGGACAAAAGTAAATAGGCCCAAAAGGGCAGGTTAAGGGTTAAGATTAAAAAATAAGGGGTCAAAAAAATGGCGAACATCACTATGGTTTTCAAGTGAAGTTTCCAGTTCCCGGTTTTTTTGAGATTGTTCTCGTTGAAGTAATCGTTTACACGCTTGTTCAGTGTCCTGAAAAATTGTGCTGAATCCTTTCTTGAAAACCGGATGGTACTCGTATTCATATAATAATTGTTTTTACAAAAATAGCCTTTTTAATCCGATGAGATCAAAAGGGTACTGTTAGAACGGTGTTAAGGTTACTAAAAGTATTAATTTTGCTAAAAATAACATTACCGGTATGACTGCCGATTTGATCCAAAAATATTTTACGACGCTCACCGAGGAGCAAAAGTCACATTTTAGGGCTTTGGAGGGGTTATATCAGGATTGGAACAAGAAGATCAATGTGGTTTCCAGAAAGGATATTGATGAGCTCTATCTCCGTCATGTGCTTCATTCACTGGGCATAGCCAAGATTCAGACATTTAATGAGGGCGCGTCTATTTTGGATGTGGGAACGGGTGGTGGTTTTCCAGGGATTCCGCTGGCCATTTTGTTCCCCAATGTGCATTTTACTTTGGTGGATGCCATTGGTAAAAAGATCAAGGTGGTTGAAGAAGTGGTGGAAGGCCTGAAATTGGAAAATATAACAGCCATTCATTCAAGAGTGGAGGATATTCCCGGTCAGTTCGATTTTATTGTGAGCAGGGCCGTAGCGGCCATGCCGACTTTTGTACATTGGACCAAGGGCAAGATCAAACGGGACTCAGCGCATGCGCGTAAAAATGGGATTCTTTATTTAAAAGGGGGCGATCTTACCGAGGAACTAAAGGATTATGCCTCTGTACAGATTTTTGATCTCAAGGATTATTTTGAAGAGGATTTTTTCGAGACCAAAAAAGTAGTGTACCTGCCCCAGAAATCTAGGGCCAATTCCTAAATACTGTACATTCTTTTATAGACCAATCGGCATTTTCGAGCATAGTCTTTGGCATACAGCCATGCACGATCGTAGGATTGTACCAATTTTTTCCACCAAGCATATATTCTATCTTTCATAACGGGACATTTTATATGTTAAAGATAATCAGATTACATATAATTTACAATTACTTAACGTTAAATTTACATATAAATTGTGTTGGAGTGTACATTTTGCATTGGAAATCCCAATTAAAATGCCATTTGGATGGTGTTTTTGTGACCAAAGAATCTATTCGTACAGATTGTTCACATCAGTGCTGGCCAGCTCGCGGAACAATTGTGCCATGTTGTTGCAAATCACATTAAAAAAGGTTTTGCCCTTTTCTTCGGATGCTTTACTGGGATCGCCAACTCCAGTGTCGGCACTTATTTTGGACCAGGGTCTTTCGGTCCATGCCCAACCTTCCGAAAAGGCCTTGATTTTATTTTTGAGTTCCTTGCCTGCGCCCCATTCGCTTCTGGGCAAAACCAATTCGGGAGCCAAATGTAAAATCATACTGGTTTCCATTTCATCGGCATGATCACCAGGATTTTCGAAAATCGTTTGCTTTTCAACCATTTTAAACCAATTCGTGGCACACAGGAACATATTCGGGAACAATAGTCCCAATTCCCGAACAATAGGTTGCCAATTATTGCCCCCATGACTGTTCAGGATCATGAATTTATGAATGCCCTGTCGGTCCAAAACGGTTATCAAATCTTTTAAAATGGCAAATTGGGTGCTGGGGTTCAGGTTCATGTCCAAATAAATATCGGATTGCCCGGTGTTGACCCCAAATGGAATGGTTGGCAAAACCACCACCTTACATCCTTTTTCCCAGGCCAAACGAGCCGATTCCGCTGCAATGGCGGTTGCTTCTATGTTATCCGTTGCATAGGGTAAGTGGTAGTTGTGGGCCTCCGTGGCTCCCCAGGGCAGAACGGCTAAATCAAACGATTCATCTTTTAAGTGTTTCCAGTTGGTTTCGGCCAAAATATAAGGTCTGGGCATAATCGATCAAGTTTAAAGGAAATAAAAAAGGCCATCAATTTTGTTGATGGCCTTTAAATTAGGTATTTCCCGATTATCCCAAAAACGGATAGCGATAATCTTCAGGGGTAACAAACGTTTCTTTGATCAACCTTGGTGAAACCCATCGCAACAAATTTTGTGCAGAACCAGCTTTATCATTGGTTCCTGAAGCTCTGGCGCCACCAAAAGGTTGCTGACCCACAACGGCGCCTGTAGGTTTGTCGTTGATGTAGAAGTTGCCGGCACAATCCTGTAGTGCTTTCGTGGCTTCTTCAATAGCATAGCGGTCAGTGGAAAGTACCGCGCCGGTCAAGGCATATTCCGAAGTGCCATCCACCAATTTCAAAGTCTCGCTCCAATCCTTGTCCTCATATATGTAAACGGTGACCACTGGACCGAACAACTCGGTACACATGGTCTCGTATTTTGGGTTGCTGGTCAAAATCACCGTGGGTTCCACAAAGTAGCCCACAGATTTATCGTAGCCACCACCAACAATGATTTCAGCATCTTTGTCGGCTTTGGCCTGATCGATGTATTTCGCCAACTTATCAAACGAGCCCTCGTGGATCACAGCGGTGATAAAGTTGCTCATATCCTCCGGTGAACCGGGTTTATTGAAGGAAGTGACATCTGCTTTTACCAACTCCAGAATCTCGCTGGCGGTCGATTTTGGAAGATACACCCGGGAAGCGGCACTACATTTTTGGCCTTGCAGTTCAAAAGCGCCCCGAACTATGGCCGTGGCCACTTGTTTTGGTTTGGCAGATGGATGGGCGATGATAAAATCCTTACCTCCTGTTTCCCCAACGATTCTTGGGTAGGTTTTATAATTATGGATGTTGTTTCCAATCTGTTTCCAAAGTTCCTTGAACACGAAAGTGGATCCTGTGAAGTGCAACCCGGAAAAATCAGGGCTGGACAGTAGGGTTTCGGAAATCATTACCGGATCTCCCATAACCATATTGATCACACCATCGGGCAATCCGGCTTCTTTGAAGATATCCATGATCACTTTCGCAGAGAACACTTGGCTATCACTGGGTTTCCAAACCACCACATTGCCCATCATGGCTGCACTGGCAGGAAGATTTCCGGCAATGGCTGTAAAGTTAAATGGGGTAATGGCATAAATAAATCCTTCAAGGGGACGGTATTCCACACGGTTCCAAATGCCTTCTGAAGATTCTGGTTGTTCCCCATAGATCTGGGACATGAATTCCACATTGAAACGCAAAAAGTCGATCAACTCACAAGCTGCATCGATTTCGGCTTGGTGTATGGTTTTGGATTGTGCCATCATGGTGGCCGCGTTGATCTTGGCACGGTAAGGACCTGCAATTAATTCGGCAGCTTTCAAGAACACTGCGGCACGTTGCTCCCATGGCAGGTTGGCCCATTGTTTACGGGCATCCAAGCAATTGGCAATGGCCATTTCCACATGTTTTTTATCGGCGGTATGGTAGTGTCCCACCACATGTTTGTGCTCGTGGGGGGGCGACATCGGTTTGGTGTTACCTGTTTTAATCTCTTCGCTGCCGATGTAAAGGGGAACCTCTACTTGACCCTTGTAATAAGTCTTGTAGGCCTTAAGCACTTCCTCGCGCTCAGGCGAACCAGGTGCGTAGCTTTTTACGGGTTCGTTATATGCGGTTGGAACTTGAAAAAATCCTTTTCCCATGGTGAAGTTTTTTATGTGTTTTAAAATTCCACCAAAGGTAAGGAAACCTATATCGAATAGAAAATGATCGGCACTAGTTTATGGCAAAAGGAGCAGCAAACTTGAATGTGGGTATGTCCACTTCAAATTCTTCGGAGGTGGTAAAGTTTACCATTTCGTAATGCCCGTTCATGGCACCGATCGGTGATGCCAACAGGCAGCCTGAACTGTAGGTGTGCGATTTTCCGGGTTTGATCACAGGTTTTCTTCCGATTACCCCTTCACCATCTATGGTCTCCATCTCCTTAAGAGCATCAAATATGTCCCAGTGCCTTGCTATTAGCTGAACAGTGTCCTTGCTTTGGTTTTCAATGGTGATGGTATAGCCAAAGGCATAGTGCATTTTATAGTTCTTAAAAAATGTACCCTCGAACGTGGTCTGGACCGAAACCTTTATTCCTTTTGTTACCTGTGTGAACATATGTTAGTTGTATATAAAGACACTTCCCGTGAACAATAATAGTACCATAAAGAAAGCCAAAATGGTAAAGATGGTGTTCAAAAAAATGTATTTCACAATCGTTTTAAAAAAACCTTGGCCATAGAACCGTTTCATGGCCATAAACAGATAAATACTGAAAAGGGTCACAAACAATCCCGCTGTGCTGGTATTGAAAATGGTATCCAACAGTAAGCTAAGGATGAGCAATATAAATAACAGGGATTGATTGTGAAAACTAAAAATAAGATGATCGGTGTAGGTATATTTATTTCTGATGTACACCAACCAAATAAAGATGGTGAACAACGGCATAAAGAAAAATATCACAAAGGGCAGCTTGGAAATGGTAGAGTTTAAAAAGCTACTGGGCCGTTGGATAATGGTCAAAATGTTGTTGGAGGTGTTGAAGGCCATCTTGTTGGACAGGCTGCTTTTGATGTTATATTTTTCGCTCGCCTGTTCAAAATTGAACAAGGTGTCCTGTTTTATCATATGGATAAAGAATTCAACTTTGTTGGAAAAGGCCCCCATACCCGTTTCCTTGCTGATGCTGTCAAAGTATCCCTTGGGATTGGCAGCCATCAACGAATCCTTGTTGATTTTCTTCTTGGAATTCTTCACTTTGGAAATAGAATCCAAAACACCCAGTTGTTTGGCCACCTCAGGGTCGGAATTTTTAATGGAGTCAAATTTTTTGAGTCCAAAGGAAATACTAGGGTGCGACCGTTCAATGGAATCCAAGGACTGGAGTACATTCTCTGCCTGTTCCTTCATGCGCAAGCTGTCCACAATAACATCACCGGAATTGATATCGTACGAAACAGGTCCACCTCCCGAAATGGTACCATCAAACTTTTGGGCAGCCTTGTCGAGGTCTGCAAAGCGGTTGTTGAAGGTGAAAATAAGAAAGTAGATAAAGGCCAAACTCAACAAAAAGCGGAACGGATTGGTGTAGGCTATGCGCTTGCCTTCAATGTAGTCCCTGGTAATCGATCCCGGTCGCAATAAAAGGGCCGAAAGGGTCTTCAGCAACTTGGAGTCGTAGTTGATAAGACTGGAAAAAAATTCATCGAAGAAATCCTTCAATGTTAATTTTTTGGTGCTGTTGGCCTGGGAGCAATTGGGGCAATATCTATCACTGATATCCAGTGGATGTCCGCAGTTGAGACATTTGACACCCCTGAACTGAAGCTCATACCTGCCTTTGGTGATCAGCCCGCCCTTCTTTGACATGATTGGTTGGTTTTGAAGCTAAATATAATCAATTACTGATTGTTCTGGAATTGGTTGAGCCGATACCTATAATACTATCATACATGTCGCCAAAATTGCGATAGTAAACCAGGATCAGGTAGTTATTCTCTGTAAAATGGAAATTGCCGCTCACCAAATTGGGTTCCACAGTACCATCGCCGCGTTCCACAACATGTTTATAATTGTAAAAGCCCTGTTTCATGAGTAGGGAAACTTCAAACTTTCCGGTTTCCTCATTAAAGGTCATTCTGTTTTCATCGGTAAGGGCATAATTGTTGAACTTGCCGGTAACGTAGACCTGGTCAAGTCCAATGACGTTGGAGTAGGGCAGGCTAAAATGCACACGGGAATATTCGGCTTCCCTTGAAACATCATCACCTTGCATGGTGCGAATCACAAAATCACCATTGATGTCGGGGAAATAGGTGTAGGGCTTGTCGAACCGATATTCGTTGGTGAACAAATAGTGGTTGTACACTGGGCCAAATTCAACCCGCGATATGGCGAAGGTCGGCGAGCGAAGGTCCTTGGTGTCAAAATTCAAATATTCGTTGCCGCCAAAAAAGCTGGTTTCTTGATCATATTTATAGACCAATTCGGTGCCAATGGTAAATTGTGGCTTGATGTTGAACAAGGCCGTGGGCCAAAAATGATTTTGAAGGATGGCCACCTTGATCTCTTGCTTCGGGTTAATTACGGGAAAACGAGCGGTGTTTATGGTGAACTGTACCACTTGTTTTTCGTTCAGATAGTTGAAATCCCGGGAACGTTTGATCAATCCCCGAACCACCACTCTATCCTGATAGACCACAAAACGTCGGGAAAACTGCAGGTTCCCATAACTGTTATAGATTTCCAGGGCGTAGTTGCCACTCACCTTTAATCGAACATTTTCGTTGGGAATGGTAAGGCGATAGTTGGAATAGGGCTGTAGGGTGGTATAGCTGTTCTCGTAATCAATGATCCGTTGGTTGTCCACGCCGTCCAAAAACTGCGATTTCAATAATTGGGAAGGTGTCCAATCGTAATCAAAGTGAGCGATTTTGTAATAATAGTCCTGTTCGTTGGCCAAAAGGTCATCAAACTCCAAAGTAATGGTTTCACCCAATTGTACAACGGGAAACTGATCTTCTGTAGGCCCCCGAAAATTGATCGTTTTGATGTTTTCCGGTGGATTTACTTCCTCTTGCACCTGGGCCAGCGCCACTGAAGTGCAGCAAAAGAGTAAAAATTGTTTGATCAAATAACGCATTTGGGGCATTTATTTTGGGTAAAGGTAAACAAAAAGTGTGCCTAGTGAATTTACCTCGATATAATCCCAATTTTATGGATAATAATTATGAAAACAATCCTTTAAGTACTAAATTTGCGAGCGATTTTGATAACAAAAGGTCTACAACAATATGTCTAAAGACATCCGGATTAGAAAGGGGTTGAATATCAACCTCGTCGGGGCAGCAGAGCAGACTACCTCCAAAGCCGTTACTAGTAACGTATATGCCCTAAACCTAGATGATTTCCACGGAATCACTCCAAAAATGTTGGTAAAACAAGGGGAAGAAGTAAAAGCGGGCGAACCCCTCTTCTACAACAAAAACTACGAAGAAATGCACTTCGTGTCCCCTGTGAGCGGTGAATTGGTGGAAATTGTAAGGGGAGCAAGAAGAAGGATTTTGAGCCTAAAGATTCTTGCCGACAAAACACAGGATTACGTAATCAACAAGGTGCCCGATTTGGACACGGCGGATGGAGCGGCCATTAAAAACTACCTGTTGCAATGCGGGGGTTGGCCATTCATCAAACAACGTCCGTACGACGTAATCGCCGATCCAGAGGCAACACCAAAAGCAATTTTTGTTTCCGCATACACCACTGCGCCCTTGGCAGCAGATGCCGATTATGTGTTGAAAGGCAAGGAGCAGGAATTGCAGGTGGCCATCACGGCTTTGTCAAAAATGACACCTGGAAAGATCCACGTTTCCATTGGAAAAAATAGCCGATCTGCATTTGCAGATCTTAAGGGCATCGAATTGCACAAAATTTCCGGACCGCACCCAGCTGGTTTGGTGGGTACGCAGATCAATATGATCGACCCGGTGAACAAGGGTGAAACCGTTTGGACCATTTCTCCCCAAGATATGGTGATTTTGGGTGAGTTGTTGATGACCGGGAAATTCAATGCAGAACGAACCGTAGCCTTGGCCGGGTCGGTAATCAAGGCACCCAAATACTATACCACCAAAATAGGAGCGGAAATCGCTACTTTCCTATATGCCAGCGGTGTGAACGAGGAAAGGTTCCGATTGATCAACGGTGATGTGCTTACCGGCACCAAAACTCACACCGAAGGGCATTTGGGCTTCTATAACAATACAGTGACCGCCATTCCAGAAGGGAACGATTACGAATTCTTCGGATGGAACAAGCCTGTTTTCAATAAGATATCCAATACCAGGGCATTGACCTTTTCTTGGTTGCAGCCCAATAAAAAATACGATTTGGACACCAATACCAATGGGGAACACCGTGCTTTTGTGGTAACGGGCCAGTATGAGGAAGTATTTCCGATGGACATCTACCCATTACAGCTGCTTAAGGCCTGTATGGTCAAAGATTTGGATGAAATGGAGCAATTGGGCCTTTATGAGGTGGCTCCAGAGGATTTCTCATTGACAGAATTCATATGCATATCTAAACAACCACACCAACAAATTATCAGGGAAGGATTGGATTTGTTGCAAAAAGAACTAGGATAATATGGGCATGAAAGATAAATTACATCAGTTAAAACTTAAGTATCAGGGCAAAAAGATGGCTCCTGCCTTCAATGCACTGCATACCTTTTTATATACGCCGAACGAAACGACCCACTCAGGTGCACATGTGCGTGGAGCCGACGATTTGAAGCGTACCATGAACACGGTCATTATGGCCTTGATTCCCTGTTTGTTGTTCGGAATGTTCAACGCAGGGTACCAACATTATTCAGCCATCAATGGTTTTCCTGAAAACTTTTCACTGGTCAACGATTTCTTGACCTGGGATAACTTTTTGATCGGGATTACCACTGTATTGCCTTTGGTCATTGTGTCCTACGGTATCGGTTTGGGTATCGAGTTCCTGTTTGCAGTGATCAAAGGTCACGAAGTAGAGGAAGGGTACCTGGTAACCGGTATGTTGGTGCCATTGATCGTACCCGTGGATACCCCGCTTTGGATGTTGGCCATTGCTGTAGCCTTTGGTGTGGTGATCGGCAAGGAAGTATTCGGTGGTACCGGGATGAACATTTTGAACCCAGCATTGACCATACGTGCCTTCTTGTTCTTCGCTTACCCGACTTGGATGAGCGGTGATAAGGTTTGGGTGCACGGTGCAGTGGAGCGTGCGGGAACGGCAGATGCCATTTCTGGGGAAACCATTTTGGGATCCTTGGCGCAAGGCTCCGATTATAGCTATTCCCTTTCCGATATGTTCTATGGGTTTATTCCAGGTTCGGTGGGGGAAACATCAACCTTTTTGATTTTGTTGGGCGGATTGTTCCTGATTTTCTCCAAAATCGCTTCCTGGCGGATTATGGTAAGTGCCGTAATCGGTTCCATGGCGATGGGATTGATCTTCAATGGCATTGTGGATGCTGGTTGGCTTCCCGAATATAGCAAGTTCCATACCTTGATGAGCTTCCCTTACTGGCAACATTTGTTGGTAGGAGGTTTGGCCTTTGGTATTGTATTTATGGCCACCGATCCGGTTACAGGTTCACAGACCAACAAAGGAAAATGGATCTACGGTTTCTTGATCGGATTCCTTTCCGTAATGATCAGGGTGTTCAACCCAGGTTATCCCGAAGGCGTTTTCTTGGCCATTTTGTTGATGAACGTATTTGCACCGACCATCGATCACTACGTGGTGCGTGGCAATATCAAAAAGAGATTGAAACGATTGAAGACAGCCACTATTTATCCCAAAGCTTCGGATGAGGTTGATTCATTAAAAACGGAAACAGCTTAGTAATTATGGCAATCAATACAGAGAAAAATAGCTATACCGTAATCTTTGCAGTCCTAATGGTGATTGTGGTGGGTTCCTTGTTGGCCTTTGTGGCATCGGGACTCAAACCAAAGATTGTGGAAAACGAACGCTTCGAAAAGCAACAGAACATCCTTTATGCAATGGGTGTGGACGAAAATACGGGCGAAGGTGATGTAACCTTCATTCCAACCACCCAAGTGGAAGGCGAGTTCTCCCAGTACATTACCAAACAAATGGTGGTAACGGGTTCCACGGCCACCGAAAAGGACAACGCCTATTTGATCGATGTTCAAAAAGCATTGGCCAAGGCCAAAAGTGGTGAAGACGCCGAACTTCCATTGTTGATCGGTGAGAAGGACGGTAAAACCTTTTATATCATCCCCATGTTCGGAAAAGGATTGTGGGATGCCATTTGGGGCTATATCTCTTTGGACGACCAAATGGTGGTACAAGGGGTTTATTTTGATCACAGGGGTGAAACGCCAGGTCTCGGGGCCAACATCAAGCAACGCTTCTTTATGGACGACTTTAAAGGGGAATCCATTATGGATGGCAACAACTATGTGGGTATCTCTGTGGCCAAAGGAAACAACGATCCGTTGAACAACGACAAGGAAGATAATGAAGTTGATGCCTTGGCAGGGGCAACCATTACAGGAAATGGGGTGTCTGCCATGATCAAGGAAAGCGTCAAGTTGTACAAACCGTATTTACAAACCATAAGAAAAAATTAATATGGCACTACTAAACAAAAAGGATTCCAAACTGATATTGGACCCTTTGGCGGACAACAACCCCATCACCATTCAGGTATTGGGTATCTGTTCTGCCTTAGCGATCACTGCAGAGCTAAAGGCATCTGTGGTAATGGCCCTTTCAGTATTGTTCGTACTAAGTGTGGGTAACGTGGTTATTTCTTTGCTACGTAACATCATCCCATCCAAAATCCGAATCATCGTACAATTGGTGGTAGTGGCCGCTTTGGTAATCATCGTGGATCAGGTGTTGAAGGCATTTGCCTACGAGTTGAGCAAGACCCTATCGGTTTTCGTGGGATTGATCATCACCAACTGTATCATCATGGGACGTTTTGAGGCATTTGCCCTGGGTAACGGTCCTAAAAAAGCATTTTTCGATGGTATCGGGAATGCATTGGGATATGGTATCATTTTGGTCATTGTTGGATTCTTCAGGGAATTGTTGGGTTCAGGAACCCTGTTCGGTTTCAAGGTATTGGGTGATCCCGTTACCAAGACCGGTTTGTATTCCCTGGGATATGAAAACAACGGGTTCATGATTATTCCACCAGCAGCATTGATTGTTGTGGGCATCATTATTTGGGTACAACGCTCCAGAAATAGGGTATTAATTGAAGAAGCATAAACTGAGGCAATATGTTAGAGCATTTAGAACTGTTTTTTAAGTCGATCTTCGTAGACAATATGGTGTTTGCGGTCTTTTTGGGGATGTGTTCCTATTTGGCCGTATCCAAAAAAGTTTCCACCGCCGTGGGACTGGGGGCTGCCGTAATCTTCGTATTGGGGGTTACCGTTCCTTTGAACTGGTTGTTGGACAAATACCTGTTGCAAGACGGTGCCTTGGTTTGGTTGGGCCCAGAGTATGCCGATTATGACCTTGGGTTCCTTTCGTTCATTCTGTTTATTGCAACCATTGCAACCATGGTACAATTGGTAGAGATAGTGGTAGAGAAGTTTTCCCCATCCCTATATAACTCATTGGGTATCTTTTTGCCCTTGATTGCTGTAAACTGTGCCATTTTGGGTGGGTCGCTATTTATGCAGACCCGTGAGATCCCCAATATCGGTCTAGCTTTCAATTACGGTATTAGCTCTGGAATTGGTTGGTTCTTGGCCATTTTGGCCATTGCTGCCATTCGAGAGAAAATCAGATATTCCAATGTGCCCGCGCCATTGCGTGGTTTGGGAATCACCTTCATCATCACTGGATTGATGGGAATCGGTTTCCAAAGTTTTGGAGGTATGTTGACCGGTGACAATGAGCCACCAGAGGATGCCAACACAACCACTGTGAAGACCGAAAAGGTTGAGAAAGAAAAGGAAATAAAGAAGGAGATTGAGGACGAGGAAAAAGCAGTCTCTTATAACGAAGCCATAAACAAATAAAGATGATATTAGCCGCAAGTACCGGAGGTACTATCTTAATTACCGTAGTAGCATTTCTTGTTCTATTGTTGATGTTGGTGGCCCTATTGCTGTTCACCAAAGAAAAGCTATCCCCATCTGGTCCGGTGACCATTACGATCAACGGTGAGAAAAAAGTAGAGGTGGCATCGGGAGGATCCTTGTTGTCGACCTTGGGTAACCAAAAAATATTTTTACCATCTGCATGTGGTGGAGGTGGAACCTGCATCCAATGCGAGTGTCACGTACTTTCAGGAGGTGGGGAGGCCCTACCGACCGAAACACCGCACTTTTCCAAAAAGGAATTGGAAGAAGGAGCCCGTTTGGCCTGTCAGGTGAAGGTAAAGCAGGATATGGAGATCACCATTCCCGAAGAGGTGTTCGGTATCAAAAAATGGAACGCCAAGGTGGTGCGTAACTACAACGTGGCTTCTTTCATTAAGGAGTTTGTGGTGGAGATTCCTGAAGACATGAACTACAAAGCCGGTGGGTACATCCAAATCGAGATTCCACCTTGCGAAATCAAGTATTCGGACATAGATATTACCGCACACCCAGAAGAGCATGAGACGCCGGATAAATTCCAAGCGGAATGGGACAAGTTCAATTTGTGGCCGTTGGTAATGAAGAATCCAGAAACCGTGGAGCGTGCCTATTCCATGGCCTCTTACCCTGCAGAAGGGCGTGAGATCATGTTGAACGTACGAATTGCAACACCACCATGGGACCGATCTAAAAATGGATGGATGGATGTGAACCCAGGCGTGGCTTCGTCATACATTTTTAGCTTAAAGGAAGGTGATCCTGTTGTTATTTCTGGTCCATTTGGTGAATTCTTCATCAACGAATCGGAAGCAGAAATGCTGTATGTGGGTGGTGGAGCTGGTATGGCACCGATGCGTTCGCATTTGTACCACTTGTTCAAAACCCTGAAAACCAACCGAAAAGTAACCTACTGGTACGGTGGACGTTCCAAAAGAGAGTTGTTCTACATCGACCACTTTAAGCAATTGGAGAAGGAGTTTCCGAATTTCCGATTCTTTATGGCATTGTCTGAACCTTTGGAAGAAGACAACTGGAAGGTGAAAAAGGACATTGATGACAAAGAGGGTGACGGTTTTGTTGGGTTCATCCACAATTGTGTGATCGATAACTATTTGAACCACCACGAAAGCCCTGAAGATATCGAATTGTATTTTTGTGGTCCCCCGTTGATGAACAAAGCGGTTCAAAAAATGGGCGAGGATTTTGGTATCCCGGATGAGAATATCCGATTCGATGACTTTGGAGGATAATTTGTATTGATTTTTCACCTCGGGCATTGCCGAGAGGTACACATAACAACCAACCGATGCCTAGGCATCGGTTTTTTTGTTCAAAATTTATGGGACGACCACTTACGGAACAGGAACTGCACAATTTGGCCATGAACATCGTGGGCCGGGAACTGGAGGCGAATGGCTTTGAATTTATGGCCATCAACAGTAAACTCAAGAAAAACCCGCAATACGTATGTTTGAAGGAAAAAACATTGCATTTTATTGTGGTTCGCAATGTCGAATTCCCTCAAGATCCAAGGGAGTTTGACATCGAATTGATGGAGAAAGTAAAGAACCATGCCGAAAAGTTCGAGGCTCGCACTTATTTTGCCGGGGTGGGGCTTTCCAATGCGTCCAATCAACAATTGCCCGTGTTTTTGGATGAGGAATATATCGTGGATTATCAAGGATTAATAGAGATTTCCTAATGAAAAAGATAGTATCAATTGCGTTTTTGGTCTTGGTTTTGGGCTGCGGTCCCCGGGATTTGGTTAAAAATCAAAATTGGGGCAATGCCCTCGGAACTACCTATTCCATCATCTATATTGCAGATGAGACGTTGGATTATCAACAGGAAATCGATTCGGTGTTCCAGGTATTGAACCAATCCATGTCCACCTACATTCCAACATCGGATATATCCAAGATCAATGAAGGGGATACCACCATTGTGGTGGATGACATGTTCCGTGAAGTGTTTACTGTTTCCACCAAGGTGCATGAGGCTTCCAATGGCTATTTTGATCCCACTGTGGGGGTTTTGGCCAATGCTTGGGGCTTTGGTCCCGGAGAACAGTTGGAGCTCGATAGCCTAAGGGTTGACAGTCTATTGCAATACGTGGGGTGGGAAAAGGTTAAAATGAATGCTGATAATACAATCAGCAGAACCAGTCCATCCATTCGATTCGATTTTAATGCGGTGGCCAAAGGATATGCCATTGATCGATTGGGCGCCCTATTGGATCAAAAGGGAATAACCGACTACTTGGTGGAAGTGGGTGGTGAGGTGCTGGCCAAGGGCACTAATCGGATCTCGGGCAACGAATGGACCGTAGGCATCGATGACCCCCAAGTGGAGACAGGCCGTCAATTGAAACGTATTGTCACTTTGAAGGATTGGGCCATGGCCTCATCCGGAAATTACCGAAAGTTTAGGGTAGATCCCGAAACCGGTGAAAAGTACGTGCATACCATAAATCCCAAAACAGGGTATACCAAAAACTCATCCATTTTGGCGACCAGTGTGGTGGCAAAAACTTGTGCGGTCGCCGATGCCTTTGCGACCTCGTTCATGGCGATGGATTTGGATGCATCCAAGGAAGTACTCAATAAACATGATGAATTGGAAGCCTACATCATCTATTTAGATGAAAACGGAAACACACAGGAATTTTTTACGGATGGGTTTGCCGCTTTGGTGAAGCAATGATCATTTTCGAACCAAGGGAATGATTTCCCCTTGTGCCAAGCGATATCTTTCCACATCTTCCTTTGGAAGGTTACGGGTGTAATCCACTTCTTCCACGGTGAAGCCAACGGAACGTAACTTGTCAAAATAGTCCCTGCCATAAATACGCACATGGTCATATTGGCCAAAAATTCGGGCGCGTTCCTTTTTGTCGGTAATGGAGTTGTTCTCGAAGGTTTTCTCCCGCTTTAGGTCCTGCGGAATTTGAAAAATGCCCCATCCGCCCGGTTTCAGTATACGGTAGAGTTCTTGCATGGCCTTGGTGTCATCAGGGATGTGTTCCAAAACATGGTTGCACAGGATCACATCAAAGGCATTATCCGCAAACGGCAGGTTGCAAATATCTGCTTTTACATCGGCCAACGGCGAGTTCAAATCCGTGGTGGTGTAATCGATGTTCTTTAGCTTTTTAAATCGTTTGTAAAAAGCCTGTTCTGGGGCAAAATGTAAAAGTATATGGGGTTGGGTGAAGAAATTGGTCTCGTTTTTCAGATAGAGCCACAACAAGCGATGCCGCTCCAAGGATAGGGTAGAAGGGGAGAGTACATTTTCCCGTGGATTTTCATAACCGTAGGGTAAAAACGTTCGAAAACTTTTTCCATCGATGGGGTCGGTAAAGTTTTTTCCCTTCAATGACCACGCAATCAATGGGCGCACCCAATAACTTAATCTGATCAGTAAAGGTCTTGGGATTAAATTGAGAATGTACTTGAATAATTTTGACACGAATTACCCGAATTTGCTCTAATTGGATTACAATATTACTCTTTTATAGGATAAACTATCTTCACCAAAGTTTATAATTAATCCCAATTGCATTTTTGAAGCCGCTAAGTAGTTCAAGGTTTGTTTTATGTGACTGTTGCTGATTTTTTCAACGGCTTTGAGTTCCAAAATGAATTTGTCGTCCACTAAATAATCGGCATAATAATAGTGTTTTAATTTCTCTCCCTTATAGATGATATCGAATCTCACTTCTTTTTGGAAAGGAACACCATTGGATTTTAGTTCCATTTCAAGGGCATCGCTATAAACTGCTTCGCTAAATCCTTTACCGAGTTCATTGTGGATATCCGTACATAATCCAATGACAAAGTAGGACTAGTTTTTATAAATGATTTGGGACATTTATTCGAGTAATTTGAGTAATTCGTGTCAGACAAGATAAGGTATTTTACAACACCAATTTCTGGGCGCGGAATTCATCTTCCTCGTTGCTTTCGATGCCCAACGCTTCGTAAATGTATTGGAAAGTGGAAAGTAATTCCGGCTTGCCATCAACAAGGGCCACGTCGTGCTCAAAATGGGCACTTGGTTTTCCATCTGCAGTCAAAATGGTCCAGCCGTCCTTCAATTGTTTGATGCGACGGGTACCCATGTTGATCATGGGCTCGATGGCCACCACCATGCCATTTACGAATTTTTTACCACGCCCGCGTTTGCCATAATTGGGCATTTGGGGATCTTCATGCAGTTCCCTGCCCAACCCGTGGCCCACCAATTCGCGTACCACGCCATAACCATGGTCCTCACAATATTTTTGGATGGCGTAGCCCACATCGCCCACACGGTTACCTTCCTTAAATTCACGGATACCGATATACAGGGACTCTTTGGTTACGCGAAGCAATTTTTTGGTCTCTTCGGCTACTTCGCCCACTTGAAAAGTATACGCATGGTCGCCATGGAATCCATTTTTTACGGCACCACAGTCTACAGAAACAACATCGCCTTCCTTTAAAGGTTCATTGTTGGGAATACCGTGCACCACTTGTGCATTGGGGCTCCAGTTCAAGGTGTTTGGAAAATCGTACATACCCAGGAAACCAGGAACGGCTCCTTGTTCCCTGATGAACTCTTCGGCCATTTTATCCAATTTCAAGGGGTTGGCACCGGGCTTGATTTCCTTGGCCAACATACCCAAAGTTCGAGATACTACCAACGCACTTTCGCGCATCAATTCAATTTCCTCTGCTGTCTTTACGTGAATCATAGGCGCAAAGATAAATTGATTCTATGGATTTTAAGGAATGATTGTTATACCAACGGTTTTTGGGTCATCAAATCAGGTTGTGGCACGCCCATCATTTTCAGAATGGTAGGAGCTATATCGCCCAGCACACCGCTTTTGACTTCCTTTATATCGTTGTCTACGATGATCAACGGGACCGGATTGGTGGTATGTGCTGTATTCGGACTGCCATCCGGGTTCACCATGGTATCGCAATTGCCGTGGTCGGCGATAACAATGGTGGAATACCCATTGGCCAGCCCCGCGGTAATTACATCCTTGGCGCATTCATCCACAGTTTCACACGCTTTGATGGCCGCTTCCATAACTCCGGTATGCCCTACCATATCTGGGTTGGCGAAGTTAAGACATACAAAATCGGTTTCTCCCTTTTGAAGCTCAGGAACAATAGCATCACGAATATCGTAGGCACTCATCTCCGGTTGCAGGTCATAGGTGGCCACTTTTGGAGATGGACATAGAATGCGTTGTTCTCCCTCGAAGGGTTCCTCGCGCCCTCCATTGAAAAAGAAAGTGACGTGCGGATATTTTTCAGTTTCGGCAATACGAATCTGTTTCTTGCCATTTTTGGCCAAGGTTTCCCCCAGCGTGTCCTTAATGTTGTCTTTATCATAAATGACCTTGATGCCTTTGAAAGACTCATCATAATTGGTCATGGTCACGTAATACAGATTCATTTTGTGCATGTTCTGCTCATGGAAATCCTGTTGGCTCAAAGCTTGGGTGAGCTCGCGGCCCCTGTCGGTCCTGAAGTTGAAGAAAATCACCACATCGCCTTCCTGGATTTTGGCCAATGGTTCGTTATTGGCATCGGTCATCACCAATGGCTTTATAAATTCGTCAGTGACCCCATCATCATAGCTTTGTTGCATGGCCGCTCCAATATCCTGGGATTTGGTTCCTTCTGAGTTCACCATCACATCATAGGCCAGTTTTACCCGTTCCCAGCGTTTATCGCGGTCCATGGCATAATAGCGACCGACAACGGTTGCCAATTTCGTATTCCTATCAGCACAGTAATTGGTTAGATCCACCAAAAATCCTTTGCCACTTTTGGGGTCCACATCCCGACCGTCGGTAAAGGCATGAACATAAGATTTTTCCACTCCAGCTTCATCGGCTACTTTGATCAAGGCCTTTAGATGGTCGATATGACTGTGTACCCCTCCATCACTGACCAATCCCAAGAAATGAACAGGTTTGTTGTTTGCTTTTGCAAAGTCAAGGGCTTCCTTTAAAACAGGTTCGTTTTTTAACGTGTCTTCCTTTACCGCTTTGTTGATCTTGGCCAAATCTTGATAAACGATGCGTCCTGCACCCAAATTCATGTGGCCTACTTCACTGTTTCCCATTTGCCCTTCCGGTAGCCCCACATTCATGCCGTCCGTGTGCAAGTCGGCATTGGGGTATTTCTTGTATAGGGAGTCTACAAAGGGTGTATCGGCCTGTGCAATGGCAGAAACTTTAGGGTCTGGGGACTTTCCCCACCCGTCCAAAATCATTAGGATTACCTTTTTGTTCATGACATAAAATTCTACTGCAAAAATAATTTGATCTTGGCGTACACCCTAGCAATTGATTGGATTTCTTATTGTGAATCTGTTAATAATTTTATGTTAATATTGAGATGTTGTTAAACTTTAGTTATATAACTGTTAATTCCGTAACATTTTGGTTTAGATGGAGTCTACCTTTATAAGACTATCATTCATTAATCAAAAACAAATCATCATGAAAAAAGCAATTTTTACCGTGGCCACTGTATGTCTTTTGGCCACTGGCGGTATTTCTGCCAACGAACTGGAATCCCATTCCAACAACCTGAACCCAATAACCGTTGCCCCAGAACTCAGTGCCTTTTGCAAGGCCGTAATGCAGGGCGATGTGGATACCGTGAAAAAATTAATTGAACTAGGAGAGGATGTCAACCAAAAATCTTTGGGTCGGGCACCTATCCACTATGCTGCACGTTACAATAAGGCTGAAGTTTTACAAGTGCTTATTGACAACGGAGCTGACTTGAAAATTCGATGCGATAAGGGCATGAACGCTGTTTGGTATGCAAAAAGGTCGCATGCCGATGATGCTCTGGCCGTTTTGGAAGCTGCTATGAAAAAATAGAAAGGAGTTTATTCGTCCAAAAACAAAAAGCCCACCATTTGGTGGGCTTTTTTGTCTCATTTACGTATGTAGTGTCCTTGCAAAAGAGTAAAATTTTCCAATCAGAATTCAAAACCGGTAAAGGCCCTGTACAAAAATGCATATACGGCCATGGCCAGCATTACGGCACAAAAAATCGAGTATCCTTTCAAAAAAAGGACTACATAACTTGGTTTCAAATCGTCAAAAGCCTCAAAATAGAGGTGCTTAAAGTGTAATAGTGTTCCCATAGTGTTCTCTCGTTTTGGATAGCACAAATGGGGTAAGAAAGGTTATGAAGATTGGGTATTTCCAAAGGTAACCAATTCTGATGACTTACATTGTTTAATCGATGAACAGGGCGATTCTATCGACCTGAATATTTTCGAATGGCTTCCTTGATTTTTTCAATCCGGTTTTCGGGATCGGGATGCGTACTTTGGAATTCAGGAACTCGGTTGGGCCCGGCCGCTGCTTTCAAAATTTGCATGACCTTGATCATTTCGTTTGGATCATACCCCGATTGGATCATAAACAGCACCCCGAGTTCGTCACTCTCCAATTCATCGCCCCTGCTATTTTTCAACAATGTGTTCTGGCCTATTCCAGCCACCAAATTTCCCATATCGCCCCCTACGGAAGCACCAGTGGCCAAAGTCTGCCAAAAACCGCTTTCCGCAATACGTTCGGCCGAATGTCTGCCGATCACATGCCCAATCTCGTGGCCCAAAACCCCTGCAAGCTGGGCTTCGTTCAATTGGGAAAATAGGGCATAGGTGATAAAAATTTGTCCGCCGGGGAGCGCAAAGGCATTGATGGTCCGATCATCGGCCAACAAATGAAATTCATATTGGTATGGTGTTTCCCTGGCGATACTTTGCTGAACCAATTTGTCGCCCACCGCGTCCACCAGTGCCTGCATACGTTGGTCGGGGTAAAGACCCCCATGTTGTTGTGCCATTTCGGGAGCACTTTGCAACCCAATGGCAATTTCCTGCTCAGTGGTCATGTCGATGTTCTGAACTCGACCGGTATAGGGGTTTTCTTCCTGGTTGCTGCATCGACGGATAAAGGCAAAGGCCACAATGGCAAGCCCGATCAGGATACGAATTCTCCAACTTCCTCTTCTCATGGTGTAGTGTTCTTAGCTAATGGAAGATACAAAAAAATGGGTCATAACAAGGCTGGATTTATATCCAGAATATTGTCCTGTACATAGGTTTTTACAAAGCCAGTGGTAAAGTGTTCACTGCCCAAAAACTCTTCCCGTTGCAACAATTTCAGCACGTTCAGTTTGCGGTAGGCCGTTAACATGGGAATGGAAATGGGTGCGTAACTGTAATGCCAGGGTTCGTATTTAAAGCCCCTGCGTCTCGGATTGTCCGTGTATACCAAATAAAAACCAAAGGTTTCCGAGTTTTTGTCCATCCATTGCTTTAGCCCCACGTACGGACCATTGTTTTCGAATTTTTCTGTAACTAAAACATCGCCCGATGATTTAGGTCGGCCATCAATAATGTCGATATCGGTCCCCCAATGGTGCCTGCTGGTTCCTGGTATGGTGGAATATTCAATGATTTTGTCAATGGCGTCCAAAGGAGACATTCCTTCTTCGGTAAATTGGAGGTATTTGCGTTCCCAAATACTTTCCTGTCGGTAAAAATCCCGGAAACTGGACACGATTTTAATGTCAATTCCATCGGCCTGCGCCGCCTTTTTCATGTCCAAAAAGGATTCATAGGCTTCTTTCCGCAGATTGATGCCCTCCCCGAACAAATCAATATCGGCCTTGCCCATCAATTCTTCAGTGCTATAGGGCGAAGGGTCGGTTAGGGGAAAAATTGTTGGAACGGCAAAGGCTAAAGAGGAGGTTGAAGCTGTTTTAATGAATGTCCTTCTTTTCATGGAAACTATTTTGGTCTCCAAGGTAAGAAGTATTTTTCACTCATTGGAAGGGCAGGGGGTTGCTGTTATCGATCTAAAAACAGAAAACCGGTATACTCCAACTCGAGGTCCAAAAGGGTGGCAATGTAGTAATAGACCCCTTCGGGCAAGCCTTTTTCTTGGTTGAGGATAAGGGAACCCGTATTGGAAACACCCCTAAAATCATCCACATAATTGGTTTTCTCAAACACCTTTTGACCGAGTCGATTGTAGATGATCACAATGTTGTTGGGAGACTCCTCCAAGCCCTCAATGATTAGGGTATCGTTGGTGCCGTCGCCGTTGGGACTCAAAAAATAGTTGCCCAAACTGGGATTGTTCACCGCAAAGGTATCTGTAGGTAGAGGGGTTGTGCCGAAAGTTATGGCCGCAAATTCGCTGGGCACAAAAACTTCCGAAGTTACAAAACCCTGATTAATGTCGCCACTAAAGGCGGAATTGCCCAAAATCACCCATTGATTGGAAGCCTTGCTCCAACCGACTATGATGATGGACTCTGGGGTAGCGTTGGGAATGAGTCCAAGTGCGCTACGGGGGTTCCAACTGATGGTGACTTGGGCAGGCACATCGCTTTGAACGATCCAAAATTCTTTGTCAGAAACGGTGCCGATATCCTGTACCTTGGCATCCACATCGAACGTATCGGTTATGGACGACGGATTGGAGGGGCTCTCAAAGAAATAGGCGCAAATGGCGAAGGGACTGACACTTTGAGAATTGAGAATCAAAGGTCGTAATTGCTGTTGGTCGCCTACCGGGAAGGAAAAAACATCCCGATTGGTCGCTGCGGCAAAACCAGTAATCTTGGAAGCATTGCTTTCCCCGGTAAAAAAACCTTGGTCCATGAAATTGAGATAAATGGACTGGTTGTTCTTGGCCGTGGCTACGTTGCCAATAATAAAATTAAAATTATTCCGAACGTACATCACATTTTGAAGGAACAGGTTGGAACCCATCAAAATTTCACTATCCCACAAAGTGGCCGGAATGCTCCCGCTCACCTGGATCACTCCATTGCCGTAAAAACCGACCAAGCCTTGGGTCTGATCAAAATTACCATCGTTGATCAAATTGGTATGCAGGCCAAGGTTGCCATACACCTGCAAGTTGCCACTGTTGTACAACCCAGTTTGGGCTGTGGCAAAACAGGAGAGGAGGAGGATGGGTATGTTCAGTAGATTTTTCAAACTCTAAAAATCAATTACAGTGAAATACCATTCGGCATCAATGGGTGAACTAGTCGAATCTGATATTTGAATTGTAAAATCGGTAACACTTTGAGCAGTTACTTCAATGGTTGAACCACTGCCAGCACCTAATAGCGTTAATTGTATGACATAGTTTGCGGAATTGGCATTACTGGAAAATAACACTTGATAATTACCAATACCTAGATAGTTAACAGATAATATGCCATTTCCATTTGTAATTATATTTGAATTCATTTTACCAATTGCGTGATAGGGGCTTTGCCAAATTGAATTGCCTCCAACCGTTGTTAGAACCTGACCAGGAATTCCTGAAGGCTGGATTTTAGTAGGTGTCACCGCGTTGTCGGCCAGTTCGTTTGTTGTGATGCCACTGGCTGCCACGTCAAGGGTGAATGGGTCGACATCGGTTCCGGAGCCTGACCTTGTCAGTGTTCCATCTGTTGCATTTGTCACCTCGTTGCCGACTATCGCGTCGGCTTCCGTAATGTTGATCGCTGTTTCGTCCACGAGAACCCAATCGGTCCCGTTCCACTGCATCAACTGACCGGTTGCCGTGCCGTTGGCAATTTTGGAAAGGGTCACGTTGTCATCTGAGATCTTATTGGTGGTCACCGCGTTGTCTGAAATGTCAATTTCGCTAATTCCACCATCGAGGATCTTGGCTGATGTGACCGCGTTGTCAATAATTTCAGTTGTCCCAACCGAGTTATCCGCCATCTTAGCGTTCGTTATGGCATTGTCAGCAACATCAATGTTCACATCTTCAAACAAGGCATTTGTTGGTGTTCCTGAAATCGTTATGGTATTATCGGTTGAGGTAAGGGATCCATCACCAGTGAATTGAGTGACATCTACCTCAAGTGCTCCGGTTGCTCCGTTCTGCACAAGTCCGGTGCCTGCCACGTCCGCTGCAATTTTTGTGGCGTTGACACTATCATCGATTAAATTAATGGTGTTGACAGAGTTGTCAGCCAATTTTGAATTAATAACGCTGCCATCCAAAATCTTGGTGGTGATTACCGCATCATTGGCCAAATCCTGCGTATTTACTTGTCCATCCTGTATTTTGTCACTGGTCACCGCATCTGCCGCTAATTCTGCATTGCCAATACCACCATCGGCCACATCGAGCGTATAAGGTACGGCATCATCACCATTTCCATTCAAAATGAGTGTTGCATCGGTAGGTCCGACCACTTCATTTCCCACAATACTGTCTTTTTCGGTGATCAAAATGTCCGACTCGTTGGCCAAGGTCCATTGGGTGCCGTTCCAGCGGAACAAGTCGCCCACAGTATTTCCATCTTCAAATTTGTTGGGTGCAATCGTGGCATTCTGGATTTTGATGTTGGTCACCGACCCGTTCTGTAATTTGGAATCCCCATTGATGGAGGAAGAAACGATGTTTGCCCCGGTAATCTGGTTCACCTCAAAGTTGTAGTTAAGACTTCCATCAGGGTTGGTGGTCGGAGTCACTACAACTGTACTGTCCCGTGCATTGGGGTTCAGTGGCCGCAAGTAATCGGCCCGTGTGCTCACGGTAAAGGTATTGTCGAATTCCTCGCAAATGTTTACCCATCTTGTGCCATCGTAATAATGGATGCAATCGTGGTCGGTATTGTAGACCAGTGCACCCCTAAGTGGCACTATGTTGTTCATTTGAATATCGTTTACCCTAGTGATGACAAGGGCTTTGGTACTGCTTTCCAGTTCCAGAATGGAGGCTTGGTTCAAATTTTGGGGATTGTCACCAATTTTAACTTGGCCCCTTAGGCTGCCAATGGTGAGCATGGCCAATGCCAATGCGATGAGATGCGTTTTCACGGTGTTTGTTATTTGAGGATTGCCAAACGTAAACAACAAAGCTAAACTTCTGGTTGAAATTTATGGAGATTTCCCGTCGAAATACGAAGTTCAAGGGTGAATGGAATACCCTTTGGGTATATATTTCAACATAGAATTAACAAAAGTTTAGAACCCCTTATTTTTTTTATATCCTGTCAAGGGTTTTCTTTATCTTGTACTAAACACTTCGATATGAAAAATCTATTGTTGGTCGCTTTTGCCCTGTTACTTTCCGGTTTGTCGTATGCACAGGACGACCGACAAATGCTGCGCGGAACGGTCTTGTACAGAAGTTCCAACGTGGCCAACGAGCATGTGATCAATTCCACCTCCGGAGAGGCCACCATTACCGATGATGACGGTCGGTTCATGATTGAAGTGAAGGAAGGTGACCAATTAGTGTTCACCGCGGTCAACTATCAATTGGAAGTGGTGAAGATCACTCAGGAAATTTTACAAAAAAACCGTTTGGTGGTCGAAGTCACCGAAAAGGTTCGGGAACTGGATGAAGTGGTGGTGACTCCCGAAAACCAAGAAAAATTTCTTGAAGTTAAAAATGAGGATTTCAAGGCGTTCGAATATGAGATCGATAGGGCAACCGAAGTAGAGAATGTTGCCGAATCGCGTACCGTTAGAGGAATGCGTGATGGAATCAATTTCGTGAACATTTTCAAGGCCCTCATGAAAAAGAAAAGTGTGGATGGACAGGAACGACCACCCTTAAAAGTTAGTGAAGTACTGCGCCATGTGTACGATGATGAGTTTTTTGTGGTAGACCTTCAATTGCCACAAGATAAGATAGATGCCTTTCTGATCTACTGTGATGACAAAATTCCATCGCAGACCCTGCTCAAGAAAGAGAACGAATTCCAATTGATCGATTTTCTGGTGACCCAAAGCAAGGAATACCGGGCAACCTTGGAATAATGAAACGAATCGTTCCGCTACTTTTGTTTTTCTTGGTTGGACTTGCCCATGCCCAAGATGGCGAGAAAACCCTATTTGGCCGTGTTACCAGCCCGGATAAGGATGTGGTCGGCGTAGTGGTACAGAATATTACCTCACGGAACGCCGTGATTACGGACCTCGATGGAAATTTCTCCATCTCCATTCAACTAAACGACACCCTGGTGTTTTCAGCCGTAAACTTTATTAGAAAAACAGTGCCCGTGACCGATGCCCTCTATCGCTCCAATTTTATTGAGGTGCCCATGCAAGAGTTTGTCAACGAACTGAAAGAGGTTGTGGTCCGGCCCTATAATTTGTCCGGTGACCTCAATCAGGATGTGGGCCAGTTGAAATTGGCAAAAGATGTGAGCGCCGAGGCTTTGGGTCTGCCGAATGCGCACCAACGTATACCCACGCAGAGCGAGCGCATGCTACAAACAGCGACCTACGGAAAATTCAATTTGGGCATGATCTTGTCGCCGCCTTTAGATCCCATCATCAATGCCATAACGGGACGGACCAAAATGTTGAAGAACCGGGTGAAGGTGGACAAGGCCTATGCCACAACACAGCAAGTCCAAAATTCATATGCCGATTCCCTTTTTACCAACACTTTGAAAATCCCCATTGAAAAAATCGATGATTTTATGTATTTCTGCGAGGTGGACGAGAATTTCCAGACCTTGGTGGATTCGGATGATCAGTTGAAGATTTGGGATTTTATGTTGGAGAAAAGCAGGGCGTACCGTAAAAACAATAATCTGGATTAACACCTTTGGCAAGTTTATTGCAAAATACTTGGTAAAACTGTAACATTAAAGTGCAAATGAAGTCTAATGATACTATGATGGGAATGAAAACCGCAAAAAAAATACTGTTGCCGTTGGCGGTGGTTTTGTTTTTGTCCTTCACTACAGCACACAAATTCTATGTGAGCGTTACCAATATGGTCTATTCCGAAAAGGATCAGGCCTTTCAGATCACCAGCCGGATATTTATCGATGATATGGATGCCCTGCTCAAGGAGCGGTACGGGATTGTTGCCAAATTGGCTACGCCAGACGAATCCAAGTTGGCGGACGAATACATTGAAAAATATTTTCGGGCCAAATTTGCCGTGACCATCAATGGCGAATTGGTCGATTACAAATTTTTGGGTAAACGTTATGACAAGGATGTTGCAGTCTGTTATCTGGAGATTCCCAACATTAAAATTGACGAGGTCACAAAGTTGACCGTGCAAAACGAAGTGCTCACCGATATGTTCGATGAGCAACAGAATGTGGTCCATGTAAAATGGAAAGGCCACAAGAAAAGTTTTGTGTTGATCAGAGAGAATAATAAAGGAATGTTAAACTTATAACGCATTCTTAACATTTGGTTAAAATGCTTTATTTTTCACCGTTTTAAAATCAAATTGAACATGAGCAAAATCAAGTATTGCATTGCTTCTGTGTTGTTCCTATTTGGAGCAGTCGTTATGGCACAGGAGGAAGGTGACGTTAAACCAGAACGCGAACCAGGACATTACAATCAAAGTAAGTTCAAACAATTGTACGAGGAGTTTTCCACTCCGAATACCTATCGTTCCGCTTCCGGGGCACCTGGACCGGATTATTACCAACAACAGGCCGATTATGTGATGAACATCCAATTGGATGACAAAAACGCCAAGATTTACGGCGAGGAGACCATCACATATCATAACAACTCCCCAGATGACCTAGAGTTTCTTTGGGTGCAATTGGACCAAAATGTACGGGCCAAAGATTCCAAATCCCCATTGCGTGATGGCAATGGTGTTAATATTGCCTACACGGCCGGAAACTTTGCCGAAACATTCATCAGTGAGCCATTTGATGGCGGTTTCAATATTGATTGGGTGAAGGATGCCAGCGGAAAACCGTTGTCCTACACCATCAACCAAACCATGATGCGTGTGAATATTCCACAACCGTTGAAAAGTGGGGAAAAAGTATCTTTCTCCATCAAATGGTGGTACAATATTCCCGATCACACCGTTAACCGTGCCCGATCTGGATACGAATATTTCCCAAAGGATGGCAACCGGGCCTATGTAATTGCCCAGTTTTTTCCTAGAATGGCTGTATACAGCGATGTGGAAGGATGGCAGAACCATCAGTTCTGGGGCAGTGGAGAGTTTGCATTGCCTTTCGGAAATTATGATGTGAGCATTACCGTGCCTGCCGATCACGTTTTGGATGGAACAGGGGTGTTGCAGAACCGTGAGGATGTGTTCTCCAAAGAAATGATGAAACGATACAAGCAGGCCACCAAGTCGTATGACAAACCTGTGATCATCGTTACCCAAGAAGAGGCAGAAGCTGCCGAAAAAGGCTTCTCCACAGATACCAAAACATGGAAGTTCAAGGCGACCAATGTACGTGATTACGCTTTCGCTACTTCCCGAAAGTTTGTTTGGGACATGCAGGCGGTCAAAATTGGAGGAAAAGACGTAATGGCTGTTTCCTTATATCCAAAAGAAGGGAATCCACTTTGGGAAGAATTGTCCACCAAAGCTGTGGCACAAACCTTGAAGACCTATTCTTCACATACTTTTGATTATCCATATCACAAGGCCATCTCCGTGCATGCCAAGAACCAAGGTATGGAGTATCCTATGATTTGCTGGAACTATGGTCGTCCTAACGAGGATGGAACCTATTCCGATAGAACCAAATATGGTATGATCAGTGTGATCATCCATGAAGTGGGACACAACTTCTTCCCAATGATCGTTAATTCTGATGAGCGTCAATGGGGATGGATGGATGAAGGTTTGGATACCTTTATGCAGTATTTGGCCGAGCAGGATTTTGGACAAAACAATCCAACTGTGATCGCTCCAAACGAAAAATACCCTTCACGAAGAGGTAACCCAGCGGATATTGTTCCTTACATGGCCGGTGATCAAAAATACATTTCCCCGATCATGTCAAACCCTGAAAACGTATACCAATTGGGTCCAAACGCCTATGGTAAACCAGCCACGGCCTTGAACATTTTGAGAGAGACCGTAATGGGCAGGGAATTGTTCGACCATGCGTTCAAAACGTATGCACAACGATGGATGTTCAAACACCCAACCCCAGAGGATTTCTTCCGTACCATGGAAGATGCATCCGCTGTTGATTTGGATTGGTTCTGGAGAGCCTGGTTCTACACCACCGATTACGTGGATATCGGAGTGAAAGGTGTGAAGAAGTACTACGTGAGCAGCAAGCCCACCAAGGAAATGGAAAAATACATGGCGGACAGAAACCTGACCGAGGCCGATCTTCCTCCATTGGTATATTTGGCCGAAGAGGAGAGCGAGGACTTCATGCCCGAATTGAAAGGAAAATCGCCAACGGAAACATCTCAAAACTTGAAGGAGTTTATGATGGATAATATGACCGAGGCCGAAAGAAACCAAGTAAAAGAACCCAAGTTCTTCTACGAGATTACTTTTGACAAACCAGGAGGCATTCCAATGCCATTGATCGTGGAGTACACTTACGCCGATGGTACCACCGAAAGCGTGACCTACCCACCAGAAATCTGGAGAAAGAACGATGCCGAGGTGAAAAGGGTTGTGGCCTCTGAAAAAGAGTTGGTTGGCATTGTGGTTGATCCCAAGTTGGAAACTGCCGATATCGACACCACCAACAATTCTTGGCCCAAGAAAGAAGAGAAATCTGACTTTGATAAGTTCAAAGAGAACATCAAAGGAAAATAATAACAAAAACACTGTTAAAGAGCCTCGTGATTTCACGGGGCTTTTTTTATTTTGCTACCAAGTTCTGATTATATTTGTTGTATGCATTTTCTATTCATTAGCGGAGCGGAGATTTTTTTCATCCTATTTATTGTGGTGATGGTGTTTGGTGCGGATAAGATCCCGGGAATAGCCAAAGGCCTGGGCAAAGGTATGCGTCAACTCAAGGACGCAACGGATGATATCAAACGTGAAATCCAAAAGAGTGCCGATGTCGATACAGACTTTACCAAAGGTATCCGAAAGGAACTGAACGAGGTGAAGAAGAATGTTGACGAGGTAACCGGCTCCATCAAACGAGACCTATAGATCCATGTTGGAAAAATTGCTCAAATGGGATCGCGACACTTTTGTGTATCTCAATGGTTTGGGCATAGAAACGTACGATACGTTTTGGGCCACGGTGACCAATATCGCTACTTGGATTCCCCTTTTTCTATTTTTTCTGATATTGCTGTTTGCCAAATTCCCGAAGAAGGAGGCATTCTATAAATTTTTGACCCTACTTGGGCTCGCTCTTTTTATAACCGCTATTACCCATTGGACCAAAATATCCGTAGCGCGTTTGCGGCCCAATAATACCGAGGAGATCAATACCTTGATTCGGATCCTGAAAAGTCCAACCGATTATAGCTTTTTCTCCGGACATGCGTCCAGTTCGTTTTCCATCACTGTGTTGGTGTTTCTGTTTTTGAGAAGCCGAATCAAATGGGGACTGATTTTCTTTATTTGGCCCATCCTGTTTTCCTTGAGCCGTATTTATGTGGGAGTGCATTACCCCATCGATATTATCGTAGGGGCCATTGTCGGCTTATTGTCTGGCTGGATGTTCTATTGGCTGTACAATCGGTTTATCGCACCCGGCTCAGCGTCAGCCCATCCCGAATAGGCAACAGCACCGTCTCCAGCCGAGGGTCATTTTTGAGTTTTTGATTGTAAGCCAATAAGGCCTCGGTAGCCTTGTCCCCCTTTTGTAAGGGTTCCACCACCTTACCAGACCACAATACGTTATCCGATAAAATAACACTGCCCGGTTTGGTCTTCTGGATGACCGCCTCAAAATAGGCATCGTAGTTCACTTTTTGCGCATCGATGAACACTAGGTCAAAAATTTGGTCCAAAGTGGGCACAATGTCCAATGCATCGCCCGTGTGCTGAAAAATTTGTGGACCAAACCCGCTCTTGTCAAAATAAGTCCGTTGGAGTTGATGCAATTCTTCGTTCACTTCAATGGTATGCAGTTGGCCATCCTTTTGCAGTCCTTCCGCCAAGCAAAGTGCCGAATAGCCGGTATAGGTACCTATTTCCAAAATGTACTTCGGATGTATCAATTTGGACAACATACTCAATACCCTGCCCTGAAAGTGTCCGGTGATCATGCGGGGTTGTACCACCTTCAAATGGGTTTCCCGTGTCAGTTCGGTTAACAAGGTTGGTTCCGGTTCTGAATGATCGGCAATATAATTTTCCAATAGTGGCGAAAGGAAATGCATGGCTAAATTTTCGCAAAAATAGGGAAAAGAAGTACATTCGATTTTTCGAAAACCATTTCAACCTATGTCTACCCCCGTTGTATCCATTCGTACCGCAACTCTGGAAGATTTACCTGTGTTGCTTGCCTTTGAACAGGAAATCATCAAAGCCGAACGACCCTTCGATATCACCATAAAGGAAGATCCCGTGAGCTATTACGATCTGGGACAAATGATCCAAGATTCCAAGGCCCATGTGGTTGTGGCCGAATTGGATGGCAAAATTGTTGCCTCGGGCTATGCCATTCCCAAAAAAGCACGTCATTATCTGGACCATGAGTGGTACGCCTACTTGGGATTCATGTACACCGATGAAAATTATCGCGGTAGGGGCATCAACGCCTTGGTAGTGGAGGCCTTAAAACAATGGTCTGTGGAAAATGGATTCAAAGAGATTCGATTGACGGTGTACAGTGACAATTTGCCCGCCATCAAAGCGTATGAAAAAGTAGGATTTAAAAAGCACATCATCGAAATGCGATTGGCTCAATAATTCCCTTCACAAGTTGTATTTTTGACCCAAACCCATTCTAATGACTTTCCAAAATACCCCAGCGTTTGCCCAACAACTGGATGCACAGGATAGCCTGTCAAAATACAGAGATGAATTTCATTTTCCCCAGGTAAATGGTAAAGATGTGATTTATTTTACGGGTAACTCCCTGGGATTGCAGCCCAAACGCACCCAAAAATTTGTGGATGAAGTAATGAAGGACTGGCGGGAATTGGCTGTGGAAGGCCACTTTTATGCCGACAAGCCCTGGTGGGATTATCACGAGCGCTTGGCAGAAGGACTGGGAAAAGTAGTTGGCGCAAAACCCCAAGAAATTTCGGTGATGAACACTCTCACTGTGAACTTGCACCTGTTGATGGTCTCTTTCTATCGCCCTACCCAAAAACGGTTCAAAATTCTTTGCGAGGAGAAAGCATTTCCTTCCGACCAGTACATGCTGCAGAGCCAGGTCCGTTTTCATGGATTTGACCCTGAAGAAGCCATTGTTGAGGTCAAAAAACGGGAAGGGGAACATGCTTGGCACACCAAGGATTTTATTGAAAAGATCAATGAGTTGGGTGATGAGCTGGCCTTGGTCTTGATCGGTGGTGTCAATTATTACAACGGTCAGGTGATGGACATGGCGACCATAACCCGCGCGGGCAAAGACGTAGGCGCCTTTGTAGGATGGGATTTGGCACATGGGGTGGGCAATATCAAATTGAACCTGCACGATTGGGATGCCGATTTTGCGGCGTGGTGCAGTTATAAATACATGAACAGTGGTCCAGGAAATGCCTCCGGAATCTTTGTGCACGAAAAGCATTTGGGGAAAACCGATGTTCCCCGATTTGAAGGTTGGTGGGGCAATAAAAAAGAAAGTCGGTTTTTGATGAAACCGGAATTTGATCCCATTCCAACGGCCGACGCCTGGCAATTGAGCAACCCGCCCATTTTGTCCATTGCGCCCTATCTGGCCTCTTTGGAACTTTTCGATGAGGTAGGTATGGATGCACTAATTGCCAAACAAAAGACCATTGTGGCCTATTTGGAATTTGTGCTGCACGAAATTGATAAAGAGGTCGACAGCACCTTCGAAATTATAACACCTACGGACCGGGGCTGCCAACTTTCCGTGTTCTTGCATGGCGAGGGCCGGGAATTGTTCGATTACTTGATGAAAAATGGGGTAATTACCGACTGGCGCGAACCCAATGTAATACGTTTGGCGCCCGCTCCATTCTATTGTTCCTATGAAGATATGTACCGTTTTGGCCAAATATTGAAGGAAGGTATTCTTCAAAAGGCAAAATAGGTACCGCCCAATTTACAACTCCTAACCAACCTCCAATTATGAAGTCACTCTTGTTGATTCTGTCCAAGTCGAGATATTTTGCACCGGCCTTTGTATTTACCAGTCTCAACATTTGGTTTGGTACGTGGGCCATTTATATCCCATCGGTTAAGGAAAAACTCGACATCAACAAAGCGGATTTGGGCATTGCCCTGTTTTGTTTGTCCCTAGGAGTATTTACCATTTTTCCATTTGCTTCCAAAATTGTGAACAAGTTGGGAGTAGGAAGGGCCACATGGTATGGGGTGGTCTGTAATTCCTTTGCTACCCTGCTGCCCTTGCTCGCACCCAACTATTACGCATTGATGGGAAGTTTGTTCGTATTTGGGCTCTGCAATGGCATTACCGATATTGCCATGAACACTTTGGTGACAGAAATAGAAAAGGAGGACAAACAAAACTTCATGTCGGCGGCCCACGGCTTTTTTAGCTTGGGCGGTATTTTGGTCGGTTTGAGCAGTTTTTTGATTCCTATGATTGGCAATCCGCCGTTGCATATGGCCATTGTGGTCGCGCTGGTATTGGTGGTGAACTTTGTCTTGCGAAAAAATTACATCCACATTTTAGCTGTCCCCGTGGAAAAGGAACCCTTCAGTTTTAAATTGTTCAAGCCGTTGTTGCTTTTGGGCATTATCGGTTTTGTATCGATGGGCAGTGAAGGTGCCATTATCGACTGGAGTGGATTGTATTTGAAGGAAGTGACATTGGCTCCCGAATTTTTGATTGGTGCCGGGTTTTTGGCTTTTTCCACCACGATGACTTTGGGAAGGTTTTTGGGTGATGGCATCAGTGCACGGATTGGCTCGGTCAAGATTGTGGCCTTGGGTGCGGGTATCGCCATTTTGGGCTATACTTTGGTGTTGACCCAGTTGACACTTTTGGCCATTATTGGTTTTGCCCTTTGCGGATTAGGTTTTTCGGTGATGGTACCCGAACTGTTCCGAATCGGCGGCAACGTAAAAGGGGTGGATTCTTCCCAAGGAGTGGCCTTCATTGCGGGAACTGGTTATTCGGGTTTTTTATTGGGTCCGGTTATTCTGGGCTTTTTGGCTGAAAGCTTTTCGTTGATCTATAGTTTTGTGCTGCTGCTGGGCAGTGCACTCTTGGTTTTTGGCATCACTTTTTTCTTGGGGAGAAAACAAAAGTAATTTTGTAAAGTAACCTGAAATAGGAGATTTCAGAAGTACGTTTATTAATTTCTTTAAAGGGCATCAATGGGAGTTATGGTATATCCCAACCCTTGTAACTGCTTCAATAGTCCGCAATCGTACATTAAATGACTTAGACCAACTGAGATAAAACAATCATTGGATTCCAGTAAGTTGACAAGGGTTGACATCCATTTGTTGTTTCGGTCCGTTAGCACCAGTACATTCCCGCAGGGTTTATCCAGTTGGTAATCCATTTCCATTTGGGCATACCAGTCGGTTTCCCCGCAATCCTTATTGTTTTCGGTCTGGATCTTTTGAATGATATTGGCCAACCTTCTGCCGTGATGTTTACGGGGCATGCCCTCCACATCCGCGTTTAAAAGTGCTATTTGATCTTCCGTGGTTTCCAGTCCGATCAAAGGTATATTCAATTGTTCGGCTTTTTGCCCGATATAGTCATCCAACGAAAGGGAGGTGTCAGTGGATTCCTTTTCCAGACAAACCTGTTGTTTGAAATACCGGTTCAAAAACGCATAGAGTTCTGCAGGCGTCATTTTGCTGTAATCGGTTGGGCTGGTGGCAAATAAATCTTCAATGAATTTCAAATCGTTGTTATTTAGATATTTACGCCAATTGGTCTTGTTTTGCCGTTCGTTGATGATGTCTTCCGCAGTATGCCCCGGAAGATTCAGGTTTTCCTTGATCAACATGGTACTGGAAGCCAATGCTTGGTTTGCTTTTGTCAATGAGTCAAAAAACGATTTTCCAAAAGCATGGTGTGTTCCAAATAGGTAGGATGTGTGTTTTGAATTGGGATGGGTTATTTTGAAGAGAACGGTGCCTTTGGGTTGAGGACTGTTGCTTCCCATCGCAAATGCCAAGGAAGTAATGCATAGGAAGTATAAAAGCGAAAAAGATTTTGTGAACAGCATCATAATAAAGGTTTTGATCCAATTTTTTGTTTTTCACAATTGTCGCCAGTGTCTTGTTTGTTGTGGACCGATGGGAATAGGTCAAGGCATGGGTATGGGCTCAACCGTTAATTTTTGCCCTTTTTTGTCCAAATACGTAACTGTCATTTCAATCATGTGCGTAGTCCATTTTTCAACCCCGGCATCCGCTGCATGCTTGCAAAATGTTGGATAATCTGTTTGTCCCTGCTGGTGGATTATAATAGCCTGTTTTAATGCCTTCGTCGAACTTATCCGGTTCACGGGTAATGTTGGATACTTTTTATCCCCTTGAAGTGTATATCCATTTTTTCCATAAAATAGTGTGCGACCATCCGATACATAATTGTCGTAATGTGTAACACCAATGCTCTTAAGGTCTTGTACAAATTGTGGGAAGTCAACACCGCTTTTAACTTTGTTAAATGCTTCGTGGATCTGGTCTTTTGTAAACATACTTGATCAGTTGGTTCAATTTACCCGGTTTTGGCCTTTCATAGTAGAGCAGTCTTTTATCGGAATGGCGCCATCGGGAAGCACATCATGGTTATAATAGCCATGCCCAAGCAGATATTAAAATCGGTCTTATTCAATTTACTCCGTCTTTACGCTTAGCCCAGTAAAATACAAGCTTACATCGCTGTTGGGCCTATTGTACTTTTGGGCCAATTGCAGGCCTCCCATGGTTACATAATCTTCCCATGTTGCCATAAGTGAAGGCTCTTCCTGGTTCGATTTGCGATACACCCATTCTCGGATCAGGTGGTCGTCGGTAAAATAAAAATCGTAAGCATCGCCAGGGGTGTAACCACCATCATTTCCGTATACAATGGTGAGCTTTTGCATGGGTTCCCCACTGATGGGGCCTTTGGATTCGGACGTATGTTCAAAAGTATAATTGTTGGCATCCCATATCAGGTTAAAAGGCGCCAACAACCAATAGCGGTCGTTGATGAATCCGGCATTGGTCTTTAGGGCCACACTGTCCATGGCATTTCTGTTATAGACAAGCGTATCCGAAGTGGTGGTAAAGATCACATCATTGGTTTTGGGTTTCCAGTCCCAACTGCGTTCAAAATGCATGGTATCGCGGTCCACGTTAAAGGTAAAGGTGATTTCTTTCACCGATTTCCAATTTTGGAAACCATGGGCCTCGGCAATCAATTCGGGAATGCTTTTTTCGGGTTTGGGCTGTTCGGTTTCTTTTTTTGGTTCTGTTTTGCAGCTGGCAAATAATAGGATGGAGCACAGTCCAACGAGGTAATAGGTCTTCATGTCTGGTTTTTAACCAAATATACCATGAAAATCCTGTAATTTGCGCGCCATTTCGAAAAAGCCAATTGATTAATAAACACCAGAAGTGACTTTTTTTAAAAAACTGTTTCTAATACTGATAAGAAACCCCGACGAAACGTTTTTGGAAACAGAAGATCTTTATGCCCATCTGTCGGATGAGGAATTGGTGGAACAAATTGTGGCCAACAACGATCCCCTGTTGTTTGGAAAACTGTACGATCGCTACGCTAAAATGGTGTACAACAAATGCTTTGGCTTTGCCACTTCGGAAAGTGAAGCAGAAGACCTTACACAGGATGTATTTCTTCAACTGTTCATAAAACTGCGCACCTTTAAGGGGCGGTCCAAGTTTTCGACTTGGTTGTATTCCTTTACCTATAACTTTTGCGTCAATTACGTCAACCGCAACAAGCAACGCAAAATGAGTGATCAGTCCGTTCAGGTGGATGAAACGGAATACAAGCTTACCGAAGAGATACCCGATGAAAGCCTATTTGAAATGAAGGCCGACAAACTCAAGAAATCCCTGGCGTTGCTCTCGGCCGAGGACAAATCCATCTTGTTGCTCAAGTATCAGGATGGGGCCAGCATCAAGGAATTGGTCACCCTTTTGGAACTCGGGGAAAGTGCGGTCAAAATGCGAATAAAAAGAGCTAAAGAAAGATTGTTGGAAATCTATAACACCTTGTAACCGATGGCAAAGCAACGTAAAAATCCGTTCAAAGAGCTGGAAGCATCCTTATTGGAAGCCCCGCCCGGCATGAAGAAAAAGGTAATGAACGACATTGCTGCCGCCAAGTTGATCATGGAATTGGCCTCTCTGTTCTCGATCAATATGGGAACCGCCATGCGCAAACTCTTTAGAACCTTGGGAGAAACCGAAAACTAACAGAACACAATAAATAAACAACAACTATGGAAACACTTAAAAACTGGAAGAACATTGCCTTGGATTCACTTTCGGGCATGGGCACTGAAATGGCACAGGCTTTTCCAAAAATCGTTGGGGCCATCGCCATTTTGGTATTGGGCTGGATCGTAATCAAAATTTCACTGTTCATTTTGGGTAAACTTTTAAAACTCGCTAAACTGGATGTCTTGAACGAAAAGGTCAATGGCATGGACATCACTGGTAAGGGCGATTTTAAAATAGACCTGGCCAAGATTATTCTGGGCTTTGTACGTTGGTTGCTGATCCTGGTCTTTTTGATCGTAGCGGCCGATATCCTCAATTGGACCATCATTTCTGTGGAAATCGGAAACCTACTTCGCTATTTGCCACGTTTCTTCAGTGCTTTGTTGCTTTTGATGCTCGGTTTCTATATCGGAAACTTTGTGAAAAATACGGTAAAACGGCTGTTCGACTCTTTGGAATTTGGTGGTTCCAATATTGTGAGCAACCTGTTGTTCTATGTTATTGTGATTTTTATGTCGATCACGGCCCTAAACCAAGCAGGGGTAGATACCACCATCATTACCAATAATATTACGCTGATCTTGGGATCGTTCCTGTTGGCATTTGCCTTGGGCCTTGGGTTGGGTTCCCGAGACGTGATTGCCGATCTATTGCGGTCGTTCTATACACGAAAGACCTATGCCGTTGGGGATCAAATCGTCATCGGTGATGATGCGGGCACCATTGAGGCCATAGAGAACAACAGCCTTACCTTGGCCACCAAATCGGGCAAGTTCGTGATCCCGATCAAGGATGTGGTCTCCCAAAAAGTGGAGATCAAATACCAAAGTAGGTAATGTGATCGGGAATGGTAAAACTTCCTTGGAATTGCTTATTTTTGATGTCTCACAACAAATAAAAAATGAGTTCAAAAAAAGGTAAAGTTCAGGATTTGATCCAAGAAAAGTTATTGGAAGAACGCAAAGTGTTCCTTTGGGGCATGGTGGACGATGATTCGGCCAAACATGTTATCGATCGTTTGTTCTATTTGGATTCACTGAACCATAAAGAAATACAGTTGATCATCAACAGCCCAGGTGGCTACGTGACCTCCGGATTTGCGATATACGATACCATAAAACAGATCAAAAGTCCTGTTTCAACCGTTTGTTCCGGATTGGCAGCTTCGATGGGGTCTATTTTGTTATCCGTAGGTGAAAAAGGAAGACGTTTTATCCAGCCACACGCTCGAGTAATGATCCACCAACCCAGTGGCGGTGCAAGGGGGCAGGCTTCAAATATCGAGATCCAGGCCAAGGAAATTATTAAGACCAAGGAGTTGGGTGCCCAAATTTTGGCCGATAACTGTGGACAATCGTTTGAGAAGGTCATGAAAGATTTTGACCGGGATTATTGGATGGGTGCTGAAGAGTCCGTGGAATACGGAATCGTGGATGCCATCTTGGAATAGAAACAACATAGTTTTGACATAAAAGGAAAAAGTCCTTCACAAGTTTTTGGGAAGGACTTTTTGCATATATATGGACGCCGAAGCGGAATATTTATTAGATATACGTCAAGATTGGTGCCAGTGGACCTTAACAAATTGTTAAAGTTAAAATCGGTCGGGATGGGCAATCACTTCCCGAGCCCTTTTTTTGAGTTCATCCAATTCCTTTGCATCTTTTTTATCCAATAGGTTCAGCATCATGCCCATTCTTGGGTTGTTTTCGAAATGATCCCGTTTTTCTGCCAAAAAATTCCAGTACAACGCATTGAACGGACACGCTTTTTCGCCCACTTTTTGGGTGTGCCTGTAGTGGCAGTCTTTGCAATAATTGCCCATTTTGTTGATGTAGTTCGCGCTGCTCACATAAGGCTTGGTAGCCACTAGACCTCCATCGGCAAATTGACTCATGCCCCTCGTGTTGGTGATTTCCACCCATTCCAAGGCATCAATGTACACCCCCAAATACCAGGCATCCACTTCATCAGGGTGGGTTTGGGTGAGCAGGGCGTAGTTACCGATTACCATCAATCGTTGAATGTGATGGGCGTAGGCCTCATCCAGACTCTGGCCTATGGTATGTTTCAAGCAGTTCATTTTGGTATTCCCTGTCCAGAAAAAATCAGGTAGGGGATTATGGTTCTCCATTGAATTGCATGATGCATAGTTGGGCATTTCGCGCCAATACATGCCTCGCGTGTATTCGCGCCAGCCCAAAATTTGGCGCACAAAACCCTCCACTTGGGAAATATGAATTGTCTCTTTATGGGCATTATAGTTTTCCAGTACAGCATCAATAACCTCCTTGGGCGAAAGCATTTTGGTGTTCATGGCAAAGGATAACCGCGAATGGAAAAGAAATTTTTCCTGAGTGTGTAACGCATCTTGATAATCCCCGAAATGGACAAGCAGGTTCTTGCAGAAGTAATCTAATAGTTGCAAGCTTTCCTCTCGTGAGGTGGGCCAATTAAAGTTTTTTGGGTCAATTTGTCCAAAAGTGGTTACCCCGGCATTGGCAAGGGTCTTCACCACATCGGAAACATTTTTGCGAAAGTTCAATGCCTCTGGTATTTTGGGCGAGCCATCCCATTTCTTTCGGTTGCTTTGGTCAAAATTCCACTGATCTCCTTCGGGTTGGTCGTTGATCATGAGGATACTGTGCTTTTTGCGCATCATGCGGTAAAAGCTTTCCATCAACAGTTGCTTCTTGCCCTTGAAAAAGTTGGCCAGTTCCTCCCGGTCAGCATAAAAATGTTCCGAATCAAAGACCTGCCAAGGAATGTCCAAATCGTTACAAATGGTTTTCAATTGTTGATCCAATCGATATTCATCGGGCAGCTGATATTCGAATTTTTCAATAGCGTGCTTGGCAATTTGCTCTTTTAGGATTTTGCCGAGGTCCTGTGGATTTTTAGGATCATCAATGGTTAAATAGAGTACGTTGTGGCCCTGGGATTTTAAGGTGGATTCGAAGTCTCGCATCGCCAGGAAGAAGCCGACTACTTTTTGAATGTGGTGTTTTACATAATCAGTTTCCTGGCGCATTTCGGCCATCAGATACATGGTATTTTCGTCTACCGAATGGAACCAACTGTGATTGCCATTGAGCTGATCGCCCAAAATAAGTCGTAGTCTTTTCATCGCTTAAAATAAGGTGGGCTGCAACCAAAGTTGTTGATACTTTCGATGGGGATCGTACATTTCTGCTTGTCGTTTGGTGTTGAAGGTGCGGTTGCGGGGGTCGTTGCCCACACCACTGTTGTACATCCAATTTCCCCAATTGCTGTGTACATCGTAATCGATCAACATCGATTCAAAATAGGCGGCGCCAATACGCCAGTCTTGCCGGAGATGCTTCGCCCAGTAGCTTGCCACATTTTGCCGCCCTCTATTGCTCATCCAACCGGTGTGTTTTAGTTCCAACATGTTGGCATTCACAAAATCGTCCTCGGTTTGTCCGTTAATCCAATTAAGAAGCACATGCTGTTCCCGATACCATTCGTAGGTTCGGTTCATGATACCTTCCAACTGAAAAATCTGGTTACCATATTTTAGGGAAACATATTTAAAATAGTCCCGCCAGATCAGTTCAAAAATGAGCCAATACGTATCTTGGTTTTGCTCCACTTCTTCTTCAAATCGCTTTACTTCCCAATAAATGGTGCGTGCTGACAGAGATCCATTGGCCAGCCATGCTGATAGTTTGGAGCTATAATCCGTCCCAACAAGGCCGTTTCGAGTCCGTTTGTAAAAGGCCAACTTTTTAGAATTCCAAAAATAGTATTGCACGCGCTGTAGGGCGCTGCTTTCTCCACCCTTGAAGGTGAATGCCGAACGTTGGTCGTGTACCACCATTTCCAAACCCAATTGTTGTAAGGTGGGAATGACCGTTTTATGGTCAATGCGGTTTTCATTGGGCATTTTTTTTGGAATTTGTGTGCTGGGTCGCACTTTGGCTTTTTGTTCGCATAATTTGCGAAACTGGGTGAACACATTCGGTATGGCTTCAAATGTTTTGTAGGGGATATCATCAGGATGGAACAAAAATTGGTCGTAGTGTTCTACCACTTTTAAGTGCGAAGGTAATTTGGCTTTCACACGCTTGAAGATGCCCATCTCCTCCGAGGTCCACTCTTTTTGAAGGAAAAGTGAGTCGATCTGATGTTTGTTCACCAGCGCAGGAATTTTATGCTCTGGTCGGTCATAAAAGGTGAGGAGGGTTATATTGAGTGTGTCCAAACTTTGCTTGAGTTGCTCTATGGTCTCCAACAGAAATTTGGCCCTGAATCGTTCCATTTTCTTAAATCCAAAGGCATCGAATTCAAAATGTCTGGGGTCGAAAAAATACACAGCAATTACACGGTCGCCTTGGCAAGCGAGATCCAATAGTTGGTTGTCGTTCACCCGCAAATTGTTTCCGAACCATATCAAATGGTTGCTCATAGGCTTAAGGTTTGTTTCTTCGGCAGCGTTCGCTGCAATATTTTACTTCTTCCCAATTAAGGGCCCATTTTTTACGCCATTGGAACGGTCTTTTGCAGACTGGGCATATCTTAACCGGAAGACTAAGTTTGTGATGGGCCACGACTTCAATTAAAAATGTTTAATAAAAATACAAAAAAATTAAACAAAATAAGATGTTCCTTTCCATCAACGGTTAAAAAATCAAATTCCTTATTTTTACCATCTAACTTCAAAAGACCCACGGGTCATATATGGCGCAGACTCCAAAAAATATTGCCATCATCGGTTCTGGATTGGTGGGTTCCCTTTTAGCAATTTATCTTCGGAAATTAGGACATTCGGTCACTGTATTTGATCGTCGGCCAGATATTCGGACCATTGAATTTTCCGGTCGGTCCATCAATTTGGCGATGAGTAACCGCGGTTGGCGCTCCTTGGAAAAGGTCGGTTTGGAAAGGAAGATCAAGGAAATAGCGATTCCTTTGGATAAAAGGGCCATGCATGTGAACGACAAGCCGGTGTATTTTCAAAAATACGGCAAGGATGGCGAAGCCATTTGGTCCATTTCCCGTGGTATTCTGAACAAACGGATGATCGATCTTGCAGAAGAAGCAGGAACCGAGTTCCGTTTCAATGAAAAAGTTTGGGATGTAAGCTTGCCAGAAGCCAAAATATTTACCGGGGAATCCGAGAAAGGGGAGTGGCAGGAGTATCAGTTTGATATTATTTTCGGATGTGATGGAGCTTTTTCCAGGGTTCGTCACAAAATGCAACGTCGCAGTCGATTCGATTACTCACAGGATTTTATCGATGTGGGCTATAAGGAACTGACGATTCCTGCCAATGCAGATGGCACCCATAAATTGGATAAAAATTCCTTTCATATTTGGCCAAGGGGCGAGTTTATGCTGATTGCCATGCCGAATATTGATGGCAGTTTTACCTGTACGCTGTTCTTGCCATTTGAAGGTAAGGTTTCGTTCGAAAACTTAAAGACCGAGGAAGACGCCCGGGCATTTTTTAAGGAGTATTTTCCCAATGTAAGAAAGGATATTGAAAACCTGACCAAGGATTTCTTCCATAACCCGACCAGTGCCATGGTGACCATGAAGTGTTACCCATGGACGTATTGGAACAAGGTGGCCTTGGTGGGCGATTCGGCCCATGCCATTGTGCCTTTTTATGGGCAGGGCATGAATGCCGGATTTGAGGATATTTATGTGCTCAACGAATTGATGGAACAACACGGTGATGATTGGGATACAATTTTCTCGGAATACCAAAAAGAACGCAAGCCCAATGCCGATGCCATTGCGGAACTGAGTTATCGCAATTTTGTGGAAATGAGCCGCAAAACGGCCGATCCCATGTTTCTCCTTCAGAAAAAGATAGAGAAACACTTTGCAACCCTCCATCCGGACAAGTGGATTCCGATTTATAGCCGGGTGACTTTTTCTGATAGGCCGTACGCGGAAGCGTTGGCCATTGGCGATCAACAGGAAGCCATTATGAAAAAGGTGATGCAATTGCCCAATATTGCCGAAAAATGGGATTCCAAGGAAGTGGAAATATTTATATTGAACCAATTGGAAGCTTGATTCCCAACGATACGAAACAAAAAAGCCACCTTTTAGGTGGCTTTTTTATGTGTTGTATACTATTAGATCTTTGCGAAAAGCTCATGCATTTTTTCTTGTTCTTCCTCGGCCAATAGCGGATCGACCAAAATACGGCCGCTGTGCTCATCGGTGATGATTTTCTTGCGGGAAGCAATTTCTACCTGCACCTGAGGGGGAATGGTAAAGAAGGATCCTCCTGATGCGCCACGCTCCACCGGAACCACGGCCAATCCGTTTTTCACATTGTGACGGATTCTTTTGTAGGCTTGGATCAATCGGTCTTCGATTTTTTCCTCAAACTCTTCCGATTTCTTCAAAAGCGCTTTCTCCTCTTTTTCCGTTTCGGCAAGAATGGCATCCAATTCTCCTTTTTTGTGCTTCAAGTGACCCTCACGTTCCGTTAATTTTTCCTTGGTCTGGTTGATCACTTCTTTTTTCTGCTCAATCTGTGCCTTAAATTCCTTGATGTTCTTCTCGGCCAATTGGATCTCCAATTCCTGGAACTCCACTTCCTTGGTCAAGGAGTTGAACTCGCGGCTGTTCCTCACATTTTTTTGCTGTTCGGTATATTTTTTAATGAGTGCCTTGGATTCGTCAATCAGGTTTTTCTTGGCCGAAATCTCGAAGTTGACGGTTTCAACATCGGTCTTCAATTTGTCCAATCTGGTTTTAAGACCCAAAACCTCATCTTCCAAGTCCTGTACTTCCAATGGTAGCTCACCTCTAACATTGCGGATTTCATCCACCCTGGAATCGATTAGCTGTAGATCGTACAGAGCTCTCAATTTTTCTTCCACGGTGCTTTCTTTCTTGTTCGCCATATATTTTATAAATACTTGATGGGATTCGTTATACTCTCCGATAAAGAGACTGCAAAATTAGGAATTTTTTTCGTAAGATAATCAACCAATAAATCTTTTGTAAACTGCTCAGTTTCAAAGTGCCCGATATCTGCAATTAACAGTTGGTTTTCTGCTTGGAAAAAATCGTGGTATTTAATGTCTGCACTGATAAAAACATCCGCTTTTGCTTGCTTTGCAGCGGTAATTGCAAAAGCGCCACTTCCCCCCAAAACGGCTACTTTTCTAACTTTTCTTCCCAGAAATTCCGAATGTCGTACCACTGAGGCGTTCATTCGGTCCTTTACAAAAGCAAGAAATGCCTTTTCTTCCATTTCAGTTGCCAAAGTACCTATCATACCCATGCCCAAATCCTGATTGGCATTTTCCAAGGTGGTTACCTCGTAGGCCACCTCTTCATATGGGTGGGATTCGAACAACGCTTTCAGAATATTTTTCTCCTTCTCAAAGGAGTAGATCACATTGATCTGGGTTTCTTTCTCCACATGCGATTCCCCAATTTTTCCTATGGTAGGATTGGCATCATCACCTGCTTTAAAACTGCCCAAGCCATCAAGATTGAAACTGCAGTTGCTGTATTTGCCTATTTCGCCCGCTCCTGCTGCAAATAGGGCAGATTTTACAGTAGCGGCGTCCGCGAGTGGGGCATAGGTCACCAATTTTTTAATGGCTCCCTTTCTGGGGATCAATATTTGTGGATTTTGGATGCCCAATACCTCACAAATCTTGGCGTTTACTCCCATTTTACTATTATCCAAAGCCGTATGCATACAATATATTGCAATGTTATGGCGAATGGCCTTTAGTACAACACGCTCTACATAGTTGCTTCCGGTAAGCCTTTTGAGGCCTTTAAATATGATGGGATGGAAACTGACGATCAGGTTACACTTTTTGGCAATGGCCTCATCCACTACATTTTCCAAGGTATCCAACGTAACCAAAACACCGCTGACCATTGTTGTAGGTTCGCCCACCAATAGCCCTACGTTGTCAAAATCTTCTGCATGGGCCAGTGGGGCAAGTTCCTCGAGTATATTTGCGATATCGTTTACCGTCATAGTAAAATAGTTAAGTGGGCTAAAGATAAAATATTATATTTTCGTCCAATGCTGCAATTCCTCCGCAAAATAGCGTTTCCTTTTTCATTGCTCTACGCCTTGGTGGTTTATGTCCGCAATAGGCTATACGATTTCGGTGTTTTTACTTCAAAATCCTATACCACGCCAACCATTTGTGTGGGCAATGTTAGCGTTGGTGGCACCGGCAAGACCCCAATGACTGAATATCTGATACGCATGTTATCCGATAAACGGGTGGCTATCCTAAGCAGGGGCTACAAAAGAAAAAGCAACGGATTCGTATTGGCCGATGGGCATAGTTCGGTTTTGGATTTAGGGGATGAACCCTTTCAACTGCACCGCAAATTTCCTGAAGTGGCCGTTGCGGTGGATGCGGACCGTAGAAATGGGATTGAGCAATTGGAATCCATAATAAGCCCCGATGTCATTGTTTTGGATGATGCCTTTCAACACAGAAAGGTGAAACCCACTTTTTCCATTTTATTAACGGCCATTGATCATTTGTATGTGAAAGATTGGTATTTGCCTACGGGTAATCTGCGGGACAGCAAAAGGGAAGCTCGCCGTGCTGATATCATCGTTGTCACCAAATGCCCGGTACTTCCGACTGAGAGTGAAAGGACTGAATTGGTGAACCGATTACGTCCCTTGGCACATCAAGATGTATTGTTTGCTACCTTGTCCTATGCTGAAACTATAAAAAATGGAGAAGGAGAGGAGTTGCCCCTACAAGCTATTGGTGCTAAAAAAGTGGCCTTGGTAACCGGAATAGCTTCTCCCAAGCCATTGTTGGATTACCTTTATTCCAAAGGAATGGTTTTTGACCATTTTCAATTTGGTGACCACCACCATTTTTCGGATGCAGATATTCAACGGTTCTCGAGTTTTGAATTGATCTTGACCACAGAAAAGGATTTCGTTCGCCTACATGGTAAGGTCAATAACCTATATTATTTGGAAATAAGTCATCATTTTGACCTGAAGGATAGGACCATTCTTGAAAATAAATTGAAAAGTGTGATCTAAACGGAACCTTGTACCCGGTTTTTGAAGATGTTCTCACCTATTTTTTGATAGAAAACTTCAGGCTTAAATGGTTTGGTCACCACATCGTTGCAGCCTGCGGCGTAAAAACTGTCCAAACTGTCATCCAAAGAAATCGCTGTCAACGCAATAATGGGAATGTCTTGGTTAAACTTCCTGATCTGTCGAGTCGCTTCCTCACCACTGATGCCCGGCATGTGTATGTCCATTAGGATGGCATCATAGGTATTGGCCTTGGCCATATCGATTGCCTCGTTGCCATTGTTGGCTATATCGCAGGTAATTTCTTTTTTGGTCAGCATCTTCTTGGTGATCACCTGATTGATTTTGTTGTCCTCGACGACCAAAACATGTAATCCCTTGAACACAAAATCTTCATTGTTCAGTTCAAAAGCAACTTCATCTACGGCCTTCCTATCACATTTAAGGTCCATTTCAAAATAGAAGGAACTGCCGTGGTCCAATTCGCTTTCCAAATGGATGGTGCTGCCAAATAGGCCCAAAAGACTTTTAACAATCGTCAAGCCCAATCCTGTTCCTCCGTACTCCCTGTTAATTTGGATGGATCCTTGTTCAAAACTGTCGAAGATGTGTTTCTGCTGTTCTTCTGAAATCCCGATTCCGTTATCCCTGACCTCGAAATACAATTTAACCTGATCCTCTTCTTGGTTGAGCATTTTGGCAATAACCTCTACTTTTCCATTTTTGGTGAACTTAAGGGCGTTGCCCACCAAGTTCATAAAGATCTGGGATAGTTTTATAGGGTCACCCAGCAGTGTTTTTGGAATATTTGGATCGTAATCCAAAAGTAATTTTGTCTTGTTTTCGTTGGCATTTTGCTGGAGGGATTCGACCACGTCGGTAAGTACTTTGTGCAATTTGAACTCAATCTTCAAAGGCTCCAGCTTATCCGCATCTATCTTGTTGATTTGGAGAATATCGTTGATGAAGTTCAGCAGGTATTCCCCGGAAAATTTCAATGACTTTAAATGTTCCTTTTGGTGTTCCGAAGGATTTTCTTCCAATAGTAAATGGGTGAGTCCCGTAACCGCATAAAGTGGTGTGCGCAACTCGTGGGTCACTGTGGAAAGGAAATTGGTTTTCGCCTCCATGGCCGATACTGCAGCATCCCTAGCCAACTCCAGTTCCTTGTTCTTGGTGTAAAGGAGGTCGTTGGTTTTTAATTTGATCTGGTTGTTCCTGAAAAGGGATACGGCCAAAAGGGAAATGATGGTCAAAAATGCCGATGTTAAGATTGCAGTGATCTCTGATCGGTTTTTGGATTCGCTCAGTTCCTCATTTTTTATCTGCAATTTGTTCAGCTCGTTGGTTTGGTGCTCAAATTTGATCTTATCCGCGGATTTGGATTCGATCATGGCCTTTTGCACATTGAAGACCGAGTCCTTTATCTGCTCCAATTCTTTTCTGTAGGTCAATGCTTGCGAAAAATCGCCTGTTTGCTCATAGATATTGGATAACTGCTGATAGGCTTCTTTGATTTCTTTCGCATAACCATGCTTTTGGGCCACTTCCAAAGCGGCTTTGGAATGAATGACACCCTCTTCAAGGTCGTTTAGGGTAACACTGATTCGTGAAAGCTGTAAATTGGCCTTTGTGGCCAAATAGGCCCGTTCCTGATCATCCGAGTTTACAATAAGGGCATGCAGGTTTTTTACCGCATCGTCATATTTTTCAATATTGGTAAAAATGTAGGCCTCCAGCAAGAGGATATTATTGGTGAGGTTGCGGTTGTTGCTCAGTTTCCTGGACTCTTCCAATAATTTAAGGGATTGAAAGTTGTTCCCTTCCGTATAGCGCAATGCTGCATCGAGGTACAAGTGAAATGCTTGGCCGTAAGAATATGAGTTATACTTTAAGAATTTGCCGGCCCTATCCCAATAGAATATGGCGGCATCGTAGTCCCCTTCTTCCAAATAAATGCGGGCATATTGATGGTAAGTATCAACCAGTAGTTTTTCGTCCTCATTGTTTTCCGCAATATTTGCAGCTTCATTCAAGGTTTCGAGTGCCTTGTCGAATTTATTTTCGTGGCGATACTGGTTAAATTCCTGAAAAATGGTTAGGACTTTCTCCGTGGAGCTCCCACCGAATTGGGCATGGATAACCTGAGTGCATAGAAAAAAATGCAACGCAAGCAGCAAGTATTTGCCCATTCTTTTGTGTAAAGCGCTCAATATCAAATGTATTCTTTCTTTATAAGCAAAGCTATTAAATCAATGATTCTGGAGCAATAACCAGTTTCATTGTCATACCATCCAATAATTTTGACCATTTTCCCGATTACGGAGGTCATCAATGAATCAAACGTACAAGAATGACAACTATTGTTTATGTCGATGGAAACTATTGGGTCTTCAGTATAGTATAAAATATTTTTTAAGCTTGTTTCCGCTTCCTTTTTAAAGGTAGCGTTTATTTCCTCAATACTTGTTTCCCGAACCACATTGAAGGTAATATCGGTTAGCGAGCCATTGGGCACGGGTACGCGGATACCGCATCCACCTATCACATTGGATAGATCAGGAAATATATGTGTCAGTGCTTTTGCAGCACCTGTAGTTGTCGGGATTATCGATTGACTTGCTGCCCTGGAACGTCTCAAATCACGATGCGGTGCATCGTGAAGGTTTTGGTCGGACGTATAGGAATGTACCGTTGTAATGTAGGCCTGCTCAATGCCACAGAGCTCTTTGATTACCTTGATCATGGGCGCGGCATTGTTGGTAGTGCACGAGGCATTGGAAATAATTTCGTCATTGGCATCCAAAATGCCTTCATTCACGCCCAAAACCACCATCTTAATGGATTCGTCATCTGGGGGGACAGAAAGAATCACTTTTTTGGCCCCGTTGGTGATATGGTTATGGAGCTGCTCCCTTGTCTTGAATTTTCCAGTGGATTCCACCACAATATCTACATCATGGCTTGCCCAATCGATATCCTTTGGATGATTGTGTCCTAAAATGGCAATTTTTCTGTCGTTGACCAGTATGGCATCTTTCTCCGATTGAATTTCTGCCTCCAACCTACCATGTATACTGTCATATTTTAAAAGATGGGCCAACGTGTTGGCATCGGCAAGGTCGTTTATGGCCACCACACTAATATTCGGATGGTTTTGAAGGAGCCTGAACAAGGTTCTTCCAATACGTCCAAAGCCATTGATGCCAATTCTGATGTTTTTCATTTCCCGGTAAGTAGGATTAGGGTCTAGTGAATGTGCTTGTGGGCCTTGTAGGAAGATCGTACCAATGCTCCGCTCTCTACATGTCTAAAGCCCATCTCCAAGCCCAGATCTTCATACTTTTTGAACTGTTCGGGTAGGATGAACTGTTTTACCGGAAGGTGTTTTTTGGAGGGCTGTAGGTATTGGCCTATGGTGACTACATCTACATTGGCTTTGCGCAAATCTTCCATGGTTTCTATAACTTCATGTTCCTCTTCGCCCAGACCGAGCATAATTCCGGATTTGGTGCGATTGGCCCCATTTTTCTTCAAATAATCCAGTACTTCAAGGCTTCTTTCATATTTGGCTTGGATACGCACTTCGCGGGTAAGGCGCTTTACGGTTTCCATGTTGTGTGAGATCACCTCGGGGGCTACTTGTAAAATTCGGTCCAAATGCGTCGGGATGCCTTGAAAATCGGGAATCAACGTCTCCATAGTGGTCTCAGGGTTCATTCGACGAACAGCCTTTACGGTTTCTGCCCAAATAATGGATCCCATATCCTTAAGATCGTCACGGTCCACCGAGGTAAGTACGGCATGCTTGATGTTCATGATCTTTATCGATCGTGCCACCTTTTCGGGTTCCGCCCAGTCCACGCTTTCAGGTCTACCGGTCTTAACGCCACAAAAACCACAGGAACGGGTACAGATGTTGCCCAATATCATAAAGGTTGCGGTGCCCTCGCCCCAGCATTCGCCCATGTTCGGGCAACTGCCGGAAGTACAGATGGTGTGAAGGTCGTACTTGTCCACAAGACCCCTTAATTGGGTATATTTTTTTCCTGTCGGAAGCTTGACCCGCAGCCATTTGGGTTTTCCCTTTGGAGGAATCACACTTTCTGCCACACTGTTGCTCATACAATGAATTTTGGTTTACAAAGATACGAAACTGGGTAGGAAAGTAGCGTTGTGGAAGGGGCTACTTTTTTTTGATGATTTCGGCCAGAAGTTTTTTGGCCCGCAATAGTTTTACTTTGATATTGTTCACCGGTTCATCCAGTTCCTTGGCGATGTCGGCATAGCTCATCTCGTGAAAATATCTAAGGTTGATGACCTTTTGGTAATGGGGCTTCAATTTTTTGATGTCCCGGAGCAGGTTTGCCAGATTTTGTTCGGTGATCAGTTGATCTTCTACGGTCGGGGTTTCGTCCAGTACCCTTTTTGCTTCGTCGCCCCTGGGGTCCAGTTCGCTGAGCATGCTCTTTTTTCGCTTACGGATAAGATCAACATGCAAATTTTTGGAAATGGTAATCAGCCAGGTCTTGAACTCGTAGGTCTCGTCATAGGAGTTGATTTTATCAAAAGCCCTGGAAAAGGTGCGGATGGTGATATCCTCGGCGTCGTTCTCGTTTTTGGTGCGGAGCAATTGGAACCCATAAACATCGTTCCAAAAAGTATCCAACAAGGTACTAAAGGCAATTTGGTTTCCTTCTTTTGCCCTTTGAATGATTTCTTTTATGGAATTATCGGTTTTCTCCAAAAAAACGGTTTAGCTAACAGGAGCCAGACTTAGCGTAGTTCGGGAACGGAATCTTTTTTGCACTCTTGTTCATCTGGCAGCTTGCCACAGAAACCACATGCTTCTCCGTCCTTGTTCAAAAATGGACTTTGACTGGCGCAGGTGCCTGCAAATTTTCCGTCTTTTTTCCCCCATATTTTTATGGCTATTCCGGCAAACGCCAATGCCAAAAGACCTATGGTCAACAATACTAACTTCATGATCCAACTTTTGTACAAAGGTACAAAATACCTATTGAAAGCAGGAGTGTCTTTAAGGATACTTTAGGGTCGTTGCCTAAAATTTGATATCGGCCACAATATTATCCACAGAGGGTGCTGTGTTGCCTCCTTCGGGTTCAATGGTGATGTAGCCCACGGCATTATCGGCATAGGGTAGGGCCAAAAGTTTGTCCTTCTCATCAAATTGTTTGATAACGCCCAAGTTTACCAATTCCCCATTGACTTCGGCCCACATTTGGAAGCATTTGTTTTCGGGCAGTTCCGGCACATTGCTCACATTGATGTAGGAGAGTTTCTTTACAGGATTGATGTAGGCAATGGCCTTGAGTTCCTTACCTTCCCTTTTACCCTTTACTTCCAATTTTTTGGTGGCGGGGTTGTTAAGAACGATAAATTGGTTTCTCATATCGGCCAATTGGTCCTTCATGTTGTCCTCCAAGTATTTGATTTTGTTGGTAACCAGGGTATTTTCCTCCTGTAGGCTCTTGTTTTGGCTCCAGAAGAAGAAAGAGGAACCTGCAAATACCATAATGGCCACACTGGCAGCAATGGCATAGCGGAAAACCCTTTTGCTGACCATACGCTCTTTTTTGGCGCTGTTCATTATGATTTCCTTTAAGCCCTCCGGTGTGGTCTTGGCATACATTCTGGCGAAGGTTTCCAAGTTTTTTTGGAGCATATCATAGTTTTCCCGTACCTCTGGGTACATGGCTATGTAGCGTTCCACTTGTTGGGCTTCTTCCTTGGTGGTATCATCCAACAGGTATTTTTCCAGTAGGTCGGATTCCAAAAATATTTTTACTTTTTCTTTCATGGCAGTAAATTTAGCAATAGGAGTAAGGCCATTGTTGTGCCGTAAATCTTTCCAAGTTCCCTGAGCCCAATCTTCAATCTCGATTTTATGGTGCCCAACGGAATATCCAGTTCTTCGCTTGCTTCCTGTTGTGTCATCCCTTCAAAAAACAAGGCTTCCAACACAACTCTATACTTATCCTCCAGTTTGTCAAGGTTTTCTTGGATGTCCAGATGTTCGGGGCTAATGCCCTCCACTCCAACCTTATATACGTTGGAAACATCGATTTGGACTTCTTTGTCCACTTTATTGCTCAAACTCCTCAATTTATCGATGGCGGTATTTCTGGTTATGCGAAATAGCCAGGTAAAAAGTTTGGCCTTGGAGGCATCATACGAGTCTGCTTTTTTCCAGATTTTGATAAAACTTTCCTGCAAAACGTCCTGTGCCAGATCTTCATCCTTTACCACTTTATATGCCACACCATAGAGCGTATCCCCGTAGTTTTCATACAATAGGGAAATGGCCTTGTCGTCCTTTTCGGCCAAGAGTGAAACAATATGTCGCTCGATTAGTGTGCTCATTTAAGCTGCATTGAAAAAAAGTTTGGGACAAAAATCTAAAATAGGATTTATATCGTATATAGAACAAAGCTAAGACACAAAATGCATAATGTGTCTAACCTTTAAAAAGAAATTAAGGGCCAGTTTTGGTCCCATCGATATACATAAGTTTGGTTAGTTTGGTTTGGTATAACCCCCGTTTCTGTTAAAAGTGCGGGGGTTATTTTATAATGTTCACTTCGGCTTTTATCTTGATACCGAACCTATTGCGTACTTCTTCCTTAATTTTGACAGCCAAATCCAGTATTTCCTTTCCCGTAGCACTGCCATAATTGACCAATACCAATGCCTGTTTTTCATGCACGCCGGCGTCACCGAATCGTTTTCCTTTGAACCCACATTGCTCAATCAACCAGCCGGCCGGAATCTTATAGTTTTTGGCATCCACTTCATAAAAAGGAGCCGTGGGATTGGCTTTGATGAATTTGTCAAACGCTTTTTTTGAGATGATGGGATTTTTAAAAAAACTACCGCTGTTTCCCAATTCCTTTGGATCGGGGAGCTTGCTTTTTCGAATGGCGATCACAGCATTGGAAATGTCTCGAATTGTAGGATAAATTATCTCATTTTTCTTGAGCTCCTCTTCAATGGCACCATATCCGGTATGCAGCATATGGTTGTTCTTGGTGAGCCGAAGGTTTACGGAGGTGATGATGTATTTATCCTTCGCTTCGTTCTTGAAAATGGAATCACGATAACCAAAATTACAGGTATCCTTATCAAAACTGACCAGTTCCCCGGTTTCCACATCCATGGCAGCGCAGCTCACAAAAACATCTTTGAGTTCCACACCGTATGCACCAATGTTCTGGATGGGGGCCGTGCCAATATTTCCCGGAATTAGGGAGAGGTTTTCCAAACCCCCATAACCTTGTTCCAGGGACCACATGACAAATTCATGCCAGTTTTCGCCGGCCATTGCCTTGATTTCCACCGCATCCTCGCTTTCTTCCACAACATTGATTCCCTTAAGGTTGATGTGCATTACCAACGCATCAATATCTGTTGTGAGCAACATGTTGCTTCCCCCGCTGATGATAAACTTTTTGGGATAGGCCTTCAGTTCGAGTACCTTTTGCAATTGTGCCAATCCGGTAATCTCTACAAAGAATCGGGCCTTGGCGTCAATTCCAAAGGAGTTGTAGTCCTTTAATGATATGTTCTCTTCAATATTCAAAGACTGTTGTACTTGGTTAGTGCCTTGCCCAATATCTGGACGGCTTTAACAAGTTGCTCTTTTTCGAGCACATACGCAATTCTGATCTGGTTTTTACCAAGTCCGGGAGTAGCATAAAAGCCTGCTGCTGGTGCAACCATAACGGTGCTCCCATCGAACGAAAAGCTTTCCAGAAGCCATTGGGCAAAGTCATCGGCATCTTCCACCGGCAGTTCCACAACACAATAAAATGCTCCTTGTGGTATAGCAACCTTAACCCCGTCCAACTTTTTCAATTCCGAGATCAGCAAATTCCTGCGGGATGCATATTCTTCAATAACTTCATCAAAATATACCTGGGGCGTATCCAATGCAGCCTCACTGGCAATTTGCGCAAAAGTGGGTGGCGACAATCTTGCTTGTGCAAATTTGAGCGCTGTCTGTATCACATCTCTGTTCTTGGAAACCAGACAGCCGATTCGCGCACCGCACATACTGTATCTTTTGGATACCGAATCCACGACTATGGCATGGTTTTCCAAACCTTCCAACTGTAAAATGGAATAATGTTGTTTCCCTTCATAGGTGAATTCACGGTACACTTCATCCGCAATTAGGAACAGGTCATGTTTTTTCACCAATTCGGCCAACTGCTTTATTTCTTCCTTACTGTACAAATACCCTGTGGGATTACCTGGATTGCATATAAGAATGGCCTTGGTTTTGGGGCCGATCAATTTTTCAAACGACGCAATAGGTGGAAGCGCGAAATTATCCTCGATTTTTGAGACGATAGGAACCACTTTTACCCCGGCAGCTGTGGCAAATCCATTATAATTGGCGTAAAAAGGCTCTGGAATGATGATTTCATCCTCGGCATCCATAATGGTGCCCATGGCAAAGGAAAGGGCCTCCGACCCACCGGTGGTGACTATAATGTCCTGGGCAGCAACATGGATATCCTTTTTGGCATAATAGGCGGCAATTTTTTCCCGATAGGTCTCCGAACCTTCGGTCATACTATAGGCCAAAACCTCAATGTTGTGGTTGCGAACGGCATCCAAAGCCACTTTTGGGGTTTTGATGTCCGGTTGGCCAATATTTAAGTGTATAACATGGGTTCCCTTCTTTTTGGCCGCCTCTGCGTAGGGGACCAATTTACGAATGGGGGAAGCAGGCATATGCCTTCCTTTTTCTGAGATACTTGGCATGTTCAAAATTTTACGCAAAAATGGTGAAACCAAGAATCGAAAACAACATAAAACAGGTTTATTTGATGGCTTATTGAAATGTTAAATTAAATGAGACCATTGTGTTTAATTTGTATATTTAATAAAAACAACCTTTTGGTAGTAAGCATGTTGAGGAAAAAATTGTTAATTATTGCGCTTCTATTATTTGTGCCCTTGTTCATTAAGGCACAAGGATACGATTTGCCCAAGGGTGAAAAGGTTGAAAAGCTCAAGTTTGAACTTATCAACAACTTGGTGATTATTCCCGTGGAGATCAATGGAACAGAATTGACCTTTATTCTGGATTCCGGGGTAAGCAAGCCCATTTTGTTCAATCTGTCCGATTCCGATTCTGTACCCATAAACAATGTAACCGAAATCACGATCAGGGGATTGGGCGATGGTGAACCCATGAAGGCTTTGAGTTCAAAAGGCAATGTGTTCAAATTGGGCAAGGCATACAATTATGCGCAAGATCTTTATGTAGTGTTGGATCGGGACATCAATCTGTCTACCTCTTTGGGCATACCTGTCCATGGCATTATGGGATATGATCTATTCCGTGATTTTGTGGTTGAGGTGAATTATGCATCCAAAACCTTGAAACTGCATAATCCGGAATTGTACAAGTATAAAAACCGAAAAGGCATGCAGACCATTCCTTTGACCGTTGAGGAGCGAAAGGCCTATTTGACTGGAACCGTACTTATGCGTGATACAGCAAACATACCCGTAAAATTATTGGTCGATACCGGCAGCAGTGATGCCTTGTGGCTATTTCATCAACCGGAGAAAGGGTTGGATATACCCGAAAAGAACTACGAAGATCATTTGGGCAGGGGCCTAAGTGGCGATATTTTTGGAAAACGTTCCAAAATTGGGGGTATTCGCATAGGTGATTTTGAATTGAAGGAAGCCAAGGTGGCCTTTCCATATCGCGAATCCTTTGGGGACATAGAAAGTTTCGGCGATCGTAATGGCAGTGTGGGTGGTGAGGTGTTGAAGCGGTTCAACATGATTTTCGATTACCCAAATGGAAAATTGACACTGAAAAAGAACGGCTATTTCAAGGATCCTTTTCAATATAACTTGGCAGGTATTGAGCTTCAGCACAATGGCCTCCGATATATTGCGGAACGAATCTCTGATAGCAATGGATTGATCAAAGAAGAAGAATCCTCTTTTGGCAATGTGCAGATTTTATTGGAAAACAAAACTAGGTTGAGCTTGGTGCCAGAAATCATCGTGTCTGGTATTCGGGCAGGGAGTCCTGCGGCAGAGGCCGGTCTTCAAGAGGGGGATGTTATCTTGGCCGTCAACGGCAAAAGGGTCCACCAATACAAGCTTCAAGAAATCCTTAAAATGTTGAACGAGAAGGAAGGAAGGCGCATTAGGGTGCTTATCGAACGCTATAACAAGGATTTGCTCTTCTCTTTTGTGCTCAAAAAAGTCTTCGACGACGACTAATTAAAAAACCCCGAAACTTTCGCTCCGGGGTTACAGGTTAATTTTCTTTTTTCTTATTTGGCACCAGGTCCTTTCACCGTGCCTTTTATTTTCAACACCTTGGTCGGTACATCAGCATTGGAGGTCACCGTAATGGCCTTTCTGATGGGTCCAACCCTATTGGTATCGTATTTTACTTCAATTTTTCCTGTTTCACCGGGCATAATGGGCTCTTCCGGCTTTTTGGGAATGGTACAGCCACAGCTCGATCTCACCGCACTGATTACCAATGGTGCATTTCCGGTATTGGTAAATTCAAATACACGTACACCATCACTACCTTTGTCAATTTCACCATAGTCAATGGTCTCACTCTTAAATTCGATTTTCGCCGTAGCATCTTGCGCATAAATCCCTAGGGAAACAAGCCCTACAAACAGCATGAGTACAGTTTTTTTCATCATTTTTGGTTTTTGGGTGAATTTCAAATGTAGATGTTTTCATACCTGCATCCAAAATTCTTTTGTTATGTAATAACGTTACTTATTTTTGTTTCGTATTTCTGGATTGGCCTCTTTCCGAAGAATAGCTTAAAATTAACAGTTTGCTTCCCCTTCAAAAATCCAATCCAAGTCCATATTTAACAAAAACTGTACCGAAAAATGGAAATTCCATCAAAATATGAGCCCAAAAGGGTGGAGGAGCGCTGGTATTCGTACTGGACCGAGCATAATTATTTCAGTTCCCAACCAGATGAAAGAGAGCCCTACACCATAGTGATTCCCCCGCCAAACGTAACCGGGGTACTGCACATGGGCCATATGCTCAACAACACCCTGCAGGATGTATTGATCCGCAGGGCAAGACTTTTGGGAAAAAATGCCTGTTGGGTGCCCGGAATGGACCATGCCTCTATAGCAACGGAAGCAAAAGTGGTGGCAAAACTGAAGGAAGAAGGCATAAATAAGGCCGACTTGTCCCGTGACGAGTTCTTGAAGCATGCCTGGGATTGGACCAATGAATATGGGGGTGTTATTCTGCAACAATTGAAAAAATTGGGCTGTTCCTGCGATTGGAACCGAACCAAATTTACCATGGACGACGATATGTCCGCTTCGGTGATTAAAGTATTTGTGGACCTTTATAACAAAGGATTCATCTACCGGGGCTATCGTATGGTGAACTGGGACCCAGAGGCTAAGACGACCCTTTCGGATGAAGAAGTGATCTATGAAGAACGGCAGGGCAATCTGTATTATTTATCCTATACCATTGAAGGCTCCGATGAAAAGGTGACCATTGCTACCACGCGACCCGAAACCATTTTAGGCGATACGGCCATCTGTATCAACCCCAATGATGATCGGTATCGTCATTTAAGGGGCAAAAAAGCCATTGTTCCCATTTGCGGGCGGGTGATTCCCATTATCGAGGACGAATATGTGGACATTGAATTTGGTACCGGATGTTTAAAAGTGACCCCAGCCCACGATGAAAACGACAAAAATCTTGGGGAAAAACACAATCTTGAGGTCATCGATATTTTTAACGAGAATGCCACTTTGAATTCCTTCGGGATGCATTACGAAGGCAAGGATCGCTTTGTGGTACGAAAAGAAATAGTAAAGGAGTTGGAGGAAAAAGGCTTTTTGGTGAAAACCGAACAGCACCTAAATAAAGTAGGTACTTCCGAACGGACCAAGGCTGTTATTGAACCTCGACTTTCGGACCAGTGGTTCCTTAAAATGGAAGATATGGCCAAACCGGCTTTGGATGCCGTCTTGAAAACCGGGGACGTAAAATTGTACCCTTCAAAGTTTGATAACACCTATCGCCATTGGATGGAGAACATCCGGGATTGGAACATTTCCCGTCAATTATGGTGGGGGCAACAGATTCCTGCCTACTATTATGGGGATGGCAAGGAAGATTTTGTAGTGGCCGAAACCCCGGAAGAAGCCTTGAAATTGGCCCAGGCCAAGAATCCAAAAATCCAACTATCCGACCTACGACAGGACCCTGACGTATTGGATACATGGTTCTCCTCTTGGTTGTGGCCCATTAGTGTGTTTGGGGGTATTTTGGAGCCAGAAAATGAACAGGTAAATTATTATTACCCAACCAGCGACCTGGTAACTGGTCCGGACATCCTTTTCTTTTGGGTGGCCCGTATGATTATGGCAGGTTATGAGTACCGGGGAAAAAGACCTTTTGAAAATGTATACCTGACCGGATTGGTGCGTGATAAGCAACGTCGAAAAATGTCTAAATCCTTGGGTAACTCTCCCGATGCGCTCAAATTGATTGAGGATTTTGGGGCAGATGGCGTACGTGTGGGATTGATGTTGAGTTCAGCAGCAGGTAACGATTTGTTGTTCGATGAATCCCTATGTCAGCAAGGCGCCAACTTTGCCAATAAAATTTGGAATGCCTTTCGATTGGTGAAAGGGTGGGAAACCGCAGAATTGCCCCAGCCCGAAGCGGCCAAAATTGGATTGGAGTGGTACAAGGCCAAATTCAACCAGACCTTGGTGGAAATCGAGGACCATTTTTCAAAATACCGAATTTCGGATGCCATGATGGCTACTTATAAATTGGTCTGGGACGATTTCTGTTCTTGGTTGTTGGAGATTGTAAAACCGGCCTATCAGCAGCCGATAGACCAAAAGACCTTTGATGAGGTGATCCATCTTTTTGGGGAAAACTTAAAACTACTTCACCCTTTTATGCCATTTTTGACCGAAGAGGTATGGCAGCACATAGCAGAACGTTCCCCAGAGGATGCTTTGATCATAGCGAAATGGCCCAAAGCTGAGGCTGTTAATACGGCTTTAATTGCCGATTTTGAATTTGCGTCTGAGGTGATATCCGGTGTTCGAACCATTCGAAAGGAAAAGAACATCCCCCAAAAGGATGAGTTGGAATTGTTCATGCTGAACGCTGAAGGCGTAAATGGTCAAATGGATGCCATTATTCAAAAATTGACCAATCTCTCCAAATTTGAAACCGTGGATAGCAGTATGGATGGGGCGTTGAGTTTTAGGGTTAAGAGCAACGAATATTTCATTCCGATGGGTGATGCCATCGATGTGGAAGCCGAAATCAAGAAAATTGAGGAAGAACTCAACTATACTAAGGGCTTTTTAAACTCGGTGCAAAAGAAATTGAGCAATGAACGTTTTGTGAACAATGCCCCGGAACAGGTAGTGGCCATGGAGCGCAAAAAAGTAGCCGATGCCGAAGCCAAAATTGAGACCTTGGAAAAGAGTTTGGCCAGTTTGAAATAAGTTTTGTTTTCAATAAGTGATATATAGAAAGGGAAGAAGTCTTCCCTTTCTTCATTTTTTCATACTTTGGAAATCAATTTATTGAAGTAAAAAACCAACGCATATCTATCATGAAAAACCTCAACAGACGCAGTTTTATCAAGAAAACCTCTTTGTCCGCAGCCGCTGTGACCATGGTTCCAAGTTATCTAAAGGCCGGTTCTGAAAGACCGCTATCTTCGATTTATATGGGAGGTTATGCCGCTCCAAAAATAGAAACTGTCCGTGCAGCCTTTATCGGAGTAGGAGCGAGAGGGGGCACACATGCCAAATTTTTTGCTGCTTTGGAAGGAACCGAGGTGGTGGCCATTTGTGATCTGTACGAGGATATGGTCAAGGAAAAGACCCAATGGGTCAACGAGGCCGGTGGACCGAACCGACACAAGAACATCAAACAATATTGGGGGGACGAAAACCGATGGAAGACCATGTTGCAGGAAGTGCGCCCGGACGTCGTGTTCATTGCGACCAATTGGGCCAACCATGCGCCGATGGCCATCGGTGCCATGGAGCAGGGGGCACATGCGTTTGTAGAGGTGCCCATAGCAACCACCATCCAAGACATGTGGGATATTGTGGATGCCAGCGAGCGCACCCAAAAACATTGCATGATGTTGGAAAACGTAAATTATAGTCGTGATGAGCTCATGTTTCTCAATATGTGCAAACAGGGCTTGATCGGTGAAATTTTACACGGTGAGGCAGCCTATATCCATGAACTACGTTGGCAAATGGAAGAGCAGGAGCGGGCAACGGGGTCTTGGCGTACCCATCATTATGCCAAACGCAATGGCAACCTCTATCCTACCCACGGACTGGGACCGGTGGCCCAATACATGAGCTTGGCCAGGGGAGAGGATACCTTTGGAAGCTTGGTCTCATTTTCAACCCCGGCAAGGGGCAGGGCCATGTATGCAAAAAAGAATTACCCCAAAGACCATAAATGGAACCAATTGAATTTTAAGGGTGGTGATTTGAACACCTCCATCATAAAAACCACCATGGGCAAGACCATTATGGTGCAATGGGATGAAACAAGTCCAAGACCCTATTCCCGATTGAACTTGATACAGGGCACCAAGGGAACCTTGGCGGGCTTCCCCACCCGGGTGGCCCTTGAAGGTGGTGTGGAGGGCATTACCAAAGATCACCATTCGTGGGTGCAAGGGGAACAATTGGAGCAATTGTACGCGAAATATGACCATCCCCTGTACAAACGGTTGAACGAGGCTGCCAAAGGCAGTGGACATGGCGGAATGGACGGGATCATGGTGTATCGCATTGTGGAATGTCTCCAGAAAGGGTTGCCCTTAGATCAAAATGTGTACGAAGGTTGTCTGTGGAGTGCCGTATCCCCTTTGAGCGAGCGCTCCGTGGCCAGTGGAGGTGCACCCCAGCCTTTTCCCGATTTTACAAGGGGCAATTATACAGAAACCAAGCCTTTGGATATAATAAGCTGATTTATATTTATGATTCAACTAAAAGTTCCTGCGCGCATTTGTTTTTATGGCGATCATCAGGATTATTTGGGACTTCCCGTTATCGCAGGTACCATTGATCGGTTCATTCAGTTGAAGGCCAGTCGAATTCCTGAAAAGAAGTTTCATATTAAATTGTTGGACTTGAACGACGAGGTTGTGATTGACCTCAAAGATGGGTTGCAGCAGGTGGTACAGGACGATTATTTCCGTTCCTGCATGGCAGTACTCAAAAAGGAAGGCTTTCATTTTAACGAAGGCTATGCCATTGAAGTGTCTGGAAACATACCTGTAAATGCCGGGTTGTCCAGTTCATCAGCTTTGGTGGTGGCTTGGCTGCGTTTTTTGGTTGCCACTCAGGGTAAAATGGATACCATTAGCGACTATCAGATTGGTCGTTGGGCCTATGAGGCTGAGGTGTTGTTCTTTGATCAACCTGGCGGACTCATGGATCAATATACCATTGCCCAAAAAGGCTTGTTGTACATCGATACCCAAAGTGGTGAAAGTGTCCGATTGAGCGCAGATGTGGGCAAATTATTGGTGGCCGAGTCGGGACTTGCCAAAAAGACCCTTTCCGTACTTAAAAATGCACGGGTTTATGCCCAAAATGCAGTGTCGGCCATTCAGCAACACCATCCAGATTTCAATTTAAAGGAATCCACACCAGCGGACTATGAAAAGTACAGGTCAATAGTGCCACAAGAGTATCAAAATCACTGGTATGCGGCCATTTTCAATTACCAGATAACCCTTCAGGCCAAGGAAGAGCTGCAAAAGAAACATCCGGATGTGCAGAAATTGGGCAGGTTGATGAACGAACATCAAGCCATTCTTCAACATCAAATCAAGAACACTCCACCAGAAATGGTCAACATGATGGAAAAAGCGCTGAAAGCAGGTGCATTGGGGGCAAAGACCATAGGTTCCGGTGGTGGTGGCTGTATGGTGGCCATGGTTTTGGATGAAAATGTGGATAAGGTCAAGAACGCCTTTTTGGAGGCTGGAGCAAAAGCGGTATATGAAGTGGCCATAACAATATGATAATGGAGAACAAAAGTCTGATAATTATGGTGGGTGGTGCCTCCTCCCGAATGAAACGGAGTTTGAAAGCGATTTCCGATCACCGGGGAGTAATGGACAATATTCCGCATAAAAGTCTCATACCAGTCGGGAAGCATGGCCGTCCATTTTTATATTATTTGGTAAAGAATGCTGTGGAAGCAGGCTATGAAAACCTGTATTTGATCACCAGTCCGGAAAATCAGGTCTTTCAAGAGTTGGTCAGTGACCAAAAATTGCCTGCCGGTCTAAAGGTATATCTGGCGGTTCAACAGGTGCCGGATAAAAGAGAAAAACCATTGGGAACTGCTGATGCCCTGCAACAATGTTTAGATCAATACCCTAAGTTGAAGCAAACCACCTTTACGGTTTGTAATGGCGACAATTTGTATTCCGTAGGAGCCTTGAAGGATCTCAGGATGGAAAGGAAAGCGCCGAATGCACTGATCAGCTATGGCAGTTCGGGGTTTGAATATTCAGATGAACGTATTTCCAAATTTGCGGTCATGGATATTTCTTCGGAGGGTTATTTGAAAAAAATTGTGGAGAAACCGCCCATGGAGGATATTCCTGGTTATAAGGATGTAACAGGGGAGCTTCGAGTGAGCATGAACATTTTCAGTTTTTATGGCGGAGATATCTACCCCTATCTCAAAAACTGCCCGTTAGATCCTATTCGGGATGAAAAGGAGTTGCCAAAGGCAGTGGGAAATATGGTTATGGAGCGACCAAAAAGTGTGCTTTGTATTCCACGATCGGAGCATATTCCCGATCTTACGGATGCCCATGATATACAATTATTTAAAAATTTGGAGTAACTTTCTATCGCATAACCCCTTACTTGCATCGAAAAATTTAATTATTAGGAATGGAATCGTATGCAGCGGCATTGTTATATGCCATCCCGTTTTTTGTAGGATTGGTACTCGTTGAAGTACTGTATGGTCGTTTGGTAAAAAACCAAATGCATAATGTAATGGATACTGTGAGCAGCCTCAGTTCCGGGCTAACCAATGTGGTCAAGGATTCCTTGGGTTTGGGTATTATCCTGATCAGTTATCCGTTTCTTTTGGAACATTTGGCCCTTGTGGAGATCAAAGCCACTTGGTTGGTATGGGTAGTGGCATTCGTTGCTTTGGATTTTGCGGGCTATTGGAACCATCGCTTGAGCCATCATATCAATTTCTTCTGGAACCAGCATGTGATCCATCATAGTAGCGAGGAATTCAATTTGGCCTGCGCGCTTCGTCAGCCCATATCCAATTTATTGGGCTATTATGCTCTATTATTGATTCCTGCAGCCCTGTTTGGGGTTCCCAATACGGTTATCGCTGTTTTGGCACCGATTCACCTGTTTGCCCAATTTTGGTACCATACCCGTCATATCGGGAAAATGGGTTGGTTGGAATATGTGATCGTTACTCCTTCCCAACATCGGGTGCACCATGCCATCAACAGGGAATATATCGATAAGAACTTAGGGCAGATTTTCTGTGTTTGGGACCGAATGTTCGGTACCTTTCAAGAAGAACTGGACGATGTGCCACCCCAATATGGTGTTTTGAAACCAGCACATACATGGAATCCCATTATCATCAATTTTCAGCATTTATGGCGTTTGATGCAGGATGCATGGCGAACCAAAAGCTATTGGGACAAACTTCGAATTTGGTTTATGCCGACCGGTTGGCGGCCAGCAGATGTGAAGGAAAAATACCCTGTGGAAATCATAGAAGATGTCTATCATTTTGAAAAATATCAGCCCTCCACTTCATGGGGACTTAAGGCGTATTCCATTTTTCAGTTGGTGTTCACCACTTTTTTAATGCTGTTCATGTTCTACAACTATGCCGAAATCGGTTTTGATGGCTTGTTGTATTTCGGAGCCTTTGTTATGGTTGGAATATTTGGGTACACGGCTTTGATGGACCGTAAAGGATACGCGATATGGATTGAGGTGGCCAGGGGTGTTGCAGGATTGATCTTGATCTATTGGACCAACGATTGGTTTGGACTGGATGTGTTTTGGTCGTATGGGAGTTATTTGGTGGCACTTTATTTTTTGGCCACCATCATGTTTGCCGTTTACTTCACTTATTTTGAAAAATCGTTCGTATCTCCTGATTTGGTATCCTAAAGCGATTTCAATTCTTTTTCCACCAAGGCCACATACTTCTGCATCGCTTCTTTGGCACTGATGTTTTTGGCTTGAAAAAGGGCATTCGCTTTAAAGGCATTGATCAATGGGGTTCTGCTGCCTGGGTTTTCAAAATTCCTATTGGCTATTTTGAAATAGGCATATAGTTTGAGCAAAAGATCAGCAGGCAAAGGCTCCGTATACGAGTTTACGAAGTTTACGGCCGCATCGAACTTTTTATGTAGCTCTTCATCAGTCATCTTGTGGTCTTAGGGAAGCGATACAAGTTTTGGCGCCTGTTACTTTTTGATTCAATTTTACGGTTATGTTGCAATCCAAGGGCAATAACAGGTCTACACGTGAGCCAAATTTAATGAAACCGGCATCCTCACCTTGTGTCACTTGTTCGCCTTCTTCCGCATAGTTAACAATGCGGCGTGCCATTGCACCGGCGATTTGACGGTATCCAATTTCCCCAAATTTTGGGGTATGGAGAATTACTGTGGTACGTTCATTTTCAGTACTTGATTTTGGGTGCCACGCCACCAAATATTTGCCTGGGTGGTATTTGGAGTAGGTAATGGTGCCACTGGCAGGGTACCTTGTTACGTGTACGTTCACCGGGGACATAAATATGGATACTTGCCTTCTTCGGTCTTTAAAATATTCGGGTTCGTCCACTTCCTCGATCACAACCACCTTTCCATCGACAGGTGCCAAAATATCATCAAAATTTGGGGTCACTGGTCTCCTTGGGTTCCTGAAGAACTGCAGAATGGCAATCAATAAGAGAAGGGCCGCTATTTGGACGGCATATCTGGCCCATTCCAAATCAATATAATATTGGGCGGCCAGTACGGCAGCAACCACTAAAAAGAATGTTGTAATTATAATCTTTTGACCCTCTTTATGAAACATAGGAGAACAAATTAAGTATCAAATAAGCAAAAGGTGCGGCGAACACCAAACTATCCAAACGGTCCCAAATTCCACCATGCCCCGGTAATATGGCTCCACTGTCCTTTACTCCGGCCATACGTTTGAACTTGGACTCCAAAAGGTCGCCCAAACTTCCGGCAACCACAATGATCGTTGCCATGGCCATCCATTGCATCAAAGTGAGTTTTGTTTCGTACCATGATAAAAAATAGGCGGCAACCAGTGCAAAAATAAGACCTCCGACAGAACCTTCAATGGTTTTTTTTGGGGAAACTGATGGGAAAAGTTTTGTTCGGCCTAAAGTTCGGCCCACCAAATAGGCAAAGGTGTCGTTCACCCATATCAAAATAAATATGCCCATGATCAGGAATTGGGCAAAATCGTCTTGTTTGTACGGAATCATTGTCAGGAAAATACACCCGCCCCCAATGTAGAAAAGAGCAATTAGGAATTTCTGGACTTCCGTAAAATGTTTACTCTTTTTGGAGAACAAGAACATGAGCAGGGCCAAGTCGACTGCCAAGGTGAGTAGCATCAAGATGGTGATTGCGGTTTGGTCCTGTATTAGATAAATATAGACCCACCATAATGCCAAATAGGCCACAAAAATGAAGTAGCCTTTAAGCCTGACAATCTTCTTGAATTCATACAGACAGCCCAACCCGAAGGTCATGAACAAGAAATCGAAAGCATCCGAACTCAAGAACACCGCCCCTAACAGAAGTACAACATAAATGACCCCCGTAATGGAGCGTCGTAATATTTCTTTCATGAAATCAGTAGTCTTCTAGGAGTAAAAGATAGACATTTTTTGAGGCACTTCCGTAGGAAAGAAAATCATCTTTGTTTTCTGGAGTGGGTTGAAAGTGCTTTAATGTGGTGATATTATTGGGTATATCCTTTTGATAGCGTTCCTTGATGGTCTTGAGTGCCTCACTAATGGAGTCGACCAATTGACTGGTAGTGGCAAATACGATAAGGTTGGTTGGCAACTCGTTCAATTTTTTCTCTTTGATCTGATTGGAGCATACCAAAATGGAACCGTTGTGGGCCACTAAATGCTCGCAGGTGGTAAAGAAAATATTGCTTTCCTGCCTATTGTTGGTAAATGTTAGGTTTTCTGATGAAAAGCGGGCTTCCAGTCGAGGGTCAAGGGTATAAAATGGATGGTTTTGCCAATCGTTTTCCGAAACAATGCTTTTTAAGGCTTCGGAGACTTCACTGAAATCTTCACAGTATATAAATTTGCCTCCATTTTTTTTGAAATAGATGGTGAATTTTTCATCCACGGGTATTTTGAGATCGGGCATATGTTCACCACGGGTTTCCACAGTTTCCTTGGAAATCTTTTTTCCTCCCCCAAAAAGTTTTTTAAAAACTCCCATTTATGGTATCTGGCACATTGCTAATTCAATAATTGGCTTATTTCGCTGGCTCCAATTCTTCCTCTTTTTCAAAAGGTCTTCTACCAAAGATTTTTTCCAAGTCGTCCTTAAAGATAACTTCTTTATCCAAAAGTCGTTCCGCCAACTCCGTAAGTTTGTCCTTGTTTTCTTGAAGCAGATCGATGGCGCGTTTGTATTGCTCCTCAATCATCTTGGATATTTCCTGATCGATCTTTTGGGCGGTTTGCTCACTATAAGGTTTGGTAAATCCATATTCATTTTGACCCGAGGAGTCATAATAGGTAATGTTACCAAGTTGATCATTAAGGCCGTAAATGGTAACCATGGCACGAGCCTGTTTGGTCACTTTTTCCAAATCGCTCAAGGCACCAGTGGAAATTTTGTTGAAGATGACCTTCTCAGCGGCCCTACCACCCATGGTAGCACACATTTCGTCAAGCATTTGCTCTGGACGAACGATCAAGCGCTCTTCGGGCAAGTACCATGCGGCACCCAACGATTGTCCACGCGGCACGATGGTCACTTTTACCAACGGTGCGGCATGCTCCAGCATCCAACTTACCGTGGCATGTCCTGCTTCGTGGAACGCGATGGTCTTTTTCTCTTCTGGGGTAATGATCTTGTTTTTCTTTTCCAGTCCGCCCACAATTCTATCCACTGCATCCAAGAAATCCTGTTTGGTAACGGCTTTCTTCTCTTTTCTGGCAGCGATCAGGGCAGCTTCGTTACAAACATTGGCAATATCAGCTCCAGAAAAACCAGGGGTTTGTTTGGCCAAGAAATCCAAATCAAGGGTTTCCGCAGTTTTGATGGGGCGTAGGTGCACCTCAAAAATTTCTTTTCTTTCGTTCAGGTCGGGTAGGTCCACATAGATCTGACGGTCAAAACGACCGGCACGCATCAAGGCCTTGTCCAACACATCTGCTCGGTTGGTTGCGGCCAATACGATTACGTTGGTATTGGTTCCAAAACCGTCCATTTCGGTCAATAATTGGTTCAATGTGTTCTCGCGTTCATCATTGGAACCTGTAAAGTTGTTTTTACCCCTTGCACGACCAATCGCATCAATCTCATCGATGAATATGATGGCAGGGGATTTATCCTTCGCTTGTTTGAAAAGGTCACGTACCCTGGAAGCACCCACACCAACGAACATTTCCACAAAGTCCGAACCGGAAAGTGAAAAGAAGGGTACTTTGGCCTCGCCGGCAACAGCCTTGGCCAAAAGGGTCTTACCTGTTCCCGGAGGGCCTACCAATAGGGCACCTTTCGGAATTTTCCCTCCAAGGGAAGTATATTTATCGGGATTCTTAAGAAACTCCACAATTTCCTGAACTTCTTCCTTGGCACCTTCCAAACCGGCAACATCTTTGAATGATGTTCGAGTATCCGTTTTTTCGTCGAATAGTTTGGCTTTGGATTTTCCAATATTGAAAATCTGGCCTCCAGCACCACCGCCGGCACCTCCGGACATTCGTCGCATCAAATAGATCCAAATACCGATGATCAAGGCAAACGGTAATAAGGAAAGCAATAACTCGCCCAATACGTTGGATTCTGTATCGAATTCAACAATGGTATCGAGGTTGTTTTCCTTCTTTATCTCCGTAATCTCATTCTGGAATATCTGTAAGTCCCCATAATCCAATACGTATTGGGGCATCAATCCGCTGGATGGGAACAGGGGCTTTTTGGACACCCCTTTGTGTACATCCTTGTTGAGGGCCTCTTCGGTCAAATATACCTTGGCCTGTCGGGTATTGGTAATGATGACGATTTTGGAAATATCACCATTGCGCAAAAACTCCTGCAATTCGGAGGTTGTTGTTTTTTCTGTACTTGAAAAACTGCTTCCCCCAAAAAATTGGAAACCAATGATCATTGCTATGATCACACCATAGATCCACCACGAACTAAATCGTGGCTTTTTTGGGACATTATTCGGATTGTTCTCTTTTGCCATTTTTTTTTAAGAATTGTAACTGCTCTCCACCATGGTCACTTTGGCATCTCCCCAAAGCCCTTCAATATCGTAGAATTCCCTAATATGTTTTTGGAATACATGTACCACAACATTGACATAGTCCATCAATACCCATTCCGCGTTCTCGGAACCTTCAATGTGCCAAGGTTTGTCCTTGCTTGCTTTACTGACGGTTTTTTGGATAGAAGAAACAATTGCGTTTACATGCGTGTTGGAAGTACCATTGCAGATTATAAAGTAGTCACAAACTGTATTTTCGATTTCTCTAAGGTCGAGCAGGTTTATATCCACTCCCTTTACTTCTTCAATCCCTTCCAAAATCAAGGCAATCAGTTCATCTGCGCTAGCTTTCGTTTTCTGCATTCAAATATTTTAGTTTCTGCAAAGTTATGTTTTTTTTGTTTTCTTAGCCCTAGTTTTTAACAAATCGATAAGGCACGTCAAATTGGGAAAACAATCACAAATAATCAAACTTGATGCCACGGATTCCACAAATCTGTTTTTAAAGGGCCTTTTGATGACCTCACCGATGAAAGATTACACCGCGGTGGTGGCCAAAAATCAGTTGAAAGGAAGAGGGCAAATGGGCACATCTTGGCAATCGGAAGGCGGTAAAAATCTAACTTTCAGTGTTTTGAAAAATTTTAGCGCCTTGCGTGTCCAGCAGCAATTTGTGTTGAATATTGGGGTTTCCATGGCCCTTTGCGATGTGTTACGAACCTTAGGATTATCCAATGTCACTATAAAATGGCCCAACGACATTATGTCAGGTTCCTTAAAAATATGTGGGATATTGATAGAGAACATCCTACAGGGAGCTCAGGTTTCCCATGCTGTGATCGGTATTGGACTCAATGTGAACCAAACAGATTTTGGGGATTTGACCAAAGCCACTTCCATAAAATTGGAAATGGGTCAATCACAAAATTTGGAGGAATTGTTGGATAAAACCTTGGAAAGATTGCAATTTCATTTGGATTCCATTGAGCAAAAAACGGTTGCCCAGTTATTGCCAGCGTATGAAAAAATGTTGTTCCGTAAAGATAAGCCGTCCACATTTACCGATTCCAACGGGGAACGGTTCATGGGGTTCATCCGGAACGTATCGGATTCTGGTAAATTGGTGATTGAACTGGAGGACCAGATATTCAGGTCGTTCGATTTAAAGGAAGTGACCTTACTTTATTGACCTATTTTATCCAAATTGTTGGATAGGGTTTCCATGAAATTGGTGATAGGCGATTTGATCATCATCGCCATCATGGCATTGAATTGTCCTTCAAAACTCAATCCAACCTCACTTTCAGAATCGCCCAATGCGGTAATGTCCGCGGTAAGGGTAAATGGCAGTTTATCGCTGGCAGCACCCAAAATTACTTTGTCGTTTGGATTTTGCTCTTTTAACCTAAGCACGATTTCGGGCATGCCCTTAAGTGCAAACTTGAACGTATTTTCATCGAGCACCTCAAACTTATCGATATTCTCGGGCATCAATGTTTCAAAGTTTTTGATGTCGGTCAAGAATTCAAAAACTTCTTTATCGCTTTTGGCAACTTTCTTTTTAGCGGCTTCTATGTGCATTCTCGGTAATTTATTTCCATTCCTGTGGATTGGATCGCCATTCCAACAGGGTTTTTAATTGAGTTTCTTTAATGTAATGTGTTTCGGAGGCCTGTTCCACCAAGTGTTCGTAATCGGATAGGGTGTGGAGCTCCACGCCTTCAGCTTCAAAATTGGACGTCGCCACCGGAAAACCGTAGGTAAAGATGGCCACCATGCCTTTTACATTCGCATTTTGGTCCTTTAACGCTCTTACGGCGTTTAAACTGCTCTTTCCTGTGCTGATCAAATCTTCAATGACCACAACAGTCTGGCCTGGTTCCAAATAGCCTTCAATTTGGTTTTGTCTGCCATGTGATTTTGGTTCGGGCCTTACATAAATGAACGGCAGTCCAAGTGCTTCTGCCACCAAAATCCCAATACCGATGGCACCAGTGGCCACACCGGCGATCACATCTGGTTTGCCGTACAGGTTCTCCACCTGTTTGGCCATTTCCTCACGGACAAAATTGCGGATTTCCGGATAGGATAGCATGATCCTATTGTCGCAATAAATGGGCGATTTCCATCCCGAAGCCCAAGTAAAGGGATTTTCGGGTTCCAACTTAATTGCATTAATTTGTAATAACAGCTCGGCTGTTTTCTTAGCGATTCCCTTATCTAAAACCATTGCGCAAATGTATGAAGTTTTTGTTAATGAGTCCCCACTGATCTTAACAAACGAGCGACCCAAAAAAGCGAAGGAAAATTTATTCGAGCTGGATGGCGATTCCATTATGCAGGCCATTGGCCTGTTGTCCAAAAAGAAACTAAAAAAGGCCTATCTGTACCATCCCGATGGAGACAAGATCTTGAAACTTTTCATGCACAAGATTCCGGTTATTGTGGCTGGGGGCGGCTTGGTGGTCAATCCAAAAGGGAAAGTGCTATTCATCAAACGAAACGGGAAATGGGACCTGCCCAAAGGCAAAGTGGACAAAGGTGAAACCATTGAAAGTGCCGCCATTCGGGAGGTGGAGGAGGAGACTGGGGTAACCGGACTCACCATAGACCGGTTTTTAAAAACCACCTACCATGTATTCAAACGCAATGGGGAATATCGTTTAAAGCAGACGCATTGGTTTGTGATGTCGACCGCGTATGACGGAAAGCTTGTGGCCGAGAAATCGGAAGGCATTGTAAAAGTTAGGTGGAAGGGTCCGAAAAAAATAAAAAAGGCACTGCAGAACAGTTATATGAACATTAAGATTTTGTTCGATGACACTTCCTTATTTGATCAGAATTCCTGAAGCCTCACTACCCTTGGCCACCCGATAGATCGGGTATCCCAAATAGGCGTCTTCCAAAAACTTGGAACGTTGAAAAATCCAATCCAATTGTGCATACCAATTATTGGAAAAATTAAGATCCATTTCTTTTTTGGCCTCAAATTCATTTCGAAGTACGGAATCTTTTTGGATCATTTCCAAGGCGACATCCTCAAACACATAGGGGGAGAAGCCTTCTTTTTGTTGTAAAACAGTATCAAAAAAGTTCCAATTGAAAAATGAATCCACCCCTTGGGGTTCCAAAGTTTCCAAAAGGTATCGGATACCAGGCTGGTGCGTAGATACGACCAAATCCCCGGCTCTAAAATGCACTTGCATGGTATGTTTTTCCACTTGGGTGTTGGCATGTGGATAATGGCCCTCGTATGGCATATTCCGGGTATCGTAGTCCAAAATTTTGTACCCTTCCACCGATAGTGTGGTATCCTTTTCCAATTTAAAATATTGGATTTTGTTGGCATCGAGCCGCTCGATCACATGCTGCCAGCTTTGTTTTATGATGTATGCATCGGGCACCGAAATTGTATCCATGGGAACAAAATAGTTGCGATAGACAGTTTCTTTTACAAAAGGTCGCTCCCGGTCATATTTGAGGCGAGGGAGTCCGGTAACTTCACTGGTTATGCGTTCCGCTTCAAACCCTTTGAATTGAAGGGTAGAGCTTTGGGTCGTGTCCACTTGCCAGTTAAAATAATACTCCGATAGCTCCAAATTCTTTTCCAAGGTCTCCTTTCGCAGGGCTTTGATGTTCTTATGTTCTTTTTCCACTACTTCCATCAAACTTTGCATTAGGGCATAGGTGCCCTCGACCCGTTGCTTGTAAGGTTTTAGCATATGCGTTTCCACCATGAGCCCAAGAGTGCTCCATAAAGTGGTATAGCCCGTGGAATAGCGGGGATGGTCCATAAATTGACTGAATCCAAGTTCCGGTGGCACGTTAAAAACATTAACATAAGGGGTAATGTCCCATTCTTTTTCAGCAAGGGATTTTTCCAAACTGGGCATCATGGTCTCGTGCAAGTAGCTTCCCAATTCACCGCCTAATTTATTGTGTTGTGTGAACAGGTGGGTGAGGGTGTATTGGTAGTCTGCCCCATTGCTTACATGGTTGTCCACAAACACATCGGGTTTAACCGAATGAAAGATTTCCGCGAACGTTTTTGCGTTCTTGGTATCCATTTTAATAAAATCCCTGTTCAGGTCGTAGTTGCGGGCATTGCCGCGAAAGCCATATTCCAACGGGCCGTTTTGGTTGGCGCGGGATGTGGAGTTTCTGTTCAATGCACCTCCAACATTGTAGATGGGAATGGTAACCAAAACCGTATTTTTTGGACTGGGAAGGGTTCCGGTGGCCAAATCTCGGTAAAACATCATCGTGGCATCGATGCCATCGCTTTCGCCTGGGTGTATGCCATTGTTGATCAGTATGATCGACTTTTCCTTTCGGATGTTCTCGTAGTTGAAATCACCATCTGGGTTAAAAGTGACCATGTGCAACGGGTACCCGCTATCGGTCTTTCCAATAGTGTGGATATTGATTTCGGGAAATTCCTTGGCCAGGGCAATATAAAAATCTATGGTTTGTTGGTAAGTGGCAGTCTCCATACCATCCGATTCCTCAAAAATGGTCTGGAAGGAGGCAACTTGGTCCTGTTGCTTTTGTTCACAGGAGAACAAAAAAATAAGGGATGCAAAAAGGACTAATTTTTTCAAAACAGTACGGGGGCTTTAAGTTGATTCATGGTATTTTGCTCGCCCCCAAAAATACGGATTTAATTGATTATGAAGCCATATTCAAGCAGTTCAGGTCGCTGGTTTCGATTTTAAAAATGGGTTTGTTCTTAAAGTTGAGTACATGTGAGCACTTGCTTTTGAATTCGTTCCATTTCTGATGATCCATGGGATCAATAGAGGATGTCAGGATATTGATAACGATCCGTTCCTCGATTGGCAATTGAAGCATCTCTTCCAAAAAGTCCCAACCATCCATTATCGGCATATTGATGTCTAGGAAGATGACGTTGGGCAAGTTATCCCCCTGCTCCATTTTGATCACCAAGGCATCGAACGCTTCCTTCCCATTTTGGAAGATTTCGACGTCTTCACAACTGGTCACCGGCTTCAACATCCTTTTGATTCCGAAAACGGTAATCGGGTCGTCATCCACTATAAATATGCTATTTACTTTCATCATTGAAATATACTTTGAAGGTTGTTCCATGGTCCACTTTACTATCAACTAAGATTTGGCCGCCCATGGCTTCGATTTGGTTTCTTATCAAATACAGTCCAAAACCTTTGGCGTCTTTATTATTATGGAACGTTTTGTACATTCCGAATATTTTATCGCCATACCGTTCCAAGTCAATCCCAAGACCATTATCGGTAAAATCGAGCATTATCTTCCCATCCATCCTTTTGGCTGTAATGGTGATTTTTGGCTGTCTATCAGGGCTGCGGTATTTTACGGCATTGGTCATCAGGTTCAGCAAAATACTGTCCAAATAGGCCGGTATACTTAAAACGGATATGCCTTTGTCCACTTGGTTTTCTATGATGACCTTATTTTTATCCAGCAAAGCCGCTAAATTTTGTTGGGCCTTTGTAATGGCATGGTTCAATTGGATTGGAGCCTTCTTAAGGTTAATATTGGTGTTTATATCCACCACTTCATTTAAATTGGAGAGTGTTTCCAATAGATTGTCGGAAGCCTGCTCCAACATGTTCAATATTTTGTTTCTTTCCGCCTCGTTTTCTTCTGAATTCAGGAATTGGAGCAACATGGAAAAGTTCGCGGAGTGCGATCGCAGATTATGAGAAACGATATGGGCAAAATTGATGAGCTTTTTGTTTTGGACAGAGGTGATATTTATTAAATGCTGTAGCTGTTCCTCTTTCTTTTTTATCGGTGTGATGTCCATACTGATTCCAATGAGACCATTGATCTTTCCATCAATATCGAACAAGGGAATCTTGGAGGTAAGGAAATTGGTTATCTGGCCGTCTTTTTTTATGCTTATGGTTTCCTTTCCCAAAATGGGTTTAAGGGTACGGATCACTTCCAAGTCTTCGTCCCTGGAAATTTTGGCCACTTCCTTGTCATATAGGTCAAAATCGGATTTGCCCAATAATTCTTCCGGGGTTTTGCCAAGGTATTCGCACTCGGCCTTGTTCACCAATATTTTTTTCGAATCTAAGTCCTTAACAAAAACGTTCAACGGCAGGTTATCTATCAATGTGGTCAATAATTGCTCATTGCCCTTGATCTTGGCCTCGGACTCCATTTCTTCGTTTATATCTTGAAAGGTGCCAAAAAGCCGAACAATTTCCCCATTTTCAATAATAGCTTTTCCAGCGGATTGAACCCATCGTTCTTCGCCACGGTGGGTGATGATCTGTAACTTTTGGCAAAAAGGCTTTCCGTCATTTAAAATTTTGTGGAACAACATGGATATTTTGTTGCGACTGTAGCCTTGTTTGTAAAAATTGATGGCTTCGTTAACGTTTGGGACAAAAGAACTCGGCACTTGATGGATTTTTTTGGTCTCATCGCACCAAAACAGTTCTTCTGATTTAATGTCAAATTCCCAACATCCAACTTTGGAGACCTCGGACTTGCTTCTCAACATGGTATTCACCCGTTCGAGTTGTAGTTCCGCTTCTATTTCCCGTGAGATATTATCCGTCTGAATAATAGTTCCCATTAAATTTTCCTTATCATCAAACCAAGGGGTAAAATGACTTTCCAACCAAAGGATTTCTGTTTCGCGCTTGAGTTGGTGGCGAATGGATTTGGTTTGGCCACCTAGAAGTTTGATGTCCAAATTTTCAACATCTGAAAAAATAGACCTAACATTAATAGGAGATTTGGGATTGATTTTTTTGCCAAAGAGTTCTTTCCAAGAGTCCGACACATCCATCAATGTACCATCATTGGACACAAGGGCAGTGGCTTTTGGCAACTGTTTGATCAAATAATGCTGCTCGATTTTCTCAACTGCTTTCAAAGTACGGGGGTTTTAAAAACTTCTTTAACTAAGAAATTTCCCACCAATGTAGAAGAAATGAAATAGTTACCTCAGTTAATGTTGTGAAAGAATAGAAAAATGTGGTTTTTGGACGGATTTACGACTTATTACGTCAAAATTGTTATAAGATTTAACCTACAACGTCCTACTGAAAAGCGGCTAAAAACGCATCTTAATGCCTAACAATAACAGTATCAGGTACGAGACCGGAATAATCACCTCCGTTTCGTATCACATCCCGCACAATGGAAGAGCTGATAAATGATTTTCCTGAAGAGGTCAAAAGGAAAACCGTTTCGATTTCCGATAGTTTTCGGTTGGTGTGGGCAATGGCCTTTTCAAATTCAAAATCGGCGGGATTACGTAGCCCCCTAAGAATAAAATCAGCACCGATTTCCTTGCAAAAATCCACTGTCATACCTTTATAAGTCATCACCTTGATCTTGGGTTCGTCCTTAAACGCATCTTTGATGAACTGGGTGCGCTCTTCCAAAGTGAACATGTATTTTTTGTCGGCATTGATCCCAATGGCAATGACCAACTCATCGAATAAGGTAATCCCTCTTTTGATGATATCGTAATGGCCTAAGGTCAATGGGTCAAAGGAACCGGGAAACAATGCGCGTCTCATGATGTGTGGAATAATTTGTCTAAAAATACGGTTTTCTATCGTAATGCCTCCACAATGGCGCTGTCGAAAAGTTCGCCCAGGGAGATGCCCGCACATTGAGCCTGTTGCGGCAAAAGGCTTTCTTCTGTCAACCCAGGAGTAGTGTTTACCTCTAGCAAATGAGGTGTGTCTCCAATAAAGATGAACTCACTTCGCGTATAGCCTTTTAGTCCCAAGACCCTGTAAATGGTTTCGGCCAATTTCCTGACATTCGATTCTTGTGTTGGGTTCAGTCGGGCAGGGGTAATCTCTTTGGATTTGCCTTGGTACTTTGCCTCAAAATCAAAAAAATCGTTCTCCGAAATAATTTCAGTGATGGGCAAGACCGTTACTTCGTTCTTGTAGGTGATTACCCCTACGGAAACCTCGGTTCCTTCCAAAAAAGATTCGATGATGATTTGGTTATCCTCTTTGAACGCATTTGTAATGGCATGCTCCAAATCTTCTTTTTTGTACACTTTGGAAACTCCGTAACTGCTACCGGCCCTATTGGCCTTTACAAAACAGGGAAGTCCGACTTTGGCAACAATGGCATCCCCGTCGATTTCTTGGCCTTTGTTCAGAAAATAAGAGGTGGCACATGGAACATTGTAGGGTTTGAGGACGCTCAATAAATCCCTTTTGTTAAAAGTGAGTGCCGCCTCATAATGGTTGCAAGAGGTCTGTCTAATACCCAAGAGTTCAAAATAGGCCTGCATAAGCCCATCTTCGCCTGGAGTGCCGTGAATGGCATTGAACACGCAATCAAAAGTGATTTTTTTATTATCCACCATAATGCTGAAATCCGAACGGTCTACCGGGAACTCTCTCTCGTTTTTATCCAGATATACCCACTTTTCCTTGGTGATGATGATTCGAAAAGGGTTATATTGATCTGGGTCCAGATAGTTGAAAACCACGTTGCCGCTTTTCATGGAAATACCATATTCACTGGAGAATCCTCCCATTATGATGGCTATGTTCTTTTTCATGTTCAGGTAAATAACGCAAGCCCAAAGTAAAGAAAAAAGACATGGCTTTCCTATATTTGTTGCCATAAGGTTTAAACATGAAAAATTTTTTGAATTTTTTGAAAAGCAAGACATTCCTCATCCAACTCGGCTTGGCCGTGGTTGCCGTTGTTATATTGGTATTAGTATCACTCCAATGGCTTAAAAGTACCACTAATCATGGGGAGTTTGTCGAGGTTCCTGACTTTTCCAAAATGTCGGTGATGGAAATGCGGAGTGCCGTGGAAGAAGCAGGATTGCGTTATCAAATATTGGATTCGTCCAATTATAATCCCGACTATCCCAGGTTTTCCATTTTGGACCAAGATCCACCTGCCGGAAATAAGGTGAAATCCAATCGGAAGATATATTTTACTGTGAACCCTTCGGGCTATAAAAAAGTGAGTGTTCCCGACATTATTCAAGTAACCCAACGCAATGCGGCTTCTATGCTCAGGGCGGTAGGTTTGGATGTTGAACGTGTTACCTACATTGATGAATTGGGCAAGGACATGGTCTACAATATGAAATTCAAAGGGAAATATGTAAAGCCGGGCGATAAGTTGCCCAAAACTTCCAAAATTGAATTGATCTGCGGTAATGGTACCATTCCGGGCAGTGCCAGGGTAAAGGCCGATTCCCAATAAGTATGGACGCCAACGATAACCAGGAACTTAACCCTGACGACCTTTTTGAACACCATAAGTTTTTGGCTTCCAAAGGACAGGAACCTTTGCGTGTGGACAAGTTTTTGATGAATTTCATTGAAAACGCGACCCGAAACAAAATCCAGCAAGCGGCAAAGCAAGGCCACATTTGGGTAAACGGTGTCATTGTAAAACAAAATTACAAGGTAAAGGCCGGTGATGAGGTCAAAGTACTGTTTGAACATCCACCCTATGAGTTTTTACTGACCCCTGAGGATATTCCCTTGGATATTGTTTATGAGGACGATACACTCCTGGTGGTGAACAAACCAGCCGGCATGGTGGTGCATCCTGGACACGGTAATTATTCCGGTACATTGATCAATGCCCTGGTCTATCACTTTGAAAATTTACCCAATAACAGTTCCAATAGGCCAGGATTGGTGCACCGTATCGACAAGGACACTTCCGGATTGTTGGTGATTGCAAAAACCGAGGCGGCCATGACCCATTTGGCACAACAGTTTTTTGAAAAAAGCAGCGAACGGGAGTACGTGGCCCTGGTTTGGGGCAATGTTGAGGAAGAGGAAGGAACTGTGGAGGGCCATATTGGCCGAAATCCCAAAAACCGTCTGCAAATGATGGTATTTCCCGATGGTGAAGACGGTAAGGAAGCCGTGACCCATTACAAGGTATTGGAGCGTTTTGGGTATGTTACCTTGATCTCCTGTAAACTGGAAACAGGCCGAACCCATCAGATTCGGGTGCACATGAAATACATTGGCCATACCCTGTTCAATGATGAACGCTATGGTGGGGATAAAATATTGAAAGGGACCACCTTTACCAAATACAAGCAATTTGTGGAAAACACCTTCAAGGAATTGCCCCGGCAGGCATTGCATGCCAAAACCTTGGGGTTCGAACATCCGGTAACAGGTGAGTTTATGAGATTCGATACCGAACTGCCCGAGGATATGGTGAACTGCATAGAAAAATGGCGAAGTTATGCCAAGCACCATGAGTTATAGTTTCCATCAATCACAGGATTGAAAACACCTTTGGAGATTACTTCCCCAAAATTGAATTCCTCCCTATTTTTACAAAAAATAAAACCGAATGAAAATTGTTATTTCCCCAGCTAAGTCGCTCGATTTTGAATCCACATTGCCTACCAAACGGCACAGTGATCCCATTTTTTTGGAGCAAGCGGAGAAATTGAACGCCGTTCTCAAAAAGAAAAAACCTAAAGCCTTATCGGAGTTGATGTCGATTTCGGACAAGTTGGCCGAGTTGAACTGGGAGCGCAACCAACAATTTTCAGTGCCCTTTACCCCGGCCAATGCCAGACCGGCTGTTTATGCCTTTAACGGGGATGTCTACCAAGGACTGGATGCTTATACCATTCCTGAAAATAAATTGGATACCCTACAAGATACCTTGCGGATTCTATCTGGGCTTTATGGTGTTTTGAAACCACTCGATTTGATGCAACCCTATCGATTGGAAATGGGTACACAACTCAAAGTGGGCCGTAAGAAAAATTTATACGAATTCTGGAAAAAGGACATCACCGAAGCCCTCAACAACGAGTTGGATGAAGGTGAACTGTTCATCAACCTGGCCAGCAATGAATATTTTGGTGCCATTGACACAAAAAAATTGAAGGTTCCCGTAATTGCACCGGTCTTTAAAGATTGGAAAAACGATAAGTTGAAGATCATTAGCTTTTTTGCCAAAAAGGCCAGAGGCTCCATGGTCCGCTACATATTGGATACGGATGCCAAAACATTGGAAGACATTAAAGGGTTCAATTATGATGGCTATATGTTCAGTCAAGAGCATACCACAAAGCCGAACGAGCCCGTTTTCATTCGATAAATCCTTGGCAAAGACCCCAATTTTCAGTAAGTTTTAAGGAGTAAAGCCAGTGTTATGATAAAAGGGTGCCTACCCAAAATTGTGATACGCTTAAAATTACGCCCAAGGTTGCCCAAGAATCACGATCTTTGGGTGAATACCAATTGTGCTAACACTAACATTAATTATTTCATGCAGCATTCCAGACGGTTAGAAGAATTTAAAAAATCCGTAACCAATAAGTTCAATATCTACAACAGCCTGTTCTTGAGCCTACCGTACAAGAATGTGGAAAATGTTGGTATCCTGATTCCCCTTTTGTTGGATCAATGCGAGAAGGGACTAAGGGAAGGAAAGGAGCCCCAGGAAATCTTGGAGGTCTTTTTTTCCAATTTCGTGGAAATTGTTGATGAAAAAGAGCGATTGGATTTTATGTTCCGTATAATTCAATATGTGGAACGCCAAGTGGTGCTGTATGATAGTGTGGAGGATGCTGCTTTCCCGAAACTTCAAAAATACAGTAGCTCGCTGACCATCAAGGATTATTTTGAGTTGGTGAATCGGACCAAAAATTGGGACAAGGTATCCAAAAAGCTATCCACCTTTAGTGCACGGATCGTATTGACGGCCCACCCCACCCAATTTTATACGCCCGCTGTTTTGGACATTATTGCCGAGCTTCGCACCCTGATCGATGAAGATAGAATCTACGATATTGATGTGACCCTTCAGCAATTGGGACTTACCTCTTTGATCAATGCCAAAAAACCAACACCTTTGGATGAGGCCAAAAATATCATCTACATTCTTCGAAACACCTATTATGATGCCGTAGGGGACTTGTATCAGTACGTGAAAAGCAATGTACACGATAAGGACTTCAAAAACCATAATATCATTAAATTGGGCTTCTGGCCCGGTGGGGATAGGGATGGTAACCCCTTTGTGACGGCAGAGATCACCAAACAGGTGGCTGATGAGCTTCGACTTACGTTGATGAAATGCTACTACAACGATTTGAAGGACCTGCGCAAAAAACTGACCTTCAAAGGTATGCATGAAGACCTTTATGCATTGAGCGGCAAATTATACCAGGCCATGTTCAACCCCAATGCTCCCATTGCCTACACCGAGATTATAGATCATTTAAGTGCGGTAAGGGAAAAATTGATTGCGGATTACCACGAACTGTACTTGGATGAATTGGATGCCTTTATTGATAAAGTGCATATTTTCAAGACGCATTTTGCCTCATTGGATATCCGTCAGGACCACAGCAAGCACAAATTGGCAGTGGAGACCATTTTGAAAAAACAAGGGGCCATCAAGGAAAGTTTGGACGAGCTCAAGGAAAAGGAGCTGGTGCAATGGTTGATTCAGAAAAACATACAATTGGATCCATTGGATTTTGAAGATGAAATTGTAAAGGATACCATTGCCAATATCCGGCAACTTGGGGAAATACAACGGAAAAATGGAGAGGATGGTTGCAATCGCTACATCATCAGTAATTCCGAGGATATTTTTGCGGTGTTGTTTGTGTACGGATTGTTCCGATGGAGCGGATGGGACGAAAAGGAGATTACCTTTGATATCATTCCACTGTTCGAAACCATGAAGGGCATGGAAGTATCCGAAGAAGTGATGCAGACCCTTTTCGATATACCCAAATATCGCAAGCACCTGGAACGCAGACACGATACCCATACCATAATGCTCGGTTTCTCCGATGGTACAAAAGATGGCGGGTACCTCAAAGCCAACTGGTCCATTTTAAAGACCAAGGAAACGTTGAGCAAAGTGTGCAAAAAGAACGGTATAAAAGCCATATTTTTTGATGGTAGGGGAGGACCGCCTGCAAGGGGTGGCGGAAAAACGCATAAGTTCTACGCGGCCCAAACAAAAGATGTGGCCAATCATGAGATCCAGTTGACCATTCAAGGGCAGACCATAACCAGTACGTATGGTACCAAAGAGCAATTTATCCACAACTCCGAGCAGTTGTTGACGGCAGGGTTGAGCAATAACCTTTTTGGTAAGGAGCATGTGATCTCGGCTGCACAACGGAAATTGATCGAGGAGTTGTCCGATTTAAGTTTTGATAAATACGATGCCTTGAAACAGCACGAGAAGTTTATCCCGTATTTGGAGCATCGAAGTACCCTAAAATATTACACCAAGGCCAATATTGGTAGCAGACCGGGCAAACGGGGCAATAAGGAAAAATTGACTTTGTCTGATCTTCGGGCCATTTCCTTTGTGGGATCCTGGAGCCAATTAAAGCAGAATGTGCCTGGCTATTTTGGGTTGGGGACGGCCATTCAGAAATTAAAGGACGAAGGCCGGTTCCGCGAAGTGAAAAAACTGTACAAAGAGGTGCCTTTTTTCAAGGCTTTGATGTTGAACAGTATGATGTCATTGGCCAAGACCAATTTCGATTTGACCAGTTATATGAAGGAAGACCCAGAGTTTGGTGATTTCTGGAACATATTGCATGATGAATACCAGTTATCCAAGAAGATGTTGCTTCAGGTGGCCGGCTTGCACATGTTGATGGAGGATGAGGAGGTTTCTAGGGAATCCGTCAAGATTAGGGAGAAAATAGTATTGCCATTGTTGGTCATCCAACAGAACGCCCTGTACCACATTACCCAAAATTCGGAATACAAAGATTTGTATGAGAAAATTGTGACCAGGTCATTGTACGGGAATATCAACGCGAGTAGAAACTCGGCATAGCAGAAAGATTGGGTTCCAAAATATTCAAACATGTTCATCCCTACGAGCCTTATCTTTTTCAAGAGGCCACAAAGGTGATTGTGGGAACCTTGCCGCCGCCAAGATTTACCACCGGAGACTTAAAGAAGGAGGATGTTGATTTTTGTTATGGCAGTTGCAATGGAATGTTGTGGCCCATTTTGGATCGAATTTTCGAGTTGGGCCTAAAATATGAAACCACCGCTGAGGCCATTGTTCAACGGGAACAATTTCTGCTCAAACATAAAATCGGAGTCTGTGATATTGTGCAAAGTGCGGAGCGTACCAAAATAGATGCCTCAGATCTAGGAATGCAGAATGTTGAACTTCGGGATTTGGTCGGCTATTTGAAAAACTTCCCGAATATTGATACCATTCTATTTACGGGAGGCAATAGCAAGAATGGGCCGGAATATTTTTTTCGGCGACAATTAAGGGATTATGGGTTGAACTTGGAAATAATTTCCAATGAAGTCCCAAGAATCCACCAAGTGCAGATTGAAGGAAGGTTTGTAAAGACCGTTTCCTTGACCGCACCGTCCGGAGCGGCAAACAGAGCCGTGGGTAGTTTGCCATCTTACAAAGCATTGAAAGCCCGAAACCCCAATTTTACAACCATGGACTTCCGAGTCATGCAATACAGGGAATTTTTCTTGTAATCTTTTCCCATTCATTTAGGGTATTTAATATCAATTCGTTATTAACAAGTTGAAATTGAATCAATTATCAATTCAAATGGGGCATTGGTCAATTTCCAGCCACATTTTACGTTATAGTGATTACATTGAATGGATAAAACGATATACCCATGAAAAACCTACTTAAGATTACTACGTTGTTATTTTCAATTGCAATACTTGCTTCCTGTAAAGTGAACCATGGAACTGTAAAGAGTAGCACTGCACCGGGACAGGTTAAAAAAGTAACCGGGGCAAAAAGTGCAAAGGCCTATGCACCGGGACAACAGAAAAATAAGAAGAACAACAACTAAAAATGTTGCTTGACACAAAAAAAAGCCCGCTTCTGAATTGAAGCGGGCTTTTTTATTCCAAATAGGTTATTCTATTCCATGGCCGATGATAGAATCGCGTAATACGCTTTGATCCCATAGGCCAATTGGCCAATCTTCACATTCTCGTTCGGACTGTGTTGGTTGTTGTCCGGGTTTACCGTGGGTACAATAAAAGCAGGAATTTTTAGCTCGTTCACAAAAGGGGCAATGGGAACCGTTCCCCCCATGGTGCGAATTTGGATCACATCCTGTCCAAAAGTGTTTTGCAGGGTTTTGGTCAAGAATTTACCATATGGGTTATCGAGCTCCGTTCGGAAGGCATCGGTTACGCTGCCTTCTTTCACGAATACAATTTTATCAAACTGCATACGCTCCTCTTTGGATGGCTCATGGTCCAACACATGAAAACCTTGTTTGGTAATATGGTCCTTCACCAGTTTTTTCAATCGGTTGCCATCGCTCTCGACCACCAAACGAAGATCAAGCTCCGCGGTAGCACTCTCAGGCACAATGGTGCGGGCGTTATCACCAATCCAAGCCGAACCAAGACCCCTGATATTCAGGGATGGGTATTGCAATGCCTCTTGGTAAAAACTACCTACTTTTTCGGCTGTTTTAAATTGCAACCGTTCCCCAATGGCTTCGTCACTGTCGGGAACACTTTTTAATACTTGTTTTGTCGCGGCATCAAGAGTAATGCCATCATAATAACCGGGTACGGTTACTCGACCTTCACCGTCCTTCATGCTGGCCAATAATTGGGACAGCTGAAAACCCGGGTTGGGGGCAAAATTGCCATAATGTCCACTATGTTGTGGCTTAATGGGGCCATAGGTGGTTAGTGAAAGGGTGGTTATGCCCCGACAACCATATACCACAGTTGGGTTTCCAGAAGCATGCACCGGACCATCTACGATCATCAAAAAATCAGCCTCCAAAAGTTCACGGTACTGTTTTACAGCCTTTGGCAAGGGCTTGCTGCTCCTTTCCTCCTCACTGTCCAATATTACTTTTACGTTGATGGGCAATTCCTTACCATCATTTTTTAAAAGATCGATGGCATTCAAGAGCATCACAATAGGCGATTTATCGTCGGAAGTGGACCTCCCGAACAAACGCCATTCGTAATTGATATCATCATCCAGTTCCTCAAAGGGAATGGTTTTGAAACCATCACCTTCAGGGGCTTTTAAAACCACTTTGTAGGGGTCGGGCTGATCCCATTTGGAAGGATCCACGGATTGTCCGTCAAAATGCATATAAATCAAAACGGTGGGTTTGCCATCGCTTACAGGCAATGCCGCAAAAAATAAAGGCAAGCCTTCTGTGTTGAGTTCGGCGGTATTAAAACCACGTTCGCCAAATTTCCGTTTCAACCACATTAGGTTGCGGTCGATATCGTCGGCATCAAGCGCATCGTTGGGAATGGCAATGAATTCCCGAAGCTCCACAATGGCATCGGCAACCTGCGATTTTACGGCAACATCGTCTTGTGAAAAAAGGGAAACGCTAACTAACAGGCAAAGTATCGCTATGAAATTTTTCATGGAATTGGTTCGAGTTGAATTTGTAGCACGAAATTTAACGAATTTGATGCACAAATTCGGCGATATGGTCCACCCCTTTTTGAGTTACATGTTTGATAAACGCCGAACCGATGATGGCACCCTTTGCTTTTTTTGTCGCTTGCTGAAACGTAGTGGCGTTGCTGATCCCAAACCCGACAATTTGCGGATTGTTAAGATCCATAGAAGCAATGCGCTCAAAATAAGCAGCTTGCTCATCGCCAAAACCTTCCTTGGCACCTGTGGTACTGGCAGAACTCACCATATAAATGAACCCTTCGGAAGCACTGTCGATGGCTTTGATACGGGCATCACTGGTCTGGGGTGTGATCAAAAATATATTGATCAATCCATGTTTTTTGAAGATGGATTCATATTCGTCTTGATACACATCCAAAGGGAGGTCTGGTAAAATGAGACCGTCAATGCCAATTTCTTCACATTTTTGACAAAATGCTTCTACCCCATATTGTAGTACCGGGTTAAAATAGCCCATCAAGATCAGTGGAATGGTAACCGTTTTTCTGATATCCTTTAATTGCTCAAAAAGCAGCGTCGTATGCATTCCATTTTTGAGGGCGGCCGTGGAGCTCTCCTGAATGGTGGGGCCATCGGCCAAAGGGTCACTGAAGGGTAGTCCAATCTCAATAAGGTCCACGCCATTTTTTTCCAGATCTTGGATGATTTTGACAGTATCGTTCAAGTTGGGATAGCCTGCTGTAAAGTATATGGAAAGGATTTTTTTGTCCTCCTGTAGTTTTTGCTTGATCCTGTTCATAATTCGAAATAATCGATGTAATTCTGTAAATCCTTGTCACCACGACCGGATAGGTTCACCACCACAATGTCATTTTCGTTGAACTTTCGGTCTTCAAAAATGGCCAGGGCATGGGAAGATTCAATGGCCGGGATAATGCCTTCCAATTTGCACAGTTCCAGTCCTGCCTGCATGGCGTCATCATCCGTAATGGAAATGAACTCTCCACGACCCGAGGTGTACAAATGGGCATGCATGGGCCCCACCCCCGGATAATCCAATCCAGCTGAAATGGAATATGGTTCGGTGATCTGCCCGTCTGATGTTTGCATTAACAGCGTTTTACTTCCGTGGATGATGCCCACTTTACCCAAGGCTGAGGTGGCTGCACTTTCTCCGGAGTGAATCCCCTTTCCGGCGGCTTCCACGGCAATGATGCCCACTTCGGGTGTATCCAAAAAATGATAAAAAGCGCCCGCGGCATTGCTGCCCCCACCTACACAGGCCACCACATAATCAGGGTTTTCCCGGCCTTCCTTTTCTAAAAGTTGACTTTTAATCTCTTTGGAAATCACCGATTGGAATCGAGCCACCATATCCGGGTAGGGATGGGGGCCCACCACCGATCCGATGATGTAATGGGTGTCCACAGGGTTGTTGATCCAGTCACGGATGGCCTCGTTGGTGGCATCTTTTAGGGTTTTACTGCCCGATGTGGCCGGACGAACCTCTGCACCCAACATCTTCATTCGCGCCACGTTCGGTGCTTGGCGTGCAATGTCGATTTCGCCCATGTAAACCACACATTCAATGCCCATCAATGCACAAACTGTAGCTGTGGCAACGCCATGCTGTCCTGCACCGGTTTCTGCAATGATGCGGTTTTTGCCCAGTTTTTTGGCCATCAAGATCTGCCCGATGGTATTGTTCACCTTATGGGCGCCGGTATGGCAGAGGTCTTCTCGTTTCAGGTAGATTTTGGTATTGTATTTTTTGGAAAGTCGCTCCGCAAAATAGAGCGGGGTAGGGCGGCCCACATAATCCTTCAGCAAATGATGGAATTCTTCCTGAAAAGAAGGTTCCTGCATGATCTGCAGGTAGTTTTGCCGAAGTTCCTCGCAATTGGGATACAGCATTTCGGGAATGTATGCCCCTCCGAATTCACCGTAATATCCTTTTTCATTAGCGTGATAACTCATAATCAGTTGTCAGTATTAAGTTAACAGTTTTCAGTTACTGTATTATTCCTTTAAATAGCTCGAAAGCGTTTGTTTAAATGCTTTCAACAACGTTAAATCTTTTAGTCCGGGCTCTGTCTCAAATTTACTGTTCACATCCAACGCAAAACAGTATTTGGAAGCCGGACTGTTCAAAAATGACTTCAACTTTTCTTCTGCATCCATACCGATACCTCCGCTTAAAAAGAAAGGTTTGGTGGATGGGTAGTGTTCCAGTACGGACCAGTCGAAAGTGTACCCGTTTCCTCCAGGGAGTTTTCCCTTGGTGTCGAAAAGGAAATAATCGCAGACGGTTTCATAATCCCTGAGGACATCAAAATCAAAATCGTCTTTGATGGAGAACACTTTGATGATTTCCAATTGGTCACCCCGAACTTGTTTCGGGGTCTCATCCCTACGCGATGCTGAATCAAGTTCAGCATGACGTAAAATGCGACAGAACTCAGGAGTTTCCTTTCCATGGAGCTGCACGGCATTCAATTGGTATTGCGCTACCTTTTGCAAAACCTCTTCCAAGGTGGCATCCACAAAAACCCCCACTTTTTTGATGGATATGGGCAATTGGGGCATGTCTCCCTCAAAAAAACGGGAGGACGGTTCCCAAATAATAAAACCCAGATAATCCGGTTGCAGTTGTGCCACCTCGACAGGGTTTTGGTTCATGCCGCAGATTTTTAGTTTCATAATTTATTATTTGTCATTCCGAAATGAGCGGTCCGATTAAAGAATCTCTTTTTTAGATTTCTCACTTGGATTTCGATTACGCTTAATCTGACAGTTCGAAATGACATCATTTATTTAATTCATCAATAAATAGTTTGGCATTGGCACCTGGATCATCTGTTTTCATGAAATTTTCCCCTATCAAAAAGCCTTGGTATCCATACCTCATCAAATCTTGTATGGCTTCAATGGAACTGATACCGCTTTCCGAAACTTTAACAAAGTCGTCCGGAATTTGTGTTGAGAGCGATTTGCTGGTTTCTAAACTCACCTCAAAGGTTTTAAGATTTCGGTTGTTCACCCCCAACATGTCCAAACTGGGCATGATGGATTTATGTAGTTCCTCTTCGTTGTGCACTTCCAGTAACACATCCAATCCCAGACTTTTGGCTAATTCAGAATACTTTTTGATTTCTTCCTTGGAAAGGATGGCTGCGATCAACAAAATAACATCGGCTCCATAGGCTTTGGCTTCCACAATTTGGTATTCATCTATGATGAATTCTTTTCGGAGCAAGGGAATGTTCACCGCCGCTCGTGCCAATACCAGATCATCCAAGGAGCCGCCAAAATACTTCCCATCGGTGAGTACGGACATGCCACACACACCCGCATCGGCATAGCCCGTGGCCACATCCTGCACGTTCAAGTTTTGATTGATCACGGATTTGGAGGGGGACCGTCGTTTGTGCTCGGCAATAATACCACTGCCACTATTTCGCAGGGCTGTGGCCAATGACACCGAAGTGCGCTCCATGAGTACCGAACCTTCCAATTGGGGTAGGGTAATCAGGGATTTTTTCAAATCGACCTCCTTGCGTTTGTCGGCTACTATTTTGTCTAGTATATTCATTCTATATGTTTGTCATTCTGAACGTAGTGAAGAATCTATAGCAATCTCTCGACTGCGCTCGAAATGACACTAGTTTCTACTTAACTCCTGTAATTTTTTCAGTGATTCCAGGCCCTTGCCACCCAACAAAGACTCCTTGGCTTTTTCAAACCCTGCTTTGGGGGAAATGTTGGTCGCGGTGGCAATGGCCACTCCGGCATTGGCACAAACTACATTGTTTTGGGCCTCTGAACCCTTGCCTCCTAACACATTCAAAAAAATCTGGGCCGATTCCGCAATATCCTCACCGCCCACAATTTCTTCCTGCAATACCGTGTTCACCCCAAAATAAGCCGGGGTCAACATACTTTCCGAAGCATTTGAAATGAGTTTGGTGGCTCCGGTCAACGAAATTTCATCGTATCCATCCAATGCATGCAGCACGGTAAAATTCTTATCGGTATTCTGATAGAGGTAGCCGTACATACGTGCCAATTCCAGATTAAAAACACCCACCATCTGGTTTTTGGGGAATGCTGGGTTTACCATGGGTCCCAACATGTTGAAAAAGGTCTTTACAGCCAGTTCCCTTCGGATAGGTGCCACATTTTTCATGGCTGGGTGGAACAACGGGGCATGCAACACACAAATGCCTGCTTCCTCAATGGATTTCTTCAAAAAGTCCGGGTCGTTGCTGAACTTAATTCCCAAAAACTCCATGACATTGCTACTGCCGCATTTGGAGGATACCCCATAGTTGCCATGTTTGGTCACGTGGATACCCGCACCGGCCGTTACAAACGATGCCAAGGTGGAAATATTGAAGGTGTCCTTGCCGTCACCGCCCGTACCACATAGATCGATAGGGTCATAATCCGATAGGTCCACTGCCAAGCAGAGTTCCAAAAGGGCGTCACGGAAGCCTTCCAATTCTTCGATGGTCACACTCCGCATCATGTACACGGTTAGGAATGCGGCAATCTGTGAGGTATTGTAATCTCCCTTGGCGATGTTCACCAAAACTTGTTTCGCCTCTTCCTTGGGGAGTATTTCGTGATTGATGAGTTTATTAAGCGTCTCTTTCATTTTCCAACCAGTTTTTTAGCATTTGTTTTCCTTCGGGGGTCAATACGGATTCGGGGTGAAATTGTACAGCGGTCACATCATATTCTTTATGGCGAAGCGACATGATCTGTTCGTTTTCATCCACCGAAGTAATTTCCAAAACGTCAGGAACGTTGGGGTCTACCACCCATGAATGGTAGCGCCCCACCTGAAGTGACTTGGGCATATTTTTAAAAGTAGGATCTTCCTTGGTCACTGTTATGGTGGTGGCCACTCCGTGATACACTTGGTCCAGATTTACCAAGGTGCCACCGAATACTTCACCAATGGCCTGTAATCCCAAACAAACGCCAAAAATTCGTTTCGTAGGGGCATATGTTTTTATAATCTCCTTTAAAAGTCCCGCTTCGTCCGGGATGCCTGGACCAGGAGAAAGCACGATGTATTCGAAGGGTTCCACTTCCTCCAAGGTAAGTTGGTCGTTTCGTTTAACGGTGACTTCGCAATCCAAATCCTCCAAATAGTGCACCAAGTTATAGGTGAAACTATCGTAGTTGTCTATCATTAAAATCTTCTTTCCCATGGCTCAGATTGTTTCGGCGATTTCAAGCGCTTTGTTCAACGCGCCTAATTTGTTATAGGTTTCTTGTAGCTCATCTTCCGGGTTGGAAGCTGCCACCAATCCAGCCCCTGCTTGGTAATGCAGCTCGTGGTTTTTGCTCAAAAAGGTCCGGATCATGATGGCGTGGTTAAAATTGCCCTCAAAATCCATGAAGCCGATGGCACCGCCATAATAGGAACGACTTGTTTTTTCATATTTTTCAATAAGTTGCATGGCCATATGTTTGGGCGCGCCGCTCAAGGTTCCCGCCGGAAAGGTGTCGGCCACCACTTTCATGGTGGTACTGTCCTTTTTCTTCTGACCGGTTACCTTGGAAACTAAATGGATCACGTGCGAAAAGTACTGGACCTCTCGATAGGTTTCCACATTCACGGTGTTTCCGTTTCTGCTCAGGTCGTTTCGTGCCAGATCTACCAACATGACATGCTCGCTGTTTTCCTTATCGTCCTGTGCCAGTTTTTTCGCCAATTCGGCATCCTTTTCATCGTTGCCGGTTCGTTTGTAGGTGCCGGCAATGGGGTGTATTTCCGCCTTGCCCTCTTTTACGATCAGTTGTGCTTCCGGGGAGCTTCCAAATATTTTAAAATTGCCGTAATCAAAGTAGAAGAGGTAGGGGGAGGGGTTGATGGATCGCAAAGCCCGATAAACATTGAATTCATCCCCTTTGAATTTTTGGGTGAACCTACGGGAAAGCACCAATTGGAACACATCGCCACGTTGACAGTGTTTTTTGGCCAATGCCACATGCTCTTTGTATTCTTCATCTTCCAAATTCGATTTTGGAGCTCCTTCCTTATTAAAATTATAGGAGGCAAAAGTCCTTACATTAAAAAGCTGTGCAATTTCGTCCACGTTGCTTTCGGAATCATAGCAATGGGCAAAAAGGTAGGCTTCGTTCTTAAAGTGGTTGATGGCAATGATGTTCTTGTACACCGCATAATAGATATCGGGTATGTTAACGGAATCGTCTTTTTTTGAAATCTCGATGTCTTCAAAATACCGTACCGCATCATAGGCCATATAGCCAAAAAGGCCATTGTTGATGAACTTGAAGCCGTTTTGGGTAGCCGTGAATTGCTGACCAAAATTGTGAATGACTTCGGTTACATCAGTTTCAGGGTTAATAGGTAGCTCCTCTTTTGTGCCATCAGGAAATTTTTGCGTGATGGTCTCATTTTCCACTTTGATATACGCGATAGGGTTGCAACAGATGTAGGAAAAGCTGTTGTCGTTGGCGTGGTAATCGCTACTTTCCAAAAGGATGCTATTGGGGAACTTGTCCCTGATCTTCAGGTAGACACTCACTGGCGTGATGGTGTCTGCCAAGATTTTTTTGTAGTGTGTTTTGAGGGTATAACTCATTTTGATGACTATATAAATTAAAAAAGGCCTGTCGTGATGACAAGCCTCTTGTATGGTTATAATGGGGACTTAGCTCACGACGTTTTACGTAAGTTGATCCACCACCAGTTATTTGCGTTGTTGAAATTCATTGCTCCAAATATAGGGAGGAATTTTTAACGGACAAACAATGATTTGTTTAAAAATAAAAATCCCGCCCAAGAATTTCCAGGACGGGATTTTCACACACTAAACAGGAGTCGATTACATCTGTAGATCAACTACCAAATCAAATTCGTCATAGATCAATTTGTCCTTGGCAGTACCAATGATCCCTGAACCGTACTTTACATCATACTTGGTTCTGTCAACTTTCAACGAAGCTGTTGCTTTGTCTCCGTATACAGATACTTCAAAGGATACAGGCTCGGTAGTACCTTTAATGGTAAGGTCACCGGTAACGGCGTATGAGTTTTTACCGGTTGCTTTCACCTTGGTAAAGACCAATTTGGCAGTTGGGTGGTTGGCAACACCAAAGAAGTCATCGGAAGCCAAGTGGCCATCCAATTTGTTCTTGTAGTCTCCTTCCAAATCGGTAGTGCTGATGCTGGTCATATCCACTACAAATTCGCCACCTACCAACTTTTCACCATCAAATTGCAAAGCACCGGATTGAAGAGCGATGGTTCCCGTGTGGGATCCACCCACTTTGTACCCTTTCCAGGTTACGGTGCTTTCAGTGGTCTTAACTTCCTTGGTTTCTTTTTCAATGGTGTTTGCTGTGGCAGATGATCCCACAACGGTAACGAATACTAAGCTCATAATTTTCTTTTTCATGATTGTTTTCAGTTTTTGTGTTTAAAAGTTTGTGATTTATATATGGGTAAATAATTCTTCTTTTGATTTGCGCACTTTGGGTAAATGCTGGGTGGCATCTTCTTCGGATCGGTACCCAATGGGCAACACCACTGCGGCGTTCAAGTTTTTCTCGGTAAGCCCCAGAATCTCATTGTATTTGTCAGCTTCAAATCCTTCCATGGGACAAGTGTCAATTTTTAGCTCTGCTGCCGCTTGCATCAAGTTGCTAAAAGCAATGTAGACTTGTTTGGCTGACCATTGACTTTTAACATCGGTAGGTAAATCCATCAATTTGGATTTCATGAAATCGGAATACCCTTGAAGACCATCGGTGGGAATATTACGTGTTTCGCTTACATTGGCCAGATAGTCATCCACCAACTCTTCCCCAAAATCGGTAACATTGGCAAATACGATGACATGGGAAGCATCTGTGATTTGGGTTTGACCCCAGGAAGCGGGCTTCAATTGCTCCCTAATTTCCGAATCGGTGATCACGAAAACATGGTACGGTTGCAAGCCGTAGGAAGAGGCACTCAATCGAGTGGCTTCCAATAAGGTTTCCAGATCTGCATCCGACACTTTTTTGGCAGGATCGAATTTTTTGGTGGCGTAGCGCCAGTTTCTATGTTCTAATACGGTGTTCATTATATAGTTAAAATTTATCCAATAATTGATTTAATTCATTTAGGTCGGAGGTGTCCACATTGGCCAACACTTCCTGCTCCGCCGTTTGTATGGCCAGGTTCATTTTTTCCAAAGCCTGCATACCTTCCTCCGTAATCAGGATTTCTACCTTGCGGCGATTGCTTTCACACACATGTCGATCCACAAATTGTTTTGCGATCAGTTTGTCCACCAATCTGGTCGTATTGCTCATTTTGGTCACCATGCGCTCATTGATTGTACTAAGGTTGGCCGGTTTGCCTTTCTGTCCTTTTAAGATCCGGAGCACATTGAATTGTTGCAGGGACACATCAAAAGGTTTCAAAGCAGTGCCCATGGCCTCGTTGATTTTATTGCAAACCAAAGACAGATGTATGATCGTTCGAGATTCCAACGGCAGCTGTTTTGAAGTTTTTATGATTTCCTCTACATTCATGTATAAACAATAATTGTATATACAAATGTATGATTAATTTTATACCAATAGCTATCTTTAACCGATAAAATTTTGTTAAATCAAAATTGTTGGAGGGTAGTATTTGTATTTTTAAAAGTGTAAACATCAGATAATGAATAGATTATTGGTTTTTGTATTGCTGTTGATTGTTTTGGTTTCCTGTAAACAAAAACAGGAAGGGGATGAGGTGAAAACAGATACAATGGAGTCCGAACAAGTGCCCGATAACGTGATGGTGGCGGCGGACGTCAACTTTCCGATATATGATTTTGATGGTTTGGAACCCCTCTTGCACCGGGAAGACGACCATACCTATATCATCAATTTTTGGGCAACCTGGTGCAAACCATGCTTGGAAGAGCTTCCTTATTTTGAACAAGTGCTCGAGGAACAGAAAAATAATAAAGTAAAGATCATTTTGGTGAGTTTGGACATGCCCCACATGTGGAAATCCAACCTGGAGCCCTATGTGGCCAAAAAGGGCATTAAATCTGAGGTGGTTATTTTGGATGATCCCAAGCAAAATGATTGGATACCCAAAGTGTCCGAGGAGTGGGGTGGGGCCATTCCCGCTACCTTAATATATAATAAGGACAAAAGGGAATTTTACGAAAAAGGCTTCACCTATGAAGAATTGAACGCGGAATTGAACAAATTCATTAATTAAACACAATCATGAGAAAATTAAAAATTTTAGGAGCTGTTGTCCTGGTCTTTTTGTTGGGGGCTGCTTTTACTATGGGTACCGAAGTCGGAAATAGGAACCTTGATGACAAGGGATATGCCGTTGGCGATGTGGTTGCCGATTTTTCATTGAAAAACATTGATGGTTCTATGGTGTCGTTGGCCAATTTTGATACTGCCAAAGGCTTTTTGGTCATTTTTACCTGCAATACCTGTCCTTATGCCCAGGCCTATGAAGATAGGATTATTGCACTCGATGCCAAATACAAGTCCAAAGGCGTCCCGGTGATTGCTATCAATCCGAATAGCCCGGATGCCAAACCGGGTGATAGTTTTGCAAAAATGCAGGAACGGGCCAAGTCCAAAGGATTTACCTTTCCCTATCTCTTGGATGAAGGGCAGAAGGTATATCCGCAATTTGGAGCCACCCGAACGCCCCACGTTTTTCTGCTGCAGAAAACAGATGGCGGCAATGTGGTGAGATATATTGGCGCCATTGATGACAATTACCAAGATGCTTCCCAAGTGGAAGAAAAATTTGTGGAAAACGCCATTGATGCCATGTTGGCCGGAAAGGAAATCGAAGTGACGACCACTAAGGCCATCGGGTGTGGCATAAAATAACAATACCCAAAATAAAATTATTTGAAGTCCGGAGGATTCCTCCGGATTTTTATTTTTGCAAAATATAAATTGAAAAAAATGGCAGATTTATCACAGGAAGAATGGGCGGAACAATTGGAAAATGACGACAATGCCGTGATCTTGGACGTGCGTACACCGTTGGAAGTGGAAGAAGGGTACATTCCGGGCGCATTGAATATCGACATTTATACAGGGCAGGAGTTCATGGAGGCGCTTCAAGAATTGGACAAATCCAAAAACTATTATGTGTATTGTAGGTCTGGTAACCGAAGTGGGCAGGCCTGTGCCATTATGAACAGTATCGGAATTGCAAATGCATATAACTTGGCAGGTGGCTTTATGAACTGGGAAGGAGCGCGCGAAGAGTAGACCTGCATTTATCCCAAATCAATGCAAGAAGACCTACTTCATTTTATTTGGAGGCTTAACAAGCTTCCAACAGACGGCCTGTACACCGGAAAAGAGGAGCAAGTGGTGATCTTATCGCCCGGAACCCATAACCATTTGGCAGGTCCTGATTTTTTCAATGCCAGCTTGGAATTGGATGGCCAATTGTGGGCCGGCAATGTGGAGATGCATCTAAAATCTTCGGATTGGTATGCCCACCATCACGAAACCGATGAAAACTATAACAACGTTGTCCTTCATGTAGTCTGGAAGGATGACGTTGCCGTTTTTAGGAAGGATGGCTCCCAAATCCCCACACTGGAATTGTCCAACTATGTTTCCACAGCCCTTTTGGAACAGTATCAGCAGTTGATGGAAAAATCAAAAAGGACCTTCATCAACTGTGAAAAGGACTTTAAGCATATTGATGCCTTTTTGGTCGAAAACTGGTTGCACCGATTGTACATTGAGCGCTTGGAGCAAAAGTCAAACCTTATAATGGACCTATTGCGACAAAGTCAAAACAATTGGGAAGCCGTATTGTTTGTGCTGCTGGCCAAGAGTTTTGGATCCAAGGTCAATGGAGCATATTTTTTAGATCGGGCCAAAACCTTGGATTTTTCGGTAGTGAGAAAAGTGAGTCAAGATGCCCATCAACTGGAAAGTCTGTTTTTTGGACATTTTGGACTATTGGCGGATGTGGATTGCTCAGATGCCTATTTCATTTCATTACGAACGGAGTACGAGTACCTTACCGCCAAGTTTGGACTCCCAACATGTTCGGGCAAGCCTGAATTTTTTGGTCTTCGCCCTGCCAATTTCCCAACCATAAGATTGGCGCAGTTGGCCAATTTATATGCCAGGGATGCCCAGCTTTTTTCAAAACTCATGCAAGCAGCCACAGTGGAAGAACTCCATAAGGTTTTGGAAGTGGGTGTGGGATCGTATTGGGAAACCCATTTTACTTTTGGTAAGGCATCTCGGCAGACCAAAAAAATGCTCTCCAAAACTTTCATGGATTTGCTGATCATCAATACCATTGTACCACTTCGGTTTTGCTATGCCAAACATTTGGACCGGGATTGGAACGAGGATTTGATCGGTTTGGTCTCCAATTTGGCTCCAGAGGCCAATTCCATCCTCAAGAATTTTGAAAAAATAGGATCTAAAACCAAAAATGCCATGGAAAGTCAGGCCAAGCTGGAACTCTTCAATAACTATTGCTCAAAAAATAAATGCCTACGATGTGCCATGGGTGTACATTTATTGAATAGAAATACATAATTTTAGGGATGTCTTTGTTCTACAATACCCTTTATTATTTTCAAAAAAGAGGCTTCGAGGTATGCCGACGGATTGCCGAACGCTTGGGAATTCGTGCCCGGGTGGTACGGACCAGCTTCATTTACCTCACCTTTGTAACCTTGGGCTTTGGTTTTGCCCTTTACCTTTTTATTGCTTTTTGGCTTCGGATCAAAGATTTGGTCTACACCAAGCGAACCTCAGTTTTTGACCTATAAGTTATGATCAGATTGTTGCGATCCAAAATAGTCTTGGCCCTATCGTTGATGGTAATGGTGCTTTCCATCGGGGTCATCGGTTATAAGTTCTTATCGGACTTTACATGGGTGGAGGCAATCTATATGACCATTATTACGGTGACCACGGTCGGGTTCTCGGAAGTGCGACCACTGGATGCCGATGCAAAGATTTTTACCGTATTTTTAATCGTAACCAGTGTTTTTATTTTCGGTTTCGCTATTTCGGTGGTAACAGAATACATTTTGGGGCGAAATTCCCTGGAGATGCTAAAAAAGAAAAAAGTGAAGAAACAGATCGATAGTCTTTCAAACCATGTGGTGGTTTGCGGTTTTGGTAGAAACGGAATGCAGGCCGCTGAAAAATTGATGGCCTATAAAAAACCGTTTGTAGTGATTGAAAAGGATAAGGAGATCATTGAGCGCCATGGAGAAGAAGTGTTGTTTGTGGAAGGCGATGCCAACGAGGACGAGGTTTTGTTGCAGGCGGGCATCGAAAGGGCCCAATACTTGATCACAGCAGTTCCCGACGATGCGGCCAATCTCTTTATTGTGCTTTCTGCCCGACAATTGAACAAGAGTCTTTTTATCATTAGCAGGGCATCCCAGGTTACCTCATTGAAGAAATTGGAGTTCGCCGGAGCCAATAAGGTGATCATGCCCGATAAGATAGGGGGCGATCATATGGCATCCTTGGTGGTCATGCCCGATTTGATAACTTTCATGGATAAGCTTTCTTTGGAAGGGGAGCATACCACCAATTTGGAGGAGGTGAGCATCGAGGATTTTACCAATCAAATGGAGTGTAATTCGCTTCGCGATTTGGATCTGAGACGAAAAACGGGCTGTACCATAATTGGTTACATTGCCCCGGATGGGAAATACATCATCAACCCAGAGGCTGATATGGAACTTCAGCCCAACAGTAAGGTCATTGTACTGGGTAGACCGGAGCAGATCCGAAAGCTCAATGAAATGTTTCAGATCGGATAGTTAAAAATCATAAAATTTGATAGCGTTGATTTTTTTTTAGATATTGCTGCCTTTACTTTACCGAAAACTAACTAATTCTTAATATGAAATATTTTCTTATTCTATTGTCTCTTTTTGCCCTGAACTTAGGCCATTCCCAAGAATTGAAGGTGACAGGCAAAACGTACAACGTATCAAAGAATATAAACGATGGGGTTATTGAACTCGAGGTTGATGGAGGAGTTGAGCCCTATTCCTATAAATGGAGCAATCAAAGCACACCCCTTACTTCCAAAAGATCTCAGAACCTTGTTGAAGGAATTCCATATAGTGTTACGGTAACCGATGCAGCTGGAAATTCCGTTACCAAGGAATTCGAAATTAAGGCAGAATCCATTACCGAAATATTCAATGGAACCATGACTCCTGCTGTGAGTGGATTGGGTTCCGTACTGTTTTGGGACCCCTTTGCCGCGATAGGCATTTACGATCCTGTGGCCTATGCCGACGTTAAATTGGTCGGTATTCCAGAATGGAACAACGAAACACAAGGTAAGTTTGTCCTAAAACAATGGTTGAAACCTGCAGGTCAACATGTAAATGAAGGAGATGACATTGCAATTATAAGTGATAAGAGCGGCGAACAAACCATCAAGGCGACTGCCAATGGTGAACTGATCCAAAAGGTGAAGGAAGGCGATGTAATCTACAATTCTGAAAACCAGGAACACGTAATTGAACAAGGTGCGCATTATTTTGCCGAAATAAAATATGATGAGCCAGTTGCCATGGTGCATCCGAATGGTGATCCCATCATAAAAGGAATCCCCTTCATTGTAATTTGGCTTGTATTGGGAGCTCTTTTCTTTACCATTCGAATGGGCTTTATCAACATTCGTGGATTCAGACATTCCATTGATTTGGCCAAAGGAAAATATGATGATCCCGATGCGCCAGGTCAGGTAACCCATTTTCAGGCATTGGCTACCGCTGTTTCAGGAACGGTTGGATTGGGTAACATTGCCGGTGTGGCCGTAGCAGTTTCCCTAGGCGGTGCTGGAGCAACTTTCTGGATGATCGTTTGTGGTCTATTGGGTATGTCTTCCAAGTTTGTGGAATGTACCCTTGGTGTAAAATACAGGGACATCTTACCTGATGGACGTGTTTTCGGGGGACCTATGAACTACCTCCGCTACGGGTTGGAAAAAAGAAATTTAAAAGGATTCGGAAAAGTTTTGGCAGGTGTGTTTGCCTTATTGGCCATTGGGGCTTCCTTTGGTGGGGGGAACATGTTCCAAGCCAACCAATCTTTTGAACAATTGGCAGGACAATTCCCTGTTTTGGCCGGAAATGGTTTCTGGTTTGGCGTGGTAACGGCCATTTTGGTCGGTGTGGTGATCATTGGAGGTATTAATAGTATTGCCAAGGTGACCGGTAAGATCGTGCCGATCATGGCATCCATATATATTGTGGCGGCCCTTGCCGTGATTATCATGAACATTCAGAATATCGGCCCAGCGTTTTCTGCCATATTTGAAGGCGCCTTTAACCCATCGGCCCTAAAAGGTGGTATTTTGGGTGTTTTGGTCATCGGTTTCCAACGTGCGGCATTCTCGAATGAGGCAGGTGTAGGTTCTGCTGCCATTGCACACAGTACGGCAAAAACCAACAATCCGCCATCGGAAGGTTTTGTGGCCCTGTTGGAGCCTTTTATTGATACCGTTGTGGTTTGTACCCTTACCGCTTTGGTATTGATCTTTACCGGAATGCACGAAGTAGAGGGAATGGCTGGAGCACAGTTGACCTCCGATGCCTTCGGAAGTCAAATTTCCTGGTTCCCATATGTATTGGCCGTTGCCGTTTTCCTATTTGCCTTTTCAACCATGATTTCCTGGTCGTATTACGGCATGAGGGCTTGGACTTATCTATTCGGAAAGAGCAAGCGCTCAGAAATGGTGTACAAAATGCTATTCTTGGTATTTGTAGTGGTTGGAGCTTCCGTAAGTTTGGGGGCCGTACTCGATTTTTCGGATATGATGATTTTGGCCATGTCCTTTCCCAACATCATAGGATTGTACATTATGTCCGGTGAAGTCAAGATGGATTTGGACAGCTACCTTCAAAAATTGAAATCCAATCAGCTTTTCAAGAAGTTGAAAAGCCAATCCTAGTAAAAAATTAAAAGTCTATGGAACAATCCCACTTCAGGTTCAATAAGCAGGAACGGAGTGGGATTTTCTTTTTGTTGCTGATCATTGTGATCCTTCAGGGCACTTATTATATTATAAGTTCCAGGCCAAACAAAACAAATGAACTTTTGGTGTTGAACGAAAGCGAACAGGTACAACTGGACAGTCTTCGTAACTCGATTGCCGTTCATTCGGAAAAGATTTTTCCCTTCAATCCCAATTATATAAACGACTATAAAGGCTATCAGCTCGGTTTGACAATAGAACAGCTGGACCGCCTACAGAAATACAGAAGCGCTGGAAGATTTGTCAATTCGGCCACAGAGTTTCAATTGGTGACCCAAGTATCCGATTCCTTGCTGCAAGTTTTGGCGCCCTATTTCAAATTTCCCGAATGGAACAAACGGAATTCCTCAGCCAATTATAAATCTGAGATTAAACCAAGCAGCAAAAATGTTGAGGTTTTGGATTTGAATGCAGCCTCTGCAGCAGATTATATGCAGATCAGTGGCATTGGGCCCACGCTTTCTGCCCGTATCGTTAAATTTCGCGATCGCTTGGGCGGGTTTTTGATGGAGGAACAATTATATGATGTCTACGGACTGGAAGCTGAGGTGGTGAAACGAACATTGGAACGATTTCAAGTAAAGACCGTGCCAACGGTTGAAAAAATTGCCATCAATACGGCCAGTGCCGAGGAGTTGGCGAAACTGGTCTACATCAGCTTTGATCTTGCACGGGAAATTGTGGCGTATCGGAACCTAAATGGTCCATTTTCCGACTTGGACGATTTATCCAACGTTACATCTTTTCCAGAGGAACGTTTTGAGAGAATTAAGCTATATTTGACCTTATAAAAAAAATTGCTAGAATGGTTACGGATACATTGTCCAAAATGAACTTTGATTATTCGGAGACCCAGAAAATGGTCGCTGAATCTGCGCGGGATTTTGCCCAACAGTACATACTTCCCCACGTAATGGAATGGGATGAAGCCCAAATTTTTCCAATCGAGGTGTTCAAGAAAGCCGGGGAACTGGGTTTTATGGGCATACTTGTGCCTGAAGAATTGGGAGGTTCCGGTCTGGGCTATCACGAATACATTGCCATACTGGAAGAAATTTCAAAAGTAGATCCATCCATCGGATTGTCGGTGGCAGCACACAATTCACTTTGTACCAATCACATCCTTTCCTTTGGAAATGAGGAGCAAAAGCAACAATGGATCCCCAGATTGGCCACAGGGGAATGGATCGGCGCATGGGGATTGACCGAGCACAATACTGGGTCGGATGCCGGTGGCATGAACACCACTGCGGTGAAGGATGGCGACCATTGGATCATCAATGGTGCAAAAAATTTCATCACCCACGGAAAGAGCGGTGATATTGCCGTGGTCATTGCCAGAACAGGTGAGAAGGGTGATAGTCATGGTATGACGGCCTTTGCCATTGAAAAAGGTACGCCCGGTTTCTCCAGTGGTAAAAAAGAAAACAAGTTGGGTATGCGGGCCAGTGAGACCGCAGAGCTCATATTTTCCGATTGTAGAATTCCCGACTCTAACCGTTTGGGGGAAGTCGGCGATGGCTTCATCCAGTCCATGAAAGTATTGGACGGTGGGCGCATTTCCATTGGTGCCTTGTCGTTGGGTATTGCCAAAGGAGCCTTTGAGGCGGCTTTGAAGTATTCCAAGGAACGCGTACAATTTGGAAAGCCGATATCCGCATTCCAGGGGGTTTCCTTTAAATTGGCCGATATGGCCACGGAAATCGAAGCATCTGAATTGCTGTTGCACAAGGCAGCCTTTTTAAAGAATGAAGGAAGGCCCGTGACCAAGTTGGGTGCCATGAGCAAGATGTATGCATCCGAAGTCTGCGTAAAAGTAGCTACCGATGCAGTTCAGATTCATGGTGGTTATGGCTATACCAAGGATTTTCCAGTTGAAAAATTCTATAGGGACTCCAAGTTGTGCACCATTGGGGAAGGTACCACCGAAATCCAAAAATTGGTTATTTCGAGAAAAATTCTCAAGTAATTTGTTTGACAAATAGGAATAAGTGTATATTTGCACTCCAAAATTCTAAAAGAAAGGAGGTTGTAGCCCATGTTAATTATACCAGTAAAAGAAGGAGAGAACATCGATAGAGCATTGAAGCGTTTCAAGCGTAAGTTTGACAAAACAGGTACAATGCGCCAGTTGAGAGGAAGACAGCAGTTTACCAAGCCTTCTGTAAAGCGTAGAGCTCAAATTCAAAAAGCACAGTACATTCAGAGCTTGAGGGATCAAGAGGAAGTATAGTCTTTTTGATTACAATATAAGATTACGAAATCCCGTTCCAATTATGGAGCGGGATTTTTTTTGTTCCGTCCAACAGTAGTATTTCTATACCTTTGAAGTATGTCCAAGGAAGCGTTTACATCTTACTTGAAACTGGAGCGGAATTACTCCGACCATACAATCACTGCCTATGTAACCGACTTGGAGGAATTCGCAACCTATTGTGAGGAAAACCACGATGAAAAATCCATCGAACATATTGGTTATCCCTTGGTTCGAAACTGGATTGTCGCCTTATCGGAAAAAGGGATTTCCAGTCGAACCATCAACAGGAAAATTTCCTCTTTACGCGCTTTCTATAAATTTTTGATGAAGATAGGAGAGCTGTCAGCCTCTCCTTTGGCCAAGCACAAGGCCCTCAAAACGGAAAAGAAGGTGGAAATTCCCTTTTCGGAACAGGAGATGCAGGCCATTTTGGATGAAATGCCCTTTGAGAATGACTTTGAGGGCGTCCGGAACAAACTCATCATTGAATTGTTGTACGCCACAGGAATCCGAAGGGCGGAACTCATCAACCTTAAATTGAACGATGTTGATTTGCCCAGTCATACCATAAAGGTATTGGGCAAGCGGAACAAGGAGCGGATTTTGCCCTTGTTGCCCTCCACGGTCGCATACATTAATAGCTATTTTGGGCTCCGCAAGGAAGTGGCTTCGGGTCCAGATGCCATTTATCTGCTATTGACCAAAGAAGGTTTTAAAATTTATGAAACGCTTGTTTATCGAACCATAAATAAGTATTTTAGTTTAGTGTCCCCCAAGGTGAAAAAAAGCCCACATATTTTAAGGCACACCTTTGCAACCCACTTATTGAACAGGGGGGCTGATTTAAATTCCGTGAAGGAATTATTGGGCCATGCCAGTTTGGCTTCAACACAGGTGTACACCCACAACAGTATCGCCGAGTTGAAGAAAGTTCATCAAAAGGCCCATCCACGCAGCAAGGAGTAAGGAAACACTTGCAATTGTTTAACCCGCTGTCGCTAGGCAGCATTAAAAACTATGTCTTATGAAAGTAAATGCACAATCGGTAAATTTTGTGGCTGATGGTAAGCTCCTCGACTTTATCCAAAAAAGGATGGATAAGTTGGATCTGTTCTATGACAAGGTCATTGATTCGGAAGTTTTTTTGAAAGTGGAGAACACGAGTGCTAAAGAGAATAAGATAGTGGAAATCATGGTTTCGGTTCCCGGGGATAAAATTATGGTGAAAAAGCAGTGCAAGACCTTTGAGGAAGCTGTGGATTCGGCATGCAGTTCCTTGGAGCGTCAACTGGTGAAACGCAAGGAAAAATTGAGGGCACATGCCTAGTCAAAATTTTTGAAAAAATATTTTGATTAAAAAAATAAATCTCTACATTTGCAGTCCGTTAGAAATAGCGGACTTTTTTTGTGACCGAAAGGGGTTCAAAATGCCGATATAGCTCAGTTGGCTAGAGCACGTGATTTGTAATCTCGGGGTCGTGGGTTCGAGTCCCTCTATCGGCTCGTAAGTTATTGAAAATAAGGCGGGGAGATACTCAAGCGGCCAACGAGGACAGACTGTAAATCTGTTGGTTTTCACCTTCGCAGGTTCGAATCCTGCTCTCCCCACAAACAGTGTTCCGCGGAACACGGGACAAAAGGTTTTTTGAAATATTGGAACTTGGAATTTTTTCCAAACAAAATGCGGGAGTAGCTCAGTTGGTAGAGCGTCAGCCTTCCAAGCTGAATGTCGCCGGTTCGAACCCGGTCTCCCGCTCTAAAACTTGAAAGTCGTTTTCAAGTAAAAGGTTGAAGTTTTGACGAGTTTAATAGATAGCCTAAACTCTAAACCTGATAACCCATAGGCCGGTGTAGCTCAGGGGTAGAGCGTTTCCTTGGTAAGGAAGAGGTCAGGGGTTCAAATCCCCTCATTGGCTCAAAACGATTTGTACACTAATATAAACTAAGATTAAAATTATTTTAAAATGGCAAAGGAAACTTTTGATCGTTCCAAACCCCACTTAAATATTGGTACCATTGGACACGTGGATCACGGTAAAACTACATTGACTGCTGCTATTACAACTGTATTGGCAAACGCAGGTCTATCAGAGATGAGAAGCTTTGATTCCATCGACAATGCTCCAGAGGAAAAAGAAAGGGGTATTACTATCAACACTTCACACGTTGAGTATCAAACTGCTAACCGTCACTACGCTCACGTTGACTGTCCTGGTCACGCGGATTACGTAAAGAACATGGTTACCGGTGCTGCTCAGATGGACGGAGCTATTTTGGTTGTTGCTGCTACTGATGGTCCTATGCCACAGACTCGTGAGCACATCCTTTTGGGTCGTCAGGTAGGTATTCCACGTATCGTTGTTTTCTTGAACAAAGTTGACATGGTGGATGATGAAGAGCTATTGGAGCTTGTTGAGATGGAAGTAAGGGAATTGCTTTCATTCTACGAGTACGATGGTGACAACGGTCCTGTTATCGCTGGTTCTGCACTTGGTGCTTTGAACGGTGAGCAAAAATGGGTTGATACCGTAATGGAGTTGATGGAAGCTGTTGATACATGGATCGAACTTCCTGAAAGGGATGTTGATAAGCCATTCTTGATGCCTATCGAAGACGTATTCACCATTACTGGTCGTGGTACCGTTGCTACTGGTCGTATCGAAACTGGTGTTGCCAACACAGGTGACCCTGTAGAGATCATCGGTATGGGTGCTGAGAAATTGACTTCTACCATCACTGGTGTTGAGATGTTCCGTAAGATTTTGGACAGAGGTGAGGCTGGTGACAACGTTGGTCTTCTTTTGAGAGGTATCGAAAAATCCGATATCAAAAGAGGTATGGTAATCTGTAAGCCAGGTTCCGTTAAGCCACACGCTAAATTCAAAGCTGAGGTGTATATCCTTAAGAAAGAAGAGGGTGGTCGTCACACTCCATTCCATAATAACTACCGTCCTCAGTTCTACGTACGTACAACTGACGTAACAGGAAACATTAACCTTCCTGATGGTGTTGAAATGGTTATGCCAGGTGACAACTTGACAATCACTGTAGATTTGATCCAACCTATCGCGTTGAACGTAGGTCTACGTTTCGCCATCCGTGAAGGTGGTAGAACAGTAGGTGCTGGTCAGGTTACTGAGATTCTAGATTAATCATTTTTACAATAAATAGTACACTAAAGGGTGTCCCGGATTTCTCGGGATACCTTTCAGTGTAATTATAAACGGGTGTAGCTCAGTTGGTAGAGCACTGGTCTCCAAAACCAGGTGTCGGGAGTTCGAGTCTCTCCTCCCGTGCAAAGAAAAAGAATTGCATAATGACGAGAAGTTTGTCCTGAGCGTAGCCGAAGGAAGTCTCTCCTCAAGTGCAAGAAAATACAAGAAGAATTATGATCACTTACATCAAGGAATCATTCGAGGAACTTAAGAACAACGTATCATGGTTGGAAAGGTCCAAAGCCTCCAACCTTATGGTGATTGTGGCAGTTTTTTCAATTTTGTTCGCTTTGGCGACCTGGGGTGTAGATTCCCTTTTCAGCAAGTTGATCACACTGTATTTTGAAAAATTAATAGGATAACGATCGGTATGTCTGAGGTTCTGGAGAAAAAATGGTATGTAGTAAGAGCAGTCAGTGGTCAAGAGAACAAGATCAAGGGCTATATTGAAAGCGAGGTAGAGCGCGCCGGTTTCGGTGACTACCTTGACGAAGTTCTTGTGCCTACCGAAAAAGTTGTACAGATCAGAAATGGAAAAAAGATCAACAAAGAAAGGGTTTATTTTCCAGGATATATCATGATTAAAGCCAATCTAGGTGGTGAAATGGTGCACATTATCCGTTCCATTACCAACGTGATTGGATTTTTGGGGGAGACCAAAGGTGGTGATCCCGTGCCTTTGCGAAAATCAGAGGTGAACCGTATGCTGGGGAAAGTGGACGAATTGGCGGTGAATACCGACAACGTGGCCATTCCATTTGTGTTGGGTGAAACGGTTAAGGTTATTGATGGTCCTTTCAATGGTTTCAATGGAACTGTTGAGAAAATCAATGAAGAAAAGCGTAAGCTGGAGGTAATGGTGAAGATTTTTGGTAGAAAAACACCATTGGAACTCAGCTATATGCAAGTTGAAAAAGTATAATAAAGAGCTGTTACATAGAAAAAGCTGTGTTGCTTCCAATTGACACAACTTTGAATTTAATTAGAAACAATGGCAAAAGAAGTAAGTAAGGTAGTTAAATTACAAGTTAGGGGAGGTGCTGCGAACCCATCGCCACCGGTTGGACCCGCCTTAGGTGCTGCCGGTGTTAACATCATGGAGTTCTGCAAGCAGTTCAATGCTCGTACGCAGGACAAACAAGGCAAGGTATTGCCTGTTGTTATCACCGTGTACATGGACAAATCATTCGATTTTGTCGTAAAAACACCACCTGCGGCAGTTCAATTGATGGAGGCAGCGAAGATTAAAAAAGGATCGGGCGAACCTAACAGGGTAAAAAATGGTACAGTAAGCTGGGATCAGATACGTACCATTGCCGAAGACAAAATGGCGGATTTGAACGCATTCACCATCGAGTCTGCAATGAGTATGGTTGCAGGTACGGCAAGATCAATGGGTCTTAAAGTAGCGGGAACCAAACCTTTTTAAAATCTTAAAGCAGTTATTAAATGGCAAGATTGACTAAAAAGCAAAAAGAGGCCCAAGCCAAGATAGACAAGAACAAGCTCTATTCTTTGGAAGAGGCATCAGCTTTGGTAAAAGAAATAACCAACGTAAAATTTGACGCATCCGTTGATATTGCAGTTCGTTTGGGCGTAGATCCACGAAAAGCAAATCAAATGGTTCGTGGTGTGGTAACACTTCCCCACGGAACAGGTAAGGATGTTAAGGTTTTGGCTTTGGTGACACCCGATAAGGAAGCAGAGGCCAAAGAGGCCGGTGCCGATTTTGTAGGGTTGGATGAATATTTGGACAAGATCAAAGGCGGTTGGACCGATGTTGATGTGATCATCACCATGCCAAGCGTTATGGGTAAATTGGGTCCATTGGGTAGAGTGTTGGGTCCTAGGGGCTTAATGCCAAACCCAAAAACCGGCACCGTGACCATGGATGTTGCCAAGGCAGTTTCCGATGTGAAGGCCGGTAAAATTGACTTTAAAGTGGATAAGACCGGTATTGTACATGCCGCTATAGGAAAAGCTTCTTTCCCAGCTGAGAAAATCGCGGGTAACGCCAAGGAATTGATCGATACCTTGATAAAATTGAAGCCTTCTGCAGCAAAAGGAGTGTACATGAAGAGCATCTACTTGTCAAGTACTATGAGTCCCAGTGTACAACTTGATCCAAAAGCAGTTTAATTAACTGGTAGTTCAATATTTTAACTATGACAAGAGAAGAAAAAGCAACAGTAATAGAAGATTTG